>Ga0265299_10000088_pt1 | contig 128708 bp, 89 predicted proteins | sample AusTroGonzalo_MG_4_FD_193485 | JGI IMG/M metagenome (GOLD analysis project Ga0265299, IMG submission 193485) | Bovine rumen microbial communities from tropical cattle in Woodstock, Queensland, Australia - Gonzalo_02 | ecosystem: Host-associated > Mammals > Digestive system > Stomach > Rumen ... | reverse complement strand
GTAAAGTAGAACGAACAGCATAAGGAACGTTGCTTGTGAGTTCACTTATACGGAATCTCCTTGATTAGTAATATTATAGGAGATTACGGATAGCAGTCTTCACAACGCTCCCCGTTCCGTATCGCGTGTTACGACTAGCTTCCGTACCTTTAGCTCACGCAGCGAAGCAAGTAAATGACGAGCCCCTTTATTATTGTCACCGTCTAAATGGTTGATAATGTTGTGATAAAATGTATTGCCAAATTTTTTAGCGGACAACATTAATAAAAAAGGCTGCCCGAAAGCAGCCTTTTCTATCTTTGATTGTTTGTCTATTCAACAACAATCTGTTCAACATAAACCTTGTCGGCTGTGATAATTCTTACGAAGTACGAGCCTGGACGGAGGTTGTGGTTGAAGTTCATGGTATCACCATCCATCACATTGATGTCGCGAGTCTCGACAACTGCACCACGAGCATCGATGAGCTGGTAGGTTGCATCACCTTCGATGCGGCTGAAATCAATGCTGAACATACCGTTGTTCGGATTCGGATAAACCGACATCGAACCAGCAGTGTATTCATCAACAGCATTACTATCGGTGAAAGTAACACTGATATTGTGGTTTTCCCTAACATTGTAGAATGTATAAGAGTTGTCAACTACTTCATCCATCACATCGTTTCCATCAACGATTACTGTAGCAATTCTGTATCCAGTGTTTGGTGTAAACCTAAAGGTCTGATTAGCTCCTTCGTTAACATATATTACTCCGTCAGGAGTTATTGTACCGTTAGAACCAGTTGTTGCTACAATTGTATAGGTAGTTGTAGAGGCTGCTGTATATTTAACAGTCACCTCGACATTATGTGCTGGCATTGTACCTGCAACTGTGAGCTGGTCGGCTGTGTAACCATCGATTACAGGAGATTCTACAGAATAAGTTTCACCTTCTGCATGTGTTTCGGTATGGTCGGCAGCAGCCTGGGTGTTGTCGGTAGCATATACATAATGTATTGTCAAAGTATATGTCTCGGCAGAGTTAGCAGCGTATCTAACGGTTACATCTACATCACGTGCCGGCATTGTGCCTGCAACTGTGAGCTGGTCTGCTGTGTAACCATTGATTACAGGAGATACTACAGAATAAGCATCACCTTCTGCATGTGTTTCTACATGGTCGGCAGCAGCCTGAGTGTTGTTGTCGGCATATACATAATGTATTGTCAAAGTATATGTATCGGCAGCGTTAGCAGTATATCTAACAGTTACCGTAACATCTTCAGTTCCCATTGTACCTGCTACAGTGAGCTGGTCTGCTGTGTAACCATTGATTACAGGAGATGCTACAGAATAAGTATCACCTTCTGCAAGAGTTTCTACATGGTCGGCAGCTGCCTGGGTGTTGTCGGCGGCATATACATAATGTATTGTCAGAGTGTGGGTTTCTGGTGCGTTAGCAGTGTATCTAACGGTTACTACGACATCTTCTGCCGGCATTGTGCCCGCAACAGTCAACTGGTCGGCTGTGTAGCCGTTGATTACAGGAGATTCAACAGAGTATTGTGCTCCGTATGCAACCTCTTCGGTGTAGTCTGGAGCTGCTTCTGCATTATTTTCGGCATATACATAATGTATTGTCAAGTTGAAACTGTTGGCATTGTAAGTAACAATTACAACAACATCTTCTGCTGGCATTGTACCTTCAACTACAAGCGGGTCGGCTGTGTAGTTAGCAATAACAGGAGATGTTACCGAATATGCTGTTCCGAATGCAAGCTCTTCGGTATGGTCTGGAGCTGCAGTTGTGTTGTCGGCATATACATAATGTATTGTCAAGTTGTAGTTGATAGCGTTGTAAACAACCGTTAACTCAACGTTATCTGCTGGCATTGTGCCTTCAACAACAAGCGGGTCGGCTGTGTAACCTGTAATTTCAGGAGATGTTACCGAGTATGTTGTTCCGAATGTAACCGATTCGGTGTGGTCGGGAGCAGCAGTTGTGTTGTCGGCATATACATAATGTATTGTCAGGTTGTAGCTGTTGGCAACAAACTCTGCATTGATAGAGTGGTTTGCTACGACATTGTTGAATGTATATGTATTGTTTTCAACAAATGCAGTTACATTGCCAGTTGTGTCAACCATTACACGCGACAATCTGTAACCCTCGTTAGGTGCAACCTCGAATGTCTGCGAACCGTTGTAAGGAACTGTTATTGTTCCGCTCGGGCTGATTGTTCCACCTTCGCCAGCAGTTGCCAAGATTGTATGCGACGGAGCAACATCGAATGTAGCAATAATAGTGTGGTCATCTCTTACATTATTAAATGTGTATGAGAAGTTGACAAGTACCTGTCCTTCTGAGATAAGTTCAAGAGTGTCGGCAATTACACTGGAGATCTTGTATCCAGCATTTGAAGCAATAGCAAATGTCTTCGATTCGCCATTGCCTACCTGTACCGAACCTTCAGGAGTGATAGTACCACCTACACCTGCAGAAGCCAGAATTGTATGAGGAACATCGAAATTAGCAACTACATTATGATTTCCTATTACAGTCAATGAATAAACACCATCAACTATTTCTTCTGAACGATCAACGCCATCAACCATAAGGGTTGAAACGATAAAACCATCCATAGGAGTAACAGAGAACTGAATTACATCACCATCATTTGCAGTAATTTCACCTTCCGGGCTAATTGTTCCAAGTCCAGTATGCGAAGCCGTAACCGTAAATACCGAACGAGCAACAGAAATGTTGTCAACTGCAGCAGGAGGATTTGTTCCGCCACTACCGTCGTTCTTCCAGTAGAATACAAGAGTATAATCACCAGATTCCGTAATTTCAATATTCTTGGTTGATGTTATCCAACCGCTTTCATTATAAGTCCACAAGAATGCTCCTGTAGTATTGTAACTTTGCGAAACATCTGCCACATTAATATAATCGGTAGGCAATGAATTTGTACTACTTGTAATATGGTTTGCTGGCGGGCATGCCGTTCCTTGCGGAACAAGTGCTGCATACATAGCATCCCAGCAACCAGATTCTCCGCGTGCTTTCCAATCGAAACTGATGTCATAATGACCTGCTTCTGCAAAATTTATCTGACGGAATGCGTAAACATACGATTCGCTAGAAGTATTATAATTGTAACTTACGCCATTGTTGTCGGATATATACAAGCCATTTGTACCACCATTATTAGCAGCAGCACCTATATGCCACTGATTGGTCTGACCTTCGTTTTCGAATACCCAGTTTCCATTTTCAGATGCATCTTCAAAGTCGCACTCAAATGGAATACCAGCTACATCCAGTTGTGCCAACGATATAGTAACCGTCCAATCCTGAGTAGTTGCATCTTCTGCTGTTACAGTATAAACAACAGGTTCAGCAAAAGTCTGGGCAGCACCGCTAGCAGGGCTTATCGTTGCCAACGGCGAAATCTCGATGGTCGGAGAAATCGGCTCGTTAAGATTCATATTCCATCTTGCAACTGCGGCAATGCTATGAGCGTTAGCGTCAATTACTGATTCGCCAACCTGTCCGTCGAACGTGAATGCAAGTATATCCTTTTCTGAACTTGGAGCTGCAGCACGTGTAACAGTAACTGTCCAATCCTGAGTACTGTTATTTTCTGCCTTAACAGTATAAACTACAGGGCTAGTGAAATCCTGAGCAACGCCTTCTGTATAATCAGCGCCATTGACAAGAGTTATTTCTGCATAGTCGGATACCGTGATTGTAGGAACTAATGCGCTAAGATCCTGAGTAGAAGTATTTGATATTTCTGCTTCTACCACATGGTTCGCGGTGTCTATGTCAACAGTTAGCATATCAGGAACGCTGAAAGTGATAATGTCATTTTCACCTGACGGCTGTGCGACAGTTATATCATCAATAAGAATCAAGAACTGGTCTGTAACATCATAGTGTACAAATGCAAGGTAAATGCGCTGACCGGAATAACTTGACAAATTAATATTGCGCTCCTGCCATTCGTTATTACCATATTCAATAGTTTCATCAAACAAAGTAGTTGTGAAACTTGAAATTGCCGATGTAGTCGTCGATACACAAACCTTGTAGTGCTCTTCCGAATAATCAGCATCCGAAGCCTTTACAAAGTAGGTAAGTTTCAACGGTTCATTTTCGTCCATCTGTGTAAGGTCGAGCGCTGGAGATATTGCCCAGTTGTCTGGGGTTAATGCTTCATAGCTTACATTGCTATATGAGCCCGAAACCAACATATCTGCTGATGAATTATGGCCACTACCAGTAAGGTTTCCTCCATCAATGTAGATGCCATCAGTAGCAGAACCTGCTACCCAACCATAACCATCGTCATCGGCATCAACCAAAGTCCAGCAATCCACACCGTTCTCGAAATCTTCCGTCCACGGGAATGATGTAACATCACCACAAAGTGTTCTGAACGAAGAGTTTGCCCAAGCAGAGAATTCATCTGCACCACAATTTGCACGTACATATACATAGTACACTGTTGAGGTTGAAAGACCTACCATATTGTACGAAGCAGCATCAACAGTTTCCATATTGCCAGTAGTTGGATCGGCAAGCTGAGTTGCTGAATAAACAACATCCCAAGCAGTTGCGTGGAATCCGTTCCAAGTAATAGTTGCCGAAGTTTCGGTCAATGCCGATGCAACTATATTTGTAGGAACAGGACACAATGCTGGAGTTGACAATGTAAATGGAACCCAGTCACTGAAATCGTCATCTGCACATTTAGCACGTACATATACATTGTAATCGGTTTCTGGAGTTAAAGCTGTCATACTGTACGAAGGAGTTGTTTCAACATTGTTGATTGTTCCCGTTGCAGGATCTGCAAGAGCTGTTTCGGAAACTACAATCTGCCAGTTGGAAGCGGTTCCGTTTTCTGTCCAGCCTATAGTTGCTTCTGTAGGTGTCTGGTTGCTTGCTTCAATTGCAGAAACAACAGGACAAGTAATTACATCAATATAAACATCATCCAAGTAGATGTATGCATCGTCATAACCATAGTTGCTTGTTCCCTTGAATACAATTACAACATTGCTCCCCGAATACTGAGTAATGTCGTAGGTCATTTCTGTCCAGCTTGATGCGCCAGTAAGTCCTGTTGCAATTCTATTGTTTGTATAGGTTGCACCACCATCGGTAGATACGTAAACAGAGAAGTCTCCACCAGCAGGATTCTTGTACCAGAATGTCAGACTAGCTCCAACATACGACGACAAGTCAAATGCAGGAGTCTTAAGCATATTGGTATAGCCAGTGCTATTTATGTACGAATTGAATCTTAAACCTGCACCAGAATGTCCTGTCGAATAGTAGTTCCATCTGTACGAAGCGGTAGTAGTTGTTCCTTCGCTATTGTCCCAGCACATTGGAATGCCCGATGTAAGGGTGTTGAAGTCTTCGCTCCAAGGCAACGTAGTAACTACCACACAAGGAGTTGTGAATGACTTGTTTATCCAAGCCTCGATACCGCAGGCTGTCTGAACATATACATAATATGTAGTTGCATCGGACAATCCTGTAAGAACTATTGCAGTGTCGTTTACAACGTCATCGAAAATATTGGCAGTTGCTGTCATATCGGTCATTGCAGTTGTCGAAACCTTTACATTGAACAAAGTTTCGTTTGCATCGTAACGCTTAACCCAAGCCACTGTTGCCGACGACGAAGTGAGGTCGCTTACAACCATCGATGTAGCCAACGGGTTTACACACTGGTTAGGATCGTGTACTATTGTTACAACCCATTCCTGAGTTGTCGAATCCTCTGCCATTACAGTATAGGTAAATGGAGTAGCAAAGTTTTGTGCCGTACCGCTTGCAGGGCTTATTGTTGCCAACGGTGAAACTGTGATAGTCGGGGTTATGTTGGTGTTGAAATTGTAGTTCCATTCGGTGTAGGCCGTAACGGTGTGGCTTTCGGTGTCGATTACCGATTCGCCGCGCTGTCCGCTGAACGAGAACGAAAGGATATCCTTTGCCGAAGAAGCTACCGTCTGCTTTGTAACATTAACCGTCCATTCCTTGGTTGTTCCATTTTCTGCTGTTACTGTATAAGTAACTGGATCCGAGAAATCACGAGCAACGCCACTTGCCGGTGCTATTGTTGCGTATTCTGAAATAGCGATTGTCGGCACGAGAGCCTCAAGGCTTTCAGTTGAGAACGAAACTGTGCTGTTAACTGTTGCCGACTCGCTGATTATTTCAGCGTCCTCAGCATCCTGAGCAAATGAGAATGCCGTGATTTCGGCAGCCGATGATGTTTCGCGTACATAAACGTTGTCGATACCAACACTTAGATTTGACGTACCTGACGCTGTAAGCTTGAGAGCAAGAACAGCATTTGCTGGTACTGTTGCCGGAACTCCATACGAGAATGATAACCTTGATGTGCTACCCAATGCTATATCGGTCAAGTTAGTATAAGTCTCGCCAACCATATATCCGAGAGAGAAAGTACCTCTGTTAGTTGCACCTACCCTATATTCGAATGAAATATTGGTGTTTGCGTAACCGTTCATAAGTTCAGGCATCAAAGCGTATGCGTTTGCGCCTTCAGCCTCGTTCTGAGCAACACTCATAACAAGATATTTGCTACCCGAATTTGGCTGATAGAAGTCGGAATTGCAAACGTGCGGAGCAAAGCCTTCATCCGAACCGCTAAATACTACGCTCCAGCAATAAGGAACAGGTCCTTCTGCATCGTATGCTGTTGCTGTGTAACCATCATCGAAGTTCTCCGAATAAGGCAATACGTTGGCACCGCAGTCGGTTCTAATCTGCTTCATTCTCCAGTCGGAAACATCTTCAGTAGAGCAGTTTGCACGAACGTATATGTAGTATGTGGTATTCGAGTTAAGACCAGTTGCCTGATAGCTTGCTGCATCTACAATATGCTTTTCAGCCGTTTCGAGTTGTTCTTCTGTAAGTTCTGCATTGGAAACGACAACAGCCCATTCGGTAGCATTACCACGTTCTGTCCAAGCAATATCGGCAGTGTTCTGTGTTGCAGTTGCTGTTATGTTTGCTACGGTCGGACAAGTAATCTGCGTTACGCTGATATTGTCGATAGATGCAGGTGGCTGTGTGCCAGCACTATTATCGTTGCTCCACATAAATACGATATTGTATTTGCCTGAAGGAACACTAACGGTACTCAATTCGTCGGTTTGCCATCCGCTTTGTAAATTCAGTTTGCTGCCACCATCCAACGAAATCCAGCCTTCAGGAGTAGTAGAAACGTAGTTATATGCACTCGTTGTACCATCGGGAAGTTGTCCTGCGGTTAAAACTGTTGAAGCAGGTACGAGCCATGCTCGGATATAGTCATAACTGCCCTCTCCGTATGCTTTCCAATCGAATGAAACTATATAATCCGAATTTGCAGGGAAATTAATGGTTCTATATGCATAAACAAATGATACCGCACTACTATTTGTATAAGCATTTGTAACACCATTGTCGTTGGATATGTACAAGCCATTTTCTCCACCGTTGGTAGATGCCGTACCAATGTACCACTTGTTTGTCTGTGTTTCGTTAACCATAATCCACTGGTTGTTTTCGGCAGCATCTTCAAAACCGCAAACGTACGGAATTGTTGCTGGTTCTACTATTGTTCTGAACGAATAGCTTGTCCAACCTTCAGCTCCACAAGTTGACTGAACATACATATAATATTGGGTATTTTCGGCAAGACCAGTCAATGCTATTGCAGTGTCGTTTACTACACCGTCGAACAAATCGGCCGTAGCATTCAAGTTGTTCATAGCGGTTGACGAAACCTTAACATTGTACGAGGTTTCCTGATAACGCCTATCCCAAGCTATTGTAGCATAAGTAGAAGCCAAATCCGGTGCTGTAAACGTACTTGCCAATGGGTTTACACAAACACTCGGGTCGGTAATTATAGTTACCGTCCAAGTCTGTGTACTTGCATCCTCGGCAGTTACTGTATATGTAACAGGATTTGTAAAGTTCTGTGCAGTACCGCTTGCAGGACTTATAGTTGCCTGTGGCGAAACTGTGATAGTAGGTGTTATGTTGTTTGCCAAATCATATTCCCATACAATTTGTGCAGAAACTGTATGGTTCTCAGTATCAATTATCGATTCACCAATCTGATTTGCAAACGAGAACGAAAGGATGTCCTTTGCCGACGAAGCAACAGTCTCCTTAGTAACGGTTACTGTCCAATCCTTTGTCGTTCCGTCCTCAGCAGTTACCGTATATGTAACTGGCGACGAGAAGTCACGAGCAACACCGCTTGCAGGGCTTATTGTAGCATAGTCCGATACTGCGATTGTCGGAACAAGTCCGCTCAGGCTTGCAGTAGAGAACGATACTGTACTGTTTACCAATGCAGCTTCGCTGTTTATTACAGCTGTCTGTACATCCTGAGTAAATGTGAACGCTGTAATTTCGGCTGCGGAAGAAATTTCGCGTATGCTAACATCATCAAGGTAAATATAAGCGTCACCACTACCATAGTTGCTGGTTCCCTTGAACACAATTACAACATTGTCAAAGCCATTACCACAATAGCTGTCTAAATCGTATGTGTACTTTGTCCAATCAGAAACTCCTGTCAAACCAGTAGCAACGACATTACTGGTATATGTGGTTCCACCATCAGTAGAAATATATACTGAGAAATCACCGCCAGTAGGATTCTTGTACCAGAATTCAAGTTTTGCACCATTAATTGCTGACAGGTCGAATACCGGAGTTTTCAGCATATTGGTATTGCTAGAACTATTGATATACGAGTCGAATCTCAAGCCAACGCCTTCGTGACCTGTTGCATAATAGTTCCACTTGTACGAATCATTTGTCGTCGAACCTTCACTATTGTCCCAGCAGTTTGGAATGCCTGCTGTCAACGAGTTGAAGTTTTCTGACCAAGGCAAATTAGAAATCACGCCGCAAGCAGTCCAGATTGTAGCTGTTGACCAGTCAGAATATTCATTTTCGCCACAAACGGTGCGAACCTTTATTGTATATGCTGTACTTGATGCAAGACTTGTAAGATTTATAGGCTTTGAATCAATGTCAATTATTTCACCATTGTTGAGCTGATACTGCCATGCAGTTGCCGGCAAAACATCAGTCCACGAAACGGAAACCGAAGTAGTTGTAACATCAGATGCTTCTATAGCTTCTGGTGCAACGCAGGAAGGTATTGCAGAAACTTCGATGTCATCAATATATACGTACACGTATGTAGATGCGTGATAAGCACGTATTGCAATCTTATCGGCATCAGCAGGAGCCGAAGTCATATATGCCGTGTATTGCTGATAAGTGGTTGTAAGCGTAATGCTCTTTACCGCAGTGAATTCGCCATTTCTCATATAGCCAATTTCGAATGCCTGTGGAACATTACTGCCATATCTTGCCCACAACGAAACCTGCAAGGTGTTAAGGTTATTAACTGGTGGCAACGCTATGATATTTTCGCTTGCCGCAGTGGTAGAAGGGATATACATATACAAGCACTTCGAGCCATTATGAGCGTTTGAAGAATATACATACGGATATACCGTTGACCCCGAAGTATATGAAACTACACGTTCCCAGCAATCAGGAATAATGTATGTTCCTGTTATATTTTCAAAAGTTTCGGCATACGGAACACTTTCTGCCCCACATTCAGTAGTGATAGTAGCAAGCGTCCATCCGCTTGTGTGCTGTGCATCGCATGATGCCTTTACATATACATCGTATGCTGTGTTAGCTGTAAGGCCACTGATTACACAGAAGGTATCGGTAACATTCTGCAATGTGCCTTCGGTCTCAACATCAAAGCCAGCCTCTCCGTATTTAACCATCCAAGCAGTTTCTTCACCACCACGAGTCCACGAAGCAGTGAATCCAGCCTCAGTCTTATTGGTTGCAACAATTGCTGAAACAGGAAGACACACATTGTATGGATCGCCAAGACCTATCTTTATATTAGGAAGTTCGCTAGAGCGAGTTCCTGTGTTTGTTCCAGGATGTGAAGCATACGAAGTATTGCTATCGCTCTGTCTGTACAGAACCCTATTAGACACAGATGTATATTGGTATTTTACAGAACTATTGTATGTGTCGGGCAATGTGTTTTTTACAACAACTATTGCCAAATTTGCCGAACCGTCGTATTCGAAAGGAGTATCAAGGAAGAAGGTTTCCCATCCAATCTGACCACCTGCAGTATAATCGGTAGAAGAATACACAAGAGTAAGGTCATCCATTGGTATCCAGTCCGAAGTTGAATTTGCAATCGAATTGGCTGTAAGTCCCATATATATCCTCAAATCGGAATAATGAACTGTGGCGCTGGAAGTGGAATAATATGCAATTGTTCCAATTGTACCTGCGTGACCGATTTCACCAACAGTGTATATCGACTGGTTCCACGATATCTTATACAAGTTGTTGAATGGTGAGGTATAGTTCGCAGATGTTCCATTTCCTATAGTTGCCTCAATTACATTGTCGGCAAAAGCAGTGGTAAATGTAGTGGAGATCGGTTCACTGAGGTTGCGTTCGGTACAAGCCGACTTTACGTATGCATAGTAGTTTGTCGAATATTGCATACCCGTAACGTTGCAGAAAGTATCAGCAACAGACTGTTCAAATACCAGACCTGTCGAAGTTTCCCACGGAGTTTCGGTAGGTGCCGAAAATACGCGTACCCTTGCACCCGCAGCTTCTGTGTTCCACGACAAAGTAGCCGTAGTTCCGCCAATGTTTGAAACGCTAAGGTCGGCAATAGTACAACGTGCAGGTGTTCTAACGATAGCGGCCTGAGACCACATACTCTCATCATTTCCGCCACAGTTTGCACGTACATATATATAATAGGTAGTGCTTGCTTCCAATCCTGTAATTGTCTGCGGACTGGTTGCATCTGCAACTGTATTGGAGTTTTCACTAGCCATCGTACTCAATGCCAACTGGTTTACTGCACCCGTATAATATACAACGGTGTAGGATGTCTCGTTGGTTCCTGCCGGTTCCCACGAAACAACAGCCTCGTCAACCGCATCGTTCTGCGTTGCTACGACATTTACCGGTGCCAAACAAGTAAACGGAATACCTGTAAATACAACATTGTCAAGGTTTGATGTGACATTCGAAGTAGCACCGCTCATCGTAAGCTTAAACCAAACTGACTGTCTTCCGTTCATTGCAGTTACCGATGAAAAATCGGCGGTCTGCGTTGTAAACGTTGTTGCCGTAAAGTCCGTTACAGAAGTCGATGCTGGAGCGTTTGTATAGCTTACACCATCGAAACTGTACGACCACGCATAATTCGGATTTCCACCCAATGTGGGATGGCAACGCAAGTCGTACGACACAACAATATTCCTGTAGGGCAAAGTCGAAATCTTAAAGATTACCGAACCTCCATCCTGTCCAAGAACCTGCAACGACTTGGTATTATCCGTATCATCACACAGCAGAGTGTTTGGACTATTTGTTCCCGCCGTATTGACATTTCCGACAGCCGAAAAACTACAGTCCGATTCGGAAATACCATCGGAAACACAAGTGACAGCAGTACTATTCGATGGGAACTTCCACACCGCAATGTTCTCCTGTGCCACAAGCCTACCGCCAATGCCGGTAAGCAACCACAAAAAGGCTAATGTAGCCAATAGAATTTTCTTCATATACAAAAAAATTTAAATTACATTCAATCTAAATAAGGTTAGGATTATCAAATACTTACCGCGATGTAAAGCACTCTCAAATCCGCACCTACATTAAAATACACATTTACACAAATTCAAGCACCAAAGGTAGGAATGATTTCGGAAAGATGCCTGCGTGCTCAAGCATATTATACCAAACAACACACATATTATATACAAAACATATATAAACAACCAAAACTCACAGAGAGACAAAATAACTCCCAAATATATTGGATTATAATGTATTTCCCTAAACCTCAAGTTTTTAGTCATAAAATCTTCTTTTTTCCAAAATGGAAAATCCCAACACACGTCTAGTCTATTGTTAATTTAAGCTTTACCTGTCAATCAAATTTCTATAATGCTTGTACCTATTCACCACCCTATTGGCAAAGGCAACCGTGCGACTGCCCTTATATCGACCGCATTTCACCACTGAGTCGGAATAGTATCTGCTATCATTGAGCAACGTCATATATTTTGACAGGCTACTCCATGAATTTGGATTATTAGAATATTTTTGGGCAAGATTGTATGCGTCCTCCGAATGACCATGTCCTGCATTATATCCCATAAGTACGTACCTTATTATTACAGATGTATCTGATATTAATTCCGGAGTATGCTTTTTTAGATAATCAAGATGATTTATCCCTGCCATTATCTGTATTTCCGGGTTGGAAATGTCTGCGCTATCATAGGCAAACTTTTGATAAGCTGCTGGCATAAGCTGCATAAGTCCGTATGCGCCAGATGGATTACTAATGTCTGAATAGAAATGCGACTCCTCGTATATCAGTGATGCTACGTAACGCCAATCCCATTGCAGTTTTACAGAGTGCTTTCTTATAAGATCGTCGTATGCACTAACAACGTTTCCGTTTCCTGAATAGTATTTACTCGAAACATTTACATTTATGTAAGAATAATAAATATTGAGACGCTGTTTGTATCTTTTGGTTTCCTTTTCGTTGAGAAGCCATTCATTTATACTATCGAGCAACATTCTCGACGAGCCGTTAGTTTTCCACAATATTTTCTGTAAGATGCATATTGATGCGTCAATACTGAGATGCGGGTAAGCTTTCTTATATGCTATAGCCAATGCTGAATCACAAAGAACAGCTCCCAATTCACCGGAAGATACCTTTCGCGCAAGACGCTCTTGCGTGACACTATCAAGAACTACTATTTTTTTCCCCTCATAACCGACACTCATCTGCATACTGCCAGCAGCATAAATAGTATCCGGACTATCTTTTGTCTGGCTTAGTATTACAACATTCGAGTGCAAAAGCGGCATTGACATGCAACTGTCTGTCACATAAGAATGTTTGACAATTATGTCACATTCGCCACTCGAAAGCAATTTCTCGGCTTCACTTTCGTTTGACACGGGAATGACATTGAGTTCAAGGTTGTGTTCAGAACAAAAATCATCAAATGTTTCGAGTTGAAATCCAACGGGATTAGCATTAAATATACAATATTCAATAGCATTTTCGTCAAGTGCTACATTTAGTATTTGTGATGTGGCAATTTCATCATAGTCACGTCCCACACAATTTCTATCTTCTTCATATATTTCATCTATACAAAATCTTGCAATAGCGACAATTATCCACATAGACAATGTAGAAATCACTGCGATTTTTGATATTCTTACATTGCCGACCATACCTTAATCATAAAATTCCCAAGATATTCCAAAATTGAAAGCAAACGGATTGTCTGGCAACCTATATAGAGAGAAATATGTCGGCTTCATAAATGTTGAGTTAAAATTGGAGAGTTTTGCAAATATACGGAACCTTTTAATTTTTGCACCAACATAAAAGCCTAAATTTGGATAAGCCCCTACCCTCCTATTGTCTTGAAGATAGAAAACTGATGTTGCCGGCATATATGCATACCCATAAAAGCTGGAATTGAATTTTGCATCAATCCCAACCTGAATAGTAAGTGCCTGATGAAACATCCCTGTCTTAAAATACAGGCTGGAGTATGCCACAATTTCTGGCAGACGCACATATTGCTTGTCGCTTATATATTGATAGGATACCTCATTGAACCAATGGAACTTCCATACATTAAACGTCTTGTTGACATAGACATCGGCTATTAAATTGGCACTGTGTATCTGTGTCGGCAAAGCTTGCTGGTTATAGACTATATAATCGTGCAGTAAGTTGAGGTTTGCTCCTACCGAAAGATAAAATTTTGTGTAGAAAAAATCGACATGGGCTGTCGCAACACCACTTTTCCCAAAATCATTTTCCCACTTGAAGTTATTTGAGGAATAATACAAGTCGAATAGGCTTACCGAACTCCGAGAATATCCTAGCGAAGCATTTATGCCAAGATTATCACCAAACATCTGTAGCAGTCTCCCTTGTGCGTTGATTTCGAAAGCATCGCTACCGAACAGACAATAGTCGGCTTCGGCATACAAATCAGTACTGTTGTGTTTAAAAAATAAGTTTCCGGAAATATACGTAGAGTTGTATATACTCTTGTGTGTACTATCTATAGAATAAGTGTACATTTTGTTTGTAAGGCCAGCATATAGTTTCAAATAGTTTTCTGTCGAGTCTGCCCGGATATTTAAACATAGCATCAACTTATTATTGAACTGGTATTGCGTTAAGGAATCATTGGTTTCGTTCGAATTATTAAAATAGTTTGTATAGAAAGTGTTTACCTCATCTTGATACATACGCACATAGCGGTCAAATCGAACATCATGAACAATGGAGAATTTGCTGTGCAGATTTTTATTAATCACAGTATCATTCTTTTCATCACGAATGATAGTATCAATTGTATATTGTCCAAAACGGTATTCATGGTTATATTGTCCACCGAGCTGAGAAATAGAACTTGAAGCATGTGTCAACAATACATTGTTATCTACAGCACGCAGATCTCCACTCTCAAATTTGTCAACATTGGCAATGCCAGCATTTTCATTGCAGTTTATTTTGTTGAAAATGAAATTGAAATGGTCCTGATATTTTTTCTTCGTGAAGGCACCTGCAAAATAAAGAGCATTAACTTTGGATGCATTGTTAAGATAAAAACCTTCCGAATTTGATATATCGTAATTAAAGGTAAGATTAAAGTAAGGAGTAAAATTCTGGCTGATTATGAATCTTACAAGTTCTAGTCCTTTATTACCTCCAGTAAAATCGAAACGAGAAAAAGGTTTCTGAGTATCGAAGTAAACCACATCGTCATGCGACTTAATGAACGCCTGATAATTGTCAAGGAAACTGAAGTCGTGTTTAGATTCGCGTTTTGAGAAAACAGCAGTAATGTAAGGATTTCCCGGATTCATAAGACCTAAAGTATTATCCGAAACTTTCTGCTGTGGCATGAACTTGTAGAAATAGTCGATAGTAGTATCGTTGTAAAAACGCCAGTCGGCTATTGTATCGGTATTGAGTGTATATGATGAAAAATAGCGACGAATACCTTCGTGCTGTGCAAATACTGCAAATCCAATAAGCAGTAAGATAGTTATAGCCACTATTTTTCGCATCGGTGCAAAAATATTAAAAATATTTCAAAGATAAGACGTTGTCGTTAAAAACCTTAAATTGCAAAAGTCATCAATTCTAACAACCAGACGATTGAATAAAAAGCGCAATAATTCATTATATGGAAATTATGAATATAATTATTACTTTTGCACCACATAAAATATATGAAGATTCTAGTACTATTGTCGCGAGTGCCTTTCCCTTTGGAAAAGGGTGATAAGCTGAGAGCCTATCATCAGATGCGTGTGCTTTCCCAGAAACACGACATATATCTTGTGGCTCTCAACCAAGGACAAGTACATCCTCTTGCTGTCGAGAAATTGTCGCAGTTTTGCAAAGAGGTTCACATAATAGAAATAGGGAAAGCCACAAGATTATGGAATCTATTTCGTGCATTCTTGATTGGAATACCTTTACAATGCGGTTATTTCTACAGTACGAATGCAAAACATAAATTGAATACAATAATAGAAAAAGTAAAGCCAGACCACATATATTGCCAGTTGGTGAGAGTTGTTGAATATGTAAAAGACATAAACATTCCTAAAACTCTTGATTATCAAGATGCTTTCTCGAAAGGAATGTACAGGCGGAAAGAAGTTGCACCCTTTTATAGCAAACCTTTCTTTGCTATGGAATATCGCAGGTTGCTCAAATATGAAAAAAAGGCGATGTCGCTGTTCGACAACTATACTATAATAACGTCAGTTGACAGGGATTTGATTCAGCATGAAAATAAGAATAATATCCATGTAATACCCAATGGTGTTGACCTTGAAGAATTTGCCACAAAAAACGGGAAAAAGGGATTCGACTTGATTTTTGCAGGCAATATGAACTATGCGCCCAATATTGATGCTGCGGAATATCTTGTAAAACAAATCTTCCCATTAATACTTAAAGATTTTCCTAATGCGATTTTAGTACTTTGCGGCGCGACACCTTCGGCACGAGTCAAAACGTTGGCATCCAAGAATGTTATAGTTACGGGCTGGGTTGATTCCATGTCCGATTATTATGCAAAATCCAAGATTTTTATAGCACCTATGCTACTTGGAACTGGTCTTCAGAATAAATTGCTTGAAGCAATGGCGACAAAAATACCATGCATAACATCTTCACTTGCTGGTCGTCCTCTTGAAAACGCAATAGAGGGTAAAGATTTACTTGTATGCAATTCGCCGAAAGAATATGCAGACGCAGTAAAAATGCTTATGACAGATCCCGAACTATATCAAAAAATATCCCAAGCTGGCTATGACTATGTAAAACATAATTATAACTGGACAACAACTACAGAAAAACTGGATAATATTATTACTGGACAATGCTAGTCCATAATGTATAACACCAACAACAGATTATCATTTCATCGGGTCGAATATGCTGAAATGAACGCTGCCGTATCTTTTCATTGATACGAAATGCGGGAAAGAGGAAAAGTCGTTGCTCTCGCCGTGCTCGATTATAAGATAGGAAGTGTCTGTGAGCAGATTGTTGCGAAATACCGAATGGTAGATTTCCTCAATGTTTTCGAGTGCGTATGGCGGGTCGGCAAAAATGACATCAAATTTCTTTGTGCAAGTGTCCAGGTAGCGGAAAACATCAGACTTGTAGATTGTTGCCTGTGAGAAACCTAAATCCTTGAATTTCTTTTCAATATATGCTGCGTGCTTTACATTGCTTTCAACTGCGACAAGCGACTTTACACCACGGCTTGCAAACTCGTACGAAATGCTTCCAGTACCGCTGAAAAGGTCAAGTACGTCAATGTTCTCAAAGTTGAAATCGTTGTTCAGAATGTTGAATAGGGCTTCCTTGGCAAAGTCGGTGGTTGGACGTGCCTTGAAGTTTGCCGGTGGCGTAAAATTCTTTCCCCTGTATTTCCCACCTATAATCCTCATTGGTTGATGTTTAGGAAGTTGTAGAAATAGTGCGGTGAAAATTCTTGAAAGCGGAAAAAGTACTTGTAGTCTCTATTTATTGAGTCAAAATAGACCGTGCGAACAAATTTCTTGAGGTGTATTATTGCCAAATTGTCCTGCTCGATGAAACCCGAAAATGCCACTTCGCATTCTTCCTGCGACAAACCAAGTTGCTCGAAAGTGTTTACAATGAAGTAAAGCATATCGTTTGCAGACTTATAATTATAGGTGTTGTAATTTACAATTTGTCCCTTGTCGATGACAAGTATTTCAAAGAAGTCTTCGAATACCTGCACCTGCATTCTCTGGCGGTTTGGTTTCTCGCTGATTTTTGTTTTCGTAAGTCCAGTTTCGATGAGTGGATACGATTGCGGATACAAATTGTAGCGCGGGAACAATTCATCGAGTAATGAAGATGTTTCCTTTTCAATGGCAAAAATTATGACAGTCTGCGACTTTGGCAATCTTGAATAACGGATTTCCTCGTTTGGTGAAATTCTCCTGTTGAGCGCATATATGCTTTCTGCGGAATTCTCGTCGAATATGGCATCGGGGACTATAGTGGTATTCCGTGTCGCATAAACGACATTTACATTCTCGAACTGAGCATCCTTCAAACCTTCGTCTTCGATAAACTTCCGAATCTCATCGGCTTTATTTACTTCGAACTGCATTGAGACGAGAGCCTGTACCTTTTTGTCGTCGATGTCGTATATAGAATAAGAAAGTCCATCTTGAGAAATCAAGATGGACAGACTATTTTTTGAGAGCAAATCAATGTCGCCCTTAATGCGGACAGATTTCATTGTTACTCCTGTTTTTTCTTTTCCATTGTAGCGTCCCAGTTACCTGCGTTGTTGTTTGCTTCGTCAAGTTTACCAACTCTCAGGCAGGTATCTTTGATTTTGTCCTTGTAGTTAACGGTGAGCTGTCTGTTCAATCCGTCAAGAAGGTCGTCGTACAAAGCATAGCACTGGAAAACCTTAACGGCAACACCCGAACCTGTCATAACGGTTGCGGTATCCATCTTGAATTCAACTTTGCGACCAACTCTTGTGTATCTGATGTCTTCTACAGGATATTCAAGGTGCTTGAACAAAGAGTCCTTTACTGGAACTAAAATGGTATCACGCCTAAAATTCTTAAGTCCAGCCTCTTCAACTTCCTTCCAGTTGTCCGTTTTCTTTGCTTTTGAAATCATGTCCATGGCTTTCTTTTCTGTCAAGCCAGCCTTCAACTGTTCGTCGGTCAATGTTCCGATAGCTCTAACAACCTTCAGATTTCCGTTGTTGATGAAGTCAATTAACTTATCAAATGACGGTGTGTAAAGATGTTCGTATGTTGGAACCTTGCTCTTCTCGTAAATGGTGTCATTCCCATTTATTTCCTTTATTACCTTCTTTCCGTTCTTTACAGAGTCCTTTGTGTAAACCGGAGAAAGAACATTTTCCTTGAATGCCACCTGAGCGGTACGGATAGCAATCAACTGGTCAACAGTGGTCTGGAAACGAGCCACCCTTTGCTCTTCATATTCAATTGGCGTTTCAATGCCATCAACTATCTTGTAAACCAAAAAAGCTACTAATGCAAGTAGTACAACCGAAATAACGATTCTAATTACCTTTTCCATTATTGAAATTTTAAGTTTAATTTTGCAGTCGCAAAGTTAGATTTTTTTTGTGATAACACAAGCAAATATTTAAAAACTTTAAATGACACGGGAAGAATTTAAGGAACGGTTGGGTTTTCTGATGAATTGTGAACTGACTGTCGGGCAGTTATCTGCTTCTGACACACTATATTCGTTTATGGGAAACCGCGACAAATTCTCTACTTTTCTTCTCAAGGGATATGCAGGAACTGGAAAAACTACTCTTATTAGCGCGTTTATAAAGTTGCTTGAAGAAGTAAAGATAAACACAGTTTTGCTTGCTCCGACAGGTCGTGCCACCAAAGTGCTGTCGAACTATTCGGGACGGCACGCATCAACAATCCACAAATGCATCTATCGCAAAAAATCAACTGCCGACCCTGGAAGCAATTTCTCACTGAACTACAATAATTTCAAAAATACGGTTTTCATCGTCGATGAAGCTTCGATGATTGGAAATGCACAAAGTCCCGAAAATGCCTTTGGCAGCGGTCGGCTTCTTGACGATTTGCTAGCCTACGTTTTCAACGACAACAACTGCCGTCTCATACTGCTCGGTGATTCCGCCCAGTTGCCGCCAATAGGGACTGTTATTAGTCCTGCGCTTGATGAAAACTATCTTAGCGCATACGGTATGACTGTCTTTTCGTGCGAACTTTCCGAAGTAGTAAGACAGGATGCCGATTCTGGCATTCTGTTCAATGCCACTCAGTTACGCAAGATGATGACAGACGGCAATTTCAATTTTCCAAAGTTAAAGTGCAAAGGTTTTCCAGAAATACAGTCCATCACAGGCGCGGAGCTGATTGACGAAATTGAAAATTCGTATTCACGTTACGGCAACGACGAAACGCGAATCATCTGCAAGACAAACAAATACGCCAACCGCTACAATATGGGGATTCGCAACCGCATTCTGTGGCGTGAGGAAGAACTTTCGTATGGCGACTTGCTGATGGTTGTGAAGAACAACTACTCGTGGCTGCCCGAAAATGCCGAAATCGACTTCATCGCTAACGGCGATATGCTTGAGGTTCTGAAAGTTAGACGTCACTACGAACTTTATGGTCATAGGTATGTTGACCTGTACGTGCGCTTTGTCGATTTTCCCGACTTGGAAATAGAGGTGAAGGCTCTGCTCGATACTTTGGCAATTGATTCTGCAGGTATGCCCGCAAACTACTACAAGGAACTGTGGGAACAACTAGAAATTGACTATCAAGAAATTACCGACACAAAAAAACGTCACGAAGCAATACTTAAAGACCCGTACTACAATGCTTTGCAGATAAAATATGCCTACGCATTGACCTGCCACAAGTCGCAGGGCGGACAGTGGAAGTCAGTGTTCATCGACCATGGTTGGCTCAACAAGGAAGAAATCACCGATGAAGGTAAATATGAATTTTTACGCTGGCTTTACACAGCAATCACAAGGGCAACGGAAAAGTTGTATCTAGTGAATTTTGACAAGGAATTGCTGGAAGAATAATTTGATTTTTTCAATTAATTTTATTATTTTTGCATAAATTTGAATTTATGACAAAACAGCAGGCTGTTCAATTATTTGAGGAAAAGAAAATTCGTTCGGTATGGGACGACGAGCAGGAAAAGTGGTATTTCTCCATTGCCGATGTGGTAGAAGTGCTTACGGAAAGCACAAACCCGACTGATTACATAAAAAAAATGAAAAAGAGAGACTCCTTGTTGGCTAAAGGGTGGGGACAAATTGTCACCCCCCTTTCGATACAGACTGCAGGAGGAATACAGAGGGTTAAAGGGCTGAAAAAGGAAAATCTGCGCGACAATATGACAAATACCGAGTTGATTCTGAATATGCTTGCCGAAGCAGCTACCACAGATTTGTCTAAAGAACAGAATCCGCAGTCGTTTGAAGAAAATGCGAAAGTTGCTCATAAAGGTGGTAATGTGGCACGTTCCGCCAGATTGGAACTGGAAAAGGAACTCGGGAAATCAGTTGTTTCGCCGTTGAATGCCAAAAGTTATATCAATCAGATAAAAGGCGCATCCAATGAAGATGATGAGCAATTGTGACTTTATTACAAAAGGTAATCTTCAATTTTATCAAGGAAACGTAGTATAGGAGTGGTATCGGCAACATCTGTTGGCAAATTCAGCATTTCGCTAGAGTATTTTGTCGCTACGGGGAAATCACATTCACGGAAATCCCATTGTTCAAATTGTTCGTGAACCGGATGTATTGGACTACAGAACCATTCGCCCAAAGGCACTTTGCATTCTTCGGCAATTCTCATAACCTCGTCGCGTTCCTTTACAAGAAACGGATATTTGAGGAATGAATGGTCTTGGAACAAGTCTCTGGGAACAAATGTCCTACCTTTCTGTTCAAGGTAGTCGCTATATGTTTCGGCGTTCTTTTTCCTGCGGGTAAGCATTTCGTCCAAAACCGAAATATTCGTCACCCCTTTCTTTATCTGTACGATTGAAATGCCTTTGAAATAATGTGCTGGCATTTGCACGCTTTCTATCTCTGTGCCGGATGATGATCCTTGAACCAGCTTGTGCTTGCTTAGCCATCTGTAAAGCTTAACCATGCGCCAGTATCTGCGGTCTGTCAATATTTTTTCGCGTACAAAATACAAAGTTGACAAAGAAATTCTGTCCTTGAATGTTGCTGGTTCCAAGTCGGCGTTTACTTTTTCCAATTTTGCTTTCAAATCATTGTCGGTAACGAGCGCAAAACCACCAACGCCTGTGCTGAACGGTTTGTTCCACTGAGTTGAATAGAAGGCTGCGTCGCAATAACTACCGTTTGGCTTTCCTTTGTATGTGCCGCCAAAACCGTGAGTACAATCTTCAATAGTCCTGATATTGTGCATTTTGGCAAGCTCTACGACTTTTTCCACGTTTGAAGAAAGACCGAAAGTATTCTGGCAGATTATTACCTTTGTCTTATCTGTAACTTTTGATCTAAGTTGGTTTAAATCAAAGTTGTATGTGGATGCATCAATGTCAACATAAATAGGAGTTGCTCCCAAGTATTTTATTGCATTCGGCACAACAACGCAGGTGAATGCTGGCAAAATAACTTCATCGCCTTCGTGTACATCCATTGCCTTGAGTATTGCGTACAGGGCGACACGACCTTTCCAGTAAAGGAAAATCTGGTTAGCCTCTGCTTTTAAAATGTCGGCAATTATAGATTTATATTTAATTTCATGTGTATTGTCTTTCATAGTTTCTCAATATTCGTTTCTGCGCATTGACTCCATACGCAATAGTGATTGTATTTTTTTTATCGGAAGAATTTTGCGGAATGGGTATAAAACCTTGATCGCTAATCCTAACCACCATTTATATTCGATTTGCAGATTGCAATAAGCCTTTCGGAAATTAAACATTTCTTCCAAAAAAGGTTGGATGTTTGAATGTTCAGTAATTGAACGTGCTCCATCGCTTACATATTTTAGTTTTAGATCTTGTAGATAATATCTGTTCATTTCATAAAACAAACCATAATATGGATATGTTGAATTATGAAGATATGATGGGATACACTTCAATGTGCTATATTCGCAACAATCCTTATGCAATATACATACAGCTAATGCGACAGGTGTGTTAGTTATTGTTTCAAAGACACCCCAATATTGAAACCTTCCATCTTTTATTTGCCTATCTATCAAATCCTTAAATTGTTCAGAAGAAAGAGTTTGGGCTTTAACTTTATATTGTTCCAAAGCCGAGTTGTAAATAGTCAAACCAAATCTTAAAATTTCATCAGGTTGTATTCGTTTAATATTGTATGTTTTTAGAGATCTTCTTATTTTATTGCGTGTCCTTGAAGACAATTCATCCATTCCTTCAAATGTATCCTTTATGATATACCAAAAAGATGTATTTTGAATAACATCAAAATTATAGTTATTCCTTACTAGATATCCTCCTTTATCAAGGAGATTTAAGCACTCCTTTCTACTTAATTTTTTTGTTAGATGAGGAGGTGTGTCATCTATCCAAGCACCTTTATATAATTTGAACATAATCTATTTTTTTACAACCTTTTTTCTGATATTTGTTAGGGTTAGTAAAGATTCCAACAAACGAACCTGTTGCATACGAAAAATGGAGTACGAAAAAAGTCCATAGAATATATTGGAAAGATTGTCTTTTAGTTACCGCTAATTTTACACTGATAACAAGCATAACAAATATGTACAATACTAATGATGCCAACGAAATGTATGCTAACGGAGTATAGAAAATTGCAGTTAAAGCAGGAAGAACTAATGAAAGCAGAAAAAGAAGCGGAATGAAATGTCGTAGCGAAAGAGAGGATAAATCTCCAGTTATCTTAACGGTAAGTATATTCCACAATCCATTGCCAAAATTATTTTTACAAATGGCATGGTATGTATCACGTACATAGTAACGGCAATGTGCATCGGGTATCAGAAAAATTCGCTTGCCGGCAGCAATAAGCCGTTTGGACAATTCCATATCATGATTGCGAACAAGTCTCTCGTTATACCCTCCAGCTTCTATTAAAGTGTTGCGCTTGTATAATCCAAATGGCACTGTGTCAACTTGGGTAATACGATCAACGCCTGTGCGGAATGAGGAATTGCCAACACCCCAAGGGCAAGACATAACCTCTTTGATTGCCATACTTTTGCGTGTAATATTACGCACAATGGTCTGCATGTATCCGCCTACACCATCAGCATTTAGTTTGAATATTGCATCCAATAGTGTTGAGATGTAATTCGGTTCAAATGAAGAATGGGCACTTGCTATCATTACATACTCGCCAATAGCTTCATGAAGTCCAATATTAAGTGCAAATGGTGTAATTTTATTGGGATTGTCAATCAGTTTTACTGGAAGTCCTTCGTATTGTACCTGCTGTACAATTTCTCTGGTTCTGTCGTCGCTTAATCCATCAATCACCAATAATTCAAGAAGGAAGTCTGTTCCTACACCATTACAACTAGCCAAGGCGCACAAACATTCACGAATGCTATTTTCTTCGTTTCTACATGGTATGATAACAGATACAGTTTTCATTTTTCTCTATTTAATTTGTAGGATAGATTTGTAATAGCTAATCATTGTCTGTACGTTATCATTCCATTCATATAACTTTTTTACACGCTCACGACCCGCGGTCCCTATTTTTTGCCTCAAATCCGAATCATCTATAAATTTCTGTATGGCATTTGCGGCAGCCTCGACATCTTTTTTGGGAACAATGAATCCAGTGACACCATCCTCCACAACTTCAGTAAAACCGTCGGCATCAGAAGTTACAACAGGACATTCGCACGACATAGCTTCTACGGCAACGACGCCGAAACTTTCACTATTAAGTACGGATAACGACACGGCTACAGATATAGAATTATAAAATTCTGGCAATTTGTCATTAAGTATATACCCCACAAAATCAACCTTTTCGGCAATGCCAAGTTTTTGTGTCAATGCTACCAACTCTTCCTTTTGTGGACCATCTCCTGCAATTCTCAACTGGAGAGGAAGTTTCGGATTGTTTTCTACTACACGTGCAAAGGACTTTATCAGAACATCAATACCATATTTTGGAGCCAATGTTTTTACATTTCCTACAACAAAAGAAGCTCTAGGGCACAAGTCTAGCATTGGACGAAACCAACTCGTATCAACTCCGAATGGGGTTATACCTATTTTTTTGTCGGTATATTTAGCAGTTTCTTTTGCCATCACATTGCTAGTCGATAAAATCATATCGGCTTTTTTCAATGTGTATTTTAAAAGTTTTTTGTAAATGAATCCTGCTCTAGGATAATCATAAACATCACTGCCCCAAACAGATACAATATATGGATGGAAATCAATCAAAGCACCAAGCAAACCAAAACTTGATGCATAGTGTGCATGGACAATATCGGGGGAAAATTCATTTATTTTTTGCTTTATCTTAGGTAAGGCCTTAAAATATAGCACTTTCCCCATTATCCACTTATATGTACGTGAATTCTTGCGGAATTTGAAACCATAACAATAAACCTTCACATTTGGCATATTGTCATAGAATGACAAATCCGTTGATAATAAACCGAATAAGAATATTTCACAACCGTTTTCTGCTAGAGATTTCACCCAACGTTTTGTGTGTATTGAACCTGCATCAGAAAGAATAAATATTTTCATCATTCCTATTTTTTAATTTTCGTTAGCATATTATCTATTAGTCTGCACCGATTTTCCCATGTATGAGCGGGTGCAATTTCCGACAGCCGTTCCTTGTATTTACGTATAAGCATTTTGTTTTCACATAATGCATGTAAAGAACGTGTCACATCATCGAATGTACTGTCGCATGCCATTCCAATACCATGTTCTTCTATAAATTTTCCACTCCAATTTTTTCTGTAACCGATAAGCGGTTTTCCATACCCTATTGCTTCAAAGAGTTTGAAAGGTGCCGCAAATTGTAAATATTGAGAAGACGTCTCAAATAGTAAAGAAAAAACATCAGCTTGCTCGTACAATAGTTTCAAATCATCACCATTCTTGTGAACGATTGTAATATTAGGAGTTCGCTCAAATTGTTCATATTCACTTCTAACTGCCATCCAGTCATCATTGCGACAACAAACAGTAAGATGAATATCTGGATTTTCTGACACTGCCGACATAAATGTTTGCAGATTATAATTTCCATTAATACCACCTACGTATAAAATCTCCAATCCCTTGTGTTCTATGTTTTCAGAAGCTAGATGTATATCGCAACCTGACGGCAATTCAACAATATTTCTTTTGAAAGAAAATGGTATGTGATTATACATATCAATTGTCGGTAGAAAAAGGACATCAACATATTTTTCGTATTGGCGTAAATCATATCTATAAAAATATTTGGCAATTCGTTGCTTCCATCCTCTATTCTTATTGATAAATAGCCAATGAATATCCCTGTAAAACAAGCCAATAGGAATGTTATGAGCTTTGCAAAAATGGAAAAAATTGAAATCAAGAAACGGATATGTGGGCAGATGGTTCTTTTCGGTCAGCAAAGTAGGCATTGTTGAAGATTCACTATACATAAAATCATAATGATGTCCATTATTAATTTTCCCTTTTATTATAGCAATCTGTCTCTTTCTATCAATGGCGTATCCTTCAACAACATCCACATCGTATCCTATATTTTGAAAAGCCTTAATGATTTTAAACGGACGAATCTCGCTGGCCGATGTTTGATTTCGACTCAAATGCATTGGAACATGAAATATGATACTTCTATTCATCTTTGTTCTGATTTTTTATTTCTAATAACCATAGACCAAATTTCCTTTAGGAAATTCCGCCTAAAAATAAAAAACAATGTAACATATATTACAGCAAAAACACATGCATTTCCGATTTGAACATAATAATTACTGAAGAACAGCTTAAAAACAAAACAAGGTATCGCTGCTGTAAAGCATGCAACGAACGGGAACGATATGCTTTTTATGTACTCTCCCAGCGATGTGTTTACCATCTTGTATATCATCATCCGCCAATATGCAAAGAAGAAAGCTACCTCTAATACCACCTGTGCGTATGTAAGAATTTCTATAGTCGTGAAGCAAAATGCTAATGTGGTGGCTATCATAAAAATAACTTTAACAACAGTCCAACGGAAACTCAAATCTGTGCGACCCAACGATACCATTAGTATTCCCGCCGGATTTCCCACAGAATGGAAAAGTCCCCAAACTGCAAACATCCTCATGAAGAAGGCAACCTCCATCATGTTTTCCCCGTAAAAGAAGAATGTCAGAGGTTCGGCGAACACGAAAAATACGGTGAAAATAGGAAAGTTAAACGAAGAAAGAAAATTCAGAATCTTTGAGTATGTAGAACGCATAAGCGGTATGTCGTCCTGTATTTTTGCGAAGGCCGGTGTGGCTACTGAAGTGATTATAGGGTTTATGACCATAACTTTCGTTAGCAATTCCTTGCCTAGATTATATATACCAAGTGCCTCCATACCGAAAAAACGACCGATTAGGAAAATATCAACTTTCGAAGAGCAATAGTCCATAACTTGAGCTCCAACCTGATACCCGCCAATCTTTATCATGTTGCTTATTTCGCGCAAATTACAATGGAACAAAACTCCATTGCTTCTTATTCCTGATATTGCGTATGTGGCGTAAATAACAGTAGTCTGCAATAGCATTCCAAAGACCATACTGTAAACGCCCCAGCCTAAATAGGCCGTAACGATAGTGAAAATAGCTCCTGCATATACACCAGACATATTTACTATTGATATGAATTTGAAATCCATTTCCTTGGTGCGTAAGGTCTGGAATATCTTGCCGAAAGCTGATATTACAAGTTGCAGACCTAACAATGGTATTATTTTGTTCAATTCCGATTGCTCATAATACATTGATAGCAACGGCGATAATGCACATAGTATTCCAAACAGAAATATGCTTACCGCCAGATTAACCCAGAATACGGAGGAGTATTCCTGTTTTGAGACTTCCTTCTTGTGGATAATTCCTACAGAAAACCCCATGTTTGCGAAGATGTCGGTAAATCCGATTACCATTATGGCAATGGCTACCAATCCGAAGTCAGCCTTGCTAAGCATACGTGCGAGCACGAAAATTTTCAGCATCTGGACAACGGCATTGTTCACCGTTGCCAGACTGTTCCATTTGGCTCCCGCTATGGTTTTTTCCTTCAGCTGCATACCGATATTGCTTTTTGTTCACACATAGGGTGATAGCATGTGTATCCCACTAAGGAACAGAAAAATAGATATTGTGCCCACAGAAAATGGGATCCGCTTGGAGCAAACAGCACTAACACATACAATGGAATCATTGCCCAAAATTCGTTGCGCCCATGATTTATTGCTATTTTTCGCATAAGGTAAACAAGAAGAGCTATGTACCCTATAAAAAATATTATTCCAGAAGTCAGCAAAAAGTGCAATATGTATGAATGAATATTGATGATATGCCCAAATTGTGTATAGTTGTCTAATGATGCATAATAGTACAAATCACCGCCTATTCCGTACCCTAGACAATATGAATCTAATAATGAAGCAAAAGAATATAAATAAAGATTGAGACGGACAGATGTTGAGTGGTTATGTACCAGGAAAAAAGCCAGTGCAGCACCGACAAGAAAAACAACACCTATGATCCCAAGAAGCGTCTTATATCTCTTAAGTTTCTTCCGCTGTATAAATAGACCAAAAAGAGCCAAAGCCATCAATGCTGTGCGACAGCGAGTCATACACAGGCAGGCCACGCACAATGCCAGAAGCATATAGTCACCCCAGCGTTTTTTGTTTTTAAGAATATTGATGCGGTAGGCCATTGCGAAACAATAGCATAGTACCACTATTATGGAGAAATCGTTTGTATTGTTGAAAAATCCTGTAGGAAAGTTCAAGTTATGTGAAACATTTTCAGGAAGATGCATATTAGACATAGGCAAATGCCAGCCAGTAGTCAATTCTATTCCTGCCAATATAGTTGAAACAACAAGATTGATACAGCATACATTGTAAAAAAAATTCATACTTTGATGAGGCTCAGAACAAAAAAGCCACAACAAAGCTATGACTATCAAAAATATAAAAAAGAAATTAGCGATATTGGAAACATTAACGGCATGACCATACATTATTGTAATAGCCATCGTATATGCTATATAAAGCAAAAAGAATACACTGACAACATAGAAACTTGAGGACAATCGCACTCTTGACGAAAAGAGCAACCCAACCAATACCATTAGAACACCCAACCTAACAAATGACAATTGAGGCAATATCAGATAAGTACCCGTAAAAGCGCCTAAGCACAAAACGCCAAATGCAATCTTATGGTAAAGACTTAGTTCCTTCATTTTGATGCTTTATCAGCTTTTTTTATTCGTTGTCTTATTTCCTCAACAATGCAAATGCAAGCTATTGACAATATTGAGGCAATTACAAGTACAAATACTAAGGTTTTGAAGATATTGTATGGATAAACTGGAGATTCCGAACACGATGGTCCATCCAGAATATCAAACAGGAAATAGTCGCTTAAACTGTCGCTTGCCTGTTGTTTACTATTGTTTACTTGGTCGTAATAATAATCCCAGGATATTTCATCGCATATTGTTGGACTTGATGCAACTTTGTATGAGGTTAGATTCGTCACAGATGCATATAGCAGATTGAAAAATCTCATAACTAACGAGTCTGCTATCTGTGGGGTTTCCGCTCTTATTGCAATTGAAAACGTATAATCGGGAGTCTCATGGAAATCAATTCTTTGGTCATAATTTTGAGATGTTAAAGAAGGGCTGATTTTGGAATCAATCAACAGATTCCTGAAATTGTTGCATTTCACAATTCTGTTTACTTGATAATATGGAGTAAATTTTGTTTTATTGACAATTGTTTTGTTCATAGTATAGACTACTGTGTCTATTTTGGAATTTGTTGGAATGGACGTAACAAAATCTGAATATATCTGTGCTTCCATAACATTAGCCGAAGATTTTGTTCCTGAATAGACTAATGTATCAGGTCTTAAATAAAAAAATCTATTCGGAAATATTGGAAATCGGCGTTCTTCCTTTATTAAACCATTGAAAAGCAGACTATTATTCAACTGAAAAATACTTTTCGGAGTAGGTTCATAAATTAATGTGTCAATTTCTAATGTATCTATAGACGTACTTACCAATGTGTCACCCTCATTCGATGCACAAAATGGATATATTTCCATTTTCGATTCATATAGTGGGGTTGCCTTTAGACAATATGCAATTGCCAATATAACAGGAAGACTCAACATGATTAAAAATAACCATTTGTATTTCCATAAAACCTTGACTATGTATTTATATACTGGCATAAAAATAGTTATGTCCTTTTATATATTTTTATTCATGTCGTTGATATACAACATCATATTGTTATGTTACTTTTTCCTTTTCTAGTTGGCAAATTTACATTGTTTTGTTGAAGTGTGCAATATTAATTTCTTTTTATTACTTTCGCACCATAAAATTTTATAACGATGAAAATAGCTCTCGCTCAATTGAACTTCCACATTGGAAATTTCGAGTCCAATGCAGAAAAAATCATTTCTACGGCAAGGAAAGCAAAGGAAAATGGTGCAGACCTTGTTGTTTTTTCGGAATTGTCGGTTTGCGGATATTGTCCATGCGATTTGCTCGAAAGAGCAGATTTTGTGGCTGAATGCAATGCAACCGTTGAAAAAATAATTGCCGAATGTGCTGATATTCCAATGATTATCGGTGCACCTTTGACTAATGTGGGAAATCACGGCAAAAGATCATACAATGCTGCGCTCTTTATTGCCGACGGCAATGTCAAGTCGCAGTGTAAAACTGTATTGCCAAATGCAAATGTACTGAATGAGCATAGGTATTTCGAGGCAAGTGACAAGTTCGACCTCGTCAACTTGAACGGCGTAAAAATAGCAATGGTAGCAGGCAACGATGTACTTGATTATCCAATGGGTATGCTCGCTAAGTTAGAGCCAGACTTTATTGTAAATATTTCAGCAGTTCCGTATGCACACGACAATTTCCACCAGCAAAAACTATCGGAAGTTGCAAAGAAATATAAGTTGCCGCTGTTGAATGTAAACCAAGTGGGTGCAAATACCAATTTAATATATGAAGGTCGCAGCATTGCTTTTAACGAAAACGGCAAGGTAATCGCCGAATGCAAGTCGTTTGAAGAAGATTTGCAATATGTTGAAACAAAATCGTTTAAGTCGGAAGGAATGGAACTTCGCAAAAATGACACTACCGAAAGCATATTCAATGCAATTACTCTTGGTTTGCGCGACTATTTTGCAAAGATGAACTTCAAGAAGGCTGTTCTCGGTCTGTCGGGCGGAATTGATTCGGCTGTGGTTTTGGCTCTTGCAGTGAATGCTCTCGGACGCGAAAATGTCCACTCGATTTTAATGCCGACCTGCTATTCCAGTTCGCACTCTGTTGACGATTCTTTGGAAATGCTAAAGAGAACAAAATCAAGTTACAACATTATTCCAATCGAAGATTTGCGTAAACAGTTCGGCATAGCAATGAGCGAGGCTTTTGAAGGGACAAAACCTGGGCTTGCCGAGGAGAATATTCAGGCTCGTCTGCGCGGAAGCATACTGATGGCATATTCCAACAAGTTTGGCAACATTCTGCTCAACACTTCCAACAAGAGCGAGGAAGCAGTCGGCTACTCGACGCTTTATGGTGATATGTGTGGTTCGTTATCGTTGCTTGGCGATGTTTATAAGACTGAAGTTTACCGACTTGCACACTATATCAACGAACATTGCGGAAACATTATTCCGGAAAATATCATAACCAAGGCTCCATCGGCAGAATTGCGTCCCGACCAGAAGGACCAGGATTCGCTGCCGCCATACGATATTCTTGATGGCATCCTGAACTGCTACCTTGAAAACAATATGACTGCCGATGAAATAAAAGCTAAAGGCTTTGATGCTGAAACAGTTGACTTCGTTCTGAAACTTGTCAAGCGAGTTGAATACAAGCGTTTCCAGGCTCCGCCGATTCTGCGCGTTTCGTCCTGTGCTTTCGGACATTCGCAGGATGTACCGTTGGTTGCAAGATATTAATTGACAATTGCTATAACTAATCAAATCTTCAAATTTTCGAATCTTCAAATTATCAAATCTTCAAACCTATAACAACAATAAAAAATGAATATAATTAAAAAATTTGCATTAGCCTTAATAACATTAATAATTATCGCCACACAATTTGCGATGGCAACTCCGGGATGTTACTGGGTATTTTTCCGCGACAAGGCTAATACCTCTTTCAATCCGTACGAATACTTTGACGCAAAGGCAATCGAGCGTCGCGAAAAATTGGGCTTGTCGTTGTATGACATTACCGATTATCCGCTAAATGACGGCTATGTAGATGCTGTTTCGGCTTTGTCGGAAGAAGTTGTCGGTGAATCGCGCTGGTTCAATGCGGTCGGCATTATGGTCGAAAGCGAAAATATTGAAAAGATAAAGGCTTTGCCGTTTGTGTCGCGCGTTGTGGAAATTGCAGGGGAAATGGTTGTCGCTTCGTATGCCGGTATGGTTGACGAAGAAAACGATGAAAACTACGACATCGAGATGCTGAAGCCCGAACTTCTGCCTCAACTTCTCAGGATGCAGGGCGAAAAGTTTGCCGAAAACAACATCGACGGTAAAGGCGTCAGGATTGCCGTATTTGACGGCGGTTTCCCGAAAGTTGACAAACACGAGATTTTCAGCCATCTTCGCGACAACAACCAGATTGTCAAAACTTGGAACTTCCCGAACAAAAAGGAATACGTTTACAGTTGGAGTACGCACGGCACAATGACCTTGAGTTGTATTGCGGGTGTTTATCAAACAGCATTTGGCGTACAGAAGTTAGGGTTGGCAAGTGGTGCTGAATTTCTGCTTGCCCGTACCGAGGTTAATCCCGAACCTTTCAAGGAGGAAATATGGTGGACTCAGGCAATGGAGTGGGCAGACCAGAATGGTGCCGACATAATCAGCAGTTCGTTAGGCTATGGCAAGGAAAGGTACTATACAAAAGATATGGACGGCACTTCGCATGTTGCCAAGGCTGCAAATATGGCGGCTCGCAAAGGTATGCTGGTCTGCAATTCTATGGGCAACGAGGCCGACGACAAGTCGTGGTATGTGCTCATTACTCCTGCCGATGCCGACAGTGTACTTGCCGTAGGTGGAATAGATGATTCTCTTGACGAGTACCGCCACATCAGTTTCTCGTCGTTCGGACCAACAGCCGATGGTCGCCGCAAACCGAATGTTGTCGCTTTTGGTCATGCCTACGTTGCCAATCCAAAGGGCGGAATGACAATGGCTTACGGCACATCTTTCTCATGTCCGTTGGTGGCAGGTTTTGCCGCCTGTGCATGGCAGACCAAGCGCGACCTTACCGCAATGCAGATGATGGAGGAAATTGAAAAGTCGGGCGATATATATCCATATTTCGACTATGCGTTGGGTTATGGAGTTCCACAAGCAGGATATTTTGTTGATGGGCCCAAGGCGACAGTACAACCGACTTTTGAATTCGTAAAAGATGGAATCGCCCTGAAAATAAAGTGCGAGCCTTTTGAGGAAAACACCGAGGTTTTCTATAACATTATGCGTGACGATGGAAGTCTGTACTCATACGAACATTTTGATGCAAGAGGAAATGCTGTAATATCATTCGACAATATGTACATATATTCAAATTGTACGGTGAATGTATATTATCACGGATATGTAGGCTCGTACCAGATTGGGGAAGACCGAAATGTTGATTTGTCGTATTCACCGAAATCTCGTCGTATGCAACGGGCAAACGCGACTAATGCAATAAATATTATGGCAAGAGATGTAACACAGTCTCAGCGAGAGTACAGCAGCCCAAATAAGCATCATTTTTTGTTGCAGATGAATGCCGGTTTTGCTGGCGTTAAGACTTTTGAGGGTACGACCAACAAGCAGAAGTCAACTTTCTCGGCTTTGGTTGGTGTTCAGTGGGATGCGTGCAAGCGCTATCATCTTGGTGCTGGTATTGGAATAGGTTTTGACGATTACCGAGGCAAAGAACTTGTTGGTTTACAATATTCGAATTTGAAACGAGAAAGATTCCGCACATCGAACTTGAATATGGAATTGTTACAGAGAGTTACGCTTGCGCACGGTGGATTGATGCATAATGGTTTATCTTGGGATTTGGGCGTTTTCGGAATGTGGAATTTCGAGAACCGTTATGTTCAAGTTCTGCAAGTAGATATTACCAACAATTACAGAAAGTCAAAAATCACAAACAAGAATTACGACTTTATAAATCCGTTCCAGTGGGGTGTAAAGACTGCAATAACCTACGACATTGTTTCTGTTTATGCAAAACTTAGGATTTCCGATTTGCTCAATCCGTCTTTGTATCCAGGAACTTACAAGGACTTTATGAAACTGGAAATCGGTATGCAGTTGATTTTTGTGAAATAATTGGTCTACGTATGGACAACTCTTTTTATAGGCAACTATATATGTGTTGACACATAATACTTTTGTTTTAAGCCACGCTTCTGTCATTCCGCAAGTTAGAACAATAACGCGATACGGAACGGGGAGCGTAATATTGTTCAACTGTGCGGAATCTCCCTTGAAAAACGAATTCAATAGGAGATTCCGTACAGACAGGCTCACAAGCAACGTTCCTTTTGCTGTTCGCTTTGTCTTACGGAATGACCTAGAGACAAAATTTAGTCAAGTTGTATATAGTTACCTAAAATTTAGCCGACCCTTCGACTCCGCTCAGGTTGCGGCTGATTTTCACTCTTCCACCTTGCTCCAGTCCTTCCACGAGATGTATTTTATGCCATTGATTTCGCAGGTGAGGTCGCCAAGGTAGAAAACTGAGCCTTTGCAGTTGCTGTCTTCTCGTAGTTCAAGATATTCGCGTACACTTTCAGACAACTTGCTTTCCGCATCAGCAGAACTTTTTATTTCGATGGCAAAAGTGTGTTTCCAGTCGGCAATAATGTCAACTTCGAATCCCTTTCGGTCTCTGAAGTATGTAAGGTTTGCTTTTTTGCCAATGTTCAGTCGGTTTTTGAGCAGTTCTGAAAGTGCAAATGTTTCTACAACAGCACCTTTGTACGGACTGAGCAATAGTTCTTCCTTGCTTTCTATTCTTAACAGATGGCATAGAAGTCCAGAATCGACAAAATACATTTTAGGAGTTTTGACTAACGACTTGCCGAGGCTATTTGTTTCCGGTTCAAGGAAATGTATTATGAATGAGGATTCGAGAATTGAAAACCACTGTTTTATTGTCGGTGCCGATACTCCTATGACTTTGGAAATCTTATCCATCGACACCATCTGTCCGCTGTATGTGGCCGACAGCTGTATGAATTTCTTGAAAGAAGACAGGTTGGATGGATTTATAAGTTTTTTGACATCCATATCCAAATAGGTGTCGATATAATTCTCGAACCAGTCGGATGCAATGAAGTGTTTCTGCGGGTCGTACAGAGGCGGGTAAAAACCTTTGAATATTGTGTCGTAGGCGTTGTCGCCAAGCAGATTGTCGCTATTTAGTTCCCTAATAGAGAATGGCATAAGTTTTAAGGATGCCACACGACCAGCAAGCGAATCGGTTATATTCTCCTTCAGTCGGAACTGGCTCGAACCTGTAAGAATGTATTTTCCTGGGACATATTCTTTATTGTCAACATAAAACTTTACAGCATCAAAGATTTCGGGCACTTTCTGTGCTTCATCGATAATTGCACCATCGGGAAAAGCCATAAGGAAATCCTTTGGGTTTGAAGTTGCCAGTTCTCTCATCGACTTGTCGTCAAATGAGATGTATTTTTTATCGGGAAAAGCCATTTTTGCCAAAGTCGTTTTTCCGCTCTGGCGAGGTCCTGTGATTGCAACGACAGGAAACTGCGATGCCAATCTTAGCAATGTTTCTTTAGCCGTCCTATTTGTACTCATAGTAAAAATCTAAAGTTTATATTGGTAAAAATCTAAAGTCTGCACTGGTAAAAATCTAAAGTTTATACTAGTAAAAATCCAAAGTCAAAGGTAGTGAAAATCTAAAGTTTTGAGCAAGAATTTTTTGAAAAAATGATATTTGTTTTGTAATAGATTGATTGTTATAGTGTTGTGTTTGTAAAAATGTGTCGGTTTTATGATGAATTGAAGCCTGCTATATTCAGAATGAGTTTCTGGAGAAATAATATTTTTCTTGTCGGATTATAATTGCAAGTCAATTGTCTTTTTCGGATTAAATCCATTGGCGCGATGTTCTCTGTGTGAAACATAGCCCAACTGGTTGGACAATATTTTCGTCGTGCCAATCTGTGCATCAATGTTACGGTGCGAATGTCCGTAAATCCAAAAGTCAATGCCAGATTCTGCTATGTAATCGCCAAGTTCAACCGAAAACGCACCATTTATGGTACTGCCACGAAATTCATCGGCTGTGCATAATTGTGTTGGTACATGGTGGGTAAGGACAATTTTTGTCTTTGCTTTACTTTCAGCAACAGACTTTTTTACAAATTGCAGGCATCGATCGTGTTCCCGATTAAAGTTTTCTGCATTTAACCGATGCCCTTTGTACATAATCCTATAGAAATCGCTGACATTCCGTTCTGTAATATAGGCATCATTCGGATTTATATGCGACCATAGCGTAGAAACAATAATGTCAGTATCTCCAATATGAACAACTGCATTATAATATGCGTGAACATTAGGACGAATCTGCTTGCAGTAGCCATCTGACATTGTGGCAAGGTCATAATATCCGTAAAAATCATGATTTCCAAGGCAGACAATTACTTGCTTGTAATTATCTGATGCCCAGTCCCAGAAAGAATAATGCGAATATGTGTCCTGATGTGAATCGGGATGGTCAAGATATGCAGAATCTCCAGCAACAAGCAAAATATCTCCCGACACTTCCAATGGATGACTTGCAATAAATGCCCTGTTTTCTGGAAATTCCAAATGCAAGTCGCTGACAAATTGTAGGCTTAATGATTGTGGCTTGTATTCCGAAATGGCTTTCAGCGTTTCCAAAATCATATCGGTACGCTCAATTTCATCGTATGATATTGCAGATTCTATTTCTTCTGAAATATTGGGACGCTTTAACATCTGTGCAAATTGGTTCGAAACATAATTGCGAACCTGTGCATCTTCATTTTTAAACTCCTCTATGAAATCAGAACAGTAATTGAGCACATAAACAATATCTTCAAAATCTTTAGCACCTCGCCAGTCGTTACCGCCACGCGATAGCAATGCTTCAATTTTTGATGCAATATAGTATGTAACCGAAAGGCGATAAATGCTTTCGCCCGAAGGTAATGTGCATAATTCGCGCTTCTCGAACCCAGGACGGTACCATCGATTGCCAAACGACAAACTCTTTTCGACCATCGACATTACATCCACTATTTCTCCGTTGAACACCCATCGGCAAAGAGGGGCATCTGGTGTCTGGTCGTTCTGAAAATGTTTTTCGCGAAGTTTATTTTCAAAGGCTATGTGTTCGCTGTACGATTTAGTATCTACCACGCAATCAACATCAAATGTCACGCGAGGTTCTGTTGCTGTTGGGTCAGTAGCATACGAACCTGCCATAGCACCGCCTACATATACAAGCCTGTCGTTCAAGTCCTGCAAAGCCTCAGCAATCTCCTGTAGTCGTTCGTTATTTGTTTTCTGCATATTGATTCAATCTTTTTGTCAGTTCATCAATGGCAACGGATTTCTCTCTGGTATGCCCAATCCGCAAAGCATCAACAATTACTAGCAATTGATACAATTCGTCGTCGCGTAGGGCGGCTTCGGGTACAGTAGGATAGATTGGCTCTATTTGCTGTCCGCGGGAAGTGCCTTTTACATAATGCCATACATATATATCGGAACTTCCAGTTATGTTCTCTTTTATAGGCGATGCACTTGAATTGGTTGGTATGCCTCTGCCGACACGCCCTGCTTCTACGGGAAAGACATACGCAATGCCGTGAATCAAAAATTCCTGCAAAGCCAGTACATTAACACGCTTTTTGTCACGGTCAATAAGTTTTGCCTTTTTGCAGCGTTCCAAACTTTCGCTTACCGTTGAAGCACTTAAGCCTAACGATTCTGCCAACTCGTGGTACGAGAGCGTTTTTCCTGATGATGTTAATTTTTTTAATAATATAAGAATATCTTGTGGTTTCATTTTGATGTGTATTAAATACTTAATCTTATTTGTTCGCTGTTCGCGAATTGCGAACAAGATTTCAGTTTGCAAAGATAATGCTTTTTTCAAATCTGCACACTTTTTTGAAAAATTTGTTGCAATAGCAAGAAATAGGCTATCGTCTATTAAAAGGCGCAGGCATTGAAAGGCGAGCCTGTTAGCCCCAAATCCCTCAAATCTTCATACGCGAAACCAATTCAACCACGAATTACACGAATTTGCACGAATGTTCGCTACGCTCACGTTGAACTTGTACAATCGCGTCATGGCGCGATTCAAAAAGCCCCAAATCCTCAAATCTTCAAGTGCGAAGTCAATTCAACCACTAACCTTTAGTTCGGCGAAGCCAATGTGTTCGCTACGCTTACGTTGAACTTTGAACCCCTTGAACATTGAACCTTGAATATTCTGAGGCACCGCCAAACATCTTTGTGAAAAAATTTGTATCTTTGTAGCCACTTAGCAAAAACGAACTTTGACATTCTGTCAAACAACTTATGTATTTAACGGCAGAAGAAATGAAATGTTGTGATTTGCTTTCAAAACGAACTTTGACATTCTGATAAACAACGTATTTTTAGTTTAGTTTTCGTATTCAATTGTTGTGATTTGCTTTCAAAAACGAACTTTGACATTCTGATAAACAACGAATTTCGGGAGCTTGTCCTTGTAAAGTACGTTGTGATTTGCTTTCAAAAACGAACTTTGACATTCTGATAAACAACGAGGGCGCAAACAAGTCGGGTGAGGTTTGTGTTGTGATTTGCTTTCAAAAACGAACTTTGACATTCTGATAAACAACAATAATATTAACAAATCATTCGGTGTTAGCGTTGTGATTTGCTTTCAAAAACGAACTTTGACATTCTGATAAACAACTTTAAACATTAATAATCCGAATAAGGCAAGGTTGTGATTTGCTTTCAAAAACGAACTTTGACATTCTGATAAACAACCAATACGCGGTAAACATGTTTGTACCTGCAGGTTGTGATTTGCTTTCAAAAACGAACTTTGACATTCTGATAAACAACTCATAATTTACAAATGTAAAGGGGAGAGGTGTTGTGATTTGCTTTCAAAAACGAACTTTGACATTCTGATAAACAACAATATTCGCGCTTTAAGTTAAGTCTCTTAAGTTGTGATTTGCTTTCAAAAACGAACTTTGACATTCTGATAAACAACGTAATCACGGTAGAGCAGTAGAACGCAATGGTTGTGATTTGCTTTCAAAAACGAACTTTGACATTCTGATAAACAACTCCGACCCGAACGATATGTGCTGGAACAAGGTTGTGATTTGCTTTCAAAAACGAACTTTGACATTCTGATAAACAACAAAAAAGTTTGCAAGCATAGCCTTGTCTGCGTTGTGATTTGCTTTCAAAAACGAACTTTGACATTCTGATAAACAACTGTACGACACACCCTCAAACGGGGACTTTTGTTGTGATTTGCTTTCAAAAACGAACTTTGACATTCTGATAAACAACTGTTGTTGTTTGTGCGTAGTAACCTCCATGGTTGTGATTTGCTTTCAAAAACGAACTTTGACATTCTGATAAACAACTCGGGATAAGACCGTACCTGCGGGGGATGGTTGTGATTTGCTTTCAAAAACGAACTTTGACATTCTGATAAACAACCTATCGTTAACGTGAATAGTGGGTTGTGACGTTGTGATTTGCTTTCAAAAACGAACTTTGACATTCTGATAAACAACAATTATACACATTGTAATTTGCTATACTATGTTGTGATTTGCTTTCAAAAACGAACTTTGACATTCTGATAAACAACTCCACCCCTCCGAAACGGAGCTCGGCCTCCGTTGTGATTTGCTTTCAAAAACGAACTTTGACATTCTGATAAACAACAGCGATTGAATATCGGTATGGAACAGGTAAGTTGTGATTTGCTTTCAAAAACGAACTTTGACATTCTGATAAACAACTTTCTTTCTCCGTCTCGCTTCCCCCGACTTGTTGTGATTTGCTTTCAAAAACGAACTTTGACATTCTGATAAACAACAGCCGACCGCGTTCCTTTATATCCTCGTAAGTTGTGATTTGCTTTCAAAAACGAACTTTGACATTCTGATAAACAACTACCCAGGCGGAGATTACGAAAACGCAGAGGTTGTGATTTGCTTTCAAAAACGAACTTTGACATTCTGATAAACAACAGCCATAAACAACGAAGCCCCATCCAACGAGTTGTGATTTGCTTTCAAAAACGAACTTTGACATTCTGATAAACAACAGCCCCAACCAACGAAGCCCCCTTCAACGAAGTTGTGATTTGCTTTCAAAAACGAACTTTGACATTCTGATAAACAACTCAAAGCCGTTGACCACGAATTGTTATCCTGTTGTGATTTGCTTTCAAAAACGAACTTTGACATTCTGATAAACAACTTTACCCTCGTCTTTCTCTGTAAACATTCTGTTGTGATTTGCTTTCAAAAACGAACTTTGACATTCTGATAAACAACATGATGTCGCCTGGAACAAAGAATTTTGAGTTGTGATTTGCTTTCAAAAACGAACTTTGACATTCTGATAAACAACTTGCAGAATGCCAGACGACATTTGATATAAGTTGTGATTTGCTTTCAAAAACGAACTTTGACATTCTGATAAACAACCGAATGGAAAAGAAGACAACTTTTATCAAGTTGTGATTTGCTTTCAAAAACGAACTTTGACATTCTGATAAACAACATGAAGCAAAAAAGGCGTGGACTGACAACGGTTGTGATTTGCTTTCAAAAACGAACTTTGACATTCTGATAAACAACTGAGTGTCTTTTTTGAAATAATATTCATTAGTTGTGATTTGCTTTCAAAAACGAACTTTGACATTCTGATAAACAACGTACTGGGATGCGAGAATTAATAGTTGGTTGTTGTGATTTGCTTTCAAAAACGAACTTTGACATTCTGATAAACAACTTTGGTAGACTTGTCCGACAAGGTTATTTTGTTGTGATTTGCTTTCAAAAACGAACTTTGACATTCTGATAAACAACGCTTGTATTCGTGCATATTCTTGATAATATGTTGTGATTTGCTTTCAAAAACGAACTTTGACATTCTGATAAACAACCAAAGAAGTTGCAGAACTCTTTAATGGTCGGTTGTGATTTGCTTTCAAAAACGAACTTTGACATTCTGATAAACAACATAGTCGGCTTGCACACTTATCGTTTCAAGGTTGTGATTTGCTTTCAAAAACGAACTTTGACATTCTGATAAACAACTTATTTTATTTTGTATTTATTCTTCTGTCTGTTGTGATTTGCTTTCAAAAACGAACTTTGACATTCTGATAAACAACGATTTTTGCTTGTACATTATTCTCATTGTAGTTGTGATTTGCTTTCAAAAACGAACTTTGACATTCTGATAAACAACAATAAATGCATAGGAGCATGCTATAATCGTGTTGTGATTTGCTTTCAAAAACGAACTTTGACATTCTGATAAACAACTGGGGCGTCCTCGCCCCAGCGCGCCCCAGCGGTTGTGATTTGCTTTCAAAAACGAACTTTGACATTCTGATAAACAACACGATACGAGAAACTCGCTGAGTGATAAATGTTTAGGGGTGTGATTGGAATTAAAAAAAGTTGTTGTCAGAAACAAAAATCCTCTCGGTTTCGGGAGGATTTTTTATTTGAAAGGGAAAAAGGATATTGGCTTTGACGAGCAAAAGGTTGTTCATAGCCTTCGCGTAAGCAATCTCCTTCAAAAACGTTTCGTTATGAGATTCCGCACAATCGAACATCACAACGCTCTCCGTTCCGTATCGCGTGTATGTTCTGATTTGCGGAATGACTGGATTGGTGTGGATTCAGAACAATTCCAACTGTTGTACTACTGGATTGTTGCTTTCCTGCTTCTGCCCGAAGAAAATTTCTATACTGCCGAACTGCTTGTCGGTGATGCAAAGTATGCCGACTTTGCCGATGTCGGGAAGATGAAGTTTTACGCGCCTTATATGCACATCGGCATTTTCACGGCTGGGACAGTGCCTGATGTAGATTGAGAACTGGAACATTGTAAAGCCGTCGGCAATGAGTTTTTTGCGGAAATCGGCGTACACCTTGCGTTCTTTCTTGGTTTCGGTAGGAAGGTCGAAGAAAACTAGCACCCACATTATTCGGTATTCGCTGAATCGTTCCATTACATTTCGGGGTAACTTACCTTGCGGATTTCGCCTGCGTAGCATCGGGCAAGCGAGGCTGTTGTCTGCGAGGCGGCAATCATAAGCGGTGAGCGTTTGCCGTCTATCATTACATCGATGGTTGGAATTGTCAGCAGCCGTGCCTTTATGTCGCGGTTCATCTCCTTGGGCATTCCAATGTCGTCGAGGATGTCGCACACCATAAGGTCGACATACGGGCGGTAGGGTTCCATAATGTCGTCGGCAAGGCAGTAGGCGTTGTAGCGGTTGCGGTGATGAACGCCGAGGGTGGGGAGGAGTCCGCTTCCGACAAGGGCTCGTGCTATAATTGCCCTCAGTATGGCGTAGCCGTAGTTGAGCATGCTGTTTGGCATATCGCCGTCGGGGTCGCGGCGAAACTTGTCGAACTCGGCGGCAAACAGGTTGTCCCAGTAGAACACCGCTGCGCGCGCTTCAAGGTTTTCGCTGTCGCCGCTTCGTACATCGTCTGCCCATGCGAGCATATTGCCGAATTCCTTTCCGCGTCTTTTCTCCAATGCTGCCGCCTGATTGCGAATTTTTGCCTGAATTGTCTGCTGCCATATTTGCTTGCGCAGTGGGAGCGAGGCTTCAATCTGGTTGCGGTAGCGTTCGCTCTGTGTGGTGTTGCCTTCGCTGGGCAATAGCAGACCAGCAGGCATGTGTCGGCTGTCGCAGGTAACAACGGCGGTGTTGTTTTCCACAAGCGCACCCAAGGCTCCGTGTGTTATTGTAATCTGCGGATTGTCGAGTATCACAAAGCCAATGTCCTCTATTGGAATGGTACGAACAGTATCATCGCCATCGGCATTTGGAATCTTTACGACAAGTTGTGCGTTTTTCAGCGAAAGATAGGCTGGATTTCCGAAATAGAGGGTGCGCTTTATCATAGTTTATTTAAAAATAATACCTTTTGGCGTCAAATAAAAATCTTTGTCTTTAATTAGATATTTCAAGGTGTTAATTCCACAACGTATTTTTTCTGGCATATTGGAATAATCCTTTATTGATTCACCTTTTCCTAAATCTTTGTCAGGTAGAGCATTAATGCTTTTTTGTAAGATAATTCTATTTCCATCGTTTTCAAACCCTCTAATGACATATAAATGTTGTGACATGTCAGTGTTATCACTTTCTTTAAGTTCCTCAATTGTGTTCTTGTATATCAAGAGCATATCTCCTCGTTTTAATTGCTGGGTAAGAATAAGTTTTGTTCGTTTTTTACTTTCTATGCAAGTGGGAATGTCTTCAATGCCAGTTTTCCTATTTACGCTTACATCGAACAAACTGAAAATGTGATATTCCTTTTCTTTTTTGTCGTTGCTTTCGTACTTGCACATTACATAAAGGTCACCCATTTCAGCGTAGTACTTTCTCTTGTATGGTTTTGTTGACATGTATGTTTGTTCTTTTATTTCAAGAGGCTTTTTTATGGAAGTAAGACATCTTATGTGTCTTATTTTGTTGACTTTACATTCTTCTGAAAAATCAATTTCCCCATTTTTGTTTTTCTTGTACATATATATGCCAGATGCACATGCTTCTTTTAGAGATGTGTTTTCTTTGAACTGGTTTTTAATTATTTTGAACAAATCTTTGTCTACTATTGCCTTTTCAAGTTCTTCCCAATTTTTGAAGCCAGAATCATTGTCGTTTGCCTTGTGTTTAAGTTCTCGTCTAACAACATATAGGATTTCTTCACTTGTCTTTATTGAACCATCGTCGTTGCGAATCAGTTTCCCGTTCTCGTCCTTTAATCCTTGAGTTATTGCTCCGTAAAATGTTTCTCCATGCAACTGACCTCTAATGCAATCGCCAGTAATCCACTCTTTTGCTTGCGGAATAGGATGTCCGTGTTTGTCTTTTTTTATTGTACCGTCGTCGTTGAGTTCATATATAACATTGCCTTCGGAATCTTTTAGCGGAACAATTTTGCCTCTTATGCGTTTGCGTCTGTGCGCAGATGATAGTTTTTGATCCTTGTTTACATGATTTACAAGTATATTTTCTTCGATAAACGGAACTATTTTGGAAATGTTTCCAGATAAGCCGCATCTCCTTTTTTCTGCTTCAAGCTCTCTTTCTAGAGTTTCTGTGTTTTCGTTGAGATGTTTCTTTTCCTGTATCTTGAAAAATAATTCAAGCATTTTTTCTCTTTGTGCTGCGGTTGGAATCAAAGTCAATACTGTTGCATCAATGGCATGGTGAGAATGTTTGTCTCGACTTTTCTTTTCATCCAAACTTTGTATTCCAAGCATTTTTCTGAAGTTGGAAGTTGCGCTTCCTTTCTGGACTTCAACCTTGTTGAAAACAGTCTTTAAATAATGGTATGCGTATTTTGTTATTATTCTTGTGTCATTCAATTGATTGTTTCTAAAACCAGAAGTTACTTCAGTCATTGTAAAACGGTCAACCTTGTTTTGCCAGTAATCGAGTTCCATTTGCCACAAATGCCGTTGCTGGATACAATGGTCCTTTCTTTCTTTTGTCTGTGCTCTCTTAGATTGTGCTTTCCAGTATTCAACATTTTCTTTCAGTTTTTCTACTTTTTCAACCCATGGTTGGATACGAAGTTTTATTTCTTCATAATTAGGAAGTTGTGCTGGAATTTGATTTTTCTTTATTGTTCGGTTGTAATGAGCATCACATACAGTCAGATTTGCCAATGAATCGTCGAATGAGATACTACGTGGAATTGTGTGTTCGATGTCATAAGCATTGTCATCGAAAAGATTCGTAATGTTGATTATTTTTCCTGTATATATGCAACGGCAACCTTGTTCAGCCCACAATCTATATTTTGTGATGTCCTTTTTATATGTAGGAACCTTGATGTTTTCTTTTTGTTTGGTTGCTGTAATGTTTTCTGAAATGTCATGTTGTTCACATAATAACCGGACTTGGTCTAAATCAGAATCTTTTATATCTCTACCTGAATAAAACTCTTTGATTATTTTTTCATATTCTTTATTTTCTGCTTCTCTTTCCCTTTGATACGCTTCAATTGCTTTGCGCATATTGGCATCGTTAAGTTCTCTGGCTGTTTCAACTACTATTCGAGTATTTTCGTCAATCATTGATGCTTTTAGCATATCATTGATTTGCTTGCGTAATATATGTAAAACACGTAGAGCCATTGGATTTTTCAATGCACCGATAACAGGGCTTCCAAGAAGTTTTATGTATCTGTCACCATCTACTTTTTCCAATTTTGCAGGAGCGTAAAATTCTATCATCGATGGATGGTATATCTTTTTTAGTTCTGATGCAGAAATAAATTGATATTCATTTCCTATAAATTCTGCCAATGCATCCGATACTTTAGGTAGTTTGTAGTAGTCTCGTTCTTCGGAAGAGAAGAATTTCTGATATAAATCAGCTACGTTGTTCAATAGTTCATTTTGTTCATTTATAGTTTTATTTTCCCAAGTTTTTGCCCCAATAACATTTATTGTGGTTGTTTTTATATCCTTTATGTCAGATGCAACAAGTTTGTAATAGTAGTTCTTGTATGCAAATTGGTCAGTTACGTCTAATGATTTGTAGTTGGCAATAAGCGAGTTAACAATAAAGTACAATTGCTTTTGCTTTCTGTTCTCGCTTATTATATTGTCTATGCTCGATATTATGTTTGCTTCAACATCATTCCATTTTTCCTTGAAAATATCTGGTAATTTTGCCAATAGTACAGCATCGGTGTACATAAGACCTTTTTCCAAGAAACGATTTATGTTTCTTATGGCTTTAAGGCTTAGCATTCCGTACCCTTGCTGAATAGAACCATATATACGAACGAGTTGTTTTGTTTTGTCATCATCAAAATGCAATTTGTTTTTGGCAAATTCTTCAATGTATTCTGGTTCGTCAAAAGAGAAGCATACGTGCCATAAGTCGTTGGTTGTATATGTAATGTGTCTTATTTCCCCAGTCTTTTTGTTTGCCTTTTCTTCTGTCGATTCATATTTCCATGTTTCCCAATTTTCACCAAGTAAGTTCTTTAGTCTTCCTGAAATAGGACATCCGGAAACACTCGTATTATCTTTGTAGTTAATTGTTTTTGTAGTTTTTGAGTATTCTAATTTCCTTCCAATCTTTTTCTGAATCCATTCTTTGATTTCGCTGAACTTAAATGAAGTACGAGTTAATAGGAATTTTTCTCTGTATAATTGTTGTTTTTGTTCCAAACTAAGCGATTCTTTTAATTCTTCGCCAAATCTAATGTTGTTAATCAGACAAAATGCCCTGAACTTTTCAAATTCTGGATTGCTGATAGGACAGCGTGATTTGTCGGGTTCCATAGTGCAAAATCCAACCAAACCTTTTTGTGAACGGAGTGGTCGTTTATAGAATATTGTTCCTTCGCCTTTTTTCTCGCTTACAAGATGTTTGTAGAAGTCACTATTTGTGTCTAATCCATTTTGAAATTCAAATATTTGTTTGATTTCATCCTTGTACTGGGAACGGACAGCTTGATAATCGCTATTACGTACACGGATTCCATTATTTTCCAAGTGGGCAAAAGCGCAACCTACAGTCGGTAGATTGTATTTTTCCATGTATTCTTTCAATTTGCCCGATTTTTTAGCCTCAGATTTTTGCAGTTCTTTTGAAATGTCTATTTCTGAATTATAATCTATTTCATTCTTTTCCTGTTCTTTTAAGGTTTCGCCTTTGCTACTTTTGAAACCTCGGCGTTGGGCAATGTGATATAGTGCTCTGCCTAATTTGTACCTATCTGTTTGGTTCGAAAAATTAAATTGTTGATTCATTAGTTCTGCTCTAAGCTGAAACGGACTTGAATAATCAGCTGTTCCATCTCCATTAAAATCAAGACGAACCCATTGCTCGAAATCGGTAGCATTTATTGGATATTGTCTTTTTAATCCTTTCTCTTTGTCGTATTTGCTCCATTTCTCCAAATCTGCTAATGAGAGGGGGCAGCAATCATTTTCTATTAAAAGTTTTAATGTCGCCCAGATTCTATATTTCCGTGATTGATATAATCTTCTTGCAGAGCGTTTTTCTGTCCGTTTTGCAGCAAATGAAAATTCTCCACTTTTTTCTTTTCCTACTCCTGATTGAAAAATTATCGAATTGATGTATTCGATTTGTTCTATGATGCTTTTGCTATAGTCTTCATCTCTTAATGAGAGACCGATTGAATTAGTACCAAGGTCAACTCCTACACTTTTTTCCATAAAAATTCTTGTTTGTTACAATTTATTGTTAATTTTGCACCTGAAAGACTTATCACAATAAGGCTATAAGCCGAAGATTTTTCTTTGTCCTGCGTACTCCGTGGGACTTTTTTTATGTCTTCTTGTCATTAGTCTTCAATTTTTTGCGATTGCAAATATAATTATATCTCTTAATAAAAACAAGGATACTTATAATGAATAACATTGGTGGGGCTTTCGGGTCTCGCTTTTTTTGTGCCAAAACAAAAAAAGATGCATTTCGCATCCTTTTTTATCTCTGTTAGCCAATATGCTAAATGTGAATCACTTCGTTGTGGGCTGCTGCTGCGGCTTCCATAACGGCTTCCGAAAGGCTCGGATGCGGATGTATGGTCTTTATGAGCTGTTTTGCCTTGCCGTTCAACTTCTTGAATGCCGACATTTCTGCAATCATTTCGGCAATGTTGTCGCCAATGAAGTGTGCGCCAAGCAGTTCATCGCTGTTAGCATCGAAGAGAAGCTTTACAAAACCGTCCCTGTTGCCTGCTGCCATAGCCTTGCCCGATGCGGTAAACGGGAACTTGCCGACCTTGTATTCTATGCCCTTGTCCTGCAACTGCTTCTCGGTAAAGCCAACCGATGCAACTTCGGGAGTCGTGTAAACGCATGACGGAATGTAGTCGTAGTCAATCTTTTCTACATCAAGACCTGCAATCTTTTCAACGCAGCAGATGCCTTCAGCCGATGCAACATGTGCCAATGCCGGTCCGTGAACAATGTCGCCGATTGCATAAACGCCTTCGCAGGAAGTGCGGTAGTAGTCGTCAACTACAACCTTGCCACGCTCGGTTGCAATGCCAAGTTCTTCAAGTCCAAGGTTTTCGATGTTGGTAACAACACCAACTGCCGACAGAACCTTTTCGCATTCGATTGAATTTTCGCCCTTCTTGTCGGTGTATTTTACCAAGCACTTGCCATCCTTTATTTCAACGCTTTGTACGGCAGTTCCAGTCATAACCTTAATACCCATCTTCTTGAACGAGCGTGCAAGTTGCTTCGAAACTTCTTCGTCCTCGAGCGGAACTATTTCGGGAAGGAATTCGATTATCGTAACCTGACAACCCATTGAATGATAGAAGAATGCAAGTTCGGAACCTATAGCACCTGAACCTACTACAACCATCGATTCTGGAAGTGCCGGCAAGGTGAGAGCCTCGCGGTATCCGATGATGTTAACGCCGTCCTGCGGAATGTTAGGCATAACCTTCGAACGGGCGCCAGTAGCAAGGATTATATGGTTGGCGGTAAGATTTTCAACGCTTCCATCTTCCTTTGTTACAGCAAGTTTGTGAGCCTCAACGAGCTTTCCTGTTCCGTTGATAACGGTGATGTTGTTCTTCTTGAAGAGGAACTCGATGCCCTTGCTCATTCCTGCGGCAACTTCGCGGCTACGGGCGATAACCTTCTCGAAGTTAGGTTTTGCCGTTCCTTCAAGTTCGATGCCGTAGTTTTCGCTGTGCTTCATGTAGTTGTAAACCTGTGCCGACTTAAGTAATGCCTTGGTTGGTATGCATCCCCAGTTGAGGCAAATGCCACCGAGCTGTGCGCGTTCAACAACTGCTACTTTCATTCCGAGCTGTGATGCCCTTATGGCAGCTACATATCCGCCTGGACCGCTGCCCAATACTATTAAATCAAAATCCATGTCGTTTTTCTTTTAAAAATTGTTGTGCAAAGATAAAACATATTTACGATTTACGAATTACGATTTACGAATTACGATTTATGAATTACGATTTATGAATTACGATTTACGAATTACGATTTATGAATTACGATTTATGAATTTAGGATTGCTGGATTTTGATGATTGTTGTTAGCTATGCTGATTTAAAGATTTAAAAATTCAATGATTTGATAATTTGAAGATTAGCTACGCTGAGCTGAAGGTTCGATGATTTGAATGCCTGCGGTGTTTGATGATTTGTAGCGGCGCAATGCATTGCGCCGATTGCAATGAATGTCGCCGATTTTGTGCAATGTTGTTTATTGTCGTTTTTTCGCCTGCGCAACAAAAACGCCAGTCAGAACGACTGTTATTCCAATGATTTTCTGGATGTTAATTTCCTCTCCAAGAAGCAATGCCGATAGGAAAAGCGTGAACACAGGAATCAGGTTCGTGAAGATGTTTGCTCGGGCTATCGGGATATAACGCAATGTGTATGTGTAGCATACGAATGCGGCCGCCGATGCGAATATGCCTAGTTCGATTATCGGTAGGATAGAATCCCATACAAAGCCCGTTTGCATTATGTTGTCCTTCTCGAAAATAATGACCAGAGGCAAGAACAAAAGCGAACCGATAATGTTCTGGTATAATGTGATTGTGAACACTGAATATTCTTCGGGAATCTTCTTTACAGCGACGGTATATCCCAATGTGGCAAGTATTGCAACGCCAAGAAGCATAAGCCCTTCTGGCGACACCTGCATGTTGAGGTTGGCATCGAATGTCATTATTGCCACGCCTATAACCGACAGCACTATGCCGACAATGTTGAGCTTTGTGATTTTTTCCTTCAAGAAAATATATGCAACTATCGGCGTGAAAAGCGGTATTGTGCCAATGATTATTCCTGCTGTAGATGCATCAACGCGCGTAAGTCCGTTGGTTTCGCCAAGGAAGTAGAGAAACGGCTCGAAAAAAGCAAGAACTATGAAGATTGGCAGGTCTTTCAGTCGAATCTTTATCCTTTTCCTTGTGACAAGCAGTATGAGAAATAGTATTACAGATGCGACAATTGTTCGTAAGTAAATGATTGTTATCGGATTGTAACAGACAAGCGCTTGTTTCGCCCAAATGAACGAAAACGACCAGAATAGCATTGCTATTACCAGCAACGGATATATTATCAGTGGCGAATCTTTTTTCATGGGCGCAAAATAATCACAAGAAACCTCTCGTATTCGGACAAATAGTTATGTATCAAGCAAATCCGATAAATTTAACATTTTCATTGTAAAGCATTACAAACTTGTTATGTTTAGAAAATTTAATTTTGTTATAACAGAACCAAAATCCAACTAGACATTTTCCAAACTCCAGTCAATCGGAGCAATGCTGTGTGCCTTCAGGTAACTATTTGTCTGCGAGAAATGCTTGCAACCGAAAAATCCACTGTTTGCGCTGAATGGCGACGGATGTGCCGCCGTCAGAACTAGATGTCTGTTATGGTCAATAAGGCTCGACTTTGCCTTGGCGTAGTTGCCCCACAGCAAGAACACCAGATTGTTCTTCTGTTCGTTCAAAACGGAAATAACCTTGTCGGTAAACCTCTCCCACCCTTTGTTCTGGTGCGAACCTGCCTGATGTGCACGGACGGTCAGCGTTGCGTTGAGAAGGAATACGCCTTGTTCAGCCCAGCGCGTAAGGTTGCCGTGGTTTGGAATCTGGAATCCAATGTCGCTGTTAAGTTCCTTGTAAATGTTCTGCAATGACTTAGGGATTTGAACGCCATACTGCACCGAAAAACACAAACCGTGAGCGAATCCAGGCGTATGATATGGGTCCTGCCCAAGAATCACGACTTTTACCTTGTCGAAAGGCGTGGTGTCGAAAGCATTGAAAATCTGACTTCCCGGGGGAAATACAACATACTGCTGCTTTTCGGCGACAAGGAATTTCTTCAGTTCGGCAAAATATTCGCTCGAAAATTCATCCTTGAGCCTCTCGTACCACGAATCTTCTATCTTAACTGTTTTCATCGGAATCAAACATTTTGTCAAGTGCCTCCCTCGACACAAGTTTCTCGTTAGTTATGAATATGCTCTGCATGATAAATCCGCCATACTGGTTCACCTCGTCGATTATGCTCTGAACTAGTTCTACAATGTCCTCGTGCAAGGGAACCAAAGCCGTACAGATAGCATAGTTGCCGTCGTACTGTATGTTTTCGCTGACAGAATCGCTCTTTTCAAGGTAATACTTGGCTTCATTTTCCATAACCTTCTTCTCGAAGTCGGAAAACGGCTCCTTCTTTTTACCTGCCAAGACAAAGATATACCTCAGACGATGGTCTTTTCCGCCAAGCCCCGAAGCAACATATATCTTCGACTCGTCAAGCAGCGACGATTCCAGGAACATCTGGCACTGCTGACAAGCAAGCAACGCCCACTTCTTAATGTCTTCGTCGCAAGTTTCCAAATATTTTTCAAGGAAACGGTAGGCTTCGATTTCGCCCGTACTTGCAATGGCGACAAGAAGTTTCTTCCTATGCTGCATATCATCACAATCGGAAAGTTGCCCGAAAATCTCAGGCAAATCCATATCGTGATACGACTTGTCAACATCCTGCATCATCGCATAGAACTCCAGTTGCACCTCGGCATTGACATTAGTCTCCACTATCCGAATCTTTTCGGGATGCTTCAGCGCAATCTGACGCATCTGTGCCAATATTTTCTCGTGACTGCCAGTTAACTTCATTTTGCGTTTCTAACGTCAAGTATCTTACCTATGAAATACAGGTCTTCGCCAGCATATATTGGATTGAAATCCAAAATCACATGGTCGTCGGTGATTTCATTAACAACAGCATTCATCACAATGCCGTCCTCGTCTTCCATAGGAACAATGTCGCCTTCCTCGGGCATATCCTCGGCACCAGTCTCGTCAATGAACTCCGACTTTGGGAAACCGATGAACAAATCTTCATCAATGTCGCCGTATGCCTCATCCTTCGGAATCATAAACTTGAACTCCTGTCCAGGCTCCATTCCGACAAGTTTTGCCTCCATAGGTTCCAAAAGTTCACCCTTGCCACATTCAAATTCAATGCAGCCAGAGCCATCTTCTTCATTCTTCGTAGAGTATGCAAGTTCCTTATTATAACCATCAAGGAACAAGTCGTATGCGACTTTTACCAACTTTCCTTCTGCTACTTTCATATCGAATATTTTAAATTTGTAATTTTAGTAATAAAAATTGGAACGGCAAAGACTTATTTTATTTTTGTGGATTTTGCAGATAAATAGGCTCAAAAAGCAACGACGAGTTTCAGCCAAAATCGGAAAAATAATTCAATTTTGGCTGAAACTCAGACCACACAAAAGCTATCTTTATGACGTTTTCACATAAGTTTAAAAGCAACTGGTTGACTTTAGAAAGAATTTTATTTTTCGGATTAAAAATCCTAATATTCAATGCTTTCGGATTGCAAATCCGAAAAACTACAGACCTTGAGTTTCAGCCAAAATCGGAAAAATATTACAATTTTGGCTGAAACTCAAACATAAAATATCATTCAGAAAACAAATCGTCAAGCGTAACCGAAGCAGAAACTTTGTCCGAATGAGAGTTCATCTTCAGTCCATTAGATGTAATCATAGTAAGCAACACACCATCGTGTACTTTCATTTCTGCACTATACACATCCACTCTCCTATCCAATCGTTTTTCTTCTTCAGCATCAATGGAATATGGCGACTTAGAATATTTTATCTCACAAATATTCACATTGCCGTCAGAACGCTCTATGACCAAGTCAATCTGCACATTATCTTTCTGTTTTCTGCTGCGCCAAGAATAATATTCCGTATTAATCCTGTCAATGCCCAGTGCTTTTTTTATTTGTGGGATATGCGACATACAAACCCGCTCAAACGAAAGTCCATACCAAGTATTAAGTGTGGGAGTCTCAATGTGGTCTGTCCAGAAGTGCTCGTTTGTGGTGACATTGTTCTGCAAAAAAGTAGCGTAAAAAAGCGAAAAGAAATCCTTAATCTGGTATATTCCAGATGATGACTTTATTTTCTTTCCCTTGACATTGTACATCCGCAAGAAATCGCACCGTATTAGATTCTGCAACAACATAGTAAGGTTTCCGCCAGTTTTAAGACCAAGTTTCTCCGACAATTCCTTGCGCGTAAGCCCCGATTTGTTTTCCGACAGCAATTTTACAATGTGCTTGTAAGGTTCCGGCGAGTTGAACAAAGTCTGAAACAGCCTGTCGTACTCGTACCTAAGCACCGCATCCGACGAAAACAAAAGCCTATCGATGTTATTTGCCAAACTTTGTTCCTTGCGCAGCAAACTCAAATAATAAGGTACGCCGCCAAACACCATATACGACTGTAATATCGAAGTGCGTCCCCACGAAAAGCCGTTTTTAGCGAAGTATTTTTCTGTTTCGGCAAGCGTAAATGGCTGCAAGTGCATTTCCTGAGTTATGCGGTTGTGAAGTCCGCCACGATTGTCGATGATTTTGCTAACCATCCACGATGTTGCCGAACCACAGACAATAAGCAAAACGTTGTCCTGCAACGAAGCCCAACTATTCCAGAAATACCCCAAAGCACGAACAAAACCAGACCTCTGCGTATCCAAGCAAGGCAATTCATCGATAAACACAATGCGACGGCGAAGTTTCTTCTTTTTTGACAGGAAATCGCGTAGCACGGAAAAGGCATCAAGCCAAGTCTTTGGCGTTTTCTCCAATTTGTTTCCGTACTGACTCATAGCATCTGTAAATGCGTGCATCTGCTCATCGAAACTACCATCGATGATACCAGTCATAGAGAAGGCAAGCCTGTTGCGGAAAACATTGTTTACAAGAAATGTCTTTCCTATGCGCCTGCGTCCATAAATAGCAACGAACTCAGCCTTTGCCGATTGAGCATAGCGTTCCAGTTCTTCTATTTCGTTCTTTCTACCAATAAGTTCTTGCATAACAAGTAGTTTATATCGGGAGCAAAGATAATTCTTTTTCTTGAGTTTCAGCCAAAATCGGAAAAATAATTCAATTTTGGCTGAAACTCAGACCATATACAAGATATCTTTTAAGCTGGTTATACTGAAGTTTTAAAGAAAATGACTGACCTTAGAAAGATATATACTTTGCGGATTGAAAATCCTTATATTCAGTGCTTTCGGATTATAAATCCGAAAAAATATAGGCTTTTAGTTTCAGCCAAAACAGGAAAAATATTACAATTTTGGCCGAAACTCAGATAATGTATAAATAGATTTATTGCTTTTCGATATGCCTTTTCCAAAATTCCTTTGTCATAAACATCCATGCGATTTTTTGTCATACAACTTTTTTGTAATCAAGACGAAAGCAAATGTTACGGCAAAAGCAAAAAAAATGCAAGCACAAGTATAAAGCCAATCCAATACGCTCCTGCACCTATAATTATATTATATTCTAAAAAATGCTATGGAACAATCCCATAAGCGTAATAGCAAAGAAAACGACATGGGACAGTCTGCTGGTTTTCTAGTTGTTCTACAACAACTTAGACATATCATTCAACTCCAGTGTAAGGACACCGAATTTCTTATGGCAGACAAATTCCTCTTTTTCGTCAACGATACACAGAAAAACACTATCTTTGCACCTTTGAGTAGGTCAGTCTATCGCGTTACAATGTAACGAGGAAAGTCCGGACAGCACAGGGCATTGCGCTCTTGAAAGAAGAGAAGTCTGCGAAGGTTTGGTAGCGGAGAAGAGAATGACTTCCTTGGAAACAAGGTAAAGGTGAGAAGGTAGGGCAAGAGCCTACCGGTAGGTGTGGTGACACATCTAGCCGTCCGCCCCGCAAGCTGCAAGTTCATGTATATCGGCGCTATAGGGTTGCCCGCCCGAGCCGAGGGGTAGAATGCTAAGATAAATGATAGACGACATTTCGGTGCTACAGAATTCGGCTTATGACCTACTCATTTTTATAAACACTCCTTTCCCCTTATTGATTTGTGACATACCCCTGTAAGCTCTCTTTATCGCAATGTATTGGAGCAACCGGGCAAACACTTTAGCCAAATGGCTTAAAGTACAAATAACGAAATTGGTAGCACCATGATTTCAACTGTCATTCTCTCATTCAATTGCATTTATTCAATTTATTTGATGCGTGATACATTTTTTTAGTATCTTTGCTGCTTTATAATTTTTATCATATTTCAATGAAAAAAATATTGGTATTAACATTCATATTTGCGTTCTCTTTCTATTCATGCAAAGATAAAGACCCATTGGATGGAGTACCCTCATTTATTCGTATTGATGAGGCGATTATTGATATAACAGACCCGTCTCAAGGAACAACCAAACACAATATTTCTGATTACTGGCTGTATGTAGATGGTTCTGCAATTGGCACATTCGAAATTTCGCCAAACGATCCGAAAGAAATTCCTGTACTAAAATCAGGCAATGTACACATAGAAATAGAACCTGGCATAAAGACGTCTGGTCTAGATGCAGACAGAGACGTATATCCCATGCTTACCAATTACTACATTGACACCATCCTTACTCCAAACCACACAACGAAACTGACACCACATTATTCGTACAGACAAGGTGTAAACTTCATCCTCATAGAAAATTTTGACCAACTTGGGACAAAATTCGAGACTGCCGATTCTAGCACATACAGCTTCTCGGTTACGCAGGATGTTGGAAACGACCCACAACATGTTGGAGCAGAAGGATTCGCCATGAAAGTAGAAATTCCCAAAGACGACTATAGTGGACATTTTGAGTGTCGGACTTCAGACGTTTATACAATTTCTGAAAATGGCATAACTTTCCTTGAGATGAGCTACAAATGCAACGACATATTCAACTTCGGGATGTTCGGCGTAGTTGAAACCGCAACGTCAACATCAGGTGTACGAGAAAATGTTATTACATTCTATCCTACCGATGGCAAATGGAAACGAATATACATAAATCTCAACCATGCAATAACCAATTCAAATTCCAACTGCAATCAGTTCCAACCATTCTACACTGCTATCAGAATCGACACGATAAGCCCAGCTGACCAGAACTCAGAGATACTTATTGATAACATCAAATTGTTGCACATAGAAAACTAAAACTAAGCGATGCAGAAAGCAAGGCACAATGCAATATATATAATATTCGACTATCTGGCAGCAGCCATAACATGGGGGCTATTCTACTGCTATCGCAAGATTGAAATAGAACCTGTGCGAATTGGATATTCCGTCCCGATAGAACTAGACTGGAAATTCTATGTCTCAATAGTAGCGATTCCATTATTTTGGCTGTTCCTACACCTTATGAGCGGTTACTATAGATCGCCATTCCGAAAATCACGCGTACACGAACTTGGAACTACTGCATTGGTGACTTTGTTTGGAGTAGTTATTCTTTTCTTTGTTTTTGTACTTGACGATTGGGTAGGATACTACACTCAGTATTACAAAATGTTCGGATTGCTGCTGATTTTGCAGTTCACTTTCACATATATACCAAGGGTTGTTATAACAACTATAACAAACGAACGAGTACACACACGCAAGCTTCGCTTCAATACGCTTATGGTTGGCAGCAACGACAGGGCTGTGGAACTTTACCGTGAACTGGAGTCGCAGAACCTTTCGGCAGGATTGAATTTCATCGGTTTTGTATATGTAGATAAGCAGGACAGTTACCAGATGGAAAAGTATGTGCCGAATTTCGGCAGTGTCGATGATATAAGGGAGATTGTTGCCTCCCACAAAATCGAAGAGATAGTCATTGCAATCGAATCTAGCGAACACAGCAAGATTGCATACATAGTCAACAAACTGTATGGAGTCAGAGTTTCGGTGAAAGTTATTCCTGACATGTATGATATGCTAATAGGTAAGGTACGTATATCTTCTTTAATAGGCTTGCCTTTGATTGAGATAAACCAGAATATAATGCCAGTATGGCAGATTTTTGTCAAGAGGGTTTCCGACATCCTGCTTAGCATCTTGGCGATGATACTGCTTTCTCCACTCTATATAGTGCTTGCAATTGCCGTTAAGATCAGTTCTCCAGGTCCAGTTATATACAGCCATGAGCGAATCGGTCGCTATCATAAACCGTTCAAGATATATAAGTTTCGTTCAATGTATATAAATTCAGAAGCCAGTGGCCCTGCCCTAAGCAAAAAAGACGACCCACGCATCACTAAATTAGGCAAGTTCATGAGAAAGACTCGTCTTGACGAAACTCCTCAGTTCTTCAATGTGTTGCGAGGCGATATGAGTCTTGTCGGTCCACGTCCAGAACGCGAATACTATATTCAGCAGATAGTGGAAAAAGCCCCTCACTATTTGCATCTGCTTTCCGTTCGTCCTGGTATAACATCGTGGGGCCAAGTGAAGTATGGTTATGCTGAGAATGTTGACCAGATGGTTGAAAGGCTGAAGTACGACATCCTTTATATTGAGAACCGTTCACTGCTTATGGACTTGAAAATACTCATTTATACGATAAAAGTCGTATTCCTGGGCAAGGGTTTGTGACAAAAACCAATTTGGGGCAAAAAAAATAAATTTTATTTTGCAGGAACAAAAAATGTTATTACATTTGCAGTCCCAAAAAATCATGGGGACTTTAAAAGGTAAATTATTTATAAACAATTAAATATTAAGAAAAATGACTAAGGCAGACATTGTAAATGCAATTTCCGAAAATACCGGAATCGAAAAAATGGTAGTTCAGAAGACTGTTGAAGCTTTCATGGAATCTGTAAAGGGTTCGTTGATTAAGGGCGAAGATGTATTTTTAAGAGGATTTGGTAGTTTTATAGTTAAGACCAGAGCAGAAAAGACTGCAAGGGATATGGCTAAGAACACAACTATTACCATCCCAGCTCACAATATTCCAGCTTTCAAGCCGGCAAAATCGTTTGTAGCAGAAGTAAAAGATAATAACAAAGTTAAATAATTTTAGTTATGCCAAGCGGAAAGAAGAGAAAGAGACATAAAATGTCTACTCACAAGAGGAAAAAACGTCTTCGTAAGAACAGACATAAAAAGAAAAAATAATTTTTCTTTTTTGAATTAAAGACTTAATCAAACCTTCGGAGACTCCGAAGGTTTGATTTTTTGAAAAAACCAATGGGAGAGGCGAAAGTGGACGCAGTGGATGTAGAGAAAGAAGAAGTATGTAGCGAATTATTTCTAGATGTCAGAAGTTCTGAAGTAAATATAGCACTACTCAACAACAAGCGATTGGTTGAACTCAGCACCGAATACAGCAACGTAGATTTTTCGGTAGGAGATATTTATCTCGGTCGTGTCAATAAGCTTATGCCTGGGCTTAATGCCGCTTTCATTGATGTGGGTTATAGAAAAGATGCATTTCTGCATTATCTCGACCTAGGAACAGGATTTCTTACACTCAAGAAATTCGTCCGGATGGGTATTACCAAAAATCCCAATGGCCTTAGCAACATTAAGGTAGAACCTGATATTGACAAGCGAGGAAAAATAGCCGATATGCTGAAAGTCGGCGAATATGTTCTCGTACAAATTGCAAAGGAGCCTATTTCATCAAAAGGGCCACGCCTTACTTGTGAGATTTCCATAGCTGGTCGCAATTTGGTGCTTCTACCATTCAACAACAGAATTTCTGTAAGCCAAAAAATAAAATCAAGCGAAACACGCAAGCGACTACGCGGATGGATAGAAGGACTTGTTCCAAAAAATTTCGGTGTAATCGTACGCACTGTAGCTCAAGACAAAAACGTAGTAGAACTTGATAAGGAACTTACTTCATTATTAAATAAGTGGAAAGAGTTATATGAGCAATTGTCAACTGTTAATCCGCCTAGCGTAGTGCTTGGTGAAATGAACAGGACTTCGGCATTCTTGCGCGACATGCTCAATTCTTCATTCCACCAGATAGTTGTCAATGATTCCGACATGTACAACGAAGTAAAACAGTTCATCTCGGAAATTGCACCTGAAAAGACAAAAATTGTTAAATTATATACCGATCGAACACCAATATTTGACAACTATGGAATCGAAAAGCAGATAAAGACAGCCTTTGGACGTACTGTCCCGATGCGTTCTGGCGCATATATAGTCATCGATCATACCGAAGCTGGCCACGTTATTGATGTTAACTCTGGCAATAGGGCCAATTCAAAGAATGATCAAGAGACCAATGCTTTGGAAGTCAATTTGATTGCTGCTGAAGAAATTGCGCGTCAACTTAGGTTACGTGATATGGGTGGAATCATCGTCGTTGACTTTATCGATGTTCATGGCAGCGAGAGCAAGAAAGCCATCTATGACAAGATGAAGGAATGCATGGCAAACGATAGGGCAAAATACCACCTGACCCCATTAAGCAAGTTCTGCCTAATGGAGATAACACGCCAGCGCGTACGACCTGCAACAGATAAGAAAACTGCCGAAACTTGCCCATGCTGCAACGGAACTGGTAAAATTCAAGCTAGCATAAATCTTACTGATGAAATTGAAAATCAGTTGAAATATATGCTCAAAAAAAATAACACACATAGGATCATTATAAAGACACACCCGTTTGTTGAAGCATATATAAATAAAGGATTGTTTAAATCTGTTAGAAAACAATGGCAAAAGCTACACAATTGTAAACTTGAAGTGCTTCCTATGATGGCATACTCATATATGGAATACCATTTCTTTGATGAGTATGACGAAGAACTACTATAAAGGCTAAAAATCCAACAAAGGAAAAATTGGTCTGCAATTTCTTGCTCAACATTTACCACATAGCAAAAGATCCTATTAGTTTGTGGGAAACTTTATTTTTAATAATTTTGCCCAGTAAACTTTTTAAATTGCATTTGTAAGTAAAATGACAATAGGACATGCAGACAATCAAACTACACATCAATGAAAACAGAGGGTTTCGATTCATGTACGAAAAAATGGAAATCTGCTCTGCCGTAGGTCGCAAGCGACTTCTGTCGCAGCAATTCATAACAAACGAATTCGAACTCCAAATGGAACTTGACACTCTCGAGTTTTTCGCCAAATTTGTCAGCGACCGCGAAAACGCCAAGACAATCGTCGCAATACAACATCGCCTATACTGCCAGAACGACATACACCAGACAATACACAACCTGCGCTCGGCACAGACACTTGACGACATCGAACTCTTCGAGGTGAAAAATTTCTGCATGGTTTCGCGAGACATTTGCAAATTGATAAAGGATACCCAGATTGACATACTGCCGTTCCACGATCTCAACCCTATAGTTGAAATACTTGATCCAGAACACAATGGAATACAAAGTTTTTACATTTATTCGGCATACGACGAAAAACTTGCTGCTCTTCGCAAGGAATATGACATTGCAAAAAATGCCAACCAGAACGAAAAAGCAGAACGCATCCGCATTGAATGTATTGAAATCGAAGACCGTATCCGCGAACATCTGTCCGAAAAATTACGCAACTACATCAATGCCATCCAAGACAACTACGATCAGCTTGCCTATTTGGATCTACTACTGGCAAAGGCAATCCTCGCCCGCGATTTCAAGCTTTGCAAACCTTCAATTTCACAGACAGACACAACCATAAAAGGAGCTTTCAATCCCGTTGTTGCAGAATCGCTAAAGGAACGCGGCAACAAATTTCAGCCCATCGACCTGCATTTCTCCGACATACCAAACCTTATAACAGGAGCAAACATGTCGGGCAAGACTGTTATACTAAAGACAATGTCGCTTATTCAACTAATGTTCCAATTCGGTTTTTTTGTTCCAGCAGAAAATGCCGAAATCGCTATGGTTGACGAAATTATGACAAGCATCGGCGACTCACAATCTGAAGTTAACGGCTTATCATCTTTTGCTATTGAAATGCTAAACATAGACAAAATACTAAAAGCCGTGAAAGCTGGGAAAAAAATACTCGCCCTTGTTGACGAATTAGCTCGCACTACAAACCCTAGTGAAGGACGCGCACTGGTCAACGCTTTCATAAAGATTCTTTCACAGCACCAGACTCACAGTCTTATAACAACACACTATAATGGAATAACAGCACCTTGCAATCGTCTAAGAGTAAAAGGATTACAAATTCCCGAAAATACAAAGGTAACACCTGACAACATAAACAAATATATGGATTACTCTCTCGTATGCACCACAGAAGAAGAAGTCCCAACAGAAGGTCTAACAATAGCACAAATATTTGGCATTGACGACGAATTCATACAGGAAGCGAGACTAATAATAAAGACAAACTCCTGTGTGCTATAAAGATAACACAAGCTATTATATCATAAAAATATATTGTTGTCCGATAAAAATCTGGGCAACGTACGTAATTGTAATGTTATCAAGCATTTATACAATGTCATAAATAAAGGGGCTCGTCATTTCGGAAGCTAGTCGAAACACGCGATACGGAACGGAGAGCGTTGTGAAGACTGCTATCCGTAATCTCCCAAAATGTTACTAATCAAGGAGATTGGCTTCGCCGAGCTAAAGGTACCGTATAAGTGAACTCACAAGCAACGTTCCTTATGCTGTTCGTTCTACTTTACGGAATGACTTTTCATTTTTTAGCGGACAATAATGATAAAAATACATATCACAAAAAAGGCGAAACCTCTCGATTCCGCCTAAACAACATTATGAAGTTATGAAAAATGCTATTTACTAAGCCAGCCGTTGATTTCCTCAATGGTTGGATTCTGAAGACCGAGCTTATGCTTCTTATTCATTCCGCACAATGTCGGGTGCAACTTCTGGGCTGTCATTTCCTTAAGTTGCTTTACGGTAGTGATACCGCACTTGTATATTACCTTTGCCCATTCCTCGCTGATACCCAATGCGGTATAATCTTCAAGATTAAAGGTGTCGGCCTTCTTTTCGGGACGCATCTGCGGGAAGAAAAGAACATCTTGTATCGAAACCGAATTGGTCATAATCATCGACAGACGGTCGATACCGATGCCCAAGCCAGCCGTCGGAGGCATACCGATTTCCATTGCGGTGAGGAAGTCTTCGTCGAGCATCATGGCTTCTTCGTCGCCACGCTTTGCAAGCAACAACTGCTGCTCGAAACGGTAGCGCTGGTCAACCGGGTCGTTAAGTTCCGAATATGCGTTGCAGATTTCCTTTCCGTTGCAAACAGCCTCAAAGCGTTCAACAAGACCTTCCTTCGAACGGTGCTTCTTTGCCAATGGAGACATTTCAATCGGGTAATCGGTGATGAAAGTCGGCTGAATGAGCTTAGATTCGCAGCATTCACCAAAGATTTCGTCAATTAACTTGCCCTTGCCCATGCTGTCGTCAACCTCCACTCCTACTTTCTTTGCAACTTCGCGCAATTCAGCCTCGTCCATCTTTGAAATGTCGATGCCACTGAAATGCTCAATAGCCTCGAACATCGTGAAACGCTTCCACGGACGCTTGAAGTCAATTATATTTTCACCAACCTGAACCTTGGTGCTTCCGTTGGTGTCGATTGCAATTTTCTCTACCATTTCCTCAACCAAGTCCATCATCCAGTTGTAGTCCTTGTAGGCAACGTAGAGTTCCATCTGTGTGAACTCAGGATTGTGGAAACGGTCCATACCTTCGTTTCGGAAGTCCTTTGCAAACTCGTAAACGCCGTCGAAACCGCCAACTATAAGACGCTTCAAGTAAAGTTCATCGGCAATACGGAGATACAAAGTCTGGTCGAGAGTATTGTGGTGAGTCTTGAACGGACGAGCAGCAGCACCGCCGTACATAGGCTGAAGAATCGGGGTTTCAACTTCGAGGTAGCCCTTTGCATTGAGGAACTGACGCATCGAATTGGTAAGCATGGTACGCTTGATGAAAGCTTCCTTTACTTGCGGATTTACAATCAAGTCCATCGAGCGGTTACGGTAACGCTGTTCTGGGTCGCTGAAAGCGTCATAAACCTTGCCGTCCTTCTCCTTAACTATTGGTAGCGGATGCAAGGACTTGCTGAGAACGGTAAATTCCTTAACATGAACCGAAATTTCGCCCATCTGGGTGCGGAACGCAAAACCCTTAACACCGATGATGTCGCCGATGTCGAGAAGTTTCTTGAAAACCTGATTGTACATGGTCTTGTCTTCGCCTTCGCAAATGTCGTCGCGGCGGAAATACAACTGGATACGACCCTTTTCGTCCTGAAGTTCGGCAAAAGATGCGTTACCCATAATTCTGCGGCTCATCATACGGCCGGCAATCGAAATGTCCTTCAAGTCTTCGGGCAGATTGTCGTCGCTGAACCTGTCTAGAATATCCTTAGTATTGGTCGTCACCTTGAATTCTGGTGCCGGATATGGATTTATACCTAAATTTATCAATTCCTTCAACGCCTCACGACGGAGGATTTCCTGTTCACTTAAACCTAAATATTCCATTCGAAAAAAATTTTTGCAAAGTTAAAAAATCAATTTGCAATAACAATTGACAAATTCACTAATCTGGTACACAAATATGCAACACAAGATTGCTCATTTCGACATTACCAAATAAAAGCATTATTGTAATCAACATTTAGAACAGTTCTCTAACCTCTTTTTTCAGAAGTTCCAATGCTTCCTGCGTAGGCGACTTTTCGATTTCAATCAGTTTTTCAAATACTGCCTGACTATAAACCATAGCATTATCCATAGAATTCAAGCCCTGAAGACACATATTCAGCATCTGGATTGTACGTTCCTTTGCATTGCGTGTTGCCTCCCACGCTTCCGTCGAAACATACAACTGTTGAGAAAGGTTGTGCTCGAATTCTGCCCTAATCGTAATCAGCATCTGCCTGTGAAGTTCCTGAACCGTCATATTTGGAGTCTGCAAACGAACAATAACACTGTTCGGAGAAATTCGTTCCAAGAAAAGAATTATTCTCTCGTATGCCTGCAAGCGAAGCGGAGTTATAGTCTTCTGGTTCTCTAAAATTATCTGTATCTTTTTGGCTTCCAAGTCTTTCTTTAACATTTGCCTTATTACCAACACTGCCGTTAATGCTACAACAACTGCAGGAATCGTTACCAATAGAATCTGTGAAATCATTTTCTAAAACATAATTTTTTATGTATGCAATATTAAGAAATTTAATTTAAAAGAGTTATCTTCGCAGACAATTTTTTTTAATTCAAACACAATGGAAAGAGTATCAAATAGATTACAAAAAATGGCTGTATCGGCAACGTTGGCAATGACAGCCAAGAGCCGTGAACTTCAGGCACAAGGCATTGATGTTGTTAACCTTAGCATCGGTGAGCCAGACTTCAACACACCTGACTACATCAAGGAAGCAGCAAAAGAAGCCATCGACCAGAACTTCTCGCACTATCCGCCAGTACCAGGTTACGAGTCACTTCGCAAAGCCGTTTGCACAAAGTTGAAACGCGAAAACAACCTCGACTATGAACCTGCACAGATAGTCGTTTCAACTGGTGCAAAGCACTCGATTATGAACACTTTGCTTTCGATTGTTGACCCGGGCGAAGAAGTTATAATCCCTGCTCCATACTGGGTTAGCTACATCGAGATGGTTCGTTTCTGCGAAGGTGTTCCCGTTGTTGTAAAGTGCAACATCGAATCGGATTTCAAGATGACAGCAGCACAACTCGAAAAGGCTCTCACTCCGAAGACCAGAGCCATCATCATCTGCTCGCCGTCGAACCCGACAGGTAGCCTTTACAGCAAGGCAGAATTGAAGGCTATTGCCGATGTTCTTGCAAAGCACCCCGAAGTTATCGTAATTTCTGATGAAATTTACGAGCACATCAACTTCGTAGGCGAACACGAAAGCATTGCACAGTTCGATGACATTCGTCGCCGTTGCGTTATTATCAACGGTGTATCAAAGGGTTACGCAATGACTGGCTGGAGAATCGGTTTCATTGCAGCACCACTATGGATTGCAAAGGGCGTTACCAAATTGCAGGGTCAGTTCACTTCGGGTGCTTGCTCTATTGCACAAAAGGCTGCCGAAGCTGCACTCAACGCAGGCAACAGCGAATGCAAGAAGATGACCAAGATTTTCAAGAGCCGCCGCGACCTTGTTCTCGGTCTTTTGAAGGAAATCCCAGGATTGAAGCTCAACACTCCACAGGGCGCATTCTACATTTTTGCAGAAGTTTCCGCATTCTTGGGCAAGGAAGCCGAAGGTATGAAAATAGAAACTTCTGACGACCTTGCAATGTATCTGCTCGAGAAGGGACACGTTGCAACAGTGGGCGGCATTTCGTTTGGTTCTCCGGAATGCTTGCGCCTCTCCTACGCAACCAGCGAGGACAGACTTATCGAAGCTGTAAAGCGCATGAAGGAAGCATTGGAAAAACTGAAGTAGTATAACACCTATCAACAAAAATCCCGCTTATTGTCATTCTGAACTTGTTTCAGAATCTGATAAGCGGGATTTTTCTTTATCAAAATGGGACGAAACTCTAGCGTCACAAAAAAAGCCGCCCAATGGACGGCTTAATTTTTCTAGTCTACAGTAGAACTATTCTTCTACGCATTCCCAACCATAGTCAACACCTGCTTCACGCGGCTTAACTTCCTTATTATAGTAATCACTGCAGTTCTTGTAACCAGCGGTCTTGAGGTCAGCACCTTCAATTGTAAAATCTGCTGAAGTACCAACGATAGCTGCTACATCTGGATCTGAAATTTTTGCTTTGCAAACACAGTCCTTAGGAGTGCAAGATGAAAATGCGAAAGCTGCTGCAATAGCAACTACTGATAAAACTAATAATTTCTTCATTTTACTAAACTTTAAATTAAACAAATAAATTAACTATGCAAAAGTATATTCATTTTAACAAAAAGACAAGCAATATTTGCAAAAAATTTTAACAAAAAAAGCCCCGGAAATCCGAGGCTTTTGTGGAAACATTTTTTACAACTACTTACATTCATAGCCAGTCTTGGTTGACTCGTTGCCATTAAGAGCTACAACAGTATTCATATCTGAACACTTTTTTACGCTTGTATTATCCTTATCAAGAACAACTTCGCTTTCGTTTATAACAACACCTGCTGCGTATGTCTTGCAAGTACATTTCTTATCACACGATGACATAGCGAACAATAAGCCTGCTGCTGCCAAAATAACTAATAACTTCTTCATTTCTTTATTATTTTAAAAATTAAACATCTAACATTTACGGTCGCAAAAATACAAAAAAAATAGATTACATATTATTTATTTTTACAAATCAAATAAACTATTCACACTTAATACCCGACTTAATGGTTTCATCGTATCCGAGACCAAGACCATTGTAATAATCATTGAGTCCTGCACAATTCTTCACATTAAGCCTATTGATTTCGTCCTGCGTATAAACTGTCGGATTTGTATCAGTATTCTTACCGTCAGTCCACATAGAACAAGTACACTCCTGCTTTTCGCACGAAGCAATAAGCATCATTACTAACACAAAAAACAATAAAACAAAAAACTTTTTCATCTTACATATCATTTTAAGTTCTCTCTTATCTTTCCTTTACAAGCTTGATAGTACGACAATCTTCTCCGCTATAAACCTTCAGAAAATAAACACCATCGACCTCGTTGGCAAAGGCATTTCCCAAATCAATATGCTGTTCGGCAAACCTCTCGGAAAACAACATTCTTCCCATCATATCGTATGCCTCAACCGTATATTCGTCCTCAACATCAACATCAAGCATAAGATTGTCGTAGAACGGATTCGGATAAGCCGACATAGTAACAGTTTCGGTATTAATATTTGTGGGAGCATTCTGAGAATAGGTCACATCATCAATGTATATAGTATTGCCAAACCTATTTTCACTCTGAATAACAAGCCTAAAATTTTTACCCTTGAGGCTTGAAGCGGGAATGGTGAATGAATGTTCCTTCCACTCGTCCTGCAACGGCACGTAATCTCTTGGCGAGTTCTCAATGGATGTTATGAGATTGCTTCCCGACAAAGAATGAGCTATACGCAAGGTGTCGCCGCACGATGTTGAATAATAAAAGTACAACATATCAGTATATGAATCACTGCTCTTTTTGGCCGCCGCCACCTTAAACGACACCTCAAGAGGCACAGTGTCATTGATAATTACAATGTTTGGCATATACAGCTTGTTCTTTTTAGTCCCCACCCTAGAATTCCTAATACGAATCGACTTGCCTGTATAACCAGCATCAACCTGCATCCAACTTTCGGCACCAGGAATCCACCATTCGTCACCACCAGCAGGATTTGGATTGTAATTTTCCACATAAAAGTCGTTAGAATTATTACCAGAAATAAGCGGAAACGTTGATGTCTCAAAATGTTCTGTATATGGAAGCCTATAACCATCAGTTTTACCATATACATACAAGTTATCCTCCTTAAACATAGAATTACCATCAACACTATTCTCTACATACAATTCCGTCGAAAAACGACCGCCTTCATTATATAATACCGTAGGATTTTCATCGTATGAAGTTTCTGGCTCCCCTCCTTCAAAATTCCACATCCTATAGTCAATAGACATCGCATTATAACTATAATCGTTATATGTAATTGTTGCACCAGCACATATCATCCGCTTGCTCTGGGTAAAATCCGCTATCGGCGCACACTCCTCATCAATGTAATCATCATTTGTCCCAGTTGCAATCCTATTAGATTCCGTCCAGAGATTATTCCTATGAGATTCGTCGGAATTAAGCGTTGCGCGCATCACTGCCGCCTGTCCATTTGTAAACATTCGGTAGCAATAACTGTAGTCCATGAAGTTCTGGACATTGTCGAGACTGCCGCAAGTAACCGCATTCAGATTGCACGAAGTATGTCCTATAGTATTCGGAGTATCCTCAATGCCATCGTCAATATCACAGTTGTCTGCCATTCCTGGATCGTTGGTGCTTCCCCACGGATGCGGAAGCCCAAGATAATGTCCCGCTTCGTGCGTCAATGCCCTGCTCACATAATCGTAAAGCAGTATTATACCGTCCCATTCGTCAGGTGCAGTACCAGGATAATAGGAATAACCAGCCACTCCGCTTTCACTCATAGCCTTTACTGTCCAGATATTCAAATATTTTGAATTATCCCAACTACCTGCAATATCCTTCGCGTTCTCTCCACCGCTATTAGTTGACGAAGAATATGTACGAGTAACACCCATCGTACAATTTCCATCAGGATCTTTTCTTGCCAGTCTGAATTCTATCTTTGTGTCGGCTGCTATTGGCTTAAACTCATCCTTTATAGACGCAGTATCGTCACGCATTTTACGATAGTCCTTATTTATCCTATCTACAGCATCCTGAATTATATCGTACGATATATTTTCATCACCGTACTCATGCACAACATGAAAAACGACGGGAATAACATATACTTCATCGTCATCGCTTTTTGGATGCTGCCTAATGTATTCACGGACGAAATCGTTGAGTTTTGCCCTGTTGAGAGCAACCTGCGGGTCTTGCTTGACAAGTTCGTCATATACAGAATCAGTTCCACAACGGAACCAACCCTCTTCATTTTCCATCTCCTGGGCAAAAGACATAATAGGCAAGATGAAAATTATACCTATTAATAATATAATAGCAAATCGCTTCATAAAATATTTTTTGCAAAAGAACAAAAAATGATTGTAAACACAAGTTTTTTGTGGTCAAAAGTCTAACAGTCTAATCGAAGACCTGTCCAACAGCCTAATCGAAGACCAGCCAAACAGACATTCAGGCTGTTAGTCTGTGAGACCATTAGACTGTGAGCCTGCGAGACTGTTAGACTGTTAGACATTTTCATTATCTTTGCAAAAAAAATTTCCAACATGGATTTCGACCTAATATCCGAATACCGCCCAACTGGCGACCAGCCACAGGCAATAATGGAACTGACCAACGGACTCCTCCGTGGACAGAAGCACCAGACCTTGCTCGGTGTGACAGGTAGCGGCAAAACATTCACCATTGCCAATGTCATAAAGAACGCCAACTGCCCAGTGCTTGTGCTCAGCCACAACAAGACGCTTGCCGCACAGCTGTATTCGGAATTCAAGTCGTTCTTTCCGCGCAATGCAGTCGAATATTTCGTATCGTACTACGACTACTACCAGCCAGAAGCCTACCTACCAACCACCGACACCTATATAGAAAAGGACCTCTCAATAAACGACGAGATTGAAAAACTGCGTCTTAGCGCAACAAGCGCACTTCTATCGGGCAGAAACGATGTGATTGTAGTCTGCTCAGTGTCGTGCATATACGGCATAGGAAATCCCGAGGACTTTCACGCCAACACAATAAAGGTTTCGCGCGGCGACAACATCGGTCGCGACAACCTGCTTCGAAAACTGGTTGACGGACTTTATTTCCGCAGCGACATCGAATTCAAGCGCGGAGCATTCAGGGTAAAGGGCGACACCGTAGATATTTTCCTCGCCCACCACGACATCGGACTGCGAATCATCTTCTGGGATGACGAAATCGAAGACATCTATTCGTTTGAACCATACACCGGAGAGAAAATCGAAGAACTTGAAGTCGCAAACATCTATCCTGCAAATATTTTCGTCACAACAAAGGACAAAACCATAGCCGCCGTAAAACAAATACAAGACGACCTTGTGATTCAGGCAGAATATTTCAGAAAAGAAGGCAAGAACCTAGAAGCAAAGCGATTGGAAGAAAGGGTAACATACGACCTTGAAATGATAAAGGAACTCGGCTACTGCAGCGGAATAGAAAACTACTCGCGCTATTTCGACGGCAGAAAACCCGGGGGACGACCTTTCTGCCTTATCGACTATTTTCCGAAAGACTTTATCACGGTAATTGATGAAAGCCACGTTACTATTCCACAAATCGGTGCAATGATTGGCGGAGACAGATCGCGAAAGGAAAACTTGGTGAACTACGGTTTCCGTCTTCCTGCCGCAATTGATAACAGACCACTAACGCTTCCCGAGTTTGAATCGTTGGTTGACCGAGTGATATATGTAAGCGCAACTCCAGCCGACTACGAACTTCAAAAGAGCGATGGCATAATTGTGGAGCAAATCATCCGTCCGACAGGACTTCTCGATCCTATAATCGAAGTCAGACCAACCGAAAACCAGATTGACAACCTAATGGAAGAAATCAGGGTACGCGCGGAAAGGGACGAGAGGATTCTTGTTACCACGCTAACCAAGCGAATGGCGGAAGAACTTACCAAATACTTCCACAAGTACGGCATCCGCTGCGAATACATACACTCCGATGTGGAAACCTTGGAACGTGTGCGCATACTCTCAGACCTGCGAAACGGACTTTTCGACGTGCTGATTGGCGTAAACCTACTACGCGAAGGTCTCGACTTGCCAGAAGTCTCGCTCGTTGCCATCATCGATGCCGACAAGGAAGGCTTCCTGCGTTCGGAACGCTCATTGACACAGACGGCAGGACGCGCCGCCCGAAACATAAACGGCAAGGTAATTATGTACGCCGACAAGATTACAGGCTCGATGCAACGCACAATAGACCAGACAAACTACCGCCGCGAAAAACAGATGAAGTATAATCAGGAGCATAACATCACGCCGAAGCAGATTGTCAAGGCAAACAGCAGCAACGCATTAAACATTGCAAACACAGGCTACGACATCAATCTGGAATCGGAAATAAACATCGCCGCCGACCCCGTTGTTCCATATATGAACATTACCGAGCTTGAAAAAGCCATCAGAAATGCCGAACGGCAGATGGAAGCCGCATCGGCAAGGCTAGATTTCCTTGAGGCTGCAAAATTCAGGGACGAAATGTTTGCATACAGAAAAGAACTTGAAAGAAGAAAGTCAAACAACAGCGCAACTAAATAACAATAAGCACATTACGCCGGCAATAAGAATAGCGAACAAGGCTTGTTAATAAATCTAAGATAAAAAACATAAAAAAAATATTCACAAAAATTGTAGTTAAAAAAAAATTAATACCTTTGCATTTATTATTAAAGACACAAAATAGTTTTTGTATGAAGAGATTTAGTTTAGTGATAGTCATCTTATTAGCTGCACAATTTATATTTGCGCAGAACACTTCCACATCTGTTTCAAGCAAGGAAGCAATGACTTACGGATTGAATTTTATGCAGTCACAATACCCGACAAGAGCTGCAATGAATATAAGTTCCTACGAACTTTTAAAGTCGGAAAACACAGGAAAAGACTGCTACCATGTCTTCAATTTTGAAGAAGGCGGATTTGTCATAGTATGCGCCGACAAAAGAAGCAAACCAGTATTTGCATTCTCAAACGAAGGCAATTTTAATTATTCTGAAATTGCTCCGGCAGCAAAGGAATGGATAAAACAATACACCCAGCAACTTGATTTCATCGAGGCAAAAAATCTTCCTTTGACACAAGAAGAAGTTGCATTATGGGATCCGAACCTAAAGCGTGGAACGACAAGAGGCGTAGAACCCCTTATCAATACTTTCTGGAACCAGAATTACCCGTATAATATGCTGTGTCCAGAGCACCCAGCTGGTGACGAAGGTCATACATATACAGGATGTGTTGCCACAGCAATGGCTCAAGTTATGAAATACTGGAACTATCCATCAAGTGGAAGTGGTATAATATCATACTTCTGGGGCTCCCAAGTTGAAGTTGACCTTTCTGAAACAACATACGACTGGGAAAATATGCCTAAATATTTCAGTGGTTCTTCTCCTGAAAATGAAAAACTTGCTGTTGCTACATTAATGTATCATTGTGGTATTTCAATAAATATGGACTACGGATACGAAGGTTCTGGAACACAGACAGAATATACGGTTGATGCATTGAGGAACAATTTTGGATATAGAAGCGGTGTCAATTACAAACAGAGAGACAACGGTTCTGTTGACAATTTTGAACATTATTATGATAATGATACAGTATGGACAAGAATGCTAATGGAAGAGCTCGATATGCATAGACCTATGATATATAGCGGACATCCGACATCTGGTTCTGGTCATGCATGGGTATGCGATGGTTATAATGTGGATGCAAACGGAAATCGTACTTTCCACATGAACTGGGGATGGGGCGTACACGGTGGTAACGCTTTCTTTACGGTAGATAACTTAAATACTCATTCTTCATACGCTGATGACGACAGTTATAACTTCATCTATGGACAAGGCGTCGTATTCAATATTGCTGTACCCGACCTGGATGCTGCTCCATATTGTATGCAAAATGAAAAGACCCTTTATGAAGAAGAATACTGGACAATTAATGATGGTAGCTACTCCAATTTCTACAAGAAAAACACAAATTGCGACTGGTTGATTAAAATTAAAGATTATGAAACAGACACAATATTATACTATTTCAAATATTTTGATCTAGGTGCTGGTGATGAGTTAAGAATATATGCAGGAGAAAATGCTAATGGAACTTTATTATATACTTATTACGAAGGTAATGAACCTACTGACACTATAAAGTATTTTGGCACGCCTCTTTATCTCCAATTCATAACAGATGGAGAAGATCAGGCTAGAGGTTGGGAATTGTACTACGAAGCTTTGAGATACCCATATACAATAACTTCCTCAATATCTGGCAATGGCGGTTCAATAACCCCAGAAGGAATAAGACCTGTTATGAAAAACTCCGTTCTGGCGATAAAAATGACTCCTGATGAAGGAAATGCTGTAAGTGAATTTACTATTGATGGTTCAATAACCCTAAAGGGTGCAGGATTAGGCGAATCTGTTGGCTATACATTCACAAATATCGATGCAAGTCACACTATTGACGTAAAATTCGGTCCGGTATCCGTTGATGAAGAAAACGTTAATAATATTTCTATATTCCCGAACCCGAACAACGGTAAGTTCAGTGTTAGCCTCGGTGAAAATGCACAGTCGTATGTACTTTTCGATATGAGCGGTCGTGTTCTTGAAGAAAAGGCTGTTAACGGACAGTCGGTTGTTGATTTCGATATGAATATTGCAGCAGGTACATATTTCATTAAGGTTATCAATAACGACAAGGTTGCTGTAGAAAAAATTGTGGTAGAATAAAATAATCTTTTCAGAAAAACGGCTTCGAATGAAGCCGTTTTTTTTTGCCTTTTGTTTCCTTGGAACAATAAATATCCTTAATTTTGCAAAGGTAAATTAAACTCAAATGAATATTGCAGCAATAATACCAGCAAGATACGCTTCAACACGTTTTCCAGGAAAGCCTCTTATAAACATCAACGGCAAGACAATGGTTCACAACGTTTATACACAAGCATCAAAAGTTTTTGATACCGTATACGTTGCAACCGATGACGAACGTATTGAAAAAGAAGTAAAACGTTTCGGTGGCAAATGTGTAATGACCTCAAAAAAGCATAAGAGCGGAACAGACAGATGCGCCGAAGCAATATTGAAAATAGAAGATTTAGAAAAAAAGGAGTTTGATGTTGTCGTTAACATACAAGGCGACGAACCTTTCATAAAGACAGAACAGCTCGAAGAACTGAAAAAATGCTTTAATAAGAAACGCACCCAGATTGCAACACTCGTAAAACCAATAAACAACAAGGACGACATTTTCAACCCGAACAAGCCGAAGGTTGTACTATCAACATCAAACGAAGCGATATACTTCAGCCGCTCGCCAATCCCCTACCTACGAGGTCATAAGGAAACAAACTGGATTTCAAAACACTTGTATTACAAACATATAGGTCTTTATGGATACAAGAAAGACGTTCTGCTGGAAATTACCAAATTAGCACAAACGCCCTTGGAAATTGCAGAAAGCCTTGAACAATTAAGATGGATTGAAAATGGATACAAAATCAAGGTTGCCTTTACGGAACACGAAAGCGTAAGCATCGACACACCAAAAGACCTTGAAAGGATAAAGGAAATAGGGTTGTTGTAGAGATGAAGATTGCCGTCAACACCAGACTGCTTCTCAAGGACAAACTTGAAGGAATCGGCTGGTTCACATACGAAACATTAAAAAGGATAACCACCCAGCATCCCGAGCACGAATTTTTCTTCATATTCGACAGGGAGTACGACAAGCAGTTTATCTTCGCGGAAAATGTCACACCGATAATCCTCCCCCCTCCTACCCGACATCCATTCCTTTGGATTCTATGGTTTGAATACAGGATTCCAAAACTGCTGAGAAAAATCGGAGCCGACATCTTCCTTTCCACAGACGGATACATTTCGTTACGCACCAACATTCCACAAGTCGATGTCATTCACGACATAAACTTTGTCCATAATCCCAAGCAACTACCTCGCCTGACAAGCTGGTACTACAATAAATACTTCGTAAAATTCGCAAAGAAAGCAGTACATATAGGAACCGTATCGGAATTTTCAAAAAAAGACATTTGTACCACATACGGTATTGACAGCGGAAAGGTTACAGTCTGCTACAATGGCTCTAACGAGAAATACAAGCCGATAAGCGAATCCGAAAAAAAAGCAGTTCGTGATAAATACTGCAAGGGAAATAAATTTTTTGTCTTTGTCGGTGCTTTAAGTCCACGCAAGAATGTTGACGGACTGCTTCGTTCATTTGAGATTTTCAAGGAGAAATACCAATCTGACATTTTCCTTGTGATTGTCGGCGGTTCGCTACACAAAACAGAAGCAATAGAAAAAGTACATTCCGAAATGAAGCATAAGGACAGTGTTATTTTCACGGGAAGACTTAATAATGACGAACTCAGCAAAGTGATGGCAGCATCCGAATGCTTGACATACATACCTCATTTCGAAGGATTTGGAATTCCACTGTTGGAAGCAATGTACGCCGAAACCGCAATATTAAGCGGGAATACCACATCGTTGCCCGAAGTCGTCGGCGATGCGGCATTAATATGCTCACCAACCGATTACGACAAAGTTGCCGAAAATATGAATCTCATTGCCAACAGTGAAGAACTACGTAATTCGCTGATTGAAAAGGGACGTGAGCAACGCCAGAAATTTTCGTGGCAACTTACATCGGAACGACTTTGGAACTGCATAGAAAACGCAATAAAGTAAAATTATGCTGAAACCTTATTTTCAAAAGAACACGATAGAAGCAGGTTGCGACGAAGCAGGACGTGGCTGTCTTGCTGGACCAGTATATGCTGCAGCCGTTATTCTCCCTCCCGACTATAAAAACGAAATGCTCAACGATTCCAAGCAACTTTCGGAAAAGAAACGCGACGAACTGCGGGCAGAAATTGAACGCGATGCAATTTCATTCTGCGTTGCCTCGATGGACAACAACGAGATAGACCAAATCAACATACTGAAGGCCTCAATCCTATCGATGCACAAGGCAGTTTCTGGACTTGCAGTAGCACCACAACTTCTCCTAATTGACGGCAACAAGTTTATTCCTTACCAAAACATTCCGCACAAATGCGTGGTAAAAGGCGATGCAACATATATGTCGATAGCAGCCGCATCAATACTTGCCAAGACGTACAGAGATGAATTTATGTACAAGATTGCAAAGGAATTTCCCGAATATCACTGGGAAGAAAACAAAGGCTACCCGACAAAGGCTCATAGGAAAGCCATTGAAGAACACGGAGTTACAAAATATCACAGACTTACATACAAACTTACGGACACACAATTAAGTTTATTCTAATTTTAAATTAAATTTGCACAAAAATTTATTCGACATGAAAAGACTTGCATTTATTATTATTTTAACAATTTGCTGCACAATAGCAAAAGCACAAACGGAAATCCATCATCCCGATGACCCAAATTTCTCAATGAAATGCAAAACAGGACAATACATTAAATATACGATAACCTCAAAGGAGGAACCGTACACTGTAATTTTAAACGGAGTAAATGGGGATAGGGAAAGTATAAAAAAAATCGAAATCCCAGCTGTTGTTCATTACAGAAATACGAACTTCACAGTCACAGCAATAAACAATGAAGCTTTTGCTGGCATAAGCGCAATTACAACAATAACCATTCCTGAAGGTGTAAAGACAATTGGAACAAAAGCTTTTTGGGGATGTTCTTCTCTGAAAACCATAAAAATAAATGGCAACATAGAATATTGTGGCGAGGATGCATTCGGAGAAACAGCAATCAGCAAACCTATTTACAATGGCAAAAACTTGATTTACTATCCTGCAAATCAAAACGAATTCAAAATCAACGATGGCACAGAAGCTGTACTAGAATACGCATTCAACAACTGTAAAGGACTGACATCTATAGTTATACCAGCTTCAGTAAATACTATATATGCGAACTCGTTCGCCAACTGCGAAAAACTTGAAAGCATAGTTGTAGCAAATGGAAATAAAACATTCGATAGCCGCAACAATTGCAATGCAATAATCCTGACATCGGAAAACAAAATAATAAGAGGATGTAAAAATTCAACCATTCCAGATGGAATAAAAAGTATTGCAAGGATCGCTTTCGCCAATACGGAGATTTCTAAAATAGATTTTCCGACATCGTTAACAACAATCGAAGATTCTGCATTCTACAACAACGAACTTACCAACATAACAATCCCTGAATCTGTAACCCAAATAGGTGCAAATGCATTTATCAAGAACAAAAAACTTGCAGTCGTCAACTTCAATGCAAGCAACTGCGAACCTATGAACGAGAAGTATCCAGCATTTGAGCAATGTATGTCGCTGACATCGGTAAACTTTGGTGACAATGTAAAAGTTATACCAGCATACTCGTTCAAAGGCTGTACAGAACTTAGGTATGCTACAATATCAAATTCGGTAGAAAAAATTGGCAAGGAAGCTTTTGCAGAGTGTTCAAGTTTGTCTTTCATTGAAATTCCTCTGTCAGTACAAAAGGTAGAAGGCAACGCATTTTATCACACTGGAATATATGAACCCATATACAACGAAAACATGTTCATATATTATGCAGGAAACGATAGTGAATACAAAATACCCGAAGGAATAAAGGTAATTTCGGAAAAAGCATTCTACGAAAACGAAACACTTAAATCAATCACAATACCTAATTCTGTAACAAGAATTGACGATTACGCTTTTGATCAAGCAAAATGGCTGGAACGCATAACTGTTCCAAGCTCTGTATCAGAAATTGGACAATATGCCTTCAGATACTGCGTAAGACTAAAATCAATAACATTACCTAATACAATAACTACTATTGAAAAGGAAACTTTCATGGGATGCGTAGAATTAAAATCAATAACTCTGCCTAATTCGGTAGAGCACTTAGGTCCCGATATTTTTTACTGGTGCGACACAATGGAAAGTGTAACCTTGCCAAAATCAATCAAAAGCATTGACAAACATGCTTTTTACGGCAGCCCTCTAAAGTACATATACATTCCTAAGGGAACAATGTCTCAATTTAAAAACATGCTAGATCCTGAATACCATAGCAAACTGAAAGAGAAATAAATGATGTTGTGATGACAATAGAAAAGGCTGCCCAAAATTTGAGCAGCCATTTTTACTTTTAATCGCTATAAATCAACACTTTATACAAAACAACATCATCATAGGCAACCATAACCAAAATTCTTCGTTATAACATAAATATTTATGGCACAATAATTTTAGTTTTTTGTTTATTATTTCAAAAAAAAATTATATGTTTGCTCTCTTGAATAGATGTGTAACTATACATAGTTGAATATGAAGAATATAGTCATTATATTATTCACAATAATTTGCTGTTTATCAGCAAATTATATGAATGCCCAGCAACCGCAACGACGCACCTGCACCGATGAGGAACTGATATTCACTGTAACTCATTCCGATGTATTATGCGACGGAACAGAATCTACTGCAATTGTAAACATAGAACAAAGCAACCATGGAAACCCTACTTTATTCTGGTATGAATGGTCAACTGGTGGCATAGATCAGGTTATTCCAATATATAATTCAGGAATGTACTCTGTTACTGTTACTGACACATACAATGCGTGTTCAAAATCTGTGTCCTTCGAAATACTCCAAGCCCCTGCAGTAAATATAAGCCTTTCAAAAACAGACGTTACTTGCTTTGGCAAGAATGACGGCACAATGACAGCAAACGTAACCGGAGGCACAGAACCTTTTTCATACAGCTGGTCCACAACTTTGCACACCGAGACGATAACAAACCTTATTCCAGGAACATATTCTGTAACAGTAACCGACGGTAACCAATGTACAGCAAGAGCAATGGCTTCTATTGTTGAACCGACAAGATTCCTTTACACTATTTCGCCCAACCAGGGAATTTGCCGCGGAACGGAAACAACAATAACCGTTACTGCTACGGGCGGAACAGAACCTTACAACTACGAATGGGACGACAGCACAACAGGAATCGCCAACAGGATAGTATCACCAGACTCGACAAGCGCATATACAGTCAGCGTAACCGATGCCAACGGCTGCACCAACACTCCGCAGACGACAAGAGTAATTGTAAGCCAACCAATCGTTCTTAGTCCCGAGGCTAACGACATACTCTGCCACGGCGAATGCAACGGATCGGCAGTACTTAACATACAAGGTGGCATACCACCATTCACTTACACGTGGGAAAGCAACACCGACCACATAGATAACTTATGCGCAGGAAGTTATGCCGTAAGCATTACGGACCTTTACAATTGTTCAGGATATACTTCGTTTATTATAACTGAACCTGACACTATTTATGTTGCAACGCTTTCTGGTCCAGCAAGTTGCTATGGCTACAACGATGGATTCGTACAAGCGGACGTGACTGGCGGAGTTCACTTTAGTGGCGAAGACGATAACTACCACTACCTCTGGGATGACGGACAAACCACTGCACACGCAAATATGGGTGCAGGATACCACACCGTAACTGTCACTGATGCAAATGGTTGTGCTCACACAGGAAGAACTTTCGTTGACCAGCCAGAAGCAATATATGTCCCCGACCCAATTCCAAACGGCGGGACAATATGCATAGGTGAAACTTTCCATTCGTATGCCAATGCTACTGGTGGCGAAGGTCCTTACGAGTTTGTATGGACAGGTCCAGACGATTTCGTATGGTATGGTCACAACTTCACAGCATCGCCAACTACGACGTCAACTTATACGCTAAACGTTACCGACATACATGGGTGTACCGCAGCTCAGAAACGTATGACCATAAATGTAAATACTCCTATTGAAATTGTTTCTATTACTCAGGAAAACGATGAGATTTGCAAGGGCGACAAGATTGTCTTTGATGTCGAAATAACAGGCGGAAATGGAGGCCCGTACAAAATAATTTCCGACGATTACGGTATCATTACCACTCCATGTAGCCTATATGCACCAGAAACCGGTTTTTATGCTTTTACAGTTAGTGACGCTTGCGGTTCTCCAACAGCACGCGATTCTGTATATGCTCTTGTACACCAGTTACCAGATGTCGGGTTCTATTCCGACAAGTCGGCATCTTGTCCTCCTGGAACTTTCCAGTTCTACGAAGTATCGGATGATAATGCCAACCAGACTTACTTCTGGGATTTTGGAAATGAAAGAACATCCTCTGTAAAAAATCCCAAGCAGACATTTGACGAAACAGGTTCTTACAACGTATCGCTTACCGTTACATCCGATTTTGGCTGTAGCAATACAAAGACCAAGAACAATATGATTGTAATATACGATGAACCGAGGGCAGAATTCGTTGTTGACCCTGACTTGACCTCAATACTCACAACAGAAATAAAATTCATAAACTACTCCGAAGGCGGTACAACCTACCTTTGGAATTTCGGTGATGGAAGCACAAGTATCTGGTCTGATGAAACACAAATACATACCTACGAAAAAGCAGGTAACTACACGGCAATGCTTGTTGCCAAGAACAAATACCAGTGCGCTGATACAGTATATAAGAAATTGAGTATCACTGATGTTTACACATTCTATGCTCCTACAGCCTTCACTCCTAACGGCGATGGAGACAACGATTTCTTCTACATAAGTGGCAACGGAATCAGTTCAAAGGACTTTCTCCTTACCATATATAACCGCTATGGCGAAAGAATGTTCAAGACAACCGACTTCGATATGGAGTCGCCACAGAATATGGCATGGGACGGAACAAACGACGGAAGCATACTCAAGGGCGACAAGATTGCAACAACTGGTCCATACAACTGGGTATGCAAGTTTACCGACTTCACTGGAAAACCTCACGAAAAGAAAGGCACAGTCTTTTTGTTGAAGTAAAATGCAATATTGAAACGTAATTTGCGTTTTATTTTACGTGAACAGAATACTGACAATATTAATAATGGCGCTGATAGCAATATCGGCGTTATTTTCCTCGTGCCGCAAGGATATATTCACCAAAGACCCTGCCGACAAACTTCTGTTCTCAACAGACACGGTTCAATTCGATACCATTTTCACAGGAATTGGCAGCACGACAAAATACTTGATTGTCAAGAACTCCAACAAAAACAAGTCAATAAATATCGACAGAATATACCTTGCAAACGGAAAAGCCTCAAAATACAGGCTCAACATCGACGGACAAAAAGCCGACAAGGATTACATACTTGAGAATTACGCACTTGCACCTGGTGACTCTATTTTCATTTTTGTAGAAGTAACCATAAATCCAAGTGCAGACGACCTTGTCGAACAGGATTCCATAATTTTCGAATCTAACGGAAATTCGCAGGACGTTGACCTTGTGGCATTCGGGCAAAACGTAACACTGCTAAGCGGACGAATGATAACACAGGACACAACTTGGACAGCCGACAAGCCAGTACTCATATACAACTCGGCAATGGTTGATACTCTTGTTACTCTTACAGTTATGCCCGGAGCAAAGGTCTATTTCCACAACAAATCAAGCCTTTTCGTAAAAGGTACGTTAAAGTCGCTTGGTGAAATCGGCAATCGCGTGACATTCACTGGCGACCGCCTCGAAGAATACTACCGCTACACACCTGGACAATGGGGAGCGTATCTACAGGACGAAGTCGGCAACACTCGTGGAGTTTACGGTGGAATACATTTGCTTGCAGGGTCGCGCTACAACGAGTTCAACAACACAGACATTACCAACGCACTGATAGGTGTACAGGTCGATTCTGTTGTAACTGCCGACGCCCCCACCCTAAAGATGAAGAACACCAACATTGAAAACGCAAAAATTGCCTGCCTTTATGCACTTGGCGCGCACATTGAAGCCGAGAACTGCGTTTTTGCAAATAGTTCGCAATATACCGTTGCCTGCTGGATTGGCGGAAAATATTCGTTTGTACATTGTACAATGGCTAACTACTCTATTGGTGTACGGCAAACGCCACAACTTTCGCTCAACAACTACTACACATACCGCGATGCAAATGGCAATACGCAGACATCGTACAGAGACCTCATCGGCGCATATTTTGCAAACTGCATAATATACGGCTACAACAAGAAAGAAGTCGGCTTTGACTTTGTAAGCGGTGCTTCTGCCAACGTTCTCTTCGACAACTGCCTTATTAGGTACGAAAACAGCACGGAACTGACACAAACGGCACCAAGTTCGTTTGTTGACAACATTTTCAACGAAGACCCGATATTCAAGTCAACTGTAAAGCCATACCTATATAATATAGTAGAAACTTCAGCAGCAAAAGATAAGGCAAAAAAATCAATATCAGAAACTTATCCGCTCGACCACGAAGGCACAAACAGAATTTCGTTTGACGGCAAGCCCGACATCGGAGCATACGAATATACACCAGAAGACAGCTCTGCTCAAAAATTTTTCAGGAGATGGAAATGAAGAAGTTAGTCGCCATATTATCTGTCTGTACCATAGCCACAATGCTTGCAATTTCGTGCAAGACAAGTAAAAACAGCACCGATGACAAATTCAACGAGCAACTTGTGCGCGATTCGTACAGGGTAATGTTCTTCAACACAGAAAACCTTTTCGACACAATAAACGACCCCGAAAAGAACGACGACGAGTTCACTCCGCAAGGAGCGAAGTTCTGGACAGGATACCGCTACAAGCAGAAACTTACAAATCTTTCAAAGGTAATTATCGGTGCTGGCGGATGGGAACTACCTCAGATTGTTGCACTTAGCGAAATTGAGAACCGCAAGGTCGTTGAAGATTTGATAAACAAGACTCCGCTATACAAGTCGGACTACCGCATAATACACAAGGAATCGCCAGATGCACGCGGAATAGACGTAGCATTTATGTATAGAAAGAAATTCTTCACACCCATTTCCGAGAATTTCATTCCTGTAAAATACCCGTCGAACATCGGCAGCGGAACAACACGCGACATCCTTTACGTAAAAGGCAAAACCAACCAGAACGACACATTGCACATCTTTGTAAACCACTGGCCTTCACGTTGGGGCGGACAAAAGGAAACCGAAGAGAAACGAATCTTTGTTGCTGGACTTGTAAAGCACGCTACAGACTCGATATTCAAGACCGACAAGAACGCAAACATAATAATCGTCGGTGACCTGAACGACTACCCCACCGACAAAAGTCTGACACAAGGACTAAAAGCCCAAACCGAATACGACAAAATAGCAAGCGACAAACTATACAACCTTTCGTACTACCTACAGGAAATAAAGAAGCAAGGTACTCATAAGTTCCACGGACAATGGGGAATCCTCGACCAGATAATAGTTTCGGGCGCATTGCTCGACACCACACGCGTACTTCACACAAGTCTTGAAGATGCCCACATATACAACCCAGACTTTATGCTGATTCCCGATGAAGGCTATACTGGGAAACAGGTTTTCCGCACATACGTCGGCTACAAGTACCAGGGTGGCTACAGCGACCACCTGCCGACATACATCGACCTGCACTGTACAAAATGAATCATATCTGTTCGTATATTAGGATTTAATATCTCATCCTATATGCGCCAGACAAATAGAAATGGCCTTGTACGCCAACAACCTGATAATGCTTGTTGAAACTGCCGAAGAAAGAAAGACCAATTCCCACATCATATAGGAACTTGAAGGTTGTCTGCACCTCCACGTGTCCACCGATAGTGTTCTTTATTATTGAACCTGTTGGATAATCGGGATTTGGCACCCAAGCTATTGCCCACGCAGGACCAATGAAAAATCCGAAATGATACCATCTGCCCTCGAAACGCAGTCCAGCACCTGCGTGGAAATCGTTTAACTGATGCATTGCTCGGATTCCTCTCAGGTTGGGGTTGTACCAGCTTTCAAAGAAGAAATTTTCACCGGAGAAATGCCATCCAACATTGAAATACACAGCCTTGTAACGGAAATGGTAAGCCAATGCCATAGTCCTGTTCAGACCTCTTTCCCCGTATGACGGCTCGTAGTTGATTTTGTAGCTCACACCCATACCGAATGTCAGCCAGTTGCTGCCCTGTTTGTAAATCTTGTCGCCATACTGCACCTCGCCGAACATTTTGTCGTACTTCGACTTTTCCTTGGTTGCACGAGGAACGGTATTGTCGGTCTGTGCGACAAGCGACAAAGTGCATATTACGAGTAATATGGTGAGCAGCAGTTGTTTATTCATTTGGCAAAAATCCTTGTTTTTTCAGTACATCAAGCAGACATTTCGATGCCTGTTCGTTGCCTTCCTTTGTGTATCTTACTTCTGCAAAAACTTGTGCAAGCGTCTGTTTATTGTTCTCGGCAACGAATTTTTTGTTCGATTCAAGGCTTTCGGTCTCGGCATAAATCCTGTCGATGTCAGCCTTGTCGAAATTATGGTAAGTCTCACGATGAACTATCGCTTCGAGCGGAAGACGTTCGGTAAGCGGCAGTTGCTGCTTCGGGTAACCCATTGTTACTGTTGCAACTGGAACAACGCCTTTCGGAAGTTTCAAGATTTCAATAATCTTGTCGGCATTGTAGATTACCGTACCCAAATAACAGATGCCAAGTCCGTTGCTTTCGGCTTCGAGACAAGCGTTCTGTGCTGCAATTATGGCGTCTGTGGCTGCCGTCATAAAGCTTAGGAAATTGTCGAATCCTGCCTTGGCATTCCTGTTTTCACACCAGATTTTAAAGCGGTTGACATCGGCGCAGAATGTTAGCACAGCCTTGGCGTTGGTTATTGCAGGCTGGCAGAAGTGCGTTGGTGCCAACTTTGCAATCATTTCCTTGTCGGTGTTGACAATAATGCTGTAAATCTGCATGTTGCCAGTGTTCGATGCCCTTGATGCGGCTTCGAGAACCTTGTTCAGAACGCTTTCGGGAATTTCCTTGTCGGCATATTCCCTTACCGATACGTGGTCGAAAATTTCCTTTACCATAATTATTTCAACTTTTCTGCTATTACCTTATTGAGTATTTCTGTCATATTTTTGCCCATAGTGCGAATCTGCTTAGGCACAATGCTTTCAGCACTCATACCCGGAATTGAGTTCACCTCTATGAAATATGGTGTCCCTTCCTTGATAATGAAGTCGATACGCACGATTCCGCTGCAACCTATAATGTCGTAGATGCGCGATACTGCTTCCTGTACCTTGCGTGTTTCGTCGTCGCTGATGCGGGCAGGTGTTATTTCGTTGGTGACACCTGGTGTGTATTTTGCTTCGGTGTCGAAATAGTCGTTCTTGGTGGAGATTTCTGTTACGGGGAAAACCTGCTCGTAGTCGGCAGTCTTGAGTACACCGCACGAAACTTCGGTTCCCTTGATGTATTCCTCGACTATAATGTTTGTGTCCTCGGTACGAGCCAAGTTTATTGCATCGATGAACTTGTCCTTTTCGTAAACCTTTGTAACACCAAAACTTGAGCCTGCCGTTGCCGGTTTTACGAAGCAAGGCAGACCGACTTTTTCTATGATTTCGTCAACATCGAAAGGATTTTCGCCACGGATTATTGCCATCTTAGCCATTGCAATGCCCTCATCGGCAAGCATTTTCTTTGCGGCAATCTTGTTGAAAGTTATCATCGACGAGAAAACATCGCAAGCAGAATATGGTATTCCAAGCATATCGAGCCAAGCCTGCACCTTTCCGTCCTCGCCAGGTGAACCGTGGAGAGCAAGGTAAGCATAGTCGAATTTTGTCGGTTTGCCTTCGATTTCGGCGGCAAACTTATTGAGGTCAACGCTGTATTCCTTTCCGTTGAAAATGCAGAAGAAACCGTCTTTTCTTACATCTACGAGGTAGGCGTTGTAAAGATTCCTGTCGATGTTTTCAAGAATCTGGTTTCCCGAATTGAGGCTTATCTGACGTTCAGAAGTGTAGCCTCCTGCCAATACTGCAATGTTTTTCATTTTATTTTTTCCTTATCTTTAGTTTTTGTCCAACTCTTAATTTTGATGGGTCGATACCATTTAACCTTATTATATCGTCAGCAGAAACTCCGTTGTACTTGGCTGCGATTTTTGCAGGCGTATCTCCCTGCTGAACAGTATAATATTCGTATGCAGGGTCGAGTTTCTGCGGAGTAGTGCTACCCGAATTTGTTGTTGTCGGTGTCGTAGCCTTTGGCGCACCCTTAGTATAGATTTTCAGTTTCTGACCTATCTGCAGCCTGTCGCTGTAGAGTCCGTTCCAGCTCTTTATGTTGGCTACCGTTACCCCGTACCTCTTTGCAATGCTTCCAAGCACATCGCCCGACCTTACGGTGTAGATTGTGGCGTTTGTGCCTGATGGCTGTCCCGACGGAACTCCATACTTGCTGTCAGAAATAGCCTGAGTGATTTTCTGCTTGCTAAACATTACCGAGTCCTGGAAATTGTAAATTGAATCTTCAAGCTCCATAAACTTGCTTATGTACTTGCGTTGCATTTTTAGTGGATAATTCTTGTTAATAGCAGGAACAATGTCAAGCTTGTACTGAGGATTGAGTTCTCTAGTCTCCTCTACAGGGATACCCAGTACAGAATCCAACTGAGCAAAATGCAACTGCTTCTTGACCATTACGGTATCAACATCCTCGAAGAAGTCTATCTTTTCTGGCTTGAAATTGTGCAAGTCGTGGTATTCGAACATATACATCATAGCGATGAAACCAGGCACATAGTTGCGTGTTTCTTCGGGCAGGTAAGGGTAAATTTCCCAGTAGGTCGATTTGCCCGAACGTTTCATTGCTCCGTTTATCCTACCCGGTCCAGCATTGTAGGCAGCAAGCGCCAAAGTCCAGTCGTTGTAGGTATTGTGAAGCATTTTAAGGTATTTACAAGCGGCATCTGTGGATTTTTCTGGGTCCATACGCTCATCGACGAAAGATGTGATTTCCAGCCCCATGTTAAGACCAGTCTTGTACATAAACTGCCACAAGCCCACTGCACCAGCAGGCGACTTTGCACGTGGATTCAGTGCCGATTCAATCACGGCAAGATATTTTAGTTCCAACGGAATTCCGTAGGCATCAAGTTTTTCCTCGAACATCGAGAAATACTGGTGCGAAAGTCCCAGTAACTTTGGAGCTAGCCTATGTCCACGTTTTACATATTTGTCAAGGTATTTCTGAACGTTGGCATTGTAAACCACATTTATCGGAGTTGCAATTTTCTCAACGCGTTCCTTGAAAATAGAATCTGGCAAGTCGGTGTCGAAATATTTTTTGTCGTTGTCATCCAAATAGCAGATTGTATCGCGACCTGTATAGTAATACCATTGTTTCAGAAACACTTCAAGACTGTCGACCATATCGTAGGTTCTCCTACTCTGAATGGTAGAGTCGGTGTCCTGCGCCCATGACAAACAGGTAATTATCAATGTTATCAGAAGCAACGTTATCCTTTTCATAGGCTAAAAGTTTAGCGTACAGCCGACACCTAAAATCGGTGTTCGGGTGTAAGTGTGGTTAAACGTTTGCGGATAGAACACAGCCGACAGGTTATCGCCGACATCGAAATAGAAAAGATGTGCATCTACGTTTGCATCAATGATTTGCAAGGCATACAATAGGACAGTTCCTGCAATCAGGTAGTCGCGGATTGTACGGTTCCTGTCCATATTGTTCATAATTGCTTCGCTAGACAAAATCCCATAAAACTCATCGTGTTCGCCGTTGTCGCGTTGCATATATGCATTCTTAAACCTGCTGAATTCCTTATGGTTGCTTATTGCAAAGTACATACAGGTTCCCATCGTGGCATAAACGATTGGCATTTTCCAGTATTTGCGATTGTATGCCTGTCCTGCACCCGGAACTATAGCCAGAAGAGTGGCTGTCTTGGGCGAATGAAATTTCTCCTTTTCCTTGATTTCTGCTTTGCTAACGGTATCAATCTGGGCATTTGCAACAAAAACAAGGAGAATCATTCCAACGGCAAGCAATATTTTCCTCGCAAAATTCAAATCCTATGAGTTTAGTTTGTCGAAAATTGCGATTATTCTTTCAAACTCGCCATCATTTTTGAACGGGATGACAATCTTACCCTTGCCCTTCTGATTACGTTTGAGTTCCACATCGGTAGCGAAACAGTTGGAAAGGCTTTTCTGCAGAAGTGCATAGTCCTCGTTGGTGGCAAGCACTTTCTTCTTCTCCTTCTTTTCTGCTTTTCCGCCGTTGTATTCCTTGATAACTTCCTCGACCTTGCGAACGGTAAAGTCGTATTTCAGAATCTGGTCGTAAATCATTAGCATGGTCTCCTCATCCTTCGCTCCGAGTAGGGCGCGTGCGTGTCCCATCGAGATTTTCTCGTCGCGGATGCCAGTCTGGATTTTTGGCGGTAAGTTGAGTAGGCGCAGGAAGTTGGCTATTGCCGAGCGCGACTTTCCAATGCGTGTGCTAAGTTGTTCCTGAGTCATCTTGCACTCGTCGATGAGTTGCTGGTAAGTCTGGGCAATTTCAATAGCGTTGAGGTCTTCACGCTGAATATTCTCAACGAGAGCCATTTCCAACATCGACTGGTCGGTGACATCGGTTCTGATGTATGCCGGGATTTTCTTCAGACCTGCCATCTTTGATGCACGCAGACGGCGTTCGCCAGAAATGAGTTGGTATTTTCCGTTGCCCATATCCTTTACCGAAATTGCCTGAATGACACCGAGTTCCTTTATAGAGTCGGCTAATTCCTGCAAAGCGGTTTCGTCAAAGTCCTTTCGCGGCTGGAAAGGGTTGACTTCGATTGAGTCTATTGCGATTTCGTTCTGTTGTGTAGCCTTGTTCCTTATGGCTGATGCATCGGTGTCAATTAGGGATCCAAGTCCACGACCGAGACCGCTTTTCTTATTTTTTTTGTTATCTTTCTTGTCTGCCATATTACTTAGTCATATTGTTACGTTGCAGAAGTTCCTTTGCCAAGTTCATATAGTTGATTGCACCGGTTGAGCTTATGTCGTACTCCACAATCGACTGTCCATAGCTTGGAGCTTCGCTGAGTTTTACATTCCTGTGTATTATCGTATTGAAAACCATATCGTCGAAATGATGCCTTACCTCGTCGAGCACCTGTTCCGAAATCTTAACGCGCTTGTCGTACATTGTCATTACAAAGCCTTCGATGTCAAGGTCTGGATTCAAGTTGTTCTGTACCAGTCTTATACTGTTGAGCAGTTTGCCAAGACCTTCGAGAGCAAAGTATTCGCATTGAACCGGAATAAGCACCGAATCGGAAGCAGTAAGTGCGTTTATAACTATAATGCCAAGCGACGGCGAGCAGTCGATAAGGAGGAAATCGTAGTTGTCGCGTACCTTTTCGAGAATATTCTTCAAGATGTACTCGCGGTTGGGCATTTCGAGCATTTCAATTTCTGCACCAACAAGGTCGATGTTTGTAGGCAAAACCGAAAGACCAGGAAGTTCTTCGGAGGTAAGGATGACCTTTTCGGGGTTCTCTCCGTTAACAAGGCAATCGTAAAGTCCTGTGCGGATGTTCTTTACATCGAAACCAAGTCCCGAAGTGGCATTTGCCTGCGGGTCGGCGTCAACGAGCAGCACCTTGTACTCAAGAGCAACGAGGCTTGCTGCCAGGTTTATGGCTGTGGTGGTCTTCCCAACTCCACCTTTCTGATTGGCTAATGTTATTATCTTTCCCATTTTGGTTCGTTATATATTGAAAGGTCAAAAGTAATACTTATTGATGGAATAACCGTATTTTTCACGGCTTGATTTTCCAAGTTGTTCATAACTTTTTTGTATGTCACTAATAATCAGCACCGATATTTTTCGGGCTGTGAATGGCTTTTTGCCTGTTCAAAGTTTTGTTTCGCTTTCGGGCGAATGTGGATTTTCGGTTGTCGTGGTTATTTCGGTGCTATCCTTTGCCGGTTTGTTTTTGTCGCCAGTGTTGAGAAAAGCGAAGAATACCGCTAATATTATAAAGCCGAATGCCACAAGATGGTTCCATTTTATAGGTTCTCCCTTGAAAACCAATGCGACAATAGCTGTGAAAACTGTTAGCGAAATGGCTTCCTGTATGATTTTTAGCTGCATAAGCGAGAAAGGTCCACCATTGATTTGCGAACCTAGGCGGTTGGCGGGAATCATTGCGCAGTATTCGAAAAAGGCTAGTCCCCACGAACATAATATTATCAGTATCAGCGGCCACGAGGAGGAAATGTCCATCTGCTGCAGTTTCAGGTTGCCGTACCACGCGAATGTCATAAATATGTTGGATACTAGCAATAGTAATATCGTAAATATTCCGGCTGTTGTCATATTTCGTTTCCTTTGTGTCATCAGTAAAATGAAAAATCGTGCAAAGATAAACTAAATTGATTTACGATTTACGATTTCGGATTTACGATTTTTATTTTCAGAGCATCAATATTTTGACTACTTTTGCACCATTATTAATAATGATAATGATATGAGAAAATTAGTGTTTATGCTTATCGCGGTGCTTGGCCTTTCGATGACAGCAATGGCCGACCAGTTGGAGTACGTTTCGGAACAGGATGCACAAAATGCAGTGAAACTTCTCAAGAAGCAGAAATATGTCCTCTTGTATTGCGGTTGCTGTGCCGACGGTTATGATGCCAAGCAATATGTGAAACTAAAATCGGTTTCGTACCGCTACACCAACTACATGGATTACTACGAGGTTGTTGTAGAAGGTATCGATGCCAACGGAAACCAGGTTTCGGAAACTATCGACCTTGCATATTCCCACATCAAAAAAGGGAAAAACGCACAATGTATTGGGCTTGCCCTCAATTTGGAATGCGACCCCTGCGTTGAGAATTTGAAATGGGAATGCCCGAAATTCTAGGCAATGTCTGAAGAAAAATATCAGGATAAATACACGACTCTTTCATTGGGACTATGTTGTTACTTATGATACAAATAGTTAGCATTTGAACAAATCCGCTGGCTGAGCTTGTCGCGCCGCACTGAGTCTGGTCGAAGGGAAGTCAAGGTGACGAAATGATATAACGCATATAAACCTTACCCTTCGATACTTCGACTGTGCTCAGTAACCGCAGGCTCAGGGAGCGGTTAAATGAAAGAGCCGTGGGATAAATACCTTATTCTATTCGCACGTACGCGTGGGTACAATTTTATGATAAAGGCTGTCCAAAAAATTTTTGAACAGCCCATTTTTTATTAATATTAGATTACAATATTATTCTGCAACTTCGCTTTCACCAGCAGCACCAATCATCTCTGATATTGCAGCCTCAATCTTAGGTTCATATTCTGCCTGAACCTTTTCTGTTATAGCTTTCATCTCTTCGTCAGAAACACATTCGCAATTGTCTTCAAGAGCTTCCATCCTCTTGTTCTGTTCCTCAGAGAATAAACTGTCGGGATCCTTGCCAGACTTCATGCATTCAAGAGTAGCATCGAATGTAAGTCTCATCATTGTTTCGAAAGTAGCCAAGACTGCTTCCTTGTTTCCGTCCTTGCAATATGCTTCCATTGCATCAACAGCGTCGTCCAATGTCTTGATTTCCTTTGCACATTCAGCTTTTTCTTCGCCTTCCTTTGCTTCGTTTTCTGTATTAGACTTGCATGAACCGAGAACCAATACAAGTGCCAATACACATGACAACATTACTAAAATACTTTTTTTCATTTGTTTTAAATGTTTAAACGTTAAATTAATACATATAATTTTTAACCCTCCTAAGAGAATTCGAGCGCAAAATTAACATTTTTTTTGGATACATATAATATGTTATTGAGCATAAAAGCAAAAGAAAAATTCGCACCAATATGTTTTCAAATTTTATAATTAAACATTAATTATAATAATTATAATCTTGATATTGCATATTTTTAAAGTGTTGGTCTTCCGTGCTTTGCAAAAAAACGAAAGACGATGGAAAGCAAAAAAAACGCTCGCAGGACACCAAATCTGGACACCAAATCTGGACACGAACAAATCTATGTGTCTGACTACCAACTTGCTTTTAATTTACGAGCACGAACAAACGCAGATAAGCCCACAATCATATATGCGGTTGTGAAAGGGAACGGCATAAAGTATCGGATAAACAGCGGCGTGAAAGTGTACCCATCCCAATGGAATAGGCGAAAACAAATAGCAGTAGAAAGCAACGAACTGTCTGCCCTTGACAATAGAAATAATGCCATCGCCAACGAAAGGCTGAAGGATGTTAGGTATAAGTATGACCTTGCCGTTGAACGGGTAAAAGAAAAGCCCGATGGGGTTAAAGAAATTATCCATATCTTTGCCGAATTAATAGGCTTAGAAAAAACTATGGGAGAAAAAAAGACAAAGAAACAGCCACTATTTACCGCCGTGTTGAGTCAGATTAATATCAATGATGGGACGGTACGGGAGAGTACAAAACAGTCAAGGGAACAAGCTATTGATATGTGGAAGGTCTTTTTACAGCGGAATAAGTTGGAAGATGCACCCGAAACGGTCAACCGTAAAAACTGGATTGGCTTCCTTGACTTCCTTGCCAAAGAGAAACAGAAAGACGGAAAAACTCCCAAGTACAAACAGAAGACCATTGTTCAGAATTTATCCGTATTAAAAAAATTGTTTCTAATATACAACGGGAACCTAACGGATGACCAAGCCTATAGCATACCGACGGGCGACTTAAAACAACTGGAAGTTGTGAAACTTACGGCTGAGGAAGAACAATCTAATTATGTTATCATCACAGAATCTGACATTGCTAAACTATACAAAGTGAAACTATCCAATGAGCTCTATCAGACAGCAAAAGACTTGTTTCTTTTCCAGTGTTGCATTGGTTGTCGTTCGTCTGATTTAGTAAAAATAATCACTGGCGACTATAAAGAACAGGAACACAACGGTACGACCTATATTAATTATACATCGAAAAAAACAGACATACAAGCTTTTGTACCAATAGACACGCCGACTGCAATAGCCTTATATAGGTGGATAAAGACTCTTAAAAAATTCCCTTTTGTTGTCGCTAAGGATGATAGTACAAGGATTCGTGGCACATACAATCTCCACTTAAAAAATGCTTTCCACGAACTCAACTACACAGAAACCCGGAAGGTGTATAGTGTTAGCGGGGGCAAAAAAGATTGCGTAGAAAAACCTGTATGGGAAATGATGAGAAGCCATTTCGCTCGACACTCGTTCATAACGAATATGTATTATCGCGGATTGTCAGCGGAGCACATCAAAACAATGAGTGGGCACAAAGACACGAAAATGATTGACGACATTTACAAGCAACTCGATGCAGGCAAGGAAGTCGAAAGGCTTGATGAGATATTACAAAAGCACCGCCCCGTAGAAACGGGAACGGATTTTACTTACAACGACTTGTCGAAAGCCATAGACGCGATGGAAGCGATGGAAAGTGTAAAACCACCAAAAGACATTACGTTGGCAGAAGTCAAAGCCCTATCCAAAAACAAGGGGGGCGCAAAAAGTAATAATAGAAATCAACCCTGACAAGCCCCCTTTTTGTCTTTGACTTGGCATAGCATAACGGATTAGAAAAAAACAAAAAAGGATTTAGGACAGGGAATAGGAACGGATATGCTTTGAAAGAACACACTTCGGCTGTGGCGGTAGGCTCGATTGACATAGCATTCCATTTCAATATCCTATAGAGGTGTGTTGGCTATTAGTATATGTATCGTGATTAGATAAGTTGGTCTTCGAGGACTGACGGTCGGTGCGTTACAGGCACGGCGTTTTGCGTACACGGTGCTACGCTCGGTAGCGGTTCGGTGTCGGTCGGTAGCGGTTGGGTATGTACATAAACGGACTGTACTGGCTCTGCGGTGGTCGGCTCGGTGTCGCTCTGCTTGTTAATGGTTTGCTTGGTGGTCGGCTCGGTGATGGTCGGCACAGCAGTGGTCGGTTCGGCAGTATGTGCTTTGCGCCCTTTGCGTGGAGGGTGCGCACGGCTCTCAAGGGTATCGAAGGCAAATTCCACCGCGTTTATCTTCTTCTTTGCCCTGTGCGCGGACGAAGTGAAGTACAATAATCTGTTCAAGACAAGGAAAAACATCTGCTCAAGGAGGTCTTTGTCATCTATGTTGTCCCATATCTGTTCACGGCATATCCAGTAGGTTGTTATTTCGTTGAACGCAGTGAGGCTCTCCATAACCGTGTTGTTAATTTCGTTTGCGTTTCGCAACTCCACTTCAATTCGATACAACTTGTTGCTCTCCCCGTATGCTCTTTGGTACTCCTTGTGGCTTGACTCTTCAATCTCTTTGCCCTTGTCGTAACCCCGTACCCCGATTGTCATTTTTTTGTTTTGTATGTAGAGGGTCTTGTCCCTTATAGGGTTCTTCCTCGTTCCAGTACAGAGAAATGACAGGCTTTCGAGTCTGTCCTTCATACCTACCTTTTTGCCGTTGACAATAACATCATATTTAAATGGTTTCCCATTTATGATTAGACATTCTTGCCGTATGATGCGGTATAGTTCTTTTGTTAAATCCTTGTCGCAGTCGAGTGCTAAATCAAGTTTGCTGACCTGATAGTATTGAAGTTTTAGCGCGTTCTGAAGGCTCTCCGTTCGTGCCTTGAAGCCGTTGGTGTATAGTGCTTCGTTGCTTACGGACAAATATATCTTGTTGCGGTTTGGGTTAAAATCCCAACCAGTGTAAAGCGTCCCCAACTCCTTCCACTCGCCGTTATCGTCGTAGCACACGGAGAAGCAATATGGATATGCACGCCGCATCTGCAATCGGTGTAGAAGAAATTTTGTCCCAGTTTTCTTGTCTGTTGCGCGGAGGTCGCCATCGACTTTGACATTAGAAAGTTTGTTGATGAGCGTCCCGTTTCGTTCGAAGGTGACCTCAAGTTTGTCGATGTTGATGTCGTAGTATATCATAACCCTATATGTTTTATAATCAAATCATTCCCTATGTTTTTAATGAATGGTGGACGGCAAAAACTATAGGGGAAAAAAGCCGCCCACCAGATTATTTATATATTGTGATTTGTCGGCGATTTCAGAATGGATATGAGATATTTTGAAATTACCCTCATTGGGGTCGGTCGTGCAGATATATGGAAGCACCGCTCGGATACCTACGGCACATACACTATTCTTCTTTCATCTTTAATCCTCTATCGGATAGCCACTTATTTCCGCCCTCACATTTTTGTTCATATCTTGGTGGTTGCCATTGCTGAAAAACAGAAAAACACGTATCTTTGTCACCTTAAAACTGGATATATGATTACTGGCAAAATAAAATCTGGCATTGATTCCATTTGGGATACCTTCTGGACTGGTGGCATTACCAATGGGATAACGGTTGTGGAGCAGATGACATACCTGTTCTTTATGAAGATGCTCGACGACACCCAGAGCAGCAAGGAGGCTAATGCAAACCGTATGGGCGTTGCAATAAAAGAACCGACATTCAAGCAGGGAATGTGGCACAACCCCGAAACCGACAGGGATGTACCATACGAAAACCTGCGCTGGAAGGTATTCAAGAATATGGAAGCCGACACTATGTTCCGAACCGTCAGCAAAGATGTGTTTGTTTTCATCAAGAACCTCAACGAAGGCAAGGAGTCGGCATACAGCAGGTTTATGGAGAACGCCACCTTCCTGATACAAAGCCCGCGCACTTTGGTAAAGGTTGTCGAAGGCATCGACAGCCTCGATATGACCAACAAGGACACTATGGGCGATGTGTACGAGTATGTGCTGGGCAAGATGGCAGCCAGTGGCAACAACGGGCAGTTCCGAACTCCGCGCCACATAATCCGTATGATGGTGGAACTTATGGAGCCGACCTACAAGGACATAATCTGCGACCCTGCAATGGGTTCGGCTGGATTCATTGTCGAGAGTGCCAAGTATGTGGGCGAGCACTACAAGAGCGAACTGCTGAAGAGGGAGAACTCCGAACACTACAAGAACAATATGCTTCACGGATTCGACACCGATGCCACGATGCTCCGCATTGGTGCTATGAACCTTATGCTACACGGTGTGGACAATCCCGACATACAATACAAGGACAGCCTCTCGACCGACAACACCGATACGGGCAGATACACTCTTTGCCTTGCGAATCCGCCATTTGCTGGAAGTATCGACAAGGAAATAATCAGCAAGACGCTCACGGCAATCACCAGCACCAAAAAGACCGAACTGCTGTTCGTGGCACTTTTTACACGGATGTTGCAGACGGGCGGTCGCTGTGCAAGCATAGTTCCCGATGGCGTATTGTTCGGCAACAGCACAGGACACAAGGCAATACGAAAGGAGTTGATTGAAAACCAGCGACTGCAAGCCGTAATATCAATGCCGAGCGGTGTATTCAAGCCGTATGCTGGCGTATCTACTGCCATTCTCATTTTTACCAAGACCAATGCTGGCGGTACAGACAAGGTGTGGTTCTACGATATGAAAGCCGATGGTTTCTCGTTGGACGACAAGCGCACACCCATTGCCGACAACGACATTCCCGACATTATTGCTCGGTTCAAGAACCTCGATGCCGAAGAAGGCAGGACACGCAAGGAGCAATCGTTCTTGGTGCCAGTAGATGAAATCAGAGCCAACGACTACGACCTGAGCATTAACAAGTACAAGGAAGTGGAGAAGGTTAAGGTGGAATACGAAAAGCCAGAAGTTGTGATGGGAAGGATTAAGAAATTACAAGCCGAAATCAATAATGCAATGTCTAACCTTGAAAAGATGATTTAATATGAAAATACCAGAATACGAAAGTATAGAACAGAAAAGAGGAATATTTGGACATAACAAGTATCAACAAATTGATACAATAGACGATTTGAATAAATTGATTCAATATACTAAAAAAAAGAAATATGTATATCGTGGGATGTCCGAAGCTAAATACAAGAACTACACTTCTGCTCAAAGGCAATTCATAGTAAATGACCTTGCAAGTAGAGGCGTTTCTATTGACATCTTTATCCAGAAGCAAATTGAAAAATTACAAAGACATAAAAATAGTTCTACAAAAAATTTATTGCCAAGGTTATATGAGTCATTGGGTGTAATTCCAAGCGATATTTTATATCTGAGTTTCGCACAACATTATGGAGGAATCTCTCCCCTATTAGATGTATCTCGGAACATACTTATTGCGATGTACTTTATGTCTGAAAACTCTCAACTTTCTAAAAGTGGAGACGACGGTATTAACAATTACTTTGCATTATATTATTTGCCTGTTAATGATTATAGTCAGAATATCAAATTCACAAATAAGGATAAAATAATTTCTTGTTTAAAATATGACAATTTGAAAATAAAGTCTCCTTTAATTATTCCTGATAAATCTTTGATTGTAACAAATCCTAAGAATAAGTATCAAACCATAATTTCTTTATCTAACTTAAATATTATTCGTCAAGAAGGGGGATTTATTTTTTTTACAAACGAAAATCCTCTAAAACCACTAGAAGAAGAATTGTATTGTGTCGATATTCATAAATCACTGGCTACTTATATCCAAGAATTATTGAAATCTAAAGGGCTTACAACAGAATATCTGTTCCCGACAGAAAAAAGTATTGCAGAAAAATCTATTCGTGAAGTACTTTGTGACTTATAATAAAGGCAATAATGACTTATGAATAAACAAAACTGGACATATAAGAAACTTGGTGAGGTTGGTTCTGTAATAGGTGGAAGTACGCCGAAAACTGATGTCCCTGAATTTTGGAATGGAGAATTCGCTTGGATTACTCCAGCGGAATTAGATGGCTCAAAATATGTAAGTTCTACCATACGAACAATTACTGAAAAAGCGGTGTCAAAAACTAACCTTACGCTTCTACCTGTTGGAACGGTGCTTTTATCTTCTCGTGCACCTATTGGAAAAGTTTGCATAACAAAAATTCCGATGTATTGCAATCAAGGTTTCAAAAATATTGTATGTTCTGATGAATTGAACAATGAGTTTTTGTATTGGTGGTTAAAAGGGAAATCTGATTTCCTAAATTCGTTAGGTGTTGGGGCAACATTTAAAGAAATTTCAAAAAGAATGGTTGAGCAAATTGTTGTCCCCGTTCCACCTCTCGCCACCCAATCCCGCATCGTTTCCGAACTCGACCTCCTGCAATCCCTTATCGACAAGCAGAAAGCCCAACTCAAAGAATACGACACCCTCGCTCAAAGCATTTTCTACGATATGTTCGGCGACCCGGTAGAGAATGAAAAGGGATGGGAGGTGAATCGCTTAGGAGATTTGTGTGATGTTACATCAAGTAAAAGAATTTTTGCTGAGGAATATGTTGAAAGAGGAGTTCCTTTTTATCGTAGCAAAGAAGTTATTGAACGAAGTAAGGGGTTACCTATTTCTGTTGAGCTATTCATTTCAGAAGAAAGGTACAGGGATGTAAAAGACAAATTCGGGGTGCCTGTTGTTGGTGATATTTTGGTTACGGCCGTTGGTACTATCGGTAAGATTTGGACAGTGAATATAAAGGACCCATTTTATTTTAAGGATGGTAATGTAGTTTGGTTGAGAAAAATAAATAAAGAAATGGTTGATTCTGATTATTTTAGAGCATCGCTTATCTTGTTAGTTGAGGAATACAAAAAAGTAAATGCCAATGGCGCTGCATATAACGCTTTGACAATTGCTAAATTAAAAGATATGCAATGCGTTCTTCCACCACTTTCCTTACAACAAACCTTTGCTACAAAGATAGAATTGATAGAGAAGCAGAAGACGGCAATAAGTAAGAGCATAGCGGAAACGCAGAAGTTGTTTGATTATACGATGGATAAGTATTTTGGGTAAAAAAGGTACGAGGTAGGAGGTTTTGAGTTATGAGGTAAGAGTTAAGAGGTTGTAGCGCCGAAGATGTTTTGGGAGATGATTTATTAAATAAAATATTATTTTTGCAGTCAATAAATAATTGAAAACATGAAATTCAAGTCGATAAGTGCACGAAACAAGATAACTGGCTGGAATGTGGAAAACATTCAGTTCAATCCTATGCTCACACTACTGGTTGGTGCTTCTGGGGTTGGAAAAACGCGAATATTAAATTTGATTAACAGATTATGTATGACTGCCCAAGGTTATTCTTCCAATGGATTTCAATGGACTGTAGAGTTTGTGCAGAGTGGTCAAAATTATATTTGGGAAGGCGAGTATGAACTTAGGAATGAACTCACAATGACTGTTCCTGAGTTAAAGGAGAACAGGTTTGTCCTTGTCAGAGAACAGATTACAGAAAATGGACAAATCATCGTGTCCCGTTCAGGAGATTCGTTCAAATATCAAGGGAAAGAATTGGTTAAATTGGATAATACTAAGAGTGCAGTGGAATTATTAAAAGAGGAACCAATTGTAAAACCTATTTATATTGGTTTTAACCAGTGTTATTATTGGAACATCACGGATAATTCTATGAAATTTTCTCCTTTTGTTGATGAAAATAAACAAAGGTCTATTACAAGTTCACAAATTAAAGCATCGGGACACATCTCTCCTTTGGAAAGATTGTTTTTGCTTCGAGAAAACAAATTAAAAGAATTTGATTTAATTTGTCAGAAGTTTAAAGATATATTTCCCAATGTTGAAGGTGTTGATTATACTTTGGCAAAGACATTTAATGACCTTATTGTTCCGATTCTTAGAATCAAGGAGAAAAATGTGCCTATGTGGATAAATCAAGGTGATATTTCTTCAGGTATGATGCGCACTTTGCTGCAAATTATTACACTGGTATTGGCAAATGATGGCGATGTGATTATGATAGACGAGTTTGAAAACGGACTGGGTGTAAATTGTATTAACGAATTAGCAGAACTTATCATGGAACCGGAAACAGATATTCAGGTAATTATGACAAGTCACCACCCTTATATTATCAATACTATTCCCGTAAAGGACTGGAAGATTCTTACTCGAAACGGATGCGATGTGCAGGTGCATACGGCAGAAGAACTTCGTATCGGAGAACATTCAAAGCATGAGGCGTTTATGCAACTTTTGCAAACACCTGAATACAAAACAGGTACTAACAGAAACTGATTTGCGCTATGAACTTCTATATTGTAGTTGAAGGCGACAAAACGGAAATGTCAGTATATCCTGCATGGCTTTCAATACTGGCGCCAAACTATTCGCGTGTAGAGAATGCCTGGGATGTTTGCGATAATAACTATTATATTTTCAGTGCAGGAGGGATTCCGTCAATATATAATCATGTGAGAAATGCTGTTGAAGATATTAATTCCATTAATAGCACAGGTGACGTTAAATATGATTATCTATTGGTATGCCTTGATACGGAGGAGGAAACAAGAGAATATATTTTGCAACAAATAGAATTAGAATTGCAAAGAAGCGGTGTAGCGTTGCAAAATGCAGAACTAGTTGTATTCGAACAGAAAGTTTGTATGGAAACTTGGTTCCTGGGCAACCGAAATGTCTTTAAAGAGAATCCGCAAAATGTTGAATATCTGGATTATATCAAATATTACAATGTCGGCAAGGACAATCCCGAAGAAATGGGAAACATTAACGAAAACAAGTTCTCTACAACAGCAAGATTTCATCTTCAATATCTGAAAAGGATGCTGGAAGAACGAAATATGACTTATTCAAAAAGTAATACGAAGGATGTTCAGCAGCAAGTGTATTTGCAGCAGTTGATTAAGCGTTTTGAAGAAACTGGTCATATTGAGACATTTGGCAGTTGGTACGAGTTTGTGAAAGAAAATTTTAAGTGAAGCAAATAAATCTTTGACTATGAGCACGCCTTTGCCCGAAACATTGTTGGAACGGCACTCGTCGCGTCCGCGCAACCGCAATATAGCCAATGCGTTCTTCAAGGCTGGCTTTGTCGATGCTTGGGGACGAGGCTACAAGAAGATACGCGAAGGATTTGAAAGCGCAGGACTGCCGATGCCCGTAATCGAGTCGGCTGACGGAGGCGTAAGGGTTACATTCCAGAGGAATAATGCGAACGGTTCACAAACGAATGTCGCAAGTAATGTCACCAGTGATGTCACCAGTTTGTCACCAGTGCAACTTACTGATAGACAAAAGAAAATATGTGAACTGATAAAAGGAAATCCCCAGATGTCAGCAAGCGAAATGTCACCAGTTTTGTCAGTAGCAATAAGGACAGTCAGACGAGATTTGGTTCTACTGCAAAAGATGGGTGTATTAATTCGTGAAGGTAATACAAGTGCTGGACGCTGGGTAATTGTTCAAAAGGAAAATTAATGAGAAATTTCGACTACATAAAGGATTTAGGCATAACGGAACTTTACAGGTTCTGCTCCGTAGCAGAGGAAAACCAGCAAGGCAATCCAGACATTTCCGCCATTAATGCCCGAAAAGCATTGGAATACTTGACAAAGGCTATTTACCGTCTAAAAGGTATAGCGGTTTCGGAAAGGACTTCATTGTACGAACTTGTAGATGGCGAGCCATTCAAGGAGTTTATCTGCGATGAAAAGATAATGATGGCGGTTCACTATGTGCGCAAGGTCGGCAACAATGGAGCGCACTCTGGCAATGTAAGCCGAAAGGAATCCTTCTTCTGCCTGCTGAATATCTATAATGTTGTCGGTGCAATCCTGCTCAAGCTAAAGGTTGTGGACGAAGTAAAGCCTTTCGACAGGAATCTGGTTCCCAAGAAAGCCGAGTCCATACCATACGCAATAGTTGCCAGCGAGCGCAAAGACCCGACAGAAGCACTCGTAGCCATTGCCGACAGCAATTCCATAAACGACACCGCACCAGTTTACGAAATCCCATCCGACATTACTGAAGCCGAAACAAGGCAAATGTTTATCGACCTTATGCTGAAGGAGGCTGGCTGGGATGTGCTTGCAACCGAAGGCATAATACAGCCGAGCAAAGCCTGTATCGAGGTGGAACTGGAAGGTATGCCAAACGAACACAATGTAGGCTATGCCGATTATGTCCTGTTCGGTAGCGACGGCAAACCTCTTGCCGTAATAGAGGCAAAGCGCACTTCGGTATCGCCATCAAAAGGAAAGCACCAAGCAGAACTTTATGCCGACTGCCTCGAACAAAGGTACGGCGTAAGACCTGTGATATACTACACCAACGGTTTCGAGACATACATTATCGACGGTCTTGGCTATCCGCCACGAAAACTATATGCCTTCCATACCCAAAACGACTTGGAACTGCTCATACAGCAACGGGGCAGGCACGACATAACCGACCTCACCATAAACGATTCCATTACAAACCGACATTACCAGAAGATGGCAATTAGGGCAATATGCGAGCATTTCAACAAGATGCACCGCAAAGGTTTGCTTGTAATGGCAACAGGAACTGGCAAGACAAGGGTTTCAATCTCGCTGGTCGATGTACTTATGCGCAACGGCTGGGTAAAGAATGTGCTGTTCCTTGCCGACAGAACCAGCCTCGTGTCGCAGGCTCACAAGAACTTTGTAAAGCTTCTGCCCAATACCACCACCTGCGTATTGAGCGACAACAAGGACAGCAACAACAAGGGCAACGTAAGCCGTAAGGTCGGCAAGGTAGAAAAAGACCTCAATGCAAGAATCATATTCTCGACATACCAGACTATGATTAACAACATTGACACCGACACGAAGCCGTTTTCCGTAGGCAGGTTCGACCTGATTATAATAGATGAGGCTCACCGTTCCATCTTCGGCAAATACGGGGCTATCTTCGACTATTTCGATTCGATGATGATAGGTCTTACCGCAACGCCGAGAGACCAGATAGACCGTAGCACCTACGAAATATTTGAGATGGAACAGGGCGTTCCCAACTATGCCTACGAACTCGAAGAGGCTGTTGCCGACGGATACCTTGTCAACTATCGTGTATTCAAGAGAGGCTCACTGATTATGCAGGAAGGCATCAAGTACGACAACCTTTCCGAAGAAGAAAAGAAGCAGTTGGAATCCGTATGGGAGTACGAGCAGGCACGCAAGGCACTCGACCTGCCAATAGGCAGAAAAATGAGGTATAGCCCAATACTCGAAGATGGCAATGTGCAGGCTGCCGCCGAATGTCCAGCGCAATACGGGCATAGGGACATTGAAAGCGATGAGATTTTCAGTTATATCTTCAACAAGGACACCATTGATGCTGTTCTGCAAGACCTAATGGAAAACGGACTGAAAGTGCAGAGCGGAGAACGCATAGGAAAGACAATCATATTCGCATACAACCACCGCCACGCAGAACTAATCGTCAGCAGGTTCCACGAATTATATCCAGAATACGGCTCTGGCTTCTGCGAACTAATCGACAACTATGTAACATACGCCCAGAACCTTATCGAAAACTTTGAGGTCAGGGACAAAGACCCGCAGATTGCAGTGTCGGTAGATATGCTCGACACTGGCATTGATGTGCCAGACATACTGAACCTTGTATTCTTCAAGATAGTACGGAGCAGGATAAAGTTTTTGCAGATGATAGGTCGTGGCACAAGGCTGTCGGAAGATATTTTTGGCGAAGGCAAGAACAAGGAATGTTTCTACATATTCGACTGGTGCAGGAACTTTGAATATTTCGGACAGAACTACACTGAACCGCCAGCCTCATTGTCGCAGTCGCTCACCGAGAGGTTGTTCCGCTTGCGTGCCGACATTGCATTCCACCTGCAACACCAGAGATACCAAGAGGATTCGTTCTGCAAGGGACTGCACGATGAAATCAAGTCGCTTATGAAGGCACAGGTGGCACATCTTTCCGACAGTCATATTTCGGTCAGGGCTAAATGGGAAGCCGTAAGCCATTTCAAGGACGAAAATTCTTGGACATACATATCGGAACTGGACACACTGTCATTGAAGGACGACATTGCCCCAATCCTTGCCAAGAATACGCAGGACGAGAATGCCAAGAAGTTCGATGCCATTACCCTGATGATAGAATTGGGCTACCTTACCGACGAAGTAAATCCGACCAAGTGCATACAGAGAGTACAGGTCATAGCCGAAAGGCTGAAGAAAAAGGCGACTATCCCGCAGGTACAGGCAAAGATGGAAACAATCAACGAAGTGCTTACGAAGGTGGCGTGGGAAAATATGAACCTGCAATGGCTCGAAAAGGTAAGGAACGACCTGCGCGACCTAATGAAGTTCCTCGTTGACGATAAGGGCAAATGGTTCGTGGTCGATATTGATGATGTTATCACCGACAACGGAGAAGCCGAGGGAGTAACGCCAAAGGTAAGCTACAGGCAACGCATAATCGACTTCCTTGCATCTAACAGGCATTTGCCCGTGCTTGACAAGATTTACAATATAGAGCAACTATCATCTAACGACATAAGAGAGCTTGAAAGGATTTTATGGATGGAACTCGGAAGCAAGGACGAATACAACAGCTACACAATGGGAATGCCTTGCGGTGGCAATGTCGCGGTGTTCATTCGCTCCATAATCGGTATTGACCGAAAGCAGGCGATGAAGCAATTCGGTGATTTCATTTCGGGCATAGAGCTGACCTCGGAACAGGAGGAGTTCCTAATGACAATCATAAGTTATGTATGCGAAAACGGCGACATAACAAAGGACATAGTTGTAAACGAATCTCCATTTGACGAAAGGCTTGGTGTCTTCGATGAGTACATAACACCATTGGCAAAGTACATAGAGAAGATTCACGAAGCGGTAAATCCTGTGGCGTAGGAACAACAAGGGAATTGGTAACATACTAATTATCTCCTGCTTGGCTGGACTTGCAATGTCCTATCCCAAGCACCTTCTTTACTTTTTGGACAGTAGAACTGTTCACATCGCATAGTTTGGCGGTTCGTCGGATGCTCGTCCCCCGTTTCAACTCCTTTACAACATTGGCGTATTCAGATGCAAGTTGCTCGGCAGACTTCACAGAACCCTTACTTCTGCCCAACTTGCCCCCCTCGGCAATGTACTTGGCACGCCCACTATTAAGACGGAACTTGATATTCTCCCTTTCGAGTTGCGCCGCCGTGCCGAGTACCGCTATCATTATGTTGGTGTAGGGGTTTTCGCTTCCGTCCGTGTTGAACAGCGATAGGTTTTCCTTCTGGAAAAATATGTTCAGCCTTGTGTCCTTGCAATGCAGGACATTTTTTAGAACCTCGTCACAGTTCCTGCCGAGCCTCGACAACTCGCTACATAGGATTATATCTATCGAATTTTCTTCCGCGAACTCGATGCACTCCCGAAGGACTGGTCGCTCGGTGTTTTTCTTCGCACCGCTTATGTGCTCCTCGAATACCTTTACTACATCGAGGTTGTTTCTCTTGGCGTAGTCCGTCAAATCAATCACCTGTCTGTCGGTGCTCTGTCGGTCAGTGGTGCTACTGACCCTCGCATAGACAACTGCCGTTCTCATAATCTTGTTGTTTGTTTGTCTGCTGCAAAGATAATATATAATCTATATATGTATGGTAAAAAGTCAAAGATATTTTTACGCACGATTTTGAACCCGTATGGAATGCTCTTCCAGATTTTTTTCCACACACTTTATGTCTTCATACGCATTGGATGCTGGTATAGGTTCGATGTGCTTTCTGCGAACAACATAATCCTGAAAAATATTTTTGATGGCGTGGGGCGTGTCGGAATTTGAGTTACTTTTGCGAACGATAAAAAAATAAACAACACGCAGGACACGAAAACAGGACACGAAAAAAAAATATTGCTGATAATCACCATACATTATAATTAAACATTAACTTTGCGTACTCAAAAAACACAGAAAGATATGCAACTTATTGACGGAAACAAAATTGCAAAGGAAATAAAGGCTGAAATCGCCGAATCGACCAAGAAACTTATTGAAAAGACCGGCAAAACGCCAAAACTCACCGCCATTCTCGTCGGACACGACGGTGGCAGCGAATCGTATGTTAGCTTCAAGATGAAGGATTGTCAGGAAGTTGGATTCATCTCCGACCTTATCCGCTTCGAGGACGATGTTACCGAAAAGGAACTGCTCGACACCATCGAAAAACTCAACAACGATGCAAGCGTAACCGGTTTCATCGTGCAACTACCTCTGCCAAAGCACATAAACGAACAGAAAGTTATCGAAGCCATAAATCCCGAAAAGGATGTTGACGGCTTCCACCCGACAAATGTCGGCAAGATGACAATAGGTCTGCCATCGTTCGTATCGGCAACCCCGATGGGCATAACACTGTTGCTCAAGCGTTCGGGCATCGAAACCAGCGGAAAGAACTGCGTGGTAATTGGTCGCAGCAACATCGTTGGCCGACCGCTCAGCATCCTCATGTCGCAGAAGGAAATGAACTGCACCGTTACCGTTTGCCACAGCGCAACCAAGAACATGAAGGAAATCTGCGCCAACGCCGACATTCTAATCTCAGCAATGGGCAAACCGAACTTCGTAACAGCCGATATGGTGAAGGAAGGTGCTGTTGTAATCGATGTCGGCACAACCCGTATGCCATCAACCGAGACAAAGAGCGGATTCAAGCTCACCGGCGATGTCGATTTCAAGAATGTTGCCGACAAATGCTCGTACATAACCCCCGTTCCTGGTGGCGTTGGTCCTATGACTCGTCTTTCGCTGCTACTCAACACATTGAAGGCAGCAGAAAAGACTTTCTAATAATCTAAGGAGATCACGGACAGCTTGATTTTCACGATTCCGCTTCGCATCATCGGAAAATCATAGCTTCCGAGATGACTACAAACCGCAATACAAACTATGGAAGAAGAATTGCACCTTGTCAACGACCTCGCGCTGATACTCATTTCGGCAGGCGTAATGACATTGATATTCAAGAAACTGAAACAGCCGCTAGTTCTGGGATACATAGTCGCAGGCTTCCTTGTTGGTCCACACTTCGACTTCTTCCCAACCGTAATCGAGGAAGCAAGCGTCTCGGAATGGTCCGAAATAGGTATCATCTTCCTGCTTTTCGCCTTGGGACTCGAATTCAGCTTCAAGAAACTATTCTCGGTCGGAAGCACCGCTTTCATAACGGCTGGCTGTGAAATTCTGCTGACATTTAGCATAGGTGCGCTCGCTGGCTACCTTATGGGCTGGACAATGATAGAAAGCGTTTTCCTCGGCGGTATGCTGTCGATGTCATCTACCACAATCGTAATCAAGGCATTTGAGGACCTTAAACTGAAAGGCGAAAAATTTGCCGACATTTCGTTGGTTGTGCTTATCATCCAAGACCTTGTGGCAATACTTATGCTCGTCTTGCTACCTACAATTGCCACCGGCAAGAACTTCGAAGGCTCCGAAATGATTTTCAGCATACTGAAGATGGTTTTCTTCCTTGTGCTTTGGTTCCTTATTGGAATCTACGTCTTCCCCACATTCTTCAAGCGTTCAAAAAAACTGATGAACGACGAAACCCTGCTCATTATTTCGGTGGGCTTATGCTTCGGCATGGTAACTCTGGCAGTATTCACAGGCTTCTCATCGGCTTTCGGTGCTTTCATTATGGGTTCTATTCTTGGAGAAACAGTTGAAGGCGAACACATAGAGCATAACCTCAAGAGCATCAAGGATTTGTTCGGCGCAATATTCTTCGTATCGGTAGGCATGATGGTTGACCCGAAAATTCTTGCCGAGTACTGGTTGCCTATTCTAATCCTCTCATTGATAACGATTTTCGGCAAGACAATAGTTTCCGCTTTCGGTGTAATGATTGCCGGCAAGAATCTAAAGACTGCATTGCAAACAGGCTTCAGTCTTGCGCAGGTGGGCGAATTTGCGTTCATCATTGCCGGACTTGGAAACGCTCTCGGCGTAATGGAAGCACACATTTATCCAATTATTGTTGCTGTATCTGTAATTACCACATTTACAACACCATACGGAATCCGACTCGCATCACCTATAGCCGATGCAATCGACAAACGGCTTCCGCAGAAATTAAAGGACAAACTCGACAATTACGCACAACGCCAGAATTCCGTCAACCTCGAAAGCGACTGGAAGAAACTCATTAAATACTATTCCGTAAGAATCATAATCTACGGCATAATCCTCACAGCCATCTGGCTTGCAGCAGTAAAATGGCTTTATCCTTTCATGAACGACAAGCTCAGCGAATGGAATCATATAGTAGTGGGAATCATTAACTTCCTCATTACAGCACTTGTTATGGCACCGTTCCTGCGCGGACTTATGGTACAGAAAAAGGACATCCGCCCCACAGTGCTCAAACTTTGGAACGACAGCCGTTTCAACCGTGGAGGAATCGTAGCCTTCACCCTATTGCGCTACTTCATAGCAACCACATTCTTAACTCTGGCACTTTTCAAGACTTTCAACTGGAACGCTTGGGTTATAATCCTGATTGCCATCTCGTTGATAATAATATTGATACTTTCGCAACGCACACTCAAACGATTCTCACGCATCGAACAGCAGTTCATCAGCAACCTGAATTCAAAAGAAGCCATCGACGAAGAACACAAGCCTATACGCAAGGGGTTCAACGAGAATTTCAAGGAACACGACATCGACCTTACACCTTATATAGTACCTGTGGCATCGGAAATTGTCGGCTACACCATAAAGGAACTTAACCTTCGCCAACGCTTTGGTATAAACATAGTTAAGATTGACCGTGGCAAGAAGCACATTAACCTGCCATCGGGCGACGAACGCATTTTCCCTGGCGACAGAATACTCACCATAGGCACCGACAAGCAGAACAAGGCTTTCGCCGAATTTATGCGTCAGCAAGAAAACCTTGAGTCAGAACTTGAAAGCCACGAAGACGAAGATTATGAGAACACAAAGGTCGCACTCGAATCGTTTGTCGTGGAAGCCAATTCGCCCATCAACGGCAAGAGCCTGCGCGATTGCGGAGCAAGGGATTTGGGCTGCATGATTGTCGGCATCGACCGCGGAATGGACTCGATAATGAATCCCGACCCGTCGCTTGTTTTCGAAACCGACGATGTAGTGTGGGTGGTAGGTAGCAAGGCAAACATACAAAAACTCTGCTAAGATGAACCGACAGACGCTATCGTCGATACTGAAACTATTTGCAATCTCGGCAAACAAGCAAAACGACAGCGACACGACAAGCATCATCCTGAAATTCAAGTCGTTCCTTGGCGAAACCATCGAAAGCACCTACATTGACGAATACACCGCCGAATTTGAAAAGGCTCTTGACGAATACGCATCATTCTCAAGCAAACGACTGTCGCTCAATTCGGTACGACTTATCCGCATCTGCAACGAAACCAGTCAGAACCTATCGCACGACGACCGCATACAAGTGCTTTTCTACCTCGAAAAGTTGCTTTTCCCTGCCAACGAACAGTCGGAAGAGTTCATGCAACTTGTTGCTGACATCTACGAGATTGATGCAAAAATCCTCGCCGACATTGAAAACCTGCATACCGAAAATCCAACAAACAGCCATCGGATAAGTGAAAACGACAACGTACAAGGCGTTTTTATCCTGCTTTCCAACAACTTGGCTGCAATAAAATCGCTTGGCGACGAGATTTCCATAAATGGAAATATTCTCGCCAACGGAAGCATAGAACTTATTGGAAACGAGTCGGTTGTAAGAATTGGCGACTACAAGAAATACTATCTCAATGACATCGCAGCAATTGCTTCCGAGAAACACGACAGCAATAGTTTCTCGTTGATACTCAACAATATCAGCATAACACGCCGCAGCAAAACCTATTTCCATCCCCTATCGTGCGAAATGCATAGCGGGGAACTTGTCGGCATAATGGGACGAAGCGGTTCGGGGAAAACCACTTTGCTAAAAGCTATAGCCGGAATTGAAAAATCGCACACGGGAAGCATCTCCAAGCATTCGGCTGATGGTGATTCGCAATTTACGAAAGCCTATCTGCCTCAGGCAAATGCACTTATCCCGCTTTTTACAGTAAAAGAACACCTCGAACAGCGCCTCGACTTCCTGCAGGAACGCACAGACCGCAACGAAAAGATAAGACAAGCATTGGAAAGCGTTGAACTTGAAGATTTTTCGAATAACATTGTTGCAAAATCGGATGGTACACCGTGGCAGATTTCTGGCGGACAGCAGAAACGACTCGGCATAGCCATGGAAATGCTGGCAAATCCTGAAGTTTTCATCCTCGACGAGCCTACTAGCGGACTTTCGTCAACAGATTCTCAGAAAATTGTCGCACTGCTACGCCAAATTGCATCCGAACAAAAGATTGTAATCGCTTCAATCCATCAGCCCGATTTCGAGACATTTATGATGTTCGACAAGATTCTCATAATCGACGATGGCGGCTACCCTATTTTCTACGGAAAGCCAAGCGAGTCGGCAGAATATTTCCGTCGCCTTACAGGTCGCATCGACAAGGAATCGTTGCTTGAAACCCATTTCAATCCGGGCGTAATCCTAAACATCATTACCGAAACCACACACGACAACCAGCGCATCACATCGCCAGAAGAATGGTATAGGAAATTCGTTGAAAACAGTGGCTCCTATCCTACTCTAACTTCCATAAAAACACTGAATAAACGTAAATCCAACGGACTAAAATCGTTTGCCTCGCAACTGAAATTTTCGTTCAAGTGCGACCTGCGCAACAAGATCCGCACTGCGATGATTATAGGTATACCACCGCTGATGGCTATTGCAATGTCGCTACTGACAAGGTTCTCGCACTCCGACAAATACGCGTACTATTCCAACCCAAACATTCCAGCCTGGCTGATGATGTTGCTTATTACCGCGTTTTTCCTCGGACTAGTCGTTTCGGCACACGAATTCATTTTCCTACGGCAATTTCACAGCAACGAACATATAATCAACGACAAAAGCACATCGCTGTCGCTTGCGAAAATCACAAAATACATTATCCACTCTGGCATAATGTCGTTACTGCTGACACTCCCAGCCACGCACATCGAAGGAAATATGTTCTTTTTCGGCAAACTGTTCGTAATAAACTGGCTGCTAACATTTTGCGGAAGTCTTACATCAATGATTATATCGTTGTTTTTCAGAAGCATTTCGACCGTATATCTGCTTATTCCAATAATTGTAATTCCGCAGATGATATTCTCGGGCGGACTTGTGCAGTATGACAATTTCAACAAGCATTTTGTAAAAGACAGCGGAATGCCACTTTTTGCCGACCTTATGCCAATACGCTGGGCCGACGAAGCCTGTATGACCGAAGCCTACCTTATAAATCCCGTAGAACAGGAAATCTTCGATTCAAAAGTTTCACTATACGAAATTGCCGAAAAACTTGAAAACGCAACAGATCAAGCACTTATATACCAACTTCGCAAGCAGAAAAACGATGCCCAGGCAGAAATCGACAGCAAACTAGCACGCATTGAAAACTCTGACAGTCTTTACAGACGCTACGGCAACATGTACATCTCGAAGATTGTAACAACCTTGAAATCAAGCAGCATTCCACCAATTTACGACACAGAAACAAATGGTGAAGCAAAATTTCTATGCGGCCGCAAAATGCTTCTTGGAAAGATAATTAGCACTTACGACTACAATGTGATGGTGATGATACTTATGAATCTTATATTATGCATTGTATTGACTGGAGCAACAAAAAAGAAAAAATAGCTTTTAACGACGTCATTATCTCTAAAAAATAAATTTTTCAAATCCACCAATCCTTAAATTTTACTTACTTTTGCACAGAAATATTTTCGTTATGACATACGACGAGATTCTAAACGATTTAAAGAACAAGATTTATAAGCCTGTGTACCTACTATACGGCGAGGAATCGTACTTTATCGACAAGATTACCGACTACATTGCCAACAATGTGCTGACCGAAGCGGAAAAAGCATTCAACCAGACAATAATGTACGGCAAGGACGTCAGCATAAATACTGTCATACAGGCTGCACGGCGCTTCCCGATGATGTCGAACTATCAGGTAGTAATCGTCAAGGAAGCACAGAACCTAAAGCCATTTGCCGACCTCGACATATATTTTGAAAATCCACTCAAATCCACCATCCTCGTCCTTGCAATAAAAGATACGCAAAAACTCGACAAGCGCACCAAAGCCGTAAAACTTGCTGAAAAAATCGGCGCAGTACTCGAATCGAAGAAACTCTACGAAAACGAAATGATAAGGTGGGTGTCGAGCCTTGCAAAGTCGTACGAAATCACACTCACGCCCGAAGCACAGCGTATGATGTACGAGCATATTGGTGCCGACCTGTCGCGTCTGGATGGAGAAATGAAAAAACTCAAGACTGCTGTCAGCGACCAGACTACGCCAATTGATGGAAAAACCGTCGCCCAGAACATCGGCATCAACCGCGACTTCAACATATTCGAACTACAAAAGGCGATAGGCACAAAAAATGCGTTGAAAGCCTATCAGATTACCGACTATTTCGCAAAAAATCCCAAAAGTACATACATCGGACTGGCAATAAAGCAGATTTTCGACTACTTTATGCGCATTATGAAGGTTCATTACTCTAAGGATAAAAGCAAAAATGGTCTTGCTGCCGAATTGGGTGTCAGTCCCTACTTTGTGGAGGAATACACACGCGCGGCTTCGTTATATCCTGCAGGAAAGATTGTTAATATCGTCTCATTTCTGCGCGACGCCGACATAAAGAGCAAGGGTATGGGCGGAACATACGAGGAAGGTGACATATACAAGGAATTGATATTCAAAATAATGCACGTATGAACAAAGCGGTATTCCTCGACAGGGACGGTGTAATCAACCGAGAACTCGGTCACTACTGCGAAAAGGTAGAGGATTTTGAAATACTGCAAGATGTTGGCAGGGCAATAAAAGTGCTGAAGGATGCAGGATTTCTTGTGATTGTTATTTCCAACCAAGGAGGAATAGCAAAAGGTCTTTATACTGAAGCCGATGTAGAGGTAATGCATTCAAAACTATGCGATTACCTCTCAAATTTCGGCGCTACTATCGACAACTTCTACTTCTGTCCCCACCACGATTCCATAAGCAAATGCCTTTGTCGCAAACCCAACAGTTTGATGATAGAAAAGGCTATGGCGGTGTATGACATAAACCCTGCACTATCGTATATGATTGGAGATGGCAAACGTGACATAGAGGCTGCCGAGCGTGCTGGTGTAAAGGGGATTCTCATCGAACAGAACTCAGGAATACTTGAAATCTGCAAACAAATAGCATCGGAATAATGGCACGACACATAATGCTCAACGGAAAAATAATGCCTTCGGACAGTGCTTGCCTAAACTACGACAACCGTGGATTTCTGTGGGGAGACTCGTTCACCGTGCAACTTCGCGGAAATTCGTGCATAGTGTATGATTTCAAGAATTATTTCCAGTGCATCTGCAAAATGTTGGAGTCGATTTGTATGGAAACTGACGATTCATTCAAGGCTAAGATTTTTGCCAACGACCTAAAACTTCTGTTGAGAAAGAACCGCATTTACAAGGAATTCTGCGCGACAATAACCTTTTTCCGTAACAGCACTGGCACAAACAAATTAGCCGACACAAACACATTTTCGACATTGGTATCGGTCGAAAGTCTGCCACACGAATTCTACAGCATCAACAAGGAAGGAATCTTTACCGACATTTTTGATGCGTCACAATTAGGTATCGGAATATCAAATCCGAACTTTTCCTACGACCTTATCTGTGGTAAGATATTGGCAGAAAAAGAATTGGACGACCTAATCGTAACCGACAACGACGGCAATTACAGACGAAGCCTGTATTCAGACATTTTCTTTCTGAAAGACAATTCTTTAATATATGCCTCCGACCCCGAAAATGTTTCCATCAACGCTGTATTCTCGTCCAGGATAATGCAGATTGCAAATCGCAAGTTAGGAATGGAGATTTATCAATCGACGGTTAACAATAGCAAGTTAAAGGTTGTTGACGGTATGTTTCTTGCCGACCCAGTGAACGGAATACGCTGGGTTGTGGGACTTGGCAGGGAAAGATTCTACATCGGCAAGGTAAACGACATTGCATACGAGGTTTACAAATACTACAAGGAAGATATTGAAAAAATAAAAGAAATGTTTCCGTATGATGACAATTTATTGATGTAACTACTTGATAAAATGAAATATAATGACATTATTCCATTTTCAACTGGATACTGAAGAAAAATAAGTTAAAATTATTCGCAAACAAGAATCATATATTCCAAATTAAATTTTATCTTTGCAGTTTGATATTTTATTTTTGTTTTCAAAACTTTACAAAGATGAGAAACACACTGAAAATCAGCGCAATACTAACACTCATATTGCTATCTATCAATGCATTTTCACAAAAAGGAAACAGCAGGGCAGGTCTTGACGCACAATTTCTTGTTTCGTCGTATGAAATCACCGCAGGCGAATGCGTATATTTCACCGATATGACAACGGGCAACCCAACGCACTGGCAATGGACATTTGAAGGCGCACAAACCCCGACTTCAAACGAACAGCATCCGCAGAATATTTGTTACTATCATCCCGGCGTGTATTCTGTAATCCTTGAAGTGCAGAACGGCGCAATGGTAAATACCGAAGTCGTAACCGAATGCATCACCGTGCTTCCTAACACGGAAACACCAATAGCTGACTTCACAGCCAACTACACTACAATTCCCGCCAACAGCATAGTGCAGTTCACAAGCATATCGCAGAACGGGCCGTTCGCCACATACCAATGGTCATTTGAAGGCGGAATGCCATCAACATCAATGTCGGAACGTCCTACACCTATAACTTATCCGCACGTAGGTATGTACAACGTAGAACTTACCGTAACCGACATGTACGGCAACAGCGATACTGAAACTAAAAACTTCTACATCAACGTAGTACCAGAAGCAACAATACCGCCGGAAGCCAACTTTATGGCCGACAGGACATACATTGCACCAGGCGATGCTATCAATTTCACAGATCGAAGCAACGGCAATCCATATATATGGCACTGGTTCTTCGAGGGAGCCGTTCCTACAACATCCAATGCACAAAATCCAACAGGGATAATATTCCCAATGCCTGGCACCTACGATGTTGAACTTGTAATTGAAAGCAATTTGGGCATTGATACTCTGCGTCGAGAAAACTACATTACTGTTGCAGAAACCGACCCCTGTGTGGCAATCCCTGAAGCCAGATTCACTGCCTCGCCAAGACTTATCCGTTCTGGAACAAAAGTCTATTTTGAAGACCAGTCAACCAATAATCCTACTGCTTGGACTTGGGAATTTGAAGGCGGATACCCGCACACGGCAGCAACCGCTAACATTATCAACGGAATTGAGTACAACGCAGCGGGATTCTACGATGTATTCCATTCTGTTTCAAACGAATGTGGTGTAACAACCATCACGAAGGAAGACTACATCATGGTATTCTCGGGTCCTGTGCCAATGTACTGCGACACAATCACAAACATTCGCCAGAATGAAATCCCGACAAGTCCGCAAGTAGCAGGCTCGTGGGGATATATTGGAGGACAAAATGGTCAAAAAGTAAAGGTATATGCCGACAAATTCGAACAATATTCATTCGAGCAGGTTAGTGCGTTAATAGTACCTGTTTTTAAGTCAAAAGCCAACACAATTAATTCATACGTAACATTCTACATCTGGGATGGCAACACACAATTCCCCGAAACAGTACTTGCAGAAAAAAGAGTTTATATTCGCGACATCCCCGAAAACTACAACTATGCTGTTGAGTTCGACGACCCTGTCGAGGTCAACGGTCCATTCTTTGCCGGCTACAAGATACCTTATAATGGAACAAATGCAAATGGAAACGGCGATTGGCTTGTTGTAAGCGTCGCACCAAACAGGAGTGGTTCTGGTTCCAATACTTTGTATGTAAAGACCGATGACGCATGGTACACCGCTTACGAAAAATTCGGCATCAGGACATCTACCGCAATTCGCCCGGTAACCTGCATCACCGATGTTGAAGACTACGCAGCCGAACATGAAATCAGCATTTACCCCAACCCAGCCAGCAGCATTGTAAACATCGACCTCGGCTCGGTTGAATACGGCAAGGACATCACAGTTGACATCTACGATATGCTCGGCAGGAATGTCGCAACCAGCAACCACAACAGCAGCGAAGGCAGCATAGAACTTAACGTCAACGACTTCAGCGAAGGTCTGTACTTTGTAAGGATGAACATCGACGGACACAGCGTAACCGAAAAGGTTCTAATTTCGAGGTAAATGGCTGAAGAAAAAACGGTTTCCAAGCCACCTGTAATTACAATATATACCGATGGCTCGTCGCGTGGCAATCCCGGACCGGGAGGTTTTGGTATTGTGCTTATGAGCGGACAATACCGCAAGGATGTAGCCTGCGGATTCCGCCGTACCACCAACAACCGTATGGAACTGCTCGGAGTAATAACCGCCCTTGAAATGCTGAAGATTCCAAATTCAGATGTAACAATCTACACCGACTCAAAATATGTTGCCGACGCAATAAACCAGAAATGGCTCTACGGCTGGATAAAGAAAGGGTTCAACAAAGTCAAGAATCCCGACCTATGGGCCAGGTTTGTCCGCATATACAAACAGCACAACGTAAAGTTCGTCTGGGTAAAAGGTCACGCCGACAATCCATACAACAATCGTTGCGACCAGTTGGCAGTTGCCGCCGCAACAGGCACAAACCTGCTAGTAGATGATTATTTCGAGGCAAGCGAAACCGACAACACCTTGCAACTATAAAAATGCAAACACTCTGCGACATACTACATATCGAACATCCCATAATAATGGCACCGATGTTTCTCGTCAGCAACGAAGAAATGGTTGTCGCAGCACTCGAATGCGGAATTACAGCAGCAATTCCAGCAGCCAACTACCGCAAAAAAGGAGAACTTGCCAACGCAATTGCCAACATCAAGGGAAAAACTGACAAGCCTTTCGGAATAAACCTTGTGGTAAACAAGTCGAACACACGCTACAAGCAGCAACTTGCCGAAATCATCGATGCGAAACCAGCATTCATAATCACATCACTCGGCAGCCCTAGGCAAGCAATAGAAGTTGCCCACGCAAACGGAATCAAGGTTTTCTGCGATGTGGTTGACTTGAAGTTCGCACAGAAAGTCGAGAGTCTTGGTGCTGATGCAATTATCGCAGTAAACTCGTTGGCTGGCGGACATTCGGGAATGCTCTCTCCCGACGAACTTATGCCTCAACTAACAGCAAATTGCCACATACCTATAATATATGCAGGTGGCATAGCCCGCAAGCAGGATGTTGACAAGGCAATCAGAATGGGCGCGGCAGGAGTTTCGGTCGGCACAATATTCATCGCCAGCAACGAATGCAAAGTATCGGACGAATACAAGAAGGCCGTCGTCGAATACGGAGCCAAGGACATTGTAATGACGTGCAAACTTTCGGGCAGTCCCACAGCTGTGATAAACACACCCTACCTGCAGCAGATTGGCAACAAGCCCAACATCTGTGAACGTTTGATAAACAGCAATTCCTCACTGAAAAAGTTTGCCAAAGCGATGATGATGAAGGCAGGAATGAAAAAACTCTACGACTCGGCATTCAAGGCAACCTACAAGACAGTGTGGTGCGCTGGAGTTGCCATAGAACACGTGCACGAGGTAAGATCGATAAAAGACATAGTATATGCACTAACCATATAGTCTAAATAACATTACCAACCGAACAAAATTCTGTAAAAAAAAAATATTGTTGTCCGCTAAAAAAGGAACCGTCATTCCGCAAAGCAGAGTGAACCGACTAAGGAACGTGTCGTGAGAACTCGCTTATGCGGAATCTCCTTGAATAATAATACTAGAGGAGATTACGGACAGCAGTCTTCACAACGCTCTCCGTTCCGTATCGCGTGTTACGACTAGCTTCCGTACCTTTAGCTCACGCAGCGAAGCAAGTAAATGACGAGCCCCATTATAAATATTATTATCTAAATGCTTGATAATATTGTAATTATATGTATTGCTCGATTTTTTAGCGGACAATAATAAAAAAAAGAGCCACCTGACACAGGCAGCTCTTTGGTAAAATAGCATAGTCAATGCTATTATTTCATTATTACAACCCTTTGTGTTGCTGTGCTTCCGTCGTGTTTCCTAATGATTAGCATATAGTTACCCGACTCAAGCATTTCGGTGGAAATATTCATTGTGCTTTCTCCGTTATTGTCATATTCGACGATTTCTCTTCCGGCGATGTCGCAGATGCTGACCGATTTGATTTCTGCACCTTCAATGTTGATTCTGTCCTTTGCAGGATTTGGATATACATTAATTCCAACAAATTCATTTTCATTGATGCCTGTTGTGGTGATTGTTAGATGCAGAGTTACAACGCTGTCGCAATTGTTTACAGTATAAAGTGTCTGAACATAGTCGCCACTTGTGGTGTAGGTTTCATTGTTCCATGTGAATGAATCGTCAGCAGTGTCGTTAAATTCGTGTGTAACCGAATTGTTGATTGTCAAATGCAAGGTTAGCAAGCTGTCGCAGCCTTCTGCATTTACAACTGTATGCTGATAGTCGCCCGATTGCGTGTATTCTTGTTCATACCATGTATAGCTGTCGCACTCTGTAACATTTTCTTCGCGCGAAGGATTGTCTGTAATGGTGAGATGCAAGGTTGCAATGCTATCACATACTTCTGGTATAGTCGATTCGAATACATGAGTATAGTCGCCACTTTCAGTGTATTCGTCTCCGTTCCATGTATATGAACCACATTCGGTTATTGTTTCTTCGCCTCGAGGTCCTTCGGTAATTGTAAGATGCAGTGTTACGATACTGTCGTGTGGACCTTCGATGTCGTATGTTTTTGTATAGTCGCCAGATTCAGTGTATTCTGTTCCGTCCCATGTGAAGTGTCCGCAAGCGGCTTCTGTAATTTCGTGGCGAATTGGGTTGTATATGAATTCAATATCGTCAATGTAAAGCTTGTCATTGTTTGAACCTGCTCCTGGAACTGCATTGGTTGAGAATGTAATCAGTACGTATTGCGGATCGTCTGACTGGCAGTCGTCATCGTCATAGATTATTGGTGTAGAGTGACGTTGCCATGTTCTTCCGTTATTTGTAAAATTGTATGCAGGAACCTTGCCTACTATGTGCGACTCGTAACCAGAACCATTTGCAGAAATAGGGTCTTTCAAATCAAAATCGTCGTGTATATATAGATGACAGCATGCTTCTGACTCGTCGGATGCATTATCCACCTTTGCCCAGAATACTATTGAATCGGGTTTTGCATTTAGGCGGTGGTTGAAGTCTCCATTTCCAGTTCTTGTAATATTGTAGTTTTGGTCGCTATTGGTATCCGTATTTCCTATACGAATCTGTCCGCTTGTTAAAGCACCGTTTGCTGTTGTTGAAAAAGTTGCAATACTTACTGTTTTTGCATAGATGCAGCATGAATATCCGGTTGCTCCAGCGCGGACATCAGTTGATTTCTCGTGTTTCTTTTGCTTTGCTGTAGAGCATCCTAATGCATAGATGCCAGACAAGTCGCATTGTGCGGACGGGAAAGAGTTCCAGCCTGTAGGTTCGTCATCACTACCTCCGTCCCATTCTTCAAATCCTGGATTTTCCAATTGGTAAACTGGTTGTTCTTGTGAAAAAGAATTCTCTGCTTTGAAAATTAGTGCTGCAGTAACCATCACTGCTACGCACAAAAATGTTAATTTCTTCATATTAAAACATTTTAAAAATTTACGGCGCAAAAGTGCATTAATTCCGTATTTCAGATAGTTTTTTGCTGTTATATTTATTAACAGGATTGTTAATATTGTTGTGTTGAATGTGAGAGAGTTAATGTTTTTATTAACAGGCTGTACTAAATTTTAGGCTTCATCGTTATGGCTGGAATTATCATTTCCTGAAGCGAAATTCCTCCGTGCTGGAAGGTATTCTTGTAGTATTTTACATAATGGTTGTAGTTGTTCGGATATGCGAAGAAATCGTCGTTGTACGAGAAAATATATGTCGAACTGATGTTTGTCTTTGGCAGATATGCATCGGATGGATTGGTTATCTCGAACACTTCCTTAGGATTGTAGGCGAGGTTGCGTCCCTGCTTGTAGCGCAGGTTGGTGGTTGTGGCGCGGTCGCCGATGACCTTGATGGGGTTGGCAATCTGTATGCTTCCGTGGTCGGTGCCGATAACTAGGTAGGCTCCCTGTTCGGCAAATGCCTTCAACATGTCGAAGAGCGGCGATAGTTCAAACCACGATTTGGTTATCGACAGGTAGGCCTCGGTGGTGTTGGTAAGTTCGCGCACCATTCTCTGCTCGGTGCCGGCGTGCGACAGCGAATCGACAAAGTTCACCACGATGGAGACAAACTTGTTCTGCACTATGTTCTTTATGTTGTCGGTCACAGCCTTGCTGTTCTTAATGTCGGTAATCTTGTCGAAATACAGGCCTTGTCTTATGTTGAACCTATTCATCATCGAGCGCAGCATATCTTCTTCGTAGAGGTTCTTGCCGCCTTCCTCGTCGTCGTTCTTCCAGAGGTCGGGGTAGAGTTTGTTTATTTCCGACGGCATAAGTCCCGAAAATATCGAGTTGCGCGAATATTGCGTCGAGGTTGGCAATATTGAGAAGAACATATCCTCTTCGGCGGTGGTGTAGAACTGGTTAAGTATCGGCTCTATTGCTTTCCACTGGTCGAAGCGCAGGTTGTCGATGAGCAGGAAAAGTACAAGCTTACCTTCGTTGAGCAGCGGAAAAACCTTTTCACGCAGCAGATTTGGCGATAGCAGCGGCTTGTCGTTGCAATCGGGACGGAACCAGTTGGTGTAGTTGCGCTTGATGTATTTGGAAAAGCTGCTGTTCGCTTCGTCCATCTGCATCCTGAACACCTCGTCCATGGTGTTGTCGTTCGACTCCATAAGCTGCATTTCCCAGTAAACCAATTTTCTGTAAACCTCGCACCATTCCTTGTGATTGGCGACTTCGTTAATCTTCATGCCAAGTTTTCCAAATTCCATCTGATACGACGAGGTGGTCTTTTCGGTTATGAGCCTCTGCTTGTCGATGTTTTTCTTTATGGTAAGCAGTATCTGATTGGGATTCACTGGTTTAATGAGATAGTCGGTAATTTTCGAGCCTATTGCTTCGTCCATAATATCTTCCTCTTCGCTCTTGGTTATCATTATCACAGGTGTGTGCGGAAGAATGTCCTTTATCCGCGTTAGGGTTTCCAATCCGCTGAGACCCGGCATATTTTCGTCGAGGAAGATTATGTCGTAGTCGTTTTGCTTCGACAGTTCAATGGCATCGGTTCCGTTTGTGGCAGTATCTACGCTGTAGCCCTTGCCTTCAAGGAATATTATGTGCGGTTTCAGGAGATCTATTTCGTCGTCGGTCCAAAGTATTCTAATTTGCTTCATATCGTTATTCGTTTATAATAAGGTAACGCGGTAATTGTAAAATTATTTTACACAACACAAAAATATAAAATAATTACAAGCCCACGGCTCTTTCATTTAGATAATATTGTTGCTTATGACACAAATAGTTAGCATTTGAGCAAATCCGTTGGCTGAGCTTGTCGAAGTCAAGGTGACGAAATAATACAATGCACATTAACCTTACCCTTCGACAGGCTCAGGGGGCGGTTAAATGAAAGTGCCGTGTTATAAGCCCTCCCATTCTATCTTACGAAGAACTTTTATATTGCATTTTTTCTGCACGTATGACGTGGCGTTTGCCTTTTGGTCCGGGCATTCTCTTGACTGTCATACCCAAATCGCGCAGATTTTGTTTCAAAATGCCCTTGCAGCAGTAGGTGACGAAAATTCCATCGGGGACAAGGCTGTCGATAATTTTCTGCAGATTTTCTTTTGTCCACATTTCCGGCTGGGTTTCGGGCGAAAAGGCATCGAAATATATTAGGTCGTATTTTCGGTCGGGAACAAAGTTCTCAAAATCTATATTTTGCTTCAGCAGACGAAAAGTGGAGGAGAGTTCTATTTCCGAATTCCAATTTTCGCAGAATTTGAGTGCGATGTCGGTGTCTAACCTTGCCGCGATGTCGGGTGTGTGTGTGATGAATGGCAGAAAAGTTTCTTTGCATATCGGAAATTTTTCTATGCCGTGATAGAATATTGTATTTCCAAGCGATTGGTTTTCAATATATGTGAGCATTGAGTTAAGTCCTGTCCCATAGCCGATTTCAAGTATATTAATGCATCGATTGCAGAAACTGCGTAAACCAAGGTTTATGAAAATGTGAATCGATTCGGCTACAGCACCATTTATGCTATGGTATGTTTCGCCAAAGTATTCGTTCCTAAGTGTGCAAGAACCGTCGCCAGTGCTGATAATTTCCGTATTCACGGGACAAAGGTAATGGATAATTGACAATGGACAATGGATAATTGATAATGAACAATAAACAATAAACAATTAATAATGGATAATGAACAATGGATAATGAAATTTGTAGAAACGTTGCGAGCAACGTTTGTTTGGTTTGATATTGTTTTGTATTGTTTGAAATTGTTTGATATGGTTTTAAATTGTTTGATATAGTTTGAAATTGTGGTAGAAACGTTGCGAGCAACGTTCGTTGTGTTACAAAATTTTGTATCCGTACAACCAAACGATGATATTGCGTTTTTGTATATATTTTTATTGTATTTGTTTAAAAATATTTATACAGGGTATATTATTCCTTTTTTTTGTTGTTTCGTATTAAAATGAAATGGTATTTTTGCCTTGCATTCTTAGGTGATAAACGAATTGCCAGAGTTAGAGTGCGAATGAAAATGCATCTTAATTTTTTTCATTTTTTTCATTTTTTCATAGATTGGTTTATTTTTGGTGTCTGATATACCCCCAAATATTAGGCACCTTTTTTTTTGTCAAAATGAAAAAATGACTTTGTAGTTTCATTGAAATTTAGAATATTTGCAGAAAAATAAATTTATTGAATATGAATACGAAGAATGTTATTGTTTCTGCCCTTTTGATAATGCTGGGCTTGGTGATTGGTCTTATTGGTCACGGATTTTATGTAAAGTCCGGGATTGGCAGTTATGCCGACAAGGACAGGTATGTTTCGGTGAAAGGTCTGTCGGAGCGTGAGGTTAAGGCCGACCACGTTATTTGGCCGATTGTGTTCAAGGAGGTCGGAAACGATTTGTCGGAACTTTATTCTAATGTCAACAGCAAGAACAAATTTATTGTTAACTTCTTGAAGGAGAATGGTATTTCTGCCGATGAAATAAGTGTTGCCCCGATTTCTGCCGACGACCGCGAGGCAGACCGCTGGTCTTCTAACACAATCCCGTATCGCTACCAGTTGAAGTCGGTTATTACCGTTGCTTCCGACCAGGTTGACAAGGTTCGTGAACTTATTTCACGTCAGGATGAATTCCTTAGTGCCGGCATTACTTGTGAGTCGAGTTGGGAGCACCAAACAAGTTTCTCGTTTAACGGTCTTAACGAACTGAAGCCCGAAATGGTTGAGGAGGCAACCCGCAACGCCCGTGCTGTTGCCGAGAAGTTTGCCGCCGATTCGGAAAGTACGCTTGGTGGAATAAAGACTGCTTCGCAGGGTCAGTTTTCTATTTACGACCGCGACGAAAATACACCTTATATTAAAATGGTAAGGGTGGTGACGACGATTGAATATTTCTTGAAATAGAAACGTGGCATTGAAATAGCGACGCGCCATGGCACGTCGCTACTTCAATCCTCAAATTATCAAATTATCGAATCTTCAAATTATCAAATATTGTATGAAAATTAGAACATTAGCATCGTTTATTGCTTTAGCACCACTATTTTTTACTATGTCGTGTTCGCCTAAAGCAAGTGAGACAGAAAATGCAGATGAAATCGCCGTTGCTGATACTGTTGCCAGTGATAGCATTGTGGCGGAGAGTGTTGTCGAACCGGAGACAGAACCAGTTTTCATAACGCCCGATTTGGCTTTTATGGAAGTGCATGGTCATGTGAAGTCGGTGGAATATCCCAATGGAAGAAAGGCTATTTTCGACGAGAAAGGCAATATGGTTGAGTATGTTACAGAATATTCGGGCGACTTTGAGGTGTTTATTGGTCGTGACGATGATGGCTATATAGTTTCGACCTACGATGGACCGGGTGGTAGCGAGATGTTTGGCTACGACAAGGAAAAGGTTCGCCTTATCCAGACGGCAGCGGGCGACGGCTCTCTTTATTCGGAATGTAATTTTGACTATGACGAGGAAGGTAATGTTATTAGATACAATTTCGTAGATGAAGACAGGGCGGAGGAATCTAAAAACGAGTGGTCTTTGGAGGTTGAAATTGTGTCGAAGGACGAGCAAGGCAACTGGACGGAGTTGAAGTCTGGTGATGCTACGATAAAACGAAAAATTATTTATTTTTAGAAAAACTGTTGAATGAAAAGAGCCTTTTTGTTTGCTGCGGTATTGCTTCTTGCAATAGTAGCATTTATTGGTTGCCATAAGGACCCGATAGACTTTGGTAACGTCGGGATGCTTAACCTTAACTTGAAGCGTGGATACAAGACAACCAACAAGAGTGCTATAGAGTCGTTTGATGCACGTGTTACGATTTACTATAGCACAGAGGATACCGTTGCATACAATTGTCGCTTTAACGACCTTGACGGTGATGGCCGCTACACCAACGACCCATCGGAACTCGACTGCATATATATACATCGAGATGTTGGCTTCTGGGTAGGTGTATGGGCTGTTATTCAAGGCGATACGGTAACCGGAATGTCCGACCCGACCAAACTGCTGTACTTGTCGGAGGAAAATGTTGTGATTGATATTGACATTGTGCTTGTGGCTGGTTATCCTCGTATTTTGGTGAGTTCAAATACTGTATTTGACAGAGAAAGCGTTCTGCTTTACGGAGAAGTTATTGAAGGTGCCGAGATGCTGGAGCAATATTTATTTGCAGTTAAGCGCGGTCAGCTTAGCGACGAGGAGAAACGTCTTTGGTCGAAGCGGAATCTTACCGATATGGAACTACAGGAATTGTTTTACAATGATGATTATGAGTTTGTTGAAGCGGAACCTGATTCTAATGAAACGAATAGGTTCGTAGGTCGGATGGAAATGTACGACCTTGATTCGGCGGAATATTCGGTGGTGGCGCTTGCAACCCTGCGTATGAATGAGGGTGATTCTGTGCCAACCTTTATACATAGTCCTGTGGTGAGCATGACGATTTCGGAAGGTGGACTGATAATGGAGGATTACATATATCTGGACGATCCTTACTGGAATGGCGAAACCATGGTATTGACGGCTTACTATCTTGGCAATTCGGAAGTGTACGAGTGTGGCTTCGTGTATGGTCAGTATTTGCCTCTTACCGACACTCTATTTTGTCGTGAAACTAGCCAGCCGTTCTCGTATGAGTTGTTCGGTCTTGAGCCGATTACCTATCGTTACATAGCATACGTAAAGACACCTGATGGCTTGATTGAAAGTGAAGTCAGTGAGTTTACATTCGAATCGATGGAACAGGAATTTGCCGTTTATACACAATCGGCAACAGATGTAACAGAATCATCTGCAACCTTGAACGGTTATGTTACTTCGACCGATGGCGTTGATTTATATGGTTTTATAATCAATATGGGAACTTATAATGATACCTTGATGGTTCCGCCTTCTGCCGAAGGATATTTCTTCTCATATCAGGTGGCTAATCTTACAGGCGGCACAACCTATTACTATCAGGCATTTGCCAATAGGGGTGGCTGGACTTTCGGAGAGGAGATTTCGTTTACGACTGCGATTTCGGAACAGGAAACGCCCTACAGCCAGCCGACGGGTTATGTTGGTGGCTATGGTTATGTCGATTTAGGTTTGCCAAGCGGTACATTGTGGGCATACACAAATATTGGAGCAAATAGCCCTACCGAATACGGCAACTATTACGCTTGGGGCGAAACCGAAACTAAGGATACATACGACTGGAATACCTATATATATTGCAATGGTGATTCCGCCTCATTGACAAAGTATTGCAATGTAGGAACATTTGGAGCCAATGGCTTTACTGACAATTTATCCAGTTTGGAATCTTCAGATGATGCAGCATCTGTGAACTGGAATGAAAATTGGAGAACACCGACACAGACAGAATTTGAGGAGTTGTTTGAAAATTGTACACAAGAATGGATGTACTTGGGAGGAACCAATGGTTATCTTCTTACAGGACCTAATGGCAATTCTATTTTCATTCCTGCTGCTGGAGATTGGGATAATAATAACCTAAACAGTGTAGGTATGGCTGCCAGCTATTGGCTGAATTCGCTGGGCACTAACGGTCCATATTCCGCAGGTACCATAGGTTTTTATCAGACAGAATATATAATAATCGACGGTTTCCGCGATCATGGAGATCCTGTTCGTCCTGTTTGCGTTCTGTCCAAAAAGAAAAAGAACTGAAAATCAATGGACATAGATAATTGCTAACACAATCTGAATGTAAGTTTCCAAGAATTGAATACAGACACCCTCGCTTTCGCTCCTATTGTTAGTGAAAAAAAAAGTCAACCTACGACACGTTTTGTCACACCTCACTTGTATCTTTGCCACGAAATTTATAAAAACAATGTACGCAAAGTACGTTAGATAAACTATCTTTGCAAACCGAAAAATGAAAATAATTAGAATATGGCAACAAACGTTAACACCAAGGAACTGAAAGAAATACTTGAGACAACACCCGACAAGCAGAACATTATGCTCGTCGGAAAACACGGAATTGGCAAGTCGGAAATTCTCACCGAATTCTTCGAGAAGAAAGGAATGAAGGTTACCGCACTTTTTCTCGGTCAGATGAGCGACCCAGGCGACCTGATTGGTCTTCCGCGTCTTGACGAAAGCACTGGCAAGACAATGTTTATGCCTCCCTACTGGTTCCCGACCGACGGCAAGCCAGTTGTCCTTTTCCTCGACGAACTCAACCGCGCCCGCCCCGAAGTACTTCAGACAATAATGGACTTGGCATTAAACCGCAAACTGGCTGGCAGAAGCCTTCCAGAAGGCAGTCGTCTTGTTTCGGCAGTCAACGAAGGCGAAGAATACCAACTCACCGACCTCGACCCTGCTCTTGTGTCGCGATTCAACATCTACAACTTCCGTCCTACTGCTGCCGAATGGTTGTTGTGGGCAGCCGAACAGAAAGTTGACGAGCGTGTCATCAATTTCATCCAGGAAAATCCGCGTTTTCTCGACACCTGCGACAAGGCTGGCGACGAAACTGGTCTCGACAAAAGTCCCGACCGCCGCGCGTGGAAAAAAGTTTCCGACTGCATAAAGGATTGCCCCGAACTGAAAGCCATACACAAGAAAATAATTTCGGGAATCGTCGGCGCACAGGCAACTACGGCATTTATGAGTTCAATTTCGCAGAACAGAGTCCTCAGCGCAAAGGAAATCCTGATGAACTACGAAAAACACAAGTCCAAGATTGACAAGTATATGCTTCACGAAACAGCAGTCGCAAACGAATCAATCTTCCGCTTCCTCGAAACCCAGGAAATTACCGATGACGAAAAGCCTATAATCGCCAAGAACCTTGCCTTATATGTAAAAGGTCTGCAATCACCGAAGAAAAAGGAAGAATTCGCCCATTTCGTGTCGATTTACGAGAAAGGCACTTATACACAAGCGATTGTCTTCATACTTACCGAAGCGCCTGAACTGTATTCGCAGATGACCAACTTCATCAAAAACCTGTAGGAATGGAAGAACGAATTCGGAAGATAAGCGAACGGTGGTTCCTTGTCGAGCCTGCGCTGTTCTCGATTTACTGCACCCATCAGCTTGTGACAAACGTGCTGATGGACTGCCCCATCCGTTGCGGACAGGGAATGGTGGAATACAACCCCAACATAATGGGTACTTTTACCGATGCAGAACTCGAAGAAGCCTTGCGTGCCGAAATGATTCGCCTTTTCCTAAAGCACCCCTACGAACGCCAGCCCGAAAATTCACTTCCAGAAGCACTCTCATTCGGCAGCGATATGGTTTTGGGACAACACTACAAGTTCAAGACATTGCATTTCATTTCCGCCGACAACTTTCAACTTCCTGCTGGTGAATGCTTTGAATGGTACGTGGACAAACTGAACGAACTTCTTCGCCAATCTTCCGCAACGCCCGAAAAAAGCGAAGACGACAGCAACGACAAGACCGACGGCGATAATCAGGACGAAAGTGAAGACGAAAACAACGATGGAGGAAACGGCAACGAAGGCGAAGGGAATGATGGCGAAGGAAATTCCGACAACGGTGAAAATGACAACTCTGATGGTGGCAATGGCAAAGGCGATCAGAACGGCGAAGGGGCTGACGATGGCGACAACGAAGCCTCAGTAGGCGACGACTCGCAAAGTGAGTTTGGTAACGGACTAGGCGAAAAAAAAGACCAAAACGGTTTCACAAAGCAGGACATAAAATCAGCCCGCGACCATTCGGCACTCTGGGAGGAAGACGAACTGAAGCAACAGGAAATCAACGAGATAATCACAAGCACCACCAACTGGGGAAGCATCCCTGGCGATATGATTGAGCAGATAAAAGCCTCGCTGATAGTAAAACTCGACTACCGCAAAGTGCTGTCAAGTTTCCACACGAGCATATTATCGAGCCACAGACACTTAACGCGAATGCGACCCAACCGTCGCAGCGGATTCGACCAGATGGGAAGCATCTACGAACTGGCATCAAAACTGCTTGTGGGTGTGGATGTCAGCGGTTCGGTAACAAGCAAGACCTTACAGGCGTTTTACTCGGTAATTGCCCGCTTCTTCAAGTACGGTATCGAAACTATCGACACAATCCAGTTCGACACAAAACTCAGGGAACTTGAAACTTTCAAGAAAGCATCCAAAGAAATAAAAATCACCGGTCGTGGCGGAACCAATTTCCAGCCAATCTTCGACTACATCCGCGAACATCGTCAGTACGATGGACTTATAATTCTCACCGACGGCTACGCCACTCCCCCGAAAGTCGATTTTCCGATGCGTACAAAAGTGCTGTGGATTTGTCAAGGCGAACGAGAATACAACGAGCACAAGGACTGGATGAAAAAGACTGGAAAAGTCTGCTGGATAGAGTTTTAAATTATTAGTACCCGCTATATTTTTCCATTATTGTCCGATAAAAATTGGGATTGTACACATAATTGTAATATTATCAAGTGTTTATGTGACGACATAAATAAAAGGGCTAGTCATTTACTTGCTTCGCTGCGTGAGCTAAAGGTACGGAAGCTAGTCGAAACACGCGATACGGAACGGGGAACGTCGTGAAGACTGCTATCCGTAACGTTGCTTGCAACCTCGCGAAGCCTGCGAGCAATCTCCCAAAATATTACTAATCAAGGAGATTGCTTCCGCGAGCTAAAGGTTGGCTTCGCCGAGCTAAAGGTACCGTATAAGAGAACTCACAAGCAACGTTCCTTATGCTGTTCGTTCTACTTTACTTGCTTCGCTGCGTGAGCTAAAGGTTACGGAATGAACTGTGTTAACTACCAAATATTTTTTGAAAAATTTTCATCATACATTTTGTTGCCAGTCATAATAGCGAATATTTGTTTTATAAGTTTGTTTACCAGTGCAATACGTATTACCTTGTTT
>Ga0265299_10000086_pt1 | contig 130639 bp, 97 predicted proteins | sample AusTroGonzalo_MG_4_FD_193485 | JGI IMG/M metagenome (GOLD analysis project Ga0265299, IMG submission 193485) | Bovine rumen microbial communities from tropical cattle in Woodstock, Queensland, Australia - Gonzalo_02 | ecosystem: Host-associated > Mammals > Digestive system > Stomach > Rumen ... | reverse complement strand
GATTTTCTGGATTCTTTGATTTTCCTCATCGTACGCTCCATCGACTCCTTGTGGAATTGGTTGAAGAATGTCATAGTTCATAATCCATTTGATTTCCGATTACAAACATAATCAAAAAGAAAAGAAACGCAAAAACTGTTACTGCTGAGTTTTGAACGATGAGGGTGCAGGTTTGCCCTGTGATTGGAAGGCTTTGGCCATTGATGAGGGCGATGAGAATCCGCACTGATCAGCTATTATGTTCAGGCGCTCATCAGGGTTCTGGTGAATCAGACTGATGGCGTGACGCACGCGATGCTGGCAGATCATATCATAGAATGACTGATAGCCACTGCGGCGGATAATCTCAGTAATATATTTGGAGTTGGTTCCCAGACGCTGAATGAGCATATCAATGGTTATGTGCTGCTCGGTAAAGATGTGCTCTTTGGTGAGCATCTCCTCCAACTTGTTGCAGAGTTCCTTGCTGCGCTTGTCACTAAGGCGGTAGGCTGCATTATCGGGCTGCTCCATCTGCTCAATTATCTCCTCCTCACGTTTGCTGAACGCCTTGCGCCAAGGATTCAGTGTGAATATGCAGAACCAGACATTGGCAAAGATAAAGATAAGGTCACGTACAAACTTGGCCCAGATGTTATCAAACCAGAAGTTGGTAAACAGCAGCACGCACACAAGCGTAGGCACCCACTGGATGTATTTGGCAAATCGGACAGGAAAGTCATCACTGTCAGAATACGCGGCCTCATTGACCTGCTTGACCATTCGGCCTATACGCAGAGCCATCTTGAGGTTGAGCGTAAAATAGAACAGGAATACAACCGATACTATTCCGAATACCCATGGCCGATAACCGTCGGGCAGGTCAATCAGATGGACTGCCTGCAGGAACAGCGGTAGCAGGATTATAATGCCGGGAATAAATATGGTGTATTCTCTCGTCTTGTGGATTGCGCGCGGAAAGAAATATCCCTCACACATAACCAGCATCTGGAGTGAGAATATGAGTACGCTGAAGCTGTTTACGTAGAGCAATGCCTCCGGGTCGCCAATCTGAACCAGGTACGGAATCTCAAACACCTGCATGAGATAAATCACACCTACCGAGCGCTGCGCCGGGAATAACTCATGGAACTGCTCCCTGTAGGCTTTCGGACGGTAAAACCATTTAAGTATCCAGCCGTACAGGTTAGTTACTATGAAGGTCAGGTTAGCGGTAAACAGAATCAGATAAATAGTCCTCTCACTCATAATCCTTTTCAAATTCGGCGTTTATAACAGTCTTTCTTATCGCAGATTCCACATGTGTAAGGCAGGTAGCGCACTTCAGGGCCGATGCCAATGACACCGCTCACCGATTTCATGGGCAGCATCAGGCAAGAATCCGTGAGTTCAATGCCGCAGGGGTTCTTTTCGGGGAACAGGCTGAAGAGTGCCGGTTGGGCCGATACGTGCCAGCCGCAATAGCCGGGGCTGAAACGGTTGGTGCGCTTGAATCCTGACGGGTCTATCTCTTTCTGGAGCACGGTCTCCATGTAATCGGCCACGCTCTCTACTATCTGGCTGCCTATACAGTCCATTGCGTAGGTCTGGAACATGTCGTCACGGCGCTTAACGGCATCGGTCCACTGGAAATAGCCGTTTCCAACGGTTGCTACGAATACTGCAAACTTCTGGGCTCCGCGCAGCTGACGGCAGATTATCTTGCCTGTATCAAACGTTACGGGACCGTTCTCCCCTATCAGCGTAAGTTTATTGGCCTCAAGGTCAACCGTTCCGTCCACAATCACATACTTGAACTGCGGGCGCAGGAACTGGGCAGACTCGCGAAGCAGAAATTCAACGGAACGACGGGTCTCAGCGTCAGCCTCGCTGTCCTTGTACCCCATAAAGGAATAGACCTCCTTTAAAGGTATCTCAAGACGGTTCATGCTGAGCTGTTCCCAGGCCATTGTTTACTTTGATTCGTTAAACAGGAAGTTGCGGAAATCTGCGTAGTCTTTGCTAAGCTCCACGCTCTGCTTGGTGCCCTTCATAAAGGCCTGCAGGCGTGCGGGTATCTCAACATCACCGCCGGTAATGGCATCGACCTTCTCCTTGAACTTGGCCGGATGCGCGGTCTCAAGGAATACGCCGTACTCACCGGGCTGCAACTGCTCACGCAGGGCGCGGTAACCGCATGTTCCGTGCGGGTCAAGCAGGTAACCGGTACGCTCAAAGCACTCCTTAAGGGTCTCCTTAATCTGATTGTCAGTATAGGTTGCACCGCTTATGTGACCTGCAATATCCTTGTGTGAACCGCCGTACAGGGCAAGCACACGTGCAAAGTTGCTGGGATCGCCCACATCCATTGCGTTGGCCAGTGTCTGGACCGATGGCTTGGGGCTGTATACTCCGGTCTGGAGATAGTTGTAGAATATGTCATTGGCGTTGTTGGCGGCAATGAAACGCTTTACGGGCAGTCCCATGAACCAACCGAACAAGCCGGCTGTGATATTGCCAAAATTACCGCTGGGCACGCAGATAACCAGATTATCAGCCTTGCCCATAGCCTTCATCTGTGCGTAGGCGTTGAAGTAGTAGAATGCCTGCGGCAGGAAACGGGCCACGTTGATTGAGTTGGCCGATGTCAGTTTCATGCGCTGGTTGAGCTCTGCATCCATAAAGGCGTTCTTGACCAATGCCTGGCAGTCATCAAACACACCGTCAACCTCGACAGCGGTGATGTTCTTGCCCAGTGTGGTGAACTGGCACTCCTGGATGGGGCTTACCTTGCCTTTGGGATAGAGCACATAGACATGCACGCCCTCCACGCCCAGGAATCCGTTAGCAACGGCGCTTCCGGTATCACCCGATGTAGCCACCAGCACGTTCACAAGCTGTTTCTCCTCCTTGTTGAAGTAACCCAGCAGGCGGGCCATAAAGCGTGCGCCTACATCCTTGAACGCAAGTGTGGGACCATGGAAAAGCTCCAGTGAGTAGATATTATCATCAACCTTGACAACGGGTGTGGGGAATGCCAGGGTGTCATAGACAATCTTCTTAAGGTCAGCCTCAGGGATATCCTCGCCAAAGAATGCCTTGGCAACCTCAAATGACATCTCCTGGAATGTCATCTTGTCGATGCCGTCAAAGAACTCCTTGCTCAGTTTGTTCAAGCGCTCCGGCATGTAAAGGCCGCGGTCAGGGGCCAGTCCGCGAACCACTGCATCACGCAGGGTCACGTCATCGGACTTATGGTTTGTGCTGTAATATTTCATTTAAGTGAAAGAAAAATCTTGGTGAATTCAATGCCCTCAATGTTGCCGTAAGCGCCCTGCTTGCAACTTTCCTCGTCAAAAGCGGTAACGCCGTCAGGCTCCATTCCCGGAGCATAGATCAGGAACGGAATGGGGTCCGATGTGTGCGTGCGGTGTGCACAGGGTGTCGGGTGGTCAGGCAGCACTGCAATTGCCACCGGCTCGTCCCATTTGCTTACCTCCTCATAGATGGGGCCTATCAGGCGGCTGTCCAGATCCTCGACGGTGCGGTTCTTGAGGGTGAAGTTGCCCTCATGTCCGGCCTCATCGGGAGCCTCCACGTGCAGATACACAAAATCATCGGTCTTAAGGGCATCGATGGCAGCCTGTGCCTTGCCCTCATAATTTGTATCGAACAGACCGGTCGCACCCTCCACATCAATCACCTTCATGCCGGCGTAGTGCCCGATTCCCTTGATAAGGTCTACGGCCGATATCACCGAGCTCTTGCGTATGTTGGGGTACAACTCATTGATAGGCTGCATAGCCGGACGGTAACCGGGCGACCAGGGCCAGATGCTGTTGGCGGGATCCTTACCCTCTGCTATGCGCTTAAGGTTGACCGGATGCTTGGCCAGAATCTCCTGCGAACGCAGTATCAGGTCGTTGAGCAACTGTGCTGTAGGCTCGGCCTCAGGGGTTGCAGCCTTTATCATAAGGTCCTTGAACGGCTGTCCGGGCACGTCATGAGGCGGAGTGCAGATAAGTTCCTTGCGGCCTCCGTCAATCACCAGCAGGTGACGGTACTGAATGCCGGTATAGAAATGGACTTTGTCATTGCCAAGTTCCTGCTCCAGAGTCTTGATTATCTCATCGGCCTCAGGGGTTGAGATATGACCTGCAGAGTGGTTCTTGATAAGTCCGTTCTCAATGCAGATTATGTTGCAGCGCATGCCCATCTGTCCAGGCTTGATGTCTACGCCTATGTTGGCAGCCTCAAGTACGCCGCGGCCCTCGAATGACTTGGTCACGTCATAACCCATAACGGTCATGTTGGCCACCTCGCTGCCGGGGTGGAATCCGTCGGGTACGGTCTTGAGCATACCGGTACGACCTTTGCGTGCCAGCATGTCCATGTAGGGCTTGCGGGCGTGCTGGAGTATGGTCTTATCGCCAAACTCCTTTACGGGCCAATCGGCCATACCGTCGCCTAAGATGATTATGTATTTCATTTCTTGGAAAAGACTAATCTATCAGATATTAGCAATACTCATTATGTCTGCGAATACGCCTGCTGCGGTAACTGCCGCACCTGCGCCGTAACCCTGAATCATCATGGGATACTCCTTGTAACGCTCGGTTGTGAGCAGGATTATGTTGTTGCTGCCCTGCAGGTTGTAGAACGGATGGTACTTGTTGACCTCGGCCAGGGCTATGCTTGCCTTGCCGTTGTCCAGTTTGGCAACAAAACGCATGCGCTTGCCCTCCTTCTCAACACGTGCACGACGCTCCTCGAATGCGGCGTCCAGTTTGGGCAGATGCTTCCAGAACTGGTCAATCGTGCCGTCAAACAGCTCCTGCGGTATGAACAGCTCGCAATCCACATCCTTCTGCTCAATGGCGTAACCGCTCTCACGGGCCAGGATGACCAGCTTGCGCAGAACGTCCTTACCGCTAAGGTCGATACGGGGATCGGGCTCACTGTAACCCTTCTCCTTGGCCAAACGGATGGTCTGGCTGAGCGGGCAGTCAGCGCTTATCTGGCTGAATATGAAGTTGAGCGTTCCGCTGACCACTGCCTCAATCTTGAGAATGCGGTCACCGCTGTTAATCAGGTCGTTTATGGTGTTGATTACCGGCAGGCCGGCACCCACATTGGTCTCAAACAGGAACTTTACGCCACGACGGCGGGCAGTCTGCTTAAGTGCCTGGTATTTCTCATACTCCGATGATGCGGCAATCTTGTTTGCAGCCACAACCGATATGTTATGAGCCAGGAAATCCTGATACAGACCTGCAACTTCGGAACTCGCGGTACAATCCACGAATACGGAATTGAATATGTTCATGCCGATGACCTCGTCGTGCAGAGTCTTTATGTTGCTTGCCGGAGCGTTCTCCAACTGCTCGCGGTAATTGTCCAGGTTGATGCCCTCGCGGCAGAACATTGCCTTGCTTCCGCGTGCTATACCAACCACGTTCAGTTTAAGGCCGCGCTCCTGCATCAGTTTCTCGCGCTGTCCGCGGATCTGCTCCAGAAGGCTGCTGCCCACGGTACCCACACCGCAGATGAACAGGTTGAGCACCTGATACTCGGACAGGAAGAACGAGTCATGAATTACGTTCAGTGACTTGCGCAGTGACTTCTTCTCGACTACAAACGATATGTTGGTCTCGGATGCGCCCTGTGCGCAGGCAATCACGTTGATACCGTTACGTCCTAAAACGCTGAAAAGCTTACCGGCAATACCGGGGCTGCGTTTCATGTTCTCACCCACGATAGCTACCGTAGCCAGGTCCATCTCGGCCGATATGGGGAATATGGCACCCAGCGCAATCTCCTTGCTGAACTCCTTGTTGAGCAGTTCACATGCGGGAGCGGCATCGATATTACGGACACCGATTGAGGTACTGTTCTCGGACGAAGCCTGTGACACCATGAACACGCTGATTCCGTTCTCGGCCAGGGTCTTGAATATGCGGTAGTTTACGCCGATGACACCCACCATACCCAGACCACGCATGGTGATGAGGGCAGTGTCGCTTATGCTAGATATACCCTTGATGGCCTTGGTTCCGGCGGGGAGTTCGTTCACGATCTCGGTGCCGCGGGCCGTGGGGTTGAAGGTATTCTTAATCAGAATGGGGATGTTCTTCTGGCAAACAGGGTAGATTGTAGGCGGATAAACCACCTTGGCGCCGAAGTTGCACAACTCCATTGCCTCCACGTAACTCAGTTCGTCAATGGTGTATGCGGTCGATATCACGCGGGGATCGGCCGTCATGAAGCCGTCTACATCGGTCCATATCTCAAGTACGCTGGCATCCAGGGCGGCTGCGATGAGTGATGCGGTGTAGTCCGATCCGCCACGACCCAGGTTGGTTACCTCGCCGGTCTGTGCATCGGACGAGATGAATCCGGGTGTCAGGCCCTTGTGGGGCATGTCGCTGAATGTTTCTCTTATCAGGCGATATGTCAGGTCACTGTCTATTGAGTGGTTATGGCCGTTGTGCTCGGTCTTGATGAATTCACGTGAATCATACAGCTTGATATCGTCTATAAGCTGTGCCACAATCTGTGATGAGAGGCGCTCACCGTAGCTCACGATTGTGTCCATGGTCTTCTCTGACAGGTCATGCAGCAGGTACAGTCCCTGCATGATCTCCTTGAGCTCACCGAACAGTTTGCGAACCTGGGTGTAAGCCTTGCGACGACGCTCGGGCACCACTACGTCACGGATCATCTGCTCGTGACGCTCCAGCATAGCGTTGGTCTCAGTCTCATACTGACGGTCTCCACTGGCAGCCATCTTTGCCGTAGCAATAAGCTTGTCAGTGATTCCGCCCAGCGCCGAAACCACTACTATCACATCATCCTGTTGTGACTCTACAATCTGTTTAAGGTTGGTGATGCTCTCCTTTGAACCCACGGACGAGCCACCGAATTTAAGTACTTTCACAGCGAAAACTTTTTTTCAAACTGCAAAATTACTCTTTTTTATCCAAATAACACAATAGTGTTATCCGAACAGGTGTTTGAAGGCTTCCTCGACTTTGGTTACGGGGACTAATTCGATTCCGAGTTTGCGTTTTTCCAAGCCGTGCATGTTGCTCTTGGGGATGATGATGCGCTCAAATCCCAGTTTTGCGGCCTCCGATATTCGCTGCTCGATGCGGCTTACGGGGCGGATTTCGCCCGACAGACCCACCTCACCGGTCATACAGACGGTGCGGTCAACGGCTATGTCAAGGCTGCTGGAGAGTATGGCACTGATTACGGCCAGATCTATTGCGGGGTCACTTACCTTAAGACCTCCGGCTATGTTCAGGAACACGTCTTTCTGACCAAGTTTGAAGCCTACACGTTTCTCCAATACCGCCAGCAGCATGTTCATGCGGCGCACATCAAAGCCGATGGCACTGCGCTGCGGCGTTCCGTAAACTGCAGTGCTGGCAAGTGCCTGGACCTCTATCAGGAACGGACGAACGCCCTCGATGGTGCAGGCGATTGATACTCCGCTCATGCCCTGATGGCTGTCGGTAAGAAGCAGTTCACTGGGGTTGCTAACCTGACGCAGACCGTCCTCACGCATCTCATAAATGCCCAGCTCGGCGGTACTGCCAAAGCGGTTCTTGATGGGACGAAGTATGCGGTAAAGATAGTGCTGGTCACCCTCGAACTGGAGTACTGCATCGACGATATGTTCCAGAATCTTGGGGCCTGCTATTGAGCCGTCCTTGGTGATATGGCCAATCAGCAGAACGGGGGTTCCGCTTTCTTTTGCAAACTTGAGCAGCGATGCGGCACACTCACGCACCTGCGTAATGCTTCCGGCCGAAGAATCCACGTACTCGCTGCTTATGGTCTGGATGGAGTCAATCACCACCAGTTCCGGTTTCTGTTTCTTTATCTGTTCGTAGATGTTTTCAAGCGATGTTTCGCACAGCACAAACAGGTTCTCACTCAATTGGCTGCCACCTGCCAGACGCTCGGCGCGCATCTTTATCTGGCGGGCACTCTCCTCGCCTGATACGTACAGCACCTTGAGGTCCTGCAGGCACATTACGGTCTGCAAAGTGAGAGTGGATTTGCCTATTCCAGGCTCACCTCCAAGCAAGACAATCGATCCCTGAACCAGACCTCCTCCAAGCACGCGGTTAAGCTCATCATCGTGCATGTCAATGCGCGGATAATCAGAGCTTTGTATCTCGCCTAGGGTATGGGGCTTGCTGTCATCGGTCTTGCCCGATGCCTCCTTCCTGGCGGTGACGGTTGCGTTCTGTGTAGCCTGCGCCTTTACGGTTATCTCCTTCATGGTGTTCCATCGGCCGCAAGAAGGGCATTTGCCGCTCCATTTGGGCGAGTCAAAACCGCACTCGGAGCACACGTACATTGTCTTGTCCTTTATCGTTGCCATACGCTATGCCTTTTTTGACATTTTGCTCCACCAGACTATTCCGTAGATGGAGTTCATCATATAAAATACATACTGAACCACCATGATGGGCGCAAACTGAACGCCGCGGGCGGCTGCAATAGCCCACATCACCAGGTTGGCGCCGTTTACCACGATCCACATGAACCACTGTTCAATGAACGCAAACGTAAGCAGGAACTGCGCTCCTACTGCAACGGTCATTGCCAGTGCATCGGACACGGGTTGAGGGTCATCAACCCTAAGCAGCAGACGGCTGATTCCCCAGACTGCAGCGGCACTAAGCACAATCAGCAGCGCTCTCTGCGGCCAGGTCATCCAACGGGTTTTGATGCCCTCGTGACCGCCACCCAATGCACGTTTGCGCCACTGGGCCCAGCCCACAAACTGCATCGGCACATTATAGAGAAGGAACAGAGCCGCATTGGCATAAAGCCCGCTGCGCAGAGTCATATATCCTTGAATGCATGAGCCCAGAAATCCGAACAGGAAGTTCAGAACGCTGCCCTTGACACCGAATATTACGCAAAGCACGCTGCACGTTCCCGCAATGAAACTAAGCACGCTGAAATTGCCATTCAACACGCTCACCACAACGCTCACCGTCATGAATCCCAGTATCAGGAACCAGTCCCACCAAGAGAATTTGGGTATTTCTATCTTCTTACTCATGTCTGCAAAATTAATCATTATTCTCCTTTGACCAGGTGACGGCGCGGTTAATGAAATCCAGGAACGGCTTTGTGGTCTTGAACAGGGCGGCTACCCGCTCAGCCAGATCAGGAGCCAGAATAAAATCCTCATCCGGCAGATAGGTAAGGCAGAAACGCTTGAGTCTGTAAAAATCCGAATCAGGAGTATCGGCAGGGAATCCGGCCGGTACTTTTTTGAGAGCGCCATCGTAATCCAGCTCAAAGCCGGGAGCTGCCTGAGCCAGGATCTTGCGGAATCCGCCGTCGCTCATCTCGATGTCCTCGCGCAAGATGTTAAGCACCTTGGGGTCGCACCAATAATCACCGGCAGCCAGCATGTGCGTTCCCTCCCAACTCTCCTTGGCCGATGCACTCACCTGGAAATAGTATCCGCTATAGGATGATTTCTTTCCGCCCGGGCAGATGTACACACCCATGTGGGTCTTGTACGGGGACTTATCGGCCGAAAACCTTACGTCGCGGTATATACGATACGTTATGTCGTTGATACCCAGATCCCCGATGGCAGGGTCAAACTTGCGGATCCGGACAAGAAGATCCAGAGCAAATGCATCAAAACGCTCTTTTGCCCTCTTGTACTCGTCCTTGTGCGCCATGAACCATTCGCGTTCATTGTTGCAGCTCAACTCCCTAAGAAAATCAAGTATCTCCTTCATACAAACATCATTTTGCCTTGTAAATAAAAATCTGCGCCTGAACGGACTTACCTGGAACTTCCGTTTCGGTTTCAGCATCAGTCATCGAAACAGTCATGTACCTGTCCCCCACCTGACAAACCGGGAAGAACGGTGTCTCGTTTACGCCTAATCCTTCTGCAATAAGATTGTAATTATTGTCATAATAGGCATAGCAGGCTCCTTTGCCGTAGAAATAGTTTACCAGCGTTTTACCATTCAGAGAGAATATCTGCCTGATATAGACGCCCGGCTTACCAAGCATATCATCTTCCGGCTTAATCCGAACCTGTTTGCTCAGATTCTTACCGTCATAAAGGAACAACTCATCGTTTTGGGGCCTATGACATAGAACTTTTCCATGAAAGTCCGGAATGAAATAATCCCCGATATTGATTACAAAAAACATCATTTCATCATCATCTTCCATTCCCGATTCCTCATGCTGCAGGAATGATGCCTTTTTCCTGCCCTGATTATCGGTTACCACAAACTCACCGATACTGTCATTCCCGGCGGAATTCATAATCATGAATCCATCTTCCAACTTGGTAAATGAAGACGGAAGAGGTATATATTCCACATTAAATTTGGCCTGATGGTTCAAGTCATAATCATACACATGAATACTCTTGCCCGAAAGATCCAGAAGATACACATGTTCATCATCGCCCGTCAGATTCATTGCATTGAGATAATCTTTGGGACCACGTCCTATCTGGTGCAATTGGGCCACGATGTCTCCGGTTTTAAGATCCACTTTTGAGACCGCCTGTCGGACATCAAGAATAAAGGCGTAATCATCGGTAAAGTATGCACTTCTGAAATCGGACATGAAATAATCACCTTCACCGCTCACATCAACCGTTTTCTCCAACTGGAAAAAAACCTTTACAGGGAAAATCTTTTCACCCGGATCGTTAAACGTAACCGTCACTTCTCCTGCGTTCTTCTTTCCGCATCCGACAAACATCAATACCGATCCGAAAACAGATATTATCAGGAACAAACTTCGGGACATTCTATTCATCTTGATCACTAATTGTTAGTTTCCACAAAGATAGGCCGATTTATCTCTTAATGTCAACACCTAAAAACTTAAAGTTTGCATATGCCTTAATAAAAGAGAAGCATTAATTTTGCAACACCTCGCAATCATATGATAAAGGAATTACAACTCAGGGTAGAGCCGCAGTTTGCTTATAACGAGCAGGTTCTTAAGGAGACTGTCTCGCGGCAGTGCGGGCTTGACGTGCGTACGATTACGGCCGTTCGTACGCTCAAGAAGAGCATCGACGCACGCCAGCGCACCATATTCGTAAACCTGACCCTGAGGGTATTCGTTAATGAGCAACCACCCAAGGATGAATTCACCCGAATAGAGTACCAGCCTGTTGACGGCAAGCCCACGGTCGTAGTGGTGGGAGCCGGTCCCGGCGGATTGTTTGCGGCTCTGCATCTCATTGAACTTGGTCTGCGCCCCATAGTGGTCGAGCGCGGCAAGAACGTACATGACCGCAAGGTAGATATAGCAGCCATAAGCCGCACCCATAAGGTCAACCCTGAATCCAACTACAGCTTTGGCGAGGGTGGCGCCGGCGCATATTCCGACGGAAAACTCTACACCCGAAGCAAGAAACGCGGCAGCACAGACCGCATCCTGAATATATTCTGCCAGCACGGCGCCAGCCCTTCTATTTTGTCCGATGCACACCCTCATATAGGCACAGACCGACTACCGCGTGTGATTGAAAACATCCGCAACACAATTATTAACTGCGGCGGCGAAGTCCATTTTGAAACACTGATGACAGGTTTCATTCTGGAGGGCAACAAGGTGATAGGCATCGAGGCAACCCACAATGGAGAGCAGTGCCGGTTCATGGGACCGGTCATACTGGCCACCGGTCACAGTGCACGTGACGTATACCGCTACATGGCAGAGCGGAAATTCACAATCGAAGCGAAGGCGCTTGCCGTAGGATGCCGCCTGGAACATCCTTCGCAGCTGATAGACTCAATACAATACCACAACCACGCAGGCCGAGGCAAATATCTGCCCGCCGCCGAGTACAGTTTCGTGACTCAAGTTGATGGTCGCGGAGTTTACAGCTTCTGTATGTGCCCCGGCGGATTCGTGGTGCCGGCAGCATCTGGCCCACAGCAGATTGTGGTGAACGGTATGTCACCGTCAGGCCGAAACTCACGCTGGAGCAATTCCGGAATGGTTGTGGAAACCCGCATTGAGGATGTGGCGCAGAATGATGCCGATATGAATGACCCGCTCGTGATGATGCGATTTCAGGAGCAGCTGGAGCGTGACTGCTGGCAGGCCGGCAATATGCGTCAGACCGCACCCGCCCAGCGAATGGCCGATTTCGTGAACCGTCGTCTCAGTTATGACCTGCCCGAGAGCTCATACTCTCCCGGACTGATATCATCCCCACTCCATTTCTGGATGCCCAAGTTCGTATCGGAACGACTCAAGCAGGGCTTCCTCCAGTTCGGAAAGAGCTCTCACGGGTTCCTTACCAATGACGCCGTGATGATAGCCGTCGAGACCCGTACATCATCGCCCGTACGTATAGTCAGAGACAATGAGACCCTCCAACATGTAGGGTTGGAAGGTCTCTTTCCTTGCGGCGAAGGTGCCGGTTACGCCGGCGGCATAGTTTCATCGGCCATTGACGGCGAGCGTTGTGCCGACTGTGCCGCCCAATATCTGGCTTAACGTTTACTGATAACCTCCTGCCCCAATATCACACTGAAGCTGCGCAGGTTACCACGCACGTTCTGTTCTTTATCTTTATCCCAATCGCCGTCATACTGAGGATAATACATGACAAGAGCTGATTTGGTAGCCGGAGTAAGAACAAGCTGGGGATGGGTTGTGAATGTCTTATTGCCGTACTTATATGTATTGACGTTATCCCAGAAACCATAGTCAAGGTTATCACGTAAACCTATTCTACCGGTTTCACCCTTGGCAACAGAAGGCGAGTGATCACTGGAGGTTGTAGAATTATGATAACAATAACCAGCAATAGGCAGATTCAAACCAAGTACTCCGCCTTTTGTCCATACTGCACATCTGTCAGTTATATTATCAATTGCCTCTATGGCGTTGCAGATATCTGTTATCTGATAGACATACGGAACATCCCATCCTGCAGGAGTAAATCCTCCATGGTACTTGTAGTTTACGGAATATTCACGGACCGCATAGTATGTAATGCCGTTATGTTCCCACATACCCCATTTTTCGGAATCCAAATATTTAAAGCCGTCTCTAAAAGCCGTACCACTATATAGGTCGCGGGTGTATATGTTTCCAAAAATCTTGACTGTAGGAACTGCAACATCGACCTTGATTCCTCCATTGATATCCGAGTATCCCAGTTCAAAATCCTGTTGTTCAGTTCTGATGTATTCACCCAACTGGAAGTTTTCATCCTGATAAGCACTCAGATGGTTACCACGCAAATATATGGTTTGTCTGAAACCGGGTCCGGGCTCCATGTCCGATGAGCATACAGCCTTGGCAAAAGAGGTCACACCTTCAGCCGCACCTCCCGCTGTAGGTGATGAAACGCCCTTCCAACTCACCTTAGCCGGGTACATATGATCTCCACCCACATAATAACCCAAATTATAGCGAACATTATTGTTGACCACAGGATAAACCACTGTCACCCTTTGTGAAGTACTGAGTTCCGGAATGAACTCATTGCAGATACGGGCCACATGGTTACCGTTTTCAGTAAAGACATCCTTTACCAATGACTCATCCTCACCCCATTCCGTAGGTATTGTAATTATGGTAGGAGGTATTGAGACGTAACTTGACAATCCCTCATTCTTAAGATCCTCCATCATCTGGCCCTCAAAATACTCCTTGAAATCCTCATAACGTGCAGGATAGAGGTTCTTGTCAACAAATTCATAGATAGGAATCAGCATTCCTTCATTGTCAAAATCCAGAAGCACCATATTGTTCACGGCTGTAGCCAAAGCCTCCTCGCTTTCATCGGCCGGTACAAAAGTCTTACTCCACTCTGAGCATACTGACTCATCTCCCTTTTTCTGTTCAATCATATCAATGATGGCGCGTTTTGCCTCATAGCCACCTCCAAATGCCGTACCCTTGAACTCAAAAGCCGATGAATTGCTGGTCATGGTCTGCTGCATATCTGCGCTGACCGATGCCTCTGCCTCAACCCATGAGTTGCTGTAAGCTGCGCGTAACATGGCACTTGCCTCATAAGTTCCGGTTATCTCCTCAGTATTGGCTGTCATCTGATAGTGCAGCTTACCACCTAATACACCGCCCACGATCACGTGAGTTCCATACTCCTTAACCAACTCATAGAATCCCTGAGGGCCATCATCATAGTCTTCATAAATATTATTGATATCCTCATATGCATCAATAGTCATATATTTGGGTTCATCATCATCGTTCAATTCACGACGCATGCGCGCTACTGTCTTTTCAACACTGGCACGTGCCGAAACGATTGATACATCCATCCATGCATACTCATTGCTGACATTTGATTTCTGGCTGGCGCTGAAATTGGCCTCCATCTCGGCCGTAAAGCCGTTGTACTCGCCCGATACACTGATGCTGGTGTTAAGGTTTCTCTCAAGTTCAGTAAGGCAACTGCCACTCTCCTCACGCATATTCACGGTCATGGTGCTGGTATTGTAGATGAGATCCTCTTCCTCCTCCATCTGGGCAACCCTAAGCACCGGTTTAGTAATACAACGGGCCGATGCATAACCGTTGAATGCATTGTATCCGTAACCTATACCTCTGGCTTTACGTCCCGATGCACTTGATGCTGACGGATCAAGTGACAACATTGAAGCTGCCTGCTTAAGGTCATACCACTTGAGCACCGTAGAATCCGGAAGGCTGAGTATACTGATCTTGAATGAGCGCAACGTTTTTTGATCGTTGTCCAGCACGCACAGTTTTACATCGGTCTTACCCTTTCCCTTATAAGGATAAAAATAGGCAGGCTCGCCATCAGCCTTATTATAATCAACTACAGCAATCCATTCCGTATTCTCATTTACGTTAATAACTAACGGTATCTCATAACTGTAACTCTTAACTACACCCGTTTCAAGTTCAATTTCGGGCTCTATTACCACCGGGTCAGTCCCAACTTCTTCTTTATCATCGCATGACACGAATCCAAATACTCCCAATAAAGCCACAGTTGCCATAATCAGTCCGTGGCGGAAAAATTTCTGTTTAATCATAGTCCTTATGTTTTTGTTATTTATCTTCTGAACTCCACTCTACTTGCCTGCCGTCAACGAAACGAACTGTTATCTCCTCGGCTCTCCAGTAATCAAACCAGTCTTCCTCAGCGGCCATCTGTGACTGAACATAGATGTCCGTATATGAAGTGCTGGGCTTTTCACCATTACGGTTATCCTTTATGCACAGCTCCGGCGAGAATAATACATGATTCCTATCGTAAGGATTATAGCCCCATTCATCCGATTCGTATCCAAGTTGCAAAGCACCATCCTTCTTTTTGAGGCTATGCAGGAAATGATGAAAATCATATACCCAAAATGCTTCGCCAGCCTCGCCTGACAGCGCCAAATCATTCTTATCAACAAAATCAATGTCATAGAAATCCGCCACGCCATAACAATAGGCTGCCTGGAAATTGTTTTCATCATATTTTGTAGTTATCTCGTTTGACACACTGCCTTCCGGGGCTTCCTGCTCGGTATCAGTAAGGCCTATAATAAACGGCTGCATATAACGAACCTGACAGTTAGCCCTTGAACCGGAATTCTTACGTTTGGAATCGTTCTTGGGACTACCGTATGCTATCATGAACCTGCCCAGTACTGCCTTTTGTTCATCGCTGGGATTTCCCGTCAAAGAATATTGACGCGTCAACGCAAACAGGTCATATCCCATATCTGCCAATGTATTATACAGAGTCTGGGCGCCACTATATTCCGGCTTCTCATAATTGTCCTTTTGAGTCAGGGTTGTCAAAGTGAAAAAGGCGGCTTTGGCAGTCTTAAGAGTCATCAGACTCTTGGCATATATCCATGTCTGTGTGGATTGTACCTTCTTATGGTCCTTATCCTGAAAGTTTATGGTATATTTCTTTGTAGTCTGTTTTATTATACAATTACCCTGCTTAGGATTATCAGCACGTACATAAGGGTCCAGACATATCCAATAGCTCTTGTCCTTGCGTAGCGGACCGGCGGCAGGGCGTACACATATCCACGTGGTTCCGTCACTGTTACGCTTTATTATATCTCCGGCATGATAGTATGTAGGACCGGAGTAAGACTGCAGTCCGTTTATGACAGCCATCGGCTTGAAACTCAGCTTGGTTACGTTAGGAACGTTGGGCAGAGCAACATCTATAAAAGCATACAGCCTGGTATTACCCTCAACCTTATGGATTTTAAGGCTGCCCAGTCCTGCCATCTGATAAAGATAGCCGTCTTCTGTCTCGGACAAGCCTCCGTCATCTTCAGGGATAAGATCAAAGAAATACTCCAATGCATCATCCAGCCCTCGGCTCACAATTGAGCGGAATTTGGGCTCATTCTCATCCTCAACCACGCCCTCATCACACTCATATTGTCTGGACTGCCAGTCATCATCCAACTCATCTATACTGCATAGTCCACGGATGATGCTCTGGGCTGCATATTCCAGATTCGCCTCAGCATCGGGCACATCATTATCAATTACATCCTTTTGGGAATCAGCTCCTACTTTGTCATCATCACATGAATTAAGGAGCAAAGCGCCGCAACACAATACGGCCATGAAAACAAATAATGTCCTTCTCATAATACCACCAATTGGTTAGTCCTTTTCTGCAAATATAGCACAATTACACTATATTTCTTTTTTTTTGCAAAGTTTTAGAACGGTCAAACTACCTTTCTGTAAGTAAACTTTAAGATTTATAGGGTTGAATTTAAGGTGCAAATACGCAATCTTTGCATCTGAAACAATTAGTGTTTAATCCTTTATCCTTGTTGAAATGAAAAGATTTATTGTTTGCGTATTGGCATCGGCCCTCATGACCGCTTGTGCCGATAAGAAATCAAACGTCGTAATCACAGTTCAGGAGCAGACGGACAAGATCTTCCCTATCTACGATTACTTTCAGGTTGACAAGACCGTCTATGTAAACGTTGACGACGAGCACCTTCTGTCCGATATAAACAGCGTGTACATGAACGGCAATTACATTTACACGCTAGACTCCAACCACAAAATATCCAAGATTGACCTGAATACAGGCAACATCACAAATCAATACTGTCAGATAGGCCGAGGCCCCAAGGACTACCTCTTCCCCATCGGCCTTACGGGCGATGACCAATACCTATACCTTTTGGATCTGATGGGCAAAGCCGTCCATAAGTTCAGTTATGACCTGAAACATCAGGGTAAGTTCAGCCTTGAGAACATGAACGCCACATCATCTATGTTCAAAACTAAGGACGGTTTCTTATTCTTCAATTCATTTGATAGCGAGGGCATGGGCAAAATTGCCGTAACCGACAATGAGGGACAGATAAAACAATCCTTCATCCACAGTAAGGAAGAGCAACAGCCCCAGACCGATGCTCCCGTAATGAAAACCATTTTCACCGATCAGCTGTTTGTGGAGGTCCCCGGTGGAAAGGTTCTGTGTTTCAATCCCGACGGTAATGAGGCATATCTCTACGACGGCAATAACATGACCCCGCTGCTAAGGATTGTAATGGATCAGAATTATGAGAAGCTGCCCCAAACACCGGATCCGTTCGTAAAGCAGTTGTTCTCCGTAAACGGCAATATACTCGTCAGTTATTCCTACAACATGGAGTCATACTTCGGCTATTATGACAATAACTTCAAGCTGATAGCAACCGGTAACAAAACAGTTTCCGAGAATCAGGCCTCCTTCTCACCCATCTGCCAGATAGGAGACAAACTCATAACAGCCCTCCCCACCGATGATACGCCCGGAGCTGTCATCCCCGGCCGCTCCGTCCAGGCACAGATCATCATCCACAGCGCAAAAAAATGATACCATTGGGGTCAGACCCCAATGGTATCATTTTTGCTCATTTGTTAGCTTATTCCTCTGAGAAGAGTGCGGTTGAGAGATAGCGCTCACCTGTATCGGGCAGCAGGACGAACACATTCTTGCCGGCAAATTCCGGACGTGAAGCAACTACGCTTGCTGCATATGCGGCAGCACCGCTTGAGATACCAACCAGCAGGCCCTCTTCCTTAGCCAGAGCGCGTGCGGTTTCAAAAGCAGCCTCGTTCTCTACGGGCAGAATTTCATCAACAATTGAACGGTCAAAGTTGTTGGGTACGAATCCGGCGCCGATACCCTGGATCTTGTGGGGACCGCTGGGATTGCCGCTCAGCACTGCCGATGAAGCAGGCTCGACAGCGATGATCTTTGCATTCGGGAAAGCCTCCTTGATTGCCTTGGCTGAGCCGCTGACTGTACCACCTGTACCTACACCTGCGATGAAGGCATCAACCTGAATGCCTGATTCCTTGGCATCGGCCACAATCTCCTTACCGGTGGTCTTGGCGTGAATCTCAGGGTTGCTGGGGTTGTTGAACTGCTGCAGGATAACTGCACCGGGAGTAGCGTCACGCAGCTCCTCGGCCTTGGCGATTGCGCCCTTCATGCCGTTTGCGCCCGGAGTGAGAACGATCTCGGTTCCGTATGCGGCGGCCAGCTTACGGCGCTCAATGCTCATGGTCTCGGGCATGGTCAGTATAACCTTGTATCCCTTGACTGCACCTACCAGTGACAGGCCAACTCCTGTGTTGCCCGATGTGGGCTCTATGATTGTTCCTCCTTTCTTAAGGATTCCCTTCTTCTCGGCATCCTCGATCATAGCCAGAGCGATACGGTCCTTAACCGATCCGCCCGGGTTGAAGAACTCAACCTTTGCTACGATGTTTCCCCTGATACTGCGCTTTGCAGTGAATTTGTTTAATTTGACTGTCGGAGTCTTACCGATCAGTTCAGTGATTGTACTGTAGATTGCCATAGTTTTGTGTATTTTGTTTTGTTCATTTCTGTTTTCGGTGCAAAGTTATGACCGATGGAAACAACAAACAAAGAAACAACGAAATCAAGAAAAACATTCTAAAACAAATCGAATTAACAATATATCCATTCTACGAGGTCACATCATTCGCTTAATGATTCCGAACAACTTATATGGCATGTAACGGAACGGGAGGTCAATCCATGACGGAGCCTTGACAATGGAGCGCTGATGGGTGAATGCATCAAAGCTAAGCTTGCCGTGATAGTGTCCCATACCGGAATTCCCCACTCCACCGAACGGCACATTACCGTTGGCAATATGCATGATGGTATCGTTGATGCAGCCACCGCCCGATGATGTGCGGCGTATGACATCCCATCCGTCCTTCTCGGCTCCGAACCAATAGAAAGCCAGCGGCTTTTCACGCCCGTTGATAAAGGCCGTTACCTGATCGTTGAACGCGCCATCCTTTTTATAAATAGTTATCATTGGGAATATCGGTCCGAATATCTCCTCTGTCATAACGGGAGCATCGGCCGCAACATTATCAAGCAAAGTTGGCTCAATAAAACGCTCCTTTGAATCGGTACGTCCACCATATACTATATCACCATCCTTAAGATAACCCGATACACGCTCAAAAGCCTTATCGGTAACCAAGCGTACAAAGTGACCGGACTGCTTTATATCCTTGCCGTGCAGATACTCCACCTGTGCGGCAAACTCCTTGACGAAAGCCTCCTTCACATCCTCGTGAATGAGAATGTAATCAGGAGCGATGCATGTCTGGCCTGCATTAAGTGTCTTGCCCCATGCAATTCGGCGAGCAGCAATCTTAAGGTTTGCATTCTTATCAATTATGCAGGGACTCTTGCCGCCCAGTTCCAGAACCACAGGAGTGAGATGCTCGGCAGCGGCAGCCATAACCTTACGGCCCAAGGCCGGACTTCCGGTAAAGAATATCATATCAAACCGGCTACCAAAGAGCACCTTATTGACCTCACGGTTTCCTTGTACGACAGCAATGTAATTCTCGCTGAAAACGGACTTTATCATCTCCTCAATCGCGGCCGATACATTCGGAACATATGGAGAAGGTTTGAGTATTGCCGTGCATCCGGCCGATATAGCACCAACCAGAGGATTGAGCAGCAACTGCACCGGATAGTTCCAGGGCGATACTATCAGAGCCTGTCCGAGCGGCTCGCTTACGATATATGAACTTGAAGGGAAGAGCGTGAGCGGAGTGTGTTTGCGTTTGCGGCGCGCCCATCGGGCCACACCTTTAAGGTGCTCCTTTATCTCACCTTTGACCAGGCCTATCTCTGTAAGATATGCCTCCTGAAAGGACTTGTGCAAATCAGTCCAAAGGGCATCGGCCAAGCGGGACTGATACTGTTCAAGTGCAGCACCAAGTTTACGCAGCTGCTCCTTGCGGAACTTTACGCTCAGTGTTGCGCCTGTACCGAAATACTCACGCTGCGATTTCAGGATTTCCTGAATCCTTGCTTCCGGGGTGTTTTCTATTGTCATTCTTGCGACCTGTAAAATGATCCATCGTGTGATAGATTCCAAAGATAGTTCCAAACACGAAATCAAACAACCATGACGGCAGAATTGCCTCCTGGAAGCGGATGAAATGGAATCCAAACGGTATACCACGGAAGTTTTTGTTCCTCTCTATGGAGCATACGATCTTGCGGGCGGTATGTTCAGGATCAAGAATGGGGAATATGGGCGATGCCACGCCGTCAAACATTCCGGTGTTGATGAAATAAGGGGCAACTGTGGTGAAACGCACCTTTGATTTCATGTTGTGCAACTCAATGCGGACCGAATCGGACCAACCTATCACGCTCCACTTGCTGGCGGCATAAACACTCATCTTGGGCATTGAAAGCATTCCTGCAGCCGATGCGATATTGCATATATGGCCCTTGTCACGCTTAATCATATCGGGCAGCATCACGTGAGCCACGTTCATGGGAGCCACGGCGTTGATCATCATGGTGCGCTCAATATCGGGAGTGGTCAGTTTGTCGAATGTGGCATTGCTTGTCACGATTCCGGCGCACTGGATAAGTATATCAACAGCACCGCACTCCTTTACGGTAGTGGCGTAAGCCTCCTCAATCACAGCTTTGTCCGATACATCCACGCGGTAGCCGCTAACCTTTCCCAACACTGAAAGCTCATTCTTTACGAGCTCGATATTCTTCTCGTTTATATCCCAGATTATAAGTCTTGCCGCACCCTTCTCAAGAGCCATCCGGCCCATAATCCTGCCTATGCCCGATGCTCCACCGGTGATAAGCACGTTTGCATTCTTGAATTTCATTTGATCATTTCAATAAAACGACACAAAAGTAATTCCACGCGTGCGTCAAAAAGACAGGTGAAAATGGTTTGTGGTAAAATGATTCGTAAATGTGGCGAATTATATGTACATTTACCGCACTATGAGAGGACTATCCAAAATAATACTGCCGTTTCTATTCCTGCTGTCAACTGCAACAACAACGGCCCAGAACAATGCGTATGGAATTGATGACGAATGCTATGCCCTTTTCCTGCGTGCCGAATCACTGTCCGGAGCCGTTTCGGATGAGCAGTTCAACCAAGTCAACGATTCACTCCTGCACACTGCTCTTGCCAAGTCCGACAAGAAGGCACAAGTGCTCTATTATGTGGAACGTTTCAAACATATTATACGCTCAAAAGGAGATGAGAACCTTATTCTGAAATCATTTGAGGAACTCAAAACCATATCGCTCTCATATGGTTACAAGCAGTATTTCTATTATGCCTACGAGCTTTTACAGAATTACTACTACAATAGCGGCAGAGCCAACACTGCCATAGAACTGCTACAGGAGATGCAGGCAGTAGCTTTGGAACAGTCCGATGCATACGGACTGTGGTACAGCTCACGTTACATGGTGGCCCTATACCTGGCTATGAATGACTATGTATCGGCCAAGAAATACATACTCCAGGCCATAAAGGTTTATGATGAGACCGATGACCCCACGGTGAAACGCCAGTCAATAAGCCGCACTTATTGCGACCTGGCCGACACCTACCCCGTTACGAGTGATTCCATGAGAATCTGCATAGACAAGGCATACGAACTGGCTATGCAGCATTATGACACCCTGCGCTGCAACTATTATCTGGCTGTGATTGCCGCAATGGACAAAGACAAGGAAAAATACAGGAAATATAGAGACTATTGTTTGAATGATGATCAGCTGCGTGTAATTACGCCTACTGCTAAAACCATGTTTCATCTGATAGATGATGTCATTGAAGGTACCATAAGCGACAAGGAGCTTGAAGAGATAGAAGGACTGTCGACAATGCGCGAAATGAAGTTTGTGGTCAATATCACCGAACTTTACGGCTATGAGACGACCGCATTCCACTTGGAAAAGCATCTGATGGAACTGATGGAAAAACATTTCTCTCAGTCCAATCAGCTCAATATGGCCGAGTTTGACGCCAAGATGAACAACAATCTGCTGACGGCAGACCTTGCGCAGAAATCGCAGCAGCTTGCACGCACGACCCTGACTCTGACCATAGTGATTACCATTGTCCTGTTGGGTCTTCTGGCTTTCGCCTACAGCCAGGTTATTGGATTGAGACGCCGTAGGATAAAGGATGAGCGTATGATCAACCAGCTCACCGAAGCTAACCGTAGAGCCGAAATCGCGAATGCCGCCAAGACCCGTTTTGTGCAGAATATGAGTCACGAGGTACGCACTCCTCTCAATGCCATAGTCGGTTTCTCACAACTGCTTTCTCTACCCGATGACGCACTTTCCCCGGAAGAGAAACAGGAGTTCTCAAACCACATAATGAACAACACCAAGATTCTTATGATGCTGCTTGAGGACATACTCAACACCACCGACATGGAAAATGGCCGCTACAGAATAACATACGATGAGGGTGAGTTGCACTATATGTGCCGGGCAGCTATAACAAGTTCCGAGCATCGTCTTCAGCCTGGAGTCAAGATGCTCTATGAACCGGAATCAGATGAACCATACACTTTCCGCACAGACCCGCAGCGTGTACAGCAGATTCTCATCAACCTGCTCACCAACGCCTGCAAACACACATCTCAGGGACAAATAGTATTGGCCAGTTCTATTACAGCACATCCGGGATTCGTAACATTCACCGTAACCGATACAGGTTCAGGTATTCCGGCCGATCAGGCCGAAGCCATATTCGAGCGTTTCACCAAACTGAACGGATTTGTACAGGGTACAGGACTAGGCTTGAGCATATGCCGCGAAATAGCTACACTCATGGGAGCCAACGTCTATCTTGACACTACATACACAGCCGGCGGTGCAAGATTCGTATTCGAAGTACCGGTAACTCCTCCCGCTCAATGAGTGCCCACTGCCTCTGTAGGCGGTAACTGATGGTTGCGGGCATCGGTCGCTATGGCAACTGATTGCGCAAGTTCACGGAAAGCCAGACCTGTCATAGTGTCAGGATTGAGTGCTACCGGTTCACCGTTGTCACCACCCTCGCAGATACTCTGCACAATGGGAATCTGTCCCAGCAACGGAACTTTCAGCTCCTGGGCCAAGCGCTTGCAACCCTCCTTGCCAAACAAATAGTATTTATTCTCGGGCAGTTCGGCAGGTGTAAACCAAGCCATATTCTCGACCAAGCCAAGGACAGGCACGTTCACTTTCTCATTACGGAACATATCGATGCCCTTGCGTGCATCGGCCAAGGCAACCTCCTGCGGTGTGCTTACTATAACAGCGCCGGTTATTCCCAATGTCTGTACCAGAGTAAGATGAATATCGCTTGTGCCGGGGGGCATATCAATAATGAAGTAGTCCAGCTCACCCCAATCGGCATCGGCTATGAGCTGCTTGAGAGCATTGCTGGCCATAGCGCCACGCCACAACACAGCCTGCTCCGGATCTACAAAATAACCTATTGACAGCAATTTTATTCCGTACTGCTCAACCGGAACAATCAAGTCACGTCCATCCTTGTTCTCGGCATAAGGGCGTGCATCCTCGGTATGGAACATCTTAGGCATTGAGGGGCCGAAAATATCGGCATCCAGAAGACCCACCTTGTATCCGATACCAGCCAGAGCGACAGCCAGGTTGGCGGCTACGGTCGATTTACCTACTCCACCCTTGCCCGATGCCACCGCAATGATGTTCTTTACATCGGGAAGCAACTCCGGACCCTCGGGACGCGGAGCCTGACGGGTCTTTACCTTAACCTCGACCTGAACATCCTGTCCGGCTTTGAGCTTGACAGCTGTCTCAGCCGACTTTACAATTGACTTGATGAACGGATCGGTGGGTTTCTCAAAAATGAGTGAGAACGATACACTGTTACCGTCAATGCGAATATCGTCCTCAAGCATCTCCATTGAGATGACGTCCTTGCCTGTGCCCGGATAGCGGACAGTCTGCAAAGCCTCCTTTATCAGATTAGGATATAGTGCCATAGTAATTGCAAAATTAGTAAAAATAGTACAAAAGGGGCCTGGCCCCAATTGTACTATTTTCCAACTTGGAGTGTACTGCGCTTAGTGCGGCCGTAGCTGCGGTAATCATCCATTTCAATCTCGATATCGGGTTCCGATAACTCTCCGTCCTGCGGCAGATTGAAGACTATATACTTTATTGTCTTGCCACGCTCCAGCCACTGCTCCTCATAATGGGTCTTGATGGAGAGAATGTGGTCCGCATCTCCACTGCCATACAGGTCATTGGTACGGAACTCCACCGGCAGACGGTTGTGGTCAACCATTGCACAGGTGTAGGTGTACATGAAGTTACTGTCGGTCTTAAGATGAATCTTTCCGCCAGGTTTCAGAATGCGGCGGTATCGCTCCATAAAATAAGTCGATGTAAGGCGCTTAGTGGCCTTTTTCATCTGCGGATCAGGGAACGTGAGCCAAATTTCGCTCACCTCGCCCGGTGCAAAGAAACGGTCAATAAGCTCTATTACAGTGCGCAGAAAAGCCACGTTTTTCATGCCACGCTCAATCGACATCTTTGCACCCGTCCACATGCGGGCACCCTTTATGTCAACGCCTATGAAGTTGCTATCCGGATACAAACCAGCCAATCCAACGGTATATTCGCCATGACCGCAACCCAGTTCAAGCACGATGGGCCCGTCATTATGAAAGAAGGAGCTGTTCCAACAGCCCCTCATTTCAAACGGGACATCCTCGCGGAACGAGCCCTGGGGCTCGAACACGTGCGGATAGGTCCGCATATCGGCAAACTTGGCCAGTTTACCCTTACCCATATCAGAGATCCAGAACGGTTACCCAGCCGTGAGTATCGGGAGCGTCACCATACTGGATGGCACGCAGCTGATGGTAAAGACCTGTCAGGACAGGACCCGGCTTGCCGTCACCGATAACGTATGACTTGCCAAGCTCTATGTCATCAATACGTGAGATAGGTGATATAACAGCTGCTGTGCCGCAGGCACCGGCCTCACTCATCTCGTTAAGTTCCTCCAGGGGAACCGGACGGCACTCAACAGTCATGCCGTTATCCTTGGCAAGTTGCTGCAGGCTCTTGTTGGTGATTGAGGGCAGTATTGACTCCGACTTGGGAGTGATATAGCTGTTACCCTTGATGCCGATGAAATTGGCGGCACCGCACTCATCGATATATTTCTTCTCCTTGGCGTCAAGATAGAACTCGCTTCCGTAACCCTTCTCATGGGCGATGTTGTGGGCAAACAGACTGGCAGCGTAGTTACCGCCCACCTTGTACTTACCCATGCCCAGAGGAGCCGAACGGTCATAAGAACGTACCAGAGCGTATGCATTAGCTGCAAAACCACCCTTGAAATACGGACCTACAGGCATTACGAAAATAAGGAACATATACTCCTTGGCCGGTTTAACACCAATCTCAGCACCGGTACCTACCAGCAGCGGACGGATATACAGTGAAGCTCCGCTCTCATAAGGCGGAATGAACTCCTTGTTAAGCTCGATAACGCGCTTTACCATCTTGCAGAATGTCTCGGTGGGAAGCTCAGGCATCATGGTTGCGCGGCAGGTGCTCTGCATACGCTCGGCATTGGCCTCCATACGGAACACACGTACCTTACCGTCCTTACCGCGGAAGGCCTTAAGGCCCTCGAATGCCTCCTGACCGTAATGCAGGCAGGTGGCGGCAATGTGCATGGGTACATACTCGGAGTCAGATTCCTCTATCTCACCCCATTTTCCGTCTTTATACCAGATGCGGAGATTCCAGTTGGTCTTCATGTAACCAAACGAAAGATTGGACCAGTCAAGTTCTTTCATAGCAGTCTATTGTTTAATCAGTCGCGAAATTACAAAAAATGACATCACTTTATTACCTCATCAGGTGTAATTAAACTAAATTTGTAACGAATATGGAAGTTAACGGGACAAAAAATGTGCAGGAACCTGCACCCGAGACTGTTAAAAGCTATAGCAACAGCCGAATTGAGGGAAAGATAAGGACTATCAGATTCATTCTCCTCTCCATAATCCTATTTTTCATTACTGACGCGATAGGCCGATGGTTTCTGCCGGCTCAGGACTCCGTTCCTGCTCTTTACGCCATACTCATTTGGGTGTTATGTTTCGCAACCGGAGCCTCACAGTTCTATCTTTGGCGCAAAATCAATCTCAAATGGCTCAAGTGGGCAGTTGCAATCATCTATACAATCATATTAGCAGTTCTGTTGGGTTGGGGAGGTTTTTACCGCTACGGAGGTTCAGTTTTAATAGGCTATAAGTTTTCTGTAACCATTATGCCCCTGTGGGGATTCCTGATAGAAGCCACTTTCACATCATTCCTGCGCTGGTACGGAGGCCTTATAAAACGCATATTCCACCTGGATTCCATAAACAGCATCGTGTTCCTTCTGTTTATGCTCGTTCCTGTAGCCCTGCTAATCATGCTGTTAATAGGCGGCTACAAACTGTCAGGCACTCTTTCTGACAAGGGGGCCGATATCCAGCAATACATTGATGAAGGTGAAGTGAACCACAATACTGACCGACGCGAACCGGTACGCCAATATGACCGTCTGTTCAATGACCTGAACGACATACAGCTTGAGGCTGCCCGAAAGAACGGACTGCCAGAACCGATAACAACTGATCAGGCCCAGAACAACAGACGCTTGGTCCAGATAGCCTCAAGCCAGTATTATGACGTTCAGAAACTCACCCACTCCATTCCATACCTTGTGCCAAAAGCCGCCAAGCTATTGGAGGATATGGGCAAGGCATTTCAGGATTCGCTTTTCAACCGCGGTTACAACCGTAACCATAAATTTACGGTAACCAGTGTGCTGCGTACCGAAGAGACGGTTCGTCAATTACGTAAGACCAATGTAAATTCAACAGAGAACTCCTGCCATTGCTACGGTACAACGTTTGACATATCCTACTTCACATACTCCACTCCTCAGGTGGGCAAGGCCGCATCGGTCGATAAGATGCGGCAGATACTCTATCAAGTGGCATACGATATGAAGAAGCAGGGCCGCTGTTACGTAAAATACGAGAAAAAGCAGACCTGCCTACACATTACCGTAAGATAATCTTAGAAATCAACCACATCCGACAACATCCACTCACTGTCAAGATTGAAACTGATTGTTCCTTCAATCACCTGTTTACCGAACATCTCGCCCGTGTAGCGGGTCTTGTAGTTCCTTGCAATAGGAACATTATTGAATTTCATCTCCTTTAGCACAGTCCCTTCGCTATTCAGGGCCGACACCGTCATCTCCAGAAAATCACTGTTGTTACGGATAAATGTATATACCTCAAACGTCCTGACACCCGGAGCGACATCAATTATTTCAGTCTGTTTACTGGCCACACAACCATAACCGGACGTTGCATCCAAGGTACTGCTTCCTCCCTGATAGTAGAATTTAAGCTGGGCGACATTATCCGGAATCATCACATCAGTAAGATTGAGCTGGAACATAGCCACAGCACGTGTAAGGTCCAAACTGAACGCGTTGCTACTCCCATCGACCGTTATTTCGGACCAGTACAGGAATGTGTCCGTCATCTTTGTGGTAGTCTTGTTCTTGTTGAATTCAATCTTCTCGGGATTGGTCGTAGTTGGTGACATATCGCCGTTATGCGCTATCGCAAGGACCTTATAGGTTCCCTCTTCAAGATTGAATGTCACACTCCCGAACGACTGGTCTGCAACACTCTGGTTTACGCTTTGGACACGGGTATAAGACTCACCGTCCAACGTGTAGATTGCAAAACTGATTGCCTTGCAGACATCACCGCTTACCGCTCGGGTTTGAACGGCATTATCAAACGGCACCTGTTCCAACGTGCCCACGCTGAATGTGACCGGGATTCCATCAGTAGAAGGGATCACATGAATACGTTCCGAGCAGGATAATAAGAACGCGTCCAAAGCTAAACTTACCAGTAAACCCAGTGAATAAACTCGTGTCTTCTTCAGGGCAGAAGACTGCCTCATGGTCTTTTTTTTCATGTTTTGAAAAGATTTAAGTTGGTAATTAGAATGCAAACAAATCATTTGTAAGCGGTGCAATATTAGCGCATTATTCCCAAACCGGCAACGACAAACAAAAAAAAGAGGCCCGAAGGCCTCTCTTTTTTAATGACATCAGTCAGATCAATACTGACGGAAGTTCCACTTGCAGTTCACATCGTTGAAATCGAACTTGCCGAGTGAAGCGTTAGAGTCACCAACTGAGATAAGGCAAACCTCCTCATCTGTGCCGGGAACAGCCTTCGGGCAAACGCGATATGTACCGTCGATGAGCTGGTCGATCTTCCAGAGCTGCTCAGGAGCACCTGTGAACTCAGGAACTGTGGTGAGCTCCTTACCGGCTGTAGCAGCCAGAGCACGGTTGGTACCGGCAATGACGATCTTATAGTACGGAGTACCAAGAGCACCCTCGTCAAGAGCTACAACCTCCCACTTCTGGTTGGGACGGAACTGATAGTCGATAACGCGAACATCGATGTTACCCTTGGGCCAGTTGCCGATAACGTCCTCAAGCTTCTGGAAAGGAACGACAGTGTTGGGCTGGTTGCCGCCACCACCGAACATTCCACGACCGCCACCCAGACGAACGTACTCAGTTGCAATCTCAAGAGCATAACCACGACGCTCTGACTCAATCTCATAAACACCGTTCTTTACGTTGTAACCAGCCTCGGGCCAGCCATTACGCCATACGATAGGCAGGATAGCCAGGGTGCTGCGGCCACTCATTGAGTAGTCAGCCTCCCAGTGGAATGACATCTTCTGAACACCGTCAGCAACGATGTAACGGCCAAAGTGACCGGCACCGGTATAACCGTCGCGGCAGCCAAGAACCATCTTACCACCACCCTCAATCATATCACGGCCTACATTGTCGATGAACGGACCTGTGGGGCTCTTTGAACGACCGCATACGATGTTGTAAGTCGAGTTTACACCGTCGCAGCATGTTCCGTGAGTACCCAGCAGATAGTACCAACCATCCTGATAAATCATTGTTGTAGCTTCGCAGTCAACAGCAACGTTCACATCCTGTGCACCGGCTGCGCGATCACCTGTAGCAGGATCAAGCTCAACCACGCGGATGAAACCGAAGTATGTTCCGTAGGTTACGAAAAGACGGCCATCAGGGGTCAGGATAAGACCGGCATCAATAGCATCGCAGTCCTCATCAACGAGTGACTCGGCAACCTGAATCTGCTCTGTCCACTCATAGTCAGGTGACTGAGGATCCAGAGTCTTGTTCCACATGGTACGGATAGTACCTGCGTGACCACCTCCCAGGCCACCGCCTGTTGAGCTGTGAGCGCAAAGATAACGGTCACCGATCTTGATCATATCAGGAGCAGCACCTACAGAGATACGGGCACCGCCTTCGCCTGACCAAACCCAACCGTCACTTGATACCAGCGGAGAACCGCCTGTACCCCAAGTATAGTATTTACCGTCACACTCCATGATAGTGGCAGGATCGTGAATAAACGGAGCACCGATCTGAGCCATTACAGTTTCAGACATTGATACTGAAACAAGGGCTACCAAGCCCATCTGAAATATCTTTTTCATATTCTGATCCTATTAATTAGTTGTTAGTAATGGTGATGTTCTTAACGATAGAACCATCCTCATTGTAGAAACGCATGCACATATCACTCATACCCGGACCGTTGATGACAGCGGCACGTACCAGGTTCTTACCCTTCTTGAGGGTTATACGCTTTGACATACCGTCATCGGCAACCATACGGCGGTCAGCCTGAAGTGTCAGGACCTTCTCACCGTTAACCCACCAGATTGAAGATGCGTTTGAACCGGCAGCCAGACGTACAACCATATCCTCCTCGCAGTTGATAACTGTGAAAGCATTGAAGATAAGGCCGTAACGCTTCTGACCGTTTGATGAACCCAGAGCAAAACGGATAAGCTTGATGTTGAACAGCTTGCTGTCAACTGAATGCCATGTAAGGGTATCCTTGACCATCTGAGGAGCAGCTGCTGCGGGAGCACCGCCACCCATCATACCGCCACCAAAGCCGCCGAAGCCGCCCATACCCTGAGGAGCACCACCCTGAGGAGCGCCCTGCGGACGAGCCTGACCTGCACCGGGAGCACCAGCACCGGGAGCGCCCTGCGGACGAGCCTGACCTGCACCGGCACCCTGAGGAGCGCCACCGCCAAATCCGCCGAATCCACCACGGCCACCTGCACGGGGAGCCTCTGATTCTACGATAACCTCATCACCAGTCTTGGGAAGAGAATTGATATCAGCTGTAAACTGACCCTTGAAATACTCCTTGGTCAGCTCTGTAAGAATGTAGCTGTCTGTAAATACAGTATTGCCGCTGTTAGGCTTGTTGATAGGCTCCAGGATTGTCCAACGACGGATAAATCCCTTCTCATCGGGCTTGGCCGGTGCGGCGTCGGCCTTGATCTCAGTAAAATACTGGTCGTACTCAACATTTCTGTTGGCTATGCGCTGCGGGTCAATCTTGCCGTTTGAACCACCGCAACCTACCAGAACGACAGCCATTGCAGCTGCCAGAATCATTTTGAAGTTTTTGTTCATAATGAACTTTGGATAAATTAGGTTTATAAATAGTTTTAGTAATGAATATCTCACGCACTTAATGGCTTGCTAAATTACAACAATAAAGTGAAAATAGTACACAAATCTTAAACAAAATGACACAAAAATAAAAAAACAACCGGCCCTCAAGAGAGCCGGTTGAATAAATATTCATTATTATGGAACAGATCACTTACCTGTGCCCCAGAAGAACTGAGCCATCTGGTAGAGTGAACGTCTCCAGGTCAGGAACTCGTGAGCTGTACCCTCTGATACATAACCCATTGCATCGAAACCAGCCTCCTTCATTGTCTTAGCTGCATTCATGATTGCATCGGGGCTCTCCTTGCTACCGCAACTCATGAAGATCTTCTTAACCTGATTCTTGTCAGCAATCTCTGAGGGGTTGTACTGACCGCCTGAAAGCAGACCGTAGTAACCGAACATCTCGGGACGTGCAAGAGTGATTGAGTGAGTCTCCATACCACCCATTGACAGACCGGCCATAGCACGGTTATCCTTGTTGGCGATAGTGCGGAAGTGAGCGTCTACATAAGGAATAAGTTCATCGCAGAGGAATGTCTGGAATCCGGCGTTGCTGCCAAAGCCACCGCCAAAGCCGCCACCTGCGGGACGCTGGCCCTGAGGACGCTGCTGGCCCTGGGGAGCCTGAGCCTCAGCTGAAGGACCACCTGCGGGACGTGCACCGGCTGCGGGAGCTGCGCCACCTGCGGGACGACGCATGCCGCCACCCATGCCACCGGGACGGAAGCCCTCGTTGGTCATACCATAGGTGCAGACAATGATGAAGGGCTTGATCTTACCCTCGGCAATCAGGTTATCCATGATGAGGTTTGCATGACCCTGGGTCATCCAAGCGGTCTCATCCTCACCCCAACCGTGCTGCAGATACAGAACGGGATACTTTACGTCAGCCTTATCGGCATAGTATGTAGGAGGAGTGTAAACGAATGCGCGACGCAGGCTGTTGGTGCTCTCTGACCAAACCAGAATCTGCTGTACAAAGCCGTGCGGGATATTGCGCTCCTCGTAGAAGGCCTGATCCTTAGCGGGAATCTCAATACCACTCTCCCAACGGGTTGAGCCGTAGTAGTTATTTGTACCGGGGTCATTGAATGTACCGCCGTCAATTGTCAGATGATAGTAGTGGAAACCCTCATCCAGAGGAGCTGATGTAGTACCGGTCCAAACACCGTTCTCATCCTTGGTAAGATCTGTGCCACCGTTTGTGCCACCCAGACCCAGACCTACTGATACGGCCTGCGCATTGGGAGCAACAATGCGGAAACGTGCATAACCCTGTGAGTTAACCATAGGATACTCCTGCTGGGGCTGATTCTTTGTTGAGGGCTTGAAGTCCTCCTTGATCTCCTGTGCTACACAGAAGCCGGCTGTCAAAAGGGCAGCGCTAAAAACAACTGCAAATTTTCTCATTTTCTAATCGGTTTATAGGTTAATGAATTATTTGAAGCAAATCTGTACGAACTGATACAGGCTACGACGCCATGTGTGCCACTCATGAGCGGTACCCTCTGAAATGTAACCGGTAGCGTTGATACCTATCTTCTTGAGGTTCTCGGCAGCCTCCATTACGCCCATATTCTCCTTACCGCCGCAGCTCATGAACAGAGCTTTGTTGGTCTTCTTGAAATCATCGTTGTTCTCAAGCTCTGATACGCTGAATGTGCCACCGCTGAACATACCTACATATGCAAATGTGGTGGGATTAGCCAGAGTTACTGAGTGAGTGGTCATGCCACCCATTGACAGGCCGGCCATAGCGCGGTGCTGAGGATCGGCAATTACACGGTAGTTCTTCTCAACCATGGGAATGATGTCCTTGATGAGCACATCCTGGAAAGCGCCACCCATCATGAAGCCGCCTCCACCGAAGCCGCCCATACGACGCTGGCCTCCCTGAGGAGCCTGGCCCTGAGGAGCCTGTGCCTGTGCATCAACCGACGGACCGCCAAAGCCACCGAAACCACCCATACCACCAGCCTGCTGGCCAGCTGCACGTGCATCCAGGCAGTCAATAACAATGATGAACGGAACAGCCTTCTTCTCGGCAATCAGGTTATCCATGATCTGGCCGGTGTGACCCTGCTCAGCCCAACCGTGCTCGTTCTCACCCATTCCGTGCATCAGGTACAGAACCGGGAACTTCTTGGTTGTGTTGGTGTAGTACTCATTGGGGAAATAGATGTAGCAGTGACGCATGCTCTCGGTTACTGTTGACCAGTAGAATACCTCGTTAACTGATCCCTGAGGAACATTCTTTACCTGCCAGAAATCCTGATCGTCGGACGGAACCTCGATTCCGCTGCCCCAACGGCTTGCGCCATAGTAGTAAAGACTTCCCGGATCGGGTACGCTTGCACCGTCAATATTGAGCTGATAGTAGTGGAAACCGGGATCCTGAGGAGCAGAAGTACCGGTCCATACGCCATTCTCATTCTTGCTCATTGAATATATCTTACCGTCGATATCAAGGCCTACGGATGTTGCGTTGGGAGCCGAAATCTGGGCACGTACCATACGCTGTGAGTTTACCATAGGATACTGATGACCGCTCTGATTGTTCGATGCGGGTTTGAAATCCTCTGTTACATTTTCTGTTACTGAAGGTACGGTAGGATTACCGCCGCGACCACCGAACTGGGCGTACGCTGATACTGTAGCGAGCGCCAAAAGAGAAAGGATAATTTTCTTCATACTTTGAGATTATTTAATGGTTTGTAGTTTTTGCACACGTTCTGCAAACATACGAATAATATTTCCAAATACGGAACAAATGAGGAAAAAAAGCGGGCCGGAAAGAATCCTGTCCGCTTTATTTGTTCGAAGCCTTCTTCTTTGACTTTTTGGCCGCATCCTTCTCCTCCTTAGTCGGAATGAAATCGCGAACCTTATAATATGCATCCTTTGGATTAGCCTCCTTGTCGAACAGCAGAGGATAATTTGATGTACCGAGCCACGTATCGCGATCGGATATGTTCCAAAATGTAACTACGTCAATAGCATCGGCATGACGGCGCAGCACCTCGAACAGACCGGTGTATTTGTCATTGAACATCCGCTCTCTCTCGGGGGTAAGCTCTTCACCCTGACGGTTCATATTCAAGGAACCGCCTATTTCTTTATTCAAACGGATATCAAGTTCTGTAATCTGAATATGGTCAACAATCTCTGAATACTTGACAATTGCCTCCTCGATATCCTCAAGTGAAGGTTCGTAGATACTGAAATGTCCCTGCATACCTATTCCGTCAATAGGTACGCCCGCCTCCTTCATCTCCTTTACCATTTTGTATATCTTGTCCCGCTTGGCAGGAACCGCGGCATTATAGTCATTGTAAAAAAGAAGGGCATTGGGGTCAGCCTCATGAGCAAACTCAAAAGCCTTGCGGATGAATTCGTCACCATCCGATATCTGTACCCATGGAGAAGGGCGCAGCATCTCGTTGTCACGGTCCGATACAGCCTCGTTTACCACATCCCAGCAATAGACTATGTCGCTGTAACGCTGCACTATGGTAGTTATGTGCGTTTTCATGCGTTCATACAGTTTCTCCTTGCTGGCCTGTACGTTCTTTCCGTCAGCATCCTTATCCTGAAACATCCAGCGGCCCACCTGACTGTGCCAAACAAGACAGTGTCCGCGCAGTTTGATTCCGTGCTCACGACAGAAATCGGCGATAGCGTCGGCATTCTTAAAGTTCCACTGATCTTCGTTTGGTTGAACCGACTCAGGTTTGAAATCATTTTCGGCCGTTATACTGTTAAAGTTTGACAGTATGATATCCATGTCCTTGGGATTCCTCTTTGTATTGAGGTTACCCATGTTGACAGAGACACCGACCGAGAAATAATCCCTATAAGTGTCCTTAAGCCCCTGAGCCTGTGCGAATACATCCGCGACAAGAGCCATTATACATAACGCAGCTCCGGAAAGTCTCATATAATAGTCGAAATTAGGTTAAACAGGTTACGCTTATCGCATCTCCGCCGCAATCTTGCGTGCTTTGTCCATATGCTTCTCCAGATTCTTTATACGTGTTGCATCACTGGGATGAGTACTCATGAACTCCGGTACATACTGACTGTTATTCTCCGACATTCGTTTCCACAATAACGGAGCCTGCTCAATATCATAACCGGCAATTGCCATTATGTACAATCCTATTTCATCGGCCTCCGATTCATGCTTGCGGGAATATGGCAACAAATAGCCGTACTCGCTTCCGACCGCAAAGGCTGCCTCAAACAGCACGCGTCCGTTCTCGGATGTCTTCTGCTCAACCATCTGACCGGTTACGCCACCCACTACACTTGCAAGAGCCTGCTGTGACATACGTTCATTACCGTGACGTGCTATTGCATGTGCTATCTCGTGTCCCATAACCACAGCAACCAGATCCGGAGTATCAAGTAGCGGCATGATTCCCTCATAGAACACCACCTGGCCGCCAGGCATGCAGAATGCATTTACCTGATCGTCCTGTACCAGCTTGAAACTCCAATTGATGCCTTCAAGTACTGATTGCTCACCTTTACTGGTAAGATATTTGGTAAGAGCACCTGAGATTCTTTCCCCCACCTCCTGTATTACTGCGGCCTGAGCCTTGTTGTCCGATACCTTTGCGGTTGCCATCATTTCATTGTAAGACTCATTGGAGAGTGATGTTATTTCACTATCCGAATAAAGTAGCATACGGTTGCGCCCTGTGAAAGCCACCGAGCTGCATGATGCCAGCACTGCAATCAGCGACAGGTAACCGAACCAATTTACTATCCTTCTCATAAACAATATGTTGTTTTATTCAATCCTCAGTTTCAAGAATCTTTTTAATCTCCTCATCGGTCTTATACAGTTTGTCCTTGCAGAACTTTATAAGTTCACGTGCCTCCTTGAGACTGTCACCGACCTGATCGATATCCATCTTGTTCTCCTCAATCCTGGAAACTATCTCCTCCAGGCGTTTCATCGCTTCTTCGTATTTCATTTGTTATTGGTATTTAGGTTTGTAATCATACTATCTCACTCTCAACACCGCCATCTGCAAATACTGTGGTAAGACGGTCCCCCTTTTTAAGGTCCGATACGCTCCTGACCACGCGCCCATTCAGGCGTGTCAGCGAATATCCGCGTTTAAGAATGGCCACGGGATCCGCCGCAGTAATGCTTTTATCCATCATTTCCAGTTTGTGGTTCTGTATGGTAAGCAGATTGCGTACAGCATTCACAGATCTAATCCAAACAGTCTCCAAAAGCTGCTCCTGGCGGGTTTTCAGGATAGCGAATAGCGATGGCAGCTTTTGAGATAACCTCTCTATTCGGATATGCTCGACATTCATTTTGCCACTAATGGCATCGCTCATCCTGCGGGTCAGGTTTTCCAGTTCCGATGCGCTCTCAAAGACACGGTTTATGATGAATTCTGCAGCAGCAGTTGGTGTCTTTACCTTGGTATTAGCCACCACATCAGCCACCGTATCATCACGTTCATGACCTATACCTGTGATTACAGGTAACGGGAAATTGGCAATATTGTATGCCAGATTGTAAGAGTCAAAACAACTCAGTTCACTAACTGCGCCGCCTCCCCTTATTATCACAACCACGTCAAAGTCATCTCTGCGATTCGCTACGGTATTGAGAGCCGATATCACACTATGTTCCACTTCATCACCCTGCATTAACGCAGGAAACAGCTTCACATAAAAACGGAAACAGTAGACATTGCCTTCCAACTGGTTTCTGAAATCACCCCATCCTGCAGCTGAGGCAGATGATATCACCGCAATACGCTGAGGCAGCATCGGTATTTCCAATTCATGGTTGAGACCTATCACCCCCTCCTTTTCCAACTGCTCCAGAATCTCCTTGCGGCGACGGGCCATATCACCCATCGTGTAAGTAGGATCTATATCCTGCACAACCAGTGAATAGCCATATACCTCATGGAATGTAACAGTAACCTGGATCAACACCTTCATCCCCACCTTAAGTGTCTCGCCTGTCTCTGCCTCAAAAAAAGGTTTGAGCCTGAGCCATGTCCCGCGCCATATATTGGCTTTGGCTTTGGCCAGGAAATTACGTCCGGTGGGATCCTTCTGAACCAGTTCAATATAACAATGACCCTGACTTGAGGGGCTTATGCTGCTTATTTCGGCCTGTACCCAATAGGCATCGGGCATCTCAAACTGAAGAGTGCTCTTGACACGGCCGTTAAGTTCAAGTAATGTGATTGCTTCCATAGTATTATCATAGAAAATCGTTTTCACGTTTAATTTCAAGTACCTCCAGATTCTTGAATGTCTTACCTTCAATATCAAGACGGACCAGAGTACGAACTTTCTGCCATCCCTGCAAACCGGCTGCCCCGGGGTTGATGAAAAGCATATTGAACTTCTTATCGTGCATTACCTTGAGTATATGCGAATGCCCGCACACCAGCAAATCCGGAGTCTCTATTAGCAACTGTTCCCGTATGGAATGGTCATAATGGTCAGGCGAACCTCCAATGTGCTTTATCATGATGTTGGCATCCTCAACCTTGAAACGGTATATCTCCGTTGTAAAACGGCGAACATCCTGCCCGTCGCAGTTTCCATAGACGGCACGTACAGTGGCAATTTTAGAGAGACGCTCCAAAATCTCATACGACCCCACATCTCCGGCATGCCATATCTCGTCACATCCCTCAAGGAAGGTGGCGTATCGGTCATCCCAATATGCGTGGGTATCGGACAGGATTCCTATGCGTTTCATATCTTAAGCCTCTCTTTTGCCAAAGATACTATTATATCCGCACACTTTTCATATCCAAGTGTAGTGCTGTTCAGACAAATGTCATAAACCGCCGGATCTCCCCATGTCTTACCAGTGAAATAGTTATAGTATGATGAACGTTTACGGTCTATATCTTCAATAAGTGACAGGGCCTTGGATTCAGTCATACCCTCACCGGCATGGCGCATCACACGGGCCACGCGGTCATCAGCGCTGGCCGCAATGAATACATTCAGCAAACGATCGCTGTCACGCAGGACGTAGTCGGCACATCTCCCTATAAACACACAGTTTTCCTGCTCATGTATCTTACGGATAGCCTCACTCTGCATATTGAATATGGATTCATTGCTCAGATAGTTGTTTGACAGTCCGTTGATACTGCTCAAATGGTTCATGAAGAGCGAGCGCAGGCCCTTGCGAGTCTTCTCTTCATCGGCCTCGTCAAAGAACTTCTCGCTGAAACCGGTGTTCTGGGCGGCCTTCTTGAGAAGGTCTCTGTCATACACTTTAATGCCTAATTTCTCAGCAACGATTGCTGCTACGTTACGTCCACCGCTGCAGAACTTGCGGCCTATGCATATACAGTAGTGCTTGTCCATATTATACCTTTTTTTTGAGTTTTCTAACTTGAGGAATCAGAAGGGAGAATCCCAATACTACAGATAGTATATCCGATGCCGGCAGACTGTACCAGATACCGTTGATGCCGTAATAATGCGGCAATATAAGAAGGAAAGGAATGAGCAACAGGACCTGACGGGAAAGTGACATGATAATGGACTTGCCCGGCATACCTATGCTCTGGAAAAAGTTTCCTATTACCATCTGTGATCCGATAAGCGGAAAAAAGATGAAGTTTATCTTCATTCCGTTATGAGCTATGGCTGTCAGTTCAGGGTCATTGGTGAATATCCGTATGCAGAAATCCGGCATGAACTCGCCCACAGCGAATCCCAACGTGGTTACACACGTGCCGAAAAACATGGTCAGGTACAACACCCTAAGCACCCGGTCAAACTGACGGGCACCGTAATTGTAACCTGCAATGGGCTGCATGGCCTGATTGAATCCCATAACCATCATCACCACCATGAATCCTATACTGTTTATGATACTGTATGCACCTATGGCCACATCACTGCCATACTTGAGCAGGCCGCGGTTTATGAGCAGTACCACAAAACAGGCAGCCGCATTCATAAGGCAAGGAGACAATCCGATGGTCATAATGTTCTTTACCAGGTCACCGCGCAGTCGGTAGGTACCCTTCTTAAGGTGAATGAGTTCACTTTTGTCCGATAATTGGAAACACTGCCATGTGAATGCCAAAACCTGTGAAATAACGGTGGCAATGGCCGCGCCTTTGATTCCCCAGTGGAACACCATAATAAAGAGATAGTCCAGGAACGTGTTCAGCAATACCGTTCCTATAGTTGCTATCATAGCTTTGTTGGGATGACCCGCAGCCCTCAATATGCAGTTGATGCCTAGATAAAGGTGAGTAAACGCATTACCTGCCAGAATGATGACCATATACTCACGCGCATATCCAATCGTAACATCGGTAGCACCGAACAGTGTAAGAATGGGATTGATGAATATCAGCGACAAAGCACCGAATATCACGCCTATCAGTATGTTCAGTGTAACAGAGTTGCCCAGAAGCAATTGGGCGCTCTCATGGTCTTTCTGCCCCAACTTGAGTGAAATCATGGTGCCCGAACCCACGCCTACCATCGATCCCAATGCGGCCGAAAGGTTCATGAGCGGGAATGTCACCGCCAGACCTGACAATGCCATCGCTCCCACTCCATGCCCTATGAAAGCGCGGTCCACGATGTTGTAAAGAGATGATGCAAGCATAGCAATCATGGCCGGCACAGCATATCTGATAAGTAACTTTCCGATTTTTTCCGTACCCAGTTCCTGGGGTGTTTTCAATTCTGCCATCTTTGTCGTGTATTACACTGCAAAGATACATTTTTTATTAGGTCAATTAAACTTTTGCAAAATCCGGATATCATATTTACGCGAACTGATAAAATTGTCTAACCTAAATAACAAACAAGCAATGAAAAAGATTTTATTCGCTATCGCAGCTCTGATGGTTTCTACCATGAGCTTTGCACAGGGATTTGGCGGCGGCTTCGGCGGCGGCCAGGGTATGAACATGAATCCTGAGGATATGGCCAAGCGTCAGGCTGACCGTCTCAAGGAGCAGCTCGAACTGACCCAGGTTCAGTATGATTCAATCTACAACTACTATCTTGCAAGCAGCAAGGAGCAGGCAGCTCGCCGTGAACAGATGCAGAATGGTGGCGGTCAACCCGCACAGGAGGACATGCAGGCTATGATGGAGCAGATGCAGAAGCAGCGTCAGGCTCAGGAGGCAAAGATCAAGTCTTTCCTGACCGATGACCAGAAAAAGAAATATGACGAAATCCAGGAGCAGCGTCGTCAGCAGCGCGGCCAGGGTGGCCAAGGCGGATTCGGCGGCGGAATGGGCGGCTTTGGTGGCGGAATGCCTCAGGGCGGTCGTCCTCAGGGTGGCCAAGGTGGAGGTGCACCTCAGGGCTTCGGATTCTGATTAACTTCAAATCACATAAAACAGGTGAACCGTCATGCGGCTCACCTGTTTTTTTTATAAATTCGCCACCATGAAACGCCTATTGCTGCTAACTGCAGCCATACTATCCTATGTGGGATTATCAGCTGACAATCCGCCTGCCGGTTCGGATGAACTCACCCGTGAGCTTATGCGTTTCTCGGGTAACATACACCAATTCAACAATATATTCCCTCAGGAGAAAGTCTACCTTGAATTTGATAACACAGCATATTTTCAGGGAGAGATTATCTGGTACAAAGCATTCGTCACGCATGCGACCACTCTCAAAAGAGCCCCGAGCAAGGTCCTTTATGTAGATCTGCTGGCTCCCACCGGACAACTGATATTGCAGCAGAAACTCAAGGTCGTAGCCGGACAGTGCGATGGAGCTATTCCTCTTCTGGATGCGGCCACAGCACAATCACGTGAGAAACGCGGAATAATGGAATACCCAAGTGGATTCTATGAGATAAGAGCTTACACACAGAACATGCTTGATTTCAGTGAGGAGGCAATTTTCTCACGTGTCATTCCCGTATATACCAAGCCCAAGCAACAAACCGATTTTGACAACTCGCATGTGGTTCTCAAAGAGGACAATCCGCTTATTCCTGAAATACGCGAAAGTTCCGATGAAAAGGAACGGAAAGTCAATCTGGCCTTTTACCCGGAGGGTGGCGACCTTATTGCCGGATTGGAATGCAATGTAGCATTCAAGGCCACCGGTCAGGACGGACTTGACCTTGACGGAACCCTGATTTTCAATGACAGGTCGGATACCGCATATACCGTACATGACGGAATGGGGGCTTTTTCCATCACCGCTAAAGGTTCCGAAACTGTATTATTCATAACAGAGGATGGTAAAAGCAACCGGTTCAGCCTACCCAAAGCCGTCAAGAGCGGATACTCCATGATTGCCGAGCCATGTACTGATTCTTTGCTTCAGGTCAGCATATCCCGAACTCCTGACCGCAATGCCGAGCAGATTGCACTGGCCGTAACATGCAGAGGAGAAGTCATTCACTTTGAAGAGATACATGATGACAATACAACACTGAATATCGACTGCTCCGGTTGGCCAATAGGTGTCTGTCGCATGACATTATACGACAAGAAAGGTATGATCCTGTCATCCCGAAGCATATTCCACAACAACGAAAAGTTCCGCAGCCCCACGATAACGCTCAGAACCGACAGTCTGTCACGTCAGCCTTTCAGCAAGGAGATACTGTCACTCAAACTGACCGATAAGGATGGCAACCCCATTCATGACCGCTTCTGTCTCTCGGTTCGTGACATTACGGACTATGGCAGCGGATTGACAGAGAACCTTCAAACCAACCTGTTGCTTTCATCAGACCTTAAGGGTTATATTCATGACCCTGCCTGGTATCTCGAAAAGAATGACACCGAACACCGTATTGCACTCAATCTGCTTACCTTGGTACAGGGCTGGGAACGTTATGAATGGCAGTTTATGACCGGCCAAAGATTCTTTGCCGAGAAGCACAGGATAGAGGATAGCCTTACCATGAACGGATGGGTTCTCTCCTACTCCAAACGTGCCCCCGTATCTGACATAGACGTGTTTGCATCGGTAATGCCTGATGACGACAAAACCCTGTTCGAGACATTCGAGTATCACACCGACACCACCGGATACTTTGGATTTGACCTGACAGACTTTTACGGAAAGGCCAAGATGACTATTAACCTGATGTCAAAAAAGAAAAACGGCAAATCCAAATATGAAAAAAGCACACGAATCAAATTCGAGCGTTCAGACCGGCCGGAACCCAAGCCGTATCTCAAGCAGCAAATTGACCTGAGCCGTAACAAATCCCGAAAGAAGCCAACTGAAGTTGACTTTACCGATGACAACCTTCCGTTGGTGATCCGCGAGGATCTGGGCATCGTTCTTGACGACGTGGACATTACCGAGAAGCGCCAGTTTGTAGATTATGACACTTTCACCTCTTGGGATGCTGAAAAGGAAGCGGAGATGGAGCTTGACCTTGGAGAATATACCACCGATGTAAGCGGATATTTTCTGGAAAAGGGAATACGGTTTGATGATCCCAACATACAGCCGTACTTTTATGTTCACAATTCACAGAAGGTCCTGGACAAGAAACCTTTTGACATCCCGCAGGGGATTGATATGATCGATGTCAAGAGCATTATCGTATTTGACGCTCCCATGTTTCCCAAGAAAATGGTTGAATTCACTCCACTTCTGGTGGATTTCCACACCAAGCATCTTGACACGGACTGGTTTGAATGGGTGGAGACGTCTTTTGACCGATATTATCTGATTGACATACAGATAAAAAATGACAGGGAACTGCTTTCATACAGGGATATCACCAATCTTGGCCGCAGGACCACCACAGTAGAAGGATTCTCAAAACCCGTACAGTACTACTCACCACAATACCCCGAAGGAGCCGTTTATGGCGACATCGATCCTCGCAGGACACTTTATTGGAATGCCAATGTCATAACCGACGACGACGGCAACGCCCGTGTTGAGTTCTACAACAACAGCTTCTCGACCCGCTACACCATAAGCGGCGCCGGAATTACCGCCTCCGGTATTCCCTACATCCTGAATCAAAACTGGTAAAATAGTACAAAAGGGGTCAGGCCCCAATTGTATCATTTTAGAAAAGGCTGCAGCCGATGAGCACCATAAGCTGGGCTGTAAGTATGCGAAGGAACATTGTGAGAGGATAAACCGTGGAGTACGCCACAGCGGGAGCGTCATGCTCTGTCTGGCTGTTGGCGAATGCCAAAGCCGGGGGATTTGTACTGGCGCCGGCAACAAGTCCCAATATGCTGTAGTAATTCATGTTATGACGTTTCCTTGCTATGAGCGCAACCACGAATACCGGTATAACAGTGATGAGCAGACCGGCCAGCATGAACGTAAGGCCGTCGCCTGATGTTATTGTCTCAACGAATGTAGCACCTGATTTGATGCCCACGCTGGCCAGGAAAAGTGCTATGCCCACCTCACGCAGCATCATAAGCGCGCTGGCTTTTGTGTATGTTACCAAACCCAGTTTGTAGCCGAATCGGCTGATAAGGATAGCCACCACCAGAGGACCGCCTGCCAAGCCGAGCTTAAGCGGAGTTGGAATACCCGGTATTACAATCGGAATACTTCCGAACAGCACACCAACCAGAATGCCTATAAACAAGGTAGCGATATTAGGAACATCAAGACGCTTCATCTCATTACCTACGCGCTGCGCAACAGCTGCCACACTACTCTCCTTTCCAACCACCGACAGACGGTCACCTATCTGAAGCACTAAGCTTGCCGATGCAAACAGTTCAGTACCGGAACGGACTACGCGGGTAATGGTCACATCATAGACGCTGCCCAGGTGAAGCTGACCCAGAGTCTTGCCGTTCAGCTTCTCCTTTGTAACGACGATACGACGTGAAACCAGAGGCTCGGTGCCCTTCACGTTATCCCATTCAACCTCAACTGTAGTTCCCAGCAAAGTACGGATGGCCTCACCGTCATCCTCGGAGCTCACCACGCTCAACTGATCACCCAAATGAACCACCGTATCCCTATGGGGCGTAACCACCACACCTTCATGCAGCAGACGGGAGCATATAAACTCACGATTGATAAGTCGTCGCAGCTCAAGAATGGTCTTACCGTCCAAACGCTCGTTGGTCATTTCCAGATACTGTTTCATGGGTTTGGTACTGGTATCCTCCTGCTTCATGCTCTCAAGTTGCTCGTTCTCCTTGTCATCCTTGATGCGACATATGGCCTTCACAATCATCGGCACCATAATTACGCCAAGTACGGCAAGAGGATAAGCGCATGCATAACCGTTTGCAATCTCAGCGTTGCCGCCACCCATCTGGCGAAGGGCCTCCTCGGCGGCACCCAGGCCGGGTGTGTTGGTCACTGCACCGCTCAACACGCCAACCAGCATAGGAAAACTGTCGGGGTCATTACGATCAAACAGAAGCAGGTACGCGCCAATGGCCACCACAATATTTAGGAATATCATCAGTACCGCAAGCCTGTTCATGCGGATACCGCCTTTGAGAAATGAACTGAAGAACGAAGGACCCACCTGAAGTCCCAGACTGTATACGAACAGGATAAGACCCAAATCCTGAACAAAACTTATTGTTTTAATGTTACCGGTAAAACCGAAATGAGCTACTACAATACCTGTAAAAAGCACGAATGCAACGCCGAACGAGACTCCACGAAACTTGAGCTTTCCAAGCAGTACGCCAACGGCGATAACAAACGAATAGAGTAGAAGCAGATGGGCTATTGATTCAGAGTCAAAAAGAAGTGTCCTAATCCAATCCATTATAAATCAGTGTTTTGTACAGATATGATAACATGTCCTATTTTTCGGATGCAAAGTTACCTACAATTTGCCGATTTTAAGTGTCTGCACTCTATTATAAAACCTTAAAAATTTATAGTTATTCATAGAATATAAATCCATGGAATTTGAGTAGGTTTACTCAATCTAATTATATAACTTTGCCAGACTACGCGTCCCGCAAACGCCGTAGTATGAGAATTATCATATCAAACAAGTATATTTTATGTCAAACAAAAAAGAAAAACTCTTCTCAGAGTTCCCACCCGTGTCCACCGAGGAGTGGATGGCCAAGATCACAGAGGACCTAAAGGGTGCGGATTTTGAGAAGAAACTCGTTTGGAGAACCAACGAGGGATTCAAGGTCCAGCCGTTCTACCGCCAGGAGGACCTCAAAGGTCTTGACACAGAGACCAAACCCGGAGAATTTCCTTACAAGCGCGGTACAAAAGCCTGCAACACCTGGTTCGTACGTCAGGGCATCAGCACCAAAGACATCAAGGAGGCCAACGCAAAGGCTCTGGACATCCTGAACAAGGGTGTCGATTCACTGAGTTTCTGCTGCCGCGGTCGTCTGATTGAGGGTGCAGACCTTGAGGCACTGCTGGATGGCATACTGGCCGATTGCATCGAACTTAACTTCAGCACAAAGCCACAATTGGCATGCGCGCAGGCACAGGCTTTGGTTGACTATTTTACCAAGAAAGGTTATGACCTGAGTACTCTTAAGGGTTCAATCGCTTATGACCCAATAGCCTCAATGCTCAAGAGCGGTATAGAATGTGGCCTTGATGATGCAGCCAAATTGATTGACATCCTAAAGCCCCTCAAGAAGTTCCGCGCTCTTACAGTCAAAGCTTCAATGCTCACCGATTCAGGTGCATTCTGCTATCAGGAGTTGGGTTATGCTCTTGCCTGGGGTAATGAATATATGCGAACCCTTACCGAGGCCGGTGTTCCTGCCGACGCAGTTGCAAAGAAGATTCAGTTCAACCTGGGTATCGGCTCCAACTACTTCATGGAGATTGCCAAGTTCCGCGCAGCACGTATGCTTTGGGCCAAGATCGTCGAGGCCTACAAGCCCGAGTGCCACTGCCAGGACAAGCCAGAGGACGGAATCTGCCGTTGCGCCTGCAAGATGCATATCAACGCCGTCACAACCAAATACAACCAGACTCTGTTTGACCCATATGTAAACCTGCTGCGTTCACAGACCGAGGCCATGAGTGCAGCACTGGCAGGAGTGAATTCCATCACAGTCACCCCCTTTGATGCCGCATATGAGACTCCCGATGATTTCTCGGAGCGTCTGGCACGCAACCAGCAGCTGCTGCTTAAGGAGGAGTCACATTTTGACAAGGTTGTCGATCCCGCCGGCGGTTCATATTATGTAGAGAATCTGACAGAAGCATTAGCCGAGCAGGCATGGAACCTGTTCCTCTCTGTAGAGGACGAGGGCGGTATGCTGGCAATGGTCAAGGCAGGAAAGGTACAGGAGGCTGTCAATGCCACCAATTCGACCCGCCACGACAACGCAGCCAAGCGTAAGGAGTCACTGCTGGGAACCAACCAGTTCCCCAACATCAAGGAGATGTCCGAGGGTCGTGCACCCAAGACCTGCTCTTGTTGCTGCAAAGCAGAGGGCAATCCCACCATCGCAACCCTTGACAGCGCACGCATAGCATCCCAGTTTGAGGAACTCCGCTTAGCCACTGAAGCCAGCGGACGTCGCCCCAAGGTATTCATGCTTACCATAGGTAACCTGGCCATGCGTCAGGCACGCGCCCAGTTCTCGGGTAACTTCTTCGGATGCGCAGGCTACGAGATTATTGACAACCTGGGCTTCAAGACCGTTGAGGACGGAGCCGAGGCAGCCCGCAAGGCAGGTGCCGACATTGTAGTGCTCTGCTCAAGCGATGATGAGTATGCTGAATACGGTCCCGCCGCATTCAAGGCAGTCGGTGACAGCGCAATATTCGTTATTGCCGGTAACCCCGCCTGCATCGAGGACCTCAAGGCCGTAGGCATAGAGAACTATGTTCACGTACGCTGCAACGTACTTGAGACACTGAGAGATTTCAACAGCAAGCTTAACATCAAATAATCCGTAGTTATGAAACCTGATTTTAAGAATATCGACATAAAGGCTGCAGCTCCCGCAGGGAAGCTTTGCGGCTGCAAGGCAAAGAAAGCAGGTGCAGACGAAATCTGGAAGACTCCGGAGCACATCGAAGTTAAGCCTGTATATACCAAGGAGGACCTGGAGGGCATGGAGCATCTGAACTATGCTGCCGGTATAGCTCCTAACCTGCGTGGTCCCTACTCGACCATGTATGTGATGCGTCCCTGGACCATCCGTCAGTATGCCGGATTCTCTACAGCTGAAGAGAGTAACGCATTCTACCGCCGTAACCTGGCCGCCGGTCAGAAAGGTCTGTCAGTTGCATTTGACCTTGCTACCCACCGTGGTTACGATGCTGACCATGAGCGTGTGGTCGGCGATGTAGGTAAGGCCGGTGTATCCATTTGCTCAGTCGAGGATATGAAGGTACTGTTCGATGGCATACCTCTTAACAAGATGTCAGTATCAATGACAATGAATGGTGCCGTTCTGCCTATCCTGGCCTTCTACATCGTATCAGGTCTGGAGCAGGGCGCCACACTCGAGGAGCTTCAGGGAACCATCCAGAACGATATCCTCAAGGAGTTCATGGTGCGTAACACCTATATCTATCCGCCTAAGTTCTCAATGAAGATCATAGCCGACATATTCGAGTACACATCACAGAATATGCCCAAGTTCAACTCAATATCAATTTCCGGTTACCACATGCAGGAGGCAGGTGCTACCGCCGATATCGAGTTGGCTTACACCCTGGCCGATGGTATGGAGTATCTGCGTGCAGGTATCAACGCCGGCATGAACATCGATACATTCGCGCCCCGTCTGTCATTCTTCTGGGCAATCGGTACCAACCACCTGATGGAGATTGCCAAGATGCGTGCAGCCCGTCTGCTCTGGGCCAAAATAACCAAGAGCTTCGGCGCCAAGAACCCCAAGTCAATGGCTCTTCGTACACACTGCCAGACTTCAGGTTGGTCTCTCACCGAGCAGGATCCGTTCAACAACGTAGGCCGCACCTGTATCGAGGCTATGGCAGCAGCTCTGGGTCACACTCAGTCTCTGCACACCAACGCCCTTGACGAGGCCATAGCACTGCCTACCGATTTCTCGGCACGTATTGCCCGTAACACCCAGATATATATTCAGGAGGAGACCAACGTATGCCGTGAGGTTGACCCGTGGGCAGGCTCATATTACATTGAGTCACTGACCAACGAGATCGCACACAAGGCTTGGGAGCATATCCAGGAGATTGAGAAGCTGGGCGGTATGGCCAAGGCCATCGAGACCGGTTTGCCCAAGATGCGTATCGAGGAGGCAGCAGCCCGCACACAGGCCCGTATCGACTGCGGTATCCAGACCATCGTCGGTACCAACAAGTACCGTCTGGACCACGAGGACCCCATCGATATCCTTGAGGTCGACAACACCGCTGTACGAAATCAGCAGATTGAGCGTCTCAAGCAGCTTCGCGCCAACCGCAACGAGGCCGATGTACAGAAGGCTCTCGATGCTATCACCAAGTGCGTAGAGACCGGTAAAGGTAACCTGCTTGCACTTGCCGTCGAGGCCGCCAAGGTACGTGCATCACTGGGTGAGATTTCCTACGCCTGCGAGAAGGTTGTAGGCCGTTACAAAGCAGTAATCAGAACAATATCAGGCGTGTATTCATCAGAAAGCAAGAAAGACGCAGACTTTGAGAAAGCCTGCCAGCTTACAGCAGAGTTCGCAAAGAAGGAGGGCCGTCAGCCCCGTATCATGATTGCCAAGATGGGTCAGGACGGTCATGACCGCGGCGCAAAGGTGGTTGCCACCGGTTATGCCGACTGCGGTTTTGACGTGGATATGGGTCCGCTCTTCCAGACTCCGGCCGAATCGGCCCGCGAAGCAGTTGAGAACGATGTCCATGTATTGGGTGTATCCTCACTTGCCGCCGGTCACAAGACTCTTGTTCCACAGGTTATCGAGGAACTCAAGAAACTTGGCCGCGAGGATATCATGGTAGTTGTTGGCGGTGTAATTCCCGCACAGGATTACGATTTCCTCTACAAAGCAGGCGCAGCCGCTATCTTCGGCCCTGGCACCAGCGTAGCCAAAGCCGCAGTCCAAGTCATGGAATTGCTTTTAGCCGAATAAAAGCCTTCCCATTTAAAATAAATAGGACGGTTCATCTCACAGAACCGTCCTATTTATTATATCTCATCTGTCAATTATCCTTTCTCCTCCTTTTTAGCAGATAAAGTCAGTTCCTTAACCCAATCACCGACCACTACCCAACCACATGCCAGGATAAAACCTAGGAACATCCATGCCAATGCCGTCTTTTTTTTGGAATTTGAAGGTTTATCAGGTACAGAAACCGGTGAAATATCCGTAAAAACCACATTTTCCTCTTTAACCTTCACTTTAGCTGCCAACAGGTTATTTGCCAACGACGTATACAATTGCTGGGCAAGAGCCACCTCTGATGCCAAACGCTCTTCTTCAACTTCGGCAACAGCAGACTTCATTCCACGATTAGCATCGCGGAATTTTGCATACTGGTCCTGAAGATTCTGATACTCAAGTTTAGCTTGATCATGCTCCATCTGAATATAATCCAGATAAAGCTGAGACTTGTTGACTTTGAATTCTGATACGTATTTACGCAAAAGGCTGAACAACGCCTCATTTAACTGTGCAGCAGCAAGTGCCTCAGGCATAGTAGCTGTAATAGTTATGTATCCCTCTTTCTTATCGACGGTAAGTGATACTCTTTTTCCTATCTTCTCGGCAACCTCCGACTCCTTTCTTGACATTTTCAGAATACGGCTACCCGAAATGGCACCATTACTGAGCGAATCGTTCTTAAGGTCCTCATCTCCACGCATCAATTTCAGTATAGTTCCCGGAAGACCTATTGTATATTTTCTTAAACCTGTAAGGAAAGGATGTTTATCATACTGCGGATCCGTATAATAATCATACAATGGCACAGCTGCATCCTGTCCTATGAAATTGATCGGAGTCATTATCAACTCCTTCTGAAATTCCACGTTTGATAGAATATGAGGATATGCGAGCGGACTCATAGGACCATCCTGCAAATCGTCTCCCAAGCTTATTCCAGCCAATGACGCCAATGATGAAAGGCTTCCCGACCTACCGGTAGACGCGTTGGACTGAGGGATGAAAACCCTTATAGCAGTATATTTGCGTGGAGTTATCAAAGCTACCAATATACCCAATAAGAAGAAACAACATGTGACCACAATTATTGACTTACGCTTGGCCCATATCTTTACCAAGAGAGCCATAATATCAATCTCAATGAATTGAGGCTTCTTATCTGTCTTGCTGTTATTCATATCTCCTGTTATTTCAGAATAGTTGTAAGAGCCACAATCAATGTAGCTACAGAACTTGTAGTTGAAGCTATTGCAGCAATCTCGGCAGCCGACATACGACGATCCTCCTCTATCTTCTTTTCAGGAACCACAAGCTCCATACCCGGCTCCATCTTGAAATTATGGCCGCGGGTTGCTATCTTTCCGTTCATGTAAATAGCATATATCTTACGCTTTCTGGCCTGTTTGGTAAAGCCACCGGCTGCACTTACATAATCCTTCCATTTGTATTTCTCGTCGTACGATGTTGCCGTAGGAACATATACGCCACCGGATATACGTACAACATTGTTCATCTGTGGAACACTTATTATATCACCATTCCTTAATACCAAATCAGCAGCCGATCCCGGATTCTTCAAGGCTTTCTCCAGATCGATACCTACATTATAACGGTCCGTAAGGAACGAATAATCAATGGAGTCTTCTCTTCCAAGATTCTTAAGAGCGGCTTCATATGCAATGCGCTGGTTTTCCTGCTCCTCGGGAGTCAGTACTCTTACCAGTTTGGATCCCTTTACATAAGCTTCATCCGTAAACCCGCCTGCACGTTCAAGCACATCGGACAATCTCACCTCAATCTTGTCTATCACATAAGTACCGGGAGTTATAACCTCACCACGCAGATCAATTACACTGGGATCACGGAAGTATGTCTGCCTACGGACAGACACCACATCATAACCTTTCAGGACAGCATTACTTTCTTGAGGATTTTCTTCAAGGTTATAGTTATGTACCTCACCGATGTCCTTGTAACCTATAGAAGCAACTTCTATCTTTGACACATCTGCACCGTCCCTGAATCCGCCGGCAATCAAAATGATATCGCCAAGAGTCATACCCTCCCGAAATGTGAATTCACCCGGATTATTGACAAAACCGGTAATGCGGACGTAAGCATCCGTCCTCAATTCATCATGTGTGAATATACGGATTGTATCCTCACGTACAAGATTGATGTCGCTTCCGGCTAAAACATCCTGCAAACTGAATGATACAAACACACGACGTCTTTCTTCGTCCATACGGTTTATCTGACCACGTTCCAGATAGGCATCCTCCAGCAAACCTCCGGCAGCTTCAATAAGGTTACCCACAGTAGCAATACCGTCGCCGATAGAATATGATCCGGGATACATGACTGCTCCAGCTATGGTCACGCGATTCTCAAAAAGTGCTCTGTTCTCCTTTACGGTTATCTTGTCACCGTTCTCCAACTGGAATGAACCATATTGGCTCTCCTCGATGTCATATGCCAGTCCAAGGCTTGAACTTATGCGTTCCAGATGTATGTTTTCTGTAACTGCGTTATACTTGAATCCTAGTGCATATTCCAGAACATCGGCCACAGTCTGATCATCTTTCATCTCATAGTTCATAGGTCTGTTTACTGCACCGCTGACCTTGACCAGTTTTCCTGCTCCTTCAACCGCAATAATATCATTATCCTGGAGACGAAGGTTCTCGTCATATGCTCCATTGAAGATGAAATCATAAAGGTCAAATGTCGTAACCTCCTGTCCGCTGCGGTACAGTTTGATATTTCTTACTGACGCAGTCTGTTTGATACCTTCAGCCATATATATTGCCGACATTATGGTTGAAAGCGAAGGCAAAGTGTACATACCTGGCATATTCACCTCACCCACCACATTAACTGTCACACCTTTAATCTCTCCTACAGACACTCTGAGGTTCGATTGAGGATTGGATCCGCCCAGATCGGAAATGATCTTTGAAAGGGCAACTTTCAGTGTATTCTGTGCACTCTCTACTGTCTGACCGGCAAGAAAAACAGGACCCAGACCTTCTATGGCAATGCTTCCGTCATTCTCTATCGTAGCAATTACACTGGAGGACGAAGCTCCCCATATATCGATAATGACCTCATCACCGGGACCAAGAATATAACTCTCAGGAACCGGAGCATTAATACTGGGAATAATTTCAAAACCGCTTGATAAGAAGAAATCATGACCGTAAATAGCATGTTCGGTTTTATAGTTTGGATCCCATTCACGCAGCAACATCTCAACATCATCTGCAAGGATCGGCACATCATTGACTTCATCCCAACCTATTATCTGGCCGTTTGATGACTGTGTAAATGATGACGTACGCTGCTGCTGTGTGGATTGTGAACGTTGCTGAGTGGATTGTGAACGCTGCTGTGTGGATTGTGAACGTGATCTGGACTGTAAAGAGGATGAATTATTACCGCTTTGCATTCCATTATTCTTTTTCATCATCTCATCTATTTCATCATCCGAATAGCCATATGAACGGGCCATGGATTTTGCGGCGGCAAGTTCCGCTGCAGATTGTGCCGACACAGAAGAAAATGATACAACGGCGATGAAAGCCGATAACAGTACTTTTCCAACAAATGAAGATTCTAATCTCATATCACTAAATTAGGAAAGTGTATTTGGGGGTCAAAGGTAGGGAATAAATCGTTATTTTTGCACAAAATATGACAAAATGATAGTTTGTATAGCAGAGAAGCCCAGTGTTGCAAAGGATATTGCAGACGTATTGGGTGCCAAGACAAAACACGACGGATACATTGAAGGTAACGGCTATCAGGTCACCTGGACCTTCGGCCACCTTTGTACCTTGAAAGAACCGCATGATTACACACCAAACTGGAAGAACTGGAGCCTGGGCAGTCTGCCCATGATACCGCCCCGGTTCGGAATCAAGCTGATTGAGGATAAGGGTATTGAGAAACAGTTCAGGATAATTGAGTCCCTGATGCAAAAGGCCGACGGCATAATAAACTGCGGTGATGCCGGACAGGAGGGTGAGCTGATACAGCGTTGGGTGATGCAGAAAGCCGGTGCCAAGTGTCCCGTAAAGCGTTTGTGGATATCGTCATTGACCGAAGAATCCATACGCGAGGGATTCAGCCGTCTGCAGGACCAGGATGCATTCAAGCCTCTCTACGAAGCCGGTCTTTGCCGTGCAATCGGAGACTGGCTCCTGGGAATGAATGCTACACGTCTGTACACCATCAAATACCGCACACCCAACTCCCGGCAGGTACTCTCCATAGGCCGTGTTCAGACACCCACTCTGGCGCTTGTGGTTAACCGCCAGAAAGAGATTGACAACTTCAAGCCGGAGCAGTATTGGGAGCTCAAGACAGTATATCGGGACACAACCTTTTCTTATACAAAAGGTAAGTTTACCAAAATTGAGGACGGCCAGGCTCTGCTTGAGGATATCCGCGCCCTGAATTTTGTCATTACCGATGTAACTCGCAAGGAGGGTAAGGACTACGCTCCGCGCCTGTTTGACCTCACATCACTTCAGGTGGAGTGCAACCGTAAATACGGATATTCGGCCGATGACACTCTCAAGACCATCCAATCTCTTTACGAAAAGAAGATAACCACCTATCCGCGTGTGGATACAACATTCCTGAGTGATGACATATACCCCAAGTGCCCCGGCATTCTGAAAGGCCTCAAGGATTACGCCCAGTTTACCGCCCCGCTTGAGGGTGCACGACTGCCCAAGACCAAGCGCGTATTTGACAACAGCAAGGTGACTGATCACCACGCCATAATCCCCACCGGAGTCTATCCCAACAACCTGACCCAGCAGGAGCGTGCTGTGTTTGACCTAGTTGCCCGCCGCTTCATAGCTGTATTCTACCCCGACTGTCTCTATGCCCAGACCACCGTTATGGGCAAGGCCGGTCACGCTGAATTCAAGACCACCGGCCGCGAGATACTCAAACCCGGATGGAGAGTCCTGTTTGACAAAGAAAAACTGGACGAAAAGGCCGATGATGACGAGCGCATACTCCCCCAGTTCACTGTCGACGAAAGCGGCCCCCACCTGCCCGAGTTGCAGGAAAAGTGGACCCAACCCCCAAAGCCTTATACCGAAGCGACTCTGCTCCGCGCAATGGAGACGGCAGGCAAGCTGGTGAATGATGAGGAGCTTCGAGATGCGATGAAGGAGAACGGAATAGGTCGCCCGTCAACCCGCGCCGCCATAATAGAAACTCTATACAAGCGTGGTTACATGCGCAAGGAAAAGAAAAACCTCTATCCCACTCCAACCGGCACAGGTCTTATAGATCTCATACACGAGGAACTCCTGAAAAGCGCCGAGCTTACAGGTATCTGGGAGAAACACCTGCGCGAGATAGAACGCGGTCAGTACCAGCCCGCACAGTTTATGGATGACCTGAAACAGATGGTTACAACCCTTGTGCATGATGTCCTTTCGGACAACTCCTCCAGATTATAATCTTTTGTAAGTAAGGAAAGAATAAGCGAAGGGATTTTTTTCGTCGGCTTCGTGATCCTCTTTATTTACGAGATGCCAGCTCTCATCGCTACCAAACTCCGGGAAGAAGGTATCGGCCTGGGCAGGAGTATCGTAAACAAGCGTGACTTCAAGTTCATCGACCAGTCCCAATGCCTGAGTATAAACCTGAGCTCCGCCTATTATATACACCTTTTCATCACAGGAACAGTGGCTCAAAGCCTCATCAAGGGACTTATAGACCTCCGTACCGGGAAATGTCGCATCAGGCTGACGGGTAAGAACTATATTACGACGATTCGGCAGAGCTCCCTTGGGCAGGGATTCAAAGGTCTTGCGACCCATGATTACGGTATTACCTGTGGTGAGTTCCTTAAAACGCCTAAGGTCCGCACTCAGGTGATAGATCAAGTCCCCTTTATAACCGATAGCACCGTTCTGGGCTATTGCAACGATTATTGATATCATACGGAAACGTCAGCTTTGATATGTGGATGCGGATCATATCCCTCAAGCTGGAAATCCTCATACTTGAAATCGAATATGCTCTTTACATCAGGGTTGATTATCATCCTGGGCAGCGGACGCGGCTCACGAGTAAGCTGCAGACGGGCCTGATCCAGATGGTTCAGATAGAGGTGCGTATCACCCGTGGTGTGAATAAAATCACCCGGTTTAAGACCGGTTACCTGCGCCATCATCATGGTAAGCAGAGCGTAAGACGCGATGTTGAAAGGCACGCCCAGGAATGTATCAGCACTGCGCTGATAGAGCTGCAGACTCAGGCGGCCGTCGGCCACGTAGAACTGGAAGAATGCGTGGCAGGGCGGCAGGTTCATGTTCTTGAGGTCAGCCACGTTCCATGCACTCACGATAATGCGGCGTGAATCAGGATTATGTTTGATGGTATCCACAGCCTCCGATATTTGGTCAATGAAACCGCCGTCATAATCGGGCCAGGAGCGCCACTGATAACCGTAGATATGACCCAGATTGCCGTCAGGATCGGCCCACTCGTTCCAGATGCGAACTCCACGCTCCTGCAGCCACTTGGCGTTGGTATCACCGTTTAAGAACCAGAGCAGCTCATAGATAATTGACTTAAGGTGCAGCTTCTTTGTCGTGAGCAAAGGGAAACCCTCCTCCAGATTGAACCGCATCTGATGTCCGAACACGCTCAGGGTGCCTGTTCCCGTGCGGTCTCCTTTCTGCACTCCCTCGCGGAGTATCCTTTCCAGCAGATCTAAGTACTGTTTCATCAGGTTATTCTTTTCTTGTCTGCGAATATACTGATTTTTTGGCTTACCTTCGCAGTAGAAATCGCGCAAGGTTATGCCATTCCCAAAGGAATTTATCAACATATTGTCAGAGATACTTGAGGCCGATGAAAAGGAACGCCTGCTCAAAGCACTTGAGACCCAACCTCAGGTAAGTATCCGATTTAATCCCATAATTCCCGATGCCCAAAACCTTGTGCTCGAATCTCTTGAATGCAAGACCGATGGCCAGGTACCTTGGGCCCGGAATGCCATATACCTTGACCGCCGACCGCAGTTCACACTTGATCCTCTACTTCATCAAGGCTGCTACTATGTTCAGGAAGCCTCTTCAATGTTCCTTGAACAAGCCTTACGCAAATGTGTAAAAGGTCCCATCAAAGCCCTTGACCTGTGTGCAGCCCCGGGTGGTAAATCTACTTTATTGGCATCCCTGTTACCAAAAGGAAGCTTATTGGTTAGCAACGAAATACAGCGTGGCCGTGCCCAGATTCTTGCCGAAAACATGACCAAATGGGGCCGTACTGGAGTGATGGTTACATGCAATTCTCCCAAACAGATAGGCCAGTCCAGTCTTATGTTTGACCTTATTGCAGTAGATGCTCCATGCTCAGGTGAGGGAATGTTCCGCAAGGATGAAGGCGCCGTTACCGATTGGAGTCTGCAGAACGTTCAGATGTGCTCATCACGCCAGCGACAGATAATAGAGGATATCTGGCCCGCACTCAAGCCTGGCGGCTATATGATATACAGCACCTGCACATTCAACCGCCATGAGGATGAGGATAACGTGCGCTGGATAATGGAACAGTTCGGAGCAGAGGCCATTCCGATAGAGACCAGCCCGGAATGGAATATATCGGGTTCACTTACACAAGACGATCTGCCGGTGTATCATTTCATGCAGCACCGCACACGCGGTGAAGGCTTCTTCCTATGTCTGCTACGCAAGCCCGATGGCGTTTTCCGTGAAACAATACTCAAGCCATTCAAGACAGATCCGGCTGTTCCTATTGAATACCGGAATTGGCTCACGCCCGAAAACGGTTATGAGTATTTCGTAAAAGGTGATTCCATATACGCCCTTCCCACCCCGCTTGCATCGGACATGAATCTTGTAAACAAAGAACTCTACACTCTGATTCCAGGAATAGAGGTTGCCCTGCGAAAGGGTCATGACTGGGTACCGGCCCATGCATTGGCCATGTCCGAAGCTCTTAACCGGAATGCCTTCACGCAAATTGAAGTAACCCGGAAACAGGCGCTGGACTATCTGCATTGTGACGCCCTTCATCTGGATGATGCATCGCTCGGCATAGTGCTTTTAACTTATAAGGACATCCCGTTGGGGTTTGCCAAGAATCTTGGTAACCGCGCCAACAATATGTATCCTCAGGAGTGGAGGATAAGAATATCCGTAAGATAAAGACTAATTCCCGCCGAACAGACCGTAGGTAGTACGGATAACGCGGAACTCCGTACGACGGTTCAGCTGATTGCAAATCTCTTGCTGAGCCTCCGGTAGGCTTGTGATAAACTTCTCTGTCAGCACATCACCCTCTTTGAGGAAATCATATTTCTCGGCCGCCTTTTTGTTGATGGTCTTGGGTGTGCTCTCACCATATCCACGGGCAGTCAGACGTTTCTGATCTATGCCGTTTTGAATCAGGTATCCGACAACGCTCTCGGCACGTTGCTGCGACAGACGTTTGTTATAATCGTCATCACCCACATAGTCGCAATGGGCACCTATCTCAATGGTCACGCCTGCGTTGTCCTTAAGCAACCGGACAAGCTCATCAAGTGACTCGGCCGACTCGGGGGTAAGCCTTGCGCTTCCGAATTCAAAGAAGATGTTGTCAATCATTACAGGCTTGGAGATGGACGACAGCGGGAACTGAAGTACATATTCACGGTCCTGATTGGTACTGTCGGCTGTCATTTCCTGCTTATAGTTCATGAATCCCTTGGCCGTTCCGAGCAACAGATAACTTACGCCAGGAGTGACTCTCTGTGTAAAAGAACCGTCTTCCTTTACATTAAGCTTCATATTGGTACCGTCATTACCTATCAGATACACCAGTGCATCCGGCAACTCATAGCCGTCCTTCTCATAAACCCACCCAATGATATTGTGGACCGTTTCGGGCAGTTCAAACGAGTAAATATGGTCACGACCCCGTCCGTCATTACGGTTACTACTAAAGAATCCTCGCGTATAATCACCCTCAAATGTCATTCCGAAATCATCGGACGCCGAGTTGACGGGAATTCCCAAATTGGAGACAGCCCATGTCGTGTCACTTGTGCTGACTGCACAGAATATATCAAGGCCTCCCATACCGGGATGACCGTCTGACGAGAAATAGAGCTCTCCATTGCGACGAAAGGTAGGAAACATCTCATTACCGGGTGTGTTGATGTCTGGACCCAGATTTTCTGCTCCAATCAATCTACCTCCTATGGGAACACGCCACAAATCCATGCCGCCATAACCGCCATCCATATCAGAGACAAAATACAGCCACTCTCCGTCGGGTGACGCAGCCGGATGTGCATAATTGTATATGGTATCAGATGCCGAGCTATACGGTCTGCCTTCTGACCAGGACGCATCCGAACGCGAAGACTCATATATTGTGGCTGGACGAGGCAGTTGCGGGTCCGATGCGCAGTAGGTGTAGTACATTATCCTGAAATCGGGACTGAAAGAGCAGGTGCCGTCCTCAAATTCAGTGTTGGGACCGCCCTCAATAATCTCCGGTTTCTGCCACTTGCCCTCCTCGTTCTTGCGGATCACAAAAAAGTCGCAGCTTTTCATGCCGGTTATGTCGTTTATGTCATCTCCGGTACATTCGTTTCGGGATGACGTAAACACAATCTGGTCATAATCAGCACTTGAATATACAGGAGACCAATCGGCATATCTGCCATTCATTACATTGTCTTTCTTAACGTTGTAACGGGTGGGATTATCCTTCCACTCCTGTATCAGAGTACATGACTCAAGTCCGTTCTGAGCCAAACAATCGTCAGGATTATACTCAAGGGCAATCTTATAATTCTTCTCAGCATCCTTAAGCTTACCGCTATAGCGTTGCATATCAGCAAGATGACGATATACTATACTATCCGGATATTTATAGCGGACAGCATTCTGATACGCAGCCAGAGCTCGCGGTACATAGTTGATATGGCGGTAGCTTTCACCAAGTTTAAAGGCTGTACTGCCACGTAGTTCCTTTTCTTTCGGTGAGAAGCCGGCATAAGCCTTTTTATATTTTGCGGCAGCAGCCTGATACTCCCCGAGGGCATAGCTTTGGTCTCCCTTGCGCAGACTTACCTCTGCCCCGCAGCCGCAAAACAGCAACAGGGCCACCACCCACAAGTATGCAGCCGTTCTCTTCATATACCTTGTTATAACGTAAAAAGAACTGCGATATTGCGACACAAAGGGGATGGAAAACAAACAAGGCCTCTGAAAATCAGAGGCCTTGCAATTATTGGACGAATTAACGTCAGTCTTTTTTGTCCTTTCCGGCAGAATAGACTATGTTCAAAGCACGTGCCTTACGAAGCTCCTGCTTCACATCGGTCACGATACCCATCTGAACACCCTGGTCTATCTTGAGAGACATCTTCATGAGAGGTTTATCCTTCTCATACATGCTCTCACGCTCAGATATTACGAACTCACGGATTGCCTCCGGCTCAGCAAAATACTCATTAAGCTGAATACGGGGAGCTGCACCGTAGATTGCACGATACTGCTTGGAGGGAGGACCGATGTAAATATGTGACACCAGTGATTTCCTCTCAAGTTTCTCAATCTCTGAACCACCTGTAGGAGTCTTGACCTGAACCTTTACCTCAACGTCACGCATTGATGTTACCATCATGAAGAAGAACAATACGGTAAAGATAAGGTCCGGAAGTGACGAAGTATTCAACTCCGGCATTTCTCTCTTTCCATTACTTCTGAATTTACTCATTGCGCAGTACCATATTGTTTAGGTTCAGCCTCCGATATCTTGTTAGAGAACACGCCTCTAACTACCGGTTGCTCTGTCTTCTCATCACAGTCAGCATAATGCTTGCCGAAGGTTTTTCTTGCCCAGGCATCTCTCAATTCGCTATAAGCTTTTGACAGCTCATGCTGGACTTGGAAATAAATCTCGTAATTGGTAGTACGGTCTGTTTGAAGCGAAATCACATGCTTTACAGTAGTGACAACGACACCGTAGCCCTCAATATCGTAATCCTCCTTTATAGGAAGGTTAGGATTATCATCAGGATTTGCAATGAACTCCTTGGCGATATCCTTCAATTCGGCGATATCAATTACGCGGTTTATAACACCATTCTTGACAAAGATCTCGTTGTTCTTGTTGACCTGGACCGTCATAACGTTACGCTCCTTGATCTTCATTTCCTGTTCAACTGCATCCGGATCCCATTCAGGAAGACGACGGGACAGACCCGAGTCAGTATCCATAGATGTGGTCACCAGGAAGAATATCAACAGGATAAACGAGATATCTGCTGTCGAAGACTGGTTAAGTCCGGGAACTTTTCTCTTACCTTTTCCCATAACTCTGATTCTTCAATTAGTCTTCTGTTACCTTCTTGCCTTGAAAATTCCGAGCATTGAAAGAACGGAGCAGATTACTGAAACAACCACGAGAGCGTAAATGGAATACAGGCATACGTCTGAAATCTGAAGCTCCCAAGCGGTCTTGACAAGCTCACCGTCACCCTTGCGTACAGGAGTGGTGCTTGACAGGAAATAAGAGACGACAAGAACAACGAAGGTAAACAGGAATACCCAACCGGCAAAACCTGTTCTCTGCTGTCCCGATGTCTTTGTCTTTAAATTCCTGATAGCTGCTACGATACCGAATCCCAGCACTGCAGCGACGCCAAGGCCTACAAGAGTGTAGAGCCATATCAGCAACAGACCGGTAAATTCAGGATCTGTCAGGTTCTTTCCGTTGCTGTAAGTGGTATTTCCGTAACCCACGCCGAAGAACAGTATCAGAACCACGGCTGAAAGTACGAAAAGAACACCTAAAGCCCAGGAGTTAGCCTTTATTTGTTTATTATTCTGGTTTTCCATAACAATTCCTGATTACTTTTTGAACTTCAGGTTGTACTTCATAATGATGTCAAGCAGAGAAACTGAAGAGTCCTCCATGTCTGTGTTAAGAGCCTCAACCTTGCTCAGGATGTAGTTGTAGAACACCTGAAGGATAAGAGCAACGATAATACCGAAAATAGTTGTGATAAGAGCAACCTTCATACCGCCGGCAACAACGTTAGGTGAAATATCACCAGCCTTCTGGATATCATCAAATGCCTGTACCATACCTATCACAGTTCCCAAGAATCCGAGTGAAGGAGACATTGCTATGAACAGGGTGATCCATGAGAGGTTTTTCTCAAGGTTTGAAGCCTGAACGCTACCGTAAGAAACGACTGAACGCTCAACTACATCAAGACCCTCGTCGATACGTAACATACCCTGATAGCAGATTGAAGCTACAGGACCACGGGTATCACGGCAGATTGCCTTGGCACCTTCAACGTCACCGTTCTCAAGAGCAGCCTGAATATCCTCAAGGAGCTTCTTGCTATTGATCTCAGAAAGACTGAGGAAAATGATACGCTCGATGCAGAGTGCAAGACCGAAAATCATAGCGATGGCAACAAGAGCCATGAAACCGGCGCTACCCTCGATGAACTTAACCTTGATAGTCTTGTGAAGGCCCTGACCCTCTTCTTCCTCTTCGGCTTCAGCGGGAGCTTCAACATCTTCAGCAGCTGCGATTGAATCAACAGCGGCAGAATCTTCCTGAGCAACCTCCTCAATGTCGATTGCTTCTGTCTCTTCTTGAGCATTGATTGTCTGGTTAACTCCGAAAGTGAGGAGTCCCATCATTGCAACGAATGCAAATACCTTTTTCATTTGAGATAATTTTTAGTTATTGGTTTATATTAATTGTTTCAAACTAGTAATCAGTTGCGTTATCCGCGGAAAGACGGGGATTCGAACCCCGGATACGCTTTTGGCGTATACACGCTTTCCAGGCGTGCCTCTTCAACCACTCGAGCATCTTTCCCTTCAGGCACTACTATCCCATAGCGTCTAAAACGGGCGCAAATTACAACATTTTTAGTGAATATAGCAACCAAAGGTTATTAAAACATGTAAAAATGCCGTCATCCGCACTCTTCCGACAAAGCCATCAATCACAAATATACCCAATATCCTTTATTTTGTGTACTTTTGTGACGAATATCATTCAAAGATAAGTTATTATCGCTGAATAATGAAGTCAGAGTACAGAATAAATGACATACTGCGCCCTCTGGGTTGGCTTTACGGCCTCATTACAGGAATAAGGAATCTCCTATATGATAAAGGACTTAAAAAAAGCGCAAAATTTCCAATCCCTGTAATTAGCATCGGCAACATAACGGTAGGAGGCACCGGGAAAACCCCACATGCCGAATACGTAGCAACCCTACTCAAAGATAAGTTCAGGACAGCGGTCCTTAGCCGCGGATATGGCCGTCATACCAAGGGTTTTTTCATGTCCGATGCCCATTCCGACAGTGGACTCATAGGCGATGAACCTCTTCAGATCAAACGCCGCTTCCCCGATCTGGAGGTAGCGGTTTGCAATGACAGGGCAAAAGGTATTCAACGCCTGACTGAAATGTGCGCACCTGAAGTGATTATTCTGGATGACGCATTCCAGCATCGCAGGATAACTCCATCGCTCAACATATTGCTGGTTAACTGGCACCGCAACATCCTGAACGACGCGATGCTGCCGGCCGGACACCTGCGCGAAAATGCCAGAGGGCGTCGCCGTGCCGACATCATTATTGTGACAAAATGTCCCGAGGATTTGACAAAGAAAGACATGAATGCAATGGCCAAGATGCTGAGGATCAAACCCGAACAACAGATATTCTTTACTACTCCTGATTACAGCCAGCCTTACCTGATAGACGATTCAGGCCATCCTCTTCAGCTTCCGCAGGTTCCCGTACTGGCAGTTACAGGTATTGTCCTACCCTCATTGATGAAATCAGAGCTTGAACGCCAAGGTCACGAGGTTACCCTCATGGATTACCCTGACCATCACCGTTTCAGCAAGCAGGATATAGCAAATATAACAACCCGGCTTGAGAGCATGGGACCCGATGCAATCATAGTAACCACCGCAAAAGATGCAGCCCGTCTTTCCGATTGGGAATTGGATGATCAGTTACGTAAAAAGATTTATGTCCTCCCCATCGGCGTACGTTTCCTACGCGATTCCGCCAAGTTCGAAAAGGAAGTTATCGGGCACGTTGAATCATTCGGAAAAAAGAAAACCAGATAATCATGGCAGAAACCAAGCGTACAGAAATTGCTGAACTCGGAGAGTTCGGCCTGATAGACCACCTCACGAAAGATCTCAAACCGCAGAATGCATCTACACTCTACGGAGTGGGCGACGACTGCGCCGTGCTGGACTATTCCGGTCAGGACAAAGAGGTGCTGGTAACTACCGATATGCTCATGGAGGGTGTACATTTTGACCTTACATATGTACCTCTCAAGCACTTGGGATACAAGAGCGCTATGGTAAATATTTCCGATATCTACGCCATGAACGGAACGCCCCGACAGATGACCGTATCAGTAGCTCTAAGCAAAAGATTCTCAGTTGAGGATATGGAGGATTTCTATGCCGGAGTGGTGCTGGCATGCCAACGTCATGGTGTGGATCTGGTTGGCGGTGACACAACCTCATCACTTACAGGTCTTGCAATAAGCATAACATGTATAGGTGAAGCCGAGAAAGGTAAGGCCGTTTACCGTAACGGTGCCGGCCAGAACGACCTGATTTGCGTATCGGGTAATCTCGGAGCCGCCTATATGGGATTGCAGTTGCTGGAGCGTGAAAAGGCCGTATTCAACAGCACCCCGCACAGCAAGGACGAGCCTTTTGCCCCTGATTTTGCAGGTAAGGAATACTTACTTGAGCGCCAGCTAAAGCCCGAAGCTCGCGGTGATATCATTAAAGAATTGCGTGAGGCCGGCATACAGCCCACCGCCATGATGGATATATCCGATGGACTTTCATCGGAACTCATTCATATCTGCAAGCAGAGCAACACCGGTTGCAGTGTTTATCAGGAGCGCATCCCCATAGACTACCAGACCGCAGTCATGGCCGAAGAGCTCAACATGGACGTATATACCTGCGCCCTGAACGGAGGTGAGGACTACGAACTCCTCTTTACCGTTCCCCTAACCGACCACGACAAGATCATCCAGCTCAAGGATGTCAAGCTTATCGGCCATATGACAAAGCCCGAACTTGGTCGCCACTTGGTTACCAAATCCGGGCAGGAAGTTGAGTTGAAAGCCCAAGGGTGGACTTCCAATCTTTAAATCGATTTTTCAATATTCCAGACAAAGGCGCGCAGGCCGAGCTTCTCGGTCGCAATGTCCATTGCGTGCAGCTTCTCCAGGATGATATCAACCTTGTCGTCATCGACCATAGCGATGATGCCCGAGTTCATTGAGGGCCAGGCGTGGTTGCCGTAGTGAGGCTGACCTGTCTTGGAACCTCTGCCCTGCAGCTGCTCCACCATGGAGAAGCCACGGCAGTTGTTGGTAGTTAGCATCTCAATGATGCGCTCGGTATATACCTGATCAAAAGTTATAAGTATTGCTTTCATATCCTTGCTGTCTTGTCGTGAATGAACTGATCCTTGTTCTCGGCCCAGAACTTAGCCAACTCAAGCTGCTTGCGGTGCTTGCGGCGAGCCTTTTTGACGCCCACACCCTGGCTTATGCAATACAGTGTAGGAACAAGTATCAGAGTCAGAATGGTTGAAATGGTAAGACCACCTATAACCGAAATACCCAGCGGGCGCCACATTGCGGAGCCCTGACCCTGGCTGAGAGCCATAGGAATCATACCCAGGATGGTGGTCAGTGTGGTCATAAGAACCGGACGCAGACGGCTGCGGGCAGCGGTAACGGTGGCTGTGATAGCCGACATTCCGCGCTCACGGCACAGTTTGGTATAGTCAATGAGCACGATACCGTTCTTAACCACGATACCAATCAGCATTATGGCACCCAGAGCACTCATAAGGTTGATGGATGTATCGGTAAGATAGAGGGCAACCAGCACACCGCTCAGAGCGAACGGGATGGAGAACATAATGATGAACGGCAGAGTCAGTGACTCAAACTGGGCGGCCATCACGATGAACACAAGCAGTATGATGAGCAGAGCCAGAGTAGCCATATCGGAGAATGACTCCTGCTGGTCCTCATAGTCACCGGATATCTGGATGGTAACGCCCTCGGGCAGTTCCATTCCTGCAATAATCTCCTGACCTGCTTTTACCACATCACTAAGGGCCGATCCGCCCGCAATGACGCAGGTGACGCTATTGATACGCTGACGGTCCTTGCGCTGGATGGTAGGCGGAGTGAATGTCTCCTCCAAATGACCCAGATCCCTTACGCGAACGGCGCTATTACCACTGCCGTAAAGCAGTATATTCTCAATGTCATTCAGCTCGGTACGATACTCGGGAGCATAACGCACCTTGATGTAATACTCCTCGCCGTCCTCACGGAAGTAAGATGCGGTAGCACCGTATATGCGGTTACGCAGATAAGTTGCAGCGGTCGAGAGGTTCAGGCCATGCTGGGCCAGTTTCTCGCGGTCAAACACCACCTGATACTCAGGCTGGTATTTCTCACGGCTTATGTAAGCCTCACCTACTCCTGCCACATCCTTGACCTTGCTCAGGAACTCGGCGGCAACAGCATCGGTCGCATCAAAGTCATAACCGTAAATCTCGAACTCGGCGGTTGACTGTCCGCCCATGCTCATACCGCCACCGGCAGTAACCATGAAACGCTCAATCTCCGGGCGAGCGTTAAGGTCGGCACGCATCTGTGCAACCACATCATCCGATGAGATGCTGCGGTCTTTCAGCTCCTTGAGTGAGATTGTGAATGATATGATGTGTGTACCGTTGGTCTGCATTGATGCGAATGTGTTGTTCTCATCGGCAGCACCCACGCGATAGTTACAGGTAACCAAGTCATCGGCATAACGCCTCATCCACAGGTCTGACAGCTCCTGAGCCACCATGCGTGAACGGTCCGTATTGGTGTTCATAGGCATATAGATTGTGGCCGATACACGTGATTGCTCATCGGACGGGAAGAACTCGGACTTGAGGTCTCCTGCCGAGAACAATGACAACACGAATATCACTATACAAGCCAGCACAATCCAACCGCGGTGACGTACTGCATGATTGATGCGGCGTGAGTACCAGCGGTCCAGTCCGTCCAGAGCCATCTGGATAGGACGGTAAAGGAAAGTGTGTATGCGGCTACCCTTCTTCTCCAGCTTAAGCATGCGTGAGCAGAGCATCGGGGTAAGGGTGAGTGATACCACAAGAGAGATACCTATGATCACACACATCATACCGCCCAGCTGCTTGAACATCACGCCGGCCATACCTGACAGCATTGTGAGCGGGAAGAATACGGCGAATATTGTCAGGGTCGATGCCATAACAGACACAGCCACCTCATTGGTAGCGTGAATGGCGGCCTGCTTGGGATCGGCACCGCGCTCAATATGGGTGGTTATGTTCTCCAACACCACGATGGTATCATCCACCACCATACCTATGGCGATCGTGATACTACTCAATGAGATGATATTCAGTGAACCGTCAGTGATAAACAGATAGATGAACGACGCAATCAGTGACAACGGGATTGTGATAGCCACAACCACTGTTGCACGCCAGCGACCGGTAAACAGATAAACCACCAGCACCACGAACAACAAAGCGTAAAGGATTGTCTCAGCCAGAGAGTTCACGGTCTGGATAATATCCTGAGATCCGTCATTGATGATACCAATGTGGATATCGCTGGGCAGGTTCTTCTCAATCTCAGGCAGAGCAGCATTCACCTTGCGGCAAATCTCTACAGTATTCGCACCTGTCTGCTTTTGGATAACCATCATAGCACCCTGTACACCGTTGTTGTAAGACTCCTGAGCACGCTCCTGAGTACGGTCCACAATCTCAGCCACATCACTCAGATATACGTTACGGCCACCGATAGATGCTACCACCAGCTTGCTCATGTCTTTGGGGTCCTTGAACTCACCGTCAACACGAAGGGCAAAAGTCTCGTTACCTATATCAATGTTACCGCTTGGGATACTGCGGTTCTCCTGACCGATCATTGCGGCAATCACCTCAATGGTCAGGTTATAAGCCTCAAGTTTGGCAGGATCGCAATAGACATATATCTCACGTTGCGGGGCACCGGTAACGGATACCGTACCTACGCCGGGGATACGTGCCAGCGGGTTGACCACATTCTCATCCAGTATCTTATACAATGCACTTTGACTCTCACCTGCCTGGACAGAAAGCAGCATGATAGGCAACATACTTGTATCAAACTTGAAAATGATAGGTGATCCGGCACCATCGGGCAACGAATTGGATATCATATCCAACTTATCACGCACATCGTTGGTCAAATCATCGATATCATGTCCGAATTCAAACTCCAACTGGATTACAGATACATTTTCCGATGACTTTGAAGTGATATGCTTAATGTAACTGCAACTGTTCAGCGTATTCTCAAGCGGACGGGTAACATTGTTCTCAATGTCCGATGCGCTGGCACCGTTGTAGTAAGTGAACACCATAATGGTGTTGGTCTCGATATCAGGCAGCTGGTCAATAGGCAGCTTGGTATATGAGAATACACCAAACACCACCACTGCGACAAAACACAGCGCCGTCAGAATTGGTCTTTTGACCGAACCTTCATATAGACTCATATCGTAAACGCTATGTTATTTCTCAACTTCAACCTCCTTGCCGTCGGCCAATTTAGCCAAACCGGCAATAACAATCTGTGCGCCGTTCTCAACACCCGAGAGCAACTCGTAACGGTCACCCAGCCGCTGGCCCAACTCAACCTTACTGTAACGGACCTTTCCGTCCTTATATACATATACAAAACGGTCGCCTGAACCGGCACGCTTATCAATAGCCAGGTCAGGAACAACCACATGATTGAGTGTACCCAGATTAAGAGTAGCGCGGGCAAACATACCCGGACGCAGTTTAAGGTCCTCATTGGCTACATTCAGCTCAACCGGAAATGTGTGCGTCATTGCATCAACGGTAGGATAAATCAATGAAACCTTACCCTTGAAAGTCTCACCCGGATATGCATCAAGCTCAATGCTCACTGCATCACCCTTCTTAACCTTTGAGTAATACTGCTCTGATACATTTATTGTCAGCTTAACGGGGGCCATCTTCTGAACCACCAGGATAGCCTGGCCGCCGTAAAGGTCACCGTTATCATAGTTACGTGCGGTAACCACACCGTCAATCGGGCTCTCCAGACGGGTGTTCTCCTTAAGGGTCTGGAACGATTTGCGGGCAACCTCAAGCTGCAGTTTTACGTTATCCCATTCGGATTTGGAAACGCCGCCCACCTGATAGAGCTGGTCAATGCGGTTGAACTCCGTCTCCAGGTTCTTGAGCTGCATCTCCTGCTGACTCAAAGTGGTCTCGTCCATCTCAACCAGAATCTGACCCTTCTTTACATTGTCACCCACCTCAACCTTTATCTTGCTTATACGGCCGGGAGCCGATGGAGCAATATTGTTCTTAACCTCACCTACAATGGTAGCTGAGTACACCAAAAGCTGGTCAACCGGCTCCTCAACCACCTTTGCCAGCTTAACCAACGGCTTGGCGTTGGGATCCGGGGCCATCGGGCCTACGGCAGCAGGCTGTTTTTTCTGCCCGCATGATACAACAAGCATGGAGCATAATGCAATTCCTAAGATTCTGAATGCTTTCATATCTTTTGTTTTATTTGTTTTCGGTTCTTATTGTTTTTCATCATCCATTACAGGTATCTGGGATTCATCACCCAGAACCTTGTCCAAATCAGCCTTGGCAGCCAGATAGTTGTAAATTGACTGGCTGTATGTGAGCTTGGCCTGTGTAAGTGAAACCTCGCTGTTGTTAAGTTCCAGGATGGTACCCTTACCTATCTCATAACGCTTGCTTGCAATCTCACGTCCCTTCTCGGCCTGTTCAATGGCCTCACGGTTGCTGGCCACCTGCTCAGCGTTGGCCTTCATGTTGTCAACATAACTGCGGGCCTGGATGTTCAGCTGCTTCTCGGTATAACCCATATTCTCACTCAACTGGCTTATCTGCAGTTTGGTACTGCGGATCTTGGTAAAATTACCCATACGGAAAATCGGTACTGAAAGAGAGAGTACTATCGATGAACTCTTGGCCCACTCATACTCACCCACGTTCCAATCCTTGTTGTAAAGAGACTGGAAAGCGTATGAACCCGACAGTGCAAGCGTAGGCAGGAAATTCATCTTCTGTACACGAAGAGTCTGGTTAAGCATGGTCTCATTGATCTTGAGTTGACGAATGTTGGTGTTGTTCTCAAGTGAGAAATCACCGGCTGTGAGAGCCTCACTGTAAAGCCGGTCCTCATAATCCTCCAGACTACCCTCAATTACAATCTCTGTTTCGGGATCGATGCCCATGAGCACCATCAACTGCAACTTGGCCAGGGTAACGGCATTACGTGCCTGAATGACCGTAGGATTCAGACTGCGCAACTGCACCTCGGCACTTATCTTGTCATATTCACTGGTACCGCCAAGTTCGTAAAGAGACTTTACTACGTTGAAATTCTTCTCGGCCTGCTCCAGACTCTTGCAAAGCACATCGTAACTGTCCTGCGCCAGGATAACCTGATAATAGGCCTTGGTAACCTGATTAACCAGATCCAGTTTTGAACTGCGACTCTGCTCAACGGCGTTATCCAGGTCACTCTTGGTGAGATTCATGGTCGCATATACGGTGGGAGCAAACAGCGGCAGGCTCACCTGGAACTGACCGTTCCATGTACTGGTATTGTCCTGACCCATCTTGAATGAATTAACCTGACCACCCATATTCAGCTTCATCACAGCGGCCAGAACGGTATACTGGATCGTTCCGCTAAAATCCACACTGGGCAAAAGTGCCTGCCAAGCCTCATCCTTGCTTATCTTCTTAACCTCAATCTGCTGCTCGGCCACCTTGATGGTAGGGTTCTCGCTCACAGCAATCTTAAGAGCATCATCCAATGTGAGCTTAAGAACATTGTCGGACTCCTGAGCGTTTACCGTGAATGACAGCATCACTGCTGCAATCAGGATTCCGGTCTTTCTTAAAAGATATCTTTTCATTATCTGGTTTTGATTGTATCAACTGAAAGTATTGCAGTCCTTTGAATTAGAACGTGCAAAGATACAGAAAACTCCGCGCAAAGCGCAGAGTTTTCCATTCAAAACGGCTCTCAATTAGCCATTTTTAGCATTTCAGCCACGAAAGATGTCAGTCGGCCAGCAGGTCCTTAAGGAACGAATCAAGCTCCTCATCAAGGCCTTGCATAAGGCTTTGGCTCAACAGAGTGTTGTCCTCATCAAAAAGCATAAGTTCAGCTACGGTCTCGCGGTCATCGTCCACAAGAACAAATGAGAAGGGTTTCCAAATAGCCAGGTTCTCCAGCGGCTCAATCTCATCTATATCCTTGAGGATTCGTCGCAGGGCCTTTTCCATAACCTGATAGAAATCCTCCTCAGGTATCTCAACCAGATCGGAGAGCTGAGTGGTGACCAGGTCATGATCATCATCACTTATGGTTACCTCGCCCGTCTCACGTATGGGCATGATATGAATATCCGTGACTACAGATTGTTCTTGCGGACGACGGAACTCGCTCAAGGCCTCGTTTATGAGAGTCTTGATTCCCTGGAATGATGATTCGCTCAGTCTCATAGCTTTATAGTTTAGTAATTTTACAGGCCTTGGCCGTGGCAGTTCTTGAACTTCTTGCCGCTTCCGCACGGGCACGGGTCGTTTCGGCCCGGAGTCTTGTCGGCGCGTATGGGTTCACGTACCTGCTGACGGGTATCGCGAGCTGCTGCCGCACGCTGGTTGGGGTCAGACATATCGGTACGGTTCTCGGTATACTGACGACGCTGCTGACGATTCATGGCAGGTGCCTCACGAACCTTATCCGGATCAGGCTCCGGAATCTGGCCGCGCATCAGGATTGATACGGTCTGGTCATTCATCTTGTTGACCATATTGTCAAACAAAGTGACAGACTCCAGCTTGAATATCAGCAACGGGTCTTTCTGCTCATAACTTGCATTCTGTACGGAGTGCTTGAGTTCATCCAGCTCACGCAGGTTCTCCTTCCAGCACTCATCAATGGTATGCAGCAGGATTGCCTTCTGAAATGAAGTCACCACAGTTTTGCCCTCGCTCTCATATGCCTCCTTCAGGTTGCACGGAATCTGATATACGCGACGGCCGTCGGTAATGGGAATGAGAATATTCTCATAGCGGTCACCCTGCTCTTCGAATACCTTCTTGATAACAGGTGTCACAATCTGGGCCATACGATCACATTTGCGCTTGAAGTTGTCCATAGCGGCCGTAAAAATACGGTCCGAAATCTCGTCCAACTTCATCTTGTCAAACTCCTCTTCGGTAAACGGGAGTTCAATTGCAAGCACGCGGAATGCCTCCATCTGCAAGCTCTCATAGTCTGCACAGTTCTCGGCTGCACCTGCAGAGCGGTCCCATATCATATTGGCAATATCCATGCCTATGCGTTCACCTATCAGGGCATGACGGCGTTTTTCATAGACAACGGTACGCTGCTTGTTCATTACGTCATCGTACTCAAGCAGACGCTTACGAATACCGAAATGGTTCTCCTCAACCTTCTTCTGTGCCTGCTCGATACGCTTGGTGATGAAACTGTTCTCAATCATCTCATCCTCCTGCAGGCCCAATTTGTCCATAAGCGGAGCTATACGGTCCGAACCAAACAGACGCATCAGGTTATCCTCAAGTGAAATGAAGAATACCGATGAACCCGGATCACCCTGACGGCCGGCACGACCACGCAGCTGGCGGTCCACACGACGGCTCTCATGACGCTCGGTACCTACTATTGCAAGACCACCGGCCTCACGTACCTCAGGTGACAGTTTGATATCGGTACCACGACCTGCCATGTTGGTGGCAATGGTTACGATACTCTTCTGACCTGCCTTAGCCACGATATCGGCCTCCTTCTGGTGCAGTTTGGCGTTCAGCACGTTATGCTCAATCTTACGCATTGTAAGCATACGGCTCAGCTGCTCGCTTATCTCGACCGATGTGGTACCTACCAGTACCGGACGACCGGCCTCGACCAGACGTACAATCTCCTCGATTACGGCCTTGTACTTCTCACGTTTGGTCTTGTATATACGGTCATTCTGATCGATACGTGCAATGGGCTTGTTGGTGGGAATTACAACAACATCCAACTTATAGATATCCCAGAACTCTCCTGCCTCTGTCTCGGCCGTACCGGTCATACCGGCCAGCTTATGATACATACGGAAGTAGTTCTGCAAAGTGATTGTTGCAAATGTCTGGGTAGCGGCTTCAATATTCACACGCTCCTTAGCCTCAACAGCCTGGTGCAGTCCGTCACTCCATCGACGGCCCTCCATTATACGACCGGTCTGCTCATCAACGATCTTCACCTTACCGTCTTCGGTCACAATGTAATCCACATCGCGCTCGAACATGCAGTAAGCCTTGAGCAGCTGGTTTATAGTGTGTATGCGCTCACTCTTTACTGCGTAGTTAGTAAGAAGTTCATCCTTCTTGGCCAGACGATCCTCCTGACTTAGATCCTTCTCGTTCTCAAGCTCTGAGAGCTGGCTTGCAATATCTGGCAGAATAAAGAAATCGGGATCCTGATTGGTGCCGCTAATAAGCTCAACACCCTTATCGGTAAGATCGACGCTGTTGAGTTTCTCATCTATCACAAAGTACAGGGGTTCAACAGCCTCAGGCATACGCTTGTTCTGCTGCTCCATGTAAATCTCCTCGGTCTTCTGCAAACCCACCTTGATACCCGGCTCACTCAAGAACTTGATGAGAGCCTTGTTCTTGGGAAGGGCCTTGAAGCTACGGAACAGTGACAGGAATCCTTCGGCCACCTCATCCTGGTTCTCGGAATGCACCTTCTTACGGGCATCGGCCAGATACTGGGTTGCCAGTCGCTTCTGAGCCTCGAACAACTGCTCCACCTGCGGACGCAGCTGCTCAAACTGCTGGTCCTCGCCCTTGGGTACGGGACCCGATATGATAAGAGGTGTACGGGCATCATCAATGAGCACCGAGTCAACCTCATCGACTATGGCATAATTGTGACCACGCTGTACCAGTTCATTCGGATGACCGGCCATATTGTCACGCAGGTAATCAAAACCGAACTCGTTGTTGGTACCGAATGTAATATCAGCCCGATATGCGTTACGACGGGCCTCGGAGTTGGGCTGATGCTTGTCTATGCAGTCAACTGAAAGTCCGTGGAACATATAGAGCGGACCCATCCACTCGGCATCACGCTTGGCCAGATAATCGTTCACTGTAACCACGTGTACTCCGTTGCCTGTCAGGGCATTAAGGAATACCGGCAGAGTTGCCACAAGGGTCTTACCTTCACCGGTAGCCATCTCGGCAATCTTACCCTTATGCAGAACGACGCCACCGAACAGCTGAACGTCATAGTGAATCATGTTCCATACGGTATCATTACCGCCGGCCACCCAGTGCTGCTGCCACAATGCCTTATCACCCTCTATGACAACAAAGTCATGCTTTGCAGCCAAATCACGATCAAAATCAGTGGCTGTAACCTCAACCTGCTCATTCTCCGTAAAGCGGCGTGCAGTATCCTTTACTATTGCGAACACATCGGGCAGGACCTCGTCCAAAACCACCTCATAACGGTCAAGGACCTCCTTCTCCAACTTATCTATCTGATTGAACAGAGGCTCGCGGTCCTCAAGCTCCGTCTGCTCTACCTTAGCCTTAAGTTCCTCAATACGTTTCTTTTCCGGTATTACAAAATCCTGGACTTTTTTACGAATGGCCTGCGTTGCGGCACGCAGCTCATCGTTGGACATTTTTTCATACTTGGGATATGCTGCCTTTATCTTCTCCACCCACGGCTGAATCTCCTTAATGTCGCGGGTCTGCTTGTTTCCGAACAGTTTCCCAATAAACTCGTTAAAACCCATTATGCGGTATTGTTATTTGTTACTACTGCTTAAACGGTACGCAAAAACCGTACCGAAACGCAAAGATACTCTTTTTCCCGTTCTTTATGCCATTTTTGTCACATCTATTGTGTTTCTTCATACACTATAAGAGCAATAGATTTTGGAGACGACGTTCCGAGCCTATTCCGTACCCTTACGGACCCTAAACGTCGAACGCCTCCTTTTTAGTCCCCTTCGGGGCCTAACAGTCGTTAAACGAAGCGCCGTTCTTAACGGGATCCTTCAGGGCACTTCACTTACGGCTCTACACTGACGCTCCTAAATCCATTGCTCATACAGTTTGAAAAACACAAATATGAAGATATCCGTCAATGGGCTTTTTATTAGCATAACTTTGCATAAAAAGGTTTGAGAAGATAATAATAAGGTATATCTTTGCAGTTCAATTACGCCTAAGAGGTTAATTGTGAATATATATACAGAAAAGATTGAATATTATGAGGATTCCATTGAGAAGTGACCAGTGTACCGTGGGTCGCCGCATGGCGGGAGCCCGCGCCCTGTGGGTTGCCAACGGCATGAAGAAGGAGCAGATGGGTAAGCCCATCATTGCAATTGCAAACTCTTTCACGCAGTTTGTGCCCGGTCACGTGCATCTTCATGAGGCAGGCCAGATAATCAAAAAGGAGATTGAGAAACTTGGTTGTTTTGCCGCCGAATTCAACACCATAGCCATAGATGACGGCATCGCAATGGGCCACGACGGCATGCTCTACTCCCTGCCCTCACGTGACATAATTGCCGACAGCGTTGAATACATGGTAAACGCCCACAAGGCCGATGCTTTGGTCTGCATAAGCAACTGCGACAAAATTACACCGGGTATGCTTATGGCAACCATGCGACTTAACATACCCACCGTATTCGTAAGCGGCGGCCCCATGGAGGCCGGCGAACTGAACGGCGTTCATCTGGATTTGATTGACACAATGATCAAGTCCGGTGACGAGACAGTATCGGATGATGAGGTTGCAGCCATTGAGCGTACAGCCTGTCCGGGTTGCGGATGCTGCTCAGGTATGTTTACCGCCAACTCCATGAACTGCCTTACCGAGGCTTTGGGTATGTCATTACCCGGCAACGGCACCATACTGGCTACGCACAAGAACCGCGTACAGCTCATGAAGGATGCCGCAGCGCTCATAGTCAAGAACGCCCTCAAGTACTATGAGGAGGGTGATGAGAGCGTTCTGCCCCGCAGCATAGCACAGAAAAAGAACTTTGAGAACGCCATGAACCTTGACATAGCCATGGGCGGTTCCACAAATACGATCCTGCACCTGCTGGCTGTAGCATATGAGGCTGGCGTTGATTTCAAGATGGATGATATTGACCGTCTGTCACGTAACGTTCCCTGCCTTTGCAAGGTTGCACCCAATACACAGAAGTATCACGTTCAGGATGTAGGCCGCGCAGGCGGTGTACTCAACATCCTGGCCGAGCTTGCCAAGGGCGGTCTGCTGCATACCGACGCCAAGAACGTAACCGGTTACACATACGGAGAACTTATTGACAAGTACAGCATACTCAAGGACAACATTGACCCTGAGGCCAAGCGCATATACACAACAGCTCCTGCCAATAAGTTCAACATCGAGTTGGGCTCACAGGACAGCACATATAAGGAGCTGGATACCGACCGCGCAAACGGTTGCATCCGCGACCTTCAGCACGCCTACTCCAAGGACGGCGGTCTGGCTATTCTCAAGGGCAACATCGCAGTTGACGGCTGTGTGGTTAAGACCGCAGGAGTCGATGAGAGCATATGGAAGTTCTCAGGTCCCGCCAAGGTATTCGACTCACAGGAGGATGCCGTAGAAGGTATACTTGGAGGCAAAGTCGTAGCCGGCGATGTAGTTGTAATCACACATGAGGGTCCCAAGGGAGGTCCCGGCATGCAGGAGATGCTCTACCCCACATCGTATATCAAGTCACGCCATCTGGGCAAGGCTTGCGCCCTGATCACCGACGGCCGATTCAGCGGCGGAACATCGGGTCTGAGCATAGGCCACATATCACCCGAGGCAGCCAACGGCGGTGCCATAGGCAAGGTGGTTGACGGTGACATAATTGACATAGACATTCCCGCACGCAGCATAAACGTACGTCTGAGCGATGCAGAGCTTGCTTCACGCCCCATGCGCCCGCTCACCCGCAAGCGTGTGGTTGCAAAGAGCCTCAAGGCCTATGCCAATATGGTAAGTTCAGCCGATAAGGGTGGTGTAAGAATTATTGATTGAGCAGATTATGAGTAATATGATAACTGGAGCTGAGGCAATGCTCCGCGCATTGATTGCCGAAAAGGTTGACACAGTATTTGCCTATCCCGGCGGATCAATCATCAAAGTATTCGATGCACTTTACGGTCACCGCACCGACCTGCGTCAGATTCTGGTACGTCATGAGCAGGGTGCCACTCATGCTGCACAGGGTTATGCCCGTGTATCGGGCCGTACCGGTGTAGCCATAGTGACCAGCGGACCGGGTGCCACGAATACCATTACCGGTATAAGCGATGCCATGCTTGACAGTACTCCCATTGTGGTTGTGGCCGGCCAGGTAGGTACCGATGCTCTAGGCACCGATGCTTTTCAGGAGATTGACCTGGTAGGTGTCACCCAGCCTATTACCAAATGGAGTTATCAGATACGCCGCGCCGAGGATATTCCCTGGGCTGTAGCACGCGCATTCTATATTGCAGGCTCTGGCCGTCCGGGCCCCGTAGTGCTTGACTTTACCAAGACCGCCCAGATGCAGCAGATAGATTTCAAACCCGCCAAGATAGACTACGTTCGCAGCTACATCCCCGCTCCGGATCCCATTGAGAGTCAGATCAATGATGCTGTTGCCCTGATAAACAGTTCTAAAAAGCCTCTGGTATTGGTTGGTCATGGAGTTGAATTGGGTAATGCAGAGAAGGAACTTGCCGCATTCATTGAGAAGGGTAATCTGCCCGCAGCACGCACGCTTCTGGGACTGTCGGCCCTGCCCAGTGACCACCCCCTCAACATGGGTATGTTGGGAATGCACGGAAACCTGGCCCCCAACGTAAAGACCAACGAGTGCGATGTGCTGATTGCCGTGGGCATGCGTTTTGACGACCGCGTAACCGGCACACTTGATACATATGCCAAGCAGGCCAAGATAATACACCTTGACATAGACAAGTCTGAGTTCGGCAAGAACGTAAAACCCGATGTAACCGTACTGGGTGACTGCCGTCTCACGCTCAAACTCATAACCGAACGTATGGCCAAGGCTGACCATAAGGAGTGGATTGAGAGTTTCAAGCCGCTTGACAAAGAGGAATTCGACAGAGTAATAGACATAGCCGTCAACCCCAAGGAAGGACCGCTCAAGATGGGTGAGGTTGTTACAGCAGTCAGCAACGCAGCTCCGGCCGATGCCGTTCTGGTAAATGACGTAGGCCTTAATCAGATGTTCTCATCACGCTACTTCAAGTACCGCACGCCTCGCAGCATAGTGACATCAGGAGGTCTGGGAACAATGGGATTCTGTATGCCCGCTGCAATAGGCGCCACATTCGGAGCACCGGAGCGCATGGTACTGGCATTCAGCGGTGACGGCGGATTCCAGATGAACATTCAGGAGCTGGGCACAATAATGGAAAATCAGGCTCCCGTCAAGATGATACTGATGAACAATACCTATCTGGGTAATGTACGTCAGTGGCAGCAGATGATGTTTGAGGGACGTTATTCCTGCACACACATGATGAACCCCGACTACAGCAAGATTGCATCGGCCTACGGAATTCCGTATATACTGGTTACGGATCGCAGCCAGCTCAAGGATGCCGTAAAGCAGATGATCAGCGCCAAAGGGCCCTTCATCCTTGAGGCAGCTGTTGAGGATGAGGAGAACGTAATGCCCATGATCAAGCCGGGTAGCCCGGTGGATAAGATGATATTTGAAATATAATATGGAGAACGAAAAAAAGCTTTACACACTGATAGTTCACTCTGAGAACATAGCCGGTATCCTGAACCAGGTTACCGCCGTGTTCACACGTCGTCAGGTCAATATTGAGAGTCTGAACGTATCGGCCTCATCAATACCGGGCGTACACCGCTATACCATCACCGCGATGGCCGACCGCGAGACTATCGTAAAGATTGTGGACCAGATTGAAAAGAAGGTTGATGTCCTGCAGTGCCAGTTCTTTACTGATGATGAGATATTCATGCAGGAAGTGGCTTTATATAAGGTGGTGACATCTGTTCTCACCGAGAACCCCGAGATGTCCAAGATCATACGCCGCTACGGCGCCAAGCTGATTGAGGTAAACTCCACTTTCTCTGTAATTGAGAAGACCGGACGCACCGAGGACATAACTGCCCTTAACCGCGAGCTTTCCGCACAGGGCAGCATGCTCCAGTTTGTAAGCTCAGGACGCGTAGCAATTACCCGTGCACGCATTGAGCACGTAAATGAGTATCTGGACAAGATGGAGGCCAGATACGGCAAGAAATAAAACAGATAATTAACTCAATAAAAACAACAAGAAACTATGAAAATGAACTTTGGCGGTGTCATAGAAGAGGTTATGACACGTGAGGAGTTCCCGCTGGAGAAAGCCCGCGAGATACTCAAGAATGAGACAATCGCAGTTATAGGTTACGGCGTTCAGGGTCCCGGTCAGGCATGCAACCTGCGTGACAACGGTTTCAACGTAATCGTTGGCCAGCGTCAGGGCAAGACCTTTGAGAAGGCTGTTGCCGACGGTTGGGTTCCCGGCAAGACTCTGTTCTCTATCGAGGAGGCAGCCCAGAAGGGTACAATCATCTGCATGCTTCTGTCCGATGCAGCACAGATGCAGCAGTGGCCCAATATCAAGCCTTACCTGACCGCAGGCAAGACTCTCTACTTCTCACACGGATTTGCAATCACCTGGAACGATCGCACAGGCGTTGTTCCTCCCAAGGATATCGATGTTATCATGGTTGCTCCCAAGGGTTCAGGTACATCACTGCGTACCATGTTCCTTGAGGGCCGTGGTCTGAATAGTTCATACGCTGTTTATCAGGATGCATCAGGTCATGCACTTGAGAAGGTTCTGGCTTTCGGTATCGGTATAGGTTCCGGTTATCTGTTCGAGACCACATTCATCCGCGAGGCTACATCAGACCTTACCGGTGAGCGCGGTTCACTGATGGGTGCCATCCAGGGTCTGCTCCTGGCTCAGTATGAGGTTCTCCGTGAAAACGGCCACACTCCCTCTGAGGCATTCAACGAGACAGTCGAGGAGCTCACTCAGTCACTTATGCCTCTCTTTGCACAGAAGGGTATGGATTGGATGTACGCCAACTGCTCAACCACGGCACAGCGCGGTGCTCTTGACTGGATGGGACCGTTCCACGATGCAATCAAGCCCGTTGTACAGAAGCTCTATGCCAGCGTAAAGTGCGGTAATGAGGCTCAGATCTCAATTGACAGCAACTCAAAGCCCGGCTATCGCGAAGGTCTTGAGAAAGAGTTGGCTGCCCTGCGCGACAGCGAGATGTGGCAGACCGGTGCTGTCGTTCGCAAGCTCCGTCCCGAGAACAACTGATCTATCAGTTATAAAAAAGAATCCCTCGGATGTTTCCGAGGGATTCTTTTTTATGTGTGATATTGTTTAGAATACCTTGAAACGATTGTCAACAACCTCGGCCTGATAATAAAGCTCCTCAATAAGAGCACTCATGATACGGCTTGAAGAGATAGTGCGTACACGAAGTTCCTCTGACTTTTCATCGTACTCAGCTGAGTATGAATCAGGAGTTATCTTCTCTGCAACAAAAGCGCAATTCTCACCCTTCATGGGAACTGTAAGTTCATTCTGCTCAAGATTGAATACGCTCGGACCAATTGTTGCCTCATTGGCATAAACTGAATTAAGGAACGAAGCATTGTTGAAGTTCACGAATCTGATGGTATCAATATGAATACCCTCAACTGATTTCACCTCATCAAGACTCTTTCCGACAAGCTTTCCCTTGAGCATGTCATACTTCTTATTGTTAAGGGTTCTGAGTGTAAGAGTAGGAGTTGCATCCTCAAGGCTGCGTGTGCCACGCGGATGAATCTCCTCAACACCTACAACAAGCAGATGGTCATTGGCGTTGCCAACCTCGTAAATACGAGAAACCTCACCTTCCTGAGCCTCAAACACCCAACGCAAAGCCTCACGTGACTTGGCCACACCGCCTATAGCGTGACTGTAATTCTCAAAACCGGGATAATACAGCAGACGGAAACCGGATTCCTCGGCATTCTCTCTCAACTCAGCAACAGTAGTATTCTGTGACAGGAATGCACTCAACTTATTGTAAGCAGCATTGCTTGTCTCCTCACTGAACTCAACAGGACGCTTTACAATGGCCAGATTGTATTTCTTGAGCGGAGTCTTTACATCCGTTACCTTGATTACCAGAGTTCCACCTGCCACCTTAATCTTGGAAACATCACCCTTCTTCATACCGTTCAGAGTGTTCAGGAAGAGAGCGTTCTCACCACTGATGGCTGCAGGCTCATATGAATTGGCCGATATCCACTGTTCAGGAGCGGCCTGACCGTATTTCTCGGCTATGGCAGCAAAGTCTGCACCTCTCTTTCTGGCAGCGGTCATGATGCTGTCCGCACGTTTGTCGGCATCATCCTCATTCTCCAGAACAACCTGAATCATGGCATACTGGATAGAATCGTATCCAGTTGCATCTGAAAGATATCTGAATGCATTGTATGAATCCTCATCGGCATTGTAATAGGGGCCGAATACACCACCCACCTTTACGGAGTCAAGTCGCAAAACAACATCTCCGGGAAGGTTCTTGGCTGAACGTGCAACTTCGCTGAATGAAACTACAGAACCTGCACGACGCATGAAAGCAGCGTAATCGTCAATATCTGATTCCAGTTGGTCAACAATTTCATTCATCTCCTCAAGCAGAGCCTCGCGGTCAGCCTGAGTGGGCTGGATCTCATAGTCGATATATACGATATCACGATTCTCGGAATAGTTGTAGAGAGCCGGCTTAACCTCATTGTATACGGCCTTGATATCCGATGTAGTAACATTGGCATCAGCATCGGCGACCAATGAGTAAGGCAGAGAGGCAATCACGACATCTGCTCTCTTTATACGGTTCTCGAACGAGCTCTTTGCTGCAACAGGATTAGATACAATCGCACCGTTTAAGAGGGCTGAATACTTTGAATAAAGGAGACCGCTCTTGATATTCTTCTCAATGAACAACCAATAGTTGTACAATCCTCTGTAGTACTCATACTCTTCAACAGACATCGTCTCAGGATCAATCTCGTTGTAAAAAGCCAGGAAACTCTTGAGAATATCGGAATCGAACTGACCCTCTTCATTGCTGAACGGAGTTCTTGAAAGCATATCATCATTACCGCGCTCAATCACGTCCCTAACCTCGGCATCAGTAACAGTCAAACCTATGGCATTGGCCTCTTTCTCAAAGATACGGTTACGTACCATAGTAGACCAAACCTCATCCTTGAGAGAGTTCTGCTCCTCCTCGGTCAGGTCCTGAATCTGATTCGCAAATTTGACTACGTCTGTGTAAACCTCAAGTTCCTCCTGGAAATCCATTGCTGTGATATCCTCGCCGGCGATAGCGCCTACATACTGGATTCCCTGGTTGGGACGGATTATCTTCCATGCATCACCGAGAATAAAGGCTAGCATAGCAAGACCGATAACGATAAGAAGCAGTGGTCCTTTGCTTCTGATTTTCTGTAATGTTGCCATTTCTATTGTTGTTTTTATTCGTTTTTGCCTGTCAAAAACCGCTATTGCGGGTAAAAGCGCACAAAATTACTAAAAAATGTTGTTAAACCATCAAATACCTCATTTATTTAACAACGTAAGTTCAACCAGTTCTATCTTGGTTTCACCGCGTTTGAGTATTCTGAATGAATAATCACCCACATTGACTTTCTCATTGACCTTAGGAAATCCTTTGGCCTTGTTCAGGATCAGGCCTCCAACTGTCATATATTCGTCGGATTCCGGTATAGCCAGGCCAAACATTGAGTTGACACGGTCTATCTCCATGCGTCCGGAAAGAAGCCAACCGTCCTCTGTCTCCTTGGCAATCAGATTGGTAACATCATGCTCATCCTGAATATCCCCAAGAATCTCTTCAATGATATCCTCAAGGGATACTATACCCGATGTTCCGCCAAATTCATCAACAACCACTGCAAGGCTTTTTTTGCGGGCCATAAGCTGTTTCATAAGCTTTTGGGCCGCAAGAGTCTCCGGTACGAACGGTACTGTCTGGATGTGGTCACGCCAGTCCTCCTTATGACGGAAAAGTTCCGAAGAGTGTATATAACCAACGATATGGTCCATATCCTCTTCAAATACCAGAATTTTGGAGTATCCGGTCTCAATGAATCTCTCTCTCAATGCATTCCAGGATACACCTTTCTCGACGGCACAAATCTCGTTACGAGGCACCATGCAGTCGCGGGTTTTCACATTCGAGAAATCAAGCACGTTCTGGAATATGCGCACCTCGGAGTCAGGTTGGCTATCCTCTTCCGTCCCCGAAAGCCCGGACTGAACGAAATAGTCCAAATCGACCTTTGAGAAAGCCTTAGCTGTATTCTCCTTGTCTATTCTCACACCCAACAACCTGAGTATGATGCGCGACAACCAGGTAGTAAAAAGGGAAATCGGATAGAGTATGATATAAATCAGATAGATCGGGAAAGCCAGGATATTCAACTTTCCGTTTGGATTGGAACGGAAGAGTGTCTTTGGAACGAACTCTCCAACCACAATAACTATTGCCGTTGATATCAGAGTCTCTATAACAATGAGCAGGAACTCGTTGCTTATGCCGAAACCGGGAATTATCGCCAGCAACATCTCAATAAGATGCGCCATCATGGTACTGTACAGCACAAGGGCAATATTATTGCCCACCAACATTGTGGAGATATAGATATTGGGATTGCGGAAGAAACGTTCCAACAGGCGGGAGCTGAAAGTGTGACGCTCCACATCCATCTCGAATCTCAGTCTGTCAGCCGATACGAAAGCTATCTCAAGCCCGGAAAAAAGCGCCGAAAAAAACAGCGCCACAAGCATTATGACAAGAGTATGGCTCATTTTGTATCAGTTACAGGAAATACTCCCTCCGTTTTACGTATTGTATATTCGGTAAGACTGGTATTTGACTCAAAGCCATGACCCACAATCGTCTGTTTCTCCTGTCTGATACGAATAATACTGTCCGAATACATCTTCCTGATGCGGTTATCCACAAACAGTTCGGGAGTGTCAAACTCCTCATTCTCTATATTCTCGGCATGGACGTTATGTCGCAAGTGCCATTTTTCATCATCTATCATATAGTATGCGGTATCAGCTTCAATCATTGATTCCACCTGCATTAGAGAATCCAGAATCTCAAGCATGACTCCCTGCTCCATACTATAGAAAGGAGGTTTCATCTTGTCAAATATCTTCCACTCCTCGGCTATGACATGATACCGGATCACTCCGTTCTCGGAGATCAGCATATCCACCCCACGGGTAGTTATTACCGATGTGGAATCACGACTCGTCACCGCCGGTCCGAGCTGTTTGTCCTTATTCCCGCATGATAGGCAGAAAAACGACGAGACAACCGCCAGTATGACGGTTGCCAGGTACGTTTTATTTATCATCGGCTCCTGACCGGTGGTATGTATCATTTATCTGATGGTGGTAGTCTCGTTGATCCAGCCCTTGATCTCTATCTGATCACCTACCTTGTAACCGAGCATGAACAGGTCATCGGGCTGCGGGCACTGCTTCTTGTACTGACTGATAAGGTCATTGGCCTTGGCTGCTACCGAAGAGTCAACCTTCTTGGCCTGCTCCAACTTGTCAATTACTGCAAAATATGCGCAACGGTTCAGAGCCGGCTCACTTGACCAATCGGTCTTCTGTGCGTAAAGCATTGCCATCAGGATATAGGCGTCACCCTTATTGGGGGTATTGGCAAGACACTTCTGAAGTGCTGAACGGCTACGGTCGTAGTTTGACTTTGTGTAGTAAAGGCTTGCCATCTGATAATATGTATCACCAACCTCAACCTTGTTGTCAGTCAACTCAATAGCCTGGTTGTAGAACTCAAGGGCCCTGTCATAATCCTCACGCTGCTTGATATAAAGCTTACCAAGAGCCTTTGCGGTGTTGTATGACGGAGAAATCTTATGGGCATACTCGGCTGCGGTGAAGTAAGCGTCACTTGACTGGCACTCGAATATGGTCATCAGTCTAACAACCTTGGTCAGATATTCAAGATTATCCTTGTTATCCTCGATCTTGGGGCCATAGATATTCTGAAGAGACTCGCAATCAGCGGCACCGCTCTTTACAAAGTGGCCGTCAATATTCTCCTTAACCTTTGTTGCATTCTCTATGATCTTGTCATCAGCCTGAAGTGCAATGAACTCATCAATGTAGCCGGCACAATCCAGATAGTCCTGAATTAAGGCCTCACGATAATCCTCATTGTCCTTCTTATTCATATAACGCTGTGAAGAGACTGCCATCAGGTCATCCAGTACATAATACTGTGTCTGGCCCTTACCCAGGTCAACAGCCTTACGCAGAAGTTCGTATGCTCTGCTTATTGAAACCTTGGGATTGTATATCCTGTACGCATGACCGTACTGGCCGTATATCTCAGCCTCCGTAACCTTGTTCTTAGCCATAGCATTCAACTGATCCAGATACTTTAGACGCTGCTCGAAAACCTGGAAAAGCTCTTCGGAATACTTAGCCATAAGAGCCTCGTCCTTTGCCTTCTTGGCATCGTTGTAAAGATTCTGCAGAATCTTGATACCATAGTTATAGGTATTGACCGAAGCCAGAGGAGCCTCATCGAACACAGCCTTCCAGCCGCCCTCATAAGCTTCCTTGAAGTTGTTGGTTTTGTAATACTCAGAATAAATACTGATATTGCGGAGGGTATTGATACTGTCCTGTCCATGTCCGTAGCGAGAACCATCCTCCACGCCTTTCTGTGCGTAAACGCCCGTTGCTGCAACAAGCGCCAAGGCAATCATTCCAATCTTTTTCATATCGTTTAGTTTAGAATTCTCAATAATAAGATATACAAAGATATAAATAAGTTAAATCAATTCGTCATCAGTCAACCATCAGTTTCATAAACCAGCGTTCCAAGAACGTCACCCCTATATTGATTCTGACGTAATTCTCGGTAACCATCCCTTTAGCCATAGGCTGAACCCTCACGAACTCTCCCGACACGTGAAGATAGGACATGCTGTTGTAAGACGTGTTTATCGGTAATGAGAGGCCGGCACTCAGACCAAACTGCATCGGTCCCTTCTGATTGCCGACATTGACATAAGGCTGCGAGAAATTGAATCCCACCTGATATGCTGTACGTTTAAACAGTTTTCGGTTCATCTCATCAGGTCTGTACATATAACCAATAGCGGCCGACAGCCTGTCGCATCCTGTTTTCTGGCCAAAGAAATCTGCCTTGGACCAGGTCTGGTATGAGACGTCCGCTCCAATCATTCCATGCTCCCACTGATATGTAAAACCTGCGGAAAGCAATTCCGGCAGTGAAAAAGCATTGGCTATATTTGTTGTATCGTTCACAGAATGTGCATCAACGGAATATGTGTCACTATTAAGCTTCTGTGCCGGAGTGAACGTTGCTCCCACCACAAGACTTCTATCACCCATCGTCAATGTACCCTGCATTCCGAAGTCAAACTTGAATGCCGACATCTCGGCATAGTATGTCTTGGTCCTGGACTGAATATCCGATGAAGAATAGGTATTGCTGATATAATGTGTTATATCTCCACTCAAATAAGAGGCGTTAGCTCCTACTGAAAGCCATCTGGTGGGCCTCCATCCCAAACCTCCCAAAAACTGACGGACTCCTCCTGTACCGGAATAGGTGTCAGTAACGTTTATTTGGGCATCGTCCCAAGGTTTCAGATACGATTTGGAAAAGCTGTAACCGACATTGGAAAATGGCATGAATCCCATAGTCATTCCCACCTTGGGCAGAATCCTGAACTGCATCGCAAGATGATTGATATAGGCATTATGTGCATTAACCCTGACTCCGTCCTCTATAAAATTACCGTTCTGGAGAGCAAATCCAAGGTCCGCAATAAAAGTCAGAGTATCAACGGTTGAGTAAGAAGCGGGATTTTTGAGGTTTAAGGTATTGGGATAACGGAAACCGGCTCCGATACCGCCCATTGATTTGGTGATTCCGGTTGACTGATCCGACAACAGTCCGAGTCCGTACCTCGAATATGGCGAATTAACGCCGGTCTGAGCCTTGACCGGGTTGAGCCCCGACAGGCAGAAGACAGAGAAAAACAATACAGTTGCTATGTTCTCAAATACCTTTCTCATTGTATCTGTAAATCCGAGCCAATCCGCGAAGGACCAGATCCGGGACTGCAAAAGTACTGCTTTTGGCTTTTATATCAAAGAATTCGGCATCACCTCCGGTTAAAAAAACCAAAAGAGATGGATATAAAAGGTTTAATTCCGCAATATAGGCGTCAAGCTCTTTCCTCACACCATTTATCACACCGCTACGGATAGCCGTCTCGGTATCTTTACCGAACAAAGGAGTATCCCCTTCACTGTCAACCAGCGGCAATGCACCTGTATGTTCATGAAGCGACTTGAATCTCAAGAATATTCCCGGAGTGATATTGCCACCAACATACACTCCGCCGGCCGATACGAAATCATATGTGATGGCTGTTCCCGCATCGACTACAAGCAAATCATGGCCTGGCTGCATGGACCATGCTCCAATGGCAGCTGCAAGACGATCCATACCCAACGTTTCCGGAGATAAGTATGAATTCAACAAAGGCACAGGAGTCAGGGCCGTGAGCTGTTTCATTCCATGTCCCACCATCCATTCCGTAACAGAAGGATCCAAGGGATGAACGGAGCACCACATCCCGCTGTTTATCTCCATCCCGGCCACGGCATCAGACAATTCATCCAACCGGACTGGGCCACAATAGACATGACGCAGACTGCCGTTTTCAACAACGGCGGCTTTCACTCTGGTATTTCCAAAATCAAGTAACAGCACCATACTGAACGCAAAATTACTAACTTTGCATAAGTTTGCATTAACTTTGTGCCAAATATCACAATCATGATCAGGAAACTATTCTCCATTCTGGCCACCTTGATGCTCCTTGTTCCGGGAGCCAAGGCACAGAATGACAGCATAAACGCGTACCTTCTTACATGCGAGCCGGGCAAAGCCATCTACGAGCTTTACGGCCATACAGCCATCTGGATAGAGGATGTGACAAACGGCACCGATATCGTATTCAATTATGGACTGTTTGATTTCAGCACACCTCATTTTGTGTGGCGCTTTTCTTTGGGCAAGACAGATTACATTCTGGGAGCAACCCGACTGCGCTCATTCCTCAAGGAATACAACGAACGCGGTTCCCAGGTGTTTGCCCAGCAACTCAACTTTACTCAAGACGAAGCCAAGAAACTATATGCATTGCTAATTGACAACAGCCGCGTTGAAAACAGGGTTTATCGCTACAATTTCCTTTTCAACAACTGTGCCACAATGGCGTTGGACAAAATTGAGGAGAGCATAAACGGAACCGTTTCATACAACTGTCATGATTCCGGCCTCACTTTTCGCGACATACTTACCGAACATACCAAGGTCCGTCCGTGGAGTGAATTCGCCGTCGATATTGTCATCGGAGCAGAAGGAGACCATCCTGTCGGTTACCGTCAGGAGTCTTTTGCACCCTTATATCTTAAGGAAATGGCATCAAGTGCCGTCATAACCGATACTGCCGGAGTTCAAAGACCTTTGGTGCTTCCGCAAACCAGTCTTCTCAATCCCGACCATGGTGTTGATTTCGGCAAACCGGTGTTTACACCCATTCAGGTTATGTGGATAGTTTTTATGCTGGTACTTCTGTTCACACTCATAGGATGGTACAAAAGCAAACCATACTGGCTGGTTGACGCTATACTTTTCGGAATCCAGGGAGTAGCCGGAATTGTCATAGCATTACTGTATTTCTTCTCAGAGCACCCCACAACCGGCTCCAACTGGCTTGTCATATGTCTGAATCCGCTGCCGCTCTTCTTTATACCCTTTATTATTTACAAGAGCAGACGCGGAAAGGTTTCAGTATTCATGATATGCGAATTTGCGGTATGCACCGCGTTTCTGCTCATGTCACCGGCAATACCGCAACATATAGAGACCGCAGTGATGATACTGATAGGGTCTTTTGCATTGAGAGCGTTCAGCACCTCCGTATTCCAGATGTCAACAACTCTGCGAAAAAAAAACGGTAACATAACCCACGGAGGACGCATCCCCTTGCTGATCATAGCAGCACTCTCCCTTTCTGCTTCGCTCCAAGCCAAGCCTGAAAAGAATCCCAAGCTGGTGGTGGGCATAGTGATAGACCAACTTGACGAGGAGTGTCTCGAAAAACTGTTGCCTATATTGGGAACAGACGGAATGAAAAGGCTGTGGACCGACGGGTATAACCGCACGAACGCCACCTTCGATTATGATGATATGGACAGGTCATCGGCTGTGGCATCCATACACACCGGAGCCTCACCGTTCCAGCACGGAATTGTTGCCGACCGTTGGATGAACCCCAAAACATTGTTGCCTTCATCTCCGGTTGATGACAGCAAATACAAGGGTATCAACACTATTGAGATGTCATCTCCAGGCAAGCTCCTTGCAACCAACCTGGCCGATGAGATCAAACTGGGGTATGCAAGCAGGTCCAAAGTCTGTTCAATTGCAATAGAACGTGATGCCGCAATACTTGCAGGCGGACATGATCCCGATGTGGTGTTGTGGATGAATGAGAATGATGCCCGCTGGAGTTCATCTGACTATTACGGAAATCTTCCCGAATGGGTAAGCGCCCGAAATGACAGTGTCGTAAGATACACAGTCTGGAGGCCTGCTCTGGAAACCAGTTCATACATTCCTGTATCGGACCACGAACGATTGCGTCCTTTCTTTTACCTGATGCTCAAGAATGACGTCTGGGACTGGCGCACCACACCATTTGCGAATGACAGGGTAACAGAAATGGCACTGGCGGCAATTGACGAGATGGAATTGGGCGATGACGACAACACTGACCTGCTGGCACTGACATATTATGCCGGTAATTTCAGACATACCCCCAACTCGATTTGGTCACTTGAACAGCAGGATATATATGTACGTCTGGACCAGACTATAGCAGAATTAGTAAACACAATCAAATCAAAGATAGGGTTGGACAACGTATTGTTCTTTCTAACTTCCACCGGATACCTGGAGAATTCAACTCCGGAACTTGGAGGCACGCGTATTCCAACCGGTCAGGTTAGCATGGAACGTGCTACTGCACTGCTCAATCTCTATCTGTCAGCAAAATACGGAAGCGGGAACTGGGTTAAATCATTCTTTCACAACCATATCTATCTGAATCACGACCTTATAGAGGAAAAAGGGTTATCTCTTCACGAAATGCTGGAAAGCAGCGTAGACCTTTTGGTCCAGGTGACCGGAATAAAGAGTGTACTTGTGTTGCGTGACCTGATGTCCACCGTTCCGGATATAGAGGCTGTACGCAAACGTAACGGTCTTAACGCTTCATGGTCCGGCGACATCATAATTGACGCCATCCCGGGTTGGGGTATTTCTGACGAGAAAGACGGAACGGTTCTTTATCGCAAGCCGATAGCCAAACCTGTTCCTATGATTCTGTATGGAAACGGAATAAGAGCAGAGGTTAATCATGAGCCCATTTCAGTGAGCGTACTGGCTCCAACAATATCACTGATAACCCGCATCGACCCGCCAAACGCATCCTCGGCAGTTCCTCTCAAGAATCTCAAATAATTTGACTAATTTTGCAGCATGGAAAAGAAATATATCAGCCTTACTTATGACCTGATGCTGAAAGACGCAGACGGTCAGTTGTACAAGTACGAGAGTGCTACCCGTGAGAGACCTTTCAAGTTCATTACCGGAATAGGTTACGCCCTGGATCTTTTTGAGAGCAACGTAGGTTCACTCAACGTAGGTGACTCCTTCGAGTTCGAGATCCCTTCAGACAAGGCATACGGCGAGTACAGTAAAGAAAATGTACTTGACCTGGACAAAGGCATATTCCTGCGCGACGGCGTATTCGATGACGAGCATGTTAAGATAGGTGCCATCATTCCCCTGAGCGACGGACAGCAGACATTCAATGCTACGGTAACAAATATCACAAACGATAAGGTTACAGTAGACCTGAACCACCCCTTGGCCGGTGAGAACCTCACCTTCAAGGGTATTATCCTTGAGTCACGTCCCGCTACACAGGAGGAGATTGACGCCATTCTGCACCCCAAATGCAAGGGTTGCGGCGGCGGTTGCAATAACGGTGACTGCAATGGCGGTGACTGCAACTGCGACGGTGACTGCAAAAAATAAGATAATATGAATACTCTGGGCCAAAACCTTACCCTGACCACATTCGGCGAGAGCCACGGCCCCGCCATAGGTGGTGTGCTTGACGGATTTCCTTCCGGAATCACTGTCGATCCGGAATATGTACGCGAGTGCATGCAGCGCCGCCGTCCCGGACAGAGCACCGTGACCACCGGCCGTCAGGAGCAGGATGAGGTGGAGTTTCTGTCAGGTCTTCTTGACGGAGTCAGCACAGGAGCGCCCATTGCATTTATAATAAGGAACACGGACCATCACTCATCGGACTACGATGAGCTTAAGGACCTGTTCCGTCCGTCTCATGCCGATTATGCATGGGAACAGCGTTACGGAATACGTGACTGGCGCGGCGGCGGACGTTCATCGGCCCGTGTCACCGCCCCCATCTGCGTGGCAGGAGCACTGGCTTCACTGGCATTCCGCAAACTTCTGCCCAATCTGAGAATCAAGGCTTTCACATCACAGATAGGTCCCTACTCCACTGATCCCGCCAAGGATATGGATTATGCAGCAGCTAATGTTGAGACCAATGCCGTAAGATGTCCCGACGGACAGATGGTATCACAAATGGAAGAGTACATCAAGGAACTTCGCAAAGAGCAGGATTCAACAGGCGGATGCGTTACATGCATAGTCGAAGGCTTGCCTGCCGGTATAGGAAATCCCGTATTTGACAAGTTGGAGGCTTCACTGGCCAAGGCCATGCTTGGCATAAACGCCTGCAAGGGATTTGAATACGGCGACGGATTCCTGTCTGCCGCACAGCGCGGATCACAGCATAACGATGCTTTCCGCATGGAAGACGGTAACGTGACTACCGTGACCAACCACAGCGGCGGAATCCAGGGAGGTATAAGCAACGGTCAACCCATAAGGTTCCGCGTAGCGTTCAAGCCCACCCCTACCATCGGTCAGGAACAGAAAACCGTGACACGCGACGGACGCGAGACTACGATTGCAGCTAAGGGCCGTCATGACCCGTGCGTAGTTCCGCGTGCGGTTCCTGTTGTGGAATCACTTACAGCACTGGTCATTCTTGACCAATACCTTTCAGGCAAATAAGTTTTCCAGATTGTCTGCCAGCTCCTGCATGGAGTGAAGCAGAAGTACAGGTTTTTCGGCCAGCAGGATCTCATCCTCAAGCGGACCGGTATTGACTGCTATTGTATCTATTCCGGCAGCCACGGCAGCTCTTATTCCAAGCGGGGCATTCTCAACCACCACAGCCTCACTGGCAGATACACCTGCTATCTGAAGGCCTTTCAGATATGGATCGGGATAAGGTTTGCCGCGCTTTACTTCAAAGGCTGTCACCATGCGGTCACGACTAATGTATCCCTCATAATCCCTCTGAACGCGCTCTATCAGGTTCTTCTGTCCCGAGCCTGTCACGATAAGTATCTTGAGTCCTGCGGCTGCAGCCTTGCGCAGCACATCCTGAGCCCCGGGCATTACACGTGCCTCAGGCATGGCACGGAAAAGCTCGGCCTTATAGCTATATATCTCGTCAATCTCCTTCTCGGATGCCTCGTATCCGCGGTCACGCAAACTGATACGCACCACAGTATCATGTCCGGTAGCACCCTCGTTCAGATATACGTCATGAGGAGTCATATGCATACCGTAACGATCCATCGCCTGGCTCCAGGCTTTTGAGTGATTGGGCATGGAGTCATATAAAACGCCATCCATGTCAAACAGGATGGCGCCTTTATTATGGAATGAGTATGACATTAAATGCTTACTTATTTAATCTTGAAAGAATCTTCTTTGACTCCTCCTCATATCCGGGTTTGCCCAGAAGAGCGAACATATTCTTCTTATATGCCTCTACTCCAGGCTGATTAAACGGGTTTACGCCAAGTACATAACCGCTTATGCCGCAACCTTTCTCAAACATATAGATAAGCTGTCCTATCCAGTATTCATTAAGTTCGGGAACAATGATTCGGATATTGGGAACACCACCATCCACGTGAGCCAACTGAGTACCAAGTTCGGCCATCTTGTTCACCTCATCAACATGCTTTCCGGCCATGTAGTTCAGACCATCCAGATTTTCGTCATCAGACGGGACAAGAACGGAGTGTTGTACTTTGTCAACAGATATCACTGTCTCGAATATGGTGCGCTCACCCTCCTGAATCCACTGACCCATAGAATGAAGGTCTGTCGAGAAATCTACCGATGCGGGGAAAATGCCCTTGTTCTCCTTACCCTCGGACTCTCCGTAAAGCTGCTTCCACCATTCACTCAGGTAGTGCAGTTTGGGCTGGAAGTTTACCAGTATCTCTATCTTTTTGCCGGTACGGTAAAGCGCGTTACGGGCTGCCGCATAAACGGCAGCGGGATTGTCTTCAAACTTGACGTCCGATGTCGTCAGGCCCTCCATATCGGCAGCGCCCTTGACAAGCTGACGGATATCATATCCTGCAACTGCAATCGGGAGCAGGCCCACGGGAGTAAGCACTGAGAAACGTCCGCCTACATTATCCGGAATAATGAAACTACGGTAGCCCTCCTTATCGGCACATACTCGGGCTGCACCACGTTTGGCATCGGTAATGGCAACAATCACCTTGCGTGCCATCTCCTTGCCTAGCTGCTCCTCACACTGTTTCTTGAGCAGGCGGAAAGCCAAAGCCGTTTCAGTGGTAGTGCCGGACTTGGATATGTTTATGATACCGAATTTCTTTCCCTTCAGGTATTCGGTGAGCTCATAGAGATAATCCTCGCTGATATTATGACCGGCAAAAAGAATTTGCGGATTACGCTTGTCCTGAATAAGTTGGGAAAAGCTGTTGCTCAAAGCCTCTATGACCGCACGTGAACCCAGGTAACTACCGCCTATACCTGCCACAATCACCACTTCACAGTTGTCACGCAGTACTTTTGCTGTATCCTCTATCTCATTCAGAAGTCCGCCTTCAGTCTTGGAGGCCAGATTCATCCAACCTATAAAGTCATTGCCTGCGCCACTGCCGTTCTCCAGTTTAAGGATAGACTCCTTAATATCGGATTCCAATGCTTTAATCCCATCCTTTGGGATGAAACCCTGAATCTGTGAAATGTCAATCTTGATCATAGTCCTTTATTTGAATGAGTCGGTAAGCAGTTTTATCTCTATTACCGGCGATATATGTTCATACAGGATGTTGTACATTGCATCAAGTATGGGCATATTGACACGATAATGCTCATTTATCTCCTTCATGCATTTTGTTCCGTAGTATCCCTCTGCAATCATCTCCATCTCAAGCTGAGCAGCCTTGACCGAATAACCCTTACCCACCATGGTACCGAACACCCTGTTACGGCTGAAGTTCGAGTAACCCGTAACCAGAAGGTCACCAAGATATACGGAATCATTCACTGCACGATTGGGCATCGGGCGAGCCGTAGCCAGAAAACTGTTCATCTCCTGAATGGCGTTTGACATAAGAACAGCCTGGAAGTTATCACCATACTTGAGACCGCTGCATATTCCGGCTGCAATAGCGTATACATTCTTGAGCACGGAACTGAACTCGATACCGGCTACATCCTCCGATACTGATGTCTTTACGTATGAATTGGTAAGCTTACGGGCAATACCCTGAGCATTCTCTATCTCCTGACATCCTACTGTCAGATAAGACAGACGTTCCAGAGCCACCTCCTCGGCATGACAGGGACCGGCTACAACGGCAATGTTCTCCATTGGAACACCATAATAGCGATGAAAATAGTCCGACATAAGCAGATTGTCATCAGGCACTATTCCCTTGATTGCCGATACGACGAACTTGTCACGTAACTTGACCTTGAGTTTTTTCATGTGACTCTTGAAGTATGGTGACGGAGTTACGAATACCAGTATATCTGATTCATTCACAATCTGGTTGATATCAGATGAGAAATTTATACGGTTCACATCGAATTGCACACCGGAAAGATATGCCGGATTGTGGCCCAGACGTTTAAAATCCTCTATCCGGTCATCACGACGGATGTACCAGTTTATGGAATCCTCGGTGGACAGCAGAATCTTGGCAATGGCCGTAGCCCAACTGCCTCCACCCATAATTGCCAGTTTTCCCTGTGGAATTGCCATAACTTTTTTGTTTTAATCCTTGCTTTCGGGTTTCATTTGCGGGAAGAACAGCACCTCCTGAATAGCCTGCTGTCCTGTCATAAGCATAACCAGACGGTCTATACCGATGCCGATACCGCTTGTGGGAGGCATACCGTACTCCAATGCGCGAACAAAATCCTGATCAATGAACATAGCCTCATCGTCACCCTTCTGGCTAAGACGCAGCTGATCCTGGAAACGCTCGTACTGATCAATGGGATCGTTAAGCTCACTATATGCGTTAGCCAGCTCCTTGCCGTTGACCATAAGCTCGAAACGCTCGGTAAGACCCGGCTTTGAACGGTGCATCTTGGTAAGGGGTGACATCTCAACCGGATAGTCAGTTATGAATGTAGGCTGTATAAAAGTACCTTCACAGGTCTCACCGAAAATCTCGTCAATGAGTTTGCCCTTGCCCATGGAAGGTGTAACCTCCACGCCACACTTCTTTGCAACCTCACGCATCTGGTCCTCACTCATGCCGTTCAGGTCATAGCCTGTCTTTTCCTTGATGGCATCCAGGATAGGCAGACGGCGGTAAGGTGCCTTGAAATCAACCTCGTTCTCACCTACCATAACCTTGGTGGTGCCATTCGTCTCTATAGCGATCTTCTCAAGCAGTTTCTCGGTGAAATCCATCATCCAGTTGTAGTCCTTGTAGGCCACATAGAGCTCCATGCAGGTAAACTCAGGATTATGGGTGCGGTCCATACCCTCGTTACGGAAGTTCTTGCCGATCTCATATACACCCTCAAAGCCGCCTACTATCAGACGCTTCAAATAGAGTTCTGTTGCAATACGGCAGTAAAGGTCAATGTCAAGGGTATTATGGTGTGTGATGAACGGACGTGCGCTTGCACCTCCGGGGATAGATTGCAAAATAGGAGTTTCAACCTCAGTGTAGCCGGCTTCGTCCAGAACAGAACGCAGGGTACGGATAACCTTGGTACGTTTCAGGAAAGTTTCCTTGACACCCTCGTTAACCACCAGGTCAACATAGCGCATACGATAGCGCAGATCGGGGTCATCGAACTTGTCATATGCGACACCGTCTTTGTACTTAACGATAGGCAGAGGACGCAGAGACTTGCTCAGAACCGTGAGCTTCTTGGCATGGATGGTAATCTCACCCATCTGGGTACGGAATACGAAGCCTTCAATGCCGATGAAATCACCTATGTCAAGGAGTTTCTTGAAGACCTTGTTGTACATCTCCTTATCCTCCTCATCGGGGCAGATGTCATCACGGGTGATATAGACCTGAATACGGCCTGTAGAATCCATCAGCTCAATGAACGATGCCTTACCCATGATACGGCGGCTCATCATACGGCCGGCAACGCATACCTGGCGAGGCTCATCCTCATCCTTGAAGTTCTCTTTTATCTCGGCGGCGAAAGCGTTTGTGGGATACATTGCTGCGGGATATGGTTCGATACCCATTGCACGCAGCTCCTTCAAACTCTCTCTCCTGAATTGTTCCTGATCGCTTAATTCCATTGTTCCTTATATTCGATATACAGCCCGCAAAGGTAGTAAAAATAAAACAATAATGGCGCGTATACGCGCCACTATTACATTATCTTAACTCCTTTGGAGTCAGTTCGGATCACTTGCCAAACAGACCGAAAATGCTGGTAAGCGAAGAGATCGTGCTGGATACCTCATCACTGGCATCCTCCATCATCTCAACAGCCTCGGATATAGTGCTCTGGGCTGCAGTCTGGGCCTGGGCAGTTGTCTGCTGTACTGTCTGCTGAACCGTCTGCTGAGCACTCTGAGCTGTCTGCTGGCCAGCCTCTTCGGCGCCGGCCACAGCAATTACACCAGCTGCAGCGATTGATGACAGATCAGTACTGCTGGCCAATGATTGAAGGGTACTTGTAACGGTACCGGCGGTGTTCTTTGTCACAAGACGGTCCGATCCAATGATAAGCCCCTGGGCAAACTCATTGTAGAAAGCGCTCTTGTCATCCACCGCCTTGAGACCCTGAATGCCATTGCTCAACTGAGCAAGCATGATGATGTTGTTCAGATTGGTCACATCTATCTGACCGTCAGTCTGATACTGGGAATAAAGACTCTTAAGGGCTGCACCCGATGCCTGTCCGCTGACCGATGCGCTACCGTTCTTTGTTCCGATACCTAATATGCCGCATGACGTTGTCATAAGGCACATTGCCAAACATAATAAAAAGCCGAAAATCTTTTTCATAAATACCATATTGATTGTCATTTCATAATCATAGTCGCTCCGCTGGGCTGCATCTCAAACTGATAAGGTTTCTTGGTCTTGAGTTTGAGTGTGCTCAGAGTAGGTTCCAAAGTCTTCTTGTCATCAGTATAGAACTGAACCTCACCGTCACCCAGGAATGAAAGGTCTATCTTGGCCTTGATGGCCTCCTTGGTGGCATTCAAGCCTGCCACGAACCAACGGCCATCGTTGCTCTTACGGGCCAGGATAACATACTTACCGGGATAGCCGTCCAGGAAACGGGTTTCAGTCCAAGTCGTGGGAGCATCTCGCAACCAGTCCATGCAGATCTTTGGAGCATCCTCCAGATTATTGGGGCAAATGGCAATGTTTTGTATAGGATTCTGGAAAATAACCTCAGTTGCGATCTGGAATATCGGAGTGGTCTTGAGCTGTGATCCGCGTCCGCTGTTCTGTTTGTTCAGAATACGGTTCATGAAGCATCCGCCAAACTCCATGCATCCTACGGTGTTGCGTACAAACGGATGCAGGGTAGCCTTAAATGCCTCCTCATCACATGCACCCTGGCCAAAATACATGTTCTCGGATGCAAGCACAGCCTCTGAGCCTACGTAGTTGGGATACATCCTCTCCCATCCGCGAGGCAGTGTGCAGCCGTGGAATATGCACATGATTCCGTGATCGTTGGCATCAGAGAGAACCTCCTCATAAAGACGGATGGTCTCCTGCTTGTCACCGCCCCAGAAATCAACTTTTATTCCCTTGCAGCCTACTTTCTCAAGCCAAGCCATCTCCTTCTTACGGATGATGGAGTTGTCCATCTTGCAGATGGGACTCTGTACTATATCGTTCCAATAACCGCTTGAGCTGTACCACAGGAATACGTCAACTTTCTTTGAATTGGCATACTTGATAAGCTCCTCCATGCGCTCATAACCTATGTTCTCGTCCCAGCCGGCATCAATCAGGATATACTCCCAACCCATCTCACTGGCCAGGTCAATGAACTTGATCTGGTCATCCCAGTTGCATGATGCATCCTGCCATACAATCCAGCTCCAAGTGCTGCGGCCGTACTTGTAATCGTGATGTGCCTCATAAAGCGGTTCCACATAATCCCACATTACCGTGGTCTCTACTATCGGCTTGAGGTCTGCACCCACGGTTATTGTACGCCAGGGGGTTGAGCCCGGAAGACGGAATGCGGGACATACAGTACCGATGCCGTTGTTCTCATCGGGCATGGGGAACTCAATCTTGTAGGTATTGTCCTTACAGTCACCCAAACGTGAGCCGCAGTAGCTGCTGCTTACACCAGTCTCAGACAGAAGAACCCAACCATTCTGTCCTACATGGAACAGACCGGGGAATGTATAACCGTGACCGTACTGTGAGCGGACGTTCATCTCACCATCATTTGAGTATCCCTCCTCATAGCTGGGCTTGCTGCGCTGCCAACCTATCATGGCATCACTCTGCGGAGTTAGGAATGTGGTCGTACCGTCAGGGAAACGGAAACCGGTATTCTCAAACAGCACACGGGTACTGGCACGCTGACGTGGCTTGGGGATATTATAACGTATTGCAATGTCATTGTCGCTTATGCGGAACTCAAACTCTATGTTCTGGCGGGCGGCATTCTGAAGTTCTATCACAGCCACATTGTAAGCATGACTTACATGAGCTGTCTTTATGCGGTCCATAGTATAATCCACCTGGGCGCTTTCAACCTTGCAGTTAACCAAGGTCAGATTCTTTGTGAAATCACCGTTCCCGGCCTCACGTCCTTGAGGTACTCCCTCAAGGGTGGGTTTTGAACCCATATCAAGCATTATGCCTATCGGTGAATCCTCAAGCATCCGCTTGCCGTCATATGTTACGGAATAAGTAGGGTTATCAGTGCCTGTAAGATTAAATGACACGACCAAACGTCCATCCGGACTTTTGAGATCCGATATACCTGCACCCTCCTGCGCAACGGCACTTAAAGAAAGCAGAGACAATAACGCGGAGAAAACAATAGTTCTTTTTAAGATTTTCATATCTGTAAGTTTTGGTTAGTCTATTGATCGAATCAGCCGGATCACATCATGCGAAAACTGAAACGCATTGTCAGTTGCGGATAGACCGGATATTTGTCGACATATTCAAGAACCTCCTTTACGTCATCACCTAAAGCAATTGAGGCCTCTCTGATTGATTCAATTTTCTTATCCTGACAGTACAGGGCGGCTTCCTTACTGTTGTAAATCATTGCTCCCACTTCAAACTGCAAGCCAACGGTCTTATTGGGGACACAGCGTCCAAGTCCCATACCCAAATAGTATTTCAGCTGCCCCGTAATGAAATCAGTCTCCAGATAACCACGGTTTTCCCTATTTACTGCGGCATACTGTTCATCTTCAATATTGATGGCCAACTCAAAATCATAACGGTGGGTCTTGTCACGAAGCTCTTTCAATGCGGCCCAGTCTTCACGTGTCGTTGTACCGCTGACCCTGATAAAAGGATCTTTCCTGTTAAAGGTGTAATACAATCCTCCAGATAAATAGAAACGCCCCAAAGAGAACGGATACCAGTTTACCATCGCCTTGAAGTTGTTCATTCCGAAACGTATTCCCGAGTTGATGATAACCTCATCCTCAAACTTATTCTCAAAACGAAGGTATTCATTCTCCTCCTGGATTCGCTTGTACTCCCTTGTATCTATCAGGATATCCGTTTTCAGAAGGTCACTTTTTGAAGCCCAGTTATAACCGGCCTTAAAGACAATCTTTTTATGGACAGGAACCGCCACTTCAACGCCCAGACCATGAAGACCTATTTCAGCTCCCAATGAAAAGTGTCTGAAAGGCTCCATATTGTCCTGGGCCACAGCACAACAACAAGCCATACAGATGGCGAATATGGTTGCTATAGTCTTTCTCATCATCCGAGTCTAAGGAATGTCAAAGTCACTTTATGCGTTCTGTATATTGAGTACAAAAGTAATTCATTATTAGTCAGTACAGAAATAAATCCCGAATTATTTGCGTATCTTCGCGGCCGGTTGTACCCCGCACCCATAGTTCAATGGATTAGAATATGGGATTCCGGTTCCCACGATTAGGGTTCGATTCCCTATGGGTGTACACAAATGGTGGTCGCTACGCCGACCGCCATTTATGTACAACATTCCTTTTTTTATTTCGCTCTGCGAAAGCGCTTCCTCCGGTCGCTTGGCGGCCCTCCGGGACCGCTCTCACCCTCCGTACTACCATTCTATGGGGGACTCTCCGTGTTTTACCAGCCACTCATTAGTGAGACTGAAATGATGGTTCCCGAAGAACCCATTATAAGCCGACAGAGGAGAAGGATGAGCCGAACTCAATACCAGATGACGGGAACGGTCAATCATAGCTCCCTTCTTTTTTGCATAACTTCCCCAAAGGATAAACACCAATCCTTCACGTCCCGCATTCAGTTCACGGATTACCGCATCCGTAAACTCCTCCCAGCCACGTCCCTGATGCGAACCGGCCATTCCGGCCCGAACCGTTAGTGTCGCATTCAAAAGCAAAACACCCTGACGCGCCCAACGGGTTAGGTCACCGCTTTGCGGAACCGGTTTACCCAAATCATCGCTTATCTCCTTGAAAATATTCCTCAGAGATGGAGGGAACTGCACACCTTCATTCACAGAGAAACAAAGTCCATGAGCCTGTCCCGGCTCATGGTAGGGATCCTGACCTATTATCACCACTTTGACCTTATCGAAAGGGCATAGGTCAAAGGCATTGAAAATTAGACGTCCCGGAGGATAAACCGGACCATGGGCATACTCCTCCTTGACGAAGTCTGTCAAAGTCTTGAAGTAAGGCTTGTCAAACTCCGTCTGGAGATGCTCTTTCCAACTTTGGTCTATCCTAACCTCCATAAATCAGATTAACTGTATTCCGGCCTGGGCACACTGAGCACGCATATCATCCGGCCAGATGCTTGCCTGAATCTCACCTATATGAGCCTTCTGCAGGAACAGCATGCAAAGACGTGACTGACCTATACCGCCACCAATTGAAAGAGGCAACTCACCGGCCAGCAGTTTCTTGTGGAAATAGAGTTCCTTGCGCTCCTGTTTACCGCAAAGCTCAAGCTGGCGCAGCATCGATTCCTTATCCACACGGATACCCATTGATGAGAGCTCCATAGCATGGTTCAGTATCGGATTCCAAACCAGAAGGTCACCGTTCAGTCCCAGGAAACCGTCTTCATTGGGAGTAGTCCAGTCATCGTAATCCGGAGCACGCAGATCATGCTCCTTTCCGTCTCCAAGCTTTCCGCCGATACCCATGATAAAAACTGCCCCATGCTCACGGCAAACGGCATCCTCACGTTCTTTCGGAGTCTTGTCCGGATAGAGACGACGCAGTTCCTCAGAGTGAATAAAGAACACCTCACGGGCCAGGAAGGGCTCCAGTTGAGGATAGGTCTCGTTTATCAGATACTCGGTACGTAACATTGCCGAATAAATCTTGCGTACTATGCGCTTCAGGAATGTTATATTCCGGTCATCGGCCGTAATGGTACGCTCCCAGTCCCACTGGTCAACATAAAGAGAATGTAGATTACCCAAGCTCTCATCGGCGCGAATGGCATTCATATCGGTATATATGCCATATCCGGGCTTGACGTTGTATTCGGCCAATGTAAGACGTTTCCATTTGGCAAGCGAATGCACCACCTCCGCTTTAGCGTCACCCAAGTCCTTTATGGGAAATGTCACGGCTCGCTCCACTCCATTCAGGTCATCATTTATACCCATTCCCTTGAGCACGAACAGCGGTGCAGTAACACGTCTGAGCTGCAATCCGGTAGAGAGGTTCTGTTGGAAGAACTCCTTGATAAGTTTGATACCCTGCTCTGTCTGCTGCATTGACATGAGCGGCTTGTAGTCTTTTGGAATAATCAGGTAACTCATAGCATTTATGTTTTTTTAATCATCATACCAGTTGACATAGTTGCTTGAACTGGACCGTTTCTTGACCTTGAGAAGGTCAGCCAGCATAGCGGAATTCGCCTTGACAGTAAAGTTGTACGAAGTATATGGCTTGAGTACAACGCTGCACGACATATTGAAACAGTGCAAATCACGCGTCACACTCATGGTTGTCGTGGTAAAGTCGTGATAGTTGAAATCCCAGCCCGAAGAGAAATTTACGTTCCACTTGTTGGTGAGTTTCATGTTTCCCGACATATTCAGGCTATGGGAGAGAGCCCACGGATAACGCATACGTTTTTCATTGATCTGGGCCGATGTGTTCTCCCTCATGGTTACGCCATAAGAAATGGAGAAAGACCATGGCAGCGAATAACTGACATAACCGTCCTCATCAACCGGAGCGGCACCGCCATTCTTACCCGGTGCAGATTGACCTCTGGCCACGGATCCCATCCTGTCGGCATTCGGATTCTCATTGAATTCCTCATCCTCATCTTCCTCGTCATCACCCTGATCACTGTTAAACAGACTTTTCCACTTGGCTCTCCACTCTTTCAGAGTATTGTTGGAGAACGTATATGAGAAATTCTGGCTCATTCCCTGGAATCTTCCGAAACGACCGTATGAATATTCAGTCCTATCGCCCACTATCACCTTTCCGTCTTCATTGAACTCATACGCATATGTGGCCCATGTGGCATTCAGACTGAACGTGTAACTCTTGGTCAGTTTGAGGCGCAATCTTGTATTCAGGTTACTCCACGGTTTGGTCTTGGCCGCGAAATTATACGACATGGATGCTCCCAACTCATCAATCAGACTAATCTTACGCACACCGGTAGTATCCTTGTCGCTACGGACCTTCATCTCAAGGTTGTTGCCCACACTCATTGACAGGGTTCCGGATTTTCCTTTTCCCGGAACACCGTACATCATACCTGTATACGGAGAATATTCCACCGTACGGACCTCGCCTTTGGAATCGGTGTATACGTAGGTATCATAGAAACCGTAACGGGCTGCACTGAAGTCCGGAGCCATGCTGTAGCTGACAGACGGAGTAAACACGTGACGCGTCATTATCAGCTTGTCGCCGAACATCTTTATCCAAAGTCTTGTGGGCTGGTAAAAGCCATACAACTTAGTGTTAGCGCTCAGGCTGAGGTTATAATTGTATACGCGGTTGAAACCGTAAACAGTATCCTTAACCGCCTTCATCTCAGTGTCATCCCAGGACTGCATAACCTTGTAGGTGTACCAGCGCGAGTTGTAGTTGAACGAAGGAGTGATGTTTATGTTCTTAAGTATCTGGAACGTAGCGCTTATCGGAATGGAATGTCTCACGCCGTTGTTCCAATCCCTGACCAGACTCTTGTCCATAATCTCATCCTCCTTGCTGGTAATGCTGTTGCTGAGCGCACCGGTGTATGTGAAAGATATCTTTTCATACCAACGATCCGATCCGGCCACCTTCTTGCGCTTGAACGGATAGACGCGTTGCAACGAAAGGTTTAACGACGGCAAATTGACCGACAGAGTGGAGTCGCGCATATTCTGCGAAAGGTTCATTGAACTCGAAAGGGAGAGTCCTATGGACGGGAAGTTGCGCGAGTAGCTCACGCTTGATGTACGGGTGCTCTGGGAGGTGAGTGAAGGATTGTACAAACTGCTCAGATTGGACCGCTCATAGCTCTGTGTCGCAAAGTTCACACTCGCCGAGAAGTTCTGATACGGATTCGCCTTCGCATCCTGACGGTGAGTCCAGCGCAACTTGAAATCCTTGGTTACCGAATAATCCGGAAGGCCCTTGTCTCCCAATTTCGTGGTAAGCGAACTGGCATACAGGTTTCCCGAATACTTGTAACGTTTCTTGTATTTACTCTCACCGGATATTCCCCACGAACCCTTCGTAAAGATTTCACCCAGCAGTTTCAGGTCAAAATAATCCGATACAGCAAAATAGTATCCGCCATCCTTGAGATAGAATCCACGTTCCATCTCGTCTCCGTATGTGGGGACAATAATTCCGGAAGCATAATCACTCTCAAGGAACGGGAAGAATCCAAACGGCACGAACAAAGGAAGCGGCACTCCCATAACCTCAAGATATGCCGGGCCGAATATCACATCCCTGCCGGGACGTACTTTTGCACGGGTAATGCGAAGATTGAAATGCGGGTCATCATGCTGATCACAAGTGGTATAGACTCCGTCTGCGATATAATACTCACCCTCCGGACCTTTCTTTGCTTCAGAACTGGTCATGTAACCCTCACCCTGTTGGGTGATTATTTCGTTGATGTAACCCTTCTCTGTCTTGAAATTGTAGCTGATGTGATTGGACTCGTACGGAGTCGATCCGTCCACGAACACAGGAGTTCCCGACCATACCCCCGAAGAGTCACATACTCCGTCAGCATAGACCAGGCTGCTATCCATCTGCATTTTGATTACGGCAGCCGTAAGCTGAACATTCTGGTAGTTAACCTTGCCTTCTCCGTACAGGGAAGCATAGCCTCCATTGTTCCACACCATCGAGTCCTTGGACTCGTATATGACGGGATCATCAAGTGCATCCTTCTTTTTCTTGGGGCCGGAGGGAATTGAATCACGGACCGATTCTGCCGGCAATGCTGAATAGACGGAGTCTGCCCCGGCTATGGAATCAGTAGTGACCTGAGCCACTGCCTGTCCGGTCGGAAGAATGAATCCGAGTATAATCGGAATCCAAATTTTCTTTGTTATTCCCCTCACTTGCTGACGAGCTTTCTCCGTATCAAACTGCAAAAGTACCCATAAAAGCTCACACAAGCGCACACGCGGGGCTGTTTTCAGAATTTTTAATAGTAAATGACGCTTTCGCGCCGTATATAGGACCTACAGGAACAACTTGCACCACCCCCTGAAGATGAGAACCCCCTCATCGCCGAACTTGGCTATGCTACGCTCCGCCTGCTCAACCGTCTTCTCCTCCTCAGGATGCGTCTTGGAGTAGAACTTATCGGCAAAACATACAATCTTCTCCTCAATTGATACAGGCACCATATCTCTGTGAGGTACAGGGAGCTCACGTTCCAGAATCTGCTTCAGAGTCAATCCTGTTCCAGTATGCCTTTCTGCAACCAATGCATGTCGTGGTAAGCCCTCGCTTCGCAGCAGGTCGGCACCCAGATAACCATGGCACAGATAGTGATATTTGCCGAAACAGTGAATGGCATCGGCATCTGTAAGAAAAATTCCTATATCATGAAGCATAGCTGCCTCCTCTATGAATCCGGCATCGGCACCCAGTTCCGGGTGTGCAGCCACAATTTTCAGGGCCTTGTCGGCAACAAGGCGGCTATGTAACATCAGTAAATCCCTCAGGGGCTGATTGTCAGAGTAATACTTGTCAATCACCCCCATCCAGAGACTTTCATTTCCCACACTCATCTCAACGGTTTGATTACAAAGCTGTATGAATAGTCACCATAGTGAAGCTTGTACTGCTCCAGCGGCGTTGCGCCCCAACTGTTTACACAGGCAAGTCCGTACTGCACCTTGTCGATATGCACCACGGTATAAGGACGCGGAGTCAGGTCTCCGGCATGAACATTGTGTTTCTGGGGGCCTTCATCCAGATCGGCGGTCGCATAGTTTAGTGATGACATACTAAGAGGTGCGTCACCGAGGAACTCCAGACCCACACCCTCAGCATTTGTCACGCGCCACCAGCGGACATCGGTCTTATTGCCGTTCTCCTGAGGACGTATGTAAGGGAAGTACTGGTCCGCAACAGCGCTCTTGTAGACACCAAGGAACTGGGAACTATTACGGTCCGAGTAATTCTCAACCGGTCCGCGTCCGTAGAACTCAACCTGGTCAAACTCTCGAGCCATATTCATGGTCATACCGAACTTGAACAGATCCGGCATACCCTGCGGGCGCTGTCCGCGCTGACCCGGACGCTGCGGAGCAGCCTGAGCCATAGCCTGTGCAGCCTCCTCGGGGCGGGTTATCAGTTTCTGTGTCACATGCATATTTCCCTCACGGTCCAGCACATATTCCAGTTCTACCGATGCATAGAGTTGTTCTATCTCATACCTGACATTTACTTTACCCAGACCATCCTCAATCCTGCACTCAAAAGCGGTGCGTCTGAGATTGGGATTACGCCATGACTGCATGCGTGTATGCAGGTTTGCGCCGTAGTCATTATCGGTGGGAGCACGCCAGAAATCACTCTTGAGCTGGCTGCCGTTTTGGGTAATCTGCTTACCGTCAATGTCGATGTAATCTACCCAGCCTGTGTTCTTGTTGAAGGTATAAACAACGCCTGCAGCCTCAAGTTTCACATAAGCCACAGCCTCGTCAATCTTAACATCATCGGCAGAAGGACTGGCATCAGCGGCAGTGGATGGGAACCTGTAATCCGCAACGGCGAACTGTTGGCGAGCCGTGATGAAATCCTTCTCAAGCAGCGGCTCGGCCTCCTTGAGTCGGAATTCTACATTGACCAGGATCTCCTTGTCCTGCGGAGCCTTCTTAAGTGCCTTAGCCAAATCCGATGAGGTGACTTTTACCCTCTGTTGGGCAACTATCCTAGGCAGCTTGACTTCGCCTCGTGACAGTTCCTCGCCATCGGCAAAAACCGAATACTCCATGCGGTAAGCCTGCAGGTCCTTAAAGAAATTCTCGTTGTAAACCTCCATAACACCCTTCTTCAGGTCGACCGGTGTAACCCAGATATTCTGATAGAAATACTGCACCTCATATGCATGAGGGTTCCAGCGACGGTCGGGAGCGATCAGTCCGTTGCAGTTGAAATTCTGATCCGATACAGGATAGCGGCCATCGTCACCTCCGTACATAAAAATGTCGTTTCCATCGGCGTTTTTTCCATATACCGCCTGATCAACAAAGTCCCATATAAATCCGCCCTGAACCGAACGGTTGGCACGGATGATATCCCAATACTCCTTGAACCCGCCCTCGGAGTTACCCATGGCGTGAGCATATTCGCACTCAATCATAGGACGCGGGTCATTACCTTTCTCATGACGTTCCATTGCGCCGTAGTCGGCGTACATAGGACAGTGAATATCACAATGGTCGGGTGAGCCGGTAGCTCCCTCGTACTGGACGGGGCGGGTCTTGTCATACTCCTTGATCCACTTGTAACAGGTCACAAAGTTTTGTCCGTCGCCATCTTCGTTACCCATCGACCATACGATGATTGAGGGATGGTTCTTATATGTGACAACGTTTGACTTGTTGCGTTCCAGGTGAGCCAGTTCATAGTCCGGATTCCTGGCCAATGGATTGGGGCCATACATCATGCCGTGTCCTTCAACATTCGCCTCGGCCACCAGATAGATACCGTATTCATCACACAGATCATACCAGCGCGGATCATCCGGATAGTGGCTGGTGCGCACTGCATTGATGTTCATCTCCTTCATTATACGGATATCCTGAATCATACGCTCCAGAGAAACCAGATAACCTCCTTCAGGATCCATCTCATGACGGTCGGCGCCCTTTATAAGAATGGGCTGTCCGTTCACCAAAAGCTGACGGTCGCGTATCTCGACCTTACGGAATCCCACCTTCTGCGGTATCACCTCTATAATGCTTCCGTCATCATCGGAAAGAGTCATATAGAGAGTATAGAGATACGGCGTCTCAGCAGTCCATTTGTAAGGATTCTTTATTGCGGCATTTACGTTTACAGCACCATCCTTCACTGTCTGCTTGGCAGACCATACCTCCTTTCCGAATGCATCCTTGAGCTCAAGTCCAAGGGTCTTTCCGTCAGCACCTGCAAATGTCGCTTCAAACTTCAAAGTGGCATTTACATACTTGGCATCCAAATCCGTAACGATACGGAAATCATCCAAATGAGCTTCGGGCCGTGCATACATGTATACCTCGCGTGCAATACCGGTAAAACGCCAGAAATCCTGATCCTCAATATAGCTGGCGTCACACCAACGCATTATCTGCATTGCAATAAGATTCTTCTCACCATACTTTACGTAATCCGTGATATCAAACTCCGCCTCCATCTTACTGTCCTCACTGTAACCCACGTATTTGCCGTTCACCCAAACCCATAGATTTGAAGTGGCTGAACCCACATGGATATAAACACGCTCGCCCCTCCATGCGTCAGGAACAGTAAAACTCTGGCGGTACGAACCCACGTAGTTGTCACGTTCACCGACAAAAGGCGGATTAATCGGATATTCATTATTCCAGGGATAGGACACATTGGTATAGATCCGGTCACCGTAACCGTTCATCTCAAACAGTCCGGGCACCCCGAAATCCACCCATTTGCTGTCATCAAAATCAACGGCATAAAAGCCTTCCGGTTTATCGTATGCGTTCTTAACAAAATTGAATTTCCAGTTTCCTTCAATTGACATGAATCTTGAGGAGAGGCTCTTTTGGCCGGTTTCCGCCGATTCAACATCCTCATAAGCAAAATAGTCCGCCACATCGGGCTTCTCGTTCTCGCCATTTACTTTAGGGTCAAGCCACACGGGCTGCTGCGCAATTGAAGGAATAAGCGCAAATTGAAGGATGGTCAGTAATGCAAATCGTTTCATATGATAAGGCTTTATGAGTTCTGATACCGCGAAAGTAATTGTTTTTTGTCTTACGGAATGCTGTTATCGGGAAAAATGCTACCTTTACAAAAATTTACACACGCACACGCGCGCACACATATGACCCAATTCTCATCCCAAAAGCATAAAGGACTGTCAGAACGTTTGCTCAAATACATTCCGTTCCTACTGGCGGTTGTACTATGGTGCATTCTGGTATTCAAAGAGCAATATTACCTGAAAAAAGTTGAAGACCTCTCACTCTTCCTGTTTGACAAGCAGTTCGTATTGGATAGTTTCAGGATTCCGGGCGGTTTTCTGGGATTGGCAGGCTCATTCCTTACTCAGTTTCTGCACCTTCCATGGATAGGGTCTTTGCTTTGGGTGCTGCTGTTATTGATTGCATACCAACTCACAGTACGGGTATTCCGTATTCCCGACGAATATAGCCCGTTTGCTCTCATTCCCATTGTTCTGCTTATTATCGGTAATATGTCACTCGGTTACGGAGTGTTCATCATGAGAGAGCAGGACCACTTCTTTGCTCCCGTATTGGGCTATCTGGCTTCACTCGTTCCATTAGCCATAACAATACGCAGCAAAACCGTTTGGAAAAAACTTCTTTTACTTGCAGTTTGGGTCGTTGTCGGTTATGCCTTGCTCGGCACCTTTGCATTCACGGGTGCAGTTGTCGTTGCCTGCGCCACACTGGTCCAGCCTGACAACACGCGTAAAGAGCGGTTTGCAGTATCTCTTTCGGTAATTGCATTGATCATTTTTGTCCCGCTCATCATCTATTCTGCCTATACCACATACAGGCTTGCAGACAGCTGGACTTTAGGATTACCTTCCATATCCGAAGAAACTTGGACGCGTACCATGAGAGCACCGTTCCAGTTGGCACTGCTTTGCCAGATAATTCTGGCTCTTTTGTCCCACAAGCTTTCTTCAAACACGTTGGCAATGGCCGGAAAAATTGCCATACGGTCTGTTGTTTATCTCGTTGCAGTAATTGCCGTGTGGGGATACTGGTTTAAAGACGAAAACTTCCATACCGAACTTGCCATGTCGGAAGCTGTGGACCGTTTTGATTGGAACCGGGCTGTAGAGATTTACAAAAAAGCAGTCGAATCCAACATTAAGTCTGATGCCCGGGCATATGCCTCCCGCACCAAAAAGATCGCATCCGAAAACTCCAACGCCAGTATTTCCGAGATTGTGGAAAGCTATGACAGCCGTTTCTTTGAGCCCACCCGTACCATGGTACTGTACCGAGACGTGGCTCTGCTCAAAACCGATCGTGCTCTTGACGAAGCTTTCACGATGAAGGACGGCGGCCGTAAGCAGAAATCGCTCATTCAGATTCCGATGGCACTTCAATCGGGAAAACAGTTCTATTTACAATACGGATTGCCTAATCTCTGTTACCGATGGTGCATTGAAGATGCCGTAGAACACGGATGGAGCATCAGCACCATCAAATACATGACTCTGCTCTCAATTGTCACCGGCGAGAAGGATATGGCCATGAAGTATATCGGCAAACTTGAAAAGACACTTTTTTACAGGAAATGGGCCGAACGGAACCGTTCACTTGCCGGAGATCCGCAACTTGCCGGCAGTACTGTACCGTTCAAAAGCATCATTAATCATATGTGTTTTGATGAACGCATGTCAAATGACATGGGTAAGACCGAGTTATATCTCATGAACCACTTTCTTGAACAAGAACCTGCATCGGCCACTCCCGAATACGACCGTACCGCCCTGTTATTCGCAATGCGCACACAAAACATCCCTCGTTTTTGGGAAAGGCTGCATTATTACATCAACTCCAATGATGTTAAAGCGTTGCCCCGATCTGTCCAGGAAGCGGCTCTACTATACAGTACATTGGAAAAGGACGACAGAGGACTTGCGTATGATGAATATGTGAGCAAGAGTTATGAAGCGTTCAACAGGTATGTACAGAGCCATCCTATTCGCGACATGAAAGAATCCGAATATCCCTACTGCCAGAAATTCGGAAGGACCTTTTATTATTTCTACTACTTTATGAGAAATCTTCAAACGTATTGAGAAATGAAACATCTTTATATCCTTTTGTCTGCACTGACACTGACCGTATGTTGTACACGGATTCCATCTTCATGCCCCCGGCTTGAAACCGCACCCTCAATATTTCCCGACTATACGGATGTGGTTATCCCATCCAATATAGCACCTTTGAATTTCCGCATTGAGGAAAACGGACAGAAATACATAACGGTCATAAAAGGAGGTTCAGAGAGAATCGTTATCGATGGAGAAAGCATAATAATACCCTCCCGAAAGTGGGAAAAGCTTAAGAAGACAGAACTTCTCGAAGTACAGGTATATATGCAAAAAGGAAAAAAATGGCTTGAGTTCCAACCTTTCTCCATAACGGTATCAGATGAAATAGACCCATACATCTCGTACCGTGTGATTGCACCTTCTGTCGAGAGTTATGAAAGACTCAGCATAAACCAGAGAGACCTTACATCGTTCTCCGAGAAAGTCATTTATGCCAATGAGATGGTTCAGCAAGGCGAGAATGGCCAATGCATCAACTGCCATCACTACAGGAATTACTCGACCGACAACATGCAGTTCCATGCACGTCAATATCTGGGCGGCACCATCATGGTAATAGATGGAGAATTGCGCAAAACCAATCTCAAGACCGACTCGACGATTTCGGCAGGAGTATATCCGGCATGGCATCCCACACATGACTACATTGCCTATTCCACCAACAAAACCCATCAGTCAATACACTCCATTGACCATAACCGCATTGAGGTTGCCGACGAAGAGAGTGACCTTATTCTTTACGATATAAAGAACAATTCGGTAAGCGTAATTGAAAATGACCCACTGGAATTTGAATGCTTCCCGGCATGGTCTCCTGACGGACGTATGCTCTATTATGTTTCGGCACATTACGATGCCCCGTTTGACAGTCGGCGCAGGGACAGGGTCTTTATTGACAGCCGGGACATAAGATATGACTTATACTGCAAACCTTTTGACCCGGACACCCGGACATGGGGCAAGTCCGTCTTACTGTATCAGGCATCATCTGACAATATGAGCGCCACTCTCCCAAGAGTATCCCCCGACGGACGGTGGCTACTCTTCTCTATGGCACCATACGGAGTATTCCACATCTGGCACAGGGAATCGGGATTATGGATGATTGACCTTAAAGAAGGTACACTACGATGCGTTGACGAGCTCAACAGCCCCGAAGTGGAGAGTTACCATTCCTGGTCTTCTAACGGAAAATGGGTGGTCTTCAGCACCAGACGTGAGGATGGAGCTTTTACGCGCCTGTACATATCTCATTTTAATGATGACGGCAGTTTCTCAAAACCGTTCGCACTGCCGCAGCGCGATCCCGAGTTCAACCGTTCCTACATGTATTCGTACAATATTCCGGAGTTTATGAAAGAACCCGTACACATCTCTCCAAGACAGTTCGCATCATTTATATCAAGCAACAATGCAACCCCGTCAAACTATGATTCAAAAAGAGGAGAATAATCATGAATCGTAAACGCTTTTGCTTATTCATTGCGTCGGTTTGCCTTACACTGACATTACCGGCAGGTGCAATAGATGACCAGGGGAGGTTTGTTCTGGTGATTGACCCCGGGCATGGAGGAAAGGACCCCGGAGCCGTTAACGGCAAAAATCAGGAGAAGACCATCAATCTGAACGTAGCGCTCAAGATGGGTAAGCTCATCGAGGATAACTGCAAGGATGTCAAGGTCATTTATACCCGCAAGACCGATGTTTTTGTTGAGCTGTATAAACGAGCTGATATTGCCAACAAGGCAGGAGCTGACATGTTTATATCGGTACATACCAATTCGGCCAAGAACAAGAGTGCCAACGGGGCGGAGACATATCTGCTTGGTGTAGAGGAGAACCGCACCAGCGCCAACCTGAATGCAGCTTTGGAAGAGAACAAGGCGATCCTTCTGGAGAATGACTATGAAGCTCATTATGAGGGTTATGATCCTAACAGTCCCGAAAGCATGATCATATTCGAATTCATGCAGAATGAGTACCAGAAAGAGAGTCTGAAGATGGCCACATTCACACAGAATCAGATGATAAGTTCTGCAAAACGTCCCGACAGAGGCGTGCATCAGGCCGGCTACCTGGTTTTGTGGAAAAGCACCATGCCCAGCATCCTGGTTGAACTGGGATTTATATCAAATGACGCCGAATGCAAATATCTGATGTCACAGAAAGGTATTGATGAGATGAGCCAAAGCCTATACAACGCCTTCAGGGAATACCTTGACTATCACAATAAACTTCTGGAAAAAGCAGTACCCACTGCTCAGGCTATAGGCAACAAGAGTTCAGAAGATTTACCGGTCTATAAGGTGCAATTCATGAGTTTGAAGAATCCCCTCAAGAACAACGACAAAAAGCTAAAGGCATATCCAAACGTTACCTACTATCAGGAAGGCGGAATGTACAAGTATACATGCGGTGACACGACCGATTATGAGGAGATCCAAAAGACGAAGAAGGAGGTCCAGAAAAAGTATAAGGACGCGTTCGTAATTGCCGTTTACAAAGGCGATAGAATTACCGTAAAAAAAGCACAGGAAATTAGCTCAAAAAACAAATAATATTCAAAAATTATACAGCCGGTTTACTGATTCCAATTTAGATTTAGTCTAAATAGAACTCTGAAATTGTTTTTTTTCAGGTCAATATCGAAACACGTTTTGGCGTACCTTCAAAAAGGGTGAAGCGGCTCCCAAAATGTGTGTCGCGCAAGAGTTATCAACAGGCTACTTGACTGAAACACAGGGATATAATAAAAATCAATAGCCTGTTTTCAACTTTTTTAATAGGTTTTTCCAAGTGCCTAATTCCCAACATCTTACAAAAGTCGATTTTTCGGGGTAACGAACCGCGTTTGTTTAAATGAAATAAGATTGTCAACTTTGCAAAGCAGTTGATGGAAAGACACCCGATAGTCCGACCCAACCAGCCTGAAAAAATGATAGGGACTGAATTAAAAAACCAATGGAGCTTATGTCTGGATTTTATCCGTGACAACGTATCGAAAGCTGTGTTCGATACGTGGTTCTCGGTTATTGAGCCAGTGTCTCTGGATAACGGAGAACTCCTGATTCAAGTCCCCAGTCCGTTTGTATATGAGTACCTTGAGCAGAACTGTCTGGATGTGATCAAGGCCGCTCTTATCAAAGTCTTCGGAAAAGGCACAAAACTCGCTTACAGCATTCTTACAGATAAGGAGAATAACATTAATCAGAAAGCAATTTCAATTGATACCTTATCAAATATTAAAGGTACTGTTGAAACCGGCAATAAAGCTCCATCCGTCAATGATGCTCCTTTGGTTCAGGATCTGAACCCTCAGCTTGATCCCAACTACAGTTTCGACAACTTCGTTGAAGGTATCAGCAACAAGCTTGCACGCACAGCCGGCGAAACCATTGCTCTCAATCCTGCGGGCAGTGCATTCAACCCGCTGTTCATATATGGTTCGTCTGGCGTTGGAAAGACCCACCTTGCCACTGCAATCGGACGCAAGGTAAAGGAACTTCATCCCGAGAAAAGAGTGCTCTATGTTTCTGCACACCTGTTTATGGTGCAGTATACTGATGCAGCCAGAAACAACTCAGTCAATGATTTCATCCATTTCTATCAGTCAATTGACGTGCTGATCATAGATGACATGCAGGAGTTGTCGGGTTACACCAAGACACAGAACACATTCTTCCATATTTTCAACTACCTCCATCTGAACCACAAACAGCTCATCATGACAAGTGACCGTCCTCCAAAAGATATGAAAGATCTTGAGGAGCGTCTGATTACCCGTTTCAAGTGGGGACTGGTGGCAGAACTGGAACGCCCGGACCTGAATCTTCGCAAAGATATACTTCGCGATAAAACAAGACGCGACGGTATCCAGTTCCCCGAGCCGGTAATTGAATATATCGCAGACAAAGTCAGGGATAATGTCCGTGACCTGGAGGGTGTAATCGTATCACTCATGGCCTACTCTACAATCTACGGAAAGGAAGTGGACCTTAATCTTACCCATGAGGTAATAGACAAGAGCCAGCACCATGAGCAGAAACCAATCACGATTGAATCAATAATCACAAAAGTATGTGATTACTATAACATTGACGAAACATCCGTACAGTCCAAGTCGCGCAAACATGAGATTGTCCAGGCAAGACAGATAAGCATGTATCTGGCTAAAAAATATCTGGACTTCTCTACTTCAAAGATTGGAGCATATATCGGCAAACGAGATCACGCTACTGTTCTCCATGCCTGCAATATGGTTCGTGACCAGATTCAGGTCGACAAGAACTTCAAAGCCGATATGGAAAATATCGAAAGCGGCCTGCGCTGCTGATTTCTACTTAGCAACAGTAAGTGTAAAACCTGATGATGAACAGGGAACTCCAATAGGTGGATGTTCCTTATTCACGGTTACCGTCACTGCCGTGATGCCACCAAAAGCATCCAAAACAGATTGGGCTATACGTCCGGCCACATGCTCCAAAAGAACGGATCTAACTTCCATCTGTTCCTTAACAACTTCCGCCACCTTTGCATAGTTGATAGTTCCACGCAAATCATCAGTCTCAACAGCAATCGTTGAATCGGTCATTATAATGACATCCACCGTAAACCATCCCCCAACCACGGCCTCCTGCGCCTCCGCGCCATGATATGAATAGAATCGAAGGTTCTTGAGCGATATGTATTGTTCCTTTATTTCCACATTTACGCTTCTATAGGTTTATATTTCGGAACAAGCAGTTTCATCACTGTCCAGCCCACAAGGTACGCTACGGCGCAGATGCAGAAGACTATCATGTAGCCTGCTTCTTTACCCTCGAATCCAAGGAAAGTGAATGCCGATCCCAAAGCAGCGCTCTTGGTAAAGAGCATACCTGCTCCCTTGTTGATCATGAATGATGCCAAACCTCCCATTGTAGTACCTACACCGGTAATGGTTCCTATTGTTGATTTGGGGAACATATCACCTATGGTTGAATACAGGTTGGCCGACCATGCCTGGTGTCCTGCACCTGCCAGACCGATGATTATTGCAGGGAACCACGCGCTGTACTTGCCAAGAGGTTGTGCAAAAAGTGCCAGCAGCGGGAAGAAAGCGAATATGAGCATAGCTTTCATTCGGCCCGAATAAGGCTCCATTCCCTTCTTCTCGACAAAGAGTTTAGGCAGATAGCCGCCACCTATGCTCACCACGGTAACAATCAGATAGAGCACGAATATCAGAAGGATAGCCTCCTTTGAATCAGAACGGTAACCGTACTGGTCACTGAAATATGCCGGTGCCCAGAACAGGAAGAACCACCATACACCGTCGGTAAAGAACTTACCGCAGATGAAAGCCCAGGTCTGACGAAAGGAAAAACATTTGAAGAAAGGAATAGATTTCTCCTCCTTAACAGGTTCAGCAGCTTTGGCAGCAGCCAACTCGGCAGCGTCATCCTGATGTATATACTCCAACTCAGCCTGATTAACATGCTTGGACTTCTCAGGTTTCTGATAGAGTCCGAACCAGAAGAACATCCATACAAAGCCCAGAGCACCTATGATGATGAACGCCATCTCCCAGCCCCACTTGGCAGCCAGAGGAGGTATGCATGCAGGTGCGGCAAGAGCACCTACCGATGCTCCGGCGTTGAAAATCGATGTTGCGAATGCACGGTCCTTCTTTGGAAAATACTCGGCCGTAACCTTGATGGCTGCAGGAAAGTTACCCGATTCACCGAGTGCAAGTACAGCGCGGCAGAAGATAAACATATAGACCGAAACGGTTGATATCATCAGGCCCAGCTGGGCAGAACTCTTGACTGCCTCAACAGATTCCGCACCTACCCACTTCAGGGCAGCCCATCCGCAGGCAGCGTGCATACAAGCACCTACTGACCATATAAATATGGCCCACAGATAACCCTTGCGAGTACCCAGCCAGTCAATAAACTTGCCGCTGAACAGACAGGCTACGGCATAGAAAATCGAGAAGAAACCTGTTATTGAACCATACTGACTGTCAGTCCAGTGGAAATCAACTGATATGAAATCTTTCCATGTAAGTGAAAGCACCTGACGGTCCAGGTAATTGACTGTTGTGGCCACGAAGAGCAGGGCGCACAAAACCCAACGGAAATTTGTCATCCGCTGGGCTTTTAATTCTGAATTTGTTGACATATTGAATTTAGGTTAGTTATTCTGTGTAGTATACGCGTTTCACACGGATTGAAACGGTCGAAATGATCTCATAAGGAATAGTTCCCAGAATATCCGAAAGAACATGTACAGGCAGGTTGGGGCCAAAAATCTCAACGCTGTCACCCTCCTGGCAGTCAATATCTGTAACGTCAATCATACATACATCCATGCAGATGTTACCTACATAGTACGCCTTCTGGCCATGCACTATGCAATAAGCCTTGCCATTACCCAAATGACGGTCCAGTCCGTCGGCATAACCTATAGGAATGGCGGCTATGCGCGAATGTTTGGTTATCTTACCCTTACGGCTATAACCTACAGTCTCACCCTTCTCCAATTCGCGTATCTGAAGGATAGTGGTCTTTAGGGTACATACCGTCTCCAACGGCTGGTTGTCAAGCGGGTTGATACCATACAGTCCAAGCCCCAGACGCACCATATCATAATGATCATCCGGGAAACGCTCAATTGCGGCCGAGTTGCAGATATGACGCAGGATATGATGCTTGAACGCCGCCTGCAATTCATCGGCAGCTCTGTTGAAACGTTCTATCTGGAGCTTTGTGAAATCGTCAAAATCCGGACTGTCACTACCCACAAAATGAGAGAATACGGAGCACGGAATGACTGCCGTCTGTTTCTGCAGACGATGTACCAGTTCAGGCACATCATCGGGAGCGAATCCCAGACGATGCATACCTGTATCTATCTTGATATGTATAGGAAAGTTCGTCACGCCATTATGCTCGGCTGCGCGGATTATCATATCCAGAAGATGGAAACTGTATACTTCAGGCTCCAGTTTGTAATCGAACAGCGTGTTGAACGATGTACGTTCCGGGTTCATCACCATAATGCTGGTAGTAATACCGGCCTTGCGCAATTCGGCACCTTCATCGGCCACAGCCACGGCCAGATAATCCACCTGACGGTCCTGAAGTGTCTTTGCCACCTCAATGGCTCCTGCTCCGTATGCCGATGCCTTTACCATACATACTATTCCGGTTTCAATCCTTAGCATACCGCGATAACGGTCCAGGTTATCAGCCAAAGCCTGCAGATTAACCTCAAGAATAGTCTCATGTACTTTCAGTTCCAGACGCTCTGCTATCCTATCGAACTCATAAACCCGTGCTCCCTTGATCAGAATCAACTCGTTATGGAAACGCTTCATCAAATCTGATTTCAGGAAGTCATCGGTGGTATTGAAAAAGTACTTCTCCGGTACGTCAAACCTTTTTTTCTCCGATGAAATATCTTCGCCTATACCTATCAGTTTCGTTATGCCTCGGCTCTCGACCAACTGAGCCACTCTGCGGTACAGTTCATGAACTGACCAGCCCGACTGCAAAATATCAGACAAAATGAGAGTACGGCTGCGCGACTTGTCATCCTGACGCCGCGCCATGAAATCCAACGCAATACCCAGTGATGATATATCAGAGTTGTAACTGTCATTGATTACAATGCAACCCTGCTTGCCGTCCTTTACCTCAAGGCGCATGGCCAAAGGTTCAAGCAGAGCCATACGCTCAGTAATCTTTTCGGGCGGAACCATAAGATATATGCACACCGCCAGGCAATGAAGGGCATCCTCAATAGAAGCGTCATCTATGAACGGTATGGTGAATTTATTCTCCAGTCCTATGTAACGATACGTTATTTCAGTGGAGTTCTCACCCTTTACCACCGATGAAATGAACAGCGGCTTGTCCTGATTCTTGCGAGACCAGGCTATCTCGCGGGCAGTAATGATGGATTTATCCACACAACTCTGGATAAGGTCATTGTCCCCGTTGTATATAACCACATCGCAATCCTGGAACAAACGGAGTTTCTCAACACACTTGTCCTGAAGTGACTGGAAATTCTCCTGATGCGCCAAACCTATGTTTGAAATAACACCGATTGTGGGTTTTATGATTTTCCACAGCTGACGCATCTCATCTTTCTTGGATATTCCTGCCTCAAAGACGCCTATCTCTGACTGCTTGTTCAGAAGCCACACTGAAAGCGGGACACCTATCTGGGAGTTGTAACTTTTGGGAGAACGTGTCACGGCATAGTCGGGCTCTAGCAACTGGTACAGCCACTCCTTGATAATCGTTTTGCCGTTACTGCCGGTTACTCCTATTACAGGGATATCAAATTTTTGGCGATGGGCTGCAGCCAATGTCTGAAGAGCAGCTAAAGTATCCCTCACAAGCAGGAAATTTGTCTCCTGATAATCATCCATATTATCGGGAAGATAGCTGACGACAAAATTCCTTACACCGCGCTTGTAGAGTTCGCGTATATAGTTATGACCGTCGTTTCGTTTGGTCTTCAAAGCAAAGAACAGGGTCTCGGCTGGAAAACAAAGAGAACGGCTGTCGGTAAGCAGCCATGATATTCTTGCCGGACAGAAACCATGCCTTTCGGCTCCCGTCATAAAGGCGATATCATCTATGGAATATGTCATTTTTATCTGTTGATTTCCGGTTTGTCAAAGATAACTATAATTTACGTCACCATATTAAAAAAAACCAATATGTAGTGAAAAAGGGATTATATTCGCACTATTTAGGTAAATTTGCCGTTTGAACAACAAAAGAAGTGAGGATGCAGAAAGCAGAAGAGGAACAACAGACAACTGACCTCTTGAAGACCATTGACTCTCCCGACGACCTCAAGAAACTCAGTCAGGAGCAGTTGCCTCAGGTGTGCAGCGAACTCCGACAGATGATTATTGACGAGCTCTCACACAACCCAGGTCATTTTGGCTCAAGTCTTGGTACAGTGGAACTGACTGTTGCCCTGCACTACGTCTTCAACACCCCTTACGACCGTATAGTATGGGATGTAGGACATCAGGCTTACGGCCACAAGATACTGACCGGACGCCGTGACCGTTTCTGCACCAACCGCAAGATGGGAGGTCTCAGACCCTTCCCTTCGCCCGAAGAGAGCGAATACGACACTTTTACCGCCGGACACGCATCCAACTCCATTTCTGCGGCACTCGGAATGGCTGTTGCCGACAAACGCAACGGAAACTCATCACGCCGCGTTGTGGCCGTCATTGGCGATGGTGCTATGAGCGGAGGACTTGCCTTCGAAGGTATAAACAACGCATCCATAACCGATAACGACCTGCTCATTATTCTGAATGATAACAACATGAGCATCTCCCAAAGTGTAGGCGGAATGCGCAGTTACCTGACTCAACTACAGACCTCACGTTCATATAACAAGTTCCGCTACTATGTGTCACGAGCCCTTGAGAAGCTGGGACTGATGACCGAGCAACGTCGCCGCAACATAATACGCCGAAACAACCGCATCAAGATCAAGCTTACCCATCAGAACAACATGTTTGAAGGAATGGATATCCGCTATTTCGGACCAGTGGATGGCCACAACGTCCAGAACCTGGTACGCATCCTTTCAAACATCAAGAATATGCACGGGCCCAAACTGCTTCATATAAAGACAGTAAAGGGAAAAGGCTATGAGCCTGCCGAGAAGGATTCCGCCATATGGCACGCACCAGGACTCTTTGACAAGGTTACCGGTGAGCGCATAATACGCAACGGTGCAGGACAGCCGCCTCTTTTCCAGGATGTATTCGGTGAGACCCTTCTGGAACTGATGAAGGAGAATTCAAAAATAATAGGCATAACACCCGCCATGCCTATAGGCTGCAGCATGGATATCCCCATGAAGGTTTATCCGGACCGCTGTTTCGATGTAGGAATAGCCGAAGGACATGCCGTTACATTCTCCGGAGGTCTTGCAAAGGAGGGAATGATGCCGTTCTGCAACATCTACTCATCGTTCATGCAACGCGCCTATGACAACCTGATACATGACGTAGCCATACAGAAACTCAATGTGGTAATCTGTCTGGACCGAGCAGGCCTGGTAGGTGAAGACGGTCCCACACACCACGGATCATTTGACCTGGCGTTCCTCAGACCTATTCCCAACCTGACCATTGCATCACCGTATAATGAGATAGAGCTGCGCAACCTCATGTACACCGCACAACTCCCCGATCAGGGTCCTTTCATTATCCGTTATCCACGCGGACGCGGCATCTTGGCCGATTGGCGCAAGCCCTTCGAACCCGTTGTCATCGGCACCGGACGGAAGATAAAGGAGGGTGATGACATAGCCGTACTCTCTATAGGCCCCATTGGCAACCTGGCCGAACAGGCCATATCCATCTGGGAGAAAGAGAGCGGAAAGACTGCCGCACTTTATGACATGCGGTTCCTCAAACCGATTGACACCTCAATTCTCAGAGAGGTAGCAAAGAAATACAGCCGCATCATAACAATTGAGAACGGCGCGGTAACCGGAGGACTGGGTACCGCCGTAGTTGAATACATGGCCGACAACGGCTATAACCCTGTTATTAGGCGTATGGGACTGCCCGACGAATTCATCGAGCATGGTTCCACACCGCAACTTCTGCATCTCTGCCATATTGACGAAGATGCAATCATCAACACACTAAGTGAGTTGATTTCACAACCCGAAAAATCACAGAAATGAAAATCGTTATTGCAGGAGCAGGAAATGTCGGCATACACCTGGCAAAATTACTGGCAGGTGAGAACCAGGATATCACCCTAATAGACGAGAGCCCTGAAAAACTGGCTCGCCTTGACTCCAGCTTTGACCTACTCACAATCCAGGAATCGCCTGTTTCGCTTCATGGCCTCAAGGAGGCCGGCGCCGGCAATGCAGACCTGTTTGTAGCGGTAACAACCGATGAGAGCCGCAATATCATATCCGCTCAGCTTGCCCATTATCTTGGAGCCAAGAAGACAGTGGCCAGAATCAACAATTATGAATATCTCCAGCCCAAAAATATGGAGTATTTCAACAGCATCGGACTTGATTCACTCATTTATCCGGAGCTTCTGGCTGCCAAGGATATTGTAGATGGCATGAAACTCAGCTGGATACGTCAGTGGTGGGAGTTTGCAGGTGGAGCCCTGGTCATGATGGGTATCAAGTTGCGTGACAATGCCCAAATCCTGGACAAGCCGCTTGCTGAACTTGGAAGGGAACTGCCCTACCACATCGTGGCCATTCTGCGTGAAGGCGAGACCATCATCCCGAGCGGTAACGACACCATGCAAGCCGGTGACCTGGTCTATTTCATGACAATGAAAAAGCACATACCGCACATCCGCAAGATTGCCGGCAAGGAGGAGTTGCCCGATGTACGTGATGTAATTATTATGGGCGGCAGCCGTATTGCCGTTCGCACCGCACAGCTCATGCCCGACTACATGAACCTTAAGATCATTGAGAGTGACATGGAACGCTGCGACCGCCTGACCGAACTTTGTGATGACAAGGTTATGATAATTAACGGCGACGGTCGCGATCCCAGCCTGCTCATGAGCGAAGGCATTCAGCACACCGAGGCTTTTGTGGCCTTGACCGACAATTCCGAGACCAACATCCTGGCCTGCCTGGCCGCAAAACGTTTCGGAGTAACCAAGACCATAGCCGAAGTAGAGAACATAGACTACATCAACATGGCCGAAAAGCTGGATATAGGTACAGTAATCAACAAAAAGAAGATTGCCGCAAGCCACATATATCAGATGATGCTTGATGCTGACGTAACCAATGTGAAGTGCCTTACATTCGCCAATGCCGATGTAGCGGAATTCAACGTCAAGGAGGGCGCAAAGATAACCCGCAATCCGGTAAAAGACATTTCGTTGCCGCGTGGCGTTACCATAGGCGGACTCATCCGTAACAAGGAGGCTCTCATAGTAACCGGTAATACTCAGATTATGCCGGGAGACCACATAGTGGTATTCTGTCTGGAAGGAATGATAAAGACAATAGAAAAGTATTTCAATTGATACACTACAAGATCATACACCGAATACTGGGAGTCCTGCTTCTGATTGAATCAGGAATACTTATGCTATGCTCTTTCTTCTCCCTGTTCTATGGCGAAGATGATTTGTTCGGATTTGTCATGGCATCGCTCATTGGCGGATGCTGCGGAATGACATTTATGCTTATAGGTAAAAGTGCCCGCAACAAAGAGGGTGGAATGACACGCCGCGACGGCTATATCGTAGTTGCCATAAGTTGGGTGCTGTTCTCCATTTTCGGCTCTTTACCATTCTATGTCAGCGGCTACATACCCTCATTTACCGATGCGTTCTTTGAGACCATGTCGGGATTCACCACTACAGGTGCCACCATAATACAGGATGTCGAGGTCATACCACACGGACTTCTGTTCTGGCGCAGCCTGACACAATGGATAGGCGGTTTGGGTATCGTATTCTTTACTGTAGCCGTACTTCCTATATTTGGAGTCGGTGAAGTACAGCTCTTTGCAGCCGAGGCCATCGGCCCTACCCGTTACAAGCTTCATCCGCGAATAAGTATAAGCGGCCGATGGATCATTACCGTCTATCTGCTTATAACAGTGCTGTGCGCCGTAACCCTGAGACTGTGCGGAATGGGCATCTTTGACAGTGTCAACCATGCTCTCACCACTGCCGCGACCGGAGGATTCTCCACAAAGAACAACAGCATAGCCTATTTCAATTCACACGCAATAGAGTATGTGATTACATTCTTTATGTTCCTGTCTGGTATCAATTACGGATTACTGTTCTTTGTAGCTTTCCGCGGTCAGATACGTAAGCTGATAGAGGACACACAATTCAAGTGGTACGTCATGCTTCTGCTTCTCTTTACGGCAATAGTAGGCATTGGTCTCTTTATTTCGACGCCGTATGACGCATCCTCATCACTACGCAATGCCCTGTTCCATGTGACAGCCATAATAACCACCACCGGATTCACATCGACCGACTATACACTGTGGCCTCCCTTCATTTGGATGATACTGGGTCTATGCTTCTATTTCGGCGCATGTGCCGGATCCACGACCGGCGGTATGAAAGCCATTCGTATAGCCATCCTTTTCAAGTCCATGCGCAACGAGTTCAACCGCATACTTCATCCCAACGCAGTTCTTTCGGTACGAATCAACGGAAAGGTCATACCACCATCAACCCGTCAGAGCGTACTCACATTCAGCATTTTCTTCTTTGCACTGGTATTTGTAGGATGGTTCTTCTATCTGGCTATAGGAATAGATATAGCCGAAGCATACGGAATATCCCTTTCATGCCTCAGCAATATAGGTCTGACAATCGGTGATCACGGATGCAATATCCCGTGGAGTGATATGCCTACGATAGGCAAATGGTTCTCAACCTTCCTGATGCTGGTTGGACGACTTGAGGTCTTCAGCGTCCTGCTTATTATCACTCCCTCCTTCTGGAAGCATCGCTAAGAACTGCCTTACATCCTCTCTCATACGCTCATACAGCTCACAACCCCTGTAGTGCGTGTTTTTGCGTATTGCCTCAATCAAGCCCATCTGACTGTGCTGATAAGCGCTTATCTCGTTGCGATACTGCTGGTTGTGGACTGCAAAACGGCGTATCTCAGCCTCACGTTCCTGGCGCAGCACGGCACAAATCGGTGTCAGTAATTTCAGGATAACATTTTCAACAAGGTGATGTCCCTGCAGGAACAGATAGGCATTATCCTCCCTTACCCCCATTGCGGTTAGTTCTTTGCCAAGTTCAGCCACTTCCGGTATGGCAGCCGGATAATGGTTCTCAAGCGAGCGGACCTTATGTTTTACCCTCTCCGTCACGCCAACGAGAGCACCTTGAGGATGATGGACATCAACAGACTTAAGCCTTATGTCAATATTCAGATCCTGCATGCTGAACTGGTTATGCAGTTTCTTGCGATAGAACCACACATTCCACACGAACAGAGGATATACTGCTTTGGAGTAAAGTTCCATAAAAGCTTCGAAATCCAACAGACGGTGGTCATTAAGGGTACACTGAACACAAACCTGATGCAAACTGCCTGCCCAGCACTGATAGTTCTCAATGGCATAAGTATATGTCTGAATGACATAAGGACTGGATATTATCTCCCTTGAAGTCTGGGTAACGCCCTGCAGCAGCCAGTCATAGTCACTGTCAACACATGCTATCAGGTTATTTCCCAGCCCTTTATGCTCTATACAGGAACGCAATGCCGATTTTTTTCCCTTGGTCAATCCCCCACGATTGGGAAGCATTATCTGGAAATAGTGGTCCTTAGTCTCGAATTCATCGAGCAATAGACGCCAGAAAGAGACATCGTCATAACTCTCGACAAAAGCCACGATACGCCCTCTGCGCTTACTTGGCAAAAGCTTATCGGCAGCCTCGAAATATCTGGAGTTTATGTTATCGGTAAGTCTCTTCATGCCGGACGACCCATCACTTTACGGTAATATCCTCAACATCATATACGGAATCCATCCAACCGTCCATGATCAGAGCGGGAGAATGTGTGGTCATGATTATCTGGACATTCGGATTGAGTGAGCGCACACGCTGAATAAGCTGTTGCTGCCACTCTATATGAAGTGATATTTCCGGTTCATCCATCAGAAGTACGCCCGGTGTCATATCCTGTACCAATGTAGTGAGCATAATCACGAGCAACTGTTTTTCGCCCGACGAAAGGCTGTAAGGCAAAAGAGTAGAGCCGAACTGGTCAAACAGAATCTCATTACTGGTACGTACAATTTTCTTGCCCGTATCGGCAAAAAGTTCATCCATATAATCCATGAACTTTATTCTCGGAGCCGATATCTCCTGAGCCTCTTTAATGTTATCCGGATCGCCCGATGTGAGCAACTGGATTGTGCGGTTGCCTATGTTGACCTGATAATCAAGATACCTGCGCTGAAGTTTGTACAACTGCCAGTCAAGCTCAGATACGACGCTCTTGTCACTCATCTTTTCCAAAAGGTTGCTGTGCATAAGAGGACGGTCGATGCTTCGTATCACGTCATACTTGATCTTGGTGCAGCCGTCAGGGAAATAGTCTATCTTGACCTCGGGAGTCTCATCCTGACTCTCACCGGCCAGATAATCCAGACGAGCCACGGTCTTATTAAGGATCGTGCTTTTTCCGGTGCCGTTCACACCACTCAGGATATTGACGTCAGGGCGCAGTTCCCAAACTATGTGTTTCCTGCCCCAAAGGGAATTAATCTCTATCCGGCTTATGCCGTCGGCGTATCCGCTTTCCATAATTATCGGGTTTATGTTTGCCGTAAAAGTAATAAAAAAAGAAGAGTTACCGGAAGGTACCTCTTCTCTTTTTTTGGCAGCGCGTGATTCACATCAAACGAAACCCAATGATATTTATAAAAAGGACTATCTATCTGTATTAACAATCAATCAACAGACAACCTGTTTCGTGATTGCGCTACAAAGATATTCTTTATTTTTTACTTTGTATATTTTTGAGGGGTATTTAAGTGATTTTTGCAGTTTATAACACTTTACGGAGCCGTTTCCCGGCAGCGCCCTGCATATTTATTCACTAAATCCCAGACCATCAAGCAGTTTCAGATACAATGGCACAGCCTGCTCCAGCTCAGCCAATGCAATATATTCATCCGCAGTATGCGAACGGCATGACTCTCCGGGTCCCAACTTGAATGACGGACATGACAGGATTGCCTGATCCGAAAGCGTGGGTGACCCGTAGGGTTTCATGCCCAATTCCTCCGCCTTACGGATGATTGGATGACTGATATCTATCCTTGATGAGTTCAGGTTGAACGAGCGAGCCTTTACCTCACACCATTCCGGTAGCGCTGCACTTACCATATCAAACACTTCACGGTTGGAATAGAGTTCGTTGGTGCGGACATCGGCAGTGAAAGTGCATGTGTCGGGAATCACGTTATGCTGTGTGCCGGCATTGATCATGGTGATGGTAAACTTGACCGGCCCCAGCAGATCGGACACCTTGTCAAAGCTGAGTGTGCGGAGTCTTTCAATCAGTTCGGTGGCACGGTAAAGGGCATTGACACCCTCTTCGCGTGCAGCGTGACCGGCCTTTCCATGAACGGTAAAGTCAAGCACCATAAGTCCCTTCTCGGCTATGGCCGGCTGCATACCGGTGGGCTCACCTATCAGAGCCACATCAATGTGCGGCAGTTCATTAACCGCCAGTTTCATGCCCCCAATCCCGTTAACCTCCTCCTCAACAGTTGCCAGAAATAGAATATTATAGGGCTGTTCCCTGCTGTCGAGCTTATAGAACGTGTAGAGCAAAGAGACCAGTCCTGCACCGTCATCATTGCTGCCCAATCCATACAGTTTTCCATCTTCCTCCGTTGGAGTGAAAGGGTCCTTAGTCCAGCCTGATACCGGTTTTACCGTGTCCATATGACTGTTCAGAAGCAGCGTGGGTTTAGCTGCATCATATGAACGTCCGTACAGAAGCAGATTAAGCCCTATCTCCTTTGGGGTATAACCGTGACGTACCATATCGGCCTTTATCAAAGCCGATGCGTCCTGCTCCGAACGGGTCACCGACGGAGTGGAAATAAGCTGTTTGAGCAGCGCAAGCATGTCACCGAATGACTGTTCCATGTCGCAAAGTTAACTTCTTTCTTGGAAAGTGCCTTTTTCACGGGCCGAAAGTTCCTTAATCATGCCTATTGCAAACGGCAGAGCCAGGGCGAACGTGAGTACATCGGCTGTTGCCATAGTGGCCTCAAGCCCCTGCAAACCCCAGATTGCGGGCAGTATAAAGAGTGTGGGATAAAATGCGAATCCGTGACGGCTCATAGCCAACATAGTGGCTTTACCTGTACGGCGTATATTCTGCAGCAACATGTTTGTGGGAGTGGTCAGACCCACAAGCGGGAACGCCACGCACTGCCAGCGTAAAACGGTAGTTCCTATCCGTATAAGCTCCGGGTCCTCATCCCGGAAGAATGATATTATCTGCGGAGCGAATATCCATCCCAGAGTGGACGTTACCAGCAGTATTACCACACACATACCTATAGTAAACATATACGATTCCCGTACGCGGCCATATCGTTTGGCACCCCAGTTGAATCCGCAAACCGGCTGGAATCCCTGGCCCACACCCAGTATGACAGCCATTGCGGTCTGCATGACACGAGCCACGACAGTAAATGCTGCAATCGTTGATGCCTCCTGCCCGTCAAGCGCATAGATGGCGGCAGCCCAGTTCATACAGATGGCCGAAATGCTGGAAAGCGACTGACGCATCAGTGACGGCAGACCGCCCGCACCTATCTCACGGAAACGGTCCAAGGTTGGTGCAAAGTTGCGCAGACGGATATGAACATTACCCTCAAAGAACGTTGCCCATAACAGCAGGCACCATGAAATGAACTGACTTATGAGAGTTGCCAGCGAGGCACCCTGCACACCCATATCCAGACGGTTTATGAGCAACCAGTCAAAGAAAATGTTCAGTACCGCACCGGCCGCAATGCCTATCATGGCCAGCATGGCATTGCCCTGCAGGCGCAACTGGTTGTTCAGAGTCATCTGTGACACCAGGAACGGGGTGGCTATCAGAATCCATTTAAGGTAGGCGTTGGAATACGGAACCACATCGGGAGTTGCACCAAGCAGCCTTGAGAGCGGAGTCATGAAACAGAGTCCCAGCACCATGAACAGCAGACCTATAAGGAATGCCGACAGGAATCCCGTTGCAGCCATCTTGCCCGCACCCTCAGTGTCACGGGCGCCAAGGGCACGTGACATGTAGTTGCCCGAACCGTGCCCAAAGAAGAAACCGGTTGCCTGTATGAGTGACTGATAAGCGAAAGCCACACCTACACCTGCCGTGGCAACAGTGCTGATGTGGCCCACAAACCATGAATCTACTATGTTGTAGATTGCCGATATGCACATACTGATTATAGTGGGTACAGCTAGGCTGAGCACCAGACGCGGAACAGGTGTCTCCGTCATGCGTCTGTAACGGGCTTCACTCCTCAGTATGTCAATCTTTGTTCTTTGCAACCTCTTTTATCTCTGAATAACCGGAGACAAAATTAGTCAATATTTAAGGAATAATCTCCAAGAGATTACTTGTAATACTGCATGCTTTCAAGAGTCCATGACATCACAGCGGCACTGTGTCCGTCCACCTGTGAGTTTGCATAGTCCATGAATACCTTGAGAGACTTGTCAAACAGGTCAGGAGTCTCGATGGAATCACGCAGCAGAAGGGTGCACATTACGCAGTAAGCAGCACTCTCCATCAGACGGCGACCGCAGAAATCAATCAGCTCGGTCTCTTTGAGCTCCATCACATGAGCAGTCATGGAATCCAGCTTCTCCACCATTGCGCTGATGTCAGCCTTGCTCTCTGACTCAGGCAGAGTAGCCAGCATATCCTTCACATACTGTGAGTATACACCGCTGGTTACATAACGCAATGCAGCCACCACCTGAAGCTGTGTGGTACCCTCATAGATTGAAGTGATACGTGCATCACGGTACAGACGCTCGCAGGCATAGTCACGCATAAAGCCTGATCCTCCGTGAATCTGTATACTGTCATAGGTATTCTGGTTGGCAAACTCGCTGGTCATACCTTTTGATATGGGAGTGAGAGCATCGGCCAGACGGCTGTAACGCTTGCTCTCCTGACGCTCCTCGGGAGTGAGAGCACGTACCTTTGCAATAGCATCAAGTGACTTGTAAATATCAACGTAACGTGATGTCTCATACAAAAGTGAACGTGATGCCTCGATCCTAGCTTTCATTACGGCCAGCATCTGATATACTGCCGGGAAGTTGTCGATATTACGGCCAAACTGACGGCGCTCAGCTGCATATGCGGTTGCCTCACGCCATGCTGCATCCTGAATGCCCACGCTCTGTGTGGCTATACCCAAACGGGCACCGTTCATAAGGGCCATCACATACTTGATAAGTCCCAGACGGCGGTCACCGCAAAGCTCTGCCTTGGCATTATTGAATACCAGCTCGCAGGTGGGTGATCCGTGAATACCCATCTTATCCTCAATTCGGCGTACGTTCACGCCGCCGTTACGCTTGTCATAGATAAACAGTGAAAGGCCGCGGCCATCGGTAGTGCCCTCTTCGCTGCGAGCCAGCACCAGATGTATATCGCTGTCACCATTGGTGATGAAACGCTTAACACCGTTCAGGCGCCAGCATCCGTTCTCCACGTCCTCTGTTGCCTTGAGCATCACGCTCTGAAGGTCACTGCCTGCATCGGGTTCGGTAAGGTCCATTGACATAGTTGCACCCTCACTGGCCATCTTAAGGTATTTCTCCTTCTGCTCGGGGCTTCCGAACTCGTTTATGGTATCGGCGCAGGACTGCAGGCCCCATACGTTCTGGAACGATGCATCGGCACGTGACAGCATCTCACTTACTGCACTGAACACGGTTACAGGCATATTCAGACCGCCGTACTGACGCGGAAGTCCGAATCCCGACAGACCGGCCTGATGCATAACTTTAAGGTTCTGAGCTGTACCTTCAGAATACTGTACGCGGCCGCCGCTGCAATGTGAGCCTTCGCGGTCCACAGACTCGGCATTGGGGGCAATCACGTCATCACACACGCTGCCGGTAAGTTCCAGCACGCGGTCGTAGTTGTCCATTGCATCCTCAAAGTTCTGAGGTGCGTAATCATATTTGCCGGCCTCGGCGTAGAAATTCTCCTTAAGCTCCACAATGCGCTCCATAAGCGGAGAGTGCATGCGGGCTTCAAGTTCAGGGGTATCTTTATATCTGTTCATTTTGAAATCTCTTTGTAGTGACGGATCAGTTTGGGAA
>Ga0265299_10000085_pt1 | contig 130902 bp, 126 predicted proteins | sample AusTroGonzalo_MG_4_FD_193485 | JGI IMG/M metagenome (GOLD analysis project Ga0265299, IMG submission 193485) | Bovine rumen microbial communities from tropical cattle in Woodstock, Queensland, Australia - Gonzalo_02 | ecosystem: Host-associated > Mammals > Digestive system > Stomach > Rumen ... | reverse complement strand
GTGTAGTCGCTGTACATAGGAATAGCAACTGCTGCAAGAATACCGATGATTGCGATAACAATCATGAGCTCGATAAGTGTGAATCCTTTTTTCATCTTTCTCTCCTTTTGATGAAATTAATAAAATAACGTCGTCTGACTATCAAACAACATTTTACGCAAATTGTTGAGCAAAAAGCGTGCCAAAATCATTCTCCCGCACCGTGTTTGAAAACAAAATCAATATTCATGCAGCCTGCAATATAATCGTGGTGCAGTAAATTCGGGTTGCTGCCAAGAGCCCACGCAAAATTGCCGGTGCCGTTGTCATCGCAACTCGTGGTTGAAGGATTGTCTGTGGAATAGGCATAATAATTACTGCATGAATAGATGTTGGTTTCATCGTTTTCGGTTTCTTGTGAATTGAAGCAGTCTTTCGCATTGGCTGCGAAAGTGCCCTTACTTGTCTTGACACCGATAGTTTTCAGCCCTGTCGCAAATCTCCCCTGACTGCCCGGATATTCACGGTATATAAATTGGAACTTGACAATATCTTTAAGGATTATGGGTAGTTCCGAAGCTTTTGCCTTTCCGTTGTAATCTGAATACATCGGAATGGCGATGGCAGCAAGAATACCGATGATTGCGATAACAATCATAAGTTCAATCAATGTGAAAGCGCGCGAAATCATTTGAAAATCCATAAGTAAACAACAAAAAAACATCAATAATATGCAATTTTTATGCCAATTTGTTTTCACAACATTCTGCGTAAAATGTTGTTTGATAGTCAGACGACGTTATTTTATTAATTTCATCAAAAGGAGAAAAAGATGAAAAAAGGATTCACACTTATCGAGCTCATGATTGTTATCGCAATCATCGGTATTCTTGCAGCAGTTGCTATTCCTATGTACAGCGACTACACGAAAAAATCGAGAACCTCTGAGGTTGCTACTAACCTTAAAGAAGTTGTAAAGATGCAGATTCTCTGGAGAGAAGACGCTAACAACCATTCTGACAACTATTGGGCAACTGACCTTAGATCGATCGGTTTCAAAACCAGCTCCAGCAAATTCGCTGCTTCCGCTGATGCTTGTCCTGGCGAAGAAAAGACTATGGATGATGACACATGGCCGGCATATGCATGCGGTTCCTACTATGGTTTCAGAACCAATGGCGGTGTAGACCCAGATTTTGGTTGTGGTGAGGAACCGTCAGAAAGCGACGACGTTGCTTATGCTGCTGAAATCAAAGAAAACACCGTTCCGACAGATTGGGGAACGGCTTGCATGACCAAAGGTTTCGATTTGGTTCACAAATAAGTTTAGACTTGTTTGATGTTTTCAGACCCCGCTCCGGCGGGGTTTTTTTGTGCCCTGAAAGTTTTTCATTTAAGAAAAATTAATTATAATATTTTGTTTTTGGGCATTTAGATAGGGAAAATAAAGAAGGATGAACATTCTTAATGTAGAAAAATTTGGTAAAAAATCCAATATTTTATGGCGTTTGGCGGCGGTTTGCTATGCTTTGATTTTGTTTGGATTCAATTTCGTCAGGATTTTTGACAACAATTTCTGGCTGGACGAGGCTTTTTCCATAAATTTGGCCAGAATGTCTTTTTTTGAAATGATTCAGGCGACTGCCGCAGATGTACATCCGCCTCTTTATTACGCTTTTTTGATGCTCATGCAGCGTCTGTTCGGCGATTACGGCTGGCTGTTCCATCTGACTTCACTGATCCCTTATATACTGGTCATGATTTTTATACTTTCAGTTATTTGGCGGGATTTCGGGAAGGAAACAGCTTTTTTGATGATGACTTTTGTCTCGATGATGCGTTCCTCCGTCGTATACAATGTTGAAGTGCGGATGTATTCTTTGGCTGCGATGTTTGTTTTGTTTGCTTTTTACAGTTTGTATCTTATTTTGAAGGAGAACAAATTATCCGGATATTTTTTATTGGGATTTTTTTCTGTATGTGCAATGTACACTCATTATTGCACGATGATCCCTATAATGATTTTTTATTTTTTTCTGTCACTTTTCGCGCTGATAAAAAAGCAAAAAAAGATAAGAATATTCGTGCTTTATCTGACAACTTCCGCTATTTACGCACCTTGGGCGGGAATATTCCTCTCTACATTCAGGCGCGCGACCTCTGATTTTGAACGTGATCCTATCGGTTTAGCTAAAGGAATAGTGAATTTTTTCTGGTTAAGACAGGAATGGTATGCGCTGCTTATGTGGCTGATTTTTGTTGTTGCATCGATCATGCTGATTTTTTCAGAAATCAAAAAGGGTAAAAAAGAAGAATCTTTACGCTGTTGTTTGTTTGAAATACCGCACGATATTTATTGGATTTTTTGCGGTTTTGCCGCATCGATCGGCACATTGGCTGCATATGAAGCGGCTTCGTTTCTGATCCGTCCGTGTTTTTCTTACAAATATCTCCATCCTGTTCTGGCGGTTCTCTGGCTTGTTTTCTCAGTTGTTCTGTCAAAAATAAAATTTGGCAATAAAATAGCCATGTTACTTACTGTGCTTACATTTTTTGCATCACTTCCGATGTACAGCGAAATTTACGAAACGGATTCTGTTTTTGCAGAAGAGGGAGAAAAAACTCTGCGTTTGATATCGGAATCTATGACAAGAGAAGATGTTTTGTCTACAAACATTAATCATATGGAATGGAGCATCCTTGAATATTATTTTCCTGACAGGAAACATTATTATTCGGAAAACATTGAAGAAATTGGTAATGTTGCCAAGGATGCGCCTGTCTGGGTCTTCTGGTCTGAAGAGTTGAGTAAAGAAAAATCGGAACAGCTGACCGATAAAAATTACGAAATCGAATTGAAATGCGCTTCTTGTGTTCTGGGTGAGAACCGATTCTATCTGTATTATATCAAAAAATTATAGCTGCTTTACCGTAATTCCGTCTCTTGTCCTTTCAAACACAAACGGATTGTAATCTGCCTTGCCGGAATCTGTCTTGAAAATGAAATCGACAATATCGTTCAAGGTTTTGGTCGAGGGCGACCGATGAAACTGTGTGCTGTCAAAAACTGCCGTTGACGAAAAAAGGTATGAAAAGGCAGTGAGCCAAAAATCACAACCGTGTGATTTTATTAAATTTCTTGGGATGACAATTTCTGTTGTGACATTTTTTGTCACCAGATTCCGCCAAAAACTGTCCATCATTTCGCGGAGGATTTCGCTTTCGCGTGCGGCGTTTTCAGCAAGTCTGGCAATATTTTCCTTGTACGGAATTCCAGGCAGAAGTGCGTCAAGGGAGGGAATTATTTTGTGACGATAGTAGTTTCTGCGGTATTTTGTGTAATAATTTGAGGGATCTGACAAAAATTGTCGCCCCTGCATAAAGGTCGAAATTTCATTTTTAGAAATCTCAAGCATCGGACGGACAACGAAAAAATCATTGTTTTCGGAATTCGATAAAAAATCGCAGCTTGGATTTATTGATTTTATGCCACCTAAACCTTTGAGTCCGGTTCCGCGGTCAAGAATCCGCATAAGAACAGTTTCGACCTGGTCATCAAGGTGATGGGCCGTCGCCAGCATATTGAAATTATTTGATTTTACTAAATTAGACAAAAGTTCGTAGCGTTTAATGCGCGCCCGTTCCTCGACATTTTTTTCTTCATTTTGCCAGAAGTCGTCTTCAAACTGCAAAGAAAAACAAGTGATTTCAAGCTCTTGACAAATTTTGTCAACAAATTTCGCTTCATCTGATGATTCTGCACGAAGTTTGTGATCGACATATGCTGCAGAAAGTGAAAAATCAAATAAATCCTTTATTTCATTAAGTAAAATCAGCATTGCAAGTGAATCCGCTCCGCCTGAGCATGCGACCAGCACCGAAAAATGTTTTCCTTCAAAACCGGTGCCGGAAATTATCCGCCTGAAACTTTCTTTGAATTTTTCACGAATCGTTTTTTCCATCTCAGCCTCGACAAAAACCGTGAATTTTTAATGTTTGCGCGAAAAAAGGCAAATATTTAGAAAAATCTGCTTGTTTTTTCGATTTAGGGAAATATAAAAATAGGGAGTCTAGGGAGTCTAGGGAATCTAGGGAATTTAGGGAATTTAGGGAGTGGCTGGAAACGGTAAAGACACTAATATTAATCAAGGCCCCGCTGAAGCAGGGGGGGCTGGCAACCCAGGTTGTATGAGGGGTCAGAGTTTTAGGAGGTTTTTATGCTCAACATCATCAAAAGCGGATTTCTGATTGCGCTGATGTCGGTTTTTCTCGTTTTTGTCGGTTATGTGATCGGTGGAGTTGACGGCGCGTTGTTTTTTTTCGCGTTTTCACTTGTTTTCAATTTTTTCAGCTATTTTTTCAGCGACAAAATCGTTTTGGCCTCTTACCGCGCACGGCCTGCTGACCTGAATCAGTATGCGTGGCTTCACGAAGCTCTCGCCAAACTTGCTTCTTCGGCTGAACTTCCTGTAATTCCGAAGCTTTACATCGTTCCGATCGCGGAGCCCAACGCTTTTGCGACAGGCAGAAACCCGAAACATGCGGTAGTCGCCGTGACGCAGGGGCTTCTCGATGCCCTTCCGCATGACGAGGTCGCAGCAGTAATCGCACATGAACTCGGGCATGTCAAACATTACGACATTCTGATCCAGACGATCGTCGCCGCGATGGCTTCGGCGATAATGTGGATAGCGACAATTGCGAGATGGGGCGGCGGATTTTTTATGAGAGGAAACAACCGCGACAACGGCAGCGTTTTCGGCTGGCTTTTCGTCGTGATCCTGGCTCCGGTCACAGCGATGCTCGTTCAGGCCGCGATCAGCCGCTCGCGGGAATACATGGCGGACGATTACAGCAGAAAACTTATGGGAAGCGGCGAATACCTCGTCAATGCCCTGAGCAGGATCTCCGGCACGGAAGAAAGAATCGTCGAAGAACAGCGCGGAAGCGCGGTTTCACCCTCGACAGCGCATATGTTCATCTATTCGCCTAAAACAAATTTCCTTTTAAAACTCTTTTCAACGCATCCCAGCCTTCAAAAAAGAATCAATAATTTGAGGAAATAACAGACCTCATGCCGAAAAATTAGGGAATCTAGGGAATCTAGGGAATCTAGGGACGGCAACATATTGATTATATTTCAACCATCAGTCCGTCAACAGCAGGCAGGACGTTTTCCGGCAGTTTTTTCAGGGTTTCCTCGTAGTCGAAAGTGTGGTTCATGTGGGTGAGATACGCTCTTTCCGGTGAAAGATATTTGATTATGTCGAGAATTTCCTCGAAACTGAAATGTGTAGGGTGTTTCTTTCTCCAGACTGTGGAAGAAATTGCAAGCAGTTTTACCCCTTTGGCCTTATCGAGTTCGCATGGATCTATTGAATTTATGTCGGCTAGAAGGGCAAAATTTTTGAAGCGGAGACTTGTGACAATAGTTTCGCCGTGTTTGTGGCGGATAGGCAGAATTTCCATATTCTTGAATAAAACCGGCTCTTTTTCGACAAAAACCGGCTTTAAAAACGGTCTCGGAAGATATTCGTTTTCGAAAAAAAGATATGGGAAACGCTGCTGCGCGATTTCAAAAGTTTCGCGGCTTAGGAAAAACGGGAGCGGCTCGCCGTTTCTGAACGAAGCCATGCGAAGATCGTCTATTCCGGCGAAGTGGTCGCTGTGGGCATGTGTCAGCCAGCCTGCATCAATGTGCGGGATCCGCGATTTCAGAAGCTGCTGCCTGATTTCGTAAGGAAAATCGATCTGCAGAACCGTTTCGCCTTCGATCAAAGTCATCGAAAAGCGGGTGCGGCGGTTGCGTTCATCGGTCAGTTTGCAGACATCGCAGTCGCAGAAAAGCTGTGGGACTCCGGTCGACGAGCCCGTTCCGTTGAAAATTATCGTTGTCAACTGAAAAACCTTTTGAAAAAACCTTTGAGCGAGCGTTTTTTGTTCACTTCTTCTTCGTAATCTTCAATAAGTTTAGCCTGTTTTTCGATTTTTTCCTTAAGCTGCGCGATTTCCCGCTCCAGACGGGCAATCTTTTCTTCATTAGTTTCGTTTTCAGGGATTTTTTCTTCCGTTTCTTCCTGTTTTTTTTCTTTTTTCTCTTTTTCTTCGACTTTTTCCGCCGGTTCCGGCTGATTTTCTAAAGTTTCAACGGTAAGCGGCAGTGTCGTAGCCTCCGACAAGACTTTTTTATCCGGTTCTTCGGTTTCGTTTTCTGCGTTTTCATCCGGAGTTTCGGTTCCAGACTGCTGTTTCTCTGCGGCTGTTTGCTGAGATTCTTCGTTCTTTACGGCATTTTTTGTGTATTTTTCCATGATCTGCCGTTTGTTTGCCTGAAGCTCGTCAACTGTGAGATTCTCTGATTTCCGTTCCAGTTCGAGACAGAGCTCAAGCCCTTTTTCGGCTTTGGTCAGAACGACGACCGTAACTGAAGGATTTCTGTCGAGAGATTCTTCGATTTCGGCGGACGAAGAGATGATCACAGCTTTGTGTTCCTCGATATTTTCCTCGTTTTCCTGCATGAAAACTGTGAAAAACGGCTGCGCACAGCCCTGCGCAGTGTAAAACGGTCCCCAAAGTTTAATGTCGGACGGAAGCTGGTTTATCAGTATCGAAAGCTGGATCTCCCTCTGACTGGTCATAAAAGCTATCGCACCGAATCTGTCAAGAAGCGATTCTATCGAATAATGTTTCTGCTCGGGCATTTCAGTTCCGTTTAGCCTTTTTATCGCCGGAGTCGGATTGATGTTGTGCGGAAAGCAGAAATTGCGGATTTCATAGGTTTTTTTCTTGATATAGCTGGCTCTTTCTGTTTCGTCCGGGATGATTTTATTGTTTTCGATCGAATATTTTATGTTGCCGAGCATGAAAAACATCAGTGTTTTCGATTTGTCGTTGAGAAAAAACGGCAGATACGGGATTTCGGCATCCATTTTTTTGAACCAGGTTTTGTATTGTTCGTCCTGAAGCTTGCGTGAAAGGTCAACGAATGTCATGCCGGAAAATGTAATAGAAATGTTATTTTCGTTTTCTACGGCAAGTTCGCGGTTTATCGAAAATTTTTCTACTACTGTTTTCAGCTGTGAAATGTTACCCGACAAAATATCGTTTTCATATATTTTGATGTTTTCGACGACCATTTTTTACTCCAGTCTGTTCAAAAAGCGACAAACATTTTTCATTATCACAAACAAAAAGCGTTTTCCAGTGTTTTTTGTCGTTATTTTGCGTTTATTTTGCTTTTGTGGCGGTTGTAAAGAAGCATCGCCGCGATAGAAAGAATGCCGAAAGATGAAAGGACGATCCAGATTTTCCACGGAGCGTAAGCATCCCAGAGAAGCTGGTTGGCAGCGTATTTGTCAAGGCCTGTAAGTTCCTGAAAATACGGGAAAAAGTCGAATGTGTCGACGTTCATTTTTGCGATAGTTTCAGGCAAAAGATTGTCAGGGTTCGCAGCTTTGTAGTCGTCGACGACTTTCACGAGGGTCTCAAGAGGGACTTTTTTTACATCGAGAAGATACTGCTTCGTTATCTGAAGTTTGTTAGCGAAAGCGTCGTAAAGCGGGCCCGAAACGACGTTTCCGACGATCCAGCCGACCGCGAACGGAATGTTGGAAAGTCCCATGTAGAGAGCTTTTTTGTCAGCAGGAGCGTTAACGCCGATGTATTCGCTGAATTTGGGCGAGCAGGTCATTTCGCCGAGGCTGAAAAACGCTATGCAGATCGCGGTGACAACGCCCGCCATCGTGATACCGGCGCAGAAAAAGGCGATTGTCGTGAGACATATTCCGGCAGTTATTGCTACAAGACGCGGGAATTTGCCGGTGACCACGCTCCACGGAACGACGAAAAGAACGATGCAGAGCGAATTGATGTTGATGAACTGCTCAGCCTTGACGCTGCCGTTATCGGTCATGAACGACGGCAGGATCTTTGCCAGAGCGCGGCTGTCGGTCCACTGGTCGATGAAGTTCGGGTAAAGATCCCAAAGCTGCATGAACATAAGCCAGAAACCGCTGAAAATAAGGAGGAAAATCATAAAATCCTTGTCTTTCAGCGCAGTCCAGGTGTCGTTGAGCGCATCTTTTGCGGATTTTGTAGCCTTTAATTTATCGGGCTCTTTGAAGAAGAAAGTTGCCGGAATGTAGTTGCAGGCAGTGACTATCGCCGCAGCGTAGAAAACATAGCTCCATGTGTAGCCGTCGGTATCGTTTCCGCGCAGGGTGCTTGCCATGATCGGGGCGAGAAGACCTCCGATATTTACGACCCAGTAGAAAATGCCGTATCCGACAGAGCTGTTTTCTTCAGTAACAGAACTTGCGACAGTTCCCTGAATTGGCGGCTTGAAGATGGCGGTTCCAGTTCCGACCGCGATGCCTGCGACCATCATGCTCCAGAAACCCGCCGCATTCGCCATCAGAATGTAGCCGAAAACATTGGTCGTAAAAGCGATGTAAAGACTTTTGCGGTAGCCGAGATAGTTGGCAAAAGAGCCGCTCAGCATCGGGATAAGGCTCTGACACGCAGCCCACACACCGAAAATAAGCCCTTTTTCAGTAAAAGTAAGTCCGAGACCGTGTTTGTCGGCAGTCGCTATCATCCAGAGCGGAAGGACCGCCCGGACCGAGAAAAACGCCAGACGCTCGAACATCTCCATGATGTTGGCGATCCAGAAATTCCTCTGAAATCCTGTAACCTGTGATTTGAAACTCATTGGCAGCTCCATATGAAAAATATTTATTTTACCAGATTTTCGGGTGCTTTCCCGCAAAGGACGGCGCAACAGTCGTCGATCACCATTCTCGCCATTTCGGAGCGTGTTTCTACGGCAGAGCTTCCGATGTGAGGCAGAAGCGCAGCGTTTTCAAGAGTCATAAGTTTTTTGTTGATCTTCGGCTCGAACTCATAGACATCGAATCCCGCCGCGTAAATTTCTTTCTTTTCAAGTGCGTCGGCGAGAGCCGCTTCGTCAATAAGCTGACCGCGGGCGGTGTTGATAATTATTGCGCTTTTCTTCATAGTTTTGAGTTCTTTCGCGCCTATCATGTGGTGAAGTTCCGGCACATAGGGCAGATGCAGCGAAAGGAAATCGCACTCCTTCAAGAGTTCGGCAAATTCATAGTATTTCGCGCCGAGTTCCTTCTCAGCCGCTTCGTTTCTGCGTCTGCTCCAGTAAATTATGTCAAGACCGAACGCTTTCGCTCTTTTTGCCGTTGCGAAGCCGATCCTTCCCATTCCCAGAACACCAAATTTCTTGCCGTCAAGCGATACTCCGTTGAAAAGTTCAGGCGCCCACCCTTTGAATTTGCCTTCTCTCGCATATTTTTCAGCTTCAACAGCGCGTCTTGAAGTCATAAGGAGAAGCAGGATCGCGATATCGGCAGTCGAATCGGTGAGGACTCCGGGCGTGTTCGTGACTGTGATCCCGTGTTCGCGGCAGTAAGCCAGATCAATGTTGTTGAAGCCGACTGCATAGTTCGAAACGACTTTGAGATTTGGCATTTTTGCGAGCAGAGCCGCGTCGATTTTGTCCGAAAGCATCGAAATAAGGCCGTCAGGATTCAGTTTTTCAAGGCTTTCAGCCAGATTTTTATGCTCGTTTTCATTCAGAACGACAGTCTCAAAATTTTTGTCGGCAAGCAGAGTTTCGTATCTTTTGCCCGGCAGTTTGCACGAAATAACGATTTTTTTCATTTGTCCCTCCAAAAAAATTCCCGAAATTATAATTAAACTTGAGGTCCGGTCAACAGTATGCTGCGGAAAAACACGAACATCTGTCGAAGAAAATTATTTTAACAAAAGGAGAAAACGCTTGATTTTCAAAACTTTTGCAAGAAAATAAAGCAAGTTTTGCCGGGTTGGGGGGCATAATGACTAAAATCTCAAAACTTATTGTAATTTTCGAAGTTTTTTCCTTGTTTCTCCTGATTGTTCTCAGTTTTTTCGCTTATCCGCAGGCAGACGATTTCGGTTTTGCAAATTCGTTGAATAATTTAGGCTGGTTAGGTTCACAAATACACTGGTATAAAAGCTGGTTCGGCAGATTTTCTTCAACAATGTTGATAATTTCCGGAAGTTATCTCGATTTAAGGATGCTTTGCAAAATTTTTCCGGTTTTGACAGTCGCCGGATATTTTTTTGCGTTTTATCTTGTTTCGGACAAGTTTTTCGACAATGTCACGAAAAAAATAAGAGTGTTTTCGGCAATGACTATGCTGTTTCTTTATGTCTGCATGATGCCGTCACTTTCGCAGGAATTTTTCTGGTTTACGGGTTGGGCGACTTATGCTCCGGCACAGATGGGGATTCTCGTTTTTATTTCAAAAATCAATTCGATCCAGGAAAATAAAGTGGTTTTTCTGCTGATTTTATTAGGGATTTTCATAATTGGTTCGAACGAAGTCGCAATGCTGATTCTGCTCTTTTTGACTTTTGCCGCACTTTTGAAGGATTATAAAAACAAAAGACTTTGGCTGCTTCTTGCGGTTTTCGCAGCATTTTCGCTCATAGTCGTCTTTTCGCCCGGCAATGCTGTCCGTTCTCCGCTTTTTGCAGGCAAAAGCCATGAGCTTCTGTTTTCGCTTGCCGCTTCTTCAGGAATGCTTTTGACTTTGGTTTTTCTTTGGATTTTAAATCCGTTTCTCTGGATTGCGATATTTGAGTTTGCGTATCTTGTCGAAAAATCGTATTTTAAAATCAGTCTGCCTGAGACAAAACCTGTTTTTGTGGTTTTGCCATTGATCTTTTTGATGTTTCTGGCTCCTTTTACCCATTTTTATTCAACGGGAGTTCCGGCTCCGGCAAGAACTTTGAATGTTTCGTGCCTGATTTTTCTTTTTCTTGTTTTTTATCTGGCGAATTTAAGCAAAATCCGGAAATTCTTGTTTTTTATTGTGCAAAAACGAGTGATTGTTTTTCCGGTTTTTGTTCTTTGGATTGCAGCGAATCTTTATTTGTCGGCTTTTGAGCTGCCGGAAAAGCGGGGAATGTCGTTTTATCTGAAAAATCCGCTTGAAGCTCTTAACTGGAGCGTTGCAAATTACGGACAGAATAATTTTTACCATGTTTATGACGATTTGCTTTCTGGACGTGCGGCAGACTACCGCAGAACAATGCTCAAACGCGAAGGGCAGATCAGAAATTATGATGGCGGACTGCTATGTATTGAAAAACCGCAGACTGTTCCGAAATCCATTTTCTACAAAGATTTTAGTGTCGATCCTCTAAAAAGTGAAAACAAAGGATTCGCGGAATATCATAATCTTGAAAAGGTCGCAGTTTGCGGGGACTAATTCACATCCAAAGACAAGAGCCCTTCAATGTTTGTCGCAATGCAGATCGTTTCGTCGACAAGCAGGAATCCGGCTTTGGAAAACGGTGAAATGTCATCGCTGCCCGATTTTTCCTGGCCGTCTGGAGAAATGTATGTCCAGCCGTCAAGAGTTGAAACGAGGAGACCTCCGTCAACGACATTAACGGCGAAATTCGTGTTTTCAAATATTCGGTCATAAATTTCCTTTCCTGTGTCAGCCGAAAGGATTCTGACTTCATCGTCTCTCTCCGTTCTGTCGTCGGTCGATGTTTCGACTATGAAAACCGTATCGTTTTTGACATAAATATAGTTGAGAGTTACGCCGCTGTCGAATGGCATGTGGCTAAAGTCTGCCAAAGTTTCTTGTGTGACAACTTCAACAGAAGTTTTGCTGTCGCTCAGCTTAAGAATGTAGATTAGTTGCATATCGGCATGGTTTTCGTTTATCAAAAACGCATTTTTTCAAGAGAGATCAAAAAAACTCTCTTTCGAAATTTTTGGCATATTCCGACGCTTTTGAATAGAAATTTCTGATTATCTGGAAATTAAGCTGGCTTTTTTCGGGCATCTGGCGGCTTTCGGTGTGGTGGAAAACGAACGGCGAGACGATTGTGTTGTCGAATTTCCGCAGATAATAGATGATGCCGCTTTTTTTGTCGCTGAAGATATAGCCGCTTCTGCCGACGACAGCTTTTTCCTTGTAGAGCGCGTTTTTGCGAAGCCCAGGATTTATCTCGGCAAGACCGCGAAAGAAAGCACGTGTCGCATAGTTGCTGTATATCAGTTCCATCGAGCCGCCGAAACCGCGTGACTGGTCGAATTCCATGAGTTTCGCAAGGAAGGGTAGGTGAATTTCATCGTTTACAGGAATTTCAAACGCAGGAACCAGATTGTTGTTTTCATAGAGGAAACGCACTCTGGGGCATCCTTTGAACGGGCCGTTCGTAATACATGGCTGAAGTTCGTAACCGTCGGCGGTAAAATATTTTTCTCCGCTTCCCGCATCGAAAAGATAGACTTCCGAAAGCGTTCTCGCAGACGAGTTTTTGTATTTGAGATAAAGGATCTCGCCCGTTTTCTCGTTGTAGAAAAAAGTCAGGGCGTCGCCTTCTCGGAAACGGATCTTGAAGCCGCTCAGGAAGTAGACGATTTCCTGAATGTTTTTGACTATCTGCGGCGGAATTTTTGCGTTGTATTTCCTGTTGAACGAATCGGCGATGGTCCCTTTCAGAACAAAATCGGCATAGAGAATGTTGTCTCCCTCGGGCGAAAAAGTTCTGAACTGCGGAAGATCGACATCGTAAGTAATGGGAAAATCGAGGGAGGAATGGTCAGTCGGGTAGAGAAAAAACGGCTTTTCCTCTTCTTCTTCGAGTGGTGTCAAATCTTGATTTAAGTATAGAAAAACATTGAGAAAAACAGAAATAAGAAGAACTGAGACGTAAGCAAAACGGTTTTTCACGACTTTTTCGGGAAAAGTGACTATTTAAGAAGCATTTTTACAGGTTCCATTCCGGCGGGAGTTTTTTCTTCGATCGCTTTAAGAACTGCGCCGCCGCCTGTGAACATGTAGTATTTTGTGTTGTCGACAGCTGCCATGTAGGTTCCCGGAAGGAGTTTTTTGAAATCCTGGAGCGTGTCGCCGCCGCCGTAAAGTTTGTTTGCGTCCTTGTTTTTGTCGATAAGCGAATACATCGCAGCGGTGCCGCTTCCGAAATTCGGAGTAAAGCCCATGACTGCGTTTACGAAGAAGGTCTTCGCGTTTGCGAAAATCTCTGCGACCGCCGGATCTGCGAAAGTTTCGGGAGCCGCGTCAAGAACGAACTTGAGTTCCATTCCCGGTTTGAGGTCTTTGAGAGCGACTGTTCTGTACTGGCCTTCGAATTTGCCGTCCATCGTGTCGGATTCGACGATGTAGGGAAGTTCGACGATTTTTTCGGGAAATTTCGCTGCAAAATCGACAAATTTCTTTGCAGACGCAACATCTTCTTCCTCAACGCCAGCGATTTTTACGCCGTATTTTGCGCAAAGGTAAGCGTTGTAGATGACTCCGCCGAGAACAAGATGATCAGCCTTTTCGAGAAGCGCCGAAAGAGGCTCGATCTTGGTATCGAACTTCGATCCTGCGACAGCTGCGAGGAAAGGACGAGCCGGCTCGTAGATGCGTTTTAAGTTCTCGATCTCCTTTTCCATGAGTATTCCAGCGAATGCCGGAAGGCGTTTTGCAACTCTTACAGTCGAAGTGTGGCTCTGCCATGAACCGAAAGCGTCGTTTACGAAAACATCGGCAATTGCAGCCATTTCATCCGCAAGTTTTTCTGCTTTTTCGTCTTTTGCTTCTTCCCCTGCGAACCAGCGTGTGTTCGGAAGGTAGATCATATCGATTTTTCCCGATTTGAGCTCTTCCAAAAGCGGAACCATAACTTCTTTGCAGAGACTTTTGTATCCGAAAGCGTCTTCAGCCTTGAATTCCGGAACTTTTATTCTGAGCGAGAGTTTTTTCTCGAGATATTTTACGACCGGCATTACGGAAGTCTTCTCTTCCATCGTGATTTCGCCGGTTTTTTTGTCTTTCGGACGACCGACGTGAGTCATGAGTATCGGTTTGCCCCCTTTTGCGTAAATTCTGCAGATCGTTGCGAAAGTTGAATCGATTCTGTAAGGATCTTCGATTTTTCCCTTTTTTACGACGTTGTGGTCAACTCTGACAAGAACGATTTTGCCCTGAAGGTCGGCTTCCTGCAAAGTTTTAAGAGTGAGATTTTCCATTTTATCCTCCAAAATTAAAGGCAGACGCCGTCTGTTTCATCGCAAATCCCTTTATAGCAGGTATATCCCTCTGCATTGCAGTCAGGCATGCAGGCATGTAGTTTTTGAGAGCAGCGGTATCCTACACGGCAGTCGGAAGGTTTATTGCATTTGTAAAAACAATAACCATTGTCCCAGGCTCCGCCGGTATAATTGTGGTAAACTCCGCCTACGCTGTTGCATGCACCTTGATCAAGTCCGTCGCTTTCAAACATGCAGTAACCGTCGGGAAATCCTTCAGTCTGGCAGACAGCTATCTGTTCATAAGGATCTTCAGGATTGAAATTGTTTTGGTAAGTTTCCGTGCAGCTTTCTCCCGAGCAGGCGGAACCTGTTTTTCCGTTCTGAGCCTGATTTCCGCTTGTGTCGCCGGTGTTTAGGTTGCCGTCAGAACCTGTACCTGTATCACCCGTGTCAGAACCTGTGTCTGTGCCGGTATCTGTTCCTGTATCACCTGTGTCCGAGCCAGTGTCGGTGCCGGTATCTGTGCCGGTATTACCTGTGTCAGAACCTGTATCTGTGCCAGTGTCTGCACCGGTGTCAGAGCCTGTATCGGTTTCTGTGTTTCCGGTATCTGTGGCTGTGTCAGTTGTATCAGCGGTAGTATCGCCGGTATCCTGATCTTCATCGGACTGGGTGTCGCCGTTTTCTGTATCGCCCAAGTCTTCTTTTTCATCGTCACTGCTGCATGAGATGAAAAAAACAAGCGCTATGACAGCTAATATGTTGATAAAATTGAATTTTTTCATGATAGATCTCCTTGTTATTTTTTCTGTTGCTGAGATTGCGATTGCTGCTGTCCTGTTTCTGGTGTTGATTTGTCAACATAGTTTGCAGGAATCGTCAGCGAGAGTTTTTTTATGTCCGATTTTTTGAATTCCCTGACGGTCGTAATGACTGTCGGCATCTTTTTGTTCTGTGAAAATTTGAATGATTTCACAATGGTTCCTTTGTCTATGAAATTGTCGTCGATCTGTGCATCGACCGAACGGTATTTCAAAAGCGCTTCAGGAATGACAGCGGTGAATTTCTTCTTAAAATCGATAACCTGCTGATTTTTTAAACCGGTAGCGACCCAGACCGTGGAATAAGGTTTGCCGTCAAGCGAAACCGCCCAGACTTCGCAGTTCCATTTGCCGACAGTTTCGGTTCCCTGCTTTTCGAAAGTTACTTTCGGAAGGGCCTTGTCAGCATCGAATTTCGCGCTTTGTGCCATAATATCTTTGCCGAGCTGGACTGCGAATTCAACATACTTGCTGAGTTTGATCACCTGATATGTTTTGTGTTTATGGGAAATGTAAGTGATCGTGTCGGCATTGAGATCGATCATGGTCTCAATATGATTGTTCGGCGAAATGTTTGTCACTTTCATCGAATTCTCTGAAATAACAGTGTGCTTTTCGGAAATAACTCCGTTTGTGTCGGTTTCTTCAAGTGTTTCCCAGATATCGGACGCGGAAAGAAAACCGCAAGCAAAAACCGTCATAAAAAACATAAAAAATTTTTTCATAGTTTCACCTCTTCAAAAATCAAACGGATGCAGTTTAGTCATTTTACAAAAATTCTCAATAATCTTTTTCATTTTTTCTTGATTTTTCTGTCAGTTTAATTATCGGTGAAATTGTGTTGAGTGTTTGTTTTAGATTTTTTAATGAAATTTTGCTATATTTTTCTTTTATTGCTTGTTTTTGCGCTGTCTTATATAAGAGATCTGCGTTTTTATGAAAACGATAAACCTTGTTTGTATAAATCAGACTTTACAACAGATTTGCAGACAAGGCTGGAAAAGTGCGGGAGAAATTTAAAAAACCGTGAGCTTGTTCTTGCTCTTTCTGTCGGGAAGCGGGATTTCCGACCTGAGTTCAGAAACGCTCTCGCACTTACCGGAACAATGCATCTTGTCGCCATTTCGGCATTTCACACTGGAATAATGATTCTTGTTTTCGGGATCGTTTTCAAAACATTGCTGTTTTTTATGCCGTTCAGGCCGTATGTTAAGAGAATTATAGAATTTGTGCTTAAAATCGCCGCTTCGGCATACTATTTTTTGATCACTGGTGCTTCGATTCCGACTTTGCGCTCGCTGGTTTTTATGCTTTTGTTTGATTTATTCGTAATTTCAGGAACTTATCCTCATTCGGTCTTGATTTTTCTTTTTTCTCTCGCGGTCGTTTCGCTTGCGGTTCCCGGGAGTGTTTCGTCGCTCAGTTTTATAATGAGCGCGCTTTGTGTGGCGACAGTTATCAAAATCTGGCGCATTCTGCCGAGGTCAGCTGCGGTTTCAATAGTGTGTGTTTCGATTCTTGTGAACTGGATCCTGCTTGCGACAGCTTCAGAACTTTCCGGTGTTTTTCCTTTGAGCGCCCCTTTTGTTAATTTTTTCGTGATTCCTGTTGTCTCCGTGACAGTTCCTTTTATAACAGTTGCGCAGTTTCTGGTTCCATTTTCCGAAACGGCAGCCGCTTTTGCGCTTGAAACGGCTGATTTCATAATAACTCCTGCCTCTTTTCTGATTTCCTTTTTTGCCGGTTTTGCTGAAAAAACGGCTGTCCCGATAGTTGCTGCTCCGGTTCTTGTGAAGATATTTTTTGTCGTCTCGTTTTTTACGGCTCTTTATTCAACTAATAAAATCAAGTGTTTTTCTGCTATTACAAATTTGTGCTGCGCGCTTTTCTTCTTTTTTCCGTTTTTTTCTTCTGATGAGTTCATGCGTTCCGCGGCATTTGGCGGAAAGGCCTTCTGCGTGAAGGAAAATTTCAGTTCAGGAAGGATCTTTTTCGACAAATATTCAAAAAATCCTGCTTTCAACAACTATTTTTATTCAAATATCGAGCGTTTTTCAGCCGTGTGCGGCATGACGGAAGTGCTTTCAGTGCACACGCCGCAGAAGGTCCCGGAGAAACAAAAAGCTGCGATGAGAAAAAAAATCCGCTTTAAAAATACAAAATTTTATTCAAGAGAATAATTTTTGTGCTATATTGTCACGCTTTTTTGAAACGGAGGTGAAAAATGGGCAAAAAAAAGAGCGGAAACGGTTTTCTTTCGGTAATTTTTTCTATTGTCAAAATAGTGCTTTTTGTCTTTCTTCTTGCGAATTTCTGCTGGAACGGGAAGCCGCTTTGGAAAAATTTGTTTTCTTCTGACGGAAAGACATTCGAAAAAAGCGGTGAATTTATAAAGAAAGAGGCTGAAAAAGTTCAGAAACTGGCTTCTGATGCAGTCGACGACACCAAAAAAGCGGCCGATAAAGCGGTAAAAGAGACAAAAAAAGTTGCTGACGATACAAGAAAAAAGGCGGAAGAAGCAAAGGATGCGATAAAGGAAAAAGCGAATCAGGCTTCCGACATTACAGAGGAAGACGAGAAAGAGCTTAAAAAACTTATCGAGGAAAACATAAAAAAATAGGAGTCTGCAATGATAATTTCTGCTGGAGCCGACCACGGCGGTTTCGAACTGAAAGACAAACTAGTCGGATTTCTGCGTGAAAAAGGATTCAAAGTCATCGACAACGGCACAAATTCGCCAGATTCGGTCGATTATCCCGACTATGCGAAAGCAGTAGCGCACGATATTCTTGAAAAACGCGCAGATTTCGGTCTTTTAGTCTGCGGATCGGGGATAGGAATCTCTATCGCTGCGAACCGTTTCAAAGGGATCCGCGCCGCACTTGTGACAAATTCCGATCATGCCCGCCTTTCAAGAGAGCACAACAATGCCAATGTCATTGCGCTCGGCGGCCGCTTCACTTCTTTTGAAGATGCTGCGAAGTGGCTTGAGATTTTTCTTTCGACCCCTTTCGAAGGCGGAAGACACGAGCGCAGGATAGCTAAACTCGACGAATAAAAACCTAAAACTTTTTTTGTTATTTCGACCCGGGGTGCGCCTTGCGGTAGACTTTTTCAAGGTGTTCGATCGAAAGATTCGTATAGATTTCGGTCGTGGAAAGGTTGCTGTGCCCCAAAAGATGCTGCAGATAACGGAGATTCATACCGTTTTCCAGAAAATGGGTCGCGAAACTGTGACGCAGCATGTGGGGAGTGACTTTGCGGTAGATCCCGCAGTTTCTTGCCAGAGTGTCGATGATGAACTGCACTCCGCGCTCTGTCAGCTGACCGCCTTTAAGATTGCAGAAAATTATTGAATCCTTCTCTTTGCCTCCGGGGCGTTTCATAAGATAATTCTCAATAGAATCAATAGCTTGCGATGTGACAGGAAGCAGCCTTTCCTTTTTTCCTTTACCTAAAACATTGACCGTTTTTCCCTTGAAATCCATATCCTTGATTTTGAGTGAAACGAGTTCGCCTACACGGACTCCGCTGCTGTAAAGCATTTCGATTATCGCACGGTCACGCAGACCTTTCAGATTCTGCGGATAGTTGTAGTCAATGAGTTTTGCCATTTCTTCTCTGGTCAAGGCTCCCGGCAGAATGCCGTCCTTTTTCGGGCCTGTCAGCGTAAGTGCCGGATTGTCTTCAACGATTTTGCGTTTGTGCAGAAGAAGGTAAAACTGTCTTATCGCCACGATTTTGCGCCGGAGCGACGATGCCTTGACTTCGGAATAAATCGCACCGAGGTAGTCCTTGATGTCGTCTTTCCCTGCATCTTCAAGTGAAATATCGATTTCGGCGAAATACCGCCGCATAAGCTCGATATCAAGGCAGTATGAATCGGCGGTTTTTATCGAATAGCGTTTCTCGTGAAGCAGAAAATCGTGAAAAATCTTAATACAATCCATTAGTTGGCCTTCACACAATTCTCAATGAACTCTGCACTTTTCATAAAATAAATCTCGCGGTTCGCCTTTTTGCGGTAACCGTGACCTTCGTCCTCGAAAATATGTTTCTGAACTTTTCTGCCTGCTTTTTTGAGCTTGTCGATGAGAATATATGCGTCGCTCACCGGAACACGCGGATCGTTCGCGCCGTGGAAAACGAAAAGTTCACCTTTGATTTTGTCAGCCATGTTTGTCGGCGAAACCGAGGCCAGAAATTCTCTGTCTGTAAGCGGGCCGTATTCGGCTTCCCGCAGATGACGGCGGTAACTTGAAGTATTTTCAAGGAAATTTATAAGGTCGACGACTCCGACGTTGTCGATCCCGCAGATGTAGTCGTCGGCAAACTGTGCCATCGACGCGACAGTCATAAATCCGCCGTAACTTCCGCCGCTTGCGATAAATTTTTTGGGCTGCGCGAGGCCGCTTTTCACTAAATCCTCCAGGACAGCGCCGCCGTCACGCACCGAATCCATGCGGAGTTTGTAATTGTCAAGATCCATAAATCTTCTGCCGTAGCCCGACGAACCGCGGACATTCGGAGCCGCGACCGCGATCCCTTTTGAAAGGTAATACTGAAATTGTGTCGTGAAGCCCGGTCTGAACTGACCTTCCGGCCCGCCGTGAAAATATACGATCGTCGGGAACGGCGGTTTTCCGGTTTTCGGCAGATAGAGAAAATAGGGGATTTCCTCGCCGTCGAAACTTTTCACTTTCCTGAGTTCTGGAACTGCAAACTTCGAGACATCGATCCCGTTGTCTTTGGAATAACCGAACTTCTGCAAAGTTTTTTCAGTCAGATCAAATACTTGCGGCATCGGGATCTCGCCTTCGGAAGATATTTTAAGAACAAGTTTTCCGTTTTTGAGCGAATTTAAACCGATAAGCGATTTTCCGAAATCGAGCGGTTCGATCTCCCCTTTTTTGTAGTGGAAACACCTGCTGTAACCCTCCTCGTTAGTGCAGAAAACTGCTTCGTCGCGGCTTTTATGATCAATAACTACCGATTCAACGCCCCACTTGTCCTCAAAAATCGTCTTTTTGGTAAAATCACCAACGATTTCAAGGTATTCCATGTCGTTTTTTTCATTGGTTTTCATCAGAAATCCGCTTTCAAAATAGGCAACCGGAATATATTTTTTGTCGGGATCGGATACTTTTATTTTTTTCGCTTTGCCGTTTCTGAAGCGGTAGGGAACGGTTTTCATGTTGCTTTCGTATGTGTAGAAAAGAAAATCGTCCTTCGAAAGGGCGTCGGTAATGTTGTTGAAGCCTTTTTTCTCGACAAGCAGAGTCCGTTTTTTCGCAGCAATATCAAAGTGATAGATGTAAAAATCCTTGCCGTTGGCTTCGTTTGAAGCGTAAAGAATTTCGTTTTCGTTGAGCCACACCGGATCTTCATAGCGCACCGCGTCGTCGGCAAGAAGAGGCTCGTATTTTCCCGTTTTGAAGGAGTAAAGATAGAAATCATACTGCTCGTTTCCCCCTTTTGCAGCCGTAAAAATCAACTGCGACTCGTCTGGACTCAGCGTGTAGGTTTCAACCGCATCCTCAAGAAAAGAGAGCTGCTTCGTCTCCTTTCCGTCGGCAGATTCAAGGAAAAGCTGCGCGGCGTTTTCTTTTCTTGCGATATAAAGTTTTGCGCCGTTTTCAAGCAGATAACCAGAATGCGAAGTCTCGATCCCGATGTAGTCAAGGATCGTTTTCGCTGCGGCGGCAGGTTTGGTTTTTGTTTCCGCGGCAGTTTCTTCGGCAGGATTTTTCTCGTTTTTCGATGTGCAGGATGTAAACCAAAGTAAAGCAAGGAAAAGTGTGAAAATGATTTTTTTCATGTCAGCTCCAAAAGTTGAAAATGAGTCATTGCGGTAAAATCAGAGTTTCCCCGTCATATTGTCGCGTTTCAGGAACTCACGGTGGCGGCCTGGATGCTCAGCGAGGATTTTCTTCAGGTATTTCAAATTGTTGTTCATTCCTTTACGGTACAGGTCCTCGTTTATGCCGTATCTTTTCTGAAAGTGCAGCAGAAGTTTTCCTGTCAGACCGTCAAGCTCGTTCGAAAGCCGCTTTTCGATGATGTCGAAAAAGCCGATGGTTTTGGAAAGCAGCTCTTCTTCGGAAGAGTAGAAAGGAATGTTGCCCGTTTCGAATTCACGGTAGAGGAAAAGGAGTTTTTCAAGATAGATTCTGTCGGCTGTCTGCCCGATGAGATCGGCCGAAGCGAGAATTTTGGCTAATTTTTCGGTCTCGGGATCGGAAAATTCTATGTCGTCAGGCTTTACGCTGAGATCTGTAAGAAGAATCATCTGCTTTGTTTTCTCGATATCGTCCTTGGAATAACCTCTTTCAGACATATATTTTTCCGCGAAAACCATGCTGCGTCTGACATGCGTCGAAGTGTAGACGGCTCCGTTTTCTACAGGGTCGTCGGTTTCGGGAATATAACCTGTGTCATGGAAAAGTGCGGCCAGTGAAAGCAGAAAAATATTGTTTTTTGAAAATTTTTCACCGTCAAGCATCAGAGAGTCGGTGATTCTTAGAGCTGCCAGAACTACATCCAGAACATGCCTGAAATCGTGATATTCAGTATCGCATGCTTTGTAGCCTTTGAATCTTCCTTCGTAAAGCGCCCGAATATCATCAAAAACCTCAAGCGATTTTTCCGCTTGAACCGGAGCAAGCCCCAAAACCTCTGAAAGTTTTGCGAAAACACTGCGGCATTCCTCGATGTCACGGGTGTCGGCAAGCCTTGCGAGCTGTATCGGGTAAGGTGATTCTTTGATTATGAAATCATTCATGCGGTTTTTTGAAAAACAATGGATCCTTCATCACTATTCAAGCGGAACAGGCGGATCTGCCGGGAAAATGGTGAGAGCGTTATTGCGGATGTATTCACAGTCGCTCTTTTCAGGAATCTTGAACTGTTGAATAAAGTTGAAAGGACCGGTAAATCCAGGCTGTTTCGAACTGTTCTGCTGCTGGTTATTAGCACCGAGTTTAAGTACCGAAGTATCTGAACCGCCTTCGACAACAAGAATTTTCTGCTCGTCTGTCCAGTCTACCAGTGCATATATTGTCGCGCCGTCGTCGGAAACAATACCGTTGTAGATTGTGGAAGATGATTTTTCGACCATGCCGAGAGAAGCATTGCCGCCGATAGAACCTTTTGCGTTTACGGTAAGGCCTGCGCGTTCGTCGTTGTCCCAATCCTGAACACATTCATTGTTCGGTTCTGTCGGAAGGGTGTATGCGGCCGGATTGTCGCCGTAGCAATTAGGATCAATTGCACGGATTTCCCAAAGAACATCCTGCTCAAAACCTATGGTTCCGTCTGCGTTTGTTACCAGTTTGGATTCCTTGACTGTAGTTCCAAGTGCGTCAGCAAACGACTGCGGCATTACGATGGCAAGCAGTCCGCTCTGGTCGTTGCCGATAGTAATTTTGCAGTATGTTGCTTTTGCGTGGACTTTATCCTGTTCCTGTTCCTGCTCAATGAGGAAATAAGTTCTTGTCCAGCCTTCCGCAGCACTGATCGGACCGATTTTCGATACTGATGTGAACCACATTTTCTGTGCATAGGTTCCGCATACTTTCGGGTATTCTCCGTGGTCGCAAAGAATGCATTCCTCGGTATCGACCCAGCTTCCGCCTTCGCATTTCTGGTAAAGCAGTCCTTTGGGGTTGTCGGGGCAGACTGTGTCACCGACTCTGAGCTCGCCTTCATTGCTGCAGGTGTTGCTGTCAACAGGAGCTGTATCGGCACCGGTATCGCCTGTGTCGGAGCCTGTATCTGAGCCACTGTCAGTGGTATCGGTGTCGCCTGTGTCAGAGCCTGTATCTGAGCCGCTTTCAGCACCGGTGTCTGAAGTGCTGTCGGCTGTATCGGTTTTGTCGTCAGGTGTTTCGGCTGAATCTGATTTGTCGTTGTCTGTTTTTTCAGCTGGGGTTTCGCTGCTGCCGCCGCCGCATGAAGCCATAAAAATGAAAAGCAGGGAAATTGTTAATAAAACCAATGATTTTTTCATTGTGACCTCCTAAAAATAGAGTGTAAGCCATAAGCCGCCGGTAAAAATCTGACCGCTGCTTTTATATCCCGGATAGCCGGGGTTGTTTGTCTGAAAACCTTCCGATTCCTTGATGGGAGTGTCTTTAGGGCAGTCTGAGTTGAAGCCGTCGCAGACCGAATCAGGGAACTCATCGACAACTTTTCCGTCCTTGCCGACCGAATTCGCCACGCCTTCCTCCTTTTCTGTGATTCTTTCGAGCATTATGTGTGTCTGGAAGTTGCCGCCGAGCTCAAGCTGCATCTCTTTCGGCAGATCCCATGTATAGCTGAATCCAGCTGCAATGGTGAAGCGGTCGTTGTCGACATAGTTCGTTCTGCCGTCCTGATTAGGCACAGGCGAAACGAAATAACCAAGATCCAGACCTGTTTTTATCGCATGGTATTTGAAAGATGTCCCGAGAGTGAATTCCCAGCTGTCTTTCCATTTGTATTTGTCGACATTTTCCGAGGCCCAGCTGCCGACACTAGTTACATTGCCGTTTTCGTCTTTTTCGATAATCGAGCTGTCCCAGTAGACATTGTATTCCGGGTTTTCATTGTAGCGGTTTTTGTATTTCGACCACTGCCGCCAGATTGCTGTAAAACCAACGCTCATCTCAAGTTCGTTCTTAAATTTGTAATCAACGAGTGCGATTGACGGCGAAAGGGCTAGCGGCTTGAAAGCATAAGCGACATGGACCCTGTTTCTGTTGATTTCGGCCTCAGCCTCGCGGTCGATGTACCAGAAAGTGATTTTCGTATCGACATCTATGTCTGTTTTTGCCGGAAGATGTGCCGTGAAGCCGATCTGAAGCCAGTCTATCGGCCTGATTATAAGGCCGAAATGAGGAGTCAGAACCGGCTTGATCTCGGCCATAGTTCCGATTTTGTTTTCATTCTTGCCTGCATCCGGCGTGAAGATCGGAGCGTTGACAAGTGCTTCCGCCGTGATATTTGCACCGACGCCCGCATAAACCCATTTGTAGCCTCCGGCAAGTGCGAGCGAGAGATTGAAAGTCGTCATTCTGTCGTCGTAAAGCTCATAGTGCAGCGAATTGGAGAAATTTGCCTCGCGCTCGTCGGTAAAAAATGACTTTTCCTTCATCAGCGAACCCATCGGGATCATTCCGTAAAAACCGATAGCAATGTAGTCTTCCCAAAGCGGAAGTACAAGCCCCAGAGCGCCGTAAAGATTGCCTTCTTTCGGTGAATCGTTGCCCCGCGCGTCAAGATCGGCTGTCGGCCGCGTTTTATAGGGGAGGTTCGTTTCTATCGGATCTTTTCCGAGCTGGTTAGCTCCGTAAATTCCTGTTCCGTCAGCGACGCTGCCGATTATGTTGAGCGAATCTGGCCGGTCGAAAAGGGTGATGTCCAGATTCTGATAGCTGTAGAAGATATTGAGAGTGAAGCTCCTTTTAGTTTTCGGGAGAAGAGCTGGATTGAAATAAGTCGCCTCTGCGCCGCCGGGAAAAACACGCGCACTCTGCGGATTTACCGTGCTTGTTGCCCCAAGAGTATCGGTCAGAGTCGAGGCATGTAGCCCGGTGCAGAAAAGAAACATCAATAAAAATAACAACTTGCTTCTGGCTTTCATATATGCGCTCCAAATAAATTCACAATAAACAGGATTAAAACGAGCGAATTTATTAAAAAATTCATTTAAAGTCAAGAAGCGGATATAATGTCGCGGTTTGACATCACCCCTTTTGTTTCCCTCTCCACGGTGGAGAGCGGCTGGCGGTGAGGTCTCCGGAGGAAAATATGCGTTTGTTTTTTATCGCTGTTTCGGTGTTTTTTCTGATGTTTCTGGCAGGTTGTGAGGTCGAGCCTAAATTGCCGGAAGACGCGCTTGTGCTCGATCAGGTGATTTATGTCGACGAAGTACAGACAGGCGTTCCTCAGACCGTGCAGATGCCTGACGGAAAGGTCGTTACCTATAAAATGCCGATGAAACTCAAGGACAGGCAGCTCATCAAGATCGATGCCAAAAGCGAACACCCGTACTACATCCGTGTAACTCTCAGAGAGCGCGATGGAAACGAAAAAAAATAGGGTCGTTGCCGCGCTTACAGGCTCGATTGCGACCGGGAAAACGGTCGTTCTTGATTATTTCCGCGATAATCTCGGTTTCAAAGTCGTATCTGCCGACGCCGTGGGGCATGAGGTACTGAAAAATCCCGAAATCATCGGAAAAATAGGAGATGCTTTCGGCGAAAATGTTATAAAAGAAGGAACGATTGACAGAGCAGCTTTGGGAAAAATCGTTTTTTCAGACAAAACTGAACTTGAAAAACTGAATGGCATCACTCATCCGGCTATTTTGGCTAAAACATTTGAAATCATTGACGAATTATCGTTGGCTTCGCCGGTGATCCTGGAAGCTGCGATCCTTATCGAGGCTGGCTGGCACAAATATTTCAACACCATAATGCTTACATGGTGCAAACCTGAAATCCAGCTGAACCGCCTGATGACACGCGACAGCATCACCGAGGAAGAAGCGAAAAAAAGAATTGCATCGCAAATGTCTTTTGAAGCGAAAAAGCCTTTCGCGACTCACATAATCGACACATCTTACGGAATCGAGGTGACGCGGTTCACTCTTGAAAAAATAGCGCGGGAACTTTTAAATTAGCATGAAATTTTTGGAAAAGGTGCGGATTATCTTACGCAGTAGACGCTGCCTCTGCCTGTGACGCGAAGGCTTGACACTCTGGCGTTTTTGACAGCTATGACATAGTAATGGTCGGTCCCGAGCCTGCCGGATGAAGACCAGAACCAGCCTCTGCCCGTGATTTGTGAGAAACCGTTGCGGCAGCCGGCTTTGCATGTCCGATCGAATGCGCTTGAATCAAGTTTTCCGTTTGCCTCGCTGACCTGACACTCTCCTCCAGGCTGGGTTGCGGGACAGTTCTGGAAAGTGGCGCGCCATTCGTCGATTGTCGGCAGTCTCCAGTCATTATGTCCGCCATCAGTAAGGTCACGGCAGTATTGCACAGCATCGGTCCAGGTTTTGTTTTGAAGGTATGCGCTAGACCATTCAAGGGATCCGATACGACGGCTGGCTGCCGTGTTTGTTGGGGGTTTTATGGAAGTCTGCGCACTGTAGTTCATTCTTGTTGTATCGCCTAAAAGCTGTTTGATTATTTCGTCAACAGCGTCGATCAGTCCTTTTCCTGTGCCGTCAAATACGGCATCGGCAGCGGTTTCGTCGATTCCGCGCTGGACATCGATCAATGTCGAGGTGATGAGAAACGTGCTTTTGTCAAGTGCGCCGATTGTCGAAATTACGATTTTTGCGGCGGAAACCTGTTTTCCGAGTTCTATCTGGAATTTTCTGTCGCGGTCAAGTTCTCGGGATTTCTTTTTCATTGCTCTGAGAGCCGCCTCGTTTTCCTGATCGGTGACAATGTCAAAAAATGTTTTTGCATGTCTTGTGAAACGGGCGCGTATCAGTTTTGATCCGTTTTTTACCAGATCTTTAGAAAGTTTGCCGTTGGATTCGTCAACGAAATTCATAACAGCCAGCTTGGGTTTTTCGTCTGCAAACAGCTGAAAAACAGCCAGAAACAGGACGAAAGCAATACAGATTTTTTTCATTTTAGACCTCGTTTAAAAAAGAATCAAAAACGAGGCATAATAGGAAACGATATTGAGAATACAAGTTTTTCCAGTGATTCAAACCTTTCGCATCTACCAGAACAGATGACAGAAGGCGATAGCTGCCATAATTCCGGCAAAATCGGCGCAAAGTGCCGCCGGAAGGGTGTGTCTGCTGTTTTTGATGCTGACGGAGCCGAAGTAGAGAGCAAGAACATAAAAAGTCGTTTCAGTCGAGCCCTGCATTACCGAAACCAAGTATGAAAGGAAAGAATTCGGATCTTTTTCGACGATACTGCTCATCATTCCGAAGGCTCCGCTTCCCGAAAGAGGCCGCATGAGCGCCATCGGAAGGGCTTCCGCAGGCATTCCGACAAGGCTTGTGAGGGGGCTGAGTAGATTGATCATTATCTCCATCGCGCCGCTTGCCTTGAACATACCTACTGCCGCGAAGATCGCGACCATGAAAGGAATTATTTTGATTGCGGTGTTGAAACCGTCTTTCGCACCGATGCAGAGAGTTTCGTAAATTTTGACATTGCGCAGGTATCCGAAAAGAATAATAACAGTGATTATCACTGGAATAAGCCAGTTCGATACGGTTTTGACTACTTCTGTGAAAGAAAGGTCGCTTTTGTCGGCAGTGACGATCTGGTAAACCATTCCCGAAAGGACCGCAAGAACAAAAACCGCGGCAACGATTTTTTGTTTTAAAGTGGTTTTGACAACATCTTTTTCCTCAGGTTTTTCCTCGGTTTCGGAGAATGCTTCAGCGATTGCGCAGTCAGGCGTTGTTCTCTGCATGAGTTTTGTCATGACTATCGCGACTGTTGTCGAAACTATCGTCGCGAGAAGCGAGGGAATCAGGATCGAAGCGGGATCTTTTGCACCGGCTGATGCACGGATCGTGATCACTCCGAGCGGAAGAAGGGTGACGCTTGAAGTATTTATCGCGAGGAAAAGGCACATTGCGTTTGTCGCACGCCCTTTTTTGCCGTTCAGTTTGTCGAGTTCCTGCATCGCGTTGATTCCGAAAGGAGTCGCAGCGTTTCCCATTCCGAGCATGTTTGCCGACATATTCATTACTATAGCGCCGATTGCAGGGTGGTTTTTCGGAATTTCGGGAAAAAGTTTCGACATTACCGGAGCTACGGTTTTTGCAAGCATTTTGAGTGCACCTGCTTCCTCCAGAACCTTCATCATTCCGAGCCAGAAGGCCATCGAACCGATCAAGCCGATAGCGAGCATGACAGCCGATTTTGATTCATCGAACAGTGCAAGGGTGAGCTCTCCTGTTTTGCCCAGCCACACCGCCGATACGATTGAAATCAGGATTATGGAAAACCAGATGATGTTTATCGGGGATGCTTTTTCTTTCATATGTCCAATGTTATTTGTCTGAGTTCAGCATCAGAATCCGTTTGCCGCGGCCGCATTCGTTGGAATCTGTCTGGGCCTGCGAGAAAGCTGCCGGGTTGACTTCACCGTCCAGATTCTTGTCAATAAAATCGACGACTGCGTCACGCAGGGAAACAGATGTGTCAAGACGCGTCGTATTGGCTTCAAGCATGTAGAATCCGCTGCCTCCGCGACCCATGTAGTCGTTTGTCGCCATTTTGAAAAGAAGGTTGGGAAGAAGGACTTTATAGTCTTTAATGACATCGGTATCGCCGATCTTGAGACATCTCGTCAGTGCGAACGAATTGTGCTCTTTCTGGAGTTCTTCGCTCGGGTTGCAGTTGAGCTCGACACCGATCCCGGCAACCTGGATCTGCGTTTTGCAGCCGCGTGTCGCCGATTTTCTTGCTACGAAGTCGAAAAGCGTCTTGAGCTCGTTTCCGCTCAGATACATCGTTGTTATCGAGTTTTCGAACGGGAAGACCTCATAGAGTTTTTCAAGTGTTATATCGCCTGTCGGAATGTCTGCTCTGATACCCATCGAGTTCGTGACGCAAAGCTGCGCTCTGGCGAGCTCGTGGTTCATCATCGCATCTGTGACAATGTTCCCGAGCGGACTGTCGCCGCCTGCAGGATCGTTTCTCACGATCGTTGAAGTCGCGTAACCGACTTTTTTCTGCAGATACTGCGAGTAGTCAAGTCCCTGAATGTAAGGTCTAAGCATATTCGCAAAGTCGCCGTTTTCCTGGTCTTCCTCTGTGATCGGCCAAGTTTTGTATCTGTGCCATACGATTTTTTTGTTCTGTACCGCGATTTCAAGTTCGCCGATAACTTTGAGATTGACACCGCTGTGGATGATGATGACATCTCTTCCGTCGGGTCCTTTAAGGACTTTCGGCGGATCAAGCACGACATGGTGGTGACCGCCGAGTATAAGATCGACGCCGCTTACATTCTCTGCGATTTTATAATCGCCGTCGAGCCCCTGATGTGAAAGGACAACGATTATATCGACAATAGGACGCAGGCTGTTGACATAACTCTGCGTTGTCTCGATCGGGTCGAGGAAGTTGAATCCCGTGCTGCCGCCGACCTGATAGCCGGAGTTTATCGAGCTGTCGTTCGCGACACCGACAATGCCGACTGTGAGACCGCCTGCCATCGCGATGAGGTATGGCGAGGAGATGTCCATAAGTCCTTTGTGACCGTCATTGTCAAAAAGATAGTTCGATGCGAGAAGCGGGAAACCGCCCGATTTTTTATAAGCGGAGACAAGTCCGCCGGTGCCGTTGTCGAACTCGTGATTTCCGATAACCATGGCGTCAACACCGAGTTTCTGCATTGAAAGCATCTCGATTTCGCCTTTGTAAAGGTTGAACTCGGGCGCGCCCTGAAAAGTGTCGCCGCTGTCAAGGTAAAGCACGGGAACTCCGTATTTCTCGTGTTTGCTCCTGATTTCACCGATAACGGTTCTTGCACGGGCGACTCCGCCTGTGTTGACGAGGCCGGGACGGTAGTCGCTGTAATCGCATTTTCCGTCGCGGTTGGTGTCCTCGCTATCCTTTTGGGCGTTGGCTATGGCTGTCTCATAATCTTTGCCGTATTTCTCTGGCAGAATCAGATTGCCGTCGGCATCGCGCCATGTCTTTTTCAGTGAATCATACGGATAGTCGCACTTTCCGTTATGATTGCGGTCATAGACAAGGGCACAGTCATAGGTGTCACACCAGCCGTCGAAGTTTATGTCCTCGTTTTTGTCGCACTGGCCGTTGCCGTTTTTATCCCAGCAGGTTAGATATGTGCCAGATATCACGCAGTCTTCGACATCGCATCCGCAATCTTCACGCGTGCCCGTCTTAGGGTCTTCTTTACAATTCAAATCCTCTTCCTTGTCGCAGATGTTGTTGTGGTTTTTGTCCCAGCAGCGCTGACAGTCAAGAATGTCGCATCTTCCGTCCTCGTTGATGTCTTCAAGAATATAATCTTTATGTGTTTTTTGATCATCCGGAAGGAAATAATCGGGATCGAGGTCTTGCTTTTCTTTATAGAAATATTTGCCGTTTTCATAGACCTGATAATGCTTTGTGGCTTCGTTGTACGCACCGTTGCAGTAAGAACCTGAATTCGGTTTGAAATTCAGATCCCAGCACGGCGGATTGTTCGATACAAGTCCCATGTTCCTGTCGAACATATTCGGTTCCATCCAGAACGGAAGATACTTTCCGTGCGTATCGGTCGTGTGGATAAAAACAAGTTTCTGCGGGATCCCATCGTCGACAGGCGCCCCGCCGAAACTATTGTCAAAGCATGAAGTCAGAAGAAAACACGAAAAAAAAAAGGAAGCTAAAATTCTGAAAGATTTCATAAAATCCTCAAAAAATTATTTCGTTACAATATCATTCTCATCAACGATGATGATCGCTTTTTTGTTGTGGGAAACATCGTAAATACCGCGTACTTTGCATGTGTCGCCGGCTTTAAGCGAAATTTTAACCTTGTCTTTGTTGATAAAAGGCATGATCAGCATTCCGTTCTTGAAAGTGACATTATTGAACTCTTCATCAACTGATTCTACTGTAAGTTCGTCAGTGATCTCAAAGTAAGTGCCTTTGTCGGCATCCGTGAGATCCTTATAAGCCTTTTTGACAAGCCCAGGAACAGTTCCTTTTTCGCCTTTTATGATCGAATCTGCATTGTCTACACCGGAAACTTCCCATTGTCCGCTGAATTTTTGTGCCAGACCTTTGATGGTGACAGTGTCGCCTTTTTCAATTGCTGTGTCGGAACTTACTTTGTAGATATAAAGTCCGCTGTAGTCGCCTGTGGTGCCGTCTGAAACATAGAATGTGTATTTTGTTGCATCGTTATATTCATCTTTGAAAACAGGGCTGATAACGACTGCGTCTTTGATTTCAACAACAGTTTTTTCGTCTCCTGAGTCGCTCTGGATATCTTTAATTCCTGAGGAGGTAACTACAACTTCAGGGGTGACTACATCGTTTTTGTCTCTCGGAGCAAGTCTGAAAGCATCATAGTCGTAAACCAGGATTCCCTGGATCGATTCAAATTTCGTTCCTTTTGAAATATTGCCTTCGTATCTGTAGATCGTCGGAGCGATCGCAAGGCCGCCGGTAACTTCGAAATTGCTGAATCCGAGATATTTGTTGGTGACTTCGACATTTTCTACTTTTACAAGAACGCTTTCGTAAGCCTCTGCATCTGCACCGTGGTTGTCTGTCGGGCTGTAGGTGTCATAGCCATTTTGGTCTTGTCCGGTAACTACAAAGGGGGTCGCGACCGAAGCAGGATCTACAACAGCGGGTTCCGGAACTTTGACATCCTCGTCAAGTATCGTGATCTCGGAAGCCTGGATCTGAGAGAATTGTTCAAGGTATTCGACATAAGTACCTTTTACCATAAGCGGCATGCCGACTGAGTATGTGCCGAGCTCAGCCGACTTTTCGATGAAAACAAAAATTCCGGAATAAGGCTGGGCTTTGTCGATGATATCAGAAACAAAAAGGCCTTTTATGGAAGTGTTTTTGTAGTTGTCTTCCTTGTCCTGATTGTAGCGGATGCCGGTTACGACACATTTGGTCGAAACTTCCTTATTCACCGGGATTCTACCTTTCTGGATCTGGGTGATTATGCTTTCTTCAGTGTCGGTGTTACCAGCATCTGTGTCGGTGTCACCAGTAGCGGTGTCGGTGTCGCCATCTGTGTCGGTATCACCAGTATCGGTGTCGTTGTCAGACTGAATGTCAGAGTCGGTGTCGACTTCATCACCGCCATCGTCTGTGGTCGATCCGCACGCCGCGCAGAAAAGCGCGAGGACTAATGCAAAAAACATAACTGAGAATTTTTTCATTTCAAACTCCGCAAAAAATTATTAAAGTTTACAAACTCCCAAAGAACAAACAGCAGATTATACACATAATAAAATTTTTTAAAAGGAAAAATAAAAAGGTTTTGCTAATCGGCCGGAAGAGCTTTTTTTGCTTCAGAAATCTCCTTGATTATGCCCTGAATGTCGTCTTTGTCGAAAAGTTTCTGCTCGCGGTTCGCCATATTTTTCATGAGGATCTTGCCGTTTGCCGCTTCGTCTTCTCCGATGATAAAAACGAATGCTGCGTTTGCTTTCTCTGCTTTCTGAAGGGCTTTTTTCAACTTTCTAGGTTTGTATTCCGCAAGGAAACGGACATTTTCTTTCGACATTTTTTTTGTGAATTCCACAAGCGGCAGGACTGCCTCGTCGCAGAGTGCGTATCCCGCCGAAAGGGGTGTTTCTTTGTAAAAATCTTCGGGAATAAGGTCGAAAAGACGTTCGAGTCCCATAGCAAAGCCTGTCGCCGGAGTTTCGCTTCCGCCGATATCGCTTACCAGATTGTCGTATCTTCCGCCGCCTGCGACTGCGTTCTGCGATCCGCCTGTTTTTGCAACAATCTCAAACGCCGTTTTTGTGTAGTAGTCAAGCCCGCGGACGATGAAGGGATCAAGGACGAACGGCACTCCGAAAGCATGGAGCGCTTTCTGAAGTTCCTCGAAGTGGTTTTTGCAGTCGTCGCAGAGGTAATCGGTCATTTTCGGCACGTCTGTGAAACGGTTTTTCGGGTCGCACGCCTTGCAGTCGAGAAGACGAAGCGGGTTGAGTTCAAGACGCGTCCTGCAGTCTTCGCAAAGTTCATCCTTCTTTGCCGAGAAGTATTCGATCAGCTTTTCGCGGTAAGCTGCGCGGCAGTTCTTGCAGCCGATAGAGTTGAGGTGGATCTCGTAGTCGATCCCGAAGTGTTCGAGCACACGGGATGCCGTGAAGATCATTTCGGCATCCATCTGAGGTGTTTCGTCGCCGAAAATCTCGACTCCGAACTGGTGGAACTGGCGGAAACGCCCTTTCTGAGGACGCTCGTATCTGAAAAACGGCGCAATGTAGAACGCTTTGAAAGGAAGCGGATAGTTGATCCCGATGCCGTGTTCGACAAAAGCCCTGACGACGCTCGCGGTCCCTTCAGGCCTCATCGCGACATGACGCCCTTTTTTGTCGAGGAAGTCATACATCTCCTTTTTGACGACGTCCGTCGTTTCGCCGACACCGCGTTTGAAAAGGGCTATCTCTTCGAGGATCGGTGTTCTGAACTCGCCGAAATTCGCCGAAACCATCATTTTTTTGATATCTTCTTCCATTTTTCCCCAGCGGAAAGCCTTTTCGCCGAAGAGATCGTTCATTCCCTTGATTGCCGAAATCATTGTATTTCTCCGAATAAAACAACAAAAAACAAAGCGGCCGATAGTAGCACAAAAAGCGGATATTTCAAGGAATATGAATATAAAAGGTTTTAGCGCATTTCAAGAATCATGCGGTCGGCCTGGGTTTTCAGAAATCTGAGAGCATCGTCAGAAATGCCGGCGATATTTACCCAAAGTTCCCTTTTCCCGCCGTTGCGGATCATTTTTTTGTGCGAAATAAATTCTGCAAAACCTGTGTGGTTCTTGAGAAAAATGTTTATATCGGGCCACGAATAGTTGTTTCTGTTTTCTGATCTGAAGCGTGAGACAAAAACCGAAGTCGAAGCAGAAAGGTATGACGGAGCATCATTGGAATCGCTGTATGAAAGCGGATGAAGCAGGATCTCTTTATTCGGGAAAATATGTTCGAAAGTTTCAGCCATTACGGTATTTGAAACAACGATTCCCTTGAGTTTCGCCATTTCTTGAATATCAGCGATGTCTTTTTCGTTGAGAGTTCCCGCGATATAGATGTAATCAGGAAAATTTTTAGGAATATTGCGGTCATAGACCAGAACTCTCCGTTCCACATTTTTGCTTTTGAAAGCGGCGAATTTCTTTATGTCGTCTGAAATCAGCGTAACTTTCGCCCTTTCCGAATATTTTCTGAAATTTTTTTTCTTTTCAGATGTTTTTTCCGTTTTTTCAGGCGCCGGAACAACTTCCGAAAGCGGCAGCGTGTAAATGTGGTGACGCGCACGCTTCAGAAAATCCTTTTCATCTTCAGTGTAGCGGCATATCATCAGAACAGATTCGTAAGTTCCTGAAATTTCAGCCGAGAGTTTTGAATCGCTGACTTTTCTGACATTTGCCGCATAGATCCATTTCCCTTTGTAAAAAGCCCCGCTGTAGCCGTAAAAACCGATCAGCCCTTTGTCAAACATAGCTGAAGAATTTTCGTCAAGCAGGAAAGTGTAATTTTTTTTGTCGGCGGTTTTGCCGGGTTTTAAAATCTCGACACCGACCGGATAACGGTAATTCCATGATTTTTCAAGGATTTTTTCTTTTGCTCCGGTCGTTTTTACTTCCGGGAAGAAAGTTTTTTCCGAAAAAAGAAGGAAAGGCGCGTCGTCCGGAGCCGAGAGATCCGGTTTCATTGATACGGGAAATTCCAGTCCCGGTTTTGCCGTGCTTTTCTCGCGGCAGCGGTTGTCACAGTTGAAACAGCACTGAGGAACGCTTTTTCTCGAAAGGCACAGCCCGAATTCTGCTATGCACGCTTTGTCCGAAACGAAATAAACCGGTTCAAGACCGCTGTTTTTCGCAAGCTCGAGGTTCGTTTCACCGCTGACAACAGGCATAATGTCGAAATGTTTGAAAAAATCAGGGAATGAAATCATTCTGAAATCCGAGAAAAGAGCTATTTTCCCTGTGAAAGCGGCTTCCCGCAAAGGTTTGACGACCGAGGGATCTGTCAAAAAAACAAAATCAAAAGTATTGCAATTTTGTAGAAAGAGATCAAACGGGTAAGAATTTCTCTCGTAAAATACGGCTGTTGCCGATTTTTTGCGTTTGAGCGAGGCAACTATGCGGTTGAAAGTTTCAAAATCTCCAAAAAACGGAATTACAGGAATACCGTCGGAAATATTCTGCCGAAGATTAAAAATCTGTTCGGGAAATTGAATAAAATAGAAGTGTTCCAAAATTCGGAAACTTATTTTTTCTTACCGGAAGCTCTTTTCGAAGCCTTAAGAGGATTGAGCTTCTTCGTAACAACCTTAACTTCTCTTTTTACATGGGAAGCAAAAGAACAAATCTGATCGTTTTCCCAATGAAATGAAGGATCTGCATATTTTTTGCAGAAGCTGCCTGCCTCTGTTGTCTCAACTTTGTCACAACCTTCGCAGCGTTCGTCAACCGGAAGTTTTACTATTTTGTCGAAATCTTTGTTAGCCATTTTTATACCCTCCAAAATGGTTAGAACCAAAAAACGGCAGTATTTTAGTCATTTTTTTGCGAAAGTCAATAAAAAGAAATGTTTTTCGGCTATTTTAGGAATATTTTAAAGCGTTTCGTGGAGTTCTTACAACATTTTCAATTTGATTTTGTCCCCTGGAAGGATCGATTTTCCCGCTTCCCAGTTTACTTCAAGGACGAACTGCGACGGTTTGACACTTGGAAGTGTCGTTTTGCTGAGCGGAACTCCTTTTCTCGTGGCTATGACATTGAAATCGCGGTCAACAAATATCACGGCAAGTTCAATTAACGTATTTTTCATCCAGAAAAAGTGCGGCTTTTCTGCGTTGAAAACAAAGAAAAGACCTTGATTCTGCTCCATTTTTTTGCAATACATGAGCCCCTGCTCGTGTTCCCTGTCAGTTTCGGCGATCCCGACGGAAAAAATTTTTTTTGCGCCGGTTTGCGAAGTCACTTCAACTGTCGCTTCCTGCGTGTATCCGCAGATACTCTCAGCCGAAATGAGAAAAAAGTTTAACAGAATCAGCGTCAACAACGCCATTTTTGCCAATAATTTCAAGTTTTTTTCCTGGTTTGTCAGTTGCTTTTCCTATTTCAAATGCTCCCTCGATCCTGTGATCCGCGCTGAATAGCATTATGAACTCCTCTCCGCTTCCGAAAAGCAGTCTTTCAAGCGGAACCGAAAACTGCGAGCTGTATTTTCTCACTTCCTCGTGAATGGGAATTTTGTCAAAGTCGATTTCGATCGAGACATTCGACAGGTTGCAGAGAAGCCTGAGTTCGCTCATAAGGGAGTCACTTATATCGATTGCGGCATTCAACTCGTTGATTTTATTTGGTATATGCTTGAACGGGTCGGGGTAAAGAAATCTCTCGACCGATTTCTCAAAACCCTGGAGTTTGTGTTTCAGAGCTTTGTATCCGCAGAGTGAAAGCCCTGTTTCGGCCGCGAGATAGACAAAATCACCTGGTTTAGCCGCACTTCTTAGAAGCGGTTTTTCAGGTTTTTCACCGAACATCGTGACTCCCAGAGTGAATTTTTCGGCCGCGGTCGTATCGCCGCCGAGGAGCGCGATATTGTATTTTCCGGCAAAATTATGGATCCCTTCGATCATTTTTTTGGCATTTTCAAAGCCGTTTTCCGGAATCGCGATGTTAAGAAGATAATGCGTCGGAAGCGAACCCATCGAAATGACGTCGCTCGCATTTGCCGCCATGAGCCGCCAGCCAACGGCCTCCGCCGGCATGAAAGAAAGGTCAAAATGGACATTTTCGCAGAAATGATCGGTAGTTACGACAAGCGATTTTTCGTTCCACACCGCACAGTCATCGCCGATGAACGCGTTTTTTTCACCTTTCGCGAAATTTATGAGTTCCCATTCCCTGTTGTTCAGCATCGAAACCTCCGAAAACGCCGCTTTTTAGCAAAAACTACCGGAAAAATAAATAAAAATGTAACTTTTTCATACTTCCCATGTCATATTGGTGTTGTTTGTTGAGGTCGTTATGGAAAAGGAAAGAGAAAATCTCGAAAAAATGCCGGAAGAATACGGCAAACTGTTGAAATCCTACAAAAAATCTGATGATGAAATCTCTGACGAGTTGCGCGGGAAGATCTTTTTGCGTCTTGAAAAAGTCGCGGCAGGCAAAAGAAAACATACAAAAATGATTGCGTTTTTTAAACCTGTTTTGGCGGCGGCGGCGGTTTTTGCCATAATTTTCACATTTTTGTTTTTCCGGTCCGCCGGACAGGAAAACGGTGAGAAAATTTCGGAATCGGTTGTGGCAAGCGGTAATCCCGTGACTGTCAATCTTATTTATGATGCAGTTGCCGATCTTGAAAATGTAAAATTCAGCATTGTTCTGGACGAAGGGGTCTCATTTCTTTCGTCTGACGAAAAAATCAGAAATCTCCGTTCGCACGAGTGGACCGGCAGTCTGAAAAAAGGAAAGAATTCAATACCGTTTGTCGTTAAAACCGAAAAAAACGGCAAAATGACGATTCTTACATCGGCTGAATACGGAAATTATTCCCACAAGCACAGAATAGTTCTTGACGCGCAGAAAAATGAGACTAAAGTTTCAATGTTCGTTTTTGCTCCAAGTCCTTTGAACTAAGATGCTTTCAAAATTTAAAGTATTTGTTTTTATCAGTCTTTTTCTAATGTGTGTGAATGTTTGCGCGGAAGGAGAAGAACCTTTCGGGCTGACTGTCGAAATAAGCGAAGGCAAAAACGCAGAAAACTGGGAAAGCGTTATCTTTGCCGGTTTGGCCGAAAAAACCGAAACTGAGGAAAAAAACGCCGTAACCGAAGAGAAAAGTGCCGATTCAAAAAAAGAAAAGAAGAAAATCCCTGAAAAAAGACATGATGTCAGTGAGACACAAGCGGTAAAAGAAGAGGAAAAAACGATCACTGAAACGGCGGAAAAGGAAGATCTGCCGCAGGATGAGGAGTACAGTCCGGCTTCAAAAAACTGGGGCGAGTATTACGGAACGACTCCGAGATACGATTTCCATGTTTATGAAAAAGAGGAGAAAAAAGAGGGAGAAAAAGTCGCGAAAGTCGAAAAAGAACCTGAAATCATTAAGGAAGACGACTCGTCATTGCTTTCGGTCGATCTTGTTCTCCAGACCCAGCACGACACTGAATTCGATCCGATGCTGAATACAGGTGTAAGGGTGAATTTTGCCAATATTTATTCGATTCTTTCTGTCGGAACGGATTACAGTATTTCGTCGCAGCGAGCATATTCACTTGGAATCGCGGCTGGCGGTTTCTACAGAATCAGTGATTTTGCTCTGAAAGCGGGGCTTGGCTACAAAAAAATCTGGGATAATACCGAAAAGCATTTCAATGACTGGTCTTTGGGGATCGAAGCCGGCGGAAGCTACAACATTCTGAGCTGGTTCGCTCTGGGTGCCGGAGTCGGTGTCAATTACAGCGTTTTCAAAGATTCAAATTTTACCGACGGCAAATTCGTACCGACATTTTTTGCCGATTTTGAGTTCAATCTGATAAAATAATCTGAATTTCAGAGAGATTCAGCACTATTTGTTGAATTCGTTGAGTTTGTCTTCAAGAAGTTTTTTGATCTCAGCCATTCTTTCAGGTGTTTCGGCTTCGACTCTCATGACGATGACGTTCTGCGTGTTGCTCGGACGCATAAGTCCCCAGCCGTCCTTGAAAGTGACTCTGACACCGTCGATGTCGTTGACTTCATAGCCGCCGTTTTTGAAGAAATTTACAACATTTTCAACTATCTGGAACTTTTTCGTCTCATCGACTTCGATTCTGAGTTCAGGAGTCGAGAATGTTTCGGGGATCCCTTCAAGAAGTTTGTCGAAATCGGCTCCGTGTTTTCCGATTATCTCAAGCATTCTGAAAGCGGAGTAGATCGCGCAGTCATATCCGAAGAAACGCTGCTTGAAGAAGACATGTCCGCTCATTTCGCCGCCGAAAGCAGCTCCGATCTCTTTCATCTTAGCTTTTATCAGCGAATGTCCCGCCTTCCACATTACAGGTTTGCCGCCGTGAGCCGCAATGTCGTCGTAAAGAGTTTTGCTGCACTTTACATCGCCGACTATCGATGCGCCTGGAACTTCTTCGAGGACACTTCTTGCAAAAATATTGAGGATTTTGTCTCCCCAGATTATTTTTCCGTTTCTGTCAACGATTCCGATCCTGTCCGCGTCGCCGTCAAAACCGATGCCGAGATCGGCTTTGTTTTCTTTTACTGCTGCGATCATCTTCTGGATGTAAGCCTCGACTGTCGGATCTGGGTGATGGTTCGGGAATCTGCCGTCCGGCTCTTCGAAAATGCTGATGACGTTGAGCCCCATTTTACGCATGATCGGAACAGCTACAAAGCCGCCGACACCGTTTCCTGCATCGACAACGAGCTTGATTTTTTCGGGATGTTCGATGTGTATCGTCTTGAAAATGAACTTTTCGAAGTCTGGAATGATGTTGTAAGTGCTGTTTGTTCCTTTCTTTTCAGGGTTGAGGAAGTCGTCAGCCTCCATAATGTCGGCGATCTCCTGGATCCCGTCGCCGTAAACCGGCAGATCGATGAGGTTGACCTTGAAGCCGTTGTATTCAGGCGGATTGTGGCTTCCCGTGATCATGACCGCGCCCTGAACGTCGATATTGAACATTGAAAAATAGCAGAGACCTGTCGGGATCATGCCGAGAAAAACCGTGTCGATGCCGCTGTCGTTGAAACCTTTTATCATAGCCTGGGCAAAAGAAGGCGAACTCAGTCTTGCGTCGTGGCCGATCGAAACCGTCTTGAAAGTCGGGAGTTTTTTCTTGTAGAAACTTGCGCAGCCGCGCGCCAGATTGTAGGCAAAGTCATCAGTTAAATCGACATTGACATAACCTCTGACATCATACTGTCTGAAAATTGTCCTGTTGATTTTCATCTTTTTCTCCGCAAAAAGTCTTTAAAAAAACCGCAGTATTTTAGCAGAAATTATTTTTTTTGAAAGTCATAAACGCCTGAAAACACGATTTTTATGAAAAGTTTCGATGAAGAGCGTTTTTGTCGTAATTCTGGAGATGATTTCTATTTTTTGCCTTTGCCGGAAGTCGCTTTGTGTATCAGCGTTTTTTATTTTATCTCATGGATCATATTGAGGAAATCGGTATAAAACTGAGGTTCGGCAATCACGATTATCACGCCTACGATTATCCAGAAAAGGATGGCGTAGAGCGTATATTCCTTGTATATCGAATGCAGTTTTTTCGTGATGAAAAAGAGTCCTGTCGCTATCATTCCCGCAAGTCCGTATTTCAGACAAAACCTTGCTTCGAGACCTACCGGAGCGTGATTTTTTTTGCTGACATTTGAAATTATCTGGAGTATTGCAAACAGCAGTCCGATACCTGAGAGAGCAAGCGAAATTATGGTCAGCGGAAAGATAATGATTTTGATGACCACTGCAAACCAGCTGATTTTCTTTGATCTTTCAGGTTCATTTGCTCTTTCCTGCGTTGCCTGCTGCAGCTCGTTGTAGAATTCTTCCGTGTTTTCCTGTCTTGAGTTTCTCTCGTTCATGCTTTCCTCCGTTTTTAAACATTTTTCAAACCCTGGCATTTCTGCCGGACCTGAAAACGGATTGTAGAAGTCTTCTACGACATATAGCGTCGTAGTGAAATTTTTTTTAGTTTATTTGCAGAATTTTCAAAAACTTTAAAGAAGTTTTTACGGTGGAAATGCCGCGTTTTGACTTGCATTTTTCAAGGAAATTAATAAAATTATGGCGTTTTTGCATGGAGGTGCGGTATGACAATGAAAGCAATATCCATAAAAATTCCCGACACAATCGCGGAATATGCTGCGGTGGAAGACGAAAACGCAGTTCTTACACGAAACGCGATGATTCTTTTCCCTTTCATAAAAAATGAAGTTATTTCGCACGGGAAAGCCGCAGAATTATTGGGTATTCACAAAATGGATCTGATCGCGATATACAGCTCTCTTGGAATAGCTTATCTCGACCAGACAAAAGAAGAACTTGAAAGCGATGTCGCCGCATTGAAAAAACTTCGGAGCAAATCCGCATGATCGTTATTTCAGACACAACCCCGATAGTTTCGCTTATAAAAATCAGCCGCATTGATCTGCTGGAAAAACTGTTCGGCGAAGTATGCATCCCTGAAGCGGTTTTCCGCGAGCTCACAACAAATACGATTTTTGAAAGTGAAGCAGAAGTCGTCAAAAACTCACCATTCTTAAAGACAATACCTGTCAAAAACCGGAAATCATTGGAAATTTTGCAGGCAGCCAGCGGCTTGGACGACGGCGAAAGCGAAGCTATCATTCTTGCTGACGAATTAAAATCCGACATCCTTGTAATTGACGAGCGCAAGGGCAGAAAAGTCGCTCAAAAGCTCGGCATAACCATCACCGGCACGATCGGCATTCTGATTCAAGCCCATGATGAAAAGATAATTTCGACCGAAGATATAAAAATCTATCTTGAACAGCTGAGAAACAGCAGTATCCGTCTCAGCGAATCGCTTATTCAGGAAGCCTTGTCCATGCTGGAGTAAATAGTGAGATTGGAAGACGATTCAATGGGATTATACGGGCAAAGAGCACTGAAGATGCAATTGGTGGGTGCAAAGAAAAAAGTAAAATAAATGAAGTGGCTAACAACAAGTTGTTTTAATGATGGATATAGGAGAAGCAAATGGAAATTGAGAAATATACGCCAAATTCACTGTCAGTCAGTGCTATATTGGGATTGATTGCGAGTGGTGACATTGCTATTCCTGAAATCCAACGTCCTTTTGTATGGAAGAAGACGCAGGTCAGAGATCTTCTGGATTCGCTTTATAAGGGATATCCGACAGGCTATCTTATTATCTGGAAGAACCCTGATGTTCGTTTGAAAGATGGTAAGATGTCTGCTGGCAAGAAGATCCTTATTGACGGTCAGCAACGTGTTACGGCCTTGATGACAGCGATTTCAGGCATTCCTGTTACACAGAGCAATTACAAAAAGGATCGAATCAAGATTGCGTTTGACCCTTTCCAAGCGTTTTCAGAGGATCAGGATGCTGAGATATTTGCTGTTCAGGACTCAAGTCATCTGAAGAGCAAAAGATGGATTCCAGACATAGCGGAAATCTTCAAAAATGATTTCTCAGTGTTCTCTTTCATCATGAATTATTGCAAAGACAATCCTGAGATGAATCCCGAGACATTGGATAAGATCATCACGAGGCTGCGCGGTATTGGCAATCGCATGATTGGTGTTATCGACTTGTCGGAGAAGTTGAACATAGATATCGTTACCGATATTTTCATCCGTATCAACTCAAAAGGAACGGCTTTGAGCCAAGGCGATTTCGTTATGTCGAAGATCGCTGCCGATGAGAATTACGGAGGGAACAATCTCCGTAAGGCGATAGATTACTATGCTCACCTGTCCAGAGTTCCGTCCTTCTATGAGCGTATCGTTGAAGATGATACGGAGTTCACGCATACGGACTATTTTAAGAAGATTGAGTGGCTTAAGAACGAGATTGAGGATGTTTATGATCCTGATTACGATGATGTGCTTCGTGTAGCCTTCATGCACAAGTACCCGCGTGCAAAACTGTCTGACCTTGTCAGCCTGCTCTCAGGACGAGATTTCGAAACCAGGGAGTACAAAGAAGAGATTATCGCTGATACATACGCCAGACTTAAAGACGGCGTTATGGATGTATTCAGCGAATACAACTTCAAACAATTTATGATTGCGATTAAAAGTGCAGGCTTCATTTCAAAGAAGTTGATTAACTCGCAGATGGCGCTTGATTTCGCCTTTACATTGTATCTGATTCTGACGCAGAGTAAGGAAGTTTCTACAGGTGAAGTGAAAAGGCTGGTGCAGAAATGGTATGTCCTGTCTGTACTTACAGGCCGTTATAGTAGTTCTCCTGAATCTGCGTTTGCAAGAGATATTCGTTTGATTAACGAACAAGGTGTTGTTGTGACGCTTCGTGATATAGAAGCAGCAACATTATCAGAGACGTTCTGGAACATTGCTGTGGTACAGAACTTGATGGTAACATCGACTAATAATCCGACGTATTTAATTTACCTGGCTGCACAGGTTATGATGAACGATGTGTCCTTATTGTCAAACAATGTTCTCGTTAGAGAACTGATTGATGGTGGCGATGTTCATCATATTTTTCCGAAGGAATACATGAAAGCGAATGGATATGAAAAGTCTATGTATAACCAGGAAGGTAATTATGCGTTCCTTGATACACAGGTAAACAAGTCCATCGGAAAGAAGGCTCCGAATGAGTACTTCCCTGAAGCAAGGAAACAGTGCGAGACAAGAGAAATCACTATCGGTTCTATTACGGATTACGACCAACTGATGGCGAACCTGGAAACCAACTGCGTTCCTACAGATGTGTTTGATATGGATCATACACGGTATGCCGAGTTTCTTGAAAAGCGTCGCGTGATGATGGCAAAGAAGATTCGTAAGTATTACGAATCGCTATAAATTACCTAACTCAAGTTGCGATTTAGCATCGAAAAAATCATAAAAAAGCCCAAAAACAACTGACACTGGAAACCCCCTAAAAGTTGCGGGCGAGCCGCCCGCGCTCCGACAAAACAGCCTGTATTTATGGGGGGAAGGGTGGTCAGAGACGCACCACTGCACGTCTCTACGACATAAAATCTCAGATCGCTTTCAGAAATTCTTCTGCCTGCTTTTCCAAAGCCGCGATATCGCCTTCATTCAGTGTGAGGACGTCGCTCATGAAAGCCGCTCCGTCAGCCGCGAAGCCGTTTCCTTCGCCGCAGATCACTTCCATTTTCATGAAATCAAGCAGTTTTTTCAGGTCGGCGCGGACATTCTGAGTCGCATTTTTTCCGCCGACACCGCTCATCGTGACTTTTTTGCCTGCCGCAGCGGTTCCGCTTGCAAAATCACCGGGAACGAGCGGGCGCGAAAGCCAGTCGAGCAGATTCTTGAGCACTCCGGGAATCGCGTAGTTGTATTCCGGCGTGAAGATCCATATTCCGTCAGCTGCTGCGACTTCGGCGCGGACGCGGCTTACCGACGATGGAAGATTCATTTCCGCATCCTGATTCATGAAGGGAAGGTCGCTGAAACCGAGCTCCGTAATTTCGACATTTCCCGATTTTTCAAGAATCTCCCTGCACTTTGCGGCAAGCTGTCTGTTAAACGATTTCTTTCTCAAAGATCCGATGATGAAAAGCACTTTTTTGGTCATGTTCAGTCTCCTGTTCAATCTAAATCAGCAAAAAACAGGGCATTATATTTAAAACCTTACTTTTTCACATATTTTGTTCCGCCTCATATTTTGTGCATATAAAGTTAAGTATCTGCATATTTTTTTGAGTTTTATATGCAGATTTCGGGTTTATCACATATCCTGACATTTTACGTTGCGCTGTTTCGGGCGCGGAGAGCGTTCCGATTTTTCTTGATTTAAAACGCGCCCACTGCATAATTAGGCGTTTTGTGGATATTTAAGGGTGTGATTTGGCTGAAAATTTCAAAAATATTCTTGTTTTCGACGCTTCTTCTTCAAATATCTTTTTCGGCGGCGAATGCGGCGGCAAAACTGTTTTTATGGCGGAAAATTTCGAAAAATCAAAACTGAGCCGCTATCTGCCGGAGGAGTTTGCAAAAACTGCCGGAACCCTTGATTTTACGGAGATTCCGCGTGTTGTTATCGGCAACGGTCCAGGCGCTTTTACGGGAATTAAAACCGGAACAGCGTTTTTTCTCGCATACATTTATTCGCTCGGAATAAAAACTGTTGAAACAGTCAGTTCGTTTTCGTTCATTTCGGCTCTTTCCGGCGAGTGCACTGCTGAAATCAGAATCGTTCTCATTCCTTTCAACAAAGGGGAATATTTCGCCGCTCTCCTCGACAAAAACGACAAAATCCTGCGTGGGGATATCTTCATAAAACCGCCGTACGACACGATTCCTGCTTTTTTCGACGGTTTTAATGGCAAAAAAGCGGAGATCGTCGCTCCGGTGGAGTGCGGAAGCGAAATCCTTCCGGAACTTAAGAATATTTTTTCAGTCGGAAGTGTGCGTTTTTACGGTTTTTCTTTTGACAGGAACAGATTCGATCGGCTGCCGGACACGAAAAAAGTGGATATCGCTGCGGAACCTTATATTGTCAACCATGTGATAATGCCTGCAAATCTCAATAGTAATGGAAATTTCTATGTCGAAGCCGGGCTTCAGGAGGCAAAAAAATGAGCCAGAATAATTTTTCGCGGGAAGAAATTCTTGAAAAGTTGAATCAGCTTAAGGAAGAACACTCAAAACTGAACGAAAAATCAAGCGAACTGTCGTCGAAAAAAGTTTTTACGCCTGCTGACGAGACTGAACTTAATCTTGTCAGAAAGAAAAAACTCCGCGCGAAAGATATGATTGCCTACTTTGAAAATCTGCTTAAAAATTCTGATTAACTGTTTTTCGGAATAAAAACGGGCATTTCGTCCTGTATAGAACATACAAATTTTATATTCGGATCTGAATTTTTGTAGAATTCCTCAAGAAAGGCGCCTTCGAAGAATTTGCCTACGATTCTTTTTACAGCTCTTGCCCCCATAAGTCTGTCTCTTGCGGTCAGTCTGCCGACGACAAAGCCGACGGCTGCCGTTTTGTCTTCAAGTTCGACTGAAAAACTGCCGGTATTGTTGATTTTTTCGAGCGTTTCTTCGATGCATCTTCCTGCAAGTTCTGCGAATTCTTCATCGGAAAAAGGTCTGAAAAGAATGATGTCGTCAAGTCTGTTGATGAGTTCAGGCGAAAGAAAACTGTCTATTTTATTGATTATTTCGGTTTCTCTGGCACCGGCTGCCGCATCACCGAAGCCGACTCTTCCGGCGGAAAAGAATTCCGCGCCGAGATTCGTCGTCATTATTATTATTGATTCGCTCATGTCGGCTGTCCAGCCGCGTGTGTCAGTTATTCTGCCTTCTTCAAGGATCTGAAGAAGCACGGTTAAAACCTTCGGATTCGCCTTTTCGATTTCATCAAGCAGAAGAAGCTGATAGGGTTCGCGCCGGAACGCTTCTGTTAGTTTACCGCCTTCTTCGTAGCCGGCATATCCGGGAGGTGCGCCTATGAGTTTGGAAACAGAATGTGCTTCCTGAAACTCGCTCATGTCGAAAACGACCATTCTCTCTTCGCTGCCGAAGAGGAAAGAAGCCAGTTTTTTTGCCGTTTCTGTTTTTCCTGTTCCTGTTGGCCCCGCGAAAATCATTGATGCAAGTGGCTTGGAAGCGGGTTTTGAAGTGAATTTTCTGGCAAAAAGGCGCGAAATCCGTTCTTTTGCCCCTTTCTGGCCGACTATTGAGCAGTTGAGCACTTTCGGCAGGGAAGTGATTATTTTGGCTGTGTCGATCAGAAGGTTTTCAGGCGGAATACCTGTTTTGTTTGCGACCAGAAAGACGAGGTCTTCTGTTTCCGCACTCTGTTTCTGGCTTCGTTTGAGGATACTTCCCAGGGTATCAAGGAGCGAAAGGACTTTGTCGGGCTGGCTTTTGCCGGAAATGTAACGGTCGCTCAGTGTTATCGCCCCTTTTATCAAAGATTCGTCCGCCATAAAAACGCCGTGATAGTCGCCGAGTGTTTTCGCGGCATTCATAACTATCGAAAACAGCTCATCGTCCTTGGGTTCATCGACTTTAACGATCGAGAAACGCCGTTCCATAGCCGGATCTTTAGCTATAAATTTGTTGAATTCCTCAGTCGTGGTTGCACCGATCAGAGGAAAACCGCCGCGCGCCAGAGCTGGTTTGAGCATGTTTGCTACTGTCTCGTCGCCGGAAGAAAAAAGAAGGTGGATTTCATCTATGAAAACAATGATTCTGTCGCGCCGTTTTCCGACAAAATCGACAAGTTCCGAAATCCTTTTTTCCAGCGAACCTCTGTATTCCGTACCGCCGGTAAGAGCCGGCAGGTTGAGTTCCCAGATTTCCAGATCCGGCAGCAGACCTTCTCTTTGTTTCAGGGCAACTGCCTCCACGATTGCAGTTTTTCCGCAGCCGGCCGGCCCGATAATCAGCGGATTATTGCTGTTTTTTCTGCCCAGAATGTCGATTATCGTTTCAATTTCTCGGCTTCTGCCAAAAACCGGATCGATTTTTCCTTCAGCGGCCTCAAGTGTCAGATTCCTTCCGAAAAGAGAGATGGTGTTATCATCTGTTTCTGAAGGAGAGTTTTCGTTTTCTTCCGTGTCGATCTGTTTCTTTGCCGGTAAGATTTTTGTTGATTCCTTCTGCATTTCGGCGGCTCTGTTCCTGGCTTTTATCGCCGGATCGTTGATTTGTGCCATCGCCGCCAGGCGGAGCTGTGTCACGGTGCCGAGTTTTTCAAGAATCCTGTAGGCTATCGTATTGCGCAGATTGGTCATGGCGGCGAGAACATGGGTCGGATTCACTGGCTGATTAGTGTTTATCCGGCATTCTTTCGCCGTTTTTTCCAGAAGTGCGATCGTTCCGCTATCCTCGCCTATAGAGCTGTCCGAAAGCCGGGCATCCTTGACCATTGTATTGTAGGTTTTTGCTATTTCCTTATAAGAAATGTTCAGCGACTCGAAAATCGATGCAGCTTCGCTCGGCGCCGAAAAATAGGCGAGAAGAAAGTGAAGTGTGGTCAGCGGCATCTGCATTCTTTTTGCATAATCCATCGCTTCGCCGTAAAGCGAAACAAGAGCTTCGTCAGGAACTGCCTGCTGGGTTTCGGTCAAAATCGCCTCCAAAAAATCAAAAGCGCGGAAGTTTAGACTAACCTCTTGATTTTTGCAACAAATTAGAAACAAAATAAAAAATTGACCTTGCAGCATAAGCATGGAAAATAGCGGGTTTTGTTTTAATCAGGTCTTTGAATTTCATGGAGGAATTTATGAAAAAGATTTTTAAACTGGCGGCATTGTTTTTTGTTTCGGCGACGATTTTTGTGTCATGCGGAGATGAAACCTCAGAAAAACGGGAAAGCAAACAGCAGCAAGCTGCAGACGAACTTGAATCAGGCTTACCAAAGTAAATTCTCAAAATGTGGTTAATTTTCTTTTTGGCATTTTACAATATTTCCGAAAGTATCGATTTTTCCATCGAAGGCCGTGAGATCGCGCCTTTGCCGCAGACCGACGCGAGGATAAACGGATATCGTGAAGACTATAAAAAACCTGAAGGAGAACTTATAGAGCTTCCTGAAAAATATAAAAAAAAGAAAAAAACGCAGCAGAACCAAAAAATTGAAAAACCTGTGCAGGAACAACATGCCGCAATTGAACAACAGCTGCCAAAAACAGATGAAAAACCAGAGAAAAAACCAGAAGCCCCCGAAGCAAAACCTGCCGGAACACCAAAGGAAAAAACGATCGAAAAACTAAAGCCGGGATATTACGGCGAGACGGTGAACGGAATCCGTGAAGGAAAAGGAAAACTTGTTCTTGAAAACGGTGATTTTTACGACGGTGACTGGGAAAATGGCAAAAAACAGGGGCATGGTATCTATATTTATTCAAACGGAATCAAATACAACGGAACCTGGAACAACGACAGGATGGACGGCTACGGCTCGCTGATTTTCCCTAACGGAAGCTCGTATTACGGTGAGTTCAGCGAAGGAGAGATCACCGGTAACGGAACTTTCAAATATACTGACAAGGCCGAATATTCCGGGGGATGGAAAAACGGCAAATGGCACGGAAGAGGCTGCTTCAAACTTGCCAACGGCAAGGAAATAAACGCTGTTTTTGCCGATCAGCAGGTTGTTGCACTTATAAACGACGATGAAAAATCAGATGATGATTTAGATTCGGATTCGGATTTAGATTCAGATTAAAATCAGCAGTTTAGAATCTGCCTTCAACAAGGAACATAAGTCCGTGTACATCCATAACTTCGATGACATCGGACTCGCTTTTGTATGTGCCGTCTTCCTGAGCGACCATTCTCTGACGGTTGTGGTCGCGGGTGAACGAGTATTCAAGCATTGCTGTGAACGAATCGCTGAACTGGTACTTTATGTCGGCTTTTACGAAGAATATGTCGAGCGCGTTTCTGCCGGTCGGAAGCATTTCACGCGTTCTGTCGAAAGCGGTGCTGACGGCATCGGTCGAAAGTCTTTCACGGATGACCATTGTGTTTTTGCGGCCGTTTTCGTCCTTGACAGTATAGGTCGCAGGAATTTTGTAGCCGAAACTTGCCCCGAACCAGAAATGCCATACATAGTAGTCGGCTGAAACGGTGAAAAGGTGCTCGGGAGTCTGCTTCGCCTCGCTCGGAATTGTTGTCCACGGATTAACGCCGGGTGCGTCGAAAGTCATGAACGAAAGATCACGGTAACTGTACATAAACATCGTTCTGAGTCCTTTCCAGCGGAAGCCGAGGTCGATTGCAGCGCCGTGAGCCATGTAGTCATCGGTTATCGGACGCGGTTTGCCTTCCGCCGACGCAAGGTAGTCGGCATTCTGCAGACGCTCGTTCTGGAAAAGATATTCGCCCCGGATCCTCCACGAAAAGTTGGTGGTGTAGTCGGGTGAAATCCATGTCCCGTCTGAATATGAGTTGATTCCTATCGGGTCGCCGAAACGCGAACCATTGTTATATTCCAGATATGCGTCGATTCCATAGGAGTGGATAGTGTCATCTTTCGGATCTTTAAGCTGAGCATCAGAGATGTTGACATTGTCGCCTTTGTCAATGTAGGCGCCCTGAAGGCTTGCCTTGAGTCCTAGCGGCTTGTTGTTGTAGGTCAGGCCGCCGAAAAATCCGTATACTGTCTCTTTCGGAACGATTTCTGTCGAAAGTTTGTCTGTTTTAGACTGAGCATGTGCTTTGAAACCGAAGTATACCGAGAAATCAGAGTAACCGTAAAGAACCTGGAATCCGGGAACGGGCGAAGAATCGCTCTGAGGCCATACGGATGCGTTTCCGCCCCAGCGCAGACCGCGCAGTGTACCGATTGCAATGTTGTCCGCGTTGTAGGGATAGAGAGTGATGTTGAATCTGTGCGTCGTCGGGTGGCGGAAGTCGATTTCAAGGAACGAACGGTCTTCTTTCAGTGAAGTTGTGAGCTTGTCGGACATTGCGTCAACTGCGTTATACATCGCGAAAGAGAGCGACATTCTTGCTGTAAGGTAAGGTAAAAAACCTTTTTCCTCGTGGAAAAGCGAAAGTTTTGTCGAACTTTTCACATTATTCGAATAACCGTATACTCTGTCGGCGAAATCTTCGTATTCGTAACGCGAGCCGATATCCCATTTCGGAGAATACTGCGAGTTGTCACGAAGGTTGTCGTCTCCCATGACGAACGAAATGCTGCTTTTGGTGTAGCTTGTCTGGATGAGGCCGTTCGTCTCGCCGGTTTTCGATGGTTCTTCCTTTTCCTTTTCTTCTGGTTCGGCGTTTTCGGCAGGTTTTTCTTCGGTTTTTGCTGCATTTTCAGCGATTTCCTGCTCTTTTTGAGCTTCCGCCTCTTTCTTTTCGGCTTCTTTTTTTGCCATTTCCTCAGCGACAGTTTTTTGAACGAGTTCGGCCAGCTCCGCTTTCGAAATCGTTATCTTGTCGTCGTCGGTCTTTGCGGGAGCGGGTTCACCTTCCTCAGCGGCGGGAGCGGCTTCCGCAGTCTTCCCTTCTGCGTTTTCAGCTTCCGGTACTTCTTGAGCAAAAACGGCGGAAACAAAAAGGAGGGAGATTAAAAGAATGATTTTTTTCATAGTAATTCTCCGTTGTTATTTTGACTCTAATTTGCAATCGGGATCAGAATCCAAAGGTTCAATATCGTTCATGTCACGCGGCACAATGATCCAGGTGGAAGGTCTTGCGCTCGTGTGCTGTCTTAAAATTCCGGTAAAATTGTAGTGGCATTTTTCACTATTTTCATCTTTCGGTTTTTTTGTAACGGCGTTGAAAAGCGGCGCGGTGTAAAGTGTCTGCGCCATGATGGTAGTGTCCGATGTGCTTGGATTGCCTGTGAGTGTAAGCGGGAACTGCGAATATTCGATAAATGAGTCGTCATTTTCGTTGAACCACGCGACATAGACATTGTTCACTGTTACAAGCGAAGCCTCGTATTTTTCCATTTCCTTGGGTTTGTCGAGAATGTCGGAGATATCCTTGGGTTTAGGAATGAGTTTCGGGTCGATTTTAAGTGTTTTTTTGCCGTTTTTTGTCTCGTAAACCGGGTGGAAAGTGGGAAAACTCATCTCAGTGAAACCGAAAAACTCGAAAACAGAGCCGTTCGCGCTTTCAATCAGGGCGCCGACAGGAAGCGACACCGACTCGTCGACATTGTCATCGACATAAGGCGTGGAATAAGTGTACATATAAATCGAGGAATACTCCTCAGCCCCGACTTCATGCAGGTAAAATCCGCCCTCGATGATTGCAACAACGACCATTTGCTTGTCTTTACCTGCTTTCAAAGTCAGATTGCGTCCGTTGAATTTCGAAGGATAACCTTTATCGTCCATCACATTTCCCTGAATCATCGAAATTGTGGCTACCGGCGTGTAGAAAAACGGTGAAACTCCGATTTTACCTAGCGGAACAGTATCCGATTCGCCGTTGTTTTCCATGATCTCGACATCTTCCACGACAACACGGTCTTTGTCGGCGCAGTTGGTCGGTGTTACAGTAATGTTTTCTTTGAAGTTGATCACTGTCACGGAATCAAAATCCCTGTTTTTCTGTTTCGGGGTTTTTATTCTGGTACTCTGCAGACTTATTCTGATTTTTCCGTGGTAATCTTTAAGAGGTTTGTTGTCGTAACCCAAAGCGGTTATTTTTAAGGGGATCTCTGCTGGAACCTCGGCAAGTGGTTTTTCCGGACTGCCTGGATCAAAATTCTCGGCGAATTCGACTTTAAAGCCTGCGAGTCCTTTGTTTACGGGTTTTTCTCCGGTTTCCCCGCCGCACGAAACGATCATAAAAAGCAAAAATATTAATGACAGGAACAGTTTTTTCATACAAACACCTCAATTCACCAAACACAAAGCGGAATATTCTATTTAGAATGAAAAAAAATTCAATTTTTAGTTTTTATAATTTTGTGCCGGTGAAAGTGCTTTTTTTTGAAGATGAAATTTTAAACCAGCGATTCGAGTTCTTTGGTTCTGTCGGTCTTTTCCCAGCTGAAGCAGTCTCTGCCGAAGTGACCGTAGGATGCTGTCTTTTTATAAATCGGCCTGAGAAGGTCAAGCTGCTCGATGATTGCCGCCGGACGCATGTCAAAGCACTTTTTGACAGCTCTTTCGATGTCGGCTTCCTTCGTTGCGGCTGTGCCGAAAGTGTTGACATAAACCGAAACGGAAACAGGTTCAGCTACTCCGATTGCATATGCAAGCTGGACTTCGCATCTTTTCGCAAGCCCTGCCGCAACTACGTTTTTCGCGATGTAGCGTGCCATGTAGCAGGCCGATCTGTCTACTTTTGAAGGATCTTTGCCGGAGAATGCACCGCCGCCGTGACGACCCATTCCGCCGTATGTGTCGACGATTATTTTTCTGCCGGTGAGACCTGTATCTGCAACCGGGCCGCCTACAACGAATTTGCCTGTCGGATTTATGAAAATCTCGGTTTTATCGTGCATAAGATGAGCCGGAATAACAGGTTTTATGACAGTGTCTATAACAGTCTGTCTGATTTTGTCGTAATCTGCCTCTTCCTTGTGCTGTGTGCTGACGACGATTTTGTCTACTGCAACAGGTTTATCGTCTTCATAGCGGACTGTGACCTGAGTTTTGCCGTCGGGAAGAATGAAAGGAGCCGCGCCGCTTTTTCTGATCTCGGCAAGTTTGAAAGCAAGCTGGTGCGCAAGGTTTATCGGAGTCGGCATAAAATCTGCGTTTTCGTCGGTCGCGTAGCCGAACATCATTCCCTGGTCGCCTGCGCCCTGTTCCTTGAAAAGACCTTCGCCGGCATTTACACCCTGAGCGATGTCGGGAGACTGCTTGTCGATCGTCGAAAGAACGCCGCAGGTGTGGCCGTCGAAGCCGCATGTCCTTGTGTCGTTATAACCGATCTCCATAATAGTGTTGCGGACTATTTCAGGAATATCGACATATGTGTCTGTCGTGATTTCGCCGCCGACAACGACGAGTCCAGTAGTAACGAATGTCTCGCATGCAACTCTGGCAAGTCTGTCGCGCTCAAGAATAGCGTCAAGAATAGCGTCTGAAACCTGATCTGCGACTTTGTCCGGATGACCTTCGGTGACTGATTCCGAAGTGAAAAGGTAAGGTCTGAACATAAATACCTCCAAAAAACACAAAAACCCCCTCTTTTTGAGGAGAGGGGGCAGAAAAATCCGAGAAACTGAGTATAAAAATTATCTCTTCGAGAACTGGTATCTTGCTCTTGCAGAACGAAGACCGTATTTCTTTCTCTCTTTCATTCTTGCGTCTCTTCTCAGGAAACCTTCCTTTTTAAGAGCCGATCTCATTTCAGGATCGTATTCAACGAGAGCTTTTGAAATTCCGTGACGGACTGCTTCAGCCTGAGCGCAGATTCCGCCGCCGCAAACCGTGACGAGGATGTCGAACTTGCCCTGAGTCTTCGTGATTGCAAGCGGAGCGTCGATCTTCATAATGTTGCTGTCAGTGTAGAAATAATCTTTGGTGTTTTTGCCGTTGACAACGATTTCACCTTTTCCCGGTCTCAAAAAAACTCTAGCGACTGCTGTTTTTCTTTTGCCGGTAGCGTACCACTGTTCCATACTTTATCTCCAAATAGTTAAATTTTTTCAACTTTTCCGGTTACATCAACTCTGAGCTTGGTCGGCTGCTGAGCTGCGTGAGCGTGTTCGTTTCCTGCGAAGATTTTGAGCTTGGTCATGATCTGGTTCGCAAGTTTGTTCTTCGGCATCATTCCTTTTACAGCGTGAAGAATGAGGTAATCAGGATGTTTCTGGATCATTTCCTGAGCCGTAAGCGATTTCATACCGCTCTGATAACCTGAATAATGGTAATAATTCTTTTCAGTAAGCTTGCTGCCGGTAAGATCGATCTTCTCGGCATTCGTGATGACAACATAATCACCGCAGTCAACGCTCGGCGTGAAGTCAGCTTTTGTTTTTCCGCGAAGGATGTTTGCAACAGCCGTCGCAAGTCTTCCGAGTCTGACGCCCGTTGCGTCTATCTCGAACCATTCTCTTTTAACGTCTTCTTTTCTTTTGTATTTTGTCAATTCCATGACACTCTTCCTCATGTCAGTTACCAAAAAAGCGGTGGAATATTACGCAAAACAAACCTAAAGTCAAGAAAAAAGTTTGATTTTTTGAAATTTTTAAGTGATTCCCGCATGTTGCCCGGGAGAGAAGTTCATTCGGAAGAATTTTCTCGATGAAAAATCAATTTTTTTTTGTGCTAAAAATAAATATGATTATATTCTCGCTTTTGTAAAAGTCCGCGGTTTGCGCGGGCATTGTTATAAGGTTTTTTAGTGGAGAAAAAAATGAAAAAAATTCTTGTTGTGGGTGCCAGCGGTCAGATTGGAAGCGAGCTTGTTCCCGAACTCAGAAGAATTTACGGTGAAAACAATGTCGTTGCGGCAGATCTTAAGGATCCGTCACAGCTTGCGCCGACTCTTGTCGACGGTATTTACGAACAGGCTGATATTCTCGACACGGCGCGTGTTTCCGAGATCATCAAAAAATATAACGTCGACGCGGTTTACAACCTTGTCGCGCTTCTTTCGAGCGTTGGCGAGCAGAAGCCGCAGCTTTCGTGGAAAATCAACCTCGGCGGTCTGATGAATCTTCTCGAAATCGCGAGAGAGCTTCATTTCCAGCTTTTCACTCCGAGTTCTATCGGTTCTTTCGGCCCGGCAACCCCGAAAGACAACACACCGCAGGATACGATCCAGCGTCCGACTTCGATGTACGGCGTAACGAAAGTCGCGGGCGAACTTCTCTGCGACTATTATTATAAGAAGTATGGCGTTGACACGAGAGGCGTCAGATTCCCGGGTATCATTTCGAACGTAACCCTTCCCGGCGGCGGCACGACCGACTACGCAGTCGACATTTACTACGAAGCGATCAAAAAACATCACTACACCTGCTACATCAAGGCTGGAACTTACATGGATATGATGTATATGCCGGACTGCCTGAAAGCTGCTATCGGCGTTATGGAAGCCGATTCTTCGAGATTCATCCACAGAAACTGCTTCAATGTCGCTTCAATGAGTTTCGAGCCCGAGCAGATCGCTGCTGCGATCAAAAAGGTCATTCCCGATTTCACGATGGATTACGACATCGATCCGGTCCGTCAGGGCATCGCTGAAAGCTGGCCGAACAAAATGGACGACTCCTGCGCAAGAGCAGAGTGGGATTGGGCACCGAGTTACGATTTGGACAGTATGACTGAGGATATGATCAAAGTTCTCAGCAAAAGATTGTTGAACAAATAACCAAGGGAGAAAAAAATGAAAAATCTGTTGAAAGAATTCAAAGATTTCGCAATGAAGGGAAACGTTATGGACATGGCTGTCGGTATCATCATCGGCGGTGCGTTCGGCAAAATCGTAACCTCCGTTGTTAACGACGTCATCATGCCGCTCATCGGTCTTCTCGTCGGCGGCGTAAACTTCACCGATCTGGCAATAACGCTCAAAGAAGCTGTTCCGGCAGCTGAAGGCGTTGCTGCTCAGCCCGCAGTTCTTCTGAAATACGGAAACTTCCTTCAGACCACTTTCGACTTCCTTGTAGTCGCATTTTCGATTTTCCTTTTCATAAAACTTATCAATACCGCTAAGGAAAGACTTGAAAAGGCTACGAAGGCTGCTGAAGAAGCTGCAGCAGCGGCAGCTCCGGCACCGGCTCCCGATCCTCAGATCGTTCTTCTTACCGAAATCAGGGATCTTCTCAAAAAGTAAGCATATTTGTTCTTTCCATCTCCGTTTGACGGATTCTTTAATTAAAAGGTAAAAAATGTCGCAGACACTAAAAATACTCAAAATTTTGTATTCGGCTTTCGGTTTCCGCTTCAAATACATCGGGATCCTGATTTTCAGGACTTTCATAGGCGCGCTGATGACTGTGACGCTCTTTCTGGATAAAATATTTTTTCCAGGCGCGGCTAAGCAGAAGATCGAAAAGCCGGTTTTTCTCATCGGGCATCTGCGCAGTGGAACGACTTTCCTGCACCGCTTTCTCACCGAAAACTGCGATGAGCTTCGTGGTTTTGCTATGTGGGAGATGGTTTTCCCCTCCATTTTTATGCGGAAAATCATAAAACCGTTTCTTCCGCTCGTGAAAAACCTCTCTTTTGACGGAGTCTGGGATCCGAAGATCCACAAAACCGACCTTTTTTCGATGGAAACGGACGATATCGCCCTTTCGATGCGTTATTTCGACGGACTTCTTTCGTGGATATACTTCTACTGCTGGCAGAAGTTCGACGAAAGCGACACATTTGAAAAAGAACTCGTCGAAGTTGCGGGGCAGGATAAATTTGCCGAGTATCTGCAGCAGATCCATCAGAAAAACATCTGGAAAACCGGCAGAAGGATGTTCTCAAAGTCGTTCGCGCAGCTTTTTGCAGTCGATAAAATCGAGGAAATTTACGAAGATCCGCGCATCATGCTCATAATCAGAAACCCGCTTGAGGCAGTTCCTTCGATGATGTCGCTCGAAAAACGGGTCCAGGAATCGCTCAACAACTACAGCTCGCAGCCGGCTGAGCTTCAGCAGAGATTCCTCAAAAACATGTACCGTACATCGCTTTTTTACTACAAAATGTTTGACGAAATTGCGGAAAAAAAGAAAAATTCTCCCAATTTCCTGCTTCTCACCCACAAACAGCTGATGACCGATTTCGACAACACTTTCGAGCGGATAATCTCTTTCTGCGACCTCAAAAAAGACGAAAAATTCGTAAACGCGCTCAAAATACAATCCGAAAAGCAGAAGACTTTCAAAACGGAGCATATCTATTCGCTTGAGCAGTTCGGCCTTACCGAAGAACAGGTGAGAAAAGACTTCGCGTTCGTTTTTGAAAAATACGATCTGTAAGAACTAAAAAATTGTTCCTGTATTATGTCATGTAAAGTCGAAATTTAAAAAAATACTGCTATAATAGATGGTTTTTTGGTTTGTTTTTGTGGAGGCAGCACATGAAGTTTTTTGCCAAATTGCTGATTTTAAACATGTTTTTTATGGGGGTTGTTTGCGCTGTGCCGATAAGCAACATTCCGACGCTTGTTTATGAGGGGGCATATGACTACTTCATTCTGTCGAAGTCTCTGCTTCAGAACACAGGAGCTTATTCGTCTTACGAGCCGCAGGGCGACACTTCGATCGGAGTCGCCGGGGCGAGTGATTTCCTGCTTGAAAGCGACATTCCGAAAGATGCTGCCATAGAGCAGGCTTTTCTTGTCTGGTTCGCTTCGGTGAACGATTCCGATTCGATGGTATTCACTGACAATGAGGTCACTTTGATGACTCCGGACGGCGAGGAACACACAGTCAAGGCTTCATTACAGGGAAATTCGGCTTCACCGCAGGGTTTTGAGTTTGAATCATATTATGCAAAAGGTTACTACTATTATGTTTACAGAGTCGATGTTACGGATATTATTTCAAAATTCCAGCATGGTTCCGACAACGGCGATATGAGATCCCTTGCCGGTGAATACAAGGTGAGCGGTGTCGACGATATTTACGACTGTGTGCAGAACCAAAATCATAAATACTGCGAAATGGCAAGCATGATAGGCGGCTGGCAGCTTATTCTGATATACGGTTCGTCGCAGATCGCCAGGAAAAGGCTTTATCTTTACAACGGTCTTACATGGAGTTCCGGCACTCTGACCAATCCTACAACGATAAACATTGCGAACTTCGAGCTTCCCGAAAAAGCCGCTGTCAAGGTTTCATTTGTGACTGCCGACGGCGACGATTTCATCTCCTATCCCGAATATCTCGAAGTTCAGGGTTCGCTTGCCGCGGAACCGCTTGTTCTTGGCGATGTCGACGGTTCATGCAATCCGCTGAACCAGCCTTTCAACAGCAAGTTCAGAACTGTCAACCACAAAGGAGAGCAGTCGGAATGCCGCGAAGAGCTTTCGTTCGACATTGACACATTTTTTATGCAGTATGACGAAACGGTCGATGACGGCGTGGTGAATCCGCATGTCCAGTACGGCACGAACTCGATGACTTTTTTCATCAAGACAGGAAACGACATTGTTCTTACAAACTATGTCATTCTTTCGGTCGACACGCGTCTCCCGGCGTTCGACATTCCCGAGAAAAACGAAAAATTTCTTCTCACGACGACAGGTGCTGACGGAAAAGTCTGTCCCGATACAGCTTTCGGCTATCAGATCGTTGTCGAAAATCACGGGCAGGAACCTGCCGAATCGGTTATGGTGAAGGATCCTCTTAAAGATCTTCTGACTTATATTCCGGGAACTTTCCAGATAGATTATACCGGCACGGGAAAATGTTTCGAGGAGTTTCCCGACGGCGGCAGTTTCCCGCTTGCATCGGGGCTTAAAATCGCCGATACCATGGAAATCTGCCAGAGTGAAGCGAACTGCGAAAGGGTTCTGCTTCGCTTCCTTGTCAAGCCGCCGGAAGATTCGCCGAAAAACGCGGCTTTCACGAATACGGCCGACATCTGGGATTCCAAAACAGGAGGCGATTCGGCTTACAGAACGAACCAGGGACTGCCGGTAAGAGCAACTTTCCTCTCTTCCTGCGAGGCTAAAAGCGATGCAGCGGTAAAGGCGGAACTTTACACAAAAGAAAGCATGAGCTGCGACGGTACCAAAGAAGTTCCCGATGACCCAGTTTTACCGGAAGACGACGAAGCTTCGGAAGGTGATGATGCTGACGATGCGGAATCCGGGGATGATTCCGGTGAAAACAACGGAAATCAGGAGGCTTCAGATGCCGCAGAAGGAGCGGAGGACGAAGATTCAGGCTGTACTGTTATGATAATTTAGGATATGGGGGCAACAATGAAAAAAAATCTGTTTATCACACTCTTTTTTCTTCCGCTTTTTATGTTTGCGGAAAATCTTTACTACTATTCAAACGGCAAAAAAATCACTATGTCGGAGACATCAGGCTACACTTTTATTGCTGACAGCAGTAAAAAATCTGCGGATAATCTGGCAAAAAGCCTGAATTTTATGCAGCGGCACAAAAACATCTATCTTTTCACCAAACTCAGTTCGGAAAATCTGAAAAAACTCGAAAAAAGCGGAACGATTCTTCCTGCTTATAAAAGGAACGGCGGCGAAAAGGTCTATGCGAGCGGCAGAATTTTCGTGAAACTTCCGATGATGGACGAGAAATCGGTCGAAAAATGGTGCGAAAAAAACAATCTTCGTCTTTTGAAAAAATTCAAATACGCTGTTGACTGGTATCTTGTCGAAACGGCGGAAAATCCGATAAAAAAATCGGTCGCGCTTGTTGAGAAAAAGATTGCGGCACAGGCTGAACCAAGCTTTTTTATGAGTCTTGAAAAGAGAACTTACATTCCGAACGATCCGTTTTTCGCAAACCAGTGGCATCTTTACAATGACGGTACGAACCAGAATGTTTCGGGCAGTGACAGCGCGCATGTCGCCGAAGCATGGGATGTTCTCCGCCAGATCAAAGGCGAACTCGGCGGTTCGACTGTGAAACTTGCGATAATCGACGACGGTTTTGACAGCACTCACGAGGATTTTCAGGGCCGTTTTCTCCCGGGACACGATTTCGGCGACGGAGACGATTATCCTGATCCGCATCAGGAAGGCATTAACCCTGACCAGCACGGCACTTCTGTCGCCGGAGTTGCAGGCGGCGCTACGGACAACGGAATCGGTATCGCGGGAGCATGCCCTAACTGCCAGCTTATTCCGATAAGAATGAAAATGAGCGGTGTCGTTTCGCTCGATTCTCCCGCTATCGAGTCTTTTGAATGGGCGGCGGACGCAGGCGCAGACATAATTTCGAACAGCTGGGGCCCGGCTGACGGAACAGGTAAGCCGGTCGACATGAACCAGACTTTGAAAGATCTGGTTGAAAATATCACAACAACAGGCAGAAACGGCAAGGGAACGATCATTCTTTTTGCTGCCGGAAACGGCGGCGAAAGCATTGAAACCGACGGTTACGCAAGCAACCCCAATGTTTTTGCGATCGGTGCGAGCAATGCTTCCGGAATGAAGTCTTCATACTCCGATTTTGGCAATTCGCTTGACTTCATGGCATGCAGCAACGATCAGGATTCAAGCGGCGGCGATGCATGGTCAGGCGGCGGCGACATCGACGGGATCTGGACAACTGACAACATGGGGCAGGGCGGCTACAATTCAGGTAACATGAATGCAGGCGACGCGGCGGGCAACTATACGAACAGTTTCGGCGGAACCTCATCGGCATGTCCGCTCGCGGCAGGAATCACCGGACTTGTCCTTTTCGCTAACCCTGAACTTACCAGAGATCAGGTTTACGAACTTTTTAAGGACACTGCAGATAAGATCGGCGGTGTGGAGTATGACAGTAACAAATTCCATATAAACTACGGTTACGGCAGACTCAATGCATGCAAAGCTGTCAAAATGGCTCTCGAAATGGCAGGTAGTGATGTTCCGAGCATTGAATGCGGCGGCACTATCAATCAGTCTGATCCGTCAGACCCGGCAGATTCCGGTGACACCGATACCAGCGACACAGGTTCTCAGGATCCTGCAGACAGCGACACAGCCGACACGGCTGATACTGCCGATACTGCCGATACTGCCGATACTGCACAGGATGAGGAAGATGCAGATATGGATCAGGAAGAGCCCGACGAAGAACAGAAACCTGTCGTTAAAGATGACGATTCCGGTTGTGCTCTTACTTTGATTTAATCTATGTTTCGCAAGATTCCTGCATTTTTCAAACTTTACAGAGCTGATGTGCTGATTCTTTCGTTTCTCGCTTTTTTTGCGGGAAGGCTGCTGGGAAAAGGGAATTTCAGCTCTGTTTTTCTGGTCCAGTCGTTTTTCATCGCGCTTTTTCCATACAATTTCGTCTACACCCTTAATTCGATAACCGATGTTGTGGAAGACTCGAAAAACAAGCCGTGGAGGCCGATTCCTTCAGGCGCACTGTCCAGGCGTGACGCGGTCCTGTGGCTTATTTTTCTGGCATTCTGCTCAATTTCGGGAACGGTAATTCTTTTTGACGGACTTGAGAAATATCTCGTTTTCGCCATTCTGATTTTCGGAATTTTTTATTCTCTGCCCCCTTTCGTTCTGAAAAAGCGTGGAATGCTGGCGTGTTTTGTGACGGGGCTGGGCATCGCATATCCGATGATAATCGCCGGAGGAATTGAATTCTTTCCGTTTTCGGCGAGCCTGCTCCTCCATGTTCTCGGAGTCACTGTTTTGAAGGATCTTTCCGATTTCGAGGGCGATGTTCTGGCAGGAAGGAAAGTCGCGGGATCTGCAAACATCGGCAAAAACTGCTTTTTGTCGGTTGTTTTTATGCTGCTTTCCGCTGCCGGATTTCTGTTGACGCCTTTTAAGACGGCTGTTGTTCTGCCGGTTTTTGCGCTCGCAGTTCTTTTTTTCAGCATGTTTTTTTTAAAGGATTTCAATAAAAAAATTTACCAGCGAATGATTTTTGCGACTGCATCAGCTTCGATTGCCGCTCTGATCCTGATTGCGCTTCAAGTTTGAATTTTTCTTTTTTGAGTGCTAAAATCACCGGTATTTCGGTGCTTAACAACTTTGATACGGAGAAAGAAATGAAAAGAATCATCAGTTCACCGGAAGCTCCGGCTGCGATCGGTCCTTATAGCCAGGCAGTGGAAGCTAACGGCACACTCTATGTTTCAGGACAGCTTCCGATTGATGTCAAAACCGGAAAATTTGTTGACGGCGGCATCAAGGAACAGACAGAACAGGCGCTTGTAAATATCGGTGCGATCCTTAAGGCTGCCGGATATTCATACGCCGATGTCGTCAAAACCACGGTCCTGCTGAGCGACATGAACAATTTCAAGGAGATGAACGAAGTGTACGCGAAATATTTCACTTCGGAATGTCCGGCTAGGGCCGCTTTCCAGGTCGTTAAACTTCCGCTCGGCGCGATGGTCGAAATCGAGTGTGTTGCGGTAAAAGGGTAACATGGGATGAAAAAAATATTTTTCTTCCTTTTTACATCCCTGATCCTGCTTTCCTGTTCGAGTGTCCCCAGAAAAACTGTCGATGAAAACGGAAGTTATCTCTGGAGACCTGAAGTTTTCGAGCTTAATCCGCACAACAAAGTTTTTACAGCCGAAGGTGCTGTCACAATGTGGATAAATGTCGAGCAGTTCAAAGGAAAATTCACCGGCGATTACCAGATTATGTCTGCATCGCCGGATAAATGGAGAATGATGATCACAGGTCCGTTCAACATTTCTGTCGCGACAGTTATCATTAACGGTGAAAATGCAAGCATTTTTCACGAAGGAGTCTGGGACAACGCGCCTTGGAGCGAAGTTTCAGGACAACTTTTCAACGCTCCTGTTGACGGTGATCTTCTTTCTGTAATGCTCGGCGGCAGATTCCGCTTCGAAGGCGAGTGCGCTGACATAGGAACAGGGGCTAAACTTTGCCGTAAAAACGGAATTTACTACAAAATCGTAAAAAACAGAGTGACTGAAATAGTGAGCGGGGAACTCTACATTGTTTCTGAAAAGAAAAGCGCGGCGTCGAAACGCGTCAGAAAGGGGAGGCGCGGCGCAAATACCCGTTCTGCCGGAAAGCAGAGGCAATGGGTCGGTATCAACCGCGGAAAACATGCATTCATTTTTGAAAACAAGCGCATTGATTCGTCATCCGAACTGCAGGAAACTCTTTTTGAGCCTCCTAAATCAGACGAACCGGATATTTTCGACGAATTGTGAAAAATTTCTGCAAGGCTGAATTGTTGATGAAGAATGCAAACATGAAAAAAGCTCTTGTTGACTTATAACTGTAAAAGCATATTATATTGAGGTTTGTTGGTTCGGGGCTTTATGGCAAAAGGTGTTCTAAATAAAATCGTCGGACTTCTCAAGAAAGATATCGGCAACATTTTTTCCGCAGAAACACTGAAAGATATAGGCAAACTTGTAAATACGGATATTTCCGACCTGATGGGCGACGCAAAAGCTTCGAAACTGCTGGCCGAAATCGAGAAAAATCCCGACAAAGTCGAAAACTATATACAGCTGGCCGAGCTTTACCGTTACAAAAACAAAATCGACAAGGCGGTCGATGTCTATCTGGGTATGGCTCAGAAGGAACTGGATTTCAAACATCTTGATCTGGCGGCAAGCTATATTAAAATGGGGCTCAATATCGCTCCGGACAACGGTCTTTTAAACAAATTCAGCGCCGATATCGACATCCGCATGGGCAAATTCTCGGATGCCGCGGAAAAATACCGTGCCGCTGTGAATTACTACATCAAAAAGAACGACCGGCTTACGGCAATATATCTTCTCAACACGATAAAGGAGATGAATAAGGCGACTGTGCGCGATCTTCTCAATCTTTCGAGCATACTCATCCATGAAAACATGGGCGGTGAGGCTGAAAAGATCCTCATGTCGATCCGTGAAATGCATAAAAAAGGTGAGATCAGCAATGTCCGCGATCTCGAGGCATGCCTTATGATGCTCTATTCGATGAAAAAGGACGACGATGTCATTCTCGGCGAGCTGATAGAGGCAAGAATAGAAATCGGGCAGTATGACAGCGTTATGGTCCTTCTGAAGAAACTTATCGCGAAAGATCCCGAAAACATCAATTTTCTTAAGCGTCAGGCGTTTGTCTACAAGAAGATGAACGACATGGACAACTGTGTTAAAGTGTTTAAGATCATTGCCAATATCTATGCGAAACAGAATAATCTGATATACCGTAACATCTATTATCATAAAGTTCTGAAATATGCACCTGAAGATGTCGAGGCACTTACGGTCCTCAAGATGGATGACCAGATCCGTGAAAAGCTTGACAGCAAGATCGAAAACACCGATTCAAAAATCAGAATAATCGATCATAATTTTTAAAATTGCTCACTTTTTTTCAGAAGAAAAATTCTTTTTTGAAATCAATTCCCTGATGATGGGCGTAATTTTTTCTGCTATGTCGTCTGCAACAAGTTCTGATGCCTGGGGAGTCAGATGGATGCCGTCGAAAATCATTGTGTCTGAAGTTTCGTCGAAGACTTTGGCCTGTGAGAAAACGAGCGGATCTTCGCTCTCTTTTATATGCTCGATAAATTTGACGGCGTAGTTGTTGTAACCTCTGAGAAGTGTTTCGTTTTTGTAGATAAGGTTCTGCTCAAGCATGCTCCACTTTTTTTTCATCTGGAGTGCCGGCGGGATGAAAAAAACGGTTTTTATTCCCTTTTTCGAGAACTTGTTTGAAGTTTCGGTCATTCTTTCAATAAATTTGTCGGCCGAATCCACAGCCCTTTTTTCATATTCCGGCAGTAGAGGCGCGAAGATCTTGTCTTTCGGGAAAGACGATGAATATTTTACAAAATCGCTCATAAAAGCCTCTTTTATTATGCTGATTAAGCGGCTCCGCTTGTAAAAGGGCTTTTTTTTGTTTTCAGCGATGTTTTCCACAAGATTCTGATAGATTTCATCCTGACTCGTGAAAGGCGGCAGGTCGCTCGGACCGTTTTCAAAAGAGTAGTTGACATCGTTTATCGCTGTGCAGAAGACCGCCATGTCTAGCTGCAGATCTTCTGCCGTAAGTTCGGCGAAAGCTATAGCCCGCTGAAGTTCGTAGCCTTCGATCCCGAGATTGAAAACTGTGATCTTTGTGTCTGGAAAGTTCGCTTTCAGCCTCTTCCCGACGACTGACGGTATCGTTTTGTCCTCGGCAAGGTATATTCCGACGATTCTCGAATCGCCGAAAACTGCGATCCTGAATTCGTTTTCCTCTTTTTTACCGGGTTCCTCGCCGCGGAAACCTAATGAATTGAAGTTGAAACTGTCCACTCTTGCAGTTCTGTATTTGTAGACTGTAGTGCCTGGAACTCCGATAATTCTTTCATCGATCAGCGCGAGATCCTCGCGTGCCTTGATCGCTGTTTTCAGATCTTCGTCTGAAAACGATATCCCGGCATAGTATTCCAGATTGTTGAGTGTTTCGCTGAATTTTGAAAAGTTGGCGAGGATTATTTCGGTGAATGCAAACAGAATGAAGACCGAGAAAACAGCGAAGAGAAACTTCGTCAGCGAATTTATTTTATCCAGACGCTTAATTTTTTTCAACGGAATCCCCCGTTTCCATAATTTTTATAATCTCTTCCGACAGTTTTACTGCCGCTGTTTTTGCGGCGTCGGGGGTCAGATGTAGACCGTCGAAAAATACGGTTTCATCAGTATCGTCGAAAATCGCTGTGTGATCCGCGGCGGCGAAATCGTGCTGTGACATGACCTTTTTTATCATTTCGCGGTAACATTCCCTGGTGAAGAGATTGATTCCCGGAAGAGAAAGATCCTGCCTGAAAAGTATCTCCTTCTCGATGTCGGAAAGGTGCTTTTTCACCTGTGCCAGTGGAGAGAGAAGAATGAGCGTCGGAATATTCCGTGCTTTGAAATAGCCGGATATCGCCTGGGCTCTTCCGGCGAAGACTGCCGGAAAATCGGCAAGAAAAGCGGCCTTTTCAGGCGGAACAGGGCTGCCTGGAAGATCCGAATCGTCAATTTTCCCGGTCATTTCGTATGAGCTGTTGGCAACGGATATTTTCAGCGCATTCAGGATTTTCGATCCGAACACTTTAGTGGAAGCGTCTTTTCTGAAAATCGGCGGCAGCGGATCGCCTTCCTCAAACGGAGTCCAGTTCATCGTGCCGAAGTAGAACGCTTCGTTGACATCGACTCCGCCGAGTGAAAAAATTATCAGATCAGGGTCGATTTCTTTGTAATGAAGCCGTGCTGCGGCCGATGCCCGCTGAAGATCGTATGCTTCTATCCCGAAATTAAGAACAGTGAAATTTCTGTCAGGCATTCTGCGGCGCAGCTCTTTTTCTGTCTGAGCAGGGACCGTGTCTTCATCCGCGAGGAGAAAACCTATCGTTTTCGAGTCGCCGAACACTGCGATCCGGTATTCACCTGGTTTTTTAGGTTTTATTTCGTCACTGCGGAAACCGAGGGAGTTTATCGAAAAACTTTCGGTTTTTATCGGTTTGTATTTGTAAAGGATCGTTCCAGGAACAATTACGGCTCTTTCCCCGGCTGATTCGAGGTCTTTGGCGAACCGTTCCGCTTTTTCGCGCTGTTCTTTGGAAAAAGTTTTGGAAATATAGTAGGCGTTTTCGTTGTCCATTTTGTTCAAGGCCGCGATGTCCAGCGCCGCCTCGGAAAAGACAAAGTATAAAGCCAGCGCAGCGGCCGCGGTTAAAAAGCCTTTCGGGGTTCTGATCCTGTCAATTCTTCCGTTCTGTTTCATTTAAAATCTGAAGTAGATGAACATTTCTGAAAAAATCATTGAGTTGCTGGTTATCGCAATGGCAAAAAGAACCGCCAGCAGTAGAGCCTCACCGCATTTGAAAATGACGGAACCACCGAATCTTGCTTCAATTTTTTTGTATATAGGAAATCCGAATATCAGCCCTGCAAGAGTGGCGACCAGGGTTTTTGTCTCAAAAATCTGGGAAAACTGCAGTCCGGAAAAATTCGGAACGAACATGGCCCGCGTTATTTGCAGAAAATGGCGGACAGAATTTGCTCTGACCGACATGAAAAACGGAGGAAACACTACAAACAGTGTGTAAATATGTGCCAGAACTCTGTTCCGGAACGAGCAGTGTCTTTTGAAAATCCGTTCGACCGTTATGAAAAAAGCTGAAATCGAGCCGAAAAGAATGTAGTGCCATGCCGCCCCGTGCCAGAGTCCGCAGATAAGAAAGATTATCCAGATGTTGAGGATCGTCCTGAATTCGCCTTTCCTGCTGCCGCCGAGCGGGATGTAGAGGTAGTCCCTGAACCATGTCGAAAGCGAAATGTGCCATCTGCGCCACATGTTTCCAAGCGATGTCGCCGCGAAAGGATAATTGAAGTTCTCGGGAATTTTGATGCCGAACATCCTTGCGAGACCGATCGCCATGTCGGAGTAGCCCGAGAAATCAAAGTAGAGCTGGACGCAGAAAAGCAGCGATGCCGACCAAGCTACCGGAGTGCTGAGCGATTCCGGATCTGCGGCGTATATTTTATCGACGACGATCGCGATGTTGTTGGAAAGAAGGACTTTTTTCGCGAAACCGTAGGCGAAGCGTTTCAAGCCGTAAAGAAATGCTGCGTAATGGACCTCCCTGTATTTGAGCTGCGGGATGAAATTGTCGTAACGGACTATAGGACCGGCCACAAGCTGCGGGAAAAACGAGATATAAAGCGCGGTGTCAAGCAGGGAAATACGGCCTGTTTTGTCCTTTTTTCTGTAAAAATCGATGATGCACGATACCGCCTGAAACGAGAAAAACGAGATGCCGAGCGGCAGATGGAAATTAGTCGGCGTGATTTTTATCTGAAATAGAGAAAGCAGTTCCGCAAGCTGTTCCGTAAAGAAATTCGAGTATTTGAATACAAGCAGGATGCCTATCGAAAAGAGAGACCCTGTTATCGCCGCCGCTGTCCGGTGCTTTTCGTGTGACTGGATGAATCTGATCGAAGCATACGCTGTCAGGATTGTCAGAATCATCAAAAGGACGAAAGAGCCTTCGCCGTACATATAAAAAACAATGCTCGCGAAAAGAAGGAATGACTTCCTGAACTTTTCCGGAAGCATCGCATGGATAATCCATACAAAGGGAAGGAAAATAAACAAAAAAATCGGGCTGCTGAAAACCACTGCTCACCTCAAACGGAACATCAATACAAAAAAACGAAGTATTCTACTGAAAATTTCGGAAAATGAAAGAGTTTTATCCGATGTGGCGTTTAACGATATTCCCTTGGTCTGTTATTTTTTTTCTTTGATTATCGATTCGATCATCGACTCGAAAATTTCAGCCGGCCTTGCTCCCGATATTTTTCTGCCGTTCACGAAAAACGCCGGGACACCGCGGAGATCGAGGTTACCGCCTTCCCTGATGTCTTCGGAAACTGCGGCTTCGGTTTCCGGTTTTGCCGCTTCAGCTTTGATTTTTGTCCAGTCAAGCCCCAGTTCTTTTGTGTAGGATTCGAATTTCTCTTCGTGATTGTTTTTCCACTCTTTCTGCCTTGAATACAGGATAGCGGCTGCTTCAAAGAATTTTTCGTCGCCATAGAGATTTTTTACTGCACGGGCGAAAAGCGCGGCCGGTTTTGCCTGTTCGTGAAAGCCGAGAGGAAGGTTTTTATAAACGAGTTTCACATCGTTTTTGTGTTTTTCGATCACGCTGTTTACTGTTGCGTAAGCTTTTGCGCAGTGCGGGCACTGGAAATCGGAAAATTCAATGATCGTGACTTTCGGATTCCTGCTTCCTTTAACGGCTTCTTTACCGCTGAGTTTTACAGAATAGATTTTGTCAGGATCTTCTTTTCTCTCTCTGTTTCCGCTGCGTTTCGCGACTGTAGGTTTGCCGTCCTTGATGATTTCCCGGTAAAGTTCGTCGCCTTTCAAGCTTTTTTCTGCGGCTTTTTTCAGTTCTTCGTCGATCAGTTTTTTGAATGATGCCAACGGGAGCGCGCCGCTTACGAACCTGCCGTTTACGAACGATGCCGGAGTTCCGCGCAGACCTAGTGCCAATGCGGCTTTTATGTCATCAGCCACGATATTTTCAATGTTTTTGCTTTCCATATCTTTTTTGAGTGTTTCCCAGTCGGCGGGAAGTTCCGTTTTGTGCTCTTCGATCCACGCTTTGAAGTCGTCTGTGCGGTTCCACTCTTTCTGCTTCGAGAAAAGGAAGCTGTACATTTCCCAGAATTTGCCCTGTCTGTGCGCGGCGGCAGCCAGGCAGGCGGCATCTTTTGCTTTTTTATGGAAAGAAGAAAGAGGGAGGTTTACGAAAGCGATTCTGATTTTGCCTGCGTAATCCTCTTTCAAGTGTTCAAAGGTTTCATAAAGCTGTGAACAGAAAGGACATTCAAAGTCGTCAAAAAGGACTATCGTGACCGGTGCATCTTCAGCCCCCCAGACCGGTGCATGTGCGGGAATTTCGGCTTTGTAGATGTCCTGTGAAATAGGCGGAGCCTCTCTTTTCGGCGGAATAAATTTTTTCTTGCCGTCTTTTATGATTTCATTGTAGGGATTTTTTATCCCTTTGGCCTTAAGCTGTTCGCCGACCGAGATCTGTTTGAGGATCACCTGTTCCATTTTTGAATTTTTCGAGCCAACGACCATTACGCCGTTCACAAAAAATGTCGGTGTGCCGCGGACTCCGAAAAGTGTGCCCTGAGTGATGTCAGCTTGGACTTTTGCCGCAGTCTCGGCAGAAGTTCTGTCTTTGTTGAACTTGTCCATATCGAGTTTGAGCTCTTTTGCGTAAGCGACAAGATTCTCTTCAGTGACATTTTTTACATCGCTGTAAAGTTTTGCGTAATATTCCCAGAATTTGCCCTGATTCTGTGCCGCGACAGCCGCATGGGAAGCGGGTTTGGCCATTTTGTGGAAACTTAACGGGAAGTGCTTGAAGACATATCTTACTTTGCCGTTGTAACGCTTGAGCAGCGTTTCCATGAAATCGACACTGCGTTTTGAGAACGGGCACTGGAAATCGGAAAAGTTTACGACCGTGACCGGCGCATCTTCCGGTCCGCGGAAAATCGAAGTTCCGATCTGGACATTGTAAATGCTTTCTTTATTGTTCTGACCGTTATCCGCGTTGTCTTTTTCAGGCTTTTCCTCTTTTTTCTTACATGCTGAAAAAAGGACCGCGCAGATCAAAAGCAATGTTAAAAAGAGTTTTTTCATCAATTCCTCCACAAACAAAAAACTCTGAAAGATAACTTTTCCTGTTTTTTATGCAACAATTCGGGTTTTTTCTTGAAATACTCCGATATATAATTAGATTTACGCAGTTTTTTGGGAGGTGTTTTATGTATAGTTTACTCATTTCTCTCGGGATCGCCATTTTAGTCGGCTTGATTCTTGGCATTTTGGGTTATATCGGACTCGGTATTTTCCTCGGTATTTTCGCGTTTTTGGCGGCTTTTATCTTTTTCCAGAGAACTTTTTCGAAAAAGTTGCAGGCTGTTTTCATGGCTGCGAACATTGAGATCCAGAAACAGCATTTCGACCGTGCGATCGAAATTTTGAAAGAAGGCTACCGCTACAACAAATACGCTTTTCTGGTTCGGGCGCAGATCGATACGCAGATCGGAATCATCATTTATTCGCAGAAAAAATTCGGCGAGGCTTTCAAATATCTCAAAAATTCCAATCCGAGGATAATGATGGGATACTTGATGTACATAATCGGGTGCATCAAGAATAAAAATACTGAAAATATTGACAAAAACATCGATCTGCTCATTCGTTTCAACAAGAAGGATCCGTTTGTTTACTCAGTTGTGGCCTATCTTTACGAAGAGGAGCTCGGCAACCGTGACAAAGCTCTTGAAACACTTACAAAAGCGGCGAAAATCATGCCGGATAACCCGAAAATCAAGGAACATCTTCTCGCTTTCCAGAACAACAGAGAGTTCAAAATGGATAAATACGGCGAGCAGTGGTATCAGCTGATGCTTGACAGAAAGGGACTGACGCGACTTCAGAACAAGATGATGAAAGATCAGCAGAAAAGCATGAAAGTCAGAACTTTTGCAAGATAAGTTTGTGGAATTATTATGGATCTATCTATTTTGGAAAAGCGCGGGATCGGTGTAAAAATTGCCGAATCGCTTAAAAAAGAGCCTGAACTTCTTGAAATTTCGCTTAAAATCCTTGAAAAGGCGACACTTAACGCAAATTCGTTCAAAAATTTCATCCGCTACACCCGCGAAGTAGCTCTTCGCGAAGGGAAACCGTTTGAAGAAATCTTTGAAAATACAGGACTTTTCAAAATTCTTGAAGACGAAAATATGTCGGAAAGGACAAAAGGCGAAGAGCTTATGAACCGCCTTTACAACCTGCGTTATCCGCTTTGGAGCAAAAAACAGGCTAACTTTTTGAAACTTAAAAACAAATTTCGTGCTGAAACAGGCGGTGAAATCGTTTTTCCAGATTTCGCGGAAGGAAACAGTTTTAAAATTTCATTCACCATAAAAGAAGCTTCCGACATCGAAAAAATAGAGCGGACTATCGCTAAAGCGATGCCGGTTTTGCGTGAATCTCTCAATGAAATCAAGGAAAATTCATAATCGGAGACTAAAATGGGAAGCAGCATTGGTTATGTTCAGGTTTATACCGGAAACGGCAAAGGAAAAACGACGGCTTCTTTCGGACTCGCTCTGAGAGCGGCAATGGCCGGCAAAAAAGTTTTCATAGGCCAGTTTGTCAAGGGAATGCCTTACAGCGAGCTGAAAGTGCCGGAATACATCAAAAATATCGAAATAAAACAGTATGGCGCGGACTGTTTCATCGTCAAGGCTCCGACTGAACACGATATAAAAATCGCCCGCGACGGTCTTGCGGAAATGAGCCGGATTTTGAAAGAAGGGAAACACGATGTCGTCATCATGGACGAAGCGAACATCGCCCTTTTCTACAAACTTTTTTCAGTCGATGAACTTCTCGAAGCTGTCAGAAACCGATCGGAACATGTAGAAGTCGTCATCACCGGCAGATACGCGCCGCAGGAACTTATCGATTTCGCTGATCTTGTCACCGAAATGAAGGAAATCAAGCACTACTACACGAAAGGTGTCGAGGCGAGAACCGGTATCGAAAAATAGTTCTCCGCCGCTGTTCCGGAAAAATAGAAAACAATCTTGCTTTTCAGTTTTTTAAGTCTATATTTCGCCGATTTGTTTCTGCGGAAATCGGTGAAAATCCGATGCTGTCCCGCAACCGTGAAGCTTTAAGCCAAGCCGGATACACAGGCTCAAATCACGTTAATGAGTACCCCGAGGAGGGAAAAATTGCGATCTGAGGTTTTCACAATTTTTCCAGTATTATTCACCTTTCCAAAATGGAGGAGAAAATGAAAAAAACCTTATCTTTTCTTGTGGTTATCCTTGTGTTTGTTTTTGCTGTATCATGCGGCGGCGGCAAAAACGACGAAAACGGCCCTGACGACACTGACTCTGTTGACGACACTGATGCCGCAGACTCAGACACTGATGCAGACACGACCCCCGAAAATCCTGATTCAGAAAAGCCGGACTCCGGTGATTCCGAAAGCGGAGACGATGCCGATTCAGGTGATTCTGAGAGTGACGACGATTCCGATTCAGGTGATTCGGAAAGCGAAAATGATGATGAGATCAAGGATGTCGATATTATCGGAAGATACGCCGACAACTGGGGCGGAAGCCACATCATTTCCAAAACAGCCTGGTTCGATCCTTCGAAAGACGGCGATGCTCTTTTCCATATCAAAACATTTGAAAAAGATTTCATAATCGCTCAGAACGATGAAAATAACGCATGGAATCCTGAAAAATGGAGCAGATTCGATTTCTTCGGAAAAGGCGACAAAATTTATTTCTGTCAGATTGCTTTTGACAAAGAGACTGAAGCAGACGCTCTTTCGGTTACAACTGCCGACAAAACTGATCTTAAAGCAGGCTGTGCAGGATTCGGGTGGACTGAACTCATTGAAGTTGTTGAAGAAGGCATCGACAAAGACGATGAAAAGATCGTCGCGTGGGCAACCGGCTACAAAGATTACACTGTCGGTGCAAATGTTAACGAAAACTGGAAAACTCCCGAAAAAGCACTCGGCAAAGCTGTCGGAGATTCTTATGATGTCGTCGTTCTTGGTGACGGCGGCAGCATAGTTCTTACTTTCGACAGACCGATCGTTGACGAAGATGGAGCCGATTTCGCGGTTTTCGAAAACAGCATCAGCGATACATTCCTTGAACTCGGAACAGTCGAAGTCAGCAGCGACGGCAAAAACTTTGTCTCTTTTGACAACTACTACCTCGGAAGTGAAGAAGTGACCTCTTTCGGCGGACACGACGCGCGCCTTATCTGGGGATTCGCAGGCAAATTCAAACAGGGCGTCGGCACGATGTTCGACCTCGCTGAACTTGCAGAAAAATCTGAAGTCGTTGACGGAACAGTTGATCTCAAAGCAATTACCCATGTGAAAATCGTCGATGTCATCGGCGACGGCAAGCAGCTCGATTCCATCGGCGACCCGGTTTACGATCCATATCCGACCGAACAAAGCGCAGGTTTTGACCTTGACGCTGTCGCAGTTATAAACGAGATGGCAAAAAAAGAATTCGAAATTGAAATTACAGGAAAATATACGGACGGTTACGCAACTCACACGATTTCCAATTCAGATTGGATAATGGGTGACTCAGTTTTCCACTTCACAAAATACGACAAGGAAAACAACTTCATGATCGCATACAATGCGGGAAGCAACCAGTGGAATCCGGGACTTTGGAGCAGATTCGACTACACTGAAAAAGACGACGAGCTTTATTATTGCCAGATTACTTACGATGCAGCGACTGCTGAAGCTGCGGAGGCAGTAACCGCTGCTGACAGGACCGACCTCGGCGCAGGCTGCAACGGTTTCTACTGGTCAAAACTGACTGAAGAGTCTGAATAACACCTCTTTTGGGTAAAAATATTCAAAAAACCTGATTCATAAGATTTTTCCGTAACTTTTTGACAAACTTCCGTCAACAATTAAAATATTGTGAATTTTTGCTTCGGGTGGTTTTGTTGAAAAAAATTCTTGTCGTTGATTCAGATGAACAGGTCGCTTCAATTTTAAGGCTGAAGCTGCGTCAGACAGGTTTCGATGTCGTCGCTTTAGGAAATTCAGCCGAGGCACTGGATGCGATCCCGCAGGTTAAGCCCGATCTTATAGTTTCCGAAATGATTCTGCCGGGTCAGGACGGAATAGATTTGGTGAAAAGGCTGAAAATGAATCCTGAAACCGCCCATATCCCGTTTGTTTTTCTCTCTTCGTCAAGGGATGTCGAGAAAAAAATCCTTGCTTTGAGTCTCGGCGCGGAAGCGGTTTTCGCAAAGCCGCTTTTTGTCGAGGATTTTGCTGAAAGTCTGAAAGAAATTCTGGGCGGCTGCGAGTCTAAAAGCGTTTCTGAAGAAGATGAAAACACGCTCGAAGGCGACATTTCCGACATTTCGGTACTGAACATTATAAGCATTATGCTCGAAAACAAGTCTTCAGGGGAAGTTGAATTTTTCTCTTCGGCAGACAAAAACGGTACGATTTTCTGTGATAACGGCAGCATTGTCCGTGTCGAAGTCGCAGGAAGCGGCAACAGTGACGGAATGGAGGAACTTTACAAAATTCTTTCGTGGCCGGACGGAACTTTTTCTGTTAATTACGGCGAAGTCGATGTCGAAAGGAATATCTGCATTCCGCAGAAAAAAATTATAGAAAAATCAGTAACATGGTTCAAAGAATACTCTGAGATCCTGAAATGTCTGCCGCCGCTTGACACAGTGGTTTATCTCGATTTCGAAAACTTTGTCGAAAATCTCAACAAGCTGCCTGACGATATCGGTTTTGTGATAAAAAACATCGGCGAATACGGCAGCAGGATCAGCGAGATCATTGATGCCTGCGACGGCGACAGAAAGCTTACGGCAGCTTATCTGAAGCAACTTTTTGAGTTTTCGGTTTTATCTATCGAAAATATGCTGAACTCTTGTAAAATTGAAGTCGAAACTCCTGAAATTGTTGAAAAAAATAAAAATATTGCCGATATCGGCAAAAAAGATGAAGAGAAAAGTCCGGTTCAAAAACCGGATGAGCATAACGAACCTGAGCGGAAAAAATCAGGCGGAGTTGTTAAAATATTGGTTTTTATTGCGATTTTGGTCGCTATTGCAATATTCATTTACTGGCGGGGATTGATATGAAAACGCTTATCAGTGCTGAAGAACTCAAAAAAAGAGTCGTCGAACTCGGAAAACAGATCACTGAAGATTATGCCGGAAAAGAATTTACATTTTTAATCATTCTGAAAGGAAGTACTCTTTTCGGCGCTGATCTTTTCAGAGAGATAAAGTCGCACCGCGTAGAGCTCGACTGCATCAGGCTTTCGAGTTATCGTGGAACAAAAAGCAGCGGCAGCGTTTCAATGGAACAGGCTGAGCTGACACGTTTCGAAGGGCGGAATCTGCTTATCGTCGAAGACATCGTCGATACTGGAACGACTCTTTCGTTTTTTCTCAAGGAACTTGAAAAAGTTAAACCCGAATCGGTCAAAATATGTTCTCTTTTCGAGAAAAAAGAGGTCAATAAAGGCAGAGTCAAGGTCGATTATCTCGGTTTTGAGATAAAAAATGAATTCATTGTCGGCTACGGACTCGATCTCGATCAGAAATACAGAAACCTTCCCGACATCGAGATTTTTGAAGAGAGCGATAAAAATGATTAGCTCCGAAATAGAGATCCCGCTTGAGAAGTTTGCCTTTCAACCGTTTGATTTCAAAGAACTTTTCGGCAAAGAGCGCGTCGAAGCCGAAATCGGTTTCTGCAGCGGTCATTTTTTAAGCGAATACGCAAATTCAAAGCCCGATACCGGCTTTTTAGGGATTGAATACAGCCGCAAATTCTTTCTCCGCGGCGAAAAGAATCTGAAAAGAAGACTCAATCAGGATAACGTCCGCATCGTCTGCTTCGAAGCGATCGCCGTAATGCGCGAACTTGTCCCTTTCGCATCGCTTGACGCGATCCACATCTACTTTCCCGATCCGTGGCCCAAGAAAAAGCACCACAAATTCAGAACTGTCCGCTTCGAAAACCTCATTATGCTCAGGAACCGCCTCAAAAAAGGGGGAAAACTCTTTATCGCGACTGACCATCCCGAATATGCCGAATTTATGGAGAAAGAGATCGCCCTCACCGGCGCATTTTTCAAGCGTCTTCCCTACAGCGGTGACGACAGACCCATAAAAACCAAGTGGGAAAAGAAACAGATCGCAGACTGCTGGGAGATCCACTACTTTCTGCTTGAAGCGATATAAACTCTCTGCATAAAGGAGGAAAAAATGAAAAAATTCTTTGTGTTTTTTACTGTTTTTGCAACTCTGATTTTTGTTGCCGGCTGCGGCGGAAGTAACAGTGTAAATGACAACGGATTGAATGATAGTGACGCTAATGAGGATAATGATAGTGATGTAAATGACAACGGTGTAAATGATAGAGACACTAATGAGGATAATTCTGATGCTGACGAAGTAACGGAGCAATGCGATCTTGAGCCGTATCATGAATGCCGAGGTTCAGACTCTTACTACTGTCAGCCAAACTCATCGTGCGAGTATGAATGCGAACTTTTCGAATATTGTGACGGTTGCTGTTTTGAAGGAATTTGTGCCTACGATTGCTGCTATCTCGAATCATATTCTGAATGCCGGGGTTCAGATTTGTATTACTGCGATGTTCAACATCCGTGCCAATATGAGTGTGAACTTACTTGCGAAGACTGCTGCGGGTCTTAGACAGTAAAATGTTCTCTTGAGCAGGGTGAGAAACGCTTAATAAAGTTCCATCTGCTGCTTTGAATCAAAAAACTTGCAAAGGTCCTATGAGAAATATTGTGAGAGTTGTAAAAGCGGTATGACTTTTGTAAAGATGAGGCGTTTCCGGATCGTTTGCAGTTTCCTTGTCATTTCAGCCAAATTACCTACAATATTAAGCTTTTTGTGATTTTTTAATTGGAAGTGATTTTTACATTGCAATGGTGAAAAACCTAATAATTTTAGAAGTTTTATTCTTTTTCTCTTTTGCGATTTTTGCCGAAGAAGCTGTCACTTTTTCGAGATACGAGACTGAGCATCAGATCCTCTATTTTTCGTCGAATCTTGATCCGTCGGTGATCGACCGCCTCATTGCCGATGCGGAGAGGTCGGAGGAATTCATAAAAGCGCTTTACGGCTGGGTCCCAAAGAAAAAGATCGCCGTGGTTTACGACAGGGAGACCGACACTGCCAACGGCTGGTCGAATGCGTTTATGAAAAACTCAATATTTCTCTATATTTATCCGCCGGAAAGATATTCAACGCTTTCAAGTTACAAAAACTGGGAATTCGGTCTGCATGTCCATGAATACACCCATTCGACGCAGATTGGTCAGGCTCGCGGATTTCCGAGAGTGATGAACCTCATTTTCGGCGATTTCTACTTCATCGGCGGGACGGTTCCGACCTGGATGATCGAAGGTGCGGCGGTTTACAGCGAAAGCGTTTCGGAAGGGAAAGGGCGTCTCAACAGCCCGCTTTACAAAAGCTATCTCGATTCATTTTTCAAGGCTGGAACAGAGCTGAAACTGGGCGAGCTTTCGGGTGTCACTGACCACTGGCTAGGCGGCAATCTCCCTTATCTTTACGGCACTTTTTTCTACAGCTATCTTGTTGAAAATGTCGGTGCAGACGGGATGAAACGCTTTTTTGAGGAGCTGAGCGACGATTTTTTTCCGTTTCTTATGACACGAGCCGGAAAAATGGCTTTTCACAAATCGATTTACGGCATGTACAAAGATTTTATCCGTGAAAACCGCGAACGTGTCCTGAATGAGTCGAAAAAAGCCGCGAAACCCTGGACGGAAGAGCGTTTTTCGACAGTTTACGCCGATCTCGACTCCCCTGATTACCGCTTTTTTGCCGCAAACCAGTCGGAGCGTGCGCTTTTCAGTTTTGACGGCAGAAAAATGAATAAGTTGGGGCTTATGAGCCGTGCCAATTCGTTTGCCGAAAAGGATGGAATTATCATTTTTACCCAGACTGTGAAAAACGGCGGAAGGCTCGACCGTTCAGAACTCTTTTTGAAAGAAAAAAATTCGCAGATTCGTCAGCTCACCGAAAACGGAAGCGTTCTCGAAGCCTTTTTCGGGAAAAATGATGACATATTTTTTACCTCTTTCCGCGACGGAATAAACCGCATAACGCGGATCGATTACAGCGGAAAAGTCCTGAAAGAATGGGAGTTCCCGAAAATCGATTCGATCTACAGCCTCACCTTTTCGGAAGACGGGAAAATCATGGCGTTCAGCGGAAACCGCTTTGAAAGCGAGAAAAATATTTTCTTTTTTGACACCGAAAGCGGCGAACTCAAGGAAATCGACATTCCCGGCGAGCAGTACAGCGTGCACTTCGAGAACGACAAAACCCTGGTATTTTCAAGCGAAAAAGGGGCAAAAATCGTTCCGATGCGCCTGAACTTGGAAAAAAACGAGGCGGTTCAGCTCTGTGCACCGACCGAAACAGCAATTTTCCCGAAAGTTTTTGACAGAAAAGTTTACTATCTGACTTTCGACAACGACGGATATTTTCCCGATTCGTGCGAAATCGATGAAAACGGCTCGGAAACTCTGCAGGCAAGTGTCGCAACTGTTGAAAAAGGAAAAAAAGATGAGCTGAAACACGAACTTAAAAAAGCACATGGATATGAAGGAATGTTTCCCGCGCTCTGGTATCCGCAGTTCGCAACCGATTTCGATATCTGGCTTGTCGGCGCGACAGTGATGGGAAAATCGAATGACCAGATGCGCTCCTACGACATAACTTACACAAAAACTTTCGGCGGAAGCGGCCGTCACTATGTGCTTCTGAATTATTACGACGACGCGGTCCTGCCTTCATTCCGTACATTTTTCAATTATTCAAACCAGACCGAAAATGTTGATGATCCCTATATTTCGCGTGTTCTGACGAATCGTTTCATGCTCGGAGCTTCATCAACCGGTGTTTTCACTCATCCGGCGGCAGGCGCGTTTTCCGATGTTGTTTCGATCGGTCATTCTTTAGGCTGGAGTGCCGGGATCGGCGGAGTTGCGATGGATGTCAAAGAGCCGAATGAGCAGCAACAAATAAAGGCGAAAGACGAGGACGACGTGATTTTGAGTTTGGGTTTGAGTTACTCTTTTTCTATGAATTTTAATTCGTCGAGCCGCTTTCTTAGCGAGCCGATGAACAGTTTTTCGTTTTCCGCGCCGGTTGTTTTTTCAAAACTTTTCCTCACAAAGCAGGAGGAACTGGCTTTCGCGCCGCAGATAACTTTGAGCTTTCTCCTTTCGGAAACCGGAAAAATCGGTTTCGTGACAAAAAATTCGTTTTACATGGAATTCCTTTCGGATGACGGATTTGCGCTGACCGGTGCGGAAGAAGACTACAAAATAACTAATTTCAACAATTTTATCGGCCGGAATTCGTATTCGCTGCTTATGCGCGGCTTCAATTCGGCAACTGCTGAAGGAAATCACGCCTTTTTGTCAAAGAACGAGATCGTTTTTCACATCGTTTCGCTAGAAAGCAATCTGGGCGCTTTTCCGCTCATGTTCCGCAACATTCAGGGAGCGGTTTTCTTCGACGCGGGAACGGTTTCGGACGATGTTTCAGTTTTCAACGGTCATTTTTCGGCTTCCACAGGCTTTGAAATCAGGCTTTTGACCTATGTTGTCTACCGTGCTCCGCTTATGTGGACTTTCGGAACCGGCTACGGACTCACCGACTCGCATGATGTAAGTTTCTATTTTAATTTGGGAATTTAGTTTGTTAGGCAACCGTATCGAAAAAGCTTTGCCGTACTTTTTTTATCCTTTCTTTTCTTTCCGGTTTGTCGGGAGCAGGGTGAGTCGAATTCGTTAGAAGCACGGCTGTGAATTTTTTGTCGGGATCAATGAGAAAAGCTGTCCCCGTGAAGCCTAAGTGACCGAAACTGTTAGGATTTGCCAATTTGCCGTAATTTGAGTCGTTTCCTTCAGGGCGGTCAAAACCGGCGAAATTCAGTTTTCGTGCGATCGGCATGAACCACGGCGTTTTCATCAGCTCATCAAAATACCCTGCAACTTCTGAAGCACTTCCGAAAAGTCCTGCATGGCCTGTGATGCCGCCTAAAAACCACGAGTTTTCATCTTCGACGGTTTTTTCCGGAAAATCGTTGCGTATTTTGGAAAAAGCCGTTTTCGGGGTTTTTCCTTTAGGAGTGTAGGTGAGATCGAAGTTTAAGTTGTTGTTTTCTTTGAATTTTCCAAAAATCAAGTCAAGCGGCTGGTTGTAGATCCTTTCCAGAATAAAACCCAGGAGAAGATAGTTCAGATCGCTGTAGCATTTTGTTTTTTCGGAAGTTTCATGCTGAAAAATGATTTTTTCGACTTCTTTTTTTCTGTCTTCAAAAGATTTTCCGCTCGGAACAAGCTCGTAAAACGGAAGCCATGCCGGAAAACCGGAAGTGTGGCATAAAAGTTCGTAAAGAGAGATGTTTTTGCCTGCACCGCCGCAGAAACGGTCGATTTTTTCATCGCATGCAAGTTCGTTTGATGCAAAAAGACTGTAAAAAATCGGAACGGTGACAACAGCCTTCGTGAGTGAAGCAAGGTCGAACTGTGTTGAAATAGTGATTTTTTCCGCAGATTCAAAGTCGAAAGTTCCGCCGCACCGGTGCGAAATAACGCCGTTTTTCAAGAATGCAGCCTGAAATGATGAATAAAGTCCGCTGATTATGCCGTTTTCTAAAAAATCATGCATCAGACGATCATCCTGCCTTGATTGTTAAACAAAAAATTCCGACATGAACTGTTCGATTTCAATAATAGTTTCGGTGCGTGTGGCGTTTTCAGCCCCTTTCATGCCGAGTTCGATTTCGGAAAGCCGCTTCAATGCCTGCAGAATCGTGGAATTTTTGTATTTTCCTGTAACTTGGGAAACATTGCTTTTCATATAAAACACTTTCGAAGCTGTCAGAAAGGAGGAGATCTCGCTGTTCCTGCCTTCGTGCTGCATGATTTTTACTTGCATAAGTACGCGGAAATGCTTGAAAAACATTGAAAGCATGACCGGATTTACTTTCTGCTCTGCTTCGACGATCAAAGTTTCGCGGTAAAGCAATATCGCAGCTGTTTTTCTGCCGGAAACAAGCATATCCATGATTTTAAAAATTATCTGCTCGCTCAAATCATTGAGAACGACCGCCACACTGTCGTAACTTATTGTTCCCAGATTTTTCGCACTTGCGTAAATCTTCAGTTTTTCTATTTCATTATGTATAAAAAACATGTCCTGGTTCGCGCCGTTCTGAAAAAATGAAACCAGTTTTTCGTCCGGAGTGAAAGGTTTGAACTCGTTTTTGATGAAGTTTTTCAATTCGACCGGAGTAGGAAGGGGGACCGGGAAGTAAATTTTTGTCATTTTCTGAAGATTCTTGAAGAATTTCAGCCGCTTGTCAATTTCGTTCAGAAGTATGACCAGAAAATTGGATGTTTCGCATGAATCAATGTAGTTCTCCAGAAATTTCTGATCGGCATCAGCTATTTTTTCTGGAATTTCAAGGACAACTATTCTGCATTTCGCGAAAAGGGTTATCTCGCTTGCTGTCGCCACGGCCTCCCGTAGTGCGTTTTTGTCCTCGGTCATGTCAAAAAAACAGACTTCTGTTCCGTTTTCAGTGTCAGCTTCCGATTTTATTTCTGATTTTATACATTTCAGGACATAACGTTCCGGGCAGTGGATAAAGAAAACCCCGCCGCTTTTTTCGAAATCAATAAAATCCTTTATCGAGGGCGGATAATTTTTCATGGTCAAAGCAGTATGTTCAGGACGCTCTGGATATCGTTTTCATCAGCTGCGCCGAACCAGCCTGTAAGTTTGTCGCGTGCCTGGGTGATCGTTTCGTTGTCGATGTAAGATGTTACCTTTTTAAGGGCAACATAAAGCGCAGTCAGATCGTCGGCGTAACCCGCGATCGGAATGAAATCCGGGATCAGGTCTATCGGCAGAATGAAATATCCGAGCGCGGCAACGACAAGAGCCTTGTCCGAAAGCGGCATTTTGTCGCTTTTCATCGCATAAAAAAGAAGAAGCGCTGCAAAAACGACTTTCATTCCGGCAGTTTTTCCATATTTAAGGATTTTGCTGAAAAAAGAATCTTCGCTGAAGTGTTTGGAATATTTTTCCGTATTGTCAATAACTTCCTGAGCCGCAGCATTTTCCTTGTCTTCGTACATGAAACCCTCCTAATTCATAAAATCCCCTCTTTTTTTAATGCAATATTCCTGAAAGTCAACCGGCTTTTTAATTATTTCGGCCGTTTTCATACATGATTTTCATCCCGACCCCGGAATATCCGCCGTTTGGATCGCGGAGTTCGAAAAATTCAGCGTCGGAAAGGGAAAAAAGTGCGGTTTCGCTGCCTAAAACAAATGATGCCGCGAATGTCGCCGGCTTGGTCTCGGCATTTTCACGGAAAAATGCGATATTTTTAAGAGTAAAACCGTGCTGCGCGGCTGAAAAAAGGGCAAACTGCAGGCGCGATGCAGGGAAAACGACGATGAATTTTCCCCCTTTTCTTAAAATATTCGTTGATGCGGCAAAAAAATCGGCGAGGCTACCCGCGACTTCGTGTTTTGCGAGAGCTTTTTCGGAATCAATGTTGATGTGTCCGCTTTTACTCGCGAAATACGGCGGATTTGCGAAAATAATGTCGTACTTTTTCCTTTTTTCGGCAGCAAAAGTTATAAAATCGGAAAAAATCGGAGTGATTTCATTGCCAAGGCCGTTATATGCCACATTTTTTTCGAGAAGTTCGAACATCGGTTCCTGAATCTCGACACAGTCGATTTTTGGAAGGAATCCGCGTCTTTTCAGAACGATCGAGACGATACCGCTTCCCGCGCCGATTTCAAGTGCGGAATTTTCGGAGCCGGAATTCTGGCAGATCCTGTTCACGAACCATGAAAGGATCATAGAATCGGAATTGAAGCGGTATCCGTTTTTTGATTGATATAATTCTGTAAAATCATTGAATATTTTGTTTAAGGTCAGCTCGGGTCCAGGCATATTCTAAAGAACCTTTCTGATTATATCCTCTTTTTTGATCGCTCCTTCTCGGATAATTTCGAAATTGTGCGGTTCGACCTTTACGATCGTTGAAGGAATGTTGGTCGGGCTTGACTGATGTTCTATTGAAATCGAGTCGTCGCATATTAAGACGCCGTCGATCATACCGTCGAAATAGGAAAAAACATCGGTATAGTTTGTTGCCGGCGGCTGTCCTGTGATGTTCGCGCTGGTACTGACTATCGGATGACCGATGAGGTCGATGAACTTGTTCACAAAAGCGTAAGGCGAGCAACGGATGCCGACAAAACCTGTTCCTCCCGTGATGAATTCGGGCAGTTCATTTCTGCATTCGTGAATGATCGTAAGCGGTCCCGGCCAGAAAAATTTCGCAAGTCTCTGTGCCACCGGGAGAAAACCGTCGATAAGTTCCGAGAGCATCTCATCTTTTCTATTGTTCGAAATAAGAACAGAAAGTGGTTTGTTCGTCGAGATCCCCTTGATCTGTTTTATGCGCATTACGGGATCTTCCTCGAAAATTATTGAACCTAAACCGTAGACCGTTTCGGTCGGATAGGCGACGACCTGACCGTTTCTGACTTTCCACGCAGCTTCTTCGATCGAAAGAATCTCCATTCTACACCTCTTTTGCTAAATCATTTATTTTATTGTCTTTTACTTCGACTTCGTCTTTCATTTTCATTTTGTATTCCTTTAATTTTCCGGCAAGCTCTGCATCGTTCAAAGCCAGGATCTGAACTGCAAACAGGCCTGCGTTTTTCGCACCGTCGATCGCCATCGTCGCAACCGGAACGCCGGAGGGCATCTGGACTGTTGCATAAAGTGCGTCAAGGCCGTGAAGTGCGCCAGAATCCAAAGGAACGGCGATTACAGGTTTTGTCGTGTGAGCCGCGATTACTCCGGCAAGATGTGCTGCTGCGCCGGCACCTGCGATAAAGCAGTCACCTTCAAAATTTTCTACCAGTGCGACCGTTTTTTCGGGCGTTCTGTGTGCCGAACTTACGTGAATTTCGAAATCAACGCCGAATTCCTTGAGAACAACGACAGCTTTCTGCATGACTTTCCAATCGGAATCGCTGCCCATGATAATCATAATTTTTTTCATTTTTCCTCTTTATTTTCGAATAAAATCATTCCCCCAAAAAAGCAGAATATTATACTCTTTTTTCGGAAAAAGTCAAAATTTGATGTTATTGCGCCGGTTTCGCGCCGTCGAAATAACGATATTTCGATATAACGAACCTGATCGCGGCGCTTAACGGATTATTTTTTGCCTTCGGTGTACTCAACCATCCAGTTGTAGTGGTCGCGGAATATTTCCTCGACATTGCGGAACTTCATTCCGAGTTCTTTCTGAGCCTTTTCGGAAGAAGCGTGGAGATCGCTTTTCAGAATTCTTGCGCTGCCGCGGGTGATGACAGGTTCAACGCTCTTGAAAAAGCGGTAGAAGCAGTTCTCTGCCAAAAATCCGGCAGTGTACATGAGCCAGTAGGGAAGCGAAACACTCGGGCGTTTTCTGCCGGAAAGTTTTTCAAGGATCCCCATCATCTCGTCGTTTGTCGTGTGACCGCCGGTAAGAAGATAAAATTCGCCGGTTTTTCCTTTTTCGCCGGCAAGAATTATCGCTTCGACGACATCACGGACATCGACCCAGTCAAATCCGCCGTAAGCGGGATAAGCGGGGAGTTTTCCTTTGCGGAAATTCATTTCCATCGTTCCCATCTGTGACGGACGGAAATCGTTCGGTCCCAGAATTCCGACCGGACATACTGTTACAGCATCTATTTTGCCTTCCTTGACCGCTTTCTGGACGAGAAGCGAACCTTCTGCTTTAGTGATCCCGTATTCAAGCATGGCTCTGTCGGGGTTGAAACCCATTTCTTCGGTCGCGACGACACCTTCGCCCGGATCGCCAAGTGCTTCGATGGAACTTACATGAACGAGCCTTCTGACATTGTTTGCGATGCATGCGTCGATCACATTCTGCACGCCGTCAACATTTACAGTTTTGATTTTGTCGTAAACACCGCATTTTATTGAGATCGCTGCGGCGCAGTTGTAAACCAGTTCGGCTCCTTCAAAAGCCTTTTTCAGCGATTCAAGATCCCGCGTGTCGCCTTTGACCTGCTCGAAATCAAGCCCTTCGAGAGCTTTCCAGACCGTGGTCGCTTCGTGAACGAGGATCCTCGGTCTGATACCGCGTTTATTGAGTTCGCGAACCAGATTGTTGCCTACATGACCGCTTGCGCCAGTGATAACTATCATTTTTTCCTCCAATGATAAAAAAACAAACAGCAAAATATAACGATTATTTGATGTTTTTCAATGAAGCAGGTTACAAAAGCGGCTGTTTTTCTTTGTTTTTATTAAAAAGAAATGGTTTTTATCGAAAATATTGGTTTTTTATTGGAAATCGGTCAAAATCTGACGCAAACCCGTTAGTTCGGGAAAAAACGAGATTCAATGAGGCAGGTCATCAAATGAAAAAACCTGAAAAAACAAATGTTATGCGTGTGCTGGAAAGTAAAAAGATCCGCTACACCGCGCATGAATACGAGCCTGACGCCACTTTGACAGGCGTTCAGATCGCCGCGATCTTAGGAGAAGACACCTCCAATGTTTTCAAAACTCTTGTAACACAGGGGAAAAGCGGCCAGCACTATGTTTTTGTGATCCCCGTCCACGCCGAACTTGACCTCAAAAAAGCGGCGAAAGCATCAGGCGAAAAATCTATCGAAATGATAAAACAGAAGGAGCTTCTTCCTCTCACCGGCTATGTCCACGGCGGCTGCTCGCCGATTGGAATGAAAAAACAGTTTCCGACATTTTTGCACATAACCGCGGAAAATCTCGAAAAAATCTATGTCAGCGCAGGAAAAGTAGGCTTTCAGGTCGAACTTTCGCCTGTTGATCTCATCAATGCGGCGGGATGCGTTTCGGCTGATATCGTGTAGCGGAGCAGTTGGATGAAAAAGATCGGAATCCATTGAGGTAACGATGATAGAGACGAAACGGTTGAGAATTCATATCGCATCGCAGGACGAAATGGAATGCATTATTGTTTGTAGATAAGGAGACGATTTATGAAAGACAAGTATTATGAACAAGCCGTAACCTGTGTGAAAGACCGTGTTCTCCCTGCACAAATGGAACTCTATCTGGCCTGCAACGGCGATCTGGACAGAGTTTACGGCGGGGCTATGAACGGAAACGGATACTTCGGGAAGGTGATCGAACCCGGCCATAAATACGAGCTTGGCTATGAAAAATGCACTTGTCCGAAAGTTTTGTCCGGCAAGGTTACTTACCCAGAGCAATGCGAATGTAGTAGACAAAGCATCCTGTTTATTCTCAGCTGTATGGAACCGGACAGCAAATTTGAGGTGGAGATTTTGGAAACTATATTGCGTGGAGCGGAACATTGTCGGTTCCAGATCAGAAAGGATTGAAAGAGATAAAGTCAATGCCAACGCGACAGCGGCTTAAATTTTTCGTCCAAAATACAGCAAAATCGGACGAAAAATGGAGTGGTTGGATGAAAAGTCATTTTTTCTATGACAAAATAGAGCTATTGTGTTGACAATAAACGAATATTATGTATATTCTAACCGAAAAATGGAGGTGAAAAATGACTGCAACAAATTTAAACATCAGAACAGACAAAGCCGTAAAGGAAGAAGCCGACAGGATTTTTTCCGAACTCGGACTTAACATGACGACCGCAATCAACATGTTTCTGCGGACAACAATCCGCGAACACGGGATCCCTTTCTCGCTGAAGCTGCACGAACCGAACGATGTTACGGCAGCAGCTATCGAAGAAGGCAGACGCATCGCTACCGACAGCAGCGTCAAAGGCTATTCCAGCATGGATGAACTGAGAGCGGCTTTGGAAGCATGAAATACGAAGTCAAATTCACGAACCAGTTCAAGAAAGATCTGAAACTGGCAAAAAAACAAAACAGGAATTTGGATAAACTCTTCGAAGCCGTGAACATTCTTGCCGAAGGCGGCACACTTGATGCAAAATACCGGGATCATGAACTTTCCGGCAACTACAAAGGAACACGGGAATGCCATATCGAACCTGACTGGCTTTTGATATACGAAATCCAAAACGAAGTTCTTGTTCTTGTCCTTTATCGCGCAGGGACACATTCGGAGCTGTTCAAGTAATATGAACCAATCAGATATTCTGAAAATAGCGCTGCAACAATCGGCGATCGACTGCTCATGCAGGCCTGCTGATTTTTTGAGTGATAAAAATGTTGTGGTTGAGTCTTGCCATGCCGAAGCGGCACGCCGCTATTTAAAGCTGCCGCATATCTGCGACATTGTTTCATACGGCTCGAACGCGGTGGTTTCCTGCAAAAAGGAGTTGATGCACGATCTTGAAAATTTCGTCAACACTACACCTCTCTTTGCCTGTTTCGAGACTCCGGCAATCTATAAACTTAACAGTATTCTCGAGCCTTTTGACGCGAAAGTCTGCTTTATGGCTGAATATTTTCTTCCCGATATCGAGAAGATTTTTGCAGCGAAGCTTTCGTGTCAGTTTGAAACGCGGATCCTGCACAAAGAAGATTTTTCGGAACTTTATCTTCCGCAGTGGAGCAACGCACTCTGCAAAGACCGGAAACACCTTGATGTTCTCGCTGTCGGAGCTTACGACGGCGGCGAACTTATCGGTTTGGCCGGATGTTCAGCCGACTGCGACACTATGTGGCAGATAGGGATTGATGTTTTGCCTAAGTACAGAAACCGCGGGATCGGTTCCGCACTCACGAATCAACTGGCAAGAGCCGCTTTTGAAGCGGGTAAAGTGCCTTTTTACTGCGCCGCGTGGTCAAATTTAGGTTCGGTCAAAACCGCGATTCGCAGTGGATTCATTCCAGGCTGGGTCGAAGTAAGCGCAAAAAGCAATAAGTTTATAGAAAATATGAATAAAGAGAGGAATAATTGATGAAACAGTATCGTGTTACGGGAATGAGCTGCGCCGCGTGTCAGGCGCGGGTCGAAAAGGCGGTCGCGAAAGTGCCGGGAGTTTCCTCGGTGTCGGTAAGTCTGCTCACAAATTCGATGGGTGTCGAGGGAACTGCTGCGCCGGAAGAGATCATAAAGGCAGTAAAGGCTGCGGGCTACGGCGCGAAACTAAAAAAAGAGAAAAATCCTGCCGGAAACGATGACGCTCTGGCCGATACCGAAACGCCGAAACTCAAAAAACGGCTTCTTCTTTCGCTCGTTTTTCTGTGCCTTCTCATGTATATCACGATGGGAGCGCACATGCTCTCTCTGCCGCTTCCGGAGGGGCTTTCGCACAAATATCTGGCTTTGATCCAGATGGTTCTTGCGGCTATAGTGATGGCGATAAACAACAAATTTTTCACAAGCGGTTTCCGCGCCCTTCTCCACGCCGCTCCGAATATGGACACTCTTGTCGCAATGGGTTCTGCTGTCTCTTTTGGATGGAGTTTTTATGTTCTTTGCCTGATTTTCAGGAACGTTGACGGCTGCGCGGAACTTTACCACAACCGGCTCTACTTCGAATCTGCGGCGATGATCCCTGCTCTGATCACGGTCGGGAAACTTCTCGAAGCTGTTTCGAAGGGAAAGACGACAAGCGCACTCAAAAGCCTGATGAAACTTGCTCCAAAAACCGCCGTTATTGTGCGTGACGGAAACGAAGTCGAAGTTCCTGTTTCAGAAGTGAAAATAGGCGACACATTCATCGTCAGACCGGGGCAGAGCGTTCCCGCCGACGGGACCGTCATCGAAGGGAGCGCGGCTCTCGACGAATCGGCTCTGACAGGCGAATCCGTTCCAGTCGACAAGACAGAAGGCGACCGCGTCAGTGCGGCTACGATCAATATGTCAGGTTTTATCAGGTGCAGGGCTGAAAGGATCGGCAGCGACACGACTTTGTCGCAGATAATCCGCATGGTTTCCGACGCTACGGCGACAAAAGCCCCGATCGCAAGGATCGCAGACAAGGTTTCGGGTGTTTTCGTTCCGGCGGTCATTCTCATCGCTCTGATTGTCGTCGCCGGCTGGCTGCTGGCCGGGGAAACGCTTGGTTTCGCACTTGCGAGAGGGATCTGCGTCCTCGTCATTTCGTGTCCGTGCGCTTTAGGGCTGGCTACACCTGTCGCGATCATGGTGGGAAGCGGGCTCGGCGCGAAAAACGGAATTCTTTTCAAAACAAGCGAAGCCCTGGAAACTATAGGAAAAATCAGAACTATAGCCCTCGACAAAACGGGAACCGTGACAAAAGGCGAACCGGAAGTTACCGACATCGTTCCGGCTAGCGGAATTTCTGAAAAAGAGCTGCTTGAAAAGGCGTTTTCGCTTGAAGAAAAAAGCGAGCATCCTCTTGCAAAAGCAGTCGTGAAAAAGGGGCGGGATTCAAACCTTGAAGTCTTGGAAACCTCGGATTTCCAGGTGTTTCCGGGCAACGGACTTTCCGCTGAAATAAACGGAAAAACGCTTCACGCAGGAAGCAGAAAATATGTTGAAAATTTCGCAAAAATTCCGGCTGAAATCGAAAAAGCTGCCGGAAATGCCGCGGACTGCGGAAAAACTCCGCTCTTTTTTGAGGAAAACGGCTCGCTTCTCGGAATCATCGCGGTCGCCGACACGATAAAGGAAGATTCCGCCGCGGCAATAAAAGAACTCAGGGATTTAGGCTTGAAAGTCGTGATGCTGACAGGCGACAACGCTAGGACTGCAAAGGCGATAGCCGCTTCATGTGGAATTAACGAATGGGTCTCGGATGTTCTTCCTCAGGGAAAAGCGGCCGAAATCGAAAAACTTCAGAAAGAGGGAAAAGTCGCGATGGTGGGGGACGGTATCAACGATTCACCCGCATTGACAAAGGCTGATACAGGCATTGCGATCGGCGCGGGAACAGATGTCGCGATAGATTCGGCGGACATCGTGCTTGTGAACAGCTCGCTTTCCGATGTTGCAGCGGCAGTGCGTCTCGGCAGGGCGACAGTGCGTAACATCCATGAAAACCTTTTCTGGGCATTTTTCTACAATCTGATATGCATTCCGATGGCGGCTGGGCTTTTCGGCCTTGAAATGAACCCGATGCTCGGAGCCGCGGCAATGAGTTTGTCAAGTTTCACTGTCTGCATGAACGCGCTCAGGCTGAATTTTGCAAAAATCAGGTAAATAACAAATTTATGAGCTGTCGTATTTATGCAATATCTTGACGATTTTTTCCCATTGTGTTAAAAAACCGCGATTTTCGGCTCATGGAGAAAAAAATGACCCTTTTCCCAAACATAGCGGAACTTATTGAGAAACTTGCGCTTGAGAAAAACCTTTCAGACGAAGGGCTTTCCGTCCTTATCGAAAGCGAAGATGCGACCGAACCTCTTGGAACCGCTGCAGACAAAGTCAGGAGAAAAATTTACGGTGACGCTGTTTATCTCCGTGGACTTATCGAGATGACGAATTACTGCAAAAACAACTGCTACTACTGCGGCATAAGGCGGGGAAACACCGATGCGACGCGCTACAGACTCACTGAAGAGGAGATCATGGAGTGCTGCCGCGAAGGTTATGGTCTTGGATTTAGGACTTTCGTCCTTCAGGGCGGCGAAGATCTCTATTTCAACGATGAAAGAATGTGTAAAATCGTTTCCGACATCAGAAAAAATTTCCCTGATGTCGCGATAACTCTTTCACTCGGCGAAAAATCGCGCGAAAGTTATCAGAAACTCTTTGACGCCGGGGCAAACCGCTATCTTTTGCGCCACGAAACTGCCGACAATGATCATTACCATAAGCTTCATCCGGCTGAACTGTCACCCGAAAACCGCAAAAAATGCCTTTTTGACCTCAAGGAAATAGGTTATCAGGTTGGCTCCGGATTTATGGTCGGTTCGCCTTTCCAGACTACTGCAAATCTTGTAGCAGACCTCCGTTTTCTGCAGCAGCTTGACCCCGACATGATAGGGATCGGCCCTTTTATTCCGCACGAAAAGACACCGTTTGCCGATAAAAAGCAGGGTGAACTTACGCTTGTTCTGAGAATGGTTTCGATTCTGCGTCTGATGTTCCCGCACGCTCTTCTTCCGGCTACGACCGCACTCGGAACGATCCATCCGCAGGGGCGTGAAATGGGGCTCAAAGCGGGCGCGAATGTCGTCATGCCTAATCTTTCACCTGTTTCGGTGCGAAAACTTTACGATCTATACGAAAATAAAATATGCACAGGCGAAGAATCGGCACAGTGCCGCGGCTGCCTGGAAATGCGCGTCACGAACGCCGGTTATCACATAGTCACCGATGTTGGAAATGTAAAAAGGAGTGAAAAATGAATATCAGTCAAGTCCAGCAGGAGATCCTGCGCCTTAAAAAAGAGAAAGACATCTGCGTTTTAGCTCACAGCTATCAGGCGAGAGAAATAACAGAAGTAGCCGATTTTACAGGAGATTCTTTTCAGCTTAGCGTAAAAGCCAAAGACGCTCCGCAGAAAACCGTGATCATGTGCGGAGTGCGCTTCATGGCTGAAACGGTAAAACTGCTTTCGCCCGAAAAAACAGTCTATCTCGCAAATCCGACGGCAGGATGTCCGATGGCGGAACAGATGGATAAAGAGATAATTTCCGAAGTAAAAAAAGCTTATCCCGACTACACCGTCGTAGCCTATATCAATACGACGACTTCGCTCAAAACGATATGCGATGTCTGCGTAACATCCTCGTCCGCAGTGAAGATCGTGAAAAAACTGGATAACAAAAACATTCTTTTCATCCCCGACTGCAATCTCGGTGCTTTTGTCGCGAAACAGCTTCCTGAAAAGAATTTTAAACTTCTTAACGGCGGCTGCCCGACTCACGCAAAAATTTCAGCTGAAAGCGTCCATCAGGCAAAAGCGGCTCATCCGAATGCTCTCGTTCTGGTTCATCCGGAATGCAAACCTGAAGTCACCGAACTTGCCGACTATATCGGTTCGACCTCCGGAATCATGGATTTTGCTAAAAAATCAGGAAATAGAGAATTTATAATTGGAACGGAGATCAGCATCGTAGAGCATCTGTCTTACGACTGTCCCGAAAAACGCTTTTACCCGCTTGCGCAGAATCTCATCTGCCAGAACATGAAAGCCACGACTCTCATCGACCTTTACCACACAGTATGCGGCGAAGGAGGCGAAGAAATCACTCTCGATAGCGACACCATCACAAAAGCTCGCCGCTGCATCGACAAAATGATCGAACTCGGCTAGGTATGCCATGGAAGAGATAAAATGCCCAAAATGCGGAACAGTTTTTAAAGTCGACGAATCGGGTTATGCCGCAATAATCAGACAGATCCGAGACAAGGAATTTGAAAAGGAACTGAAAAACCGCGAAGAACAGCTGCGCAACACTGCCGAACAGAACAAAAAGATCGCGCAGATGGAATTTGACAAGGATCTTCAGAAAACCGTTACCGAAAAAGAGAACGAAATTCTCCGCATCAAAGCTGAAGCCGAGAAAAAAAGAGCGGAACTGCAGGCTAAAATTGAAAGTTTCGAAAACGAGAAAAAACTTGCTGTCGCCGCGAAAGACCTTGAGATAAACAATCTGAAAAACGAGATAAAAAACGAGAAAAATCTTGCTGAAGCGGCAAAACTCAACGCTCTGCAGGCACAGGAAAAAAAGATCTCCGATTTGAAGAGCAGCCTCGAGCTTGCAAAAAAAGAGCATGAACTCAGCGAGAAATCGCTGCGTGAGCAGTACAAAACGCAGCTTGAAATGAAAGACGAGGAAATCGCCCGGATAAAAGATTTCAAAACTAAATTTTCGACAAAAATGGTGGGCGAAGACCTTGAGCAGTTCTGCCTGAACGAATTCAACAAAGTGCGCGCCGCGGCATACAGGAACGCCTACTTCGAAAAAGACAACGAGGTAGTCCGCGAAGAGGGCGAAACCAAAGGAACAAAAGGAGATTTTATCTTTCGCGAAAGCTCTGAAGACGGTGTGGAATTCATCTCGATCATGTTCGAAATGAAAAACGAATCCGACACGACCGCCACAAAGCACAAAAATGATGATTTTCTCGATACGCTCGACAAAAACAGAAGAAAAAAGAACTGCGAATATGCCGTTCTTGTCTCGATGCTCGAGCAGGAAAGCGAATTTTACAACAGCGGGATCGTCGAAAGCTACAAATATCCGAAAATGTACATCATCAGACCGCAGTTTTTCCTTCCGCTGATCTCACTTCTGCGCAATGCCGCGCTTGAATCGCAAAACTACCGCAAACAGCTTGCCGAAGTGAGGAGCCAGAACATCGACATCACAAATTTTGAAAGCGATCTCAGCAAGTTCAAGGACTCTTTCGGCAAAAACTACCGCCTTGCGAGCGAAAAATTCAAAAACGCAATTGACGAAATAGACAAAACCATAGCTCTTCTGCAGAAAATCAAAGACAATCTTCTCGGTTCCGAGAACAATCTCCGTATCGCCAACAACAAAGCCGAGGAACTGACTGTCAGAAAACTGACAAAAAACAATCCGACTATGGCGGCTAAATTCAAAGAAATTTCCGAAAATTAAGAAATACGGACACAAATCCGCCATTTACAGCAAAAAGAGGATTAGGGGGACGCATTTTAATATTATTTAAGATATTTTTATTGAAAAAAGAACCAAAAGAAGCGTCAAAAAAACGCTGTCGGGGAAAAACAAAATGCACCAAAAGGCCAAAACCGGAAAAATCCGATTAAGGTCCCCCTACTTGACAGAACAATTGATAGTAGCATAAATTTATGAAATTTCAATATAAAAAAGTATTTTTTCACTGTTTTTTGAAAAAATTTCATCTGCACTCCGCATATACTCCCGGGGTTCCGTTTTCGACTTCCGACTGACATTTTCTTCCGCTGATATCGGTCGTGAACGAAAATCCTTTGTCTGTTTTGAAGCCGGAAGGGTCTGCCTCGGCGGCAAGCATCCGTGTACCCTCATGATCGCACAAAATCTGAACGCTTTCGTTGCCGGTGAGCCCTGCATCGGCGATCGTGGTGTCATCGACAATGAGCCAGAGAGCATCTTTAGGCAGAATGTCTCCGAATGCGGCTTCGTTTCCTGTTATCACTGCGGTTTTGCCAGGATGGAGTATAAGTTCGCTTCCTTCGGTTTTCGCGCTCAGCGGATCGACGCCTTTTCCGTCGTTCTTGTCGTCGATGAAGCACCCTGAAAGATCGAAATCCATGGCGCTGTAGTTGTAAATTTCGACAAATTCCCAACTTTTCTGGGGTTCAAGTGTCGGAGTATGCATGATTTCCGAAATCATGATGTGGGGTGACGCCTCATCAGTTTTTACGGTGAAAGTCCGGCTGATTTTTCCTTTTTTTGTCCAGATTTCAGCTTTGACTTTGTAGTTTTTTCCGGGTTCGAGCCCGTCAAGGACGGCGGTGCATCCTTCGTGACAGATGAAGTAGCTGCTTTCAAGTGCGAGCGCTACTACAGAGCTGCCTTTGACAGAAAGGGTGAAACGCGTGTCGGTCGAATCCTGTTCAAAAGTTATTTCAGATTCCTCTGGCGGATTGTCAGGAAGATTAACCTCGACATTATTAAGTTCATAATCACGTTCCAGCGACCTCGCTTTTGAAATCTTAAAAGAATTCAGAGGTTCGTCGAAGGCAAAAACATGCCATCCGTCAAGTTCCATCATATCGTAAGGTTTAGGTTCGATGTCTTTTATTCTGATTTCGACATCGCTGTCGAATTTTATGGCGATGGTAGCGCTTTTCGAATCATCAGGGATGATTTCGGCGACTTCCGGCAGTTTTTTGCCGGTTTCGTAGACCAATTCCAGCACTTCCTTGTTTTCGGAAAAACGCTCGCCTGTCATCAAAGGTTTATTATCCAGTGATTTAAGGGCCGAAGTGAGCGTGACGAACAGATTGTCTTCAGCGGGAAGCGGCGGCAGAATTTTTACCGAATCGCCTGAAACCTCGAAGGAATCAAGCTTTCCGGCGTTTTCGGAAGAGACTGAAAAACCGTTCAGCGAGTTCGGATTTACCGGCATGTTGAACTTGAAGACAATGGTTTCTTCCGGGTAATAGACCCTTTCTTCCGGAAAACCGGTGCAGACAAAAGGCTCGTAAGCGTTTTCTTCCGGTTCGTCAATGCCGCAGGAAACGCATAAAACCGCAAAAATCATCGCAAAACAAACTCTTTTCATTGTTTTTTTCCGCAGTTGTAGAGGTCAAATCCGACATAAGATTTAAGCCATCCGTTGTTTTTCCGGTCAATGATTTTGAAAACGATCATTTTTTCCGGCGGAATATTCAGCCCGAGTTTTTCTGCCGCGAAAAGCATCGAGGAAAAATAGTAAATACTGCTAAGGCGGTCGATGAGCTCTATTTTTGCAAGATAAAGTTTGTGTTCCTGCTCGCCGAACTTAATTGTGTCAGGGTTGTAAAGCAGTTTCTTCAGGTCAAAACTGATTTTTCCGCCGACTTCATAGGATTTGAGGTCGCCGTAAGTCGTGTTGTTGTCGTCAGGTCCGACAGTGATGTAATCTTTGCCGACAGAAATGTTGTTTCTCTGATAAAGATAAAGTTTTTCGTCGCTTTTGTATTTTCCCCAGAAGCTGATTTCGGGAAGAAGACCGGCTACACGGGTGTTTTTTCGTGCCGATACGAGCGCCTTTTCAAGATCGGCCGTATTGCTAAGGGCTTTTGTGATCATTTCGTCCAGAGTTATGCAGCTGTATTCCTTTTCCAGATTTTCGGTTGATATCCCTTCGCCTTTAAAAAACGCAGCAAGGGCTTCAAGCGGCGAAGATTCGGCGTAAAGCGTGAAATTACATGTCAGTGGCGGCAAAAGGATCGTCACAATCGTCAGCAAACGGATCTTCGCAGTAAGTTTCGGCGTAATCTTCAAAATCCTCATCGAAAAGATCCTGATAGTCCTCAAAAAATTCTTCATCGGCATCGTCCTCCGCATCAAGCATATAATTTATCTGGTTTCTTATTTCCCCGATCTCTATCGCCGAAAGGATCGCGTTGCTGAATTCCGGCACAAAAAACGCCTTGTTTGTTTCCTTAGAACGGTTGAAATCGACCGCGAGGTTGCAGAACCAGCTGTAGTGAAAAGTGCCTGCCTCCCGCGTGATGTGCATTTCGGCTTCAAGCATGACATTAAAACTTATGAAAAATTTTATTAACTCAAAACTTAAAAGCAAATCTGGTAAATTTTTAATAAAACAATAAAAACATCTATCTAGATAATTAATTTTTGATAAAAGTCAAATATTTTTATTAATGTTTATTAGAAAATATGAAAAATATTAGGAAAAAATTTATCACAATATCGTAGAATGCTTGAAATGCTGTTGCGGAAATTTCTAAAATATAACTGCTGGAAGGTTTTTGTGTGACAGTTTTTTGGATGTCAGTTTATTCTGTTTTCTCTCTAACGCACCTTGTGAACACCTGTGAATCCGCTTTGCTTACTGATGCGTAATTAATGCTTGCATTGTAAAAATTGACGTACCATGCGACATCTGCTTCTTCCACGTTTTCCACTTCGGAAGAAGACCAGAGAGAAAATTTGTCGCCGAATCTGCTGTAGACAACGGTTTCGGATGATGTGCAGCCTTTGCATGATTCTTCGTCGCGGTGCTCCTTGTCCAAAGAGGAGTCGCTGATTTCGCACGGACCTTCGGGCATTGTGTTTTCGCAGTTACGGACGAGTGTCCTAAGTTCGCTGATTGTCGGCAGACGCCATCCGCTTTCATTGCCTCTGTTCATATTTTCACAGTACAGTTTCGCAGACAGCCATGCTATCGGATCCGATTTTTTTGACCAGATCAGGCCGGTCTCTGGATCTTCGTATGGAATGCATCTTTTTTCATCAGCGAACCATTCGTAACCTTCCTTGCATTTGAAACGGCATTCCTTGTCGGTTGCCTCCTCACTGTAGAGTTCGGTCGTCGCCGGCAGCCATTCGTTTCCGTTCCAGCGCTGTTCTATTGATGAAGCGGTATTTCTTTCTGTGTTTTCGTAAGGAAGTTCATCGCAGTCGGCTCTCTGTTTCGGAGTTCTGACGCAGCGGACAGTATTTCCGTTGATCATTTTGTCTCCGATATTTATCTGAGCGTTTGTAAAGATGACTATCCATGTTTTATTGCTCCCGTCCATTATAGTTGTGGAAGACCACAGAATATCTTTGTCGCCGAACTTGCTGTATTTGCCGTCTGTATTGAATGCGCAGGAGCAGTTCTCTGCAACGCTGCATAGCGGTTGCCGGCAGGTATCGCCGACTTCGCAGGTGCCGTCGGGAAGAGTGTTGCTGCACTCTCTGATCAAGGTCCTGAGCATGCTGATAGAAGGCATTATCCAGTCTTTGTGTCCGCCTTCTTTAAGGTTTTCGCAGTATGCCGCCGCATCGTCCCAGCTAAGATCTTTCGGGGATTTGGTCGACCACATAAGATTTGACTTGGAATCTTTGCACGGAGTTTTGCTTTCCGCACTGCATTCAGGGAGTTCTGTTTCGCACGAGTTGAGATACCAGTCGTAACCTTTTTCGCAACTGCATCTGAAGCGGCCTTTTTCCTCGGGCGTGCATCTTCCGGTCGAGTGTTTTATGCCTGGACAAGGATTGGGATCACACGGATCGCCGCTGTAATCATCCTGTTCACCGTTGTCGTCAAGCTGCTCAGTGCCGGAATCCGTTTCGGATTCGTCGAATGTCTGTCTGCCGTTGGAATTGCTGCACGATACAAGCAGTGCGACTGCCGGGATCAGAACAAACAAAGTAAGTTTTTTCATTTTTCACTCCAAAATCAGTCAAAATTAACATTCCTTGATATCATAAACAGACTCATTTTTCCGAAATTGACATAAAAGCCGCGTCCGCAGCCATGCTTCTCGGCATGAAACGGAGGCAGAACGCACCGAAACGGTTCATAAAACGAGGCATTACGACCGGTTTGTTTTTGAGAAGCGCCTCTATCGCCTCAACTGCGGCAGGATAGCTTTTTCCAATGGTTTTTTCCAGAAACCATGAGCGTTTCTGCCCTGCTGTCTGGACAAATTCCGTGGCGGTAAAACCTGGGCAGAATGCTGTGACGGCGACATTTTTCCCGTTTTTCAAGAGTTCTGTTCGCAGTGCAACTGAAAAATTCATCAGAAACGCTTTCGTGGCACCGTAAACAGCGTAAAACGGCGTCGGATTGAAACCGGCGAAAGAGGCTGTGTTCAGAATCCAGCCGGAATTTTTTGCCGTAAAATCCTTGACGAAAAAGTTCGCCAGAGCGCATGCGGCTACGGCATTCAGCTGGATCATCCTGTTAAGTTCCGCAGCATCCTGTTTTTCAAACCAGCCGTACATTCCGTAACCGGCGTTATTTATCAGCATGTCTATGTTTTCGTCCTTTACTTCCGCATAAAGCTTTTCTGCCGCATCGAAACCGCTTAAATCCATGGCAACTGTACGGACATTGACACCATATTTTTCTTCGATCATGGTTTTCAGAGCGTTTAATTTGTCCGTACGGCGGGCGGTAACGATCAGATCCATTCCTTTTCCTGCAAGAATATGGGCAAAATCAACGCCGAACCCGCTTGACGCTCCGGTAATCAGAGCTTTTTTACCTTTCAGATTTTTCATCAGCTGCTCCCTGTCCAAAAAAGCAGCTGATTATAATAAAATATAAGAAATAAACAAAAAAACACTTCAATTTTTTAGATTCCCGGGACAAGCTGTTTTCGTTAAAGAATCTGACTTGATTATTTGCCGTTTTTTCGTAAAATACTGCGTTTTAATGTGGGGTGACTTATGAAGATCAGGTTTTTTATATTCATTTTGATCGTTGTTTCGGTTTTTCAGACAAGCTGTTCCTCCCTCGAATCGAAGGAGCCGCCGGCGAATCCCGACTGGGAGACGGTGGAAGCGCGCTACAAATCGATGGAGTCTGAGGGAAATTTCGCCGGAATAGAGGCATATTCCGTGGAACTTGAAGCTTTTGAGTGGGCGGATTGGCAGAAAAACCATATAAATTTTATGCGGGCATCCGCTCTTTTTAGACAGGGTAAAAACGCTGAATCTCTTGAAATCTTTGAGAAAATCAGCTACGCAAAGCCGTTCGTCAACAGGACGCATCTCATGGCCGGAGAAGCCGCCCTCGCTGAAAAAAAGTATGACGACGCGCTCAAATGGGTGCTTTCGGTTTATACGAAGCTTCAGCCTGAAGAGAAGATCCCGGCATCGAAAACCGTTTTTCTGGCTTATATTTATTCAAAAAGATTCGACACTGCTGTGAAGTGGTACAACGCCCTTGACGATGAAAAAAAGGCCAATCTTCAGCCTGAGCTTGACAACTGGCTTAATGAAAGTGAGGAAAACAAGCGGAATTTCAAATATGCCCTTCAGGGAGCCGGTGATTCGCCCGATGCAGAGGAACAGCTTGAAAATCTTGAAAAAATAAGGAAAGAAGCTGAAGAGGGAGAGAAGGCGGCAGAGGAGGCGGAAAAGCAGGAAAACCCCGAGGCAGTTGAGGAAAACGCGCCTGCCGCGGCGGTTTTCGAATTTGACGGAAGCTATGTACCTGACTGGAAAAAACTCTGTGTGGTCTTTTCGTCAAACGACAAGTGGAGCAAATACAACGAAACTATAAAAACATATCTCGGCTGGCATCTGGCGAAATTCGACAAAAACGGAATAAAGGCCGAGTTCCTGGAATACGACAGCGAAAGTTCTGCTGACGATGTTATGAAAAAAGCCAAAGAAATCAAATGTTTCGCTGTTGTGGGGCCGTTTTTTGCACCTGAATTCGCCGAAAGCCTTATTTCAAAATCGTCCGAATATTCGGTTCCGGTAATCTCATACATTCCTTTCGTTACGGATGCAGAATCGCTTTTCTTCAACATCATGCCGACAAAAGATCTGGAAGCTGAAAACCTTGTGAAATATGCTGTTTCTGAAAGGGAAAGAAAAAAATTCGCGATAGCGTATATCGACGATTTCAACGGCAGAGTCCTGCGCGACATATACTGGAAAACGATCGAAAAACTTGGTGGTGAAGTAACTGATATTATTGATATTTCGCCTGCCGACAACGCTTATATGGACGATGTGGAGAAAGTTGTCGGAAAGCAGGAAAACTACGACGAGGCGATCCGCACTTTCCGCTGGCGCAGCAAGGAAAAATTCGCGAACAACGAAACAATGATAAGGCGTGCGGTCGAAAGGTTCATCAAAACAATTCCAGGAAAATGCGCTTTTGACACGCTTGTCGTCCTCACTCCGCCTGCGCAGACAGCGATGCTGCTGCCGTCATTCCCGTATCTCAATGTCGAATTCGCATACTATCAGAAATATATGAACAGGGCAGTCGCGGTAAAAAAACAGGAACTCCGGAAAGAGGGCTTTGACTGGGAAATCCAGCAGATTCTGGTCCTGGGACCTTCAGAAATCGTGAATAGTCCTAAGAATGTCGAGCAGTTAGGTAAACTTGTCGACGGAATGGTCGTTTTCGCGCCGACCCCTGACACTTCCGAAAAAAATGAAAAATACACTAAACTGAATTCGGCCTTCAAGGCTGCGAACAACCGTTCACTCTATTTTGCCGAAACGATCGCGGCCGAAGTTGCCGACACTGTGCTTTCGGCTCTTGCCGCATCGCAGCAAAGCGACATCGGCAACTTTGTAGAAACTCTTAAATCAACGCAGTATACATCGGTTCTTTCAGGAAAAGCGGTCAAATTCGATGAAAAACAGCGTATGACCGGCAGAAGCGAGATCCTTATCGGCAGAAACAAAGAACCGTTTATGACTCCCGAGGCGATCGAAGAGGAACTGAAGCTCAAAGCCGAAGAAAAACTTAAAGAAGGAAATAAAAACGGGTCTGAAAATGACGCACCTGAAAATTGATGTCCTGACACTTTTTCCAGAATTTTTCGAGTCGCCTTTTTCGGTCAGCATGATGAAAAGGGCTGTCGACAACAACATAATCGAACTCAACCTGCACCAGATCCGCGAGTTCGGACTCGGCAACAGGCGTCAGGTCGACGATTCGCCCTACGGCGGCGGAGCAGGGCTTGTGATGAAGCCTGAAGTCATAACCGCGGCATGGGAAGCACTTCCGAAAACCGAAAAAACACAGACGATCGTGATGTCGCCGCGAGGAAAGCTGTTCAACCAGAAAAAGGCTGTCGAATTTGCCGAAACCGCGGAACATTTGATTATTGTATGCGGCCATTACGAAGGGATCGACCAGCGTTTCATCGAAATTTCGGGTGCAGTCGAACTTTCTGTCGGCGATTACGTTCTCACCGGCGGTGAAACTGCCGCTCTTTCGGTGATCGATGCGGTGACAAGGCTTATTCCTGGAGTGCTTGGCAACGAGGAATCGTTCAAAAACGAGTCTTTTTCTTTGCCTCTGCTTGAACACGACCAGTACACAATGCCCCGTGTTTTCAGGGGTTTGGCGATCCCGAAAGTGCTTTTGGGCGGCAACCACGCGAAGATCGAGGCGTGGCGGCTTCGCAACGCTTTGGCGAAAACTGCCGAAAACAGGCCTGAACTCCTTTCACAAATTCCACCTGAATTCTGGGAAGAAATGAAATGAAAAATTTTTATATCGGACTTATCCACAGCCCCGTTTTGCGTAACGGCGCGGCAATTACTTCATCAATAACCAACCTTGACCTTCACGACATTGCGAGAGTATGCGCAACTTACGGCCTGGGCGGATATTTCGTGATCCATCCCGACGAAAAAATGCGCGCGATCGCGACTCAGCTCGCTTCCCACTGGACTCAGGGAGAAGGGAAGGAATACAATCCCGACCGCTTCAAAGCCCTGCAGGTCCTGAAGATCGTTTCAAGTCTGGACGAAGCGAAAAAGGAAATCGAAGAGCGCTGCGGCGAAAAACCGGTGACTGTCGGAACGACTGCAAGGAAAAAAGAAAATTTCATAACGATAAAGCAGCTGAAAAAAGAAAAAAATAAACCAGTCCTGATACTCTTCGGCACAGCTGGAGGAATGGAAGATAACTTTTTGAATTCATTGGATTTTTTATTGGAACCAATAGACATAAAAACAGGTTATAACCACCTTAGTGTGAGAAGTGCGGTGTCGATTTTTATTGACAGATTGTCTTTAAGTGACTAATATACCGCCGCGTTTTTTTGGAGGAGATAAAAATGACGACCAACATTATTCAAAAACTTGAAAATCAGCAGAGAAGAATTGATCATTACTATGTAAAACCGGGAGATAAAATCGAAGTTCACACCCGTATCATCGAAGGTGAAAAAGTTCGTATCCAGATTTTCAAAGGCGATGTCATCGCAATCAAAAACGGCAGAGACAACAACAGAACCACGATAACGGTAAGAAAGTTCTCGGGCGGTTACGGTGTTGAGAAGATTTTCCCGCTTCACTCCCCGATGATTGAAAAGATAGAACTTGTAAACAGAGGTCTCGTCCGCAGAAGCAAACTTTACTATCAGAGACTTCGTAAAGGCAACGCAGCTAGAATCAAACCGAAAAACGTTTGGTAGTGTTCTCGCTTTTATTCGCGTTATTTCTCGCAGTTTCAGCAGAAAATCCTGTTTGCCGGTCAATGGATTTGGAAGAAGATTTTTATAATTCAATATCCTTGTCTCCGGAAGATGATTCTTTAAAACAAAAATATTTAGCAAAATTCGGAAGTTGTATTTCAAGTGAAGGGCAGAATCTTCTTGTTGAAAAAGATGTTGCGATCGTCGAGGGGCTTGACTGCACAAAACCGTTTGAAGGAATTGAGTTCTTCTTCAAGAACAACAAACTTTGTTCTCGCTCGGTCCAGTTCTTTCCTTCAAAAAAAGTTTTTGCTGTTGAAAACAGGCATATTCCGGTGACTCTTTCCGAAAACTGGAAGCACATCGAAACGCCTGAAACGCTCCTTTTTTATGATTCGACTGCAAAATTTGAGGAAATGAGCGGCATAAACGGAGAAATTCTTAAAAAAAACAAGTTCGGTCTGTATCTGGATGCTTCCGGCAAAGCGGTTTATCCCGAATTTGTTTACTCAAACGGAAACTGGGAGAAAGTTCTGCCTCTGCGCGAACTTTTCGACTTTTCCATAAAGGGCGACGGTGCTTTTGAAATTAATTTAATATCTGAAAAATACTTGTCTTTTTCGCAAAAAGAACTTTTAGGGCAGCTTGAGCTTAAAGCGGCTTCGTCTGAACTTTTGACTGAAAACCACGGTGTTCTGAAAATCAAGGGAACCGGCTTGAAAGGGGTGAAATTCCCTAAATTCGAGTATTCCGGCGACAGGGAAAACGACTACGGAATATACAAGATCTCTTTATTTTCTCCTGAGTTGCAGCAAAAAGCTGCGATAGTTTCAAAAAGCAGCAGTTACGAACTGGAAATTGTCTTTTCGACCGGAAAACTTGAAGCAAATCTCGTTATTTTCTCAAAGAAACTGGCATCCGAAGATGCCGCGAAAATCCAAGCTCTCATAAACCGCGAAATTCCCGCGTTTTTTATTGAAAAGAAATAAAATAAGTCTTAAATTTCATCGTATTTTTTGTGGGGTGAGAGATGAGTGATCCAATAAAAAAAGGTTTTTTCGCCGGAGTTGATCTCGGCGGAACGAAAATTCTGACGGTCGTGACCGATTCTGAAAAAAAGGTCTTGGCTAAGACAAAAATTCCGACAGAAGCAGCGCGCGGAGTCGATGCAGTTTTAGACAACATTTTTAAATCATTGGATATTTCATGCAAAGAATGCGGGATCGCGCCTGAATCGCTTTCCGGGATCGGGATCGGCGTTCCTGGGCCGGTTAACTACGAAAAAGGGCTCGTTTACGACTGCCCGAATCTGAGCGGCTGGAAAAATATCGAAGTGAGAAAACTGATCAACGAACACTGGAACGTTCCGGTAAAAGTCGAAAACGATGCGAGAGTCGCAGGGCTTGCCGAAACGAGGCTCGGCGCGGCAAAAGGCTTCGATCACGTTTTTTACATCACGGTAAGCACCGGCATAGGCGCGGCGATAATCACAAACGGAAAAATCTATCACGGTGCTGACGGCGCGGCAGGAGAATTCGGCAGGATGAGGCTTCTCGACGGTTCTATTTTGGAACAGAAATTCGCAGGCCCTGCGATAGAAAGGCTTTTCGGACTTCCGACAACACAACTCACTGAACTTGTTGAAAAAAATGATCCTGGCGCAAAAAAAGCCGTTGAATATTTAACTAACGGGATCGGAACATTTTTAGCGAATGTCGCGACACTTCTCAACCCGCAGATAATCGTCGTAGGCGGCGGAGTCTCGCAGCTAGGCGACCTGATCCTTGACCCGATCCGGGAAACAGTTTCCGCAAAAGCCTTTTCAATAGCGGCGAAAAACGTGAAAATCGTTCCCGCCGCACTCCGCACCGATTCAGGAGCGATCGGCGCGGTCGAACTGCTTTTTGACTGATCAGGAGAATAGAATGTATCGTTTTATCAGCTTGCTCGGAATAGGAGTTTTCGTCCTCGTGGCGTGGCTGCTCAGCGAAAACAGGAAAAAAATCAACTTCAGGCTCGTCGTTTACGGTCTGCTGATCCAGTTCGTTTTCGCCTTTTTCGTCCTCAAAACCTCGCCCGGAAAAACCATTTTCGATTTCCTCAACAAATGTTTCACGAAAATCACGAGCTTCACGACTGAAGGTTCGCAGTTCGTCTTCGGCGGGCTTCTGGACAAATTCTCGTTTGCCCTTTCGGTGCTGCCGACGATCATCTTTTTCTCGTCGTTTTTCGCAGTCCTCTACTACTTCGGGATCCTCCAGTTCTTCGTCCGGATCTTCGCGTGGGTCTTCATGAAACTCCTTAAAACAAGCGGTGCGGAAAGCCTTTCGGCAGCAGCAAACATCTTCATCGGGCAGACCGAAGCCCCGCTTATCGTAAAACCTTACATCAAAACGATGACGAGAAGCGAACTTATGTGCCTTATGACAGGAGGACTCGCAACTGTCGCCGGCGGAGTTCTCGCGGCCTACATCCAGATGGGGATCGACGCAGGGCACCTGATCGCGGCAAGCGTCATGAGCGCGCCGGCAGCCATCGTTATGGCGAAAATCATGGTGCCAGAAACGGGAACGCCTCAGACTGCGACACAGAGCGGGATCAAGATCGAAGTAACAGACAGGAATGCCCTCGACGCTGCGGCAAGAGGAGCAAGCGAAGGCATTTTCCTTGCGATAAACGTTGCGGCCATGCTCATCGCCTTCATCGCATTCGTCGCGATGTTCAACTACATTTTTTCCCTTTTCGGCACTTCGATCGAAGATGTCCTCGGGCTGATTTTCAAGCCTCTCGCGTTTCTCATGGGTGTTCCGTGGGAAGAGACATCGCAGGTCGGGACCCTTCTCGGGCAGAAAACCGTTCTCAACGAGTTCATCGCATACAGTTCGCTTGCAAAAATGAACGCCGATGCAGCGACAATGCTTTCGGAAAGAAGCACAATAATTTCAATTTACGCGCTTTGCGGATTTTCTAATTTCGGCTCTATCGCGATCCTTCTCGGCGGCATCGGGGCAATGGTTCCCGAAAGACGGAGCGAAATCGCATCGCTTGGCATAAAAGCTCTTATCGGCGGCACATTCGCATGTCTTCTTACCGCAAATATAGCGGGAATATTGATATAACATGTCGAAGCGCGGGCGGCTCGCCCGCAAAAACTTGCCTTTCATGCGCCTTTCTCTAAAATTTTTCGTTTTTTTGATGATTTAATTTGAAGACAAAATGATTCCGCAACTCAACTCAACTCAACTCAACTCAACTCAACTCAACTCAACTCAACTCAACTCAACTCAACTCAACTCAACTCAACTCAACTAATTAGAAATCGTATAGCTGTTTTTGAAAAGTCAAGTATTTTTTCAATATTTTTCGCGATTTATCAACTTTTTTTTGAGGTGACACAATGAAGAACTTTTTTGTTTCTATTTGTCTTTTTGCGGCATTGATTTTTGTTGTAAGCTGCGGAGGCGGAAACTCCAAAGAGAGCGACCAGACAGATACCGGCGAGACCGTGACTGACGAAAACACAGCCGACACTGATCAAACGGACACAGAACCGACTGGTGACACCGAGCCCGACAACCCGGATTCAGATGATCCAGACACCACTCCGGAACCTGCGCCCGATGACGATGCAGACACTACAGCAGGACCAAAACCGGACGATGATGCAGATACTGCACCGGAACCGACTCCTGACGAGGATGTTGACACTGACTCCACGCTTCCGGAATGCAGCTCAATTTCTTCAACACCGTGCAGGGATTCATCAAGCGGTCTCACTTGGTCTGCGAGAGCCTCATCGACCTACAAATGGACAAATGCAGTTGACTATTGCCGCAACTATACCGAAAGCGGTTTAAGCGGCTGGCATCTGCCGACGATTGACGAGCTGAAAACTCTTCTTATTTGGAGTAAGGCAAATTCCTGCAAAGTTTCCGCAACAAACAATTGTTTGGCTTGGAATGGGTGTTGGACTTGTGTAACTTGTACAGAACAAGGGACTGGAGCTTCTTCATCGGGCGGCTGTTCGGATTGGGGTACATCATACAGCGATGGCCGTTACAGCAAATTCGGCGAAACCGAATATTTCTGGTCATCCTCTATTCGTTCAGACAGTTCAGAACACGCATGGGGCGTGAGTTTCAGCTACGGGGTCGTGGACTACAGCTCCCCACTCAGCTATGGTCGCAGTGTAAGGTGTGTCCGCAACGCTGATTAGCGCACGGTTTTGCAAAACAGGGGGTTGATTTTTGATAATTTTAAGGAGAGAACAATGAAAAAGCTTTTTGTAATTTTAGTGTTGATTTTCAGTGTTTCTCTGCTATTTGCAGAAAATGAAGCAACTAATAGTAGAAATAACAATTTTGTTTCACCCGAACAGGAAAAGTCATCCTCCCTGCCAAATGATCAGCAAACATACAGCAGACCTTATCTGGGATGGGGAATTCCCGCAATAATCATCGGAAGTATGGGGATTGCAGGAATGATCGCCTTCTCTACCGCAGCCGCTAGTTGCTATGACGACTTTGATCACATGGGCGAATGGGTGGAATTATCGTATGCCGCAGCCTTTTCTGGTCTTTTAGGAGCCGGATTAATAGTTTCGGGGGCAATTTTTACAACCATCAAAAAACCACAAAAACCAAAATCCGTATCAGTCAATAATTTATCGGTTTCTCCAATAAAAAACGGAGTTTACGCCTCGGCAGGATTTAATTTCTAAACAGGTTTTACAAAATATCTGGTTGATTTTTCAAGAGATTTCCGACCATTAGCATCTTCCAGCAAATTATTCTGATCCACATTTGCAAAGATTTGTTTCTTAAAACACAATTTTTTATTTGATATTTATTTGCAAATATCATAAAACAAATTCGAATTTTTAGAAATAATCGCGTTCATTTTGGAGGAAAATTTGGAATATAAAATTAAATTAGTAGAATCAGATCAGCCAAAAACATTATCCATAGAATATAATACGCTTGTGGATAAGATTTCAGATCTATGGGAAAAAGCTAAGAAAACCGCCGTATTAGCTATAAATTCCGAACTTCTGAAAGCTAATTGGCAAACAGGAAGATGTATTGTTGAGTTTGAACAAGGCGGAGCTGCGAAAGCACAATACGGAAAGCAACTGCTTGTAAATCTGTCAAAAGACCTTACGGCAAGACGAGGGAAAGGTTTCAGCCGAAGCAATCTCACTTATATGCGTAAACTTTATCTTACATTCCCAAAATGTGAGACGCTGTCTCACAAATTGACATGGAGTCATTACTTTGAACTTTTGAAGTGCGAAGACCCTATGGAAATGCAGTTTTATTTTCATGAAGCAATCAAAGAAGGTTGGAAAGTCAGGGAATTGAAACGACAGATAAGGAGTTCGCTTTTTCAGAGAATAGCTCTAAGCACCGATAAAGCCGGAGTTATGACACTGGCAAACAAAGGACATCAGATTTTGACAGCGCAAGATATTATAAGAGACCCGTATGTGTTGGAATTTACCGGCCTGCCACAGCAAAAACACTGCAAAGAAGGCAATCTCGAAACAGCATTAAAGGCAAATATGGAAAAATTTCTCTTGGAATTGGGCAGAGGATTCGCTTTTATCGGTCGACAATATGTAATTTCTATCGGAAGCCGCAGATTCAAAGTCGATTTGGTATTTTACCACTGTATTTTGAAATGCTATGTCCTGATAGACCTCAAACGGTCGGAAATAAAACACAGCGATGTCGGACAAATGAATATGTATCTGAATTATTTTAAGACCGAGATCTGCCAACCTGATGACAATCCGCCGATCGGTATAGTCCTGGGAGCAAAACAGGATGAACTTTTGATGGAATATGCGACCCAGGGAATTACAAATCAGTTGTTTACAGCCCGTTATCAGCTTTATTTGCCGAAAAAAGAGGAATTACAAGCGCAACTGGACTTGGTTCTAACGGATTGATATCTTTTACAATGTCCGCTGCGTCCGCAACGCTGATAGCGCACGGTTTTATAAAATAAATTTACTGCAAGAACAGCCGTTATTTATTCCGAAATATTGGCAATTTTATTGATTTTGGGCGCAACGATCATAAGAAGCGCGCCGAAGAAAATAGTGAATGCCGCGATAAGCGAGAATACCGAAAGTTCGCCGAGAACATCAGCCAAAGTTCCGATTTTGGAAGCGAGCCATGCCGCAACGCCGGTTACTGCAAAATACCAGCCCATGATCTGCGAAGTCATCCGCTTCGGAGCCATGTTCGTGATGAATGAAAGTGAAACGGGTGAAAGCGCTAATTCACCGATAGTATTGAAGAAATAAGCCATGCAGAGCCAGAGCGCGCTGCTTTTCACGGCTTCGTCACCGCCTCTTTCAAGCGATGCTCCGACCATGAAGATAAAGCCGATCCCGAGGATCACCGTTCCCAAACCCATTTTCATGATCGCCGAAGGCTCTTTTTTGTGTTTTGCGAGGAAAACCCAGAAAGCGGCAACAGCAGGCGCAAAAATCATGATGTAAAGCGGGTTCAGCGACTGAAACCACGCTGTCGGGATCTCAAAACCGAGAACGTTGCGCTCGGTGTAGCGGTCGGTGTAGAGGTTAAGAAGTCCGCCCGCCTGCTCGTAAGCAGCCCAGAAGATGATGACTATGAAAAATGAAAAGAGAACAAGCCCGATCTTCCTTTTTTCAAGTGCCGTAAGAGGCTGTTTTTCGACTGCCGCGGCGCCTTCCGACTTGATTTTAAGCATTCCGGCAGTACCGAGATATCTCTGTCCGTAAGCGTAGACAGCCTGACCGACGAGCATTCCGACTCCGGCAAGACCGAATCCCCAGTGCCAGCCGTATTTGTATGCAAGCCAGCCAACTGCTATTCCGGCCGCGAACGCACCGACGTTGATCCCCATGTAGAAAATCGTGAAACCGGCGTCTTTTCTCGGGTCTCCGTCAGGATAAAGCTCGCCGACCATGGTCGAAATGTTTGGTTTAAGCAGCCCGACACCCAAAATTATGAGTCCGAGAGCGCCGTAGAACGCCCATACCGGAGGATACGCCATGAGAAAATGTCCCGCGCAGAGAAGAAGTCCGCCGAGATAGACGCTTTTGCGCTGTCCGAGGATTTTATCGGCGACAAATCCGCCGGGAACCGACATCAGGTAGACTAAAAGCTGGTAATAACCGAGTATCGCGAGCCCTTTCGCGTCGCTCCAGCCGAGTCCGCCTTCCTCTACGGAAGCAACCATGTAAAGAACAAGGATCGCCTTCATTCCGTAGAAAGAAAAGCGTTCCCAAAGTTCGGTGAAAAAAAGGACAAAAAGCCCTTTCGGGTGTCCGAGAAAAGTTTCCTTGCTTCGATCGCTCATTTAACCTCTTTATTTTATTAGTTGTTTTCGGTTCTGTAATTCGGTGCTTCCTTGGTGATCGTGACATCGTGGACATGGCTTTCGCGGTATCCGGCGTTCGTGATCTGGACGAACTGAGCGTGTTCGCGGAGCATCTGGATATTTTCGGCGCCGAGGTAGCCGAAACCCGATTTAAGGCCGCCCGCAAGCTGATAGATCGTGTCGGCGATAGGTCCTTTGTAAGCGACTCTGCCTTCGATTCCTTCCGGAACGAATTTCTGAGCGTCGGTGACATTGTCCTGGAAATATCTGTCCTTGCTTCCTTTCTTCATTGCGCCGAGTGAGCCCATTCCGCGGTACATTTTGTAGGTTCTGCCCTGATAAAGAACTATTTCACCAGGAGCTTCAGCCGTTCCTGCGAACATAGCACCGATCATGACGGCGTCAGCACCGGCTGCGATCGCCTTGACGATGTCGCCCGAGTATTTGATTCCGCCGTCCGCGATGAGCGTTCTGCCGTATTTTTTGGCAACCGGAGCGACGTTCATAATTGCCGAAAGCTGCGGATAACCGACACCGGCGACGATTCGCGTCGTGCAGATGGAACCCGGTCCGATTCCGACTTTGACAACATCTGCGCCTGCTTTGAAAAGCTCTTCAGCAGCTTCGGCGGTTACGATGTTGCCTGCGATTATATCGACATCGGGATAAAATTTTCTGAAATCTTTGACGACTGTGATGACGTTTTTCGAGTGAGCGTGCGCAGAATCGAGAACAAGTGCGTCAACACCTGCTTTGACGAGCTCCGCCGCACGGTCATAACCTGCCGAAGTCGGAGTTACGGCAGCACCTACAAGAAGACGCGAATATTTGTCTTTTGCCGAATTCGGGAACTTTTCCTGATTTTCGATATCTCTGGTCGTGATGAGACCGACGAGCCCGCCGTTATCGTCAACGACAAGCAGTTTTTCTATTCTGTGGGCGTGCATCAGTGACTTTGCCTCGTCCATCGGGAAATTTTCCTTGACCGTGACAAGTTTTTTGGTCATCAGATCACCGACTTTCTTTTCCATATTTGTCTCAAAACGGAGATCGCGGTTCGTGATTATTCCGACAAGTTTCTCGCCTTCGACGACAGGAACGCCTGAGATCCTGTTTGACTGCATGAGATCAAGCGCGTCGGAAATGCTTTCATTCGGCGTGATCGTGATCGGATTCGTTATAACGCCGGCTTCGGAACGCTTAACCATCTTGACCTGCTTCGCCTGTTCCTCGATCGTCATGTTTTTGTGGATGACACCCATTCCGCCGTGACGCGCCATAGCGATTGCGGTATCTACTTCGGTGACGGTATCCATTGCCGAACTCAGAAAAGGAGTGTTGAGAACGATGTTTTTTGTGAGTCTTGACGTTATGTTTACATCCCGCGGCAGAATTTCGGAATAGTGCGGTACGAGCAGAACATCGTCAAAAGTAAGGGCTGTTTCGATTTTGTTCGTGATTTCCATAGATTTCTCCAAAGTTAATTAGCAATCAGTTGCAGTATTTTAATGAGCCGGAAAATGAAGTCAAGCGAATCAAAAAAGGATTTTTATTTCCCTTTAAGTATGCGCTCCCAGCAAAATTTTCCGCTGAACTTTTGATATTGTTTGAAAATTGACTATAATTGACGGATTTTTGTTGGAGGAGAAAAATGGCATCTGTTACTTTTGAAAAAGTCGTCAAAAAATACAACGAGGAGACAACCATTCTCAAAGGGATCGATCTCAATGTCGAAGACGGCGAATTTCTTGTTCTTGTCGGTCCTTCCGGCTGCGGAAAATCGACGCTGCTGCGTACTCTCGCCGGTTTGGAGACGATAACTGACGGAAACATCAGGATAGGGGATAGAATCGTCAACGATGTTGCGCCGAAAGACCGCGATATCGCTATGGTTTTCCAGAGTTATGCCCTTTATCCCCACATGACGGTGCGCGAAAACATGGCTTTTGCCCTCAAAATGAGAAAAATGCCGAAAGCGGAAATCGACAAAAAAGTCGAGGAAGCGGCTGCAATGCTCGATATAACCCACCTTCTCGACAGGCTTCCGAAGCAGATGAGCGGCGGCCAAAGACAGCGTGTCGCGATGGGACGCGCCATCGTCAGAGATCCGAAAGTCTTCCTTTTCGACGAACCGCTTTCCAACCTTGACGCTTCTCTCAGAACACAGATGAGAGTCGAACTCAAAAAGCTCCACGAAAGACTTAAAACTACGATAATCTATGTCACGCACGATCAGGTCGAAGCGATGACGCTTGCAGACAGAATCGTTGTTCTCAACAAAGGCGTACTGCAGCAGGTCGGCACTCCGGCAGAGCTTTTCGACACTCCGCAGAATGTCTTTGTCGCCGGATTTATTGGTTCTCCTTCAATGAATCTGCTTGAACTTGAAGCAAAAAGAGACGGCGGCGACCTTGTTCTGAAAGGTGAAAACATAAAAATCAAAGTTCCGGCGGAAGAGGGTTTCGATCCCGAAAAAATCATCGTCGGAGCTCGGCCGCAGGACTTCCTTTTTGATGAAAAAGAGCCTGAAATCACGGGAACTGTTGAAATCGTCGAAGCTCTCGGCAGAATGTCGCTTATCCATGTCGCCGTTTCGGAAAATGTAAAAATAACGGTTGAAACCGAATCTGAAAGGGCAAGGGTCTTCGACATCGGAAGCAAGATCGCGCTCTCTTTGAAACATGAAAAACTGCACTTTTTCGACAAGGCGTCTCAGACAAGAATATGTAATAAAATCAAAACTTTATGAAATATAAGGTCCTCCTTGCCGTTTTTGCAGCGCTTATTGCCGCAGCATCTTATGCCCTATATCAGAAATCATTGATAAAAGAAGTGAATGTTCAGGTGGGGTGGAGCAATGCGGTCGGAAAAAAATTGCGGGAAACTGTCCATCTGCAGGTCCCTGAAAGCGCTTACGATGATTTTTTCGCCGAAATTCTGGGCGGGGAAACCTGGGAAAATGCAAAAAAACTCTATCGCAGGCAGGCGGGACTTACAAAATTTATGAACGGTGATGTCTTTTCGGTGACGACACTGGGCAACAAGACCGTTTCATATGACCTTCATCATTACAAAAACAATTCTACCGGCGAAAAGATCTCGTTTGTCAGAAGCGGTCAGGATTTTGTCAAAAAAAACGAACCGTTGAGCCTTGAGGAAAAAACGATGATACGTTTTTACCAGATAAAGGATTCGCTTGCCGGAGACGATCCGCAGTTCTACGAAATTGCGAAAGAAAGGCTCATCTGGGACTGGGGAATCCTGGACAAACTGAAACCCGGTGACTCTGTCGCCTTTATGGTAAAAGGGATCTTCGACAATGACATTCTGGTGAAAACCTATGGAATTCTGGGTTTTTCTGTGAAAAGCGCGAATATCGGCGACTTCACGATGACTGCTTTCCGTGATTATATCTACGGTGATTACTTCGTTTCCGGCCACACGGTCGTTCTTTCTCCGCCGGGAGATTTCCGCGCTCCGATAGACAGCGGAAGGATAACAAGTTACTTCGGCACGCGCAAGGATCCTTTTAATAAGCACAAGAAATTTCATAGCGGAGTCGACATTCTGGCCAAAACCGATACGCCTGTCAGAGCGGCGGAAAGCGGAACCGTCATTTTCGCCGGTGAAAAAGGGGGGTTGGGAAAGGCTGTCGTGATAGATCACGGCAACGGTCTGCGCACGATTTACGGGCATTTGAACCGATTTCTGACTACAAACGGCAGAAAAGTGACACGCGGCGAAATCATTGCAGGAGCCGGAAGTACCGGCCGTTCCACCGCGCCGCACCTGCATTTCACCGTGATGCAGAACGGAAAAACGGTCGATCCTCTGCTTTTTACCTACGAGCGGGTCTGGACTGCGCCGTTCGACATTTCCGGCGAATTCAGGACCCTTTCGGCTTCAAGGACGGTACAGCTCGAAACAGTTATGAAAAACAAGAAGAGTGTTTTCATAAAAAACAACATGATGTCATCGTCAACTGGCAAAAAAGCAAAGAAAAAACCTTGACAGTTTAAGGCGGCAAAGCAATGAATATATACTTTTTAAAACAGATCTGGAGCAAGATCCCGGCGGAAAATCTTTCGGTGGCCTGCTTTTTTCAGGCAGATTCCGATGCTCTGCATGCCCTTTTCAACATAACTGAACCTTCTGTCAGGGCTGAAAATTCAGGTTTTAACCGGAATGTCTGGGAAGACAGCTGTGCCGAGCTTTTTTTGTCTTTCGGAAACGGTTTCTATTACAATTTTGAAATAAACTGTATCGGAGGAATTCTTGCACAATACGGCAAAAACCGTTACGAGAGAGAAAATTTGTCTCCGAAAATACTTAAAACCATTGAAGTTGTTTCGACTTTAGGCAGCCAGCCTTTCGGAGTTGTCCGTGAAAAGAAAGCTTACCGGTTAAAAGTAACGATCCCGAAAAAAGTCTTTGTTTTCGACGGCTGCAAAATCGATACAATGTCACTCATAGGCAACATTTACAAGTGTGCCGACAAATCTCCGACACCGCACTACATGACCCTTTTTGACATAATCAGTGAAAAACCGGACTTCCACAGACCCGAATTTTTTAAAAAACTATAATTTATGAAGAAATTACTGAATTCGTTGATTGTTTTACTGATTTCCGTTTTGTTTTCCTGTTCCTCCTCGCACTCTTCGACAGATTCCGACATTTTGCCCTTGCTTTGATAACCCCTTGTTTTCAAGTAATCCGACGGCTGCTCGATGCTTTTCAGGCTATTTCGATTCCTCGTCTTCGTCAAAAACCGAAGCTTTTGTTTCGATAAGCCGGTCGTTGCTTAGGGCGTTTGAAGGAGAAACGATTGTTTTGCCGGTTTTTTTCTCAAGTTCTGTTCTTGCATTTTCAGTTGTACGATTTTTTCGTACAACTGGCTTCCTTCAGCGATAAGTTTGCGTTTTAAATCACTCCAATAGCGTCTTGGAATCTCGCTGTCAGTCAAAACGGCGATGACATCAACCACTGAAAAATACCATTCCTCTTTCTCTTTGTCCCAGATTGTGCGGACCTGCCGCTCTTCGAAAGTCTTGATTTGAGTGTTCTTTACTTCTCCCATATTTTTCTCCTCCAAATAAAACGCTTGATTTTATCAGTATTTCGAAAAATATCAAATTTAAATTGAATAAAAATCAGAATATTTTTTTAATATATTAAAAGACAATATAAAACAAGGCAAAAAATAAAAACATCAAAAGATTTCCCGAAAATTTTTGTTTTACGCTCACAAAAGAAGAATATCGGGAAATTCTAAGATGCCAACTGGCATCTTAGAATTGGAACAGGGTAAGTATTCCAAATATACCTCGTATGCCTATATGGAACACGACATTTCAATGCTGACATCCGTGCTGTCATAGAGAGGTTTCCACCTAATAATTGCTTATTTTAATTTTATATTATTAAAAAATTGACATTTATATATAATTTTAATACTTTGCCGCCAAGTTCATCCGATATTTGGTCGGATGTTTATATATATTTTTCCCGGAGGAGCCGTAAGGCTTTTATATAATTTGGAAAAATCTGCTTTACGCAAACAGATTCTTCCGCTCAGGAAAAAACTGAGTGCCGAAGAAATCACAGTTTTAAGCGATAAAATAAATAAGCGATTGATTTCACTTGATATTTTTAAAGATTCTAAAACTATCGCGCTCTATATTCCGATAAAAAACGAGGTCGATGTCCTTCCGCTTTTCAAGTGCGAAGGCAAGCGTTTTGTCTTTCCGAGAGTCGAAAACGGAACGAAAAAACTCTCGTTTTATGAAGCGAAAAATATGGATGATTTCGAAAAAGGCAGTTTCAACATCCCGGAACCGAAAACGACTTTGAACAAAATCGAGGTCGAAAATATTGACCTTTTCATCGTTCCGGGAGTCGCTTTTTCGGAAAAATGCGAGCGGATCGGCTATGGCGGCGGTTTTTACGACTCGACGCTTAAATATAAAAACAGGAATTCGTACACTCTCGGTGTCGCTTTTGATTTTCAGATCGTTGAAGCGGGCTTTTCGGAACCTTTCGACGAACGGCTGGACGCAATCGCGACTCCGGAGAGGATTATTATAAACATTTAAAAGGGGGAAGAAATGCTTAGTTCAATAATTTTTCTTATTATTGGAATTTTGCTCGGTGCCGCACTTTGGGCGATGTCAAGATCGCTTGTTTTCAAAGAAAAAATGGAAAAAGCCCACAAAGAACTCAGCAATGCGAAAGACGAAGCCGCAAAAGTTGTGAAAGAGGCCGAGATCAAGGCGCAGGAGATCGTTCTTGAAGGCAAAAAAGAGACGGAAAATTCGAAAAACGAACTTCTGAAGGAGTTCAAAGAGCGCGAAAGAAGGCTCAACAAACGCGAGGAACAGCTCACCCAGCGCGACGAACTCAACATCGTCAAAGAGAAAGAGCTTAAAACTATTGAGAAAAAACAGAAAGACGACGAGATTTTCCTCGACAAACAGCGCGTTCAGCTTGAGGAAAAACTTGAGGAAGTAAATTCAGAGCTTGAAAGGATCGCCGGAATGACCCAGGACGAGGCGAAGGAGATCCTCATTCAGAAGATCGAGGACGAGGCGAAACACGACGCGGCGAAAAAGATCAAAGCGATAGAAGACGCGATGGTCGAGGACGCCGAAAAGAAGAGCAAAGAGATCCTTTCGACCGCGATACAACGCTACGCAGGCGAATATGTCGTTGAAAACACAGTCACGACCGTCAGCCTTCCGAATGACGAGATGAAAGGAAGAATCATCGGCCGCGAAGGAAGAAACATCCGCGCGATCGAAGCTGTTACAGGCGTTGACCTTATAATCGACGATACGCCTGAAGCAGTAGTCATCAGCAACTTCAACCCGATCAGGCGTCAGATCGCTTCTCTTACGCTTCAGAAACTCATCGCCGACGGCAGGATACACCCCGGCAGAATCGAAGAAGTTTTTGACGCTTGCACGAAAGAAGTCTGGAAGGCGATCAAAGAAGCCGGCGACCAGGCTGTTTTCGACCTCGGGATCCACAAACTTCACCCCGAACTCGTTCTTCTTGTAGGTCGTCTGAGATACAGAACAAGCTACGGCCAGAATGTGTGGAAACACTCTGTTGAAGCGGCTTTCCTCGCAGGAGAGATCGCGGCTGAACTCGGTTGCAGCGCAAACAGCATCAAAAACGCGAAACGTGCGGGACTTCTTCACGATATCGGTAAAGCAGTTGACCACGAAATCGAAGGAAGCCACGCTTCGATCGGCGCGAAACTTGCCGAAAAATACGGCGAGCAGCACAGGATCGTCGCTGCAATCGCGGCTCACCATGGCGAAGTCAAACCCGAAACAGTTCTCGACTTCATCGTTTCGGCTGCCGATGCTTTGAGCGGCGCGAGACCCGGAGCAAGAAGAGAAATGGCTGAGGCTTACGTTCAGAGACTTGCAGACCTTGAAAATATCGCAAACTCCTTCCCCGGCGTTGACAAATCGTTCGCGATCCAGGCTGGAAGAGAGCTCAGAGTCATGGTCGACACAGAAAAAGTCAACGACGAGAATGCTTACACTCTTGCGACAGACATCGCGAAAAAGATCGAGACCGACCTCTCCTACCCAGGACAGATCAAGGTCATCGTTATAAGAGAAACAAGAGTCATCGCAACCGCTCAGTAAAATGGCTTTCAGGATCCTTGCTTTAGGCGACATAGTCGGAAGACACGCAAGAAACTTCGTTAAAGAACAACTTCCTAAAATCATTGAGAATTATTCGATAGATTTTGTCATTGCAAACGGAGAAAACACTTCGGGCGGTGCCGGACTTCTTGAAAAGCACGCGACTCTTCTGCACTCGTGCGGAGTAGATGTCATAACTTCGGGAAATCACATCTGGAACAAGTCCGAAATTTATTCATTTATCGACAGCACTCCTTATGTTCTCCGTCCGGCGAATTATCCAGATGACCTTCAGGGCAAAGGCTCAGTCGTTGTAACACACGAAAAAAGCGGAATAAAAATCGGTGTTTTGAACCTTTTGGGAACGGTTTTCATGCCCCCTATCGACAACCCTTTCAAAAAAGCTCTGACTGAGATTGAAAAACTACGCTCTGACGGCGCCGATATAATCGTTCTTGACTTCCACGCCGAAGCAACTGCCGAAAAAGAGGCTTTCGGCTTCTATTTAGCCGATAAAATCGAGCTTTTCTTCGGCACCCACACCCATGTCCAGACTTCGGACGAGAAAATAATAAACGAAAGAATGGGCTACATCACAGATCTCGGCCGCTGCGGTTCATTCTTTTCGGTCCTCGGCTTCAACGAAAAAGAGAGCATACAAGGCTATCTCTCGAATATCCCGCAGCATTTTGTCCCTGCAAAAAACGATATAAAAATCGAAGGAATAATCGCCGATTTCGAGCTGAATCCCAGCCGTTGTGTTGCGATTGAAAGAATCAGAATATAAAATTTACTTTATTTCTTTAAGCAAGAATTTGAGCGTAGAGATATTTGCTCTGTTGTAGACATCGGTTCCGCCGCCGACTCTTGTTTCTTTGCCGTCACCTCTGCATTCCTCAGGGAAATATTCGCCATCCAAATAAAAATACGGTTCAAAATGCTTGAAATAAGACATGTTGAAAGCATCTTTTATTTCGACCTTATAGGTTTTGCTGCTGAGTAGATCAACGCTGACGAACGAAGATTCGCCCCATCTGTTCCAGTCTCCATGGCAATTATCAAGTAATCCCAAATGTGGCATAAAGACCATTTTTTCCAAAACAACATTGTTGCTTTCGTCAGTGATTTTAACTATTTTGTTGCATGAAGTGATTCCTGTGTCTATCGGGCGGCCGCTGCCGTATTCCAAAGAAATCAGATATGTTCCGCTATCCTTTGGTTTGATATTTGAAACGGAAAGAACTTCATTCGGTTTTCCCCAGTCGCCGAAATGGGATTTATAGTGGTCGGATGCGTTCGGAGTCTGGTCAAAAGAGGATGCCGTGAACTCCCATTCTGCCCGTTTGTCGTTTTCACCCCAGTAGCAGGCTGGATCCGAGTGATGGCTTTCCCAACCTTCAGAATTTACTGCCGCGACACTGTAACAGTATGATTTTGTTGAAAAACCTGCCGAAGAACTCATGTCGCCCCACGAAAGTTTGTTCGAATCGCTGTCGTATGAAAATTCGCTCGAGTTCTTAGAGAGATTTTTTATTTTTTCGCCGTCACGGTAAATGTTGTAGTATTCGGCATCATCGGAAGGAGTGAATGAAACCGTCAGTTTTTTTCCGTCCGTTACCGAAACATTTTCGACACCGCGCGGTGCATAGCACTTGTTCGGATTTGCGCTGCAGTCGACAAGGTTGACTGTTCCCGATTCGTCCGAAAGTTTAAGCTCCATTTCGATCGTATTGTTTTCCGCAAAATCAGATACTGCAAGAGGCGCTGTTTTTTCTACTCCGTTAAGTTTCAGCGATTTGAGAACGTAAAAACCGGATGTTTCAGAGTTTTTCTCAGGAAGTTTGATCTTGAGTTCGATCATTCTTCCTTTGAATTTCAGGCCTTTAAGGACAAATTCGCTGCTTCCTGCAAAGAAAGTGTTTCTCAGATTTACCGGAAATTTCGGCGAGAACCAGAGTGTTCCCAAAGTCTGCTCTCTGCCGAAAACAGAGTCGAGGACCATCGAAATAAATCCGCCTACGCTCCAGAGCTGGCGCCTTGAATTTACGACAGGACCGCTGAGTTCCGGGAACATCGTGTCATGGTAATCTGGCGAAAGTGTCGTAAATTCAAAATTCTCCATGTTCGAAAGGTTGAAAGCGGCTCCGCGGACCAAACTCATGAATGCGTTTTCATAGAATTTGTCGTTCCCTGCTTTGGCCGCGGCACGGAGAGCGTAAGAAGTAACGAAAGGCCAAATCGCGCGGTTGTGATAGATTTTTCTCTGCGGCTCCTGCGGGAAAATTACTGCAGGACCTGCTTCGGTAACCGGATATTCTTCGAGGATCGAAGCGGCTTCAGTGCTATTGGCAATTCCCGAAAGAATAAGAAGCGAAAGTCCCAAAAGATCTCTTTTGTCAACGGCTGACTCATCAAGAAATGTGGTTTTCATCGTTGAAAAAGTCTTGCTGTCAGACAGATAAAACTTTGATTTTATTGCATTTTTTAATTCATCAGCCTGAGACGCGAAATTCGCGGCTTCACTTGTTTTGCCTTTTTCGCCTGCAAGTTCCGAAGCGGTTTTCAGCGCGATATAGTGAAGAACATTCGTCGAAAGTGTCTTTGACATTCCGATGTGTTTTGTATTGTTTGCAGTCCAGAGCGGATAAGTCTGCTCACGCCAGTCAAGGAAAGACTGCTCGCCGCGGTAAAGACCGTCTTCAGAATCATAAATATGAAGTCTGTCGGCTTCCAAAGTGTTCTTTATCGCTTCGTAAGAATCTGACAGAAAGCTGTTATAGTCGCTTCCTTCAAGGTTTTTGAGCGTCTCCATTGCTCCTAGAGCCCAGACGACGCGGTCTGTGCTGACAGGCCACGAACCTCCGGAACCGGTATCCTGGACTATCTGCATATTTCCGCCAGCGTTTTTGCGTTCTGAAATTTTGAATTTAAGAGAATTTTTTGATTTCTGCGGCTCAAGGAAAGCGATTCCCGAGTGTACCGCGTAAGCTGTATCTCGCGTCCAGACATAATGCCAGTTTTCGCCCGTTTCGAAGCAGTCGCAGTCAACAGGATTTTCGTTGTTCATGCTGTAATCTTTAATTGCTGTAACTTTATTTTGGTCAAGTTCCGTTACCGCCAAAGCAAAAAGTGCGTCGAACATTGTGTTTCCGCTGCGGAGAACAGGAGTTCCGGCAGTTTCGGTTACAGTTCTCTGTTTCGACGCCGGATAGTTGTCGCGAAGATCCGCATTTGTAGTCAGAGTGTATGTCCTGAGTTCGTCACCGGAAACTGAAACCTCTCCTTTTTTGCCGTCCCATTCGACATTTGACGTTCCGGGAACTTCCTGAGAACCTGTGTCACTGTCGTCATCCGGCGTTGTGTCGCCGTCGGTCATGCCTGTATCAGCGCCTGAATCAGGGTTAGTGTCGCCTGAGTCGGGATTGGTGTCGCCTGAGTCGGGATCGGTGTCGCCTGAGTCGGGATCGGTGTCGCCTGAATCAGGGTTGGTGTCACCTGAATCAGAGTTAGTGTCGCCTGAGTCAGGGTTGGTGTCTGTTGAATCAGTATCAGCCGCGCTGCCGTCTTCATCTGTTACAGTGCCATCCGAATCGGGGCTTTCATTGTTTGAGCCGCCGCAGCCGAACAGAAAAAGCGCGGTGATCATGAGCAAGAAAAGTTTTTTCATGGTTTCCTCATTTATTGCCGTTGATAAAAAAATTGAAATTGAAACTGTTGTTTTCGCTGCCGCTTTCGTTTGTTCCAAAGGAATCCTTCACGGTAAAGACGAGCACGATGACAAAAATCAGAATTCCTGCAAAAATATATGTTCTTTTAAGAAAAATTCCTGACAAAATAAAAATGAGCGCAAGGGCTGAATAGAGCTGAACACCTTGGGCTCCGTTCAGCACAAATGCTGAAACAGCTAATAATATCAGCAGGCTGATGATGTTCCAGCAGATGATCCTACGCTTTTTGCTTTTTTCCTGTGTCATTTTTTTTACCTATTTCAGCCACAAGTTTCATATTGAGTTCCCTTATGCGTCCGGTGAGAACCTTGATTACTCCCAAAGCGACTTCCTCGCGCTGTTTCAGAATTTCAAGAAAATCGTCGCTTTCCATTTTAAGGACAAGAACATCGTCTTTCGCGATTATGTCCGCGCTTCTCGGCTGACTGTCGATCAAGGCCATTTCGCCGAATCCTTCGCCTTTTTTCATAACAGCGACGACATTGCCGCCCGCAACGACTTCGACTTCACCCTGTACGATCATAAAAAGCTCTTTCCCGAGATCACCTTCATTTACTATATACTGTCCTTTTTCGAAAGTCTCCTCTTCGAGAAGAGTTGCAATATCTGCAAGCACTTCGCCCGGGATCCCATGGAAAAGTTCTATGTTTTTAAGAGCCAAGACCCTTTCAACCCGTGTAAGCATCATCCCTCCTGCGTTTTCGTTTTCAAAACGGAACGCGAATATCTGCGGAGATAATCGTCGCTGTCGTTCAAAATGCAGTCAGCATCGTCATCTGTAATTCTTATATTCAAAAAATTCATTGCGTAAAGAGCCGATTCCCTGACCAGAGGACTCGGATCATACAGAAACATCGCTATTTTGTCGTAAAAATCCATTATATGTTCGTGAGCGACAGCGTAAAGCGTGACAGAACGGACCCATTCAGAATCATCTGTCATAAAAATTTCAATGATATCTGACACTTCCATTTTTCTGACATTAAAAAAGGCAAAGCCAAGATCAAGCTTTTCATCATCGTTTCGGCTCTCTATCAGGGGAACGATGATAGGTCTGATTTCTTTGTCAACGATCGTGTCGACGATTTCGAGGGCGTTAGCTCGTTGTATTGCGGAAACCGATTTCCTTGTCAGATTGAAATAGATGCTGTCGAAAAGGGAATTGCCGTACATTAGCGAAAGTATTGAGAAAATACGCTGGTAACACTTGCTGAGTTTTGATTCAGTGACATCGTAGAGAAAATCTGACGCGAAATTCCGTTTTATTTGAACCGAGAAGTAAAGAGTCTGGAAATATTGATAGATCTCTTTAAAAAGCAGTGTGTGGAGCTCGTTTTTGTCCAAAGTGGCCTTTTCTGTTCTGGCAAGAATTTTCTTCATGCTTTCCAGGACTGTGTTGCGCAGTTCGTCACTGGCGTTTTCGAGCGAGCAGGCGAGAAGTTTGAATGATTCCGGCGTGCGGATGTCGCCCAGCATTTTGGCAACTTCATTTTTCAGACGGAAACTTTCAAGCCTGTTTGAAAGAATATCCGCCGCGGGTGCAAGGATCTTTTCGCCAAGTTTCGAAAGGACTTTAGCTGCGTCGAAACTGACCTCTTTGTCGAAAAGGATGTAAAAAAGTTTAGGAATGAAGACATTCGAATCTATTTTTGCGGTTGCTTTTACGGCTTCACGGCGGACATTCGGATTCGGATCGTTCAGAAGCACGAAAAGCTGCTGGTCCATATTCTTCTGCCCGATTTCGCCCAGAATATAGGCCGCGGCAGCTCTGTCGGCAGCATTTTCCGATTCAAGAAAAGCCTTGAGATGCGAACCGGCCGCCATTGCTCCGCTCACACCTGCATATTTTATAAGTGCGATGACTGCGGCTTCACGGATAGAGATTTTGTCGTTTTCAAGAAACGGCAAAATGTATTTTACCGATTTTTCAGTCTGGATGTAACCGTATGTAAGAATCGCTTCACGGAGTACATCTTCGTCTGGATAATTAAACAATTTTAGTATGTTGTAAGTGTTGTAACGGCTTTCGGTGTTGCGCATCAGGGCGAGGATCCGGACTTTTATTTTAGGGGATGCTTTTGACAGAAGCGCAACGAATTCCCGCCCGAGAACTGTATTTCCCGAACTCGCCACCATGTCAATAGCCATAGAAAGGTCGTCGTCGCTGCCGCTTTCGACCGCATTATGTACAATGCTCTGGAGAACATTGGGCTGCATGGTCAGCTGGTTCGTGCCTAAGCGTTTTTTCCTGATGTTGTCGATGAGGACGGAAAGATAGCGGTTTCTGATCCCGACAATCGTCGCAAGCCAAAGAATACCTACAACCGTGACGATCCACGAAATCAGCCTGACATCTGAAGAGACGCTTCCCTTTTTCCCGAGATAGCTGACGGCGAGAAGGATAAAGCCCGAAACACCGATGAATATCGGTTTGACCATGCCGTCGACGACAGCTTTTGCGCGGCTTTTTATTTTGGGGTCAAGCGGAATGTAGAGAAGCTGGACAGCCGCGTCGTTTACTGTGTATCTGAATGCGCTGTCGCCTGCTTTCGCCATTGTTATGGCTACAAGCGGTGCAGCCAGACCGAATATTCTGAGCTCAGGCGGAACAGCAATGAAAAATACCGAGCTCAAAGTCAGAACGGCAGGCAGAATGCCGAGACTCAAAAAAATGCTGAACTTTAAAAGGCGGGAAGTGGCGGCAAGCTGGAAAAAAAGTGAGAAAACGCCGCCGAAAATCAGATAAATGTAGCCGAAATAAGCCGCCAGTTTCTGCGGATCAGAGGCAAATTCGTCGGAAGCGACGATTTTGAACTGATAGTCCACAAGTGTTACGACGACATATATCAAAGCTGCCATCGCCGCGATGTATCTGACATAAGGCGTTTTCAGAACGCCGATTCTGGCAGCGGTTTTCCGGGCCTGTTTCTGTGCGATATTTGCAGGAACCACTCCTCTCTGAAGGCGGTTACGGTATTCTGTTCCCATAAAACGGACTATTGCGACGCAGAGACTCATACAGAAAGCGTTTATGAAAAGAAGATACTGGACTTTCTCCAATAGTGCCGCGAGCTTGCCGACTGTGCCGCCTACAACGAGACTCGCAATGATTCCTCCGCACCCGACAAAACCGATGACTCTCTTGGCTTCCCTAGAATCAAGCAGTTCGTTGGTGAATGACCAGAACTGGAACATCACGAAAGCTCCCAGCAGTTCAATGAAAATGTAAAGTGACGGGAAAGCAGGGGAAAATTCATTGTTTATCAGCATGATAAATGCAAGGGTCAGAAAAATTCCGATCGAAAAAGTCGCATTTATCAGCTTGTCCAGCCTGTAGAAAGAGCTCTTTTTAGTGTATATGAATGTTGCGGCGGAGACCAGGACCGCAACTCCGATATACATGGATGAAAGCATGAAACGGTCGCCTTTATATTTGTTCAGAAAAAGGGTGTCGCGGACGATCCTGCCCATGATCATAATGGAAGTTGCAAGAAAATTGTATGCAAACAGCAGTGCCGCGCGTTTTGCTTCGTCTGAATTGATTCTGTCAATAAATGCGGAAAATCTGCTCATCTTCACTCTGAAAAGTTGTTCTGCTTCATTGCTTCGAAAATCACGGATGTTGCCGCGCTGGCAAGGTTCAGGCTGCGCACCCTTCCGTCAAGCATCGGCAGGAAACGGGTCTGGGAGGCGTATTTCCCGAGAATTTCATCGCCTAAACCGGCCGATTCGCACCCGAAAACAAGAAAATCGCCGTTTTTGTATGCGACTTTGTCGTATCTGACAACTCCTTTCTGCGAGAAAAAGTGCATTTTCGAAGTGTCGTTCGCCGCGAAGAAATCTTCTTTCGACTCCCATTCCGTGATTTCCACAAATTTCCAGTAATCGACGCCGGCCCTTTTTACAGCCGCAGTGTCCAGCCTGAATCCGTAAGGTTTTACGAGGTGAAGCCTGCATTTCTGGGAAAGCACGGTGCGTGCGATATTGCCTGTATTCTGCGGAATTTCCGGATTTATGAGAACAACTTCGAACATGACTTCTCAATAAAAACATCAAAAACGCTATATTATAGTGTTTTTCTTATTAAAAACAATTTTTGGAAAGGGAATTTCCGATCTCGTTTTTGACAAAATCATACATTTCAGGATTCGAGGCGATTATCGTTTTGCCCAGAATGTAGTTGCTTCCGCCGGAAAACTCTGTGACGATTCCGCCCGCTTCCTTTACGATCAGCGAACCCGCCGCGACATCCCACGGAGAAAGTCCTGCCTCGTAGAAAAACGCGAATTTTCCGCATGCTGTATAAACCAGATCCGTGACAGCCGAGCCGAGCCTCCTCATCGCACGCGTCTTCTGGACCATGCTGCAGAAAACAGGCAAAGTTCCGGTTCCGCCATGCTGCGTTATGTCAGCAAAACCTGTTGCACCGACGCAGTTTATCGCTGTATTTTCGATGCTGACACTGATTTTTTTGCCGTTGAGAAAAGCTCCGAGTCCTTTTTCGGCCGAAAACATCTCGTTTGTTACAGGAAGAAAGCAAACGGCCAGATCGACTTGACTGCCGTCGTAGTGTGCGATCGAAATCGCAAAAGGGGCTATTCCTGCGACGAAATTGGTCGTTCCGTCGATCGGATCGACTATCCAGCAAGGCTTGGAAAGTGAAGTCCCTGGATTGAACTCTTCGCTTAAGAATTCGATGTCGTCAACGGCTTTCAGCGATTCAAGAAGCATTTTCTCGACGGTAGTATCGGCTTCAGAAACCAGATCACACTTCGATTTAAAAGATTTTTTGAGTTCGGGCAAACAAAAGAATTTTTTTGCGGTTTCACCTGCTTTTTCAGCGATTCCGATGACTTGAGACAGTCTGTCAGAGTGAATGTTCACGCAACTTTTCCTCGGAATTGAGAATTACGCCGTGAAGATAGGAATTTTCCTCCGCCGAGAGATTTCCTTTCGTTTTTTCCTCGAGCATTTTGAGAAGCCCGATGTTGAATTTCGCGATTTCAAGATTTTCGTTCATGCCGCCGACACCTTTGACTTTTATTTCGCCGAGATTCAGCAGGACTGCCGAATAAACCGACGAGACAAGGCTTTCAAACGACGGACTGACTATTGACGAAAGCTCGTTTTTTGCTTCGTTATCCATTTTTTCGCCTAATAATTTCTTTTGATTCCGGCTTCTTTGATGAGCGCGTCTTCGTCGACAGTGTCGTATTCGCTGCACTCTTCAAGGCTGTCGAGATATTTTTTATATTCTTCCTCAGTGATCTCTCCGCTTTTGAGCTTTCTTTCGATTGTTCTGGTATCGATTTCAGAAAAATTCATCTTTTTTTCCTCCTTATCCATTTTATCCTCCGCGGTTATTGAAAGTTGATATCCAAAGTAGCGCCGTCGCTTTTTCCGTTTCCGCCGCAATATTCCTTGCACAGGAAATGACCACCGACCAGACCGCCTGCAACGACAACACCGACGATAGTCCAGAGCCACCATTCTTTGTAGACGGGCTTCTTTTCAGCGGATGCCTTGTCGTCGTCTTTTGCGTCGGGAGCTTTATCGGAAACGATCATGTCAAGCTCTTCCATCATGGCATCGGAAATAGGTTTGAATTCGTAAGGATCTTCAATGAGAGCTCTGTTGAACTGCTGGAGCGAAACGGATGATGCTGCCGTGCCTTTTTCGGGAGCATCGAAAACTGCCTCCGATTTTTTGTATTTGTTCAGTTTTCTGTCAATCATATATCCTTTGTATATAAGCCTTTCGTCCGATCCGATCTTAGCCTGGACGACGAGAACATTGTCAAGGCTGAAATCTCTTGCCATATCAACTGCTTTGGTGAGCATTGAAGCTCCGCCGAAATCGGAAATCATGGTTTTTTCCGCATCGCGGAAAGAAGACGGTATCTCTTCAGATTTTTTGATGTTTCCGCTGATTGAAGCGGTTTTGTCGGCGCGGACTGAAACAACGCCGCCGGCATCGCCGTAGCCGTTTTTGTGGATGCGGTAATAATGCTTTCCTTCAGCGATCCCGCGTAGTGTCACCGGAGTCATTCCGGCGATTCTGCCGTCGATGAAAACGAGAGCGCCTTCAGTTTTGCAGTTCACTTTGATAGAACCTTTCGCCTTGCTTCTGCGGTTGTTTTTTACATCTTTGAAAGCCGAGATGACCTCGGAAGCGAAAAGCGACGCATCCGGCTGGGCGTCAGGATTCAGAGTGATGTAGTCAGCAAAATATGAAGCTGCTTTTTTATCTTCATCCATCAGTTTATAACTTGCCGCGACATAGAAAATTATATCGCTGAGAAGTTTCATGTCGGAAAGTTTGTCGAGATTGCTTTCGAAATCTTTCAGAGCCGCCAGAAATTTTTCAACGGCGTCTTCAGGGTTCAGATCGGCGTAAAGCTGTTTACCTTCGTCGATCTTTTTATTTATTCCTTTCAGAAGCGATTTTGCCGAAGATGTCGATGCAAAAACCGCGGCTTCAGTTCCGACATAGTCGTACTCCGTCGATTTTTCAAGCTGAACGGCTGTTTCGGCAGTGACGTGCGAAACGCTTTTAGCTGTGTGCGAGTCTGCGAAAAAATAGAAAGCAGCGATTTTTTTGCCTTTTGCGGCATAAGTTTCTTCTTCGTCAGGTTCGCTTTTTTTGTTTTTCGCAGCGGGAGCCGGTTTATCGTCATCCTCTTCGTCTTCAGGTTCGGATTCTGATTTTTCCGCTTCTTCCTCTTCAGAATCTTCCTCGCTTTCCTCTTCGGAATCCTCCTCGTCGGCATCTTTGTTTTTCTTTGCCGATTTGGCTGGTTTCTCGTCTTCCTCTTCCTCTTCCTCTTCTTCTTCGGAATCTTCCGATTCGTCCTCTTCCAGTCCGAGATCGAGTTCGTCAAGCTCAAAACCGTCGTCTGCGCGAAGTTCCGCCAGCGAGACTCCGGCAGGGGTGAGCGAAAGGAAAGTGAATGCCACAAGCACTAAATACGCAACTGAAAATTTCATTTCATGTTCTCCGCAAAAACACCAAAAAAACCTGCTTTCTATACTTAAAAAATTTTAAGAGTCAATTTAAAAGCGGTTTTTCTCGAAATATTGAAAAAAATCTTTATAATCCCTTGTTTTTTTGTTGTTAGTGAAAGGATACGGCAACGGAAATGATTCATTTGGTCAGAGAAAAACTCAATGTTTCAGGCGGTTTTATCGTTCCTGAGGACGAGGATCTGCACTATCTTGTAAAAGTGCGCAGGATCCGTGACAAAGAAAAGGTGACTTTTGCCGCTTCGGGAACTGTTTTTGAAACTGAAACGGAACTTTCAGGAAAGTCGGCTGAATTTAAAATTATCAATAAATATGAAGAGTTACAAAACACGCCTAAACTTTTTGCAGCTCTGGCCTCAGCAGATATCCAGGCAATCGAGGAATCGCTCCGCAACGGTGTCGAAGCGGGCGCCGACGCCTTTTTCATCTTCAGAAGCGACTATTCGAATACCGAAATAAAGCTGCTTGAAAAAAAGCTGCCGCGCCTGAAAAGCATCGTGGCCTCAGCCGCCTCGCAGTCGCGCCGGACAATGCTTCCTGAGATAAATTTTTCTACAAAGGAAGATCTTGCGGAAACGGATTGCGAGCACATTGTGCTTCATCCGTATTCTTTAATGAATTTAAATGGTTGTAGCTGTCAAAATAAAAGAGACAAAATGGTCTGGATAGGTGCGGAAGGGGGATTTTCTGAGCATGAGATCCAGTTTTTTGAAGAAAAAAATTTTGAAATGTTTTCGGTAAAAACACCGATCCTTAGGATGGAAAATGCAGTCACTTTCGCCCTTGCATATGTGAAAAACCGGATAAACTGCAACTTTGCAGGAGAAAAAAATGATTGAAAGAATAAAACAGGCCGATTTGAAGGAACTTGAGCGGATCGCTGCCGAGACGAGAAAAAAGATGGTCGAGACGGTCTCGAAAAGAGGCGGGCACCTCGCTTCATCGCTGGGGACTGTCGAACTCACGATCGCACTTCTCAAAGTTTTCGATCTGCCGCAGGATAAAATAATCTGGGATGTAGGACACCAGTCATACGCCTACAAAATGCTGACCGACCGCGGCGAAAAATTTGACACCCTCAGGACTTTCGGCGGAATTTCCGGTTTCCCGAAGATTTCGGAATCGGAATACGACTTTTTCGGAACCGGTCATGGCGGAACTTCGATCTCGGCGGGGCTCGGAATGCGCGAGGCGATGCGGACACGCGGCAACCGCTCGAAAGTGATCTCGGTCATCGGCGACGGCGCGATAACAAGCGGGCTTGCGCTCGAAGCGATGAACAATGTCGACCGCTTCGGCAGAAACACGATAACGATCCTCAACGATAACGAAATGTTCATTTCGACTTCGGTCGGTGCGCTTTCTAAATGGTTCAGCCGCAAGCTTTCAGGGCAGAAATATTCCTCGGCAAGGGCCGAGATAAAGCAGCTCATTTCAAAGCTTCCGCCCATTTTTCATGGCGATAAAATAGTCGAAATCATTAGAAAAACCATAAATTCATCTAAGTCTCTGCTTACTCCTGGGATCCTTTTCGAAGGTTTCGGCTACCAGTATGTCGGCCCGATCGACGGACATAACATCGAAGAACTTGTCGAAACGCTGAACGACCTGAAACCGAACGGCGAGCCTGTACTTCTGCACATTCACACGATGAAGGGCAAAGGCTACAAATTTGCGGAGGAAAATCCCAGGAAATTTCATGGGATAGCTCCTTTCGACATTAAAACCGGCGAAATGAAAAAGCCTTCGTCGCCGTCGTTTACAGGATACTTGACCGATTATCTGCCGCGCCTTTTCAGGCGGCACTCGAATTTAGTTGCGATCACGGCGGCGATGCCCGACGGGACCGGACTCTGGAAACTTCAGGAAACTTTTCCGTCTCGGGTTTACGATGTAGGAATGTCGGAAGGTCATGCTGTGACATTCGCTTCAGGCCTTGCGGCAGGCGGTCTGCGCCCGGTTGTCGCGATTTATTCGACTTTTCTGCAGCGCGCTTTCGACAACATCGTCCACGATGTCGCGCTTCAGAATCTGCCGGTAACTTTTCTCATTGACCGCGCCGGACTTGTAGGCGAAGACGGAGCAACTCACCACGGACTTTTTGATTTGTCTTACTGCCGGATGATCCCCAACATGACTGTAATGGCACCGCGCGACGAATCGGAAATGGCGAGAATGATTGAGTTTTCACTCACTCTCAAAACACCTGTCGCGATCCGCTATCCGCGCGGCAGCGGCAGTGGAAAACGCGCTTCGAACCGCCTCGTTCCGCTTAAAAACTGTTCCGGTGAGATGCTGCTTGAAGGAAAATCGAAAATCATGATCGTCGGAATCGGAATAGCGTCCGTTTTTGCCATGAAAGCGGCAGAAATGCTGAAAAAAGAGAATATTTTTCCCTTTGTTTACGATCTCAAATTCGTAAAACCGCTGCCGGAAGAGCTTTTCATGCTCATAAAAAAGCACGGAATAACGCATATTGTCACTGTCGAGGACGGGATCGCGGCGGGCGGTGCAGGTTCGGCGGTCCTTGAAGAACTTTCATCGCGCAAAATGACGCTGAACTGCACGATCCTTGGTGTCAGGGACAACTTTTCAACTCACGGAACGCAGGCCGAACTCCGGAAAGCTGAAGGAATCGACGCAGAAAGCATAGCTGAAGCGGTGAAAGTTCTCTGACATATAGTATCAGCGAGTCTGTAATACATTATCATTTTTGACTTAAAACTTCTTTGTGCTATATTCGCGCGCTAATTTTTTTTGGTTTTTTGGGAGGCCGAAATGAAAGGACTTACCTTTCAGGAAATGATTGTCAGACTCGAAAAATTCTGGATGGAACGAGGCTGCATACTGGTTCAGCCGTGGGATTTGGAAATGGGCGCCGGAACATTTCACCCCGCGACGTTTTTTTACGCGCTCAATCCGGCAAATATAAGCTCCGTCTACGTTCAGCCGTCGCGCAGACCGACTGACGGCAGATACGGCGAAAGCCCGAACAGGATGCAGAGGTTCTATCAGCTTCAGGTGCTGATAAAACCGAGCCCGCAGGATGCCCAGAGGCTTTATCTCGAAAGTCTCAAAGTTATCGGCATCGACCCTGCGGAACACGATATCCGCTTTGT